>OJIY01000006.1_pt1 | contig 704653 bp, 605 predicted proteins | sample 1596061 | NCBI WGS metagenome assembly OJIY01 (sample SAMEA4350111, study PRJEB24818) | metagenome | biome: human; feature: gut; material: faeces | place: Denmark | collected 2013-09
AGCGATACGTTGAGCTAACCAGTACTAATGAACCGTGAGGCTTAACCTGACAACACCGAAGGTGTTTTGTCTGAGAGACGAAGAGTAGATAAAGTAGGCTTGTTTAAGATTGATATTACTGGCGACTAACCGAAAGGAAAGAAGCGGGTAATAAAACCGAATTTGCTTGGCGGCCATAGCGCAGCGGTCCCACCTGATCCCATGCCGAACTCAGAAGTGAAACGTTGTAGCGCCGATGGTAGTGTGGGGTCTCCCCATGTGAGAGTAGGGAACTGCCAGGCATTAAATTAAAGCATTAGTGTTGTAAAACATTAAGTGCGAAAAGAATACGCGGAGCGGTAGTTCAGTTGGTTAGAATACCTGCCTGTCACGCAGGGGGTCGCGGGTTCGAGTCCCGTCCGTTCCGCCAACTATAAGAAACCTAAGTCTAACGACTTAGGTTTTTTTTTGCTTAAAACTTAAGAATAAACATACATTAAATTACTAAAGTTAAGTAAAAATAACTATTTTATATAAAAATAATTGCTTTAGTTGATTATAGTATCCTTTTAAAAGATGAGGGTAAGGCTAGGCTTTGGTATACTTAAGTTATAGCAAGAAATCTTGCTGCTTATCTGAGGTTGTTAATGGCGAAGAAACCGACTTATTCAGTACGTTTTGTGGCAGGTCAACCTGTAGAAAGGATTGAACCCAGCCCGCCTTTAAGTGAAAGAAAGGACACGTTACCTATTGGAATGCCTCTTTACACAGAAGGCACGCTAAAAATTGCAGTTTGGAATATCTATAAACAGCAACGACCTAATTGGCGTAACATGCTGGAAACGTTATCAACAGATACGCATTTGCTTTTACTGCAAGAAGCTCAAACGACACCAGAACTTGTTCGTTTTGCTGGAACTCACCACTTAATTGCAGATCAAGTTCCAGCTTTAGCCTTTCAACAGCATCCAGCAGGTGTGATGACATTATCAAGTTCACATCCTATCTATTGTTGTCCTCTCCGAGAAAAAGAGCCTTTCCTACGTTTATCTAAATCGGCATTAATTACGGTATATCCGCTGATCACGGGTGATCATTTAATGGTGATTAATGTACATGCAATTAATTTTAGTTTTGGTGTTGATGTGTATCAGCGCCAATTAAGTAATTTATCTGTTCATATTATGCACCATAAAGGCCCCATCATTTTGGCTGGTGATTTTAATGCATGGAGTCGGCCTAGAGTGAATGTATTAAAACGTTTTGCGAGAAGATTAAGGCTTAAAGAGGTTATTTTTGATAATGATTGGCGTACTAAAGCGTTTGGTAAGCCTTTAGATTATATTTTTTATCGGGGTTTATCGTTGAATAAAGCTGAAGTTTTAATCACAGATGCATCTGATCATCATCCTTTAATTGCGACATTCTATTAATAGGTTATGATAACATTGGTAAATATTATATAAATAATATTTAAATATTTTAGGATTATATCTATCATTTATTAATATAATTATGTTTTCCTTAACTAATTTATCTGTTTAATCTATTTGTTATATTAACGCCTTTTACTATACTTTTTTTGTCTATCTAACATTACTAGATATAGGAAATAAAATGCCAACAAAAAATATAGTTATTATTGGCGGTGGTACCGGCGGAACGATTCTTGCTAATATCCTGGCTAAAAAATTAAATGACGAAATATTTTCAAATAAAATTAAAATAACACTTATTTCAGATAATCCTCATCATTATTACAAACCTGCATTTATGTATATTGCATTTAATATTTTTTTTAAAGAAGAGTTAATGCGTTCAGAAAGAAGTTTATTAAGACCCGAAATTGAATTTATTATTGATAAAGCGGAACGCTTCGACTTTAATAATAAAGTTATTTATTGTGGTTCTAAGAAAAAATATAATTATGATTTTTTAGTTTTAGCAACTGGCTGTGTTCCTAGTCCTCATCGAATTGAAGGTTTAAAAGAAGCTGGAAATCATTTTTATCAATATGAAGCTGCTAGATCACTTGCTGATAAACTTGCGACAATTGAAAAAGGGCGTGTATTTATTACGGTGAGTTTCCCTGAAACGCCGAATGTGCCTCATCAATGCGGTATTGCACCTATGGAAACAACCTTGATGCTTGATGAACTGTTACGTCAACGTCGAGTGAGAAATAATATTGAAATTGTTTACACCTATCCTACGGTCGCTCAACTTTTAAGAAACTGTTTATTTATGCAACAAGAAGTTTGTGAAGTCCTTCCGGCGGTATTTTCTGAGCGGGATATTAAGGCTAAACGTGGATTCACATTAAGCCATGTAGACCCTGATAAGAAGATAGCTTATTCAAAAGAAGGTGAAGCAGAACCGTTTGATATCCTTATGAGTACGCCACCAATTACTGCTGTTGAAGCTATTCGTAATACTGGGTTAAGTGAACATAAAAACGGAGAAGGTTGGTTACCCACTGATCCCGAAACATTACAAGTTTATGGATTAAATCAAGTTTATGTTCTTGGTGATACTGTTGATTTACCGATTAGTAAAGCCGGTGGTAGCTGTCATAACCAAGCGGGAGTGATTGCGAATAATATTTGTGGTGAACTTCGCTATGGTTATCCTGCTGCCATTTACGATGGTCGAGTACAAGCTGTTGCACAAATGGGGTTATCAGCTGGAATGCCATTACAATATGACTATAAGCATGACGTAATACCGACACCACCGACGAAGTTGGGTGGATTGCTACGTAATAGTTATAACCGAGGTTTATATTGGGCGACAGTCAGAGGATTATTATAGGGGATACAATAATGAGTGAAAATAATTTAAGCCCAGAAGATATTCAAATATTATCGGATGAAGATAAACAACATTTTCAACATTTATTAGAAAAAGCACGACCATTATTAGCATTAAAGCGTTTTGATAATATCATTGACTTATTATCCTTAATTTCAGACTCAATAGATATTATGGATAATGCAACAGTTGAAAAATTGTCGGTTGCCTTTGAAGAAACATTGATTCCAGCATGGGAGTTGAGTGCTGCTTATAATATGGCAAAAAAAGAATCTATTTACCAAGATAAAAAATATACTTTAGGTTCAACTTTCTCATTATTAAAAAACCCAGATACCCTTAAAGGGATTTCAATTATTTTAAGAACGGTTCAAATTATTGGGGAAAACAATCAAAGAATAGAAAGTTAATTAGTAATAAGGATATATAATGACGCAAGGTAATAAAAATTTTAATACTCAAGCAATACATTATGGTTATTCTCCGCTAGATTTTCAGGGGGCATTAGTGCCTCCTGTTTTTCAAACGTCTACTTTTGTTTTTCCGACGGCTCAATATGGCGCAGATTGCTTTGCAGGAAGGCAAAAAGGGCATTTTTATTCACGGATCTCAAATCCTACTTTAGATTTATTAGAAAAGCGATTAGCGCAATTAGAAAATGGTGAGGCTGCCGTTGTTTTTTCTTCAGGAATGGGGGCGATTACTTCAACTTGCTGGTCGTTGCTTCAGCCCGGTGATGAATTAATTGCTGATATGACACTTTATGGCTGTACTTTTTCTTTTTTCAATCATGGGCTTGCTAAATTTGGCATTAAAATAAAGCACGTTGATTTAACTAACCTTGAAAACTTAAAAGGAGCAATGACAGAGAAAACGAAATTAATTTTCTTTGAAACGCCCGCAAATCCTAATATGCGAGTTAGTGATATAACAAAAATATCAAAAATTGCGCATCAGCACAGTATTTTAGTGATGGTCGATAGTACTTATTGCTCGCCTTATTTACAAAAACCTTTAGAACTTGGCGCAGATATTGTTGTGCATTCCATGACCAAGTATTTATCAGGACATGGTGATGTAACTGCGGGGGCTATTATTACCAAATACGCCTTAGCAGATAAAATACGTGTTGAAGGTTTAAAGGATATGACAGGGGCTTGTTTGTCTCCTCACGATGCCTCGTTAATATTACGAGGCATAAAAACGTTAGGCATAAGAATGGAGCTAATCTGCCAAAATGCGCAACGTATCGCACAATACCTTGAAGAGCATCCTAAAGTTGAAACTATTCATTATCCTGGACTGGCTTCTTTCCCTCAATATGAGCTAGCCAAACGTCAAATGCGGTTAGCGGGAGGTATGATAGCTATTGAGTTAAAAGGAGGCATTAAAGGAGGCAGAGCGTTTCTCAATCGCTTAAATCTTTTTAGTCGAGCTGTGAGCTTAGGCGATTGCGAGTCTTTAGCTCAACATCCAGCAACAATGACCCATGCTACTTATAGTGCAGAAGAACGACAAAGGCATGGCATTAGTGATGGTTTAGTTCGTTTATCAATTGGTTTGGAAGATGTGGATGATTTAATTGCAGATCTAGAACAAGCACTGGCTTAGTCGCTATTATGTTATAAAGAAAAAGGCTGTGAAATTATCCACAGCCTTTATTATTCAACTCAAATATTGGTTAATTCAGAAATATGGTTTATTTCTGGTTCATTCTTGGTTTGATACCCACATAGTAGCCGATGGTTAAAATAGCCACCCAGATCATACCCACAACTAATGCCATTCTGGTTGATTCAAAATAGCCTAAAATTGCGATAACAAACGCCATAAAGATGATAGTCAGCGCTGGTGCAACAGGCCAAAATGGCACAGGGAATTTCAGTGTTTTTATTTCATCGGTGCTCATCTTACGACGCATAGCGACTTGAGAAAGTAAAATCATTAACCAAACCCAAACTGTTGCAAATGTCGCAATAGAAGCGATTAAAACGAAGATCTGTTCTGGGATAAGGTAATTAAGCACGACGCCAAGTAAGAGTACGACAGACATGACTAATACCGTCATCCAAGGCACACCATTACGAGTAAGTTTCATAAAGGATTTAGGTGCTTGCCCTTCTTGAGCCATACCGTACATCATACGACCAGCCCCAAAGATATCACTGTTGATGGCTGAGATTGCGGCAGTGATAACCACAAGGTTTAAGATATTTGCCGCTGAATTTATTCCAAGATTTGAGAAAATCTGTACAAATGGGCTACCGTTATGGCCAATTTGTTGCCAAGGGAAAATACACATTAGAATGAATATCGTTAGAACATAGAATAATAAGATACGAAACGGTACGGCATTGATAGCTTTAGGAATGGTTTTCTCAGGATCTTTAGCTTCACTGGCAGTAATACCAATCACTTCAATCCCACCAAACGCAAACATCACAATGGCAAGCGAAGCGATGACCCCTTCAATACCATTAGGCATAAAGCCACCAAACTCCCATAAGTTAGAGATCCCAATAGGATGTTCAGTTTGTTGGCCAAAGCCATACATCATAATGACAACACCACCAATGATCATTGCGATAATAGCGGTGACTTTAACGATAGAAAGCCAAAATTCCATTTCACCAAATATCTTCACATGGCAAAGGTTTAAAGCGCCAATAAAACAGACTATCCCTAAAACCCATATCCATTGATCAACATCTGGGAACCAGAGTTTCATATAAAAACCGAATGCCGTGACGTCTGCTAGACAAACAATCAGCATTTCAAAAACATAGTTCCAACCAGTTAAGAAGCCAGCTAAAGGCCCCATGTAATGGCTTGCATATTGTGAGAAAGAGCCTGCAACTGGATGATGAACGGCCATTTCACCTAATGCACGCATAACCATAAATACTGCTGCACCACCAATAAGGTAAGCAAGTAACACTGCGGGACCTGCTTTTTCAATCGCCGCAGCTGAACCATAAAATAAACCTGTACCGATTGCAGAGCCTAGCGCCATGAAACGAATGTGCCGCCCTGATAATCCTCGTGAAAGTTGATTCTCTTTTTGCATCTAAAGTATTCCCATCTCTGTCCAACGGAGGAACTCTATCCTCTTTTTCAGTGTCTTCGCGCACGTTAGCTATTCAAAACAAACCATGTACCTTATCATAAAGCCTCTTACGGTGAGATAGTTATCTGTAATAATCATCAGCATTCATTGGATATCAGAGTTTCTTATGCAATACCCCATTAATGAAGTGTTTCAAACCTTACAGGGTGAAGGTGTTTTTACTGGCGTTCCTGCGCTTTTTGTTCGATTACAAGGTTGCCCAGTCGGCTGTAGTTGGTGTGATACGAAGCATACTTGGGAAAAAAAGGATGAAAAAAAAGTTCCTCTTGGTGATATCCCAATTAAAACGCAAGAAAGCGATACATGGGGCGAAGCCAGTGCTACTGAAATTTTATCACTTTTTCAGCAACAAGGTTATAGTGCAAAACATATTGTTATTACAGGTGGCGAGCCTTGCTTATATGATTTGCGTCCTTTAACTGAAAGACTAGAGCAAGCGGGTTTTGTTTGCCAAATAGAAACCAGTGGTACTCACGATATTCTATGTAGTGAGAAAACGTGGGTGACACTTTCCCCCAAAGTAGGTATGCGAGGCGGATTTCGTGTTTTACCGAATGCCATCAATCGGGCAAATGAGATAAAACACCCAGTAGGACGTGAAAAAGATATTGAAGTATTGGATGCCTTACTGACTTTACGCACTCAACAGCCAGCCCCAGTTATTGCTTTGCAACCCATTAGTTGTAAAGAGAGTGCAACCACATTATGTATTAAAACCTGTATTGAACGTAATTGGCGTTTCTCAATGCAAACGCATAAATATTTAAATATTGCGTGATCACATCGTTATTATGAAAAAAATCAGCCAATAATAGGCTGATTTTTTTAGGTGATAAGGGGGGAATGTTAATACCGATCTATTCACCGCGATAAATACATCCTGCTGTACACGTCTCTTTAACCATTACTGCCGATAACAACGGTAGTGTTGGCTTGACTTGTTGCCAAATCCATTTTGCGAGCACTTCGCTTGTCGGATTTTCAAGACCTTCAATTTCATTAAGATAGTAGTGATCAAGACGTTCAAGAGTAGGTTTAAATGCGGCTTTAACATCAGCAAAATCAATAAGCCAACCTGAATGAGGATCAATTTCACCTGTTAGTTCTAATCTAACAAGAAAAGAGTGTCCATGAAGGCGTCCACATTTGTGGCCTTCTGGAACATGTGGTAAGTGGTGGGCAGCTTCAAACTGAAAATCTTTAAAGATGGTGGTTGTCATCAAAACTCTCTTGACTTAATTAGTAAAAAAAAAGACACAAATAGTACGAAGTCTATCAGTGTAGCTGATTTAGCTAATCACGCCTAATCTCCCTTAATCTTAATGGCTTGTTATGTTCCTTTTTGCTTATTAATTATATTGGTAAAGGAAACCGATAAATAAATTTAGCATTTAAGGTTATTAGATAGAGCCAACAGGTCTTTAATTCACCTTCTAGTCGTGGGATACCCTCTCAATATTAGAAATATTATCAAAGAACAATAAAGCACAGATAAGCGCTTTACTTTTTTAAGGCAGAATAAATGAGCAACCAACCTCCATTATTATCAATGCTTCCATTAACGCTGGAGCAATTGAATAAATTACAGGACGCAACAAAAGATCTCTCAACAGCGCAAATCGCGTGGTTATCAGGGTATTTATGGGGGCAATTGGATCATGCTACCGTACCCGCGCCAACAACGGTTGTTTCACCACAAGTGCCAGAGCAAGAGACAATAACATTAATCTCTGCTTCTCAGACGGGTAATGCACGCCATCTGGCAGAACAATTGCGAGATAACTTAGTTGCCCATAAATTGAATGTTGAGTTGCACTCTGCCAGTGAATATAAATTTAAGCAGATCCATAAAGCGACAACTTTAATTATTGTTGCCTCCACACAAGGTGAGGGTGAGCCTCCAGAAGAAGCGATCGCTTTTTATAAATATCTGCACTCTAAAAAAGCGTCTGAAATGAAGGAAACGTCTTATGCGGTATTGAGCTTAGGTGATTCTTCGTATGAGCATTTTTGCAAAGCAGGTAAAGATTTTGATGAGCGCATTGCCCAACTTGGCGCAACACGTTTATTGCCTCGGGTTGATGCTGATGTTGAATATCAAGCTGTTGCAGAGAAATGGATAAAGCAGATTACAGAGATTTTAAAAGCAAGGATCCCGACACAAAGTACGCAAGTATTACAACAAACACAATCGGGGACGACTGATACGATTGATGCTTCTCTTTACCATCGTGATGCTCCTTTTAGCGCCACATTACTCACTAATCAAAAAATTACGGGCAGAAATTCAGATAGAGATATTCGTCATATTGAAATCAGTCTTAAAGGTTCTGATTTGCATTATGAGCCTGGTGATGCGTTGGGCATTTGGTTTAATAATTCGCCTGAAAAAGTCGATGAACTTATTGCGTTATTGTGGCTAAGAGGGGATGAAACTGTCACGTTAAAATCTCAAACATTTACCTTAAAAGACGCCTTATTGCATCATTGTGAGCTGACTCAAAATAGCGCACCTATCGTCAAAGCCTATGCGCAACTGACGCGCCATGAAGATTTATTGTCACTGATTGCGGATAAAACAAAGCTTCAGCAATATGCACAAAAACACCCTATCAATGAAATGGTTCGCCAATATTGTGCTCAACCAACGGCACAAGACTTTGTGGATATTTTACGTCCATTAACACCTCGCCTTTATTCTATCGCTTCATCACAACAGGAAGTGGAAGACGAAGTACACCTTACGTTGGGTGTTGTGCGTTATGACGTAAATTCGCATGTTTATACTGGAGGCGCTTCTGGCTTTTTAGCTGACCGCTTAAAAGAAGGCGATACCGTCAATGTCTTTATCGAAAAGAATGTGCATTTTCGGTTACCCAACAATAACGATGCTCCCGTGATTATGATTGGCCCAGGTACAGGTATTGCGCCTTTTAGAGGCTTTATGCAACAGCGCGAAAATGACGGTGCAACAGGCAAAAACTGGTTATTTTTCGGTAACCCTCATTTTGTTGAAGATTTTCTCTATCAAGTGGAATGGCAACGTTATGTCAAAATCGGCCTGTTAACTCATATCGATTTAGCATGGTCACGAGATCAAGCACATAAAATTTATGTGCAAGATAAATTACGTGAACGTGGTAGTGAGATTTGGCAATGGTTACAACAAGGCGCTTATCTTTATGTCTGTGGTGATGCATCACATATGGCAAAAGATGTTGAGCAGGCGTTGTTAGATATTGTGATGGAGTATGGCAATAAAAATAGTGAAGAAGCAGAAGAATATTTAAGTGAGCTACGTCTAGAACGGCGTTATCAGAGGGATGTCTATTAAATGAAATTACATACTCAAGCGCCCTTAGTGGTTGAAGGGAAACTATCTGATAGTGAACGCATGAAAAAAGAGAGTCATTTTTTACGTGGCACTATTACAGAAGACTTACAAAATGGTTTAACAGGGGGCTTTGAAGGCGATAATTTTCTACTGATCCGCTTTCATGGCATGTATCAGCAAGACGACAGAGATATTCGTGCTGAGCGTGCTCAGCAAATGTTAGAACCTCGTCATGCGATGATGTTACGTTGTCGTTTACCTGGTGGCATTATCTCCCCTAAACAGTGGCTTAGCATTGATCAGTTTGCGACAGAAAATACGCTTTATGGCAGTATTCGAATTACTAATCGCCAAACTTTTCAATTTCATGGCATCTTAAAGGGCAATGTAAAACCTGCTCATCAAATGTTAGCTGCCACAGGGCTTGATTCTCTGGCAACCGCGAATGATGTTAATCGTAATGTCTTATGTACTTCAAACCCAGTGCAATCTTCATTGCATCAAGAAGCGTATGAGTGGGCAAAAAAAATATCAGAGCATTTATTACCTCGCACTCATGCATATGCTGAAATTTGGTTAGATAAAGAAAAGATAGCGACGACTGATGAAGAGCCTATTTTAGGGGAAACCTATTTGCCTCGAAAATTTAAAACTTCAGTGGTGATCCCGCCTCATAATGATGTTGATCTTCATGCAAATGATATGAATTTTATTGCAATTGCTGAAAATGGACGCCTTATTGGGTTTAATGTGCTGGTCGGGGGCGGTCTTGCGATGACACATGGCGATAAGAATACCTTTCCTCGCTTAGCCAGTGAATTTGGTTATATTCCTATTGAGAAAACACTAGCAATTGCAGAAGCCATTGTAACGACTCAACGTGATTGGGGAAATCGCACTGAGCGTAAAAATGCAAAAACGAAATACACATTAGAACGTGTGGGGATCGAGACATTTAAAAAGGAAGTTGAACGTCGTTCAGGCGTGATTTTTGATGCTATTCGACCTTATGAATTTACGCATCGAGGCGATCAAATGGGGTGGCTAAAAGGTGTTGATGATAAATGGCATCTTACTTTATTTATTGAAAGTGGCCGATTAATTGATAAACCTGATGCTCAGTTAAAAACTGGTGTGGCTGAAATTGCTAAAATTCATCAAGGTGATTTTCGCCTTACTGCCAATCAAAATTTAATTGTGGCAGGTGTACCTGAAAGTGAGAAAGCAAGTATTGAAGCTATTGCTCGCCAATATGGATTGATTGATGACAGGGTGACTCCACTGCGTGAACATGCGATGGCCTGTGTTTCGTTTCCAACTTGCCCATTAGCGATGGCTGAAGCTGAGCGCTTTTTACCTTCATTCACGGATACACTTGATCGTTTGATGACAAAACATGGTGTGAGTGATGAGCATATTGTTGTTCGTGTAACAGGATGCCCGAATGGCTGTGGCAGAGCTATGTTGGCAGAAGTTGGGCTGGTGGGAAAAGCCCCCGATCGTTATAACTTACATTTAGGCGGTAATCGTATAGGTACACGTATACCTAGAATGTATCGTGAAAATATTACCTCGCAAGAAATTATAGCAATACTTGATTCATTGATTGGTGAATGGGCTATTTCTCGCCATAACAATGAAGGATTTGGTGATTTCCTTATCCGTACGGATGTTGTTAAACCTGTACTTAATTCTGCCGTGGATTTTTATGAAGTGCAGGAGGCTGTATGAGTCTATTTCACCTTGATCAACTAAGGCTATTATCGATAGAAGAACAACAGCAAACGTTAACTGAAATTAATCAACAACTTGAGCAACTCAGTGCTATTGAACGTGTTACTTGGGCTTTAGCTCATTTGCCTAAAGCTTATGTATTAAGCTCTAGTTTTGGTATTCAAGCGGCAGTCTGTTTGCATTTGATTACTCGGCAATATCCTGATATTCCAGTGATTTTGACCGATACAGGTTATTTGTTTCCTGAAACCTATCAATTTATTGATACGTTGACTCAGCAGTTACAACTTAACTTACATATCTATCGAGCTGAAATATCTTCATCTTGGCAAGAAGCGCGCTATGGCAAACTTTGGTTAGAAGGCATTGATGGTATTGAACGTTATAACCAGATAAACAAAGTAGAGCCGATGGAAAGGGCGTTAAAAGCATTACAGGCTCAAACATGGTTTGCAGGTCTTCGCCGACAACAATCTAAAAGCCGTGAGCATTTGCCAGTGCTTTCAATCGCAAAAGGGATCTTTAAGTTTTTACCAATAGTAGATTGGGATAATAAGCAGGTTTATCAATATCTTAAAGAGAACGGTTTACCTTATCACCCTTTATGGGAGCAAGGTTATCTCTCTGTAGGTGATACTCATACAACCCGAAAATGGGAAGAAGGTATGAGTGAAGAAGAGACTCGCTTTTTTGGCTTAAAACGTGAGTGTGGGTTACACGAATAACGTCATTATTTATCAATAAAATAGTTAGGGTAATAGTTCAATCTATTGCCCTATTTGTCGTTTTAAAAAAAATAACCCATTGAAATTGTTTTATTTTTCCTTATTCCTTTCTGTTCCATTACATAGCTTTTTGTCATTTCATAACCTCTAAAGCACCTTTTATAGTCGTTAGTTATAAAGTGAACAATGAAGAAGAGATACGTGTATGGATTACCTACCCTTATTTGTTGAATTAAAAGAACGCCCGGTGTTATTGGTGGGTGGTGGTCATGTTGCTGCGCGTAAAGCTTTGCTGTTATTAAGAGCAGGTGCTCGTTTAAGAGTGATAGCACCTCAGTTGTGTGATGAATTACATCTTGCTTATCAGCAAGACAAAATTGAATGGGTGTCAGCAAAATATCAATCTGAGCATCTATTAGGAATGATGCTGGTTATTGTGGCTACGGATGACAGTGTGCTTAATCAGCAAGTTTATCTTGATACACAAGCACGACATATTTTTGTTAATGTCGTGGATTCACAACCTCAATGCTCATTTATTTTTCCTGCCATTATCGATAGAAATCCTATTTTGATTGCCATTTCATCGGCAGGAAAAGCACCTGTTTTAGTGCGAATGATCCGTGAAAAGTTAGAAGCCTTATTGCCAAGTTCATTAGGCGCAATGGCGACAATAGCAGGAAAATGGCGCAACAAAGTGAAACAGCACTTAGAGACTTTTCAAGCTCGTTGTCGTTTTTGGGAGCAAGCTTTCAGCGGTAAATTTGCTTCTTTAGTAGCAAGCGATCAATTAGCACAAGCAGAAGCCTTGCTTGAACAACAATTGAAACAAAAAGAGAGCCAACAAGGCGAACTTGCATTGGTTGGGGCTGGCCCCGGTGATGCAGGGTTATTAACACTGCGCGGTTTACAGGTTATTCAACAAGCTGAAGTTGTGCTCTACGACAGTTTAGTGAGTCCAGAGGTTTTAGAGCTTGTACGACGCGATGCTGACACTATTTGTGTGGGCAAAAGAGCGGGACATCACAGTGTTTCTCAAGAGGAAACAAATGCACTGATTGTGAAATATGCGCAATTAGGTAAACGTGTTGTTCGATTAAAAGGGGGAGATCCCTTTATTTTTGGGCGTGGTGGTGAAGAAATTGAAGTTGCTATCACGCATGGGATCTCTTTTCAAGTTGTACCGGGGATCACTGCAGCGAGCGGAGCGAGTGCCTATGCAGGGATCCCGTTAACCCACCGACAATATGCTCAAAGTGTCACCTTTATGACAGGGCATTGTAAAACGGATGGGAATGAACCGGATTGGGCATCGTTAGCGCAAGCTAATCACACTCTCGCTATTTATATGGGGACAGCAAAAGCAGAGCTTATTAGCCAGCGTTTAATCAAACTCGGACGTTCTCCATTAACGCCTATCGCGGTGATTAGTTGTGGCACTCGTCGTGATCAGCAAGTCTTCACGGGAAACCTAACACAATTAGCGCAGTTAGCTGAAAAAGCACCGACTCCCGCTTTATTAATTGTGGGAGAAGTCGCTGCACTACATCACCAACTTGCGTGGTTTGGTGATAGATATGCTTATCAATCCTTACCGTCACTCCATTCACCTTTGGTTCATTTTGCCTAAACGAGGTTGTTATGAATGAAACACAGTTAACGCATCTTCAGCAATTAGAAGCAGAAAGTATTTATATCCTGCGTGAAGTTGTCGCTGAATTTGCAAATCCCGTCATGCTTTATTCAATAGGCAAAGATTCCTCGGTGATGTTGCATTTAGCACGTAAGGCATTTTATCCCGCTAAATTACCGTTTCCATTATTGCATGTTGATACTGGTTGGAAATTTCGAGAAATGTATGAATTTCGAGATAAAACAGCTAAAGAATATGGGTTTGATCTTAAGGTTTATCGTAATCCACAAGGTGCAGAGCTTGGAATTAACCCGTTTATTCATGGTAGTGCAAAACATACGGATATCATGAAAACAGAAGGGTTAAAGCAAGCTTTAGACAAATATGGTTTTGATGCGGCATTTGGTGGCGCTCGCCGTGATGAAGAAAAGTCACGAGCCAAAGAACGTATTTATTCGTTTAGAGATAGATCTCATCGTTGGGATCCGAAAAATCAACGGCCTGAATTATGGAAAAACTATAACGGTCAAATTAATAAAGGTGAAAGCATTCGAGTATTTCCATTATCTAATTGGACTGAACTCGATATTTGGCAATATATCTATTTAGAAAATATCGATATTGTTCCTCTCTATTTTGCAAAAAATAGGCCTGTTATTGAACGTGATGGCACATTAATTATGGTTGATGATGACAGAATTGATCTTAAATCAGGAGAAGTTATCACTCAGCAACAGGTCCGATTTAGAACCCTAGGATGCTGGCCATTAACAGGAGCTATTCCCTCACAAGCAGAAACGCTACCCGCCATTATTGAGGAAATGCTGATTTCCACCAGCAGTGAACGACAAGGGCGTTTAATCGATAGTGATCAGTCCGCATCAATGGAACTGAAAAAACGCCAAGGTTACTTTTAATTGGAGGATATATGGGACTTGCAGCTGTGAAAACCAATCAACTTATTGCGGGTGAAATTGCACATTTGGGTGGGGTGGAAAGCTATCTTAAAATGCAACAACACAAAGGGTTATTACGATTTTTAACCTGTGGTGACGTTGATGATGGCAAAAGTACATTAATAGGACGTTTGCTTCATGATACAAGGCAGATCTACGAAGATCAGCTTTCTACATTACAAACTGAAAGTAAAAAAATTGGCACGCAAGGTGAAAAGCTTGATCTTGCTTTGCTGGTGGATGGATTAGCTGCGGAAAGGGAGCAAGGGATCACTATTGATGTTGCTTACCGTTATTTTTCAACGGCAAAACGCAAGTTTATTATTGCTGATACACCCGGACATGCACAATATACCCGTAATATGGCAACAGGTGCATCAACAAGTACACTTTCTATTCTGCTGATCGATGTTCGAAAAGGCGTACAAGAGCAAACGCGACGTCACAGTTTTATCAGCACCTTGTTAGGGATACGTCATCTGATTGTAGCGATTAATAAAATGGATCTTGTTGATCACCAGCAAGCTGTTTTTAATTCGATCCAACAAGATTATCTTAAATTTGCCGATCAACTACCTGCTGATCTAACCATTGAATTTGTTCCCATTTCTGCACTTGAGGGTGACAATGTTGTTTCACCTTCCTTGAATATGCCTTGGTATCAAGGAAAAACCTTGCTGTCACTTTTGGAAGATGCGCCAGTCAAATTAGGTTCATCTACGCAATTATTGCGTTTTCCTGTGCAATATGTAAATCGCCCAGATCTAGATTTTAGAGGATACAGTGGCACAATTTCTTCTGGTGTTCTTTACCAAGGGCAACAAATAAAAGTATTACCTTCAGGGCAATGTTCTACTATCAAGCGTATTGTTACTTTTGATGGTGATTTAACACAAGCGAGTGCTGGACAAGCAATTACACTTGTTTTAACGGATGAAATTGATATTAGTCGTGGTGATATCATCGTTGATAATAACGATACAACAGCCAATATTAGCACTCATGCATTGATGGATGTGGTGTGGATGTCAGAGCAATCTTTAGTACAAGGGCACATACTTGATATCAAAATTGCAGGCAAAAAGAGTCGAGCAAAAATAGAGAATATTCATTATCAAGTAGATGTGAATAAGCTTACCCAACAAGTGACAGATAACTTAAGTTTAAATGCAATTGGTCGTGTTGAAGTTTCATTTGAAGAGCCATTAGTGCTTGATAATTATCAAGAAAATGCCGATATGGGCGGACTTATTTTTATTGATAGGTTAAGCAATGTCACGGTAGGCGCTGGGCTTATCCGAGAAACTCGAAACGCTCCGACGCACACGACTACGCAATATGATGTTTTTGAAGTTGAACTTAATCAGCTTATCCGTCGTCATTTTCCTCATTGGGGAGCAAGAGATCTTCTTGGAGGAAAATAAAGATGATAAGCGAAGATATTGTCTGGCATTCTCATACAATTGGATTAAACGATCGTGAATCACAGCAAGCACACAAAGGATGTGTGCTTTGGTTTACTGGGCTATCAGGATCAGGTAAATCCACGCTTGCTGATGCATTAGAGCAAGCACTTTATCAACACTCTGATTCGCCAATTCGCACCTATTTATTAGATGGTGATAATTTACGTCATGGATTATGCTGTGATCTTGGGTTTAGCGAAGAAGATCGGCATGAAAACATCCGCCGTGTTGGTGAAGTGGCTAAATTAATGGTAGATGCCGGGCTGATTGTTTTAACTGCATTTATCTCTCCTTATCGAGAAGACAGACAAAAAGTTAGAGGACGCTTTGAGCAAGGTCGATTTATTGAAATCTTCGTTGATACTCCACTTCATATTTGCGAAGCTCGGGATCCTAAAGGGCTTTATCAAAAAGCAAGACGCGGTGAAATAAAGCAGTTTTCAGGTATAGATTCGCCTTATGAACAGCCTATTGAACCTGAATTACATTTAGACGGCACACGCCCTATCAATATTCTTATTCAGCATATCCTTACCTATCTACAGCAAAATCATATCTACCGTTAATTTTAAAGTGAAATACAATTATCTCTACACAAACACCTCATAAAAGGGGGGAATGTGTAGAGACGCGAGAGTGTTATTTGTATGAAATACATTTATCATCACGCGAGTGTAAAATATTATTAAGACTTTTCACCCAGAACTGATTTATTTATCAATTAACCTTATTGAGCCTTATCTTTATAAGAAAAAATTAAGCCTTAATCTGAATATTACAGAAATTACCCACGTTTATAGTGAGGAGAATAGGAATAATAATGTAATATATTCCAGCGCTTTTGTGGCGTCTGTGGTTGAGTTGTGGGATGATTAGCCCATTAATCTTGGGGGTGGTAATGGGGAAATTAACAGTCTTACTTCTGATTTTACTTGGCTGGCTACAATACTCATTGTGGTTAGGTAAAAATGGTATCCATGATTACAACAAAGTAAGTCAAGAAGTTGCCTCTGCATTGGCGCAAAATACGCAGTTAAAAGAGCGTAATGATCGTCTATTTGCAGAGATTGATGACCTCAATGGCGGGCAAGAAGCCTTAGAAGAGCGCGCTCGTAGTGAATTAGGGATGATTAAACCTAATGAGACTTTTTTCCGTATTGTGAATGATAAGTCTCAACCACGTCGTTAATTTATTGAATTAATAGTGTGTCCTGATACAAATACTATAATGAATATAACAAACTCAACTCTTCCTATTGTTGCCGTTATTCCGGCAGCTGGTATCGGAAGTCGAATGCAATCAATCTGTCCAAAACAATATTTGAAGATTGGTGGATTGACTATTCTTGAACATACCATTAAAGCTTTATTAAAACACCCACGCATAACGCAAATTATTGTGGCCATTAGCCCTGATGATCATTATTTTAAAACTTTACCTTTAGCGCAAGATGAAAGGATCATTACGGTTAACGGTGGCGGAGAGCGCGCAGACTCTGTATTATCGGGTTTAGAGTATGTCACTCAGCATTTTTCTGAAAAGACTTGGGCGCTTGTCCACGATGCAGCAAGGCCTTGCTTACATTTTGGCGATCTTGATCATCTTATTAAATTAATTGATGAAAATTTCTCGGATCCTCATTTTTGTGGTGGCATTCTCGCCACCCCTGTTCGTGATACGATGAAGCGTAGTCATCAACAAGACAACCATATTGAACAAACAGTAGAAAGAACAACATTATGGCATGCTTTAACGCCACAGTTCTTTCCTGCCTCATTATTAAAACAAAATATAGAAAATGCACTCTCACAAAAAGCGACTATTACTGATGAAGCATCAGCAATGGAATTTGCTGGATATGAGCCGTTATTAGTGAAAGGGCGTGCAGATAATATCAAAGTAACTCAGCCAGAAGATTTGGCACTTGCAGAGTTTTTTCTGTCACGCCAAATCACCAATATAAGGAACACACAATAAAATGAGAATTGGACACGGTTATGACGTACATAAATTCGGTGGTGAAGGTCCTATTATTATTGGCGGCGTCAGAGTTCCTTATGAGCAAGGATTGTTAGCCCACTCTGATGGCGATGTCGTATTACATGCAGTAACTGATGCTATTTTAGGCGCTATGGCAATGGGAGACATTGGCACATTGTTCCCTGATACTGATCTGGCATATAAAGGGGCAGATAGTCGGGTACTACTTCGTGACGCTTTTTCACGTGTAAGAGCAAAAGGTTACCGAATTGGTAATTTGGATGTCACAATTATTGCTCAAACACCAAAAATGTTACCTCATACACCACAAATGCGTGTCAATATTGCAGAAGATCTTCATTGTCATGTTGATGATATCAATGTGAAAGCGACAACAACCGAAAAACTTGGATTTGTGGGTAGAAAAGAAGGTATTGCCTGTGAAGCTGTTGTTTTATTAAAAAAAGAGTCATTACCTGAATGAGTGAATTACCAGAACTCCATTGGTTACATGGAAAACCACAAGCAACAGGTTTATTGAAATCAATTCCTGAAGATTTTATTGTCTGTGAAGATCTTGGTTTCACTCTTGATGGTGAAGGCGAGCATGTCATGGTGAAAGTGAGAAAAACAGGGTGCAACACCGTTGTTGTTGCTGAAAAGCTGGCAAAATTTGTGGGTATTCACCCTCGAGAGGCAAGCTATGCTGGGCTAAAAGATAAGAATGCTGTTACTGAACAGTGGTTTTGTCTGCGTATGCCAGGCAAAGAGATGCCCGATTTTAGTCAATTCGCTTTAGACGGTTGCGAAATTTTAGAAACGACTCGTCAACAACGTAAATTACGTATAGGAACACTAAAAGGTAATCACTTTACATTGGTGTTGCGAAACATTTCAGACCGTACCTTTGTCGATACTCGATTAGCACAAATTAAAACTAAAGGTATTCCTAACTATTTTGGTGCACAACGATTTGGCCGTAATGGTGAAAATTTACGCCAAGCGATGCGTTGGGCAATGGATGAAATTCGTGTTAAAGAGCGTGGTAAACGCAGTTTTTATCTTTCAGCAGCACGCAGTGCCATGTTCAATCATCTTGTCAGTAAAAGATTGGAATGTGATTTATATTCAAAAGTGATGATTGGTGATGCAATGCAACTTCATGGACGAGGCAGTTGGTTTGTTGTGGATGAAACTGAAATTACGCAAACACAAACTCGTTATGAAGAGCACGATGTTCATATTACTGCGCCTTTACCGGGTAAGGGTGATTTAGGGACGCAAGCAAAAGCATTGGATTTTGAAACTGAAAATTTGGCAGAATATGAAACATTATGGTCATTGGCTCGACAAGAGCGAGTTGACAATACAAGACGTGCTATCAATGTGTTACCAGAAAATCTGTCATGGCATTGGGTAGACGACACTACTGTTTCTCTGTCATTTTTTTTACCCGCAGGAAGCTTTGCAACTAGCGTTGTACGTGAATTAATTTTATTAGGGAAGGATGATGCTGAAAATATTGGTGAGTAATGACGATGGTGTGATGTCGAAAGGGATACAGACCCTCGCTAAAGCATTACGCCAGCGTTATGATGTACAAATTGTTGCACCTGATCGTAATCGTAGTGCTGCTTCTAACTCTTTAACTATTGACCGACCATTACGTAAGCAAGAGCTGGAAAATGGTGATATCGCTATTGTTGAAGGAACACCAACAGATTGTGTTTATCTTGGTGTAAACAATTTAGTGCGTCCTCGTCCTGATATTGTTGTTTCTGGTATTAACCATGGCCCTAATTTAGGTGATGATGTTATTTACTCTGGTACAGTGGCAGCCGCAACAGAAGGGCGCTTTTTAGGCTTACCAGCAATAGCTGTCTCATTAGATGGTGAAATACACTTTGAGACAGCGGCTCAAGTGACTTGTGAAGTACTGACAATGTTACAACAAGTACCTTTAAGAGCGGGAAATATTCTCAATATTAATGTGCCAGATATTCCACTGGATGAAATCAAAGGTTTCCGTATCACACGTTGTGGGAGTCGTCATGCTTCACAGCACGTTTATACCCACACTGATCCTAGAGGAAATAACCTTTATTGGATTGGGCCTCCAGGCGAAAAAAACGATGTAGGCCCTGATACAGATTTTGCCGCTGTTGACGAAGGTTATGTGTCGATTACACCCTTACATGTCGATTTAACAGCATACAAAGCACTTGATTTACTACAAAATTGGTTAAATAAAGCAGAGGTCAAAAAAACATGTTAAGTCGGTCAATGAAAGACTTACTGACAATGTTAAAACAGCATGGCATCAAGGATGAAAGCTTGCTGGAAGCAATGAGTAAAGTACCCAGAGAGCTCTTCATTGATGAAGCGCTCTCTCATAAGGCTTATGAGAATACGGCTTTGCCTATTGGTAATGGTCAAACTATTTCACAGCCTTATATTGTTGCTAAAATGACAACACTACTAGAATTACAAAGTACGGATTCTGTTTTAGAAATTGGAACAGGATCAGGGTATCAAACTGCCATTTTAGCAAATTTAGTTCATCATGTTAGCTCTGTTGAGCGTATAAAAATATTGCAATGGCAAGCTAAGCGGCGTTTTAAGCATCTTGATTTACATAATATTTCTACACGCCATGGTGATGGATGGGAAGGATGGTCATCAAAAGCCCCGTTTAATGCCATAATAGTGACAGCATGTGCAACAGAAGTACCACAACAATTATTGATGCAATTAGCCGATGGTGGCAGGATGATAATACCTGTAGGCGAACAGCAACAAATATTGAAGTTTATCCGACGTTTAGGTAATGATTTTCACTATCAATCTATAGAAGCGGTTAGATTTGTTCCTTTAATTTCGGGTGAGTTAGCATAACTTCCAGATAAATCTGACCGCTTTTTATTACAGCTTTTTAATAGCTTGTCGTAATCTGCACTAATATATGAAACATTTTCAAAAAATTGCAGTCTTTTTGTTTAACTCGACAAATTGCTAGACGCTAATGCCTTTTTAAAGGGAGAAGGAAGTATGAATTCAGAAAGCCCAATTAAGCATGTCCGCTGGGCAATCATGTGTTCGGTAATTGGATTTGCATTAACAGGCTGTGCAGATACACCTTATCGTCCTGCACCCATTACCTCTGTAAATGATAGCTCTTCAAATAATACGGCTTCGACCGCGCCTGTGATGACTAGTAGCAATGCAACACCGATTGAAAGAACAACTCCTTTACAATCGTCACCTCCTCCTTCCATTAAGGTGAATAGTACTGCATCGAATAGTGGCACATATCAGCCTCAAAATCAGCCTCGTGCACAAACATCAGTTGCATCTCAAAACGTGGGTACAGATGGTTCTGGCCGTATTGTATATAACCGCAATTATGACAGTATTCCTAAAGGGAATTACAGCGGTAATACCTACACAGTAAAACGAGGTGATACCATGTTCTATATCGCTTGGATAACAGATAGCGATGTAAAAGAGCTGGCTTCAATGAATAACATTCCTGAACCTTATAGTTTAAATGTGGGGCAAGTGCTGAATATAGGTAACCGTCAAGTCAATACGGGAACCAATACAAATATAAATAAATCCGTTATCGATCAACCAAGTAGTGCTGGTGTGCAAACAACACAAACGAAGCCGACTAATAACACCTCAATGGGGCCATTGATCACTAAGCCAGCAACGACAACACCGCCGAAGACGACGACTCCACCACCAACAACTAATACAAGTACTACAACGGCAACACCGACAGCCGTTTCAGGTAAGTGGATTTGGCCAGCACAAGGTAAGATCATCGAAAGCTATTCAAGTGCGCCAGGGGGAAATAAAGGTATCGATATTGCTGGTACTAAAGGTTCTCCAATTGTTGCAACTGCAACGGGTAAAGTAGTTTATGCAGGTAGCGCATTACGTGGTTATGGTAATCTTGTTATCATTAAACATAATGATGAATATCTCAGTGCATATGCGCATAACGACACCATTTTGGTACGTGAGCAACAAAATGTGAATGCAGGTCAGCAGATTGCCACTATGGGGAGTTCAGGAACAAGCTCTGTCCGGCTACACTTTGAAATCCGTTATAAAGAAAAATCACTCAATCCAATGAGCTATTTACCTAAAAAATAAGTAAGTGATTTTTAACACGTATAGTGAATAATCCTAAAATTAAGCCCTCTTCTTTACAAAAGAAGAGGGCTTTTTGTTATCCGTAATTAATTAAAATATTGAAACAAAATACATTTTAACTAAGTAAAACTGCTTAATTAAAGATAAGTAAAAATGAGAGTTCTATATAAAATTATAGATAACGTTTAATTAGACGGTTGATTCTCAACCAATGAATGCGTATGCTAAAAATTGTTATATAAAAAATGAATAAAGATTCGCTGTTACTAAAGGATGAACTATAAAATAACCCCTTGTTTGTAAGGGTATTTTCTTTATTAGATTATCTTTTTAATAATAGTTAATAATATAAATTATTTGGTGTTATTTTATTATTCTGGATTTTTATTTGTTTTTTGAGATACAAATAGTTACAGCTAGCACATTAAATAGAGTAATTTTACGCATAGATAAATATACGTAAAATATAATAAAAAAACTGTTAATAACCTGTACTCAATAGCTAAGTTATATATTGAATAAAGAATGATAAAATTAACAGTAAAATAGATTATGTTATCTTTTATTTTGTAATTCGTTACAAGGGAAAATCAGTAACCCGTTGTGTCGTGACACAGCGATAAACTGGTAAACAGACACTAATCAAACGTCGTTTACCTAAATTATCAAGGGTAGGAGCAGCTGATGAGCCAAAGTACGCTAAGAGTAGACGAGTTATATACAGATGAAATTGAAGAGAACATGGAAGAGTTCGATGAAGTTGCTGCAAAAGAGGCAGAAAATGAGTCTGATGCTCAAGACGAAATTGAACTTATTGAAGGAGTCAACCAGCGTGCGCTCGATGCCACTCAGCTTTATTTAGGAGAAATTGGTTATTCTCCGTTGCTGACCGCTGAGGAAGAAGTTTTTTTTGCCCGTAGAGCGTTGCGTGGTGATATTCCTTCAAGACAACGAATGATAGAAAGTAATCTACGTTTAGTTGTTAAGATATCTCGTCGTTATACAAACCGAGGTCTTGCCCTGCTTGATTTGATTGAAGAAGGGAATTTAGGACTAATTCGCGCGGTTGAAAAATTCGATCCTGAAAAAGGTTTCCGCTTTTCAACTTATGCGACATGGTGGATACGTCAAACGATAGAACGTGCCATTATGAATCAAACTCGTACCATTCGCCTTCCTATTCATATCGTTAAAGAGCTGAATGTTTATTTAAGAACTGCGAGAGAATTAGCACATAAGCTTGATCATGAGCCTAGTGTTGAGGAAATTGCACAAACACTTGATAAACCAGTTGAAGATGTGAGTAAGATGTTACGTTTAAACGAACGTATTACTTCTGTCGATACCCCAATTGGGGGCGATTCAGATAAGGCCTTACTTGATATCATCTCTGATGAAAATGAAGAAGGGCCTGAGGCGACAATTCAAAATAATAACCTCAAGGAAAATATCATAAAGTGGTTATTTGAATTGAATCCTAAGCAACGTGAAGTATTAGCACGTCGTTTTGGGTTATTAGGCTACGAAGCTGAAACTTTAGAAGATGTTGGTAGAGAGATTGGTCTGACAAGAGAAAGAGTTCGTCAAATCCAAGTGGAAGGATTACGTCGGCTAAAAGACATTCTGCAAAGTCAGGGGTTATGTATTGAAGCGCTTTTCAAAGCATAATTAGCCATCCTTGCTCTGTTTATAGCTTTAATTGACAAATTGTTATTACCAAAGCCGATTAGTGGATTTACTAATCGGCTTTTCTTTATCTTGTATTATGCGACTTAAAACGATAAAACAAGAACGCAGTCTTGCACCTTATTAGCCTGATGACAGTAATAAAGGAAGATATGAAAGATTATTTTTTAAACGTTAAATTAGAACGTTGCGATTTTAACCAAAGTAAAATCTCCCCGAATGGAATGGTGAGATTAATAGCATCAGGTAAAAACTTCTATCTTAATGAAGAGGATTTTTCTAATTCTCAAGATTTTCTTAAACGATTAAAACAAGGTGATGAGCTTAAAATCTGTGCTGAATTATTGAAGGATGGCAGTTTTTGGGTGCAATGGATTTATCATGATACTAAAGGAAGGCTTGAGCCTGAAAGAACATTCACGCTAACAGCAAAACAACAAAAATGGTTATTGCTTGCATTTATTCTGACGCTTGTTGGCGGTTATTGGAGCTATTTTTCGATCCTCTATCTTGAAGTGAATTTCTTTATCGTTGTTTCTATGGTTATTGCATGTGGTGCAGTGATGGCGGGGATCAGTTATATCGGAGAAAAAGCTTATCGCTATTTTCAGCGCACCAGACCCAAACATAGAAAGAGAATAAAGGCGTTAGATAAAGTTATCGCCAAGCAAGCCTTGATAGCGCCAGATGGCGAGCGCCTCATTATTACTGGAATAAAATCAGCACCATTACCTTCATTGCCTGTGATTAAAAAATCGTTTCCTCAAATAAAGCAAAGTAAAGTACAACGAGTTCGAGGAATAATACAAATTCATAGTAGTAATAGAATTAAAATGCATCACCGCAACGGCGAGACGGTGATAATGCAAGTATCCTGCCTGATTGATAATCATCCTTTCGTATTAAGTTATAGAGAGCGCTTATTTTATTCTGATCATAATCTGTTTCTTGCTGATGGTGATGATGTTGAACTGTTCTTTTGGCAAGCTGAAGATAAGCACTCAGGGCCTGTTGTTTTGGGGGTTTATAATCATACAGATAATGGTGCTTATACAATATCAGGACAAATATATATTGGTCACCAGCGTACATATCGTTTATCACTGTTAATAGTCGCATTAGTCAGTGTTTTTATTTTCTCAATGGTCGCAAGTTTCTCTATTTCTGATGTTTATGATAACGGCAATTATTGGGATAAATGGGATTGGTATTCTATTGGTGATAGCTTTTTAGGTATGGGAATTATCTATGGCTTAATCATGAGTGGCATTGCTTTTTTAACTGCCTTATTTTCAAATCTTTATATTTTGTTATCAGAAAAAGGTAATAGCAGTTATCAAACCTATTTTTTACTTCAGCAGCAATGTGTTGAAAGCAAACAACCCCTGTATATTACGGAGTTGCGCCAATGAATCCTTTTTTCCGTAAGCCTTTTATCATTATCACAAGTTTATTTATTTTAAGCTTACTGCTTTTTTATGGCGTGCTTTTTCATGGATTCGCCTCTAAATGGCAATGGAAAAATGAAAGCTCTTCTGAGTTATCTTCATACCCTTATTCTCACTATGATTGGCGTAATACTTTTTATGCTTCTAGCGGAATATTAATTAAAACTGAATCTGATCGTGGCCGATATGATGTAGATATTTATGGCAGACTTCACCGCCAAGATAACCAGAGAAAATATACGCTGTATTTTTCTGATAAAGAAGGCTTGCGCTTTGTATCACAAGGTCAAGGTAGCTTTTATAACGCATATTGTGTTGCCGATAAATGTGTTTTATTTACAGAGCAGGGACGGCAAACTATAGATTTAACAGAGTTTACAGTAGCAGACTTAATTCCTTGGCAAGAGGCTAACAATGGTTATTATCGTTTTCCTTTAGCGATTATTGGGGGAAAATTATTATATTCAGAGTCTACATCGCAATTAGTGTTAGTTGACAATAAAACGATAACGACAAGTTTAGATGAAGGGGAGAGTTGGGAATATTCAGTTAATACAGAAGATCTGGTGAAGCAATATTACGCTGAAGATTTCGGTGAGTTTACACAATTTCATTACGCTTTATCAGATGATTCCCTCATTATTTTTTATAACCACCATTACACAACAAATACCTTAGAAATCACACTAAATTTAGTGAATAAAGAAGTGACAAAAACACGCTGGCTTCCTTTGCGTGTTAAAGAAGTTGCCCAAAATGCTAATGGTGATATTTATCTTATTACTCAACATGCTTATCGAGATCTCTATTCTGTTGTTCGACGTCAATCTGATGGCAATTTAAACACTTTTTATGAAAGTGGTTATAAATATATAAATGATTTAATGGTAAGTAATGACAGTTTAATTCTAAATAAAGGTTATAACGATGATAAGGTCACACTAGTTTTTTCATTAAAAACAAATGGCTATACAATTTATGAGAAAATTACTGACGATATGATATTTAATCCTGCTTTATCATCATTTGTTCGCTTATTTGACAATTATGGTGATGAAGACACTTTATTGTTATTGGGTGAGCGACTGAAATATAGCCATGCTTCAATTAATTAATGTTGTATTTATCTTTGATTATCTTCATTTGAAAAATTAGAAAGTAAGCCATAAAAAAGCTCTGTGAATTCAAACAGAGCTTTTTTGCTGTCGGTATTTAGTATTTATGATGGTTTATTTTGACATCTCTTTTAATCGATAAAGTTGTTCTAACGCTTGTCGTGGCGTTAGAGTATCAGGATCGATTTTATCCAAAGCTAATTCAATCGCTGATGGTTCAGCTTCTGTTAATAGCATCAGTTGTGATGTTTCAACGTGACCTGATCCAGAGTGACCTGATAGCATTTCAAGCTCTTTTAACTTTTGTTTAGCTCGGCGAATAACTTCTTTGGGGACACCTGCTAATGCAGCTACAGCTAAGCCATAACTTTTACTTGCGGCACCTTCTTGAACGCTGTGCATAAAGGCAATAGTGTCACCATGTTCGACCGCATCTAAGTGAATATTTGCTGTACCTTCTAATTTTTCAGGTAATGTGGTTAATTCAAAATAGTGTGTCGCGAAGAGTGTCATTGCTTTTATACGATTTGCTAAATTCTCAGCACAAGCCCAGGCTAAGGATAATCCGTCATAAGTTGATGTACCCCGACCAATTTCATCCATTAACACCAAGCTATTTTCAGTCGCGTTGTGCAAAATGTTAGCTGTTTCGGTCATTTCCACCATAAAGGTAGAGCGACCAGAAGCAAGATCATCAGAAGCCCCTACACGGGTAAAGATCCGATCAATTGGACCAATTAATGCTTTTTCTGCAGGAACAAAGCTACCTATGTAGGCAAGTAAAGTAATTAATGCAGCTTGGCGCATATAAGTACTTTTTCCGCCCATATTCGGCCCTGTAATGATCAGTAAACGGCGCTGAGGCGCCAATTGTAATGGGTTAGAAATAAAAGGTTCACTAAGAACTTGTTCAACAACAGGGTGGCGTCCCCCTGTAATTTGGATACCGGCTTTCTCCGTTAATTCAGGGCGAATGTAATTTAATGATTCAGCGCGCTCTGCAAGGTTAGAGAGGACGTCTGTTTCTGCTAAAGCTTCTGCGCTGATTTGTAATGCTGTAAGGTGTGGCAATAATTTTTCAAAAATCTCTTCATAGAGCATTTTTTCAATTGCCAACGCCTTACCTTTTGAGGTTAGGACTTTATCTTCGTACTCTTTTAACTCAGGGATGATATAGCGTTCAGCATTCTTCAATGTTTGACGACGAACATAGTGCATTGGCACTAAATTGCTTTGCCCGCGACTGACTTGAATGTAATAGCCATGTACACCATTAAAACCCACTTTTAATGTATCAATGCCCCATTTTTCACGTTCACGAATTTCAAGTTTATCAAGATAATCACTTGCACCATCGGCTAATGCTCGCCATTCATCTAATTCGGCATTATAACCAGAGGCAATAACACCTCCGTCACGGACTAATACCGGGGGCGTTTCCACAATGGCATTTTCAAGTAATTCACATAATTCATCAAACTGGCTAATACGCTTTTGTAATTCTTTAATGTAAGGCATATCAGCTTGTTCAAGCACTTGATGAATATCGTGATATTGCTGAAAAGCATGGCGCATACGAGAGAGATCACGAGGGCGTGCAGAACGTAATGCTAAACGTGCTAATACACGTTCTAAATCGCCGATTTGGCGTAAAAAAGGCTGTAACTCAAAATAGAAAGGCTGTAATGCACTAATGGCATCCTGACGTTTAATCAGTTGTTCACGTTGGCGTAATGGCGTGTGTATCCAACGTTTTAGCATACGGCTTCCCATAGGGGTAACACAAAGGTCAAGTACAGATGCCAGTGTGTTATCAGTCCCACCTGCAAGATTTTGTGTTAATTCAAGATTGCGACGAGTAGCCGCATCTAAAATAATCGAATCTTGAGGACGTTCCATGGTAATACTACGAATGTGAGGTAAAGACGTCCGTTGTGTATCTTTTACATATTGCAATAAACATCCCGCGGCGCAGAGTGCGAGATGTGCATTTTCAACACCAAACCCCGTTAAATCACGAGTACCAAATTGTAGATTAAGCTGTTGTTTTGCTGTTTCAAGTTCAAATTCCCAAATAGGACGGCGACGCAGTCCTTGTTGACGCTCAATCAATGCCATTGATTCAAAGGTTTCTGGGTAGAGTAATTCTGCTGGGTGGGTACGTTGTAGCTCGGCGATCATGCTTTCACTATCTGGCATTTCAGTGACACGAAAACGCCCTGAAGTGATGTCTAACGTTGCATAACCAAATGCACCATTTTTATCTTGCCAAATAGCAGCTAACAGATTGTCTTGACGCTCTTCAAGTAAGGCCTCATCAGTAACGGTCCCTGGTGTTACAATACGAATAACCTTGCGCTCAACGGGGCCTTTGCTTGTTGCGGGATCGCCAATTTGTTCACAAATAGCGACGGATTCCCCCAATTGCACTAATTTAGCGAGATAATTTTCAACGGCATGATGAGGGACTCCCGCCATAGGGATAGGTTGGCCTGCGGACTGACCTCGCTTTGTTAATGAAATATCTAATAAACGAGAGGCTTTTTTAGCATCATCAAAAAACAGTTCATAAAAGTCACCCATACGATAGAACAGTAAGATTTCAGGATGCTCTGCTTTTATCTTCAGATACTGCTGCATCATTGGTGTGTGGGAGTCTAAGTGTCGAATGTCAGTCATGTTGTTGTCTGTCTTAAGGTATTGAATTTTGAGTTATTTGTGAAAATTTGTTATTGCACGGAATGTCGTTTTATTTCACAAGCATGGTTCGATCATATCACAAGGTACAGTCCGTTGTTTTAATGATATAAATATCTTTTTAAGCCAAAAGCCAAATAGTTTTATTCACTAGGATAGGTAATTTTGATGATAAAGGAAACAGCGTATTAATTGGCGCTGAAGCGAACATTGCCTTCTACAGCGTATTGCAAAAATGGGATATAACTATCAAAGGAATACCTCCTCGTCTATTATCACCATCACGTAAAACTATTTATACATTAAGGTGGGCTTTATCAGCAAATACACAATTATATTTAATACAACAACGAATAATGATAGCAGCGTGATTTACCGGTTTGTTGATGATTATTTAGGAAACAGGACAAATTAGTGCTCAATAAAGTAGTCACTATTATATTCATGCAGTAGGTAATAAAGAACGCAAGAGAACATGGAATATTCGCGCTGACATTATTGGTGTGATTAATCAACAAGCAATAGAAGCTCATTCATATTGGTATTAAAGTTTATAGGTTTGACTTAATAAGTATCTTAACGCCAAAATATTAATGTCTATCGTTATCTTATTCTAACTATTATTACTCTATATTGTTGCGATATAATTATTAGGTAAAATACTGAAAAATTTATTTTATCTTGTGAGCAAGGAAGAAATAATCAGTATGAAAACTCGAATTGTAAAATTAGCTTTATTAGGTGTATTAGCATTTCCGTTAGTAGGATGTAGTGATGCAACACCTAACTGTAATAGCACTGAAGCTAAAAATTTAGTGATTGATATTACAAAAGATGAATTACGTGATCAAAAAATGGCTGCGTTGATTGATCAAGTTAAGATCAAAGTAGAAAGCGTACGTACTCGTGAGCATGATGAAAAAAGAGATACTTACTCATGTGCAGCTGAACTTTCTTTTGAGGGCAAAGGTGGTAAAAATTCGATCCCAATTACCTATACCATTGAAAGTACTGATGACGGCAAAGAATTTTATGTTAATGTATTTGGTTTGTAATTGTGCCTGAAATAAAGCCATCATAGATGGCTTTTTATGTTTAGTGAGTAAAATATCTGGCTAATTCTTTATAAATTAAGAGAATTTTGATTTATTTCTTATGTTAGGTTAAATCATCTAAAAATTCGGCTGATGGAACAAAGAATAATGTGCCTGTTACAGGGGTACTGAATTTAAGTAATTTATCCGTATGACCTTCAGGTGTGCCTGTAAACATATTTTCTAGCATACGATTGGTTGTCGAAAAATAGCGAGCATAGCCAATAAAATAAGTACCATATTCATTTTTTGATGGGTTAGAAAAAGGCATATTGGCTCTGACAATTTTTAAATCTTCGCCGTTTTCATCTTGAATATTGGTGACAACATTATGAGAACCTGGCTCTTTTTCTTCATCGGTTAATTCCACATCATTGAATTTATGTCTACCAATGACTTTTTCTTGTTCGATGAGGGGTTGCTTTTCCCATTCTTCCATATCGTGAATATATTTTTGTACAAAAGCGTAACTGCCACCGCTGAATTCAGGATCTTCATCACCAATTACAGCATAAGAAACACGCTCATCTTCATATTCAGGGTTTTCAGTTCCATCGACAAAACCAATTATAGAACGCCCATCAAAATATCTAAATCCATGCACTTCATCGACAGGTGTAACAATATTCTTTAGCTTTTGGCTGATGATAGACGCTAATTCGTAACAAGCAGAAACTTTGAGAGCTCGAATATGGAAAAAGAGATCACCAGGTGTAGAAACAGCGGTATAAGTCTCACCTTTGATTTCTTTAAACGTATTCAGCTCTTTTGGCTTGGATTGATTAGGGAATAATGCTGTCCATGCATTTGCACCAAATCCTATTACACAACTGGTTTCTAATTCAGGAAAGCGCGTTCTCATACTACGTATAAGACCAGAAAAATTATTACAAAAATCGATCAGAATCCTGCGGCTTTCAGGTAAAAGGGTGAGATTAAAAACTAAAAAATAAGCATTCTCGCAGGGTGATTTCGTGACATCTTGGTATTTCATAATGATCCCTAAATGACGAACAATGAATGAATAGTAATTAAGTCATATTTAAAAAATATTATTTTTTAGTTTTACACCAAAACGCTCTCTATTACAAAGAGAGGGGCTTTTTGTTTTGATTTTTATGAATAAACAGTATCGAAAAGGCGATTAGTTTCTCTGTTTTTATAATGCTAATAAACTATATTAATTAATATTTTCATGGCGTTGATAAACTAAAGAGAGAGCAGGATGTTGCCATAAACTTGCTGGTGTGACAGTGGTTCTCTCCCATGGTATTAGTCCAATAAACCATAGTTTCCAAAATTGTAATTTAGCATTAGGATTTTTACTTAATAATTTTTGGAAGGTTTCGATTTCTCCGATACGAATAGAAAGTGCTGATTTATAAATGTCGAAAATAAATTTAGAGCAAAACTGGCGGGGAGAGTCGTATTTAAAACCCGTGTGATAAAGCTTATTTAACTTTTTGGGAACTTGTGCGATAAGTGTATTTTTTTGTTCATCAGATAATTGTGTCGTTAAACGGCGTATTGCATAGCACTTATCTGATGAGCGATTAATAAAACGTGTTAATGACGTTGTTGTTGAGAGTGGAATACGGCTTTCTGCCACTAAATAATCTTCCCCATTATGGTCTATGATAATGCCAACATGATTACTCCAGCATAAAGAAGCGGAGGAAATTTGACGAAATAAAAAGGTACCAATACAGGTAAATACGATATCACCAACTTCTAATCTTTGTGGATAATCAATTTTTAACATCATTATATTACCTATTTAATAGAAGTAATAATTATCATTCTTTGACTCTAATAAATAGATAGGATTTCTATTTGATAACTCAATGACTTTAAAATAAAAGTGACTTCTAATTTAATGTAACCTTAATTTTTAGAAGGATGTTATTCATAATTAGAGTATTAAAAATAATGACTTGATTAATTTAATTGTTCATCTGGAATATTATATTTTACGACAACACTATTTTTATAAAGTAATTCAGACGTCAGTAACTTAGGGAAAGCACCCACATTATTTTTAGTATAAATGTCTCGCCAGATTTCATTGCAGCGATATACGTGCTCTCCTTTTTTGATAAAAGCAGAGGATTTTTCGTAGAGATGGTAACGGTATTTCCTCACTTCATCACAAAGGAGTTCACCTTCTAACTGATGTTCAGCGACATGTAATCTAATTTGATAATCATAAGGTGTTGGATTATATAAAACTAAATCCACATAATTATAGAAGATAGCCGCACCGGATCCGAAAGGAAGAACTCTTCCTTCATCAGGGAAGGGATCAAAACTGTGATTAGCTTTTTCAATTACTTTTAATTCAGAATGTAGTGCTAACCAATGAATTAAATTACTTGCCTGACAAATTCCTCCACCAACACCTTTTTTGGCTTCACCGTAAGAAAGTTGCATACCATCAATAAAACCTCGTTTATAACTCGGTTTTCCAACTAAATAACAAAAAGAGAAATATTCACCAGGGCGGATGATGACACCATCAAGCGCTTTTTCAACTAGTTTAAGATTTTTTATCTTATTGTATTGTAATTGAAGATCAGTATCGCCACGACGGCTAATTAATTTAGATGTGTGTTTGATATAACGGAAAGGAAGCCGTTGTTCTTGTTGAACATTTTTGCTGTATTTTCGTCCAGAAAACCGCCAGCTCAGCGAACGAAATAAACGTCGCTGAGCCACTCTCAACATATAAAGAATAGGGTGATAAGATGAAAGTGTTTTGCGCATAAAATCCTTTTAAATGATGTTACAGAAAGGAGGAAAATAGAGGGTGTATCATAACGATTTAACAAAAATATTGATACGCGAATATCCCTAAAATAGAGTAAATAAGAGATTAGATAATCAATTTACTTATTGATATCTTTAGTTAAAATTTTGGCTTGAGATTGTAAGACAGATAAAAAATTCTTAGTGGCAGGAGAGATATATTTTTCTTTATGATGAAAATAACGAATGCCCCGACTAAATTGAATATCATCAAAAGGAATCTCACATAAAAGGCCTGATTCTAATTCTTGCAAAATAGATAAGCGAGATAAAACGGAAATTCCTAATCCATGAATAACACCTTGCTTGATCCCTTCTAAGCTATTTATTTCCATTACATTTTTAATCTCTTTATTATTTTCTTTGATCCTATCTAATAAAAAATCACGAGTGGCAGAGTGCTCTGGTTTGATCAGAAAAACTTCGGATGCAATATCAGAAAATCTACAATGTTTCTTTTGAGCTAACCAATGTTTTGGAGAGCAAATAAGTACGAGAGGATCGATAAGAAAGGTATCAAGGTGATATTCAGTCGGATCTAAATAGATATGATCTGACATGATTAAAAACTCTAATTCTTGAGTATCAAGTTTATGGATAAGTTGTGTTGAACTTGAAATATCCATGCTGAGTTTGACGTCTGGATACTGTTTTCTAAATTGCGCCATAATTTGTGGTAATAGGTAAACACCAACAAAATGGCTAGCACCAAACTTAATTTCACCTTTAGAGGGATCATCAAATTGTCGCATATGCTCGGCAGAGGATTTAACTAGATTAATAATCTGGGTTGCGTATTGTTGATACACCTTACCTTGCGGCGTTAAATAAAGCCGGTTGTTGATCCTTTCAAACAATGTTGTTTGTAACTCTTCTTCTAATTTTCGAATTTTAATACTCACACTGGGCTGAGTGCAAAATAGGCGCTCTGCGGTTTCGGTAACATTAAAACCGTCTGCGAGTAAGAGGAAGGCATCAAGTTGGCTTAAATTCATAGCAAGACCATAAATTATTTTTATAGTTATAATATAATAATACAATTATCTTTATACCTCAATATTTCTATACTGAACTTCCCACCCTACATATTAAGAGGAATCGGTTATGGAAAAGACTGCGAAGCGAGATGATATCGCTAAACCAGCGCCATCATCACCAAAAAAAAATGGTAAGAAAATCACATTAAAAACAATAGGAATACCTTTAGCTTTATTGGTATTACTGGCTTTGTTTTTTATGCCAACGCCTGATGGATTAAGTATTGAAGGACAAAAAGCGATTGCTATTTTCTGTGCTGCATTAATTCTATGGGTCTGTGGCTCTTTACCCATTTATTTAACATCAATGCTAGTGATTGTGTTACTGCCAATGACTGGCACGGTAACAAAAGAAAAAGTCGTTTTTGGTACATTAGGTTATGACGTTATTTGGTTAATGGTCTCCGCATTTGTTTTAACCTCAGCCATGATCAAATCAAATATTGCTAGACGCTTTGCGTTATGGATGATCACCAACTTTGGTCAAACACCTAAAAAAGCGCTCTTTGTTCTTGTATTAATAAATTTTTGTATTGTGTTTTTTGTTCCTTCAACAACGGCAAGGGCAACGTTAATGGTGCCTATTTGTATGATTTTGCTTGAAGTGCATAAGGCTATTCCAGGGAAAAGTAATTATGGAAAATTAATGATGTTACAGGGAGTTCAGGCTGATGCTTTAGCGACATCGGGTGTCATGACAGGAACTGCTGCTAATATTATTGCGGTTGGATTTATCAATTCACAAGCGGGAGGATCTATTGGTTATATTGATTGGTTAATTGCATCCTTCCCATTAGCTTTAATAGGGATGACTCTTTCATTCTTTGTCGGATTAAAGCTTTTCTCTTTTAAAGGCGAAGTTGATTTTGAAGGTTCTTTGAAAAAATTAAAAAAAGAGCGTTCAGAACTTGGCTTTTTAACACTTAATGAGAAAAAAGCTATGTATATCTTCTTGATGACAGTCTTTTTATGGGCAACAGAAAGTTATCATCAGGATGTCGTAGGGTTTAAAATTAGTGTCTATATGACGGCTGTTATTGCCGCTATTCTTTGTTTAATGCCCCGTATAGGTTTATTAACTTGGAATGAAGCCAATATCAAATGGGATCTAATGATATTTGCAGCAGGGGCTTATGCGGCAGGTAATACTTTAGAGTCAACGCAAGGAGCACAATGGTTAATCGGTAAAATGGTTTATGGACTTGGGCTCGAAAATATGAGTACTACCATGGTCTATATTGTGGTTGTCTTTATCTGTATGTACAGCCATTTGATTTTTACCAGTAAGACGGTGAAAACAACCATTTTAATTCCAGCTATTATTGCACTTGCTAAAACATTAGGTATGGATCCCGTTACATTAGCATTAGCAGCATCATTTACACTGACTTATACCATTACTTTGCCACCTCACTCAAAAGTAAATACCATCTATTTTTCAACAGGTTATTTTAGTGTATTAGAGCAAATGAAATACGGGTTAATTACGTGTTTTATTGGAGCATCAGTAATTTCTATCGCGATATTTACTTGGTTCCAAATTCTTGGATATGGCTTATAACCCATTAAATTAAGGAATAATAATGAGACTAATTTTATTAAGACATGGTGAAACCTTATGGAATATGGAATCGCGCTTACAAGGACATGCTAACTCGTGTTTATCGCCAAAAGGTATTAATCAAGCAATAGCGATAAAAGAGAGTATTAAATTATTATCACCCGCTCGGATTATTACGTCAGATTTAGGCCGAACAGTTCAAACAGCCGAAATTGTTGGTCATCCAGAAGCTGTAAAAGAACCGTTATTGCGTGAATTAAATATGGGAGAATGGACTGGGCAACGAAAACCAGAACTCATAAGGCATCAGGCTGATAAATATAAAAATTGGCGAGCTGGGACATATACGCCACCTAAAGGTGAAAATTGGTTTGATTTTTGCGATCGTATCGGTACCACCTTACAAAGGTGGGTACATAAAGAGGATAGTGATTTATTAGCTGTCGTGCATAGTGGTGTTATTCGAGCAGCTTGCAAAGTATTTTTAAATCTATCACCTGAATTCTTATTACCGGCAACACCAGGTACAATAACAATATTAAATTTTGACTCTAATGCGAGTAAGGCACCCAAATTAGAAGCTTATAACATTGGCTCTTATATGCCAGATAAGAATGTCGCTGATTAAATATTAATAAGAATTGATTATCAAATTAATTGTAGTGTTTTAATTTTATAAATATATTTAAGTGAATTACTCAGATATTAAATCAGAGCAAGGGGAACCTTGCTCTTTTTTTATGTAAAAAATTTGAATCATATATTTTATATACAATATTTTTTTATTCTTTTGACGTTCAAGTTGTAACTGATAAGTTAAATCAAATTTTGTTCAAAAATAATACGTTAAGGTTTTAAAGTAATCAAAATTGAATGAAAAATATCATATATTATTAAGCAAAAATAATATTTTTTTAATTCACACTATATGAGTTACAAAATAAAATAAAAAATTCTTTATTAATAAAAAATAGTGTTTAACTTTTATTTTGATTTAACAATGTTGTATCAAGATATGAAAATTTTAAATAATTAAAAATAAAGTTCATTAGTTAACTAATAAAGAGTTTATCTAGTTTTAAATCCTGATTTAAATCAAAATATTGAATATTATACCGCTATAACCAAAACTTGTTTATTGTAAAAAACAATTAGATAATACTCATATATTGAGTTAATTGCTTATTTGATGTTGATGAGTGGATTAATCAATATATTAAAATAATATTAATAAATATATTAAGAATGACCTATTGGAGAAAAATAAATGAAGAAAAGTTTACTTGCAATGTTTATTGCTAGTAGTTCTATTTTTGTAGTTAATAATGCATTAGCTGCAGATGGCACTATTGATTTTACAGGTGAAATTATAGATAACGCTTGTGAATTAGCTGCGGGTTCTGATGCATTAAAGGTGAATTTAGGTAAGGTATCTAAAACAGCATTACCAAGTACAGGTAGTACCGCTGCAGCAACAAAGTTTACAATTAAATTAATTAATTGTCCTGCTACAGTGAGTAGTGCTGCTGTAAAATTTGATGCGGAATCTTATTCTGGTGACGATAGTGTTATCGCTTTGAAAAAAGAAACAGGTGTAGCTTCAGGTGTGGGTATTCAAATTACAGATGATACAAATACGGTCGTTCCATTATTTACTGCTTCTAAAGTTTATCCATTAAAAACTGGTGCTGGTGTAGTAAATAATTTGGATTTCCGTGCTCGTTATATCGCAAAATCCGATACTGTAACTGCAGGTCCTGCAAATGGTAATGCAACATTTACTATTAATTATAATTAATATTATCTAAAAAATAAAAAGGTTTAAAGGGAATTGAACCTTTTTACTCTATTGATGGTGAAGATATGAAGTTTATTATCTATTCTTTTATTTGTTTGTTTGTTTTTTTTAATACAGCAAATGCTGGTGTTGTTATTGGTGGTACTCGCGTTATTTATGATGAAGGGAAAAAAGACGTCAGTATTAGTGTGGAAAATCCTGATAATATTCCCTATTTAATTCAATCTTGGGTTGATGATATTAATGAGAAAAAACAATCAAACTTTGTTATAACGCCTCCATTATTCAGATTAAATGGTAGTAATACAAATGCATTAAGAATATTTTTAACTGAAAATAATTTGCCTAGTGATAGAGAATCACTATTTTGGTTAAATATAAAAACAATTCCAGCGACAGAGAGAACAGAAAATTCTTTACAAATTGCATTTAAGACTCAGATGAAATTAATTTTTAGACCTAAAGAGCTAAAAAATGTCAACTTTGTAGAAGAGCAGAAAAAGTTAGAGTGGTCAAAAGTGGGAAATAAAATAAATGTAAAAAACCCAACCCCTTATTTTTTTAATTTTCAAATGATTAAGTTTAACAATAAGGCTGTTGAGGATGTTTCTTATGTCGCCCCTTACTCAGTAAAATCATTTGATATTAATAGTGAAGAGGTACATGGCACTATCAATTGGGAAGTTATTAATGATTATGGTGCGATTACTGATTTATCAGAGATAAAAATATAATCTTCTATAAACTTAGGTTTTAATATGAAAATGAATAAGATATGTATTAGCCTATTTTTATATTTAGGCTATACAGCCTCGTTATATGCAAATAGTTCTAATTTAGATAATGTTTATTTTGATCCTGATTTTTTAGAATTACCCAATAAAAGTACGATTGACTTATCTCACTTTGAAAATAATGAACAATTAGCGGGTACGTATTATGTTGATGTTTATGTTAATACTGATTTAATTTCTACTGAAAATATTAAATTTGAAAAGAAAGATAATGGTAATTTAATACCTTGTTTATCAGTAAATGATCTTACTAAATTTGGCATTAAAACTGAAGATTACTCTGGTTTAAATAAAGAAGAAAATAGTTGTGTAAATTTATCAGTGATCCCTAATGCAAAAAGTAATTTTGAGTTTAACTCTCAACGTTTGTATTTAAGTATTCCTCAAATAGCATTAAATAAAAAACCTAGAGGGTTTGTTGAACTGAGTAATATAGATAATGGTATTACAGCGCTATTATTAAATTACAGTTATAGTGGTTCAAAAAATTATGATCGTAAAAGTAATGGGTCAGACACAACATCAAATTACATTAATTTAAGACCAGGAATAAATATAGGCCCTTGGCGTTTGAGAAATTATACCACCTGGTCTAATAGTGATGAAAAATCGAGCAAGTGGGATACTGTTTATACTTATTTATCGCGAAGCATTAACCGAATTAAAAGCCAATTAATTTTAGGGGATGGTGTATCACCTTCATCTGTTTTTGACAGTGTGCCTTTTAGAGGGGGACAGCTTTCTACAGATGATGATATGTATCCTGAGAGTTTACGTGGATACGCACCTGTTGTGCGCGGTATCGCACGTAGTAATGCTCAGATAACGATTAGGCAAAATGGTTATACGATTTATCAAACAGAAGTCGCCGCAGGGCCTTTTGAGATTAATGATTTATATCCCACAGGGAGTAGTGGAGATTTATACGTCACAATAAAAGAATCTAATGGGAGTGAACAGCATCAAATCGTACCATTTGCTTCTTTGCCTGTTTTACAGCGTGAAGGTTATTTATCTTATAGCATCACAGGAGGTGAGTATCGCGCTTATGACAGCGATATTGAAAAACAGAAATTTGGCCAATTTACATTAATTTATGGTTTACCTTATGGAACAACAGTCTATGGGGGAAGCCAGCTGAGCAATAACTATCAATCATATTCTATTGGTGCGGGAAAAAATTTAGGGGCATTTGGTGCAATATCCATTGATGTTATACAGGCAAATTCAACATTAAATAATGGTAACACATCACATGGACAGTCTTATCGTTTTAGATATAACAAAAACCTAAATACGACAGGAACAAATATTGCGTTAGCAGGGTATCGCTATTCGACTGACGGATATTATAGTTTATCGGAGGTTTTTGATGAATATCGGAATGGCGCCAATGCGCCAGAAATTGAACGCCGTCGTAATCGTGCGGAAATTACGATTAATCAAAATCTGGGTGAGCGGTACGGCTCTCTTTCTGTAGGGTATGTAAGAGAAGATTATTGGAATAGCGATAGAAAAACGCAGTCAGCGACGCTGGGTTATAACAATAGTTGGCAAGGGATTAGTTATGGTTTGAATTATACCTATAATAAAAATACAAATACTTATTCTTATAAATCAAGTAACTATTCTAAAAGTGAGAATGAGCATCAATTAGCGCTTTCAGTAAGTGTGCCGTTTAGTGTCTTTGACGATACTTTTTATTATAACTTTAATACAAATAATAGTAGTCAGAGTTCGAGTACGGGAAGTGTGGGATTATCCGCATCTCAATTAAATAATCGATTAAATTGGAGTCTACAACAAGCATTTACGAATCAAGATCAAGGATCTTCTGGTAATTTAAACGCATCGTATAAGGGTAAATACGGTGAAGTGACTGGAGGCAGTGGATATAGTAAGGATAACTATAATTTATATTATGGCATTAATGGTAGTTTAGTTGCTCATTCAGGGGGGGTAGTTTTGGGTCAACAACTTGGTGAAACTGCTGCTATTGTTGATATTCCTGATGCAGGTAATGTGACAATTTTAAATCAATCTGGGGTAGAAACTAACAGTTATGGTTATGCTTTAGTGCCTTATATTACTCCATATCGTAAAAATGCAATTGATATTGATACTACAGCATTACCGGAAAATACAGAAATGGCATTAACGAGTCAGACCGTTTCCCCTAGTCGTGGTGCATTAGTAAAAGCAAAATTCTCTGCGAATGTCGGATATCGTGCATTAATTACGTTAACACTAGAAAATGATGAGTTAATTCCTTTTGGAGCGCAGGTGATTTTTAAAGATAATCCTCAATTGAATAGCATTGTAGGTAATGATGGTGAAGTTTATTTATCTGGATTAAGTGGAAAAGGTGAGTTTATTGTTAAGTATAATGATAAACAATGTAGTGCAAATTATAATTTATTAAATGATTCTCATTATTTAGGTCTCTATAAGACTACCGTAGTTTGTCATAAATAAATAACATAAATATTTTATTCATCCAATTATAGTATTACAGCTAATTAAAATATAGCTGTCGATATCTGCTACGTGTAGGAAATAAGAATGGAAAAGATAATTAATCAGTTATTTTTAATAAACGCTCTAATAATAAGCCCTATATCTTGGGCTTCAGACAGTGTTAATTTAAATTTTACTGGCAATATTAGGATCGCTACATGCAATGTTTCGAGTGGCGATAATATAAATGTTGATTTGAAAAATATACCAGCAGCTAATTTTGAAAAGGCAAATTCAGCTTCTAGCTGGAATATGTTTAATATAGAGTTTCAAAACTGCTCCACGGCAATTAATCAAATAAAGCTTACGTTTTCAGGTATATCTGATGTGGCTGACTCGAGTAGTTTATACAAAAATCAAGGAAGTGCTGAAAATATCGCAGTGCAATTAGAGAATTGGACGGGTACGATAAAACTAGGGAATCAACAATCGCTATTCCTTACATTAAATGGGCAGACTAGCATTAAATTGGGATTACGAACACGAGCGTTTAGTCCATCAGGAAAGGGATCGCCAGGCACAATATCAGCAAAAGTGACTGCAAATATTATCTATTTATAAAAGAGAAATAATATGAAAGCGATAATTTTTTTACTTCTATTTTTTTCATCTTTTACAATGGCGAGTACTGTAAATATTAATATTTATGGAACAGTGACAGTATCGCCTTGTGAGATTGAGAATAAGAACTATTTAATTGACTTTAAGAAAGTAAATATTAGAGAGTTACAAAATAATCAGAACACAGATTGGATCGATTTTTCAATAAAATTAAAAAATTGTCCAGTAAGTACAAAAAAAGCAACGATAACGATAGCTGGTACTGCTGATCCTAATAATGGAAATTATTTTATCAATAATGGAACTGCAAAAAATATCGCATTAAATTTAATAGAAAATAAAAATAAAACGATAGTAAAAAATGGAACTAAATTAGAGGCAATAATTAATAGCCAAACCAAAATGGCTGAATATCTTTTAGCAGCAAGATTAATTAAAACCGGCAATGGAATGAGTACAGGAACATTTAAAAGTCATCTTGAATTTACATTAATTTATAATTAAAAACTACTTAACCTAGGAGTAGAAAGTGATTAATCGCTATCCTGTATCAAAAGTAATAGGTAGGAAAATTACTTATTATAGGAAAATGAAGGGGATTTCGTTAGATGAATTGGCATCACTCATTGGAGTTAGCCAACAGCAACAATCAAGATATGAACGGGGGATTAATAGAATTAGCCTGGATAGACTTAATCAATATGCAGAGATATTTAATATCCATATAAAAGACTTTTTTATTTTAGATGAAAAAGATAATTGTGAAATTAAAACTATTCTTTTAAAAAAAGAATGAGGCTAAAAATGGGAAATATAATAATTAAGCCATTATTATTAAGTGGAGTGTTAATTTATTCTACTTACTCTACTGCTGCATGCATACAGAATCCTAATTATAAAAATATTATTGTTAATGTACCCAATCGAGTTTTTAATATTCAATATGACGATCTGACGACAAGAACACTTGATACAATTAAACTTTCGTATCTTCCACCCTACACAGCATCATATGAAGGGGATAATGGTCTCTGTGGAAATGCTATTATTACTGGGCGTTTTATTAATGGATGGACACCTAATTCTAATAAGATAGCAGCAACCAATATCCCTGGTATTGGAATAAGAGTAAAAATGACTAATATTGGTCATATAAATACTAGTTTCCTCAAAGATAATGAAAGACAAAAATATATAATTAATAACCCAACTTGGGTTGTTGAGATTATAAAAACAGGCAGAGTAACTCAATCGAATACATTAATGGGAGGGAATTTAGCACGTATGGAGCAAAATAATACATTGCCTAATACTAGTCGATGGATTTTATCAACATTGAGAATACCAATTGGTTCAATAAAAGTAAATTCACTAAAGTGTACAACAAAATCAAACAATTATAATATTAATTTGGGAACATGGTATGACACTCAGTTTAAAAATATCGGCGATGTTAGCCAAAATGTTAATATTCCAATTACGTTAAGTTGTGCCGCGGGAACCAATATTAAAGCAACGGTGACAAGTAGTGCCGGATATATTGATGCAAACACAGGAAAATTAAATTTATCGGGCTCTAACCGTGCAACAGGTATTGGCATTCAAATAGTCAATAGTAATAATACCCCAATAAAATTAAATACAAAACTTAATTTACAAAACAATGTTTCTTCTGGTGATTATATTTTTAATTGGAAAGCGCGTTATATCAAGACGAGTAATAAGATAACAGCAGGCACTGCAAATTCAGTAGCAACAGTAAATATTTTATATGAATAATATATTTTATTTATTTTGAGGATGTTTTTATGAATAAGAAAATATCAAGATTAGTTGGAAAAAAGATCCGAAAATTGAGAGAAATGTATTGTATGACTGGAGATGAGCTCGGTGCATTACTTGGCGTTAGTCAGCAACATCAATCTCGTTATGAAAATGGAGATACTAATATTCATGCTGAAACACTGTATCGTTTGTCTTATCTTTTTGATGTTGAACCGGAATATTTTTTAAGTGATTTGCTTATTGAAGATAATAAGCTTGATAAAGATAAAGTCGATAATAAAAAAAATCACTATATGGCTGAAGTATTATTCATACAATAAATTTATTAATAATGCCTAAGATGATTTATCATTTGGATAAATGGTGTAATCATGAGTACTTAGGCATTAATGCTCCTATAGTGTAGATATTTATTCTTACCAATATCCTAACAGTTTCCACCATACACTACCCAACGTTATCCAAACGATAAGATTAACAACACTCATCACAAAGCCAGTTTTCCACCATTCGCCCAATGTGGCGTAACCTGAACCAAAAATAATGGGCGCAGTACCTGTACCATAATGGGTTAATGACATCATTAATGAAGATGAGAATGCCAAAATAAGCCCTAATAACATTGGTGGTGCGCCAAGTGCTAAACCTGCGGCATAAAACGCGGCAAACATTGCGGTAATATGCGCGGTGGTACTGGCAAAAAAGTAGTGAGAATAAACATAAATTAGTACCAGTAATATCATGCCACTGACCCAACTTATTCCCATACTATCAATACTTGCCCCTACGCTGAGTGACAACCATTTAATCAATCCTAATTTTCCTAAGAAGGATGCCATCATTACTAAGGCAGAGAACCAAACAACGGTATCCCATGCACCTTTGTTTTTTAAAATATCATCCCAATTTAAAACACCTGTACATAATAAAATCGATAAGCCAATAAATGCGGCTGTTGTGGCATTAACACTGAACGCATCACCAAATAACAATGCAGGTACACCCGCCCACATAATTAATAATAAGGCGAAGACTGCAAGGGTTATTTTCTCAGGTAATGAAATAGGCCCTAATTGCGCTAAACGCTCTTTAGCAAAATGGGGGGCATTTGGGGTACTGGTTATTTCTGGCTTATAAAGCAGATAAATAACGATAGGCATTAATATTAATGAAACGATAGCGGGTACAAAAGCCGCAATTGCCCACATAGACCAACTAAGCTCATGTGTAGGATCAGTTTCACTGATAATTAAACTCACAATTAGTGGGTTAGGAGCTGTTGCCGTAATAAACATGGCAGAAGTAATTGGATTTATATTGTAGTTCACTAAAGAGAGGTAACGACCTATTTTTCCACTTGTGCCATCTTCTGCTTTAGAGTTAAAACTGTCTGAAATAGAACGCATAATTGGGTGAATAATCCCACCACCACGTGCGGTATTACTTGGAGTTACAGGGGCTAATATTGTTTCAGCAATAGCCAATGAATAGGCTATTCCAATGGTTCTTTTGCCAAATAGTGAAATAAAATAATAACCAATTCTAGCACCGAGTCCGGTTTTATTTAGGCTCATTGAAACCATAATGGAAATACCAATTAACCAAATAAGATCATTGGAAAATCCACTTAATGCATCACCGATAGCGGCTTTAGTTGAATTAGGATTAGTAACACCTGTAACAGCGACTAATGCGATAGCAATAATAGAAACAGCACCGATAGGAAGTGCTTTACCAATAATGGCGGCGATAGTACCAACAAAAAGGGCTAATAAATGCCAAGCATTGGGATCAACGCCTTCTGGAATGGGAATAAAAAACCAGATAACCAGGGTGATAGAGATGGCGATTAATGTCGGTATGGGTCTTAATGGAGTCAATTTGTTCATCAGGTTATTCCATTAGGTTGCAGGTTAAATAAATAATCGGAAGTAAAAGGTAAAGCTAATAAGTATTTTTATTAAATACGATGTTATTAACATATTATTAAATATTCATTGATTGATGTCATAAAAATAAAATTATTTATTAACTTATTTTTAAAAATAAATTTTTTATGTAACCTAGTGTTATTAAAATACAATGTGATTATGTATCTTTATGTTTTTATAAAATATTTTCTTTATGGGTATTACTCTATAAAAATAGATTAGGGAATTATAATGAAATTTATTTTACCTGCCGTATTATCTTCATTATTACTTGTGCCAGCAGTACAAGCCAATGAATATAAACTTGAACCAACGCATACTAAGGCAATGTTTTATATTGACCATTTTGATACTTCAACTAACAGTGGTGGTTTCTATGAAATTGAAGGTGATTTAACATACTCACCAGAAAAGAATATAGGAAAAATAAACGTTTCTATTCCAGTTAAAACACTAAATACGGGATTAACGGCATTTGATAATCATGTGAAAAGTGTAGATATCTTAGATGCAGATAAATACCCAACAATTCAGTTTTCTTCAGCAAAATGGTATTTCTCGGATAATAAACCCACATCCATTGAAGGGTTATTAACGATGAAAGGAAAAACATTGCCAGTTAAATTAACAACAACCAAATTTAATTGTTATGAAAGTCCTGTATTTAATGCGCCAGTCTGTGGTGGTGATTTTGAAACAACCATTAAACGTTCAGATTGGAGCGTGGATTTTTTGGTCAAAGAAGGGATGGCTGATAATATGACATTAAAAATTCAAGTTGAAGCTATTAAGCAATAAATTAAGTCATATTTTATAGAAAAGACCTTATTAAATATGAGGCTTTTTTGTTTTTTTATAATAATAAATATAATTTAAGTTAAAGTGTTAAATTCTAAAAATATGGATGAAAAGAGGTTTATTTTTAATTCTTGATAATAATGATTTATTGCTGTATGTTATAAAATTGTTGCTTCGTTTTTATTTCCTCTTGTTTTTTATGGCTTTTATTGCGCTAGTTTTGTTTCCTATCCGTTAAATTCTACTTTTTATTTTTGATTTTATTTTTAGAATAATAAAATTTCCTCATAATAATTTATTTAATAAATATCGTCATATTAAATAAAAATTTTTTACAATAAATAAGTGTGACTTCAATCACTCTACATTTCAATATTTCTTCAGTATGTTTATATGCAGAGATTCAAAATTAATAAATCAGACATTTATTTATATTGCTTAATAGTTTAAGCAAATAGGCTTCTTATTATCAAAAAAACGAAATGCAAATAGATATGTGTTGTTACATATATTAAATGCGTTAAGGATATCATAATGATCCATGCTTTTATTAAAAAAGGGAGCTTTCAGGATTCCGTTAGCCTGATGATTATTTCCCGAAAATTAAGTGAAGCCCCTGAAGTGGAAGAAATTTCCGTCATGATGGGAACACCAGCGAATAAATCTCTTCTTGATGTCACCGGTTTTTGGCATGACATGTTTAACGAAGCAACGCCGAATGACATTTGTGTTTCGATTAAAGCGGAATCAGACGATCCTGCGATTATCGACATGATTTCTACTGCGTTAGAAGAAGCACTAGCAGAAATTGCAAGCGGTCAAAAAGGCGGTAACAAATTAACGACAGTACGTAGCTGGCGTACCGCTAAACAAAAAAGCACTAATGCCAATATGTTACTTATCTCTATTGCTGGTGAATATGCCGCGGAATTGGCTGACACGGGCTTAGATGATGGTTGTAACGTCATGCTGTTCTCTGACAACGTTTCTATTACAGATGAAAAAGCACTAAAAGAAAAAGCTGCAGCAAAAGGTTTGATTGTGATGGGGCCTGACTGTGGTACGGCAAATATTGCAGGCGCACCTCTTGCTTTCGCTAACATTGCACCTAAAGGCTCTATTGGTATTGTTGGCGCATCAGGTACGGGTATTCAAGAAATTACCTCTCAAATCGTTTTACAACGCCAAGGTATTTCTCATTCAATTGGTTTAGGTGGACGTGATTTAACCGAGGAAATTGGTGGTATCAGTGCTGTAACTGCTATCAATATGCTAGCGGCAGATCCTAATACGCGTGTTATTGCTTTTGTTTCTAAGCCACCCGCGCCTGCTGTTCGTCAAAAAATTATTGCTGAAATGAAACGCCATAATAAACCGATTGTGGCGCAATTCTTAGGCACAACACCTGAGAAATTCCAAGACGACAATATTTATTTTACTCGCACGTTAGATGAAACGGCGCGCATTGCAGCTGAATTAGCGCGTGTTGAAGATATCGCGGCTGAGTTACCAAAAGTTACAGGTAAGAAAATCATTGGTCTTTATGCCGGTGGTACGCTAGCGGCTGAGTGCGCCATGTTGTTATCCGAAAAACTTAATGTTGAAGTCGATAATGAACATAAGCAAGGCACAATGCTAGATGCTGATGGTCATAAAATCATCGATATGGGTGATGATTTTTATACACAGGGTAAACCACACCCAATGATTGACCCATCTACACGTAACAAATTTATCAGTGAGCTAAGCAATAAAACAGAGGCTGGCGTGTTACTGGTTGATTTTGTTATTGGTTATGGTGCAACTCAAGATCCTGCCGGCGCGTTAATTCAAGAAATCAAAAAACTGAATGAAAAACGTGGCGAAACCAATCCATTAATCACCATCGCAACCATTACTGGTACTGAAGATGATCCGCAAAACCGTAGCGAACAGCAAAAACAGCTAAAAGAAGCGGGCATTATTGTCATGGATACGTTGCCAGAAGCGGTTTTATTAGCAAAAGAATTAATCCAGCCACATCCAGCAGAAGCACATGCTGAAGTGTCACCACTGCTTAACGGGATCTCTGTGATCAACGCTGGTCTACGTAGTTTTGCAGACGATCTGCAATCAAGTGGGACTCCTGTTGTGCATTATCAGTGGGCACCTGTCGCAGGTGGCAATAAAAAACTGGCTGAAATATTAAAGAAATTGAAATAAGGAATTGCAGATATGTATTCAACTATCGAACAAGCGAATGAAGCAGTTATCGAACGTATCCGTGAAGCCCGTCCTCACTGGTGTGATGTTAATTTAGCTAAAGAAGTTGTACCAACTTTAGAGACAGGTAAAAAATTACTTCATGCAGGCCCTCCTGTAACTTGGGAGGAAATGAGTGGCCCTGTTCGCGGTGCATGTATTGGTGCTTCTTTATTTGAAGGCTGGGCAGAAACTGAAGAACAAGCATTAGTGATGTTAGAGGCGGGGGAAATTGAGTTTATTCCTTGCCATAACGTAAATGCAGTAGGCCCTATGGGAGGGATTACTTCTGCTCATATGCCAATGTTAGTCATCAAAAACCACATTCATGGTAACTATGCTTACTGCAATATGAACGAAGGTATCGGTAAAGTGATGCGCTTTGGTGCTTACGGCCCAGATGTGCAAGAGCGCCTACATTGGATGAAAAATAGCTTAGCGCCAGTATTAAAAGCAGCGATTGCTACTTTTGAAAATGGTATCGATTTGACTGCAATTATGGGGCAAGCCATTACGATGGGGGATGAATTCCACCAACGTAATATTGCAGCTTCAGCCCTGTTACTGCGTCAATTGGCACCAGTATTAAGCACATTAGATTTTGAAGATGCTGAAATCACAAAAGTGACTAAATTCCTGAGCATTACAGACCAATTCTTCCTGAACTTAGCAATGGCTTATTGTAAAGCTGCGATGGATGCAGGTGCTCAAATCAAACAAGGCACTATCGTTACCGTTATGACCCGTAATGGTAGCAACTTTGGTATCAAAATCAGTGGAATGGGCGACCAATGGTTTACGGCTCCAGTGAATACACCACAAGGTCTGTTCTTCTCTGGTTTTAGTCAAGCAGATGCAAACCCAGATATCGGTGACAGTGCAATTACTGAAACTTTTGGTATTGGTGGCGCAGCCATGGTTGCAGCACCGGGTGTGACTCGTTTTGTTGGTGCATCAGGAGGTATGGATGCCGCGCGAGAAGTGACTGAAGAAATGGCTGAGATCTACCTTGCGCGTAACATGATGTTGCAAATTCCAACTTGGGATTTCCAAGGTGCGTGTTTAGGTTTAGATGCTCGTCGCGTTGTTGAAACGGGGATTACGCCACTGATTAATACGGGGATTGCGCATAAAGATCCGGGTGTCGGTCAGATAGGCGCAGGAACGGTACGCGCACCTTTAGGTTGTTTTGAGAAAGCGATTGTTGCACTGGCAGAAGAGTTAGGTATCGATGCTTAATCGTGCGTTGTAACGATAAATCACAGCAATAAAGGGGGCATTATGCAAATTCAAGCACTTCAAACCAGCCAACATATTACTGACTTTGAAAGTGAGATTAAATGTGTGGGCATTTATGATCATGCTTTGAATTTCATTTGCCCTCAACAACGTTTAATCACTTTTCATCGTGAAGGAAGAGGATTAAGCCCGATGGGATGGTTACTGAAACAAGATGATTTTGACTATTTTGCAAAACAGTGTCATCCCTCGGTCATGATGAGTCTAAAAGATCATCAAGCAATACTCGCCAATAAACTTACTCTACTAGCAGGTCAAGGTGAGAATTTGCGTTTACAAGATAAAGCGGAATTAGATTTGCGTTGGTTAGAAAGTTTTTTTTCTCTGCTTTCACCCTCAATTACAACAGGGTTATATGGACCATTGAAAAATTATCGCCAAATCGCGCAGCTCAGTGAAATTAAATTATTAATTAAGCTATTTCATAATCAGTTAGTGGGCAATGCTGTTAACTGGGCTATTTTTACAGGGAAAGGCCCCGGATTAACGCCAAGTTCAGATGATATGCTAGTAGGAATGTTATTTGCACATTATTTAGCAGAGCCAGAAAAAAAACTTAATTATTTTTTTAATAGCACTCCTCCTTTATCTGAATTGACCACCGTTGTCAGTAAGCATTATTTGGAATATGCCACCCAGGGAATATTTTCTACCTATCTCATTCAACTAGGTAAAAAAATAAAGAATAAAGAGATTATTTTTAAGGATATGTTGGAAATACTCTCTATTGGTCATCATTCCGGTGCAGATACATTACTGGGATTATGGATTGGTTACCAAACTAAAAAACAACAACAGCATATTGGTTAATTTTTTTTAATAAAAGAATTTATATAAACATTCGGATACGGATAATTATGAAAACAATTGTTATTGCTTTAGGCGGAAATGCATTATTGCAACGCGGAGAAATTTTATCTGCTGAAAATCAATATAAAAATATTGAATTAATGTCAGAGACAATTAATAAATTAGCAAAAGAGTACCGTGTTGTATTAGTACACGGCAATGGGCCTCAAGTTGGATTGCTTGCACTACAAAACCTGGCATATCAAGATATTCCTGCATATCCGTTGGATATTCTAGTGGCTGAAAGCCAAGGTATGATTGGTTATATGATGATGCAAAAAATTAATCAAAATAATCCAGAACAAGCAATTACAACGGTAATGACGCGTGTTTCTGTTGATATTAATGATGAAGCATTTAACGATCCAAGTAAATTTATTGGCCCTATTTATGATGAGGCAGATAAAGAAGAATTGATTGCGAAGTATCAATGGACATTTAAACAAGACGGTAAACATTACCGCCGTGTTGTACCGTCACCAACACCGAAAAAAATTATTGATATCGAAGCGGTAAGACTTTTATTAGATAAAGGTCATGTTGTTATTTGTGGTGGTGGTGGTGGTATTCCAGTTAACAACACAAATAATGAATTTATTGGTAGTGAAGCTGTTATTGATAAAGATTTAACAGCGGCTTTAATTTCTCGTGAATTAAATGCAGAGCACTTTGTTATTTTAACAGAGGCTGATGCTATTTATAAAAATTGGGGTACACCAGAACAAGCCGCAATTCGTGAAGCAACACCAGAAGAACTTGCACCAATGGCTGTCGCTGATGGCGCAATGGGACCAAAAATTATGGCGGTGAGTGATTTTGTTAATGCAACTGGGCAACAAGCACATATTGGTGCATTACAAAATATTCAACAAGTTATTGAAGGTCAGTCTGGCACTTTAATTTATAAGTCTTAATAAAAATGCTTTCAGGAGCGTCATTATGAACGATGCACAAGTGAATGAGAAAGGCAAAGTCCCTTATTGGGTCAAACTGACCATTATCTTCTTCTTTGGTTGGATTGCACTTTATGGTAGCCGCGCCATTGTCGGCCCATTAATGGTAAATATTGGTGCTGAGTTTGATCTTACTAAAGCTCAACTTGGTTCTATCATGAGTATTTTCTTTATCGGATATACTGCACTCAATATTCCATCAGGCATGATTGGTGACTATTTAGGTAAGAAAAAAGTATTAGTAACAGGGGTTGTGCTCTTTGGTGGATTTACCATTATTGCGGGGATGATGCCAACTTACGTGACCTTTATGTTTGCATGGGTCATGGTGGGGATCTTCCAAGGTTTCTATTATGGTCCTCAATATGGTTTATCTTCAGAAGCGATACCGAAACATCGTATCACGTTAGGTAGTGCAATTATCAATAGTGGTATGGCATTTGGTCTGTCTATTGGTTATTACATCTCAAGTATTTCTGTTGGTGAGATGGGAATGAGTTGGCGTGCGCCATTCTACATTATTGGTGTTCCTATTATCATCATCGGTTTGGTGATGCTATGGATCATTAAAGATAAACCCAAAGCACAGCCTGCAACAGAAGCGGGTGCACCAAAACAGAAAGTTAAGCTGACATTTAAAGATTTATTCGGCAACCGTAACATTAACCTTGCATATGTTACCATCTTCTGTTCAATCTATGGCTTCTTCGTATTAGTAACTTGGTTGCCGTATTACTTAGAAACTGAGCGTGGAATTACAGGGACACAAATTTCAACTATCGCATCATTAATGCCGTGGTTTGCTATTCCTGGTTCACTTCTTTTTAGCTGGGTTTCAGATAAAATTGGTCGTCGCAAACCTGTATTACTGGTCATGTTACCTCTGTCATTAGTCGCTATTCTTGCTGTGCCAATGTCAGAGTCAATGCCTGTGTTAATTGGTGCTCTGATCCTTTATGGTATTGTGGGTAAAATCAGTACAAACCCGGTTCTTGTTGCTGTTGTTGCTGATAACTCACCACGACACGCACTAGGTACATCGTTTGGTGTTTATAACTGTATTGGTATGCTAGGTTCTGTCTTTGCACCGACATTAACTGGTTTCTTATCAGATAAAACAGGTAGCATGGACTCTGGTTTCTACTTTGCCGCTATTCTGATTTGTATTGGTATTGTGGCAAGCCTCTTTATTAAAGAAAGCAACAACAATAATGAAGAAGTAAAAGCGTAATTTAGTATTAGATCATTTTTGAATAAATAATAAAAGGGCAAACTTCGGTTTGCCTTTTTAATTTAAAGGATCGTAAAACGATTGTACGCTGGGATGATTCTGCTTGAACAATTCCACTAAATAACTTACCACAGCGCCTTTTTTATCTTCACACCATGCTAAAGAAAGTGGTGAATTATGGCGACGGTTTTTTACTTCTTTAGCAATTAGCTGTCCACTATCAATAAGCGGTTTGCATAAACTTAATGGTAAAAATCCGATACCGACGCCTTTTAAATGACAAGCTAATTTTGTGTGTAAATCAGGTACACGGATTTCATGCTGACCTGATAAGCGCCATGCTGTGCGTTTAGAAAGATGTCGGGAAGTATCTTCTACATTAACTGCGGAATACATTCGCATTTGATCATCACTTAATACCCCACTGATATTGGCTAAAGGATGATTAGGTGCGACAACAAATTGCCATTGAATTTCGCCCATGGCACAAATATTAATATTATTCTTAAGGGATTCATTACCAGTAACCCCGATAGCAAAATGATAATCCTCGTTAATAAGCGCATCCCAAACGCCCATATAAACTTGGCGAGTAATATGAAATTGTGTTGAAGGGAAACGTTGATGAAGGCAAGCCAGCATACTGGCAACAGCAGTGCGATCATAAAGCAGATTATTAATAACAATATTCACTTGGTGTTCGACACCTGCATTCATTTGTTGAAGCTCAACAGGCATCGATTCTAACCATACAATCCATTGGCGGCATTTTTCTAGTAAGTATTCACCCGCTGGCGTTAAGGTCACGGTTCTTGTTGTACGATTAAAAAGTTGAGTACCAATATTTTCTTCTAATGTTTTAATACGGTAACTAATGGCCGCTGATGTTTTATGAAGCACATCGGCCGCTTTCGTAAAACTTTGGCAATCGGCGACCTGTATAAAAGTACGGATCATTTCTTGGTCTAACATATTTTTTGTCCTGGTGGTGAAAAAGGTAAAATTTCAGCAGATAATGCTGAACTAAACAAAGCTTACCTATTTTTTCTAAGGTCTATACTGCAAAGTAAGACAATTTCTTATCGTGTTAATGGATGTTATTATTTTTGGCTTGTTGTTGTGTGCCGTATGAAATTTTGATTATTTATAGATAAGCGATAAAGCATACTAACAAAATTTTCACCAGATGATGGGAGCAAATAAGAATATCTATATTCCATTTGTGTGATTGCTTTCACGTTTCACTCATCCTTTTACCGATGGCCTTAAGATATCAGTAAAAGGTGGTGAAAGTCAGGACAAAAAATCTTTCAATAAGATGTAGAAAAGGAGATTAAGCTACTTTAAATGGGTAAGTAAAAAAGAGTAGATGAGTCAGATTAAGCGTAAAATGAAACGCAGTTGAAACCCAAATCCGACCACTCCACATCCAAGCCAAGCCATAAATAACCCCCGCGAGAGATGCGAAGATAACCAACAGTACCCCTCCAGCAAAGTGTGCAAAGCCAAAAATAATGGCTGCTATTAACAGAGCAACATAAGGAGGAAGGTAACGTGATAAGGTTTGTTGAATAACACCTCTAAATAATGCTTCTTCAGCAAGAGAGACAAAAAAGAGGTTTGCCAGAATAAATGCAGGTAACCAGTGTGGTAAGTGAAGCTCAATAGCTAACCCCCCTAATTTTACGGCAACGAGTAATAATACAGGGATTGCAATAAGCAACATTAACCATTGCAATTTATTCGCTTCTTTTAATGGATTACAGACAAAAAGGGTAGGAATAAAAATGAGAAAAATAAAAGGCAACAATGCTTTATCCGCATTGAAGTAAAACGAAAAAGGGACGCTTTTTATTCCTATAGGGGTATGTGAAAGGTAACGTAAATTGTTAAAACCAGGAATAAGGTGAAAAGCTAAACCACTGGCAATAATAATAAGAGCAAGAATGATAATTGCCCGAAGCAGTGGTTGTGTTTTATAACGGGAATAGGCAAGAGCTAGTAACAGAATACTAAAGATAATTGGTAAAGTTTGCCATGCAATAATGCCTGTTATAAATGCGCTAAGTGTTGTAACTGCAAGTGTAATAAGTGCAAGTGTGAGATTAAAACCCAAAAATGACAAAGATAAAGCAAGAAGTAACCAAGTGATCATAATTATAAAGGATCTAAAATGAAAAGGGGCGCTAGGGTAAAAGATAGCAGTCTTCTAGGCTATCATTATAAATAAAAAAGTAGAGAAATCAGACCTCTTTAATTGCTATAATTTTATTTAATCTATTGATTTATATGTAATATAAATAATATTGATTTTTGTTCTAAAATTAAAACAAATGTTTAATTTATATAATGATAATCAATGATTGATATTAAATGGGTATGGAGAAAAAAGAGAATATCAAATGCCGATAGCTTTAATATCGGCATTTTAGTCTATATTGGGCTAGTTTATTTTTGATTAAACCAAGTAGAACTAAACGTAAAAATAGCGAATGACATGGAAGAAAATAGGCGCTGCAAAACAGAGGGAATCCATTCTATCCATCATACCACCATGACCTTCTATCATTGTGCCAAAATCTTTTACGCCACTGTCCCTTTTTATTGCCGACATACATAAGCCACCTGCAAAACCCGCCAATGTAATCGCTAAAGAGAGTAAAAAGGCTGCCCACCATGAAAAAGGTGTTGCCCACCACAACATCATTCCGATTAGGCTGGCGGAAATAATGCCACCGAAAAAACCTTCAATGGTTTTATTTGGACTTAATTTAGGCACGATAGGATGTTTGCCAAATAATTTACCAAAGACATATTGAAGTACATCAGAAACTTGTACCACTATCATTAAAAAGAGCAGTAAGTTGATATTACGGCCTTCAAAACCTTCGATTGGTAACATTAACAGTGCGGGGGCATAACTTAGGCAATAAATTGCTATCATCACACTCCATTGCACTTTTGCCATACGCTCTAAGAAATGGCGGGTATCACCGGAAAGCGCCATACGTGTTGGGATTAATAAAAAAGCGTAAACAGGGATAAATACAGCCATTAAATTATACCACTGCACGCCAACAAGAACGTATTGGATAGGCAAGATCACGAAGAAGCACCAAAATAATGCTTCATGATCGCCTCGGTGTGTTGGGGTTAATGTAATGAGTTCACGAAGAGCAAGCCATGAAATAATTGTAAACAGTATGACAGAGCCAATTACACCAATACCGATTGCAACGCCTGCAATAATACACATTACCCACCAAGCGTTGATCCTTGAATTAAGGTTAGTAATTGTTGAGGTAGGGCCTTTAATTGCTGCGAGAATAGCCCCAATGATGCTGGCAACAATTAAGAAAGAGAAGAGTCCGATAAATATCCAGAGGACTTCATTATTAATACGTTCCATTGTGTAACTCCTCTAATGCACTTTTTGCTCTTATCAGAAACTCTTGTTTACTTTCATTTTCATGAGTGGATGCTATGGGGGCACCAAAAATGGCACTGCAAATAACAGGAACAACTAAGTGAGAACCTTTCGGGAGTACTCGATTTAAGTTTTCAAGATAAATAGGGACTAATTGAACATTGGGATTTTTACGAGAAAGATGCCAAAGACCTGCTTTAAAATCTTGAATAGATTCGCCATTGCCCCTTGTGCCTTCAGGGAAAATAATTAGGGATTCACCTTGATCTAAAATATCTTGCATGATAGCCAATGCATTGACTTTATTCGACGTTGATGATGTGTTTCTGTCCATTATTTGGTTAGGTATCTTTTCATCTTGGCTATTTTCTTCTGTGAAATTCATTTTAGTCGCATGACGAGGAATAAGGATCGCTCTAAAAATACGGCGAGATAAATAACGTCGTAGGCGATTTTTATTCCAGTAATCTTCAGCTGCAACGGGATGTACATAAGGGCGAATATTGGGTGTAAGACAAGACCAAATGACTAAGCCATCAAGATGGCTAGAGTGGTTAGCGTAATAAATACAAGGTGTATCCTTCGCAATGGGAGAGGTCTGTTTTGCACGAATTCCAGTTAGAAAACGGCAGATAGAAACTAATACAGATGAGACCACTTTTGCGTCTAAAGCAAGTTTTCCATTTTTCATTAATTAGGCACCTTGTGCTAAATCCCGTAAAATTCGACGGGTTCTGAAAATTGTAGTAAGTGTTGAACCTAAAATAATAATCCATAATGCAATAAAAAAGAGCCATATTCCCCAAAGGTTAGGAATCAAAGCGGCAATAACAGCAACCGAAGTGAGTAAAGCCATTCGATGTTGTTTCGCCATGGGGCCTGTAAAGTGTTGATCTAATCCACAGCTTCCACCTAATACTCGAACATAAGCGGTCATGACCGCAAAAAACGCACCTACCCAGCCTAAAGTTATCGCCATCGAAAAGTCAGCGGATAATCCATAGCCCACACCTAAAATAATCAGAGTATCTGCAATTCTGTCTGGTAATTCGTTATAAACAGCCCCAACAGGGCTTTTCATTCCGCCTTCAACAGCAACCATACCATCTAATAAATTACAAATAAGACGACCTTGGATCATTAATGCACCAAAGATCAACAAAAATGAGCGTAATAGACCATGAGAATAAGAAAGGGCAAAGAAGAGTAATAAGCTAGCAAGTAATGCAAATATAATGCTAAACACCGAAATACCATTGGGTGTTGCTCCTTTTTGCTGTAAGTAGCGACTACATTTTGTTGCCCAGTTTGTTTGTCTTGCTTTTATAGGACGGCGATTTTTATCTTGGTTATTCATTTTTTTTGTAAAAAAGCGAGTTAGGTGGATATAGCATAAGACTATTTGTTCAAAGTGAGAATAAGAAAAAACGTATAAGTTTATCTTATATTTCAAAGATACGAATTTATTCCATATTTAATAATCAAATTAAGACTATACATAAATTATCAATAAATATTTACTTTTCTAAGGGGTAGTACTTATCCCATGATAAGAGGTTATACTTACCTTGAGAGATCATTTAATGATAATCTTTATTGGAGTATTATTAAGTAGAAATGATAAATAATGTATTACATTAATTAAACTATAAAGAGAATAAATTTCTTAAGTAAGAGGGAGTATAAAGGGTAATAATAATTATTATTTCTTATTTTACTGCTAAAATGACGGTAATTAAAACACACTAGTTAGAATTTTCTTATTAAAAAAATTTTGTTTAAGTCAAAAATAAAATCGCATAAAAAATCTTTAAATGAACATAAAAAAAGAGACAAGGATTTCTTTTGTATTATTTTTTAATCGTTAATAATTTTCTTCGTGAAATAAGAATAAAGAATAATAAGAATTAAAAATGAGAAGATTCATATTTATAAAAAGTAAAAAATGATTTATATCAAATGAAATGCTTCATCTATTCTTATATTACTATTATTAATAAAAAACAGTGATTATAGTTATTAATAATAGCGATTATGAGAATAAAATATACAAGTGTTTTAAATTGAAATTAAGCGAACACTAATGAAAGGGTGGCATCAAAATAAGTTGCCGCCCCTTCTATCGTAGAATGGAGTCTAACGTATTAATTATTCCCATATTAGGTACAAATCATCCAAAATAGAATGTTTTTAGAAGTACAGTTTTCTCTCATTAATAGAAAATAATGAAAATTGAACAGGCTATATCGTTATATCGTAGATATTAAACCTATTGATAAATAAAATTCACATGAGTAAATCAGCCAGCTTTTAAGTCATATTTCTTAAAGAAATCATATTCTTGAACCAATTGTGGTAGTGATCTTATTTTCAATTTTGTATACATATTTGAGCGATGTACTTCAACAGTACGAGGTGATAGCGAAAGTTTTTCTGCCGCTTCTTTACTCGTATTTCCCTCAAGGATCATCTCCATAACTTCTTTTTCTCTATTTGATAACTTACCAAATTTATCTTTTAAAGATATATATGTTCGAAATTGCTCTACTTCACTTTCATAATGTAGAAAGGATTCAGAGACAATATTAAGAAGCTCATTTACATTCAAAGGGCGAGTTAAATATTCAAAAGCGCCTGATTTAAATGCACTACGACAACTCTCAATGGAACTATCCCCAGAAATAATAATAACAGGGATGATGTTTTTCAATTTGTTGAGTTCTTTAATCAGTGCAATTGATGGTGCAGCACTGTTTTTTGTATTAATGATGATACACTCTTTATGCGCTCCTTTTGTTGAAGAAAAATAGTATTTCAAGAAAGCCTGTTCATTTGAATAGGTTTTCACATTAGCTGCTAAAGAAGAAAGAACAGCTTTAAGTTGAACTTTTGTACTGTCATCTTCAAAAGTGATTAAGTGGATTATTGATTCCATATGTTGCTCCTGGTTTTACTCAGCTCTTAACTAAAAAGTGAATAAGTAACGAAATTTGACTAATTTATAAGTTTTTTGTGTAGGGTAACATTCACGTAACGGAGCCATATTCAGAATATATCAAATTAAAAATGATTAATACTTCTGTATTATATTATAGATAAAATATCAGAACTTTGTTTTGTTTCAATATTTGTATTTTATAGATAAGAATAATTTATTTCTATAATAGATTTTCGGATAACTATTATTAATTGTAACTAAGTTTTTTACCGTAAGTGATTTTAACTATATTAAACGCAGTTAATAAGTAAAAAAATAATATATTTAGGTGCTTATTGGTAACGAATTTAATCGTAGTATTTAGTTACAATAAAATTCCTTTTGTGTTTGGTTGACTTTACTTCTTGTAAAATAGAACTTTATTTATATCTAACCTTGTTAATAACTTCATCGATCCAATACTGAGGGGTATCACTGAAAAAGGTAGCCCGACTTGAATCTATTTCTTTTATGATAGTCTTAAAGGCGATTAATAATCCTGCGTTATTAATACCAAAGACACTGAAATTTAATCAAAATACTATTGATCAATGTATCTATGTTCCAGATTATTCTGCATGAAAAATTTATGATGAGACACAACGTCTCTTCAATTGATGATGTTTTGAAAACAGATACCAGAGAGATATCATTTCTTATTGAAATAATCCCCCCTTAATCGAATGGCAAGAAAATTTAGGGAGCGTTCATTTGTTGTCAATCTGATGGCACAGGATTGTTACAAAAAGACCCTTTAGTAACTTTTAGATCAGTGTTTTGACGCTATTATCTACACTATAATGGGGTTACGTATTCTATATCTGGATCTGGTTGCTGTTTTAGGATATGGCAATATGATGGAGTGCTGTTTTATTCGCTATTAACAACGATTCAATTACCTTGCTAATTAGCTGAACACGACGTTCTGTCAAAATTATGTTTTATCATCGAGATAGCACTAGTATTTTTTTAAGTAGTCGATGCTATTTAACCGCGACTATTTACCTGATAACAACGTTACTTCACCACTCATAGCAAAAAGGTAAAAAACATGTGTCTTGTGGTGAAAAGACAATTACACATTCCTTTTCTTGATTAATGGAGAAGAAATCCAGGCACTCACTTATAGAGGTGTTATTAGTATGGATTGATGTGCAATATCTTCCTTTAATCGTTATGAATTGTGATAAAAACAGAATATAGTGAAGAAAAATAAATGCTTATCTTCAGGAGAGATTATGAAAGTCTGGTCTTTAGGTGATGCTGTTGTTGACCTGATCCCATTACAAAATATGCAATATGAGGCGTGTGCAGGTGGTGCTCCAGTTAATGTTGCTACTGGTGTAGCCAAGCTTGGTCAACAAAGTGGTTTTATTGGACGTGTTGGGGAAGATGCGTTCGGCCATTTTATGCAAAAAACATTGTTTGATTTGGGGGTTGATACTCGTGCAATGGAGTTTGATGAGTTTCACCGAACCAGTACTGTTCTTGTTTCTTTACAAGAAAATGGTGAGCGTGATTTCACCTTTTTAGTTGCCGAATCCGCTGATCAATTTTTAACAGAAAAGTCATTACCAATATTCGAAAAAGATATTTTGCATTTTTGTTCTTTGGCATTAGTGAATCCTATTTGTCGCTCAACCTTGGATACAGCAATCAATCGCATTAAAGAGACAGATTCATTGTTAAGTTTTGATATTAACTTACGTCCTCAAATGTGGCGTGATCACGAAGAAATGCGCAAAGTTATCGATGATTATGCACATAAAGCCGATATCTTGAAACTATCGGAAGATGAACTTACGTGGATGACTCAAGAAGTAACATTGGATCATGCACTAAAAAAATTAGAAGGTTATCCTGCGCGTTTAAAAGTGATCACACAAGGCTCTAAAGGATGTTTAGTGTTAACTCCAAACACTCAGGTCGCATTTAGTGCCTTTACCGTTGAATGTATAGATACAACTGGGGCGGGTGATGCTTTTATGTCTGGTTTGTTAGCCGCACTTGCTGAATATGGTTTTGCTGAAGATGAACAATACTTATCAAAAATAGTGACGCAAGCAGCTGCTTGTGGCGCTTTAGCGACAACTCAAAAAGGGGCAATAGCCGCTGCACCGAGTCGTAAAAAATTACAGGATTTTGTTCAGCAACAACCACCTTTACATGTCAGGGACATTTTCTAACAACGTACTGATTTTTTCTGGTTGCGGTTTACAGTGGTTTTCCTTAATCGTATTTTCTTTCTCGCCATTAATAATTACTTTTTTCGAAGTGGTTATTAATGGCGTTTTTTATATCTTCTATGCGGTAGGGCGGATGTTTAATCAATCAGCGATGCTGATCATATTGTTTTATCTATTTTAAGCGTATGATATTAAATCATATCGACTTTTATTAATGGAATATTAAATGTGGGCTCAATCGGGGGCAGTATTAGCCATTTTTTCTTATATTCTTTGGGGGATCACACCTCTGTTTTATCGGCTTTTACCCGGCGCTCAACCGTTAGAAATGTTAGCTCAGCGTTTAATTTGGTCTATTCCTTTATTATTGCTGGTACGACTTTTTATTAAGAATAGAACTCAATGGCGCGCGATTTTCCAGGATAAACGTTCTGTTTTTATGTGTTTATTTAGTTCAATGGCTATGGCGGTTTCTTGGTGTACGTTTACTTATGCATTAACACATCAACAAGTATTAGAAGCGAGCTTGGGGTATTTTATTAATCCTCTTTTCTCGATTTTATTAGGTGTGATATTTCTTAAAGAAAAGCTTAATCCAGCAGAAAAATGGGCTGTTACCTTAATTTGTGCGGGTGTGGGATATCAGTTGTGGATGTATGGTGAGTTACCTATTTTAGCTATTATGATGGGGGGTGCATTTGCTGTATATGGGCTAATTCGTAAGTTTATTCGTTTTGATGTAATAACGTCTTTATTTATGGAAACGCTCTGGTTGATGCCATTAGCAATAGGTGTGACTGTTTGGTTTTTTATAACAGATAAAAGTGCACTTCCTTCAGCTGATAATTTGACTCGTTTTTATTATGTTTTAACAGCACCGGTTACAATATTACCATTATTATTTTTTACAGCAGCAGTGAAACGAACGACGTTAACAGTCATTGGATTAGCACAATATATAGAACCTACTATTCAATTTTTACTGGCTGTTTTCTTATTTCATGAAGCTTTTGATGAAGTTAAAGGTGTCAGTTTTTCTCTGATTTGGTTGGGACTTTTATGCTGTATTCTTGCACTGATCCGAAAACGTCTTAATTATCTAAAAATCCAAAAAGGGAAACGTAGTCAAACATTGTGATTTTTCACTTTTTTGTTTGATTATTTTTTTGTCTGACTATTTTTCTATCACGTAAAATCCGTTATGCTATATAAAAGCAATCGTTTGCGTTATTGCAATTTTTATTAATGGTGAGGATAGATAATGACTGTGCTGGGTACGGCTCTTACTGCAAATGCAACAAAAGTGATGTTATTAGGGGCAGGTGAGTTAGGTAAAGAAGTCGCTATAGAGTGTCAACGCTTAGGCGTTGAAGTTATTGCGGTTGATCGCTATTCCAATGCACCAGCCATGCATGTCGCACATCGTCATTATGTTGTAAATATGCTTGATAGCAATGCATTAAAGCTAGTTATTGAACAAGAGCAACCTGATTTTATTGTTCCAGAAATTGAAGCTATTGCAACAACGTTACTGGTTGAGTTAGAACAAAAAGGGCAAAAAATTGTTCCTTGCGCGCGTGCTGTAAAACTGACGATGGACAGAGAAGGGATCCGTCGTTTAGCTTCGGAAACGCTACTTTTACCGACCTCAAATTATCAATTTGTTGATGATGAAGTGAGTTTTAAAAAAGCTGCTTTAGAAATAGGTTTTCCTTGTATTGTCAAACCTGTTATGAGTTCATCAGGTAAAGGGCAAAGTGTTATTCGTAACCAAAATGATTTAGCTCATGCTTGGGCTTATTCGCAAGAAGGCGGTAGAGCAGGGAAAGGACGGGTTATTGTTGAAAAAATGATCCCCTTTGATTTTGAGATAACCTTACTTACTATTCATGCTGTCGATGGCATTCATTTTTGTGCTCCAATTGGTCATCGACAAGAAAAAGGAGATTATCGTGAATCATGGCAACCTCAAAAAATGAGTGATATTGCACTTGCTAAAGCAAAGAATATCGCGAGCAAAATAGTTGAGAACTTAGGTGGTTATGGTTTATTTGGTGTGGAATTATTTGTGCAGGGCGATGAAGTATTTTTTAATGAAGTCTCTCCTCGTCCTCATGATACGGGATTAGTGACACTCATTTCACAGGACTTATCAGAGTTTGCGCTTCATGTCCGTGCTTTTTTAGGTTATCCCATTGGGGGGATTAGACAATTAGGTAATTGTGCTTCAGCAGTTATTCTACCAGCGCTTTATAGTACAAATATTATCTATTCCGGTATTGAAAAAGCATTAAAAGCGAATCGCCAGATCCGCCTTTTCGCTAAGCCTGAAATTGCGGGCTCTCGTCGTTTAGGGGTAGTGCTTGCCCACGCTGATACAATAAAACAAGCACTCGATGAGGCCAAAGATGGCGCTCATGCGATAGTTGTGGATGATGCTAAATAATAATATATCATCAGTTATCTATTTTACTGCTAAGTAAATACCATCAACTTAGCGGTAAAAATCCAGCTTTAATAAAATAGTCTTTTGCATAAGGGGATAAAATTTCCTGATATAAGCTATAAGCTTGTGAATGAATAAGTGTTGCACAATAGTGAGCCGTGACATTAAAAGGTTTTGGAATAGTGAATATTTTTAATTCAGGAAATTCACTTAATTGTTTTTGATAGTGCTGGTAACCAATAAAGGCATCCGCTTGATGTGTGGTAATTAAATAGTGAGCAGCTATTCTACCTTGAGGAATGGTAAGTGAATGCTCACCTCCAACCAAAGAAAGAGCTCGCATCTTTAATGCCTGACTTAACTTTGGGTCAATCTGCGCAATATTATCAAACAGTTGCCAACTATAATCCCCTGATGGATCTGCTTTTGGTGTGGATATCCCTAATTTTAATACGGTATTTGATAATACGCTAAGCCAGTTATCTTCTTCATTTACATCATTACGCCGAGCTGTAATACAAAGCTGATTGGCAATAAAAGGAGCATATTGTAGTGCAAAACCTTTATTGATTAATTGCTGTGCATTATTCTCATCAGCAGAAAGAAATAAATGACAAACTTCCCCCTGTTCAATACGTTGGCGTAATAATCCTGCTGGCCCAAATGTAAGTGTCCACTTTTCACTAGTTTTTTGCTGATAATGCTCAATAAAAGCAGGTAGCGTTGCTTTTAAGCTACCCGCTGCAAAAAGGGAAAATGTCATTGTGCTATATCCTACTCTTTCCCTTGATATTGCGTGCGATAGAATTTTTGATACCAATCATTAGCGGCTTTTGGCATATCGATATCGCTAAATTTTTCAGGATATAATTTTTTAGCCATCCACAACTCACCAATTGCCATGGCTTCTGGCATTGGATACCCCCATGCTTTTGCATATTCAGGCATTAAATAGATTCGATTATTTTTAACGGCACTAATGACTTGCCAGCGTGTATCTTGTTTTATTTCATCAACGACTTGTGGGTATCTGTCTTGAACAAAGATAACTTCAGGATCCCAAGCAATAACTTGTTCAAGAGAAACTTGTTTATACCCTTTGACGGTTGATGCCGCGACATTGAATGCGCCCGCGTGCTCCATCATCAAGCCGGTATACTTACCTGAGCCATAAGTGGTTAAGTCAGGGTTTGCCATATAGGCTCGTACACGTTGTTCTTTAGAAATATCTTGTAAGCGCTGACTTACGTGCTCACGTTGTTTAAAAGTATCATTTACTAAGGCTTTTGCATTTTCTGATTTATTGACGATATCGCCAATCAGTAAAATTCCCTCTTTTAGCCCTTCGTTATAGGCTTGCTCTTCATTTTGTAATGTTGGATTAAGTGTTGATTTATCATCATTAATTTCTTTACGTAATGAAATAGCGACCACTGGAATACCAAGAGTTGAGATCTTATCGATCATTTCTTTAGGAGCATAATTAGTGACAAAAACAACTTGAGGTTGCAGTTTTACTAGGCTTTCAGCATCGAAACGAGTGAGATCGCCTACTTTGGGTATATTTTCCAGTGATGGCGCTAATTGCGCATAGCCATCACCTAATTGTTGTTTCCAGTTAGACATTACACCAACAATTTTATCTGTAGCATCAAGTTGAACCAGTAAGTTCAGCGTTTGATGTTGTAAAACAACAGTTCTTTCTACTTTATCTGGAATGGTTACGGTACGACCAATTTGGTCTACGATTTGTCTGTCTGCGTAAGAAAGTGACGAGAGAAAAAATAAGCCAATACCAAATAAACCGTATTGTAATAAAGATTTCATAATAATAAACCTGAGTAAATATCGCTGTATAATAAAATATACAACAAGTATTATTTTAGCTCAAACTTTAATCCTATAAGTTCTTTTATTGTTTTTATTGGCTTAATTTTTTACGTTACCCTTGAAACTTGCTTAACTATCCCCACTTTTTACTCATATTGATTTTTTTCGCCAAATTAGGATTAATTGAGGTAAAAATGAGTATGAAAGGTCAGGAAACAAGAGGATTTCAGTCAGAAGTTAAACAACTTCTTCAATTAATGATCCATTCTCTTTACTCCAATAAAGAAATTTTCCTTCGCGAATTGATTTCTAACGCATCAGATGCGGCTGATAAATTGCGTTTCCGTGCATTATCAGATGCAACTCTTTATGAAAATAACGGTGAATTACATGTTCGCATTTCCACTGATAAAGAGAATCGAACTCTGACTATCAGTGATAATGGTATTGGTATGACTCGCGATGAAGTCATTGATAATCTAGGTACTATCGCAAAATCAGGTACCAAATCATTTTTAGAATCTATCGGACAAGATCAAGCTAAAGATAGCCAATTAATTGGTCAGTTTGGTGTCGGATTCTATTCTGCGTTTATCGTTGCAGATAAAGTGACAGTACGCACTCGTGCAGCTGGCGAAAGTGCAGATAAAGGTGTTTTTTGGGAGTCTGAAGGCGAGGGTGATTACACCGTTGCTGATATTGAAAAAGCAGATCGCGGGACTGAAATTACGCTTCATTTACGTGAAGGTGAAGATGAGTATCTAGACGATTGGCGTCTGCGTAGCATTATTAGTAAATATTCCGACCATATTTCTTTGCCTGTTGAAATTGAAACGAAAAATGAAGAAGACGGCACAGTAACTTGGGAGAAAATTAATAAGGCGCAAGCACTTTGGACTCGTAATAAAGCTGAAGTAAGTGATGATGAATATAAAGAGTTTTATAAGCATATCTCTCATGACTTTGCTGATCCATTAAGCTGGGTACACAACCGCGTTGAAGGTAAACAAGAATACACAAGTTTATTATATGTGCCTTCAAAAGCGCCTTGGGATTTATGGAATCGTGAACAGCGTCATGGCTTAAAACTGTATGTACAGCGTGTTTTTATTATGGATGAAGCTGAGCAGTTTATGCCTAATTACCTACGTTTTATTCGTGGGTTAGTTGATTCTAATGATTTACCACTAAACGTTTCGCGTGAAATTCTGCAAGACAGCTCTGTTACACGTAACTTACGTAGTGCATTAACTAAACGTGCATTGCAAATGTTACAAAAACTGGCAGAGAATAAGCCTGAAGAGTATCAAGCATTCTGGAAAGAGTTTGGTTTAGTCTTAAAAGAAGGCCCAGCAGAAGACTCATCTAACATTGAAACTATTGCTAAGTTACTACGTTTTGCATCAACACATAACGACAGTGATGCTCAAACCGTTTCACTGGAAGATTATGTTAGTCGCATGGTGGACGGTCAGGAAAAAATCTATTACATCACCGCTGATAGCTACGCTGCTGCAAAAAATAGCCCTCATTTAGAGCTGTTCCGCAAAAAAGGCATCGAAGTATTGCTGTTATCAGATCGTATTGATGAATGGATGATGAATTATCTGACAGAGTTTGATGGCAAATCATTCCAGTCTGTTAGTAAAGCAGATGAATCTCTTGATAAACTGGCTGATGAAGAAAAGCAAGCTGAACAAGAAGAAACAGATAAACAATTAGCACCTTTCGTTGAACGCATTAAAACGTTGTTAGGTGACAAAGTGAAAGAGGTGAAATTAACACACCGCTTAACGGATACACCTGCGATTGTGACAACCAGTGCGGATGAAATGACCACACAAATGGCTAAATTGTTTGCAGCTGCAGGACAAGCCGTACCTGAAGTGAAATATAACTTTGAGTTAAACCCAAATCACCCATTAGTGAAACAAACATCAGAGTTAACCGATGATGCTTTATTTGCTGATTGGGTAAATTTATTACTGGATCAGGCATTATTTGCTGAAAGAGGCTCTTTGGAAGATCCAAACCAGTTTATTCGCTTAGTGAATCAACTTTTAGTTCAAAAAGCGTAACTGTTTTCGTTTTCAAACATTTAAACCACGTTTCTCTGAAAAGAGAGCGTGGTTTTTTCTTTTTCGACAAAAATAAAATGCAATCGCTACCGTGATTTCTTGAGCGATGACCTCACAAAATGGTATGGTAATGCGTTTTCGAGTTTAAATATAAAAAATTAAATGCAAGGGGATTTACGCGATGCGTATCATTCTGCTAGGCGCTCCAGGCGCTGGTAAAGGCACTCAGGCTCAATTCATTAAAGAAAACTATGGTATCCCGCAGATTTCAACTGGTGATATGTTACGTGCGGCGGTTAGCGCAGGTACAGAACTAGGACTGAAAGCCAAAGCGTTAATGGACAATGGTCAGTTAGTTACTGACGAATTAGTGATTGCGTTAGTTAAAGAGCGCATCAAACAAGACGATTGCCGTAATGGTTTCTTGTTGGATGGGTTCCCAAGAACAATTCCACAAGCTGATGCAATGAAAGAAGCAGGTATCAACGTGGATTTCGTACTGGAATTCGCTGTACCTGATGAAATCATTGTTGAACGTATTATTGGCCGTCGTGTTCATGCACCATCAGGTCGTGTTTATCATGTGAAATTTAATCCACCTAAAGTGGAAAATCGTGATGACGTGACAGGTGAAGAATTAACAACACGTAAAGATGACCAAGAAGAAACTGTTCGTAAACGTTTAGTTGAGTACCATACTCAAACTGCACCGTTAGTTTCTTATTACCAAAATGAAGCTAAAGCAAGCAATGCGAAATACTTCAAAGTTGATGGTACACAAAAAGTAAGCGAAATTAACGCTGAACTGAAAAGTATCCTTGGCTAATTTCGTCATTGTGATGACTAATCCCGGTTGAGCCGGGATTTTTTTTATCTAAATAAAATAGGGGAAAAGAACAATCCAATAAATTGACAAGCACAATCTATTATTTTCCTTTATTCTTCTACTCTTTGGTTATCCTAATAAAATAACTCTAAGGAGTCATAGTATGAATTATGCTAAGTATGGTGTTCTTTTGGTTAATCTTGGCACACCTGATGAGCCGACAACGGGTGCTGTTCGGCGTTATTTAGCACAATTTCTTAGCGATCCTCGTGTTGTTGATGTTTCTCCTTTGATTTGGAAACCAATATTACAAGGGGCGATATTACCGTTTCGCTCACCTAAAGTGGCTAAGTTATACCAACAGATTTGGATGGATGAAGGATCACCACTTTTAGTTTACAGCCGAGCGCAACAACGTGCTGTCGCTGAGCGATTACCTAATATCCCCGTAGAGTTAGGGATGTGTTATGGCAATCCATCGCTAAATGAAGGGGTTGAAAAGTTATTACAACAAGGTGTTGAAAAGATTATTTTGTTACCGCTGTATCCTCAATACTCTTGCTCCACTTCTGCTGCGGTATTTGATGGTGTTAGTCGCATTTTTAAAGATATGCGCACAATACCTTCTCTTCACTTTATTCGCAGTTATCCTACTCATCCGCTTTATATCAAAGCGCTTGTCACCTCTATTGAGAAAAGTTTTCAGCAATATGGCAAACCCGATCGTTTAATTCTCTCTTTTCATGGTATTCCTGAGCGCTTTATCAAAACGGGCGATATTTATTATGATGAGTGTTGCCTCACAACAGAAAAGCTAAAACAGCAATTAGAAGAACAGTTAGGTTATCCTAAAGAGCAAGTTATGTTGACATTCCAGTCCCGTTTTGGTCGCGAACCTTGGTTATCACCTTATACTGATAAAACCATGGAAAAACTGGGAAGTGAAGGCATTAAACACGTTCAAGTTGTCTGTCCAGGTTTTTCATCTGATTGCTTAGAAACATTAGAAGAAATTAACGAACAGAACCGCGAATTCTTTATTCATGGTGGTGGCCAACAGTATGAATATATTCCGGCATTAAATGATGATCCAACGCATATTGACCTGCTAGAAGCGTTGATCCGTGAGGTATGCAAAAAATAGTTACTGAATTCTATAAATAAAATTATCGGATTTGATGATATATTAATTTGATCATATTTCAGTTATATATAAACTTATCTTTTCTCATTTTTTAAGTGTTTTAGTGTTAGTCACTAAAAATGCTGATAAACGGACACTGCATTACATAAATTTAGGCAGGAAAATGAATAGTAAGCTTTCAAAACCACAATCTTCAGAAATTGATAAAGGGCAATTTGACGACTTTTATCTAAAACAGAATGATGAAATCGATCTTTTTGAATTATTTTCTGTTATTTATAAATCGAAATTTGTCATTATTGGTATCACGTTGTTATTTGCTATCGTTGGCTTTACTGTTGCAAGCTTTTTGCCACAAAAATGGACAAGTCAAGCTGCAATTACCAAGCCAATGCTCGATGAAATGAAGCAATTAAGAGCGACATTGACAGAGCTAAGCCTTGTAGATGTTGATACGGGTGTTAATGGCTCCTCCGTTTATCAAAAGTTTATCAATAACTATAACTCTCGTGTATTACGTGAAGAGTATTTGGTCAGTACAGATTATTACAAAAGCTTAATTGCTAAAATGGAAAATCCAACACCTCTGGATAAACGTCGATTAATTGAATCTATTGTAACGAAAGATATTAATTTAAAAGCTTCAGATGATAAAAAGAGTGAAGAAGAGTTTAGTGGTGAAATTAATCTAAGCTTCACTGCCCCAACGTCTGAAGAGGCTTATGATTTGCTGTCTGGTTATATTCGTTTTATTTCTACAAAAGTACGTATGGAAGTGAAAGATGAAATTGATGACCAAATTGAGCGTAAATTAAGTTTTGCTCAAAAAGCGTATGAAATGGATTTAGAACGTATTGCTAATGCACGTAATGTGAATGTGCAACGTTTGAAATATGCGTTAGAAATTGCTAATGCTGCTGGGGTTAAAAAACCAATTTCAAGCGAAGGCGCACAAATTAAAGATGATCCTGATTACTCTATTGCTATGGGGGCTGATGCATTAAGTAGTAAATTAGCTATCACCGAAGCTATCACTGATCCAACTACAGTCAGCACTGATCTGAAAAACCGCTTATATAACATGAAACAGTTAGAAAAAGTGAAATTAGATGAGCTTCAATTTGTCCCCTTCAAATATATGTTGAAGCCTTACGAACCTACTAAAAAAGATGCACCTAAGCGAGCTCTGATCCTAGTGGGAGCAGCCTTTGTTGGCTTCATTCTTTCTGTTATGGGTGTTTTACTGAGCTATATGGCAAGAAGCCGTCGTAAAACCGCATAAAAATATCTCTAAATAAGTAGGTGTACTGACGTACACCTACTGTCTCTCCTATAATATTGTGTTAACATTGCGCATCTTTTTTAGCTTTGTAGCATCGTTCACAATGAAATTCCCTGGCAAACGAAAATCCAAACACTATTTTCCCGTTAGTTTACGAGATCCTTTATTACAACCCATTATCAATATGACGGAGAGCGAATCCTCTCGCGCCTATATCGTTGGCATTGACCAAACATTGGTTGATATCGAGGCGAAAGTTGATGAAGCGTTTATTACCCGTTATAACTTGAGTCAGGGACACTCTCTCGTTATTGAAGATGATGTCGCAGAAGCGCTTTATCGTGAATTAACCGATAATAACTTAATCACTCACGAATTTGCGGGTGGCACTATCGGTAACACGCTCCATAACTATTCTGTATTAGCTGATGATCGCTCTGTATTATTGGGTACCATGTGTAACAATATTCAGATAGGTAGTTATGCTTATCGTTATTTATGCAACACCTCTAGCCGTACTGATCTGAATTACCTTCAAGGTGTTGATGGTGCTATTGGGCGCTGTTTTACGTTGATCACGGAAAATGGTGAACGGACTTTTGCTATTAGCCCAGGTCAAATGAATCAACTTGAGCCTGAAAGTATTCCAGAAGAGGTGATTGCAGAAGCTTCAGCACTTGTATTGACGGCTTATTTAGTGCGTTGTAAACCTGGTGAACCAATGCCTTTAGCCACCATGAAAGCGATTGAATACGCGAAAAAACATGATGTCCCCGTAGTGCTAACATTAGGTACAAAATACGTTATTGCTGATGATCCGCAATGGTGGCGTGATTTTCTCAAAGAGCATGTGTCTGTTGTGGCAATGAATGAAGATGAAGCGTTTGAGTTAACAGGGCATGCTGATCCTCTGCTGGCTTCTGATGTTGCTTTAGAATGGGTTGATTTAGTGCTTTGCACTGCGGGTCCAGCAGGGCTTTATATGGGCGGTTATACGGAGCATGATTTTAAACGCCAAACAACACATCCTTTGTTACCAGGTGCCATTGCTGAATTTAATCGTTATGAGTTTAGTCGTGCAATGCGCCGTAAAGATTGTGAAGAGCCTGAAAAAGTTTACTCTCATATTGAACCTTATATGGGGGGGCCTGAGAAAATCATGAATACAAATGGGGCGGGTGATGCTGCATTGTCAGCATTGTTGCATGATATTACGGCGAATAGCTATCACCGGATTAACGTACCAAATTCGAGTAAGCATCCTCGGACTTATTTAACTTATTCTTCTTTAGCGCAAGTGTGCAAATACGCTAATCGAGTGAGTTATCAAGTGCTCAGTCAACATTCTCCACGTTTGACTCGTGGTTTACCTGAAAAAGAAGATAGCTTAGAAGAAGCCTATTGGGAACGTTAAGTTTATATTGTTTCTAAGTCTTGTTTTTATCAGTGTGAAATAAAAAAACCTATCAATGAATGTTGATAGGTTTTTTATTTACTTAAAATAAATATGTTTAAGTTGTTATATATATTGTCTTATTGCGCCGCACTTGGCGAAATAATTTGCTGACCATTTTCTGGGGTATCATCAATAGCACAACCAAACTCGACTTCTTTCACTAACATATCAGCCATCGCAGTTGCTGTTTGATCTTCATCGATAATGACGTGATTTGCGCCTTTCTCAAGGATAAAAGAAGCCTCTTCATCGTAGTTAGCACGAACAATAATATCGTCGAAATGAGCGCGAACAATGATATTTAAATCAGGGTTCATACTTCTCGCGGTTTCTGCAATATCTGCGGCCTCATAACCATTAGGGATCGTTAGTAATAAAGATTTGGCACAATCAATACGGGCTAAAGCAAGTGATTCTTTTGTTGATGCATTACCCAGTACCGTATTTAAGCTTTTCTCTTTTAATTCTGCGAATTTATTACGGCTATTTTCGATAATAACCAATGGAATAGATTGAGCTAATAATTTTTCAGAAAGCATACTGCCTGCGCGTCCATACCCAACGATAATGGCGTGACCACAAATATCAACAGGTACTGGCATCTCTTCTTCAAGCTCTTCTTGTTGTAGTTGTTCCATTTCTTCTTTGGTTTCTGTTTTTGCCAGATAACGGTCTAATAAAGAGAATAATACTGGGTTGAGCATAATAGAAACCAAAGCACCGGCTAAAACAAGATTACGCGCATCTGGCTCTAAGACATTGAGTGCAACACCAAGACCAGCAAGAATAAAAGCAAACTCACCAATTTGAGCAAGGCTGGCTGCGATCGTTAAGGCTGTTCGACGAGAATGCCCAAACATTCGTACAAGCACTAGTGCGGCTACAGATTTACCAATAATAATGATCGCGAGCGTAGCTAAGATACCGAGTGGATGTTCAATTAAGACCATTGGATCAAATAACATGCCAACAGATACAAAGAACAGAACCGCAAAAGCGTCACGTAGTGGCAAGGTATCTTGAGCCGCTCGATGGCTTAAATCTGATTCATTGAGCACCATACCTGCAAAGAATGCACCTAATGCGAAAGAGGCATCAAACAAGGTTACAGCGGCATAAGCGATACCCAAGGCGAGAGCTAATACACATAACGTAAAGAGTTCGCGAGAGCCAGTAGCCGCAGTTTTGGCTAAAATCCAAGGAATAAGCTTACGGCCGACAATCATCATGATTAAGATAAAGGCAACGACTTTACCAATCGTGATACCTAAATTAATCATCAGTTGAGAAATACTGGTTTGGTCACTACTTTCCAGCATATTGGCTGCAGCAGGGAGGAGTACAAGGGCTAATACCATGGCTAAGTCTTCAACTATCAACCAACCAATCGCAATTTGACCTCGCTGACTATCAATAAGCCCTCTTTCTTCAAGTGCCCGTAAAAGAACGACGGTACTTGCGGTTGAAAGGCATAAACCAAACACAATACCACTAAATAAACCCCAACCAAAAAATGCTGATAATCCCAAGCCTAATAATGTAGCTACTGCAATTTGCGCAATAGCACCAGGAATAGCAATAGCTTTTACCGCCATAAGATCTTTTAAAGAAAAATGTAAACCTACGCCAAACATTAGCAGAATGACGCCAATTTCAGCGAGTTCAGGGGCGAGAGAGGTATCAGCGACAAAACCGGGGGTAAAAGGGCCAGCGAGTACACCCGCAGCAAGATATCCTACTAAAGGTGAGATTTTTAGCCGTTGAGCAATCATGCCTAAAATGTAAGCAAGTGCTAATCCACCAACAATGGTGGTAATGAGGGGGGTTGAATGCGGCATCAATTCTCCTTCTTTTTATAAAACTACATGTATCGGGGGGCGAGTAATATAGCAGGCTGACAGTTTAACGTATTTATGCAATAAATTCGCTAAAAATTATTGATTATTTATAAAAATAGCAAGTTGGTTGAGTTTTTTGATGCAAATGCTCATTTTTATGTTATTTTAGTCAGTTCTCGCCTTTGATGCTTGTTATACCCTGTTATCAATTCATTTATATTACAGGGTGATGTACAGCTTATTCGGTTTTTTCTACCCCAATATTGGGTAGAAAAAGGGTAAAAATACCAAGTAGTGGTAGATAAGCACAAATATGATAAACATATTCAATACTTTTCTGATCTGCGATATACCCTAGGACAGCAGCACCAATTCCTCCCATCCCAAAAGCAAGTCCAAAGAAAAGTCCTGAAATCATGCCTGTTTTACCCGGGATGAGCTCCTGAGCATAAACTAAGATAGCAGAAAATGCTGAAGCCAAAATCACACCAATAAATACGGTTAAGATACCCGTCCAATACAAGCTGGCATAAGGCAAAATCAATGTAAAAGGCGCGACACCTAGAATAGATCCCCAAATAACATATTTTCTACCAATTTTATCGCCAACAGGTCCGCCTATCATCGTGCCCGCGGCTACTGCAAAAAGGAAAACAAATAGGTGAATTTGTGCATTTTGTACAGAAACGCCAAATTTATGGATCAAATAGAAAGTATAGTAGCTACTGATACTCGCAAGATAAAAATACTTAGAAAAAATCAGAATAAGCAAAATACCAAGAGAGCCAAAGATAGCTTTGCGAGGCAATAATGCTTTAACTTGCATCACATGAAACTGTTTCTTTTGAGCTTCTTGCTGAATTTTATACCAACGACTGACTTGTAATAACACGACGATTGCCAGCAATGCAGCAAGAGAGAACCAACCGACATTTCCTTTGCCATACGGAGCAATAATTAAAGCGGCTAAAAGTGGCCCTAATGAACTGCCGAGATTTCCGCCCACTTGGAAAAGTGATTGTGCAAACCCATGTCTTCCTCCTGACGCCATTCTGGCAACACGAGAAGATTCAGGGTGGAAAACAGATGAACCTGTACCTACTAATCCAGCTGCCAGTAATAACATAGGGAATGTGTCTGCAAAGGCGAGAAGAATAAGCCCTGTTAGAGTGAATCCCATACCAATAGGTAATGAATAAGGCTTAGGATATTTATCAGTATAGAGCCCAATAAAAGGTTGTAATAAAGATGCTGTAATTTGATACGTTAAAGTGATCATCCCAATTTGCACAAAGCTCAAGGAAAACTCAGATTGCAACATTGGGTAAATAGCCAATATCAATGATTGGATCATATCATTGAGTAAGTGTGAGAAGCTTATTGCAGTTAAGATGCTGAAAACGGTATTACGTTTATTGGCTTTTCGCTGTAAAACGTGCGCTTTTATGGGGATTGTCGGGTCGGTATTACACATTTTAATTCCCTGTCACATCATTTTGTTAATAAATTGTTTCTGTTTTTATTGGTCTAGTTTACATCTATTTGGAATAGAGTGCTTTTGTGAGAAATAGAGTTTGATTCATGTCTCAAAAAAACTATTGGAACAATGAAATAATAAAAAAATTATATAACCTACGTCATAAAATACAGCAAAAGTATTTAACTTCTGTCTTTTTTTTCTACAGTAGATGCATGGCAGAACCTTCTCAATAATTAATATACATGGGGATATACCATGAGCTTATCTTTTAAATTATCGGCATGCGCGTTGACCGTTTCTTTGGCTATGGCGCCTGCGTTGTCTCAGGCATGGGAAAAGGATAAAACGTACGAAATCACTATTTTGCATACTAATGATCATCATGGCCATTTCTGGCATAACGATCGTGGTGAATACGGCTTAGCAGCTCAAAAAACTGTTGTTGATAATATTCGTGATGAAGTGGCTAAAAAAGGCGGTAGTGTTCTGCTGTTATCAGGCGGTGATATCAATACAGGGGTTCCTGAGTCTGACTTACAAGATGCAGAACCTGATTTTAAAGGAATGAATCTTGTTGGTTACGATGCCATGGCATTAGGTAACCATGAGTTTGATAATCCATTAGAGGTATTACGCCAACAAGAAAAATGGGCCACATTCCCATTCTTATCTGCAAATATTTATCAAAAGAGTACTGGTGAGCGTTTATTTAAGCCTTACACTATTTTTGATAAGCAAGGTGTGAAAATTGCAGTATTAGGCCTAACAACGGACGATACTGTTCGTATTGGTAACCCCGCGAACTTCCCTGATACCGAATTCCGCAAGCCTTCTGATGAAGCTAAAAAAGTGGTAGAAGAGTTACGTACAACGGAGAAACCAGACATTATTATCGCAGCAACTCATATGGGTCACTATGATGATGGTCATCATGGCTCTAACGCACCAGGCGATGTAGAAATGGCGCGTGCTTTGCCAAAAGGCTACATTGATATGATTGTGGGTGGTCACTCACAAGATCCAGTCTGTATGTCTCAAGAGAATAAAAACTACAAACAAGCTGATTATGTACCTGGAACACCTTGTGCACCTGATAACCAAAATGGCACATGGATTGTTCAAGCTCATGAATGGGGCAAATATGTTGGTCGTGCAGATTTCGAATTCCGTAATGGTGAATTCACATTAAAGCATTATCAACTTATTCCAATTAACTTAAATCAAAAAGTGAAGAAGGACGACGGTACTACGGAACTTGTCTACTACACAGAAGAAATTCCGCATAATCCAGAGATGATGAAATTGTTAACCCCTTACCAAGAAAAAGGTGGCGAGCAACTGAATGTTAAAGTGGGTGAGGTTGTTGGAAAATTAGAAGGTGATCGTAGTAAAGTTCGCTTTGTTCAAACCAATATGGCACGTTTATTATTATCAGCTCAAGCTGAACGTGCGAATGCAGATTTCGCAATTATGAGTGGCGGTGGTGTTCGTGATTCAATTGAATCTGGTGATATCACTTATAAAGATGTTTTAAAAGTTCAACCATTTGCTAACGAATTGGTTTATGTTGATTTCAAAGGCGAAGAAGTAGAACCTTATCTATCAACTGTTGCATGCATGAAAGTCGATTCTGGTGCGTATGCTCAGTTCTACAATGTTAGTTTAACCGTCGATGCCGATTGTAAAGTTAGTGATGTTAAAATTGCAGGCAAACCATTAGATAAAACACAATCTTACCGTATGGCGACATTAAACTTTAACGGTATCGGTGGGGATGGATATCCTAAGATTGATACACACCCTGGTTATGTCAACACGGGGTTTGTTGATGCTGAAGTATTAAAAGGTTATATCGAATCGCATTCTCCATTGAAAGCTGCTGATTTCGAACCTAAAGGCGAAATTGTTTACAAAAAATAAGTTTTATCAATAATGCTTATATAGACAAAAGGCGACATTAATGTCGCCTTTTATTTTTGGTCAAGATCACGGTAATTTCTTATTTTGAGGATGAACCTTAAAATAAAAAATCATTTATGATTATGACTCCTTACGAATAAGTGCAAATTGAGCACCTAATACGGCACTTAAATCTTTCGCTGATAATTCAATATCTAAGCCTCGTTTACCACCAGAAACAAAGATCGTATCAAATTCAAGAGCCTGTTCATCGATCACGGTCGGTAGGCGTTTTTTTTGACCTAATGGACTGATCCCACCAACTAAATAACCTGTTACCTTCTGTGCAATTTGTGGGTCTGCCATATCCGCTTTTTTTGCTTTAAAGCATTTAGCGATAAGTTTTAAATCTAACTGACCAGAAACGGGAGTGACTGCAACAGCTAGATTTTTAGCGTCACTATTTAAAGAAACTAAAAGAGTTTTAAAGACTTGGCGATTATTCAAACCTAGTTTTTCAACGGCTTCATCACCAAAATTATGAACATTAGCATCATGCTCATAAGGATGAAGGGTAAATTTTATTTTCTTTTTTTCCAGTAAATTTACAGCGGGAGTCATAATTATTCCTATTTACAAGGTTAGAACAATATCTTTATGCTTGGTGAGTTAATAAATCGACCAAATTCTCTTCACCAAATAAATGAAGGGCACCTACAGTCACTACATAACGGCCAGCCGGTAATTTTAATAATATACTGACCCATTTTTGGTTACGGCTTTCCATTAAAATATCAAATACCGCTTTGCTAAAGGTGTTTGGTAAAGGTGGCTGTTTCTCTCTATTATTATAATTTAACCACCAATTGATCATGATTTGCAATGTACGTGCGTTATCGTGCCAATTTTTTAGTGTGTCTTCGAGCAATTGCTGACCATCATCAGGAAAATTCAATAGTAATGAGACCTGATCCTCAATACCTTCGAGTTCAATAATATTTTTTTTGTATTTATTAGCATATTGGATAACTTGATAATCAATACCATATTGAGGCTGTAATCCAAGTTGCATTGCTTGGGTTGATTGCAAAATTAAGGCAATTTGCCAAAGTGGTTTATTTTCGATCTGATAAAGAGAAAGAGGGAGAGCTTCACAGTGTTGTGTAATTTGAGAAAAAAGAGAGCTATTTAAGCGTGTTTCTAGTGACGCTCTAAAAAGTGAGGCTTGATCAAAAGGTTGAACGCTTGTTGAGATATCTGCTTCAACAATAACCGCATTTGCATTCTTTATTTCGTTAATAAACACATTGGAAAGCGGTGACATAGTAGGCACACCCATATGAATACTACCCACAAGGTGTAAAGAGACATTATTCGGTAGCGTAATATCAACAGCAGGATAAGGGTATTGGGGCGTATTTTTTATTCCTACCCAATGTTTTATTTTTTGAAAAATCCCCGTCATTGATAGGCTCCTTTGAGCATAAAATCACAAAGTTTTAGCATAACGGATTTGATATGGAATGATACTGCGAAAACTAAGCTTTACTTAGTTTTCGCAGTTTTTACGTTATTTACCAGCTTACACCAACACCACCAGCAGAGACCCAATTTGATTCATTCCATGCTGTAGAAGCTCTTACTTTAATATTTTCATTAATACGATATTGCATACCCCAAGCAAGCGCAGTGGCATTACGATAATTACCGATACCAATAGCGGTACTAAATGTCGCTGAATCAGTAAAAGGTAAATTACTCATTGCTGCAACAGAAGCAATACCTTGATTGGCACGTTTTTCTACTTTATAAAAACGATTTTGAGTGTCAGATTTAAATTGTTCAAAATTGTTTTTAAGCGCATTAAATTGGCTTCTGTTTGTTGATTGTTCATTATATAAATGAGAAAGATGGTTTTTTAAAGGTAATTTAACGTTATTAATATTAATATTATCTATAATATTTTCTTTTATATCATCTATTATTGATGCATTATAGTTAATGTTATCTCTATTTTTTGTTATATGATTTTTATTCTCACTAATATCCGCTTTATTTTTTTTAATTGCGTCTTCATGTGTGATGATACTATTTATATTTTGTGTTATTTTTTCATCATGCTTTGCAATATCGTTCGTGTTTTTCGTTATTTTTTCATTGTTTTCTTGAATGCTATTTTTATTTTTATTTGTTTTTTGGTTAAGATCATTGAATTCTTCGTTTGTTCTTTCTTTAAGATCGCGTATTGAGTTGTTGAGCATACCATCGGCTTGTTCTAATTTTGTTATTTCACGCTCAATATGTTGGCTTAGTACCATGATTGTTGAATTTCTTGGTTTGTATTTATCTGTATTAATGTTAAATTCAGCTATATCTTCAGGGAGATCTGCGCCATCTTCTCTTAGCTTATCTAGCTTTATTCCTGATTGTGGTGTTCTTTCGAGAAGGATATTTTTATTTCCTTGCATGATACTTAAAACGCTGTCGCGATTCATTGAAAAATTTGAATATTCTGAATCTGGGTTATGACGAAAAGAGAAGAAATCTGTGATTACATCTCTTACTTTTTTATCAGAAGCATTAATTTGAATATATCCGTTAGGTATTTTAATCAGTTTATCTTGTATTTTATTCGCTTCATTTGTTAACCCTCTATTTTGTAAATAACTAGCTAACTCTGAAAGTAGTGGTTTATCTATACGTAGATAAGAGTAATTCTGATCGTTATCTATCCAAACATAACTGTTGCTGATAATTTTATCTGCTACCGGTTTTTTTAAAAAATGAGGGGTAGATACTGAAGGTTGAAACTCAGGAATAATTGTATCTTGTGTGCTTTTTTTTATTTCTATAGTGTTGGAAAAAACAGTGGAAGAGTAAATCAAAGAAAAACTAATAATAAATAATTTGTTATATCTCATGTATAAATCCCTTTAAAATTAAATTATATTAACAATGTTTTAATTCTAATATTTTAAACTCTAGCTTTTATTTCACTATAAATTAATAACCTTATTATTGAAGTGCTTTTAATATCAATGTTATATTTATTTTAAGAGTAATAAAATTTAATGAAATATTTATAAGATATTGCTATTCTAGCACTAAGAGAGCGGAGTAATGACTCTCTTGTATAATGAGAAATTCCTCTTTGACTGGCCGATAGAAATATCGGCTTTTTTTTAACCTTTTGATAATATTACCAATCATCAAAGAAATGTGAAAACTAAGATAATAAAAACCCCTTTTATAGATAAGTAAAAAGGGGTTCAGTATGATACTTATTAATATATTGTTAGGCTTTATTGCTTAGGTTTAAAACGTAATAAGCGGTTTGCATTACTCACGACAGTGATTGAAGACAGAGCCATTGCTGCACCAGCAACAACAGGATTTAATAATGTGCCTGTAAATGGGTATAGAAGGCCTGCCGCAATAGGAATACCTAAACTGTTATAGATAAAAGCGCCGAATAAGTTTTGTTTCATATTGCGTAGCGTACCTTTTGATATTTCAACGGCATCAGCAACACCATGTAAGCTATGGCGCATCAACGTGATAGACGCAGTTTCAATCGCGATATCACTACCTCCTCCCATCGCAATACCGACATCCGCTTTGGCTAATGCGGGGGCATCATTAATGCCATCACCTACCATTGCTACGCGACGACCTTCCGCTTGAAGCTCCATAATAGCTTGTGCTTTACCCTCGGGCATTACGCCTGCAATAACTTGATCAATACCGGCTTCTTTTGCAATTGCATTTGCAGTAATCGGGTTATCTCCTGTTAACATCACTAGGCGATAACCTTGATTATGTAAACGTTGCAACGCACTGACAGTATCTTCTCTAAGTGGATCTCGTATAGAAAGCAGTGCCGCAATTTTGCCATCTTGTGCTAATAAAACGGGCGTAACACCTTTGGTTGCCTGTGCATCAATCAGTGGATTAATTTCACTAATATCAATACCCGATCCAAGCATGAGTTTAGGGTTGCCTAAAAGCACTGTTTTACCATTAATCTCTCCCCTTAATCCCATACCTGCGAGTGTACGGAAATTGTTTATTTCAGGTAAATCAATGCCTTCAGCACGTGTTAAAATTGCTTTAGCTAATGGGTGATTAGAACCATTTTCCAGTGATGCGGCTAACGCAAGTGCTTGTGTTTCATCTACTTGATTGAAAGTATGAATTTCAGTGACCTGAGGCATACCTTCTGTCAATGTTCCTGTTTTATCAAAAACTAAAGTATCTAATTTACTCGCTTGTTGTAGTGCATCCGCATCACGAACAAGTACTCCATATTCAGCTGCACGACCAACACCTGAAATAATCGACATCGGCGTGGCTAAACCTAAAGCACAGGGGCAAGCGATGATGAGCACCGTTGTAATAATCACCAGTGCATACGTAATTTGAGGCGAAGGGCCAAAGAAATACCAAATAGCACCAGCAATTAAGGCAATAGCAACGACAATAGGAACAAAAATACTTGAAATTTTATCTGCTAACTGACCTATTTCAGGTTTGCTGCTTTGTGCTTGGCGAACTAATTTAATGATACGAGCCAGCGTCGTTTTACTTCCCACAGCAGCTGCTTTAAATAGGACTGAACCATCTTGGACTGTGGTTCCGGCATGAATAGTATCACCTACTGTTTTTTGTTGTGGAATGGGTTCACCTGTCAACATGGCTTCATCCATCCACACTTCACCTTGGATAATTTCACCATCAACCGGTACTTTATCACCTGTTGCTAAACGTAATGTCATTCCTTGTTTAACATCAGCCAATGGCATTTCAACTTCACCGTTTTCAGTGATGACTCTGGCTGTTGGTGGCGTTAAATCTAATAAACGCTCTAGTGCTTTAGAAGAACGCTGGCGTGCCCGCTGCTCAAGCATATGACCCAGATTAATTAAACCAATAATCATTGCACTGGCTTCATAATAGAGATGTCGAGCTTGAACAGGAAAGACTTCTGGCCATAAGTTTACTGTTATAGAATAGAGCCATGCAGCCCCTGTACCTAATGCAACTAAGGTATCCATTGTTGCATTACGGTTTTTTAAACTCTGCCATGCACTACGATAGAAATGGCCACCAGCAACAACCATGACAAACAGTGTTGCAATACCAATACTCAACCAAATGCCATGGTTAGCCTCTGTGAGCATCATATTGTCGCCGATCATTCCCCAAATCATGACAGGAATACCAACAATTAAGGCTAATGCAGCTTGCCAGCGAAAACGTTTCATATTAGCAACAGCGACTTCTTGCTGACGCTCTCTGCGTTTTACATCATCTTGAATAATTTCAGCGCTATAACCTGCTTTTTCAATGGCAGTCACTAGTGCATCATGTTCGATTTCACCTGTCACTAATGCGCTACGTTCAGCAAGGTTTACACGCACATTCTCAACACCATCAACAGATTGTAATGCTTTGTGAACCTTGTTTACGCAACTTGCACAGGTCATGCCATCAATTAAAAGTTGAACACTGCTGTCATCGTCAGTGTCTATTTCTGGGCTGTTCTCAATGTCAGCATTTTCAACTGGAATGTCGCAAATAGCCGCTGACGATGCTTCCAGTTGTGCATGCGTTTGCGTCAGCGGCTCAGTTTTTGGGAAATCAGTACCAGCTCGTTGTGCTTCAAAACCAGCATCTTTAATAGCAGCTATTAATGATTCTGTGGAGGCGGACCCGATTACTTTTGCGTGAGTTAATTCAACTTCAGCGCTTTCAACACCTGTCGTGGATTCAAGGGCTTTTTTAACAGTACCGATACAATGACCACAATTTAAACCAGAAAGAGTTAAATGAATGGTTTCATCAGTCGGCGCTAAACTTGCTTGAAAACCTTCTGAGGTGATAGCTGAAATCAAAGTATCAGCATTGGCATCACCAAAGATCTCAGCCGTTTCTTTAGTGACATTAACAGCAACAACACCATCAATATCTAATAATGCTTTTTCGGTTTTACCTATACACTTCATGCAGTTAAGTCCACTTAGACTTAATTTTACATCAGGTTGTGTTGCAATTTTAGCTTCATAACCAGCATCCTCAATCGTTTTGATTAAACTTTCAGCGGTTGCATCACTGTCAATTTTAGCGTATTGAATAGTCACATTTGACTGTTCTATATCATTGCGAGCATCAAGTGCTTTTTTTACACTGTTAACACAGTGGGAGCATGAAAGCCCTTGTAATGCGAGTAGCGTAGTTTTTGCCATGTTAGTTTATCTCCGAAATAAAAAGCGTTACCTCTATTATTGCGCAATATCTGGTAACTTGCTTTCTTTAAAGGTTTTTTCTTATCAGAGATAAAGGCTAAACCTTTCCGCAAGGGGAAGGTCAAGGGGGAATTTTGAATATTAGTGAAATCGCACACAAAACAGGGTTAACAGCGAAAGCTATTCGGTTTTATGAAGAAAAAGACTTGATTACACCTCCAGGGCGAGGTGAAAACGGCTATCGCTATTATCAAGCGCAACATATTGAAGAGTTAACATTATTGCGACAAGCCAGAGAGGTGGGTTTTAACTTAGAAGAGTGTCGCGCACTGTTAATGTTATTAAGAAATCCATCACGACATAGCGCTGATGTGAAAGAAGCGACGTTAAAAAAGGTTGCTGAAATTGAGAAGACGATTAACGAGCTTAATGCCATTCGTCAACGTCTTCTCTTGTTAGCCAGTGAATGTCCCGGCGATGATGGTGCAGATTGCCCGATCATTGATCATTTGTCAGGATGTTGCCATCATCAGAAGTAGTCGGTTTAAGTGGAATAACGTGCAAAGTAATGCCATCAATAGCAATAATTTCAACCTTATCACCTGCTTGCAATGGCGTGTCTGAATAAACACGCCAACTGCCATCAGCTAGCTTTACACGACTAAATCCATTTTCTGTATCTGATAATAAAACAGCATGAACACCAATCAGCTGATGACTTTTCTGATTTAAGTTCTCAGCTTCTTTTGATTGCTTTCTACGTTTAAGCCAAAGGTGCCAAAGTACAGCACTAATAACCGTTAATATCGCAAATAACACACCTTGAATAGGCCAGTTAATAGGTAGCATCCATGCGAGCAAAGAAACGCACAGCGCTGCCATTCCTGACCATAAAAGGTATCCTGCTGTTCCTAGCATTTCTGCAATTAACAGCAAGCCACCAAGACAAAGCCAGAAAAGTGCGGGGTGAGCACTTATCCATTCAATCATCATGAATTACTCTTGTTACCAGAGTCATTTTTCTGGGTTTTCAATAGTTCTGAAATACCGCCAATTGCGCCCATTAAATTACTGGCTTCTAGTGGCATCATCACTACTTTACTGTTGTTGGCAGAGCCAATTTGTGCGAGTGCATCCGTATATTTTTGAGCAACAAAGTAATTGATCGCCTGCATATCCCCTTTAGCGATAGCTTCAGATACCATTTGTGTCGCTTTGGCTTCAGCTTCTGCAGCACGCTCACGGGCTTCTGCTTGTAAGAATGCAGATTGACGCTCACCTTCTGCTTTTAGAATTTGTCCTTGTTTCTCACCTTCAGCCTTTAAGATAGCGGCTTGACGAACACCTTCAGCTTCAAGAATATCAGCACGTTTAGTACGTTCTGCTTTCATCTGGGCATTCATTGCAGAAATCAATTCTTTAGGGGGGCGAACATCACGAATTTCAATACGGGTAATTTTGATGCCCCAAGGGTTTGTTGCATCATCCACAATCAGTAAAAGGCGACTATTGATTTGATCACGTTGAGAAAGGATTTCATCAAGTTCCATTGAGCCTAGGACTGTACGGATATTCGTCAGTGTTAAGTTAATAATCGCAAGTTCGAGATTATTAACTTCGTAAGCTGCTTTTACAGGGTCGATCACTTGAATAAAGCAGACTGCATCGATGCTGACGTTGGCGTTATCACGAGAGATCACTTCTTGAGATGGAATATCAAGCACTTGTTCCATCATATTAATACGGCGACCAACACGATCGACAAAAGGAATAAGAATTTGAAGTCCTGGAGTGAGTGTTCGAGTGTAACGACCAAAACGTTCGACAGTCCACTGATAACCCTGTGGAACGGTTTTAACACCGCTTATAACTAAAATAATAGCGAATAAGATGATAATACCAATGACTATTTCCATATACCTGTCCTAAGTCTGCTTTTTTATAAGAAAATAAAACTAATAAAGTAAAGAATACACCATACGGCGATATTTAGACGCCAAATTATCATTAGTGCCTAATGCAGATAAAATATCCATCAGGGTTTTCTTAACTTGCCCGTCACCTGCATTCAAATCTTTTTTGATAAAGCTAAATAGCAATTCTAGTGCTTCTTCATTACGGGCAACTTCATGTAATTTTAGTGCAAGTTGAATGGCAAGATCCGTATTTTCAGGCTGTTGATCAAAATCATTTTGTAACTGTTGAATTTCAGGCGTATCAGCAGCCTGTTTTTGTAATTCAATTTGCGCTAACAAACTATGATAGTAACTATCTTGGTCTTGTAATGGGATAGTTATTAACAAGGTTTGAGCTTCTTCATTTTTATTTAAAGAAATTAAAGCACCTGCTAGCGCAAGTGTAATTTCACTATTTTTAGGAGCGAGTTGGTGAGCCTCTTTTAGCAGAGGTAAAGCTTCGTCTGCTTTGCCTTCAGAAAGAAGTTGTGCTGCTTGTGTCGCTTTTAGTTCTTCAGGTTTTGGTAATACATTGGCTAAAACTTGACGAATTGCTTCTTCAGGTTGAGGGCCTTGGAAACCATCGACAGGGCGACCTTCTTGCAAAATATAAACAGTTGGAATTGCGCGTAGGCCAAATTGTGACGCAATCATTTGTTCTGCATCACAATCCAATTTTGCCAAAATAAATTGATCGGCAAATTCGGCTGCTAGTTTATTCAATGTTGCACCAAGCTCTGCACAATGCGGGCTATGTTCTGAATAGAAATACATCATGACTGGCTTAGTCATGGACTGTTCTATAACTTGTTGAATATTTGATTCATTTACATCAACAATGTGTGCAGTTGCTAACATTAACTTGTCCCTTTTTTAGAGTTTTAAATATAGATGCGATTTATAAAGCTTATTTATTAATAAGTAAGGGTGAAACCCGAAAAATCAAGCCTTGCCATTTTGGCGACCTAAAATTGCATCCATCAAGGCATCAGGTAGAAAACGTTTTAATATTTTGACAGCATAAGTTAATAGCGTTATCGGATAACGTATCTTAGGTTTTGGACTTTCTAAAGCATGGATAAGCTTTTTCACTACATCTTCGGGTGTTAATGTGAAACGACTCGCAATCCCCGGATTTTTTACGGGTTTATCTTTTTCCGCTTGTGCCACATTTTCTGTAAAGCAAGTTCGTATCGGGCCCGGCTCAATTAAACTGACTTTAACACCGGTATGCACTAATTCCATTCTTAAGGCATCGGACCACGCCTCTACGGCATATTTACTGGCAGCATAAGCACCTCTGCCTGGCGTTGAAATTATCCCCATCACTGAACTAGTTTGAATTATTCTTCCTTCACCATGAGGCAACATAGCCGGTAACAGTAAAGTTGTTAATTGATGCAAACCAAAAAAGTTTGTGGAAAACTGTTTTTCCATTTGTTGGCGACTAATGGCCTCTAGCGGGCCGTATACACCAAATCCACCATTATTAAATAACCCATATAAACGACCATTTGTTAGGTGAATAACCTCTAATGCCGCTTTTTCAACACTTTGAGCATCATCAAGATCAAGATAAATAGGCTCGAATCCTAGTGTTTCCATGCGTTTAAGGTCGTCATCTTTACGGCAAGCAGCAAGGACTCGATAGCCTCTTTGCTTGAGTGTTTTAGCTGCACAAAGCCCGATCCCACTAGAACTTCCTGTAATCAATACCGTTTTTTGCATAATTTTACAATTAATCTCGTTTAATCTACGTTAACTACTGTCAGAATAGCCTAACGTGTTAAGTAAGGGGATAATGTTTTATCCATCCATTGAGCAATAAAAGGCTGAGCATCTTCATTGGGGTGTATGCTGTCATTTTGCATCCACTCAGGCTTATCAGCGATTTGCTCCATATAAAAAGGAAGCAGAGGAAGCGCATTATCTTCAGCGAGTTTTGGATAGATCGCTGAAAACGATTGTGTATAACGTTTACCGTAATTAGGTGAAATCATTATTTGCATAAAAAGTGGCGTTGCACCGGCATCTTTCACTAGTGTAATGATGTTTTGTAATGCCTCTTTTGTTTGTGCAACAGGGTATCCCTGTAAACCATCATTTGCACCTAATTCAATTAAAACCCAGCGTGGTTGATGCTGTTTTAATAAATCAGGAAGCCTATTTTGTCCCTGAAAGGCAGTTTCACCACTAATGCTTGCATTAACAACATTAATTTCAGGGTGGGTTGTTTTCCATTTATCAGCAAGACGTTGTGGCCATGCGCTTTCAATCGGAAGACGGTATCCTGCACTCAAGCTGTCACCAAAGATCAAAAAGGTATCAGCAGCAATTGCCTTAAAGCTAAACATCATCATAACGATAAGGAAAAATGTATGTCGACGGAAAAGGTTCTTGAAGTTCATCAGTTAACCAAACAAGTAGGACAAGGTGATAGTCAGATCTCTATATTGCAGGGTGTTGAGTTAGTTGTCGAGCCTGCACAAACAATTGCGTTAATTGGTGAGTCAGGATCGGGTAAATCGACCCTGTTAGGGATCATTGCTGGATTAGATGATGGCACCTCTGGCAGTGTACATTTGATGGGTGAAGATCTCACAAAAATGAATGAAGAAGAGCGAGCCAAATTGCGTGCTCAACATGTTGGGTTTGTTTTTCAATCATTTATGTTGATCCCAACATTGAATGCACTCGAAAATGTGCAGTTGCCCGCATTATTAAAAGGTGAGTCAGAAAAGCACAGTCATGCGCGTGCAGTTGATTTACTTAAGCTGTTAGGATTAGGTGAACGTTTATACCATATGCCAGCACAGCTTTCTGGCGGTGAGCAACAGCGCGTTGCATTAGCAAGAGCATTTTGCACTCAACCCGCCATTCTGTTTGCGGATGAGCCAACAGGGAACCTTGACCGTAAAACAGGTGATAAAATTGCTGACTTGTTGTTCTCTCTTAACCGAGATTATTCAACAACATTGATTTTAGTGACTCATGACAATGAGCTGGCAGCTCGTTGTCAAAGACGATTACGATTAGTCGACGGACAACTTAAGGAGGAGTCATGATTTGGCGTTGGTTTTGGCGTGAATGGCGTTCTCCTGCACTATTAATTGTTTGGCTTTCTTTGGCGCTGGCAGTTGCTTGTGTGCTTGCTTTGGGGCGTATTGGCGATCGCATTGATAAAAGTATTTATGCTCAAAGTCGAGATTTAATTGCGGGCGATCTAGTGTTACGAGCATCTTATCCCGTTGATGAAGACTGGCTTGCTGAGGCGAAAAAAAAGGGGTTAACCCTCAGTCGCCAAATGCAATTTACGACGATGTCTTATGCGCCAGAAGGGGATACGCCTCAGCTTGCTTTAGTCAAAGCCGCTGATCATTTATATCCTCTTTATGGTGAACTAGAAACAGAACCCGCAGGCTTAAAACCAGAAAAAGGAGCTGCGCTTGTTGATGCCAGATTATTGGAACTACTGGATATAAAAGTTGGTGATAATATTGATGTAGGTGATGCTACATTTACAATCAGTGGTGTATTAATTCAAGAGCCTGACAGTGGATTTAACCCTTTCCAAATAGCGCCTCGTATTTTAATTAATCTTGACGATGTTGAATCAACAGGGGCAGTACAACCCGGTAGCCGTCTAACGTATCGCTATATGTTAGCGGGTGATGAACCAGCGATTGATAGCTATAAGCAACGCTTTGATCCCCTATTAAAGCCCGATCAGCGTTGGAATAGCTTAAAACAAGAGAGTGGTGCACTTTCACAATCGATGGAAAGAGCAAAAAACTTTCTTTTACTTTCTGCGCTGTTAACATTATTACTTGCGATATCCGCAGTTGCCGTTTCCATGGCGCACTATTGTCGTAGTCGTCATACCTTAATTGCGGTACTAAAAACCTTAGGTGCAGATAAACGCGCATTGCGAAAATGGATAGTAGGACAATGGGGCGTCATTCTCGTTGGTGCCATTATTGTTGGTTCATTGACGGGACTTCTTTTTGAAGCTGTCCTACTACAAATTTTAGCCCCGGTTTTACCTAAACGTTTGCCTGAAGCAAGCTTTTTACCATGGTTTTGGTCGGTGGGCTCTTTATTGTTAATTGCCTTACTCACAGGATTAAGGCCTTACTACCAATTAATGGCAACTCAGCCTTCTCGTGTATTAAGAAGTGATACTACGGCTCCAGTCTGGCCACTACGTTATTATTTACCACTTGTGGCGTTAATTATTGTCGGTACTTTAACGCTTTTTGCTGGAACGGGTGTTTTATTGTGGTCAATTTTATTCGGTGTTGTTGTCATCGCCTTTTTACTTGGGGTCATTGGTTGGCTTGGATTGTGGGTATTAAAACAGTTTAAATTCCGTCAACTCAGTGCTCGTTTAGCGGTGACTCGTTTATTACGACAACCATTTCAAACGATGACCCAGCTTGCGGCTTTCGCGCTCTCATTTATGTTATTAACACTTTTAGTCCTTATTCAAGGTGATTTGCTAGACAAATGGCAAAAACAGTTACCAGAAGATAGCCCTAATTATTTTCTAATCAATATGTCAGCGCCTCAAGTTCAAGAAATTAATACCTTATTGGCAAAGTATAACGTTGAACCAACGGATGCATTTCCTGTGGTATTGGCGCGTTTAACACAGATTAATGAGAATAATGCCAAAGAGTGGGCAGATAAACGTGATGCAGGTAATAACACCGTTCGTCGAGAGCTTAACTTAACATGGCATAGTGAATTGCCAAAAGATAATGTGATTGTTGAAGGAACATGGCCTCCTGTGGGGAATGGGGTTTCTCTCGATCAAGGTGTTGCTGAACAACTTGAGATTAAGCTGGGCGATGAATTAACTTTTGTCGGCGATACTCGTGAATTTAAGTCCATTGTCACTAGTATTCGTCATGTTGATTGGGAAAATATGCGCCCTAATTTCTTCTTTATTTTCTCTGAAGAAGGGTTAAGTAATCAACCAGAAAAATGGATGAGTAGCTTTTATTATAATGGTGATGGTGCATTAATTACGGCGCTTAATCGACAATTTCCAACTGTCAGTGTGTTAGATACAGGCGCACTCATTCAGCAAGTTCAGCAAATCTTACAGCAAGTTAGTCGTGCATTGGAGATTATGGTTGGATTGGTGATGATCTGCGGTATGTTGTTGTTAGTTGCTCAAATTCAGGTAGGGATGACACAACGACGCATTGAGCTGGTGGTATATCGCACATTAGGTGCAGGTAAATCATTACTAAGACGGACTCTTTGGGCTGAATTTGCATTATTAGGCTTAATGGCCGGATTAGCTGCAGCGATTGGTGCTGAGGTGGCATTAGGTTTATTGCAAAAATTTGTATTTAATTTTTCTTGGCATCCTCAATGGGGAATGTGGCTTACTGTACCTATTATTGCTGCACTTCTATTGTCGCTGTGTGGCAGTATTTTAGGTATAAGGCTGTTGCAAGATAAAGGGCAATATCGTCGAATCCAAGGTGAGTAGTTGCAATAAACAAGATCTATAAATAGAGTTAAATAAAATGCTGATGTTTGATGACATCAGCATTTTTTTATGAGAAAAGATAAGGCAATTATTCTTTTATAACATAAGCATAAATTCGCTTACTGCCATCATCTTCATCATAAATATAAACCCCTTGAAGTTCAGTTGAAAAGCCGGGTAGCTGATTAATTGTGACTTCAAGCGCCTGAAAATAACGTAAAACAGCACCGCTCCAAATTTCACCTGGTACAGCACATAAAACACCAGGTGGATATGGTAATGCTCCTTCTGCGGCAATTCGTCCTTCTAATTTATTTAAAGGTAACAAATCAAGGTTACCACGAACAAACTCAATATTAGCCTGTTGCGGGCTTAAGACTCGCTTAGGGAAATGTTTTTTCCTAAACATCTGTTTTTGTAATAGCTTGATATTGTATTTGACACAAATATCATGCATTTCCTGACAGAGTTGACGTAATGTATAACCCTGATAACGAGATTGATAACGACGACAAATCGAAGGTAATACCCGTGCTAATGGGGCGTCATCAATTAACAATTGTTCAAATCTCACAATTAATGAAATTAAACGTTCAAATTTTTCACTATGCTCTGCGGGGGTGAGCAAAAATAAAATAGAATTTAAGTCACTTTTTTCAGGGATAACGCCATGTTCCCGCAAATAATTTGCCAAAATAGAAGCGGGTACACCAAAGGCTTCATATTCTCCTGTATGAGGATCAATGCCCGGTGTTGTGAGCATTAATTTGCAAGGATCAACAAAGTATTGATTGGTGGCATAACCTTCAAAAGCGTGCCAATTATCATTAGGAATAAAATTGAAAAAGCGTTGATCGTGAGCGATTTCATCTGTGTCGTGATCTTGCCAAGCAATGCCATCAACAACTTCAGGAATAAATGGCTTAATAAACTGGCACTGTCTTAGTAAGGATTTACGAGCCTCGATGCCTTGCTTAACACAATTTATCCACATTGCTTTACCACTTTTATCCGAATGCATTTTTGCATTGACATCAAGAGCCGCAAAAAGAGGGTAAAAAGGGCTGGTGGATGCATGCATCATAAAGGCATTATTCATACGTTTATGATTAACATATCGAGATTGCCCTTTGATATGCGCATCTTTTTTATGGATCTGGGAGGTTTGTGAAAAGCCGGCTAGTTGCTTATGAACAGATTGAGTGACGAGAATACCAGGATCGTTTTCATTGAGTGTCAGCAACAAAGGCGAACACTGTTTCATCATTGGAATAAACTGTTCATAACCGACCCAAGCGGAATCAAATAAAATATAATCACAAAGATGACCAATTTTATCAACAACTTGTCTTGCATTGTAAATCGTACCATCATAAGTGCCTAGTTGAATAACGGCCAAACGAAAAGGGCGCTTATCGAATTGGCGTTCAGGCGTAATCTCTGCAATTTGTTGGCGTAAATAGCTCTCTTCAAAGCAATGTGCATCAATACCACCGATAAAACCAAAGGGATTGCGAGCTGTTTCTAAATAAACAGGCGTTGCACCCGCTTGAATTAGTGCACCATGATGATTGGATTTATGGTTATTTCTATCAAATAACACTAAATCATTTGGTGCCAATAAGGCATTTAATGCGACTTTATTTGAAGAAGACGTTCCATTTAAGACAAAATAGGTTTTATCAGCATTAAACACTTGCGCGGCGAATACTTGAGCATCATAAGGTGCACCCTCGTGGATAAGTAAATCACCCATTTCCACATCAGCATTACAGAGATCAGAGCGAAATAGATTCTCACCAAAATATTGATAAAACTGTTCCCCTGCGGGATGACGACGGAAAAACTCTCCGCCTTGATGACCGGGACAATCAAAAGCAACGTTCTTTTCGGCAACATAATTCACTAAGCGTGAAAAAAATGGTGTTGTCAGACTCTTTTCATATTGCTGTGCAGCTTCATTAATCAACGTACTATTTTTTTGATGCGCGCTTTTATCAGTGATCAAAATCCCTGAAACTTGATTAAGTAATTCAGCACCGACTGTATCATTAAGATTAACTGCAATAAATACGGGGAGTTGAAAGCCTGTTTGATGAATGCGATATAGTTCGCCAGACTCAATATCTGACAATGACAATACTACTGCTGACACTTGCGTTAAATTTGCATCAACAATATCAACAATCGGACGTTCACAATAAAAATAGTGTGAAAGCGAGGGGCGACACGCCAACTTCATTTTTTTCATTACACTCGTGTTTAATCAATAGGAGAATTGGCGAACAATATACTTGGTTGTGAATATGATTGAAATAAATTAAAGAGTAAAAGGAGTTTTTTATGCATGGTATCTGCATAAATTACCAGTCTGATAAATAAGTTAATGGATAAGTCTATAGAAAAATAAACTTATCCATTGTTTTATTATTGGGTAATAGGAGTGGGTTTTTCGATATAAACAGTTTGAGATGGAAATGCAAAATCGGCACCATGTTTATGCACAATCTCAATTATCTTCAAATAGACTTCTTGCTGAGCTTCTAGCCACTGTGCCCAGACGGTTGTTTTGGTGAAACAATACACCATAATATTGAGTGAAGAGTCTGCAAATTGATTAAAATAGACTAACAAGGTTTGTTGTGTATCGATTTTTTCATTTTGCATGAGCATAGTGCGAATATCTTCCACGATAACACCAATTTTATCTGAATCTTCGTAACGTAAACCAAGTTCAGTTTCAATGCGCCGGTTCGTCATTCTCCCCGGATTTTCTACGCTAATGGAGGAGAAAATTGAATTGGGAATATAAAGTGGCCGGTGATCGAAGGTAATAATTTTAGTAATACGCCAACCAATCTCTACTACTGTACCTTCAATATTACGATCAGGCGAACGTACCCAGTCACCAATATTAAAAGGACGGTCGAAATAGAGCATAACACCCGAAAAAAGGTTACTGAGTACATCTTTACTCGCCATACCAATGGCAATACCGCCTAATCCGCCAAAAGTCATTAAGCCAGATAAACTCATACCAAAATGTTCACCAAACAATAAGATGATGATGACAAAAAGGGTAATTTTAAATATACGAGAAATAATACGAGCAGAAGTAGGATCGCTACCTTTTCTGATTTGTGATTGCTCTAATTGATTAATAAGTAAGAAAAATTTTTGCATTAAAATTAAGGCAATGCCGATATAAGTTAAGAAATTAATCATCCTAAAAGAGATAAAGTGGAGATTAAAATCAATAACGGCCATTTCACAATATTGGCTTAAGATAATCACTAAACTACAAAGGAAGATGGCTTGGCTAATATGAATAATAATATTTCTACGACGTTTTTTCTTTTTATCATGAAAAAGAGAGACGGCAACAAAACCAACAAAGCAGGCTAAAGCAATGCCGACACCTATTGAGTATTTTATTATTAATGCATCATTCATCAGCTTAACATCTCCTTAGAAAATGCGTTTTTTATAATATGAAACACGTTATCTTACTTATTTTAATCGTTACTTTTCCTGTTCATTTGCATGCTGAAATTTAGGGTAAGTCGGTGGTTTCATAAAGAGTGTTACTGCTAGGATCAATAGTACAGGTACGGTTAAAATTAAGAATGCAGGAGTGAAACTTCCTGAGATATCTTTTATTGCACCCGCAAAGAACGGCGCTAAGCAAGCAAGAGTTGAGATTAAATTCATCACTGAAAATAGCTCAAGATAAGGTGAGCGGCCAAAGTAGTTAGCCAGCAATATACTTGATGCTAAAAATGTCATGCCATAGCCGATACCGACACAAACCGTAAATAGGATCAGGTAAATCCAGGAGTTCGCCATACTGAGTGCTAATAACCCGATAATGATAATACTTAAACTAGCGATAAGTAATTTTTTAGGCTCTAACCATTCACCAATCGCCCCCCCCGCTAAGCGTGAGAAGGCGTTGATAAATGCCATGCTACTTAATAAGGTTGCTGCAATGGTTTCGCCAAAGCCATTTTCAATAATATGAGCAACGGCAAAACTATTAACGGTAATACCACACCATAAAAAAGCTGTGTAAGTTGCCGCGATAACATAAAATTGCCACGTTCTTAAAGCATGACGTGCCGTCCAAATTTCTTTGGTTTGATAGATACGTTTTGTACTTTGGCGCTGGCTGATCCTTTTGGCGTGCTCTTGCTCTTTGCTTCCTTCTCGTAAAACGAGAATAGTGAAAAGAGTAACAACGGTAAGCGTGATCGCTGAAATAAGCCAATGCATACGCCATGTATGCCATAAATGCGTGGCTAAAAAGTAGATCCAAGGCCCCGCTACACCGCCTAATCCACCAATCGTAAAATAAACACCGAAGGCAAAAGATTGCTTTTCAAATAAACGAGAAATAACGTAAGTTCCGGGGACTGTTGCAAGCAAAGTAAAACCAATACCTAATAATGCAGTACCAAGGAAATATTGTGCTATGGTGTAGGTTTCATAAAGAAAATAAAAACCGCTGACGAAAATTATCAGTCCAATAAGAAGAGTAAATCGAACACTTAATTTACGAATAAGTAAGGTGGGTAAAAAACTAGCGAGACCACAGGTTAATCCTAATAACGTAAAACCAAGGCCCGCTTGTGTCCAATTCCACTTCAGCTCGCTTATCATGCTAGGAAGCACAACACCCAGAGATGTAAATGTGGTTGCGGTAGCTAAAAAATAGACAAAACCCAGTAATATCAGCATACTCCACTGATAAATAGGTCCAAAATTCTGTTGCGTGGCTTGCATCCTGACTCCATCAAACGGGTGCAGTAACCTGAATAATCAGGAGAAAATAGCGAATAACAGACCTCTTTAATTAAGGTCTGTTCGTTTAAAGGCTATTATTCTCTAACTTTATGAGTCGGACTGCTAGCTTAATTTTCCTAAAGCCCATTCGATAGGATACTGATAGGCATCATCAAGCATTGGACTTAAGGATTTGAGTGTGTCTTTCAGTGGTTGGTTATTACGATGAACAAGATTGAGATGACCCACTTTACGCACAGGCCGAACTTCTTTTTCATACCAATGTAGATGTACTAAGGGTAATGAAAGCCATTGCGGATTTATATTCGTACCAATCAAATTAATCATCACTGCTGGTTGGCACACTTCGGGTGTTGGCATTGGTAAATTTAAGATTGCACGTAAATGTAACTCAAATTGGCTAATTGAGGCGCCGTTTTGTGTCCAGTGACCACTGTTATGGACTCGGGGAGCTAATTCGTTGATAAGTAATTTATCACCGACAATAAAACACTCCATCGCCATCACACCCACATAATTGAGTTTATCAAGGATAGATGTCAGCATTTTTTCTGCGGATTGTTGTAATTCTGGGGGGGGCGTTGGTAATGCAACACTCATACGCAAAATGCCATCTTGATGAAGGTTATGTGTTAAAGGATAAAATACACAATGGCCTTTTTTATCTCTGGCTCCTACTAATGATACTTCACCAGAAAAAGGAATACCTTGTTCAACGATACATTCACCATAAATTTCAGTGGGTAACTGTTGCTCCTCACCGGGGTGAATTCGCCATTGCCCGCGACCGTCATAACCACCAACACGACGTTTCACAATAATAAAATCACCCAATTGAGCAAAAATATCAGGCCACTGTGTGGGAGATGTTAAGGGTTGCCAAGGTGCGGTAGCTAAACCTAGTTCATCAAGAAGTTGTTTTTGAGGTAACCTATCGGCAAGCAAAGGGAAGATATCACGGTTTACAAAGTTAGTATGACGCTCTAACTCTTTGGTGAGTGCAGTTTCAGGCCAGCGTTCAATTTCAGCTGTGATTATACTTTTTTGATAGGGAACGGCTTCTGGTTCTGCATCTAAGCCTATGGGGTAAACAGCAATGCCTAAAGGTTCACCTGCTTGTCTTAGCATTCTGCCTAATTGACCATTTCCGAGGACACAAACCGGTTTCATAGTGCCTCTCTTGGATCTGGGTTATTTAATACATTGTCGGTTTGTGCTGTGCGCCATGCAGTCAATGCATCTAAAATAGCAGGAGAATGTAACGCTAAAACTTGAGCCGCTAATAAAGCCGCATTGGCAGCCCCTGCTTTACCAATCGCTAAGGTTCCTACAGGGATACCTTTTGGCATTTGTACGATTGAATAGAGGCTATCAACACCGCTTAATGTCGCACTTTGAACAGGAACACCAAATACGGGTACTAACGTTTTAGCTGCAAGCATTCCTGGTAAATGGGCAGCTCCTCCTGCACCAGCAATAATGACATCAAAGCCATTACTTTTTGCTTTTTCAGCAAAACTAAATAACTTATCAGGGGTTCGGTGTGCAGAGACAATCTCAACATGGTAAGGAATTTGTAGTGTATCTAATACATCTGCGGCATGAGACATGGTTGCCCAGTCACTTTTGGAACCCATTACAATGGCGATACGAGGGTAAGTGGTATTTAGACCAACGTGAGAAGACATTACTTAACTGCTCCTGTAAGCATAAACGGATATAGCCTAATAAACTGAGAATGATAGTATCATGCTAATACGTCAAGGAAAACGTTTGCGTAAAGAAAAAAAGGCTCTTTATAGAGAAAAATAAGTGAAAGAGCTTAAAAGGGAAAATGAATCAGTTCTATTTTTTTAGCGGTTACTTTAAACATTGAACCTTCTGTATGCCAAGCACCCAGTACACCACGATAGTATGTTTTACCTTCAATATGGACAGTATGAACAGCGGGGCGGTGTGTATGTCCGTGGATCATCCATTGTGTATTGAAATGTTTAAAGGTATCAATCACCGCTTGTGGGTTAACATCCATAATTGCATCAGATTTATATTGGTTTTCGTGTTGACTACGCGAACGCATTTTATCGGCAATACGCAGTCGAACAAATAGAGGTAACAATAAGAAGAGACGCTGGATAAATTTATTATGTACTTTTTTACGATAACGTTGATAAGCATCATCATCTGTACAAAGTGTATCACCGTGCAAAATTAAGATGTGATGTTGATAAATTTTGAGTACTTTTTCTTGGGGAAGTAGAATGATCCCACTCTCTTTTGCAAAACGAGTGCCAATTAAAAAATCACGATTGCCATGAATAAAATAAACAGGAATACCCGCATTTTTTAGTGTCATTAGTGCTTGAGCAATTTGTTGATGTAAAGGATTGGGGTCATCATCACCTATCCAAAAATCAAAAAAATCACCTAGGATATAAAGCGCTTTGGCCTGAATCGCTTGTTCCTTTAAAAAGCGAAGAAAACCGGCAGTGATTGCCGGTTCATGTTCACTTAAATGTAAGTCTGCAATAAAAAGCGTACACATAAAGAGTGAGGCTTATTCGCTAACCGTTACACTTTTAATGATGATATCTTCACGAGGAACATCTTGGTGGAAACCGCTACGACCTGTAGAAACCGCTTTAATTTTGTCGACAACGTCCATTCCTTCAACAACTTCAGCGAAGACACAATATCCCCAACCATTTGCATTTTCAGCACGGAAGTTTAAGAAATCATTATCTGCAACGTTGATAAAGAATTGAGCCGTTGCAGAATGTGGATCGTTAGTACGAGCCATCGCCAATGTACCACGGTTATTAGCAAGTCCATTGTTTGCTTCGTTTCTAACAGGTGCTTTGGTTGCTTTTTGGTTCATACCGGGTTCAAAACCACCACCTTGGATCATAAAACCGTTAATGACACGGTGGAAGATAGTGTTATCGTAGAATCCTTCTTTACAGTAGTCTAAAAAATTTTCTACGGTTGCAGGCGCTTTGTCTGCAAATGTATTAATCACGATATCGCCGTAATTGGTATGAAAAGTAACCATATTCAGATCCTAATATAATTTTAGCTTTACCCAGATTGGGGCATAAACAATAGTCCCGTTTTTTATATCACAGTTGCCTTATTTAGTCAGTATTCATCTTTTTTTCAGATGATTTTTCTAGCTAAACAGACGTATAAAATGAGAGAGAAACACTTTTAGCCAAAATTTAGCGAAATAACAGAAGTTTGATTGTTCACTATCAACGATTGAACAGTGAAAATAAATATTAAGCAGAGTAATATAAAGGCGCTAATCTTGAGTTTGCTTTGCCTTCAAGATCCAATATCCTAATAAATATCGTGCTATAGTAGTTGTTATTTTCTTTTATATAAAAACGTAATAAACACGTACAGTTGAAAACGGGAACGTCCACTGATGCTAAAGATTTTTAATACTCTCACTCGCCAAAAAGAAGAATTTAAACCTATCCATGCAGGGAAAATAGGTATGTACGTGTGTGGCATCACTATTTATGACCTGTGTCATATTGGTCATGGACGTACATTTGTGGCGTTTGATGCCATAACCCGTTATCTGCGTTATTTAGGCTATGACGTTAATTATGTTCGTAATGTGACGGATGTGGATGATAAAATCATCAAGCGGGCGATTGAGAACAATGAAACGTGTGAGCAATTAACGACTCGTATGCTTGCTGAAATGCACAAAGATTTTGATGCATTAAATATTGCCCACCCTGATTCAGAGCCTCGTGCAACACATCATATTGCTGAAATTATTGAATTAACTGAAACGTTAATCAAACGTGGGCATGCTTATGTTGCTGAAAACGGTGACGTTATGTTTGCGATTGATACGGATCCTGATTATGGCCTACTTTCTCGCCAAGATTTAGAGCAATTGCAAGCTGGTGCTCGTGTTGAGGTGGCGAACGTGAAACGTAATCCAATGGATTTCGTGTTATGGAAAATGTCCAAACCGGGTGAGCCAAGCTGGAAATCTCCATGGGGAGATGGTCGTCCTGGTTGGCATATCGAATGTTCTGCAATGAATGGTAAAGAGCTAGGACATCATTTTGATATTCATGGTGGTGGCTCAGACTTAATGTTCCCTCATCATGAGAATGAAATAGCACAATCAACTTGTGCTCATGATGGCCCTTACGTTAATTACTGGATGCATTCCGGTATGGTGATGGTAGACAAAGAAAAAATGTCTAAGTCACTTAATAACTTTTTCACCATTCGTGATGTATTAGCTTATTACGATGCTGAGACGGTGCGTTATTTCTTATTATCGGGCCATTATCGTAGCCAACTTAACTATACTGAAGAGAACTTAAAGCAGGCACGTACGGCATTAGAGCGCCTCTATACTTCATTACGTGGTACTGATGCAAATGCACAACCTGTAGGGGGAGAAACGTTTGAAGCACAGTTTATTGAGGCTATGAATGATGACTTCAATACACCAGAAGCGTATTCAGTATTATTTGATTTAGCGCGAGAAGTAAATCGCTTAAAAAGCGAGGATATGAATAAAGCTAATGGTTTAGCTGCCATGTTACGCAAATTAGCTAAAGTATTAGGTCTGTTAGAGCAAGATCCGGAAGCCTTTTTACAAAGTCGTGCTAAAGCAGACGATGCTGGTGAGGTTGAAAAAATTGAAGCTTTAATTCAACAACGTAATAATGCACGTAAAAATAAAGATTGGGCTGCTGCCGATATTGCGCGTGATGCGTTAACTGCGATGGGGATTGTCTTAGAAGATGGTCCTCAAGGAACAACTTGGCGTCGTAATAATTAATATAATTAACGAGTTGTTACACTAAATACGTGTTTTTATAAAAATATCGGATATTTATTATCCGATATTTTTTGCTATTTATTATTTAATATTTAATTTATTGGCTAATAATACTGGTTTCTCTTTCATTATCTTCTTGTTTATTTTTAAAATAATTTATGACATGCTCAGAAAAGAAGAGTCTATGAGTTAAGATAACTATAATAGAAAAAGTTATAAAACCAATTTCAGATATATTCGTTAATGACATAGAAATGCTAAGTATAAAAAATAAAGAAATAGATAAACATACCCATGAAATTTTTAAAAATGAGTAAGCATTTTTACTGTTTCTTGCAAGTTTTATCCATGCTGTAACTTGAATTATCATTGTTATAATTAAGCATAGCATGATGAATAAGCCTACTAGCATTGTTTTGCCACCCCCCATTGCCATGGCTAATAAATAAATTGGAGCTCCTGCAACCAATATAAATAAACTTACACCTAAAAATAATACTGAAATAATTTGGATCCATAAAAGTACTATGGGCCTTTCCATAATTTCTCCTAAAAACAAAATAAGTTTTTATTGGCTTTAGAATATCGTTATTAGCTTTTAATAAAGTGAAGTTTATCGAATAACTGGAAAAAATAAAGTTTGATTTAATAATAAATAATTATTAATCAATTTAAGAGATTCTATTTTGGAGTTTTTATAAATATGACGTTAATATATTTAATTGGAATAGTGGTAATTCTACTTAATATTATTCGATATACCACTGGTATTATTACTTATAATTTTAGAGGGGTTAATTCTACTTCTGCCATCATTTTTGCCAATTGTTCTCGATCACGAATACCAACATTGGTCTGACTTACGGCAAGTGCGGAAACGGCAGTTGCAAGGCGTAAAGTATGCTCGCTGGTTTGCCTCATCATTAGTCCATAAATTAGGCCACCAACCATTGAGTCGCCAGCACCTACAGTACTAACAACATCGCATTTCGGGGGAGTTGCCATCCATGCGCCAGATGCATTTACCCACATTGCACCTTGCTCACCTAATGAAATTACAACGTGAGCAATACCTTGTTGACGTAATGCTTGGGCGGCTTTCACAACATCAGAGAGTTCAGGTAAAGGCCTACCTGCCCAAATCTCTAACTCATGATGATTTGGTTTAACAAGCCAAGGTGAGGCTTTTAATCCTGCGACAAAAGCATCTCGGCTACTGTCAAAGATCAAACACATACATTCGCTACGTAAACGTGTCATCCATGCGGTGAAATCATTAAGATCAACGCTAGAAGGTACACTGCCACTGACACAGATCATATCAAATTGACCCGCCCAACTTAGGGTATCATTAACGAAACGAGCCCAATCTTGTTTTGTAATTTCAAAACCAGAAAAATTAAAATCGGTGACTTTACCATTTGGTTCGGTCAGTTTCACATTGATACGGGTACGGCCTTCAACCATTTGAAAACGGTTAGCAATACCTGAATCACTAAACTCTTTTTGAAACCCATCTTGATTTTCTTTGCCTAAAAAACCGCCAACAGTGACATCAACACCGAGGCTTTTTAAGACTTTAGCTACGTTAATACCTTTACCGGCAGCATGAAAGCCTGCTGTTTTAACACGATTAACTTCACCAAGTTCAATAGGATCACTTAAGCCAACAAGATCATAAGCAGGGTTAAGTGTGATGGTTGCAACTCTGCGTTTCATGCTAGTTCCTTACCTTCAATAAATGAACAGGCATCGTTTTTTGCTGTGGTTTAGCAAAGGCAGAGATACCTTGAATGGGTAAGCCGAGCATAAAATCTCCTGTTAGATAAAGGGCAAAAAAGACCTAAATATCACAAAATAACAACTAAAATCGTATCATTAGGCTGAATCGTTTCAAATTATAACGTGTAATTTAGTACAAACAATCTTCTTTTGCCTAATGAAAGTAGAAATAAATTAGATCTAAATCACGTTTTAGTGCATTTAAACATGAATAAATGAGTAAAAAATGTCAACAAAAAGGTTTGTTGCTGAAGTTTTACAGTAATAGTTTAAAAGTGTTATCTATATATATAATAATAACTTACATTATCTTTTTTTATCTATATCTTGATCAAATGTATAATATGCTGAAGATCTGTGAGAGATTATATCAAGAGATAAGCCAAAAAATGATGATCTAAATTTAATTAAACTAAACTAAATTTATTGATTTTCTTTTAATTCAATTGGTTGTGATTGTCTTTTTTTAAAAAAACAGGATTAAATAAAGAAAAGTAGAGGAAAAAAGAAGAATAAAGAGAAAAAGTAGTAAAAAGAAAAAAAGCGTCACTTAGAGTCGTAACGCTTTTAATATTAATGGATTTGCTGATTATTTGCTGACACTAACTGAGAATTCACCAAAGGTGACCACTTTCCCATCCATAATTTTACAGCGTTTACGTGTTTCAACTACACCATCAACGCTAACTAATCCTTCAGCAATGACAATTTTAGCTGCCGCTCCACTTTCAGTCCAACCTTGAAGTTTTAATAGATCACAAAGCTCAACATAGTCGTGTCCATCTAATTGAAATGTTTCCATTGATTAGTTATTTCCTATTTCAGGGTCGTGATATTCTTCACATGCTTGTAAAGTATTTTGAATCAGTGTGGCGACTGTCATTGGGCCGACACCTCCAGGTACGGGTGAAATCCAACCTGCACGTTGTGATGCAGCTTCAAATTCAACGTCTCCCACTACTTTACCATTTTCAAGACGGTTAATACCGACATCAATGACAATGGCTCCAGGTTTAATCCACTCACCGGGAATAAAATTAGGTTTACCTACCGCGACAACGACTAAATCAGCGTGTTCAACATGAAAACGCAAATCTTTAGTAAAACGATGAGTAACGGTTGTTGTACAGCCTGCGAGTAAGAGCTCTAAGCTCATTGGGCGACCCACAATGTTTGATGCACCAATGATAACGGCATTTAAACCATTCATCGGAATATTGCAACGTTCTAGCAGTGTGACAATACCACGAGGTGTACAAGGGCGTAATTTTGGTGCTCGCTGGCATAGACGACCGATATTATAGGGATGAAAACCATCCACATCTTTATCAGGGTGAATGCGTTCTAACACCTTAACATTATCAATTCCAGCAGGTAAGGGGAGTTGGACGAGAATACCATCAATGGAGTTATCTTCATTAAGCTGGTCGATAAGGTTTAATAAATCCGCTTCACTGGTAGTGTCTGGTAAATCATAAGAGCGAGATATAAAACCAACTTCATCACAAGCACGGCGCTTACTTCCGACATAAATCTGTGATGCTGGGTTATCACCCACTAAAATAACAGCTAAGCCAGGTGCTCGTTTTCCTGTATTAATACGTTGTTTTACTTTTTCTGCCACTTCGCTTCTGATGGTCTGCGCAATCGATTTCCCATCTATAATTCTTGCTGACATCTATACATCCAAATTATTCAATTACGGTATCGCTCTATTTTGTCAGATCAAGAGCAATCTGTCAGTCGAATACTTGCCATATTTTGACCATATAGTTTGAGAGGGTTGAAAAATCGTTGACTCTCAGAATGTTGAACGTATAATTCACACCCGTTATCAGCAGTGATTGCTGACGTCTAATCTCTTCTAGGCGCCCTTAGCTCAGTTGGATAGAGCAACGGCCTTCTAAGCCGTAGGTCACAGGTTCGAATCCTGTAGGGCGTACCATTTAAAATCAATTGGTTACATTCATTTCAAATTTACTATTTTTCTTAAGTGGGACGTATTTGTGTCGTTTTTATTAAAACGTCATCAATTTTACGTGCATGTTCTGTTAAATGGTTCCGCGCCAAGTGAGTATACTTGCTTACCATCTCTATACGAGATAACTGTTTATATAAACAGTAAAGTGATTGCGCTTTGAATAAGATTAGACTACTCTCTTTAAATAGTGGGCTATTTATCATTTAGCCCACTATTTGATTTTATCAAGACCTCGCTTCGGCGGGGTTTTTTGTTATCTGAATTTAGCCAATGGCTAAGTGAAAAAGCAAATGCTTACCTTGAATTAACACGTTAATTGTAAGTTTAATGGCATTAAATGGAATTAGAAATTCATCAATAATATAAGGAAATATATATGAATGACTGTAATAAAACATCATCATCTGCCTCTTTATTCTCTACGGATAGCACAGTTAATGTAAATCTCTCTAATGAGACGGGAGTCATTACTCATAGGCAAGTGCTGGAGCCAGATTTGGGATTAAGTGAGGCCTTTGAGCAATACAAAGTTTCTTATACTTCTTGTGATAGTGTGCATGGTGAGATTATCCGTGAAGATACTGGTACTGTTTTCATACCTAAAAGCCAGGCTCCTGAAAACGGATGGCCCGTAATTGTTTGGAACCATGGTACTGTAGGGATTGCTCCGACTTGTGCCCCTTCATTGACGCCTAAAAATAGCCGTGTCACTCAATATTTAAATACTTGGCTATCACTTGGATTTGCAATAGTTGCTCCTGATTACCCGGGATTAGGTTCATCTGGATTGCATCATTATATGGATGAAAGGGCGACGGCATGGAGTTCTTTAGATAGTATAAAAGCGGCCCTTAAAGTATTTCCATTGAGTAATAACATTATTTTTATCGGTCATTCTCAAGGTGCTCACGCAGCATTTGCATCGATAGGTTATCAACCTGAATATGCGCCAGAGTTAAATGTATTGGGTGTAGTAATGACAGGAACACCTTACTTTAGTGACAATTTACTCGAAAATTTTGTTAGCGATGATATCCGTGAGGAAGGTGATAGAAAACTACCTTATGCGATGTACTTATATCTTTCTGCCTCTGATAAAAACCCAGACTTAAAAGTAGGCGATTACTTCCAAGAACAAGCTATTCCCTATGTTGAAAAAGCGAAAACGCTTTGTCTTAGTCCATTAAGTCAGTTAATTATGGATAATAAACTTAATGGTGTTAATAGTTTAAAGCCTAAATTTAAAGAACTGCTAGAACAAGAATCTTCAAGCCTAAATTATAGAAAGCTTCTTATTGATAAGCCCATATTGATTGGAATTGGTTTAGAGGATATTCACGTATTAACTTGTTGGCAACAAGAGTTTGCAAAGGATGTATTGGACGCAGGAACAGATGTAAAGGTATATGAATATCCTAATATTGGGCATTTGGATGTATACAATGTTTCTTTGCGTCATTCGGTACCCTTTGTTTTTGAGTTGATGAAGAATGCGCAGAGTGAACTAAACGCTATTTGATAAATAACCATTTTGATCTTATTCATTAGGATCGTTGTGTAATTAGGGGCGCCCGATAATGTTTTGGTTGATCGATCTCGGGTGTTCCTTTCCATTTTAATTTCCAGAATTAAAGAAAATAACTTATTTTCATAAATAAATATCAGAGTAATAAAACGTTTTGATAGAGTGTACTATTTTCAAATATTTTAATGACAAGCATTATCCATAAAGCCCTTATAAAATCAGCCTTAGTCAGGATCTACAGTATTCCGATATCTATTCATATCTATTGGAACTTAGATCTACCTGATCCCCAATGTGAGAGCGATACCATGAGCATTGTCGCTTGATAGATAGCCAATCCCTGCTTTTATTTTTACTTGGTTATCGTAAAATTTAATAGGAGTTTCTAATGCTAATGAAGTATTGTTAATAAAACCAAAAGATAATTCTCTATAGTCTTTCCCATAGAACCCACCGATGTCATTGGATAAGATTAAATTAAAATTCATACCATTTAAGTTAATTAAATCAGTCATAATATATTCACCACCAATAGACCATGTCCCTGTATTATTATTAACGTTTAGTTTTTTTTCGTTGCCAACGCTATTTGTAAACATATATGATACATGGCCATATATATTAAACTCATCATTATTATTTAATTTATTCGTATTTCTCAGCCCAAATTTTGGTGTTATATGAAATGTATTTATACTCCAATCTAATAAACCTTCATCACGCAATATTTCTTTCATTTTTTCATTACCATGAAATGAAGATTTATTATTCATATTTGAATAACCAAATTCTAATTCATTCTCTAATCTAAATTTTTCATTTATTGGATAGATGATTTTTGGTGCAGCAGAGAGGCTAAAAATATCCCACTGAGCACGCAAGTTACCTAAGGGGTCAATATTGGTTGGTGAGGATTTAATTTTAAGATAGTTACCATTTAACTTCATAGATAAGAAGTAATTTTTTGTTACATAAAGATTTTTGAATTCATAAGGTAAAGAATATTTATTATAGCTAAGTCCATCTGAGTTTAGTTTTGATGCGTTAATATCATTAGTCAATGAAAGAGCAAGTAATTTTGCATAACCCGCATTTAGATTTTCATCGCTATAGGCATTACATGCATACAATGTGTAAAACAAGAAAAATGATTTTAGATATAAAAATTTCATTATATATTCCTATTGGTAAGTGATAATAATGATTTAATTTTCATTATGTTAGCTTGATTAGTAACTAGAAAGAGTAAAATAGCAATAAAATAAGTTAAAAAAGCTTTACTAGAGCTATATTACATTAAAATTTATGGTAAAAAAATAAAATTGAATATGACATTTTATGATGATACTAATATGAATAATCGAGAATGATCCCGAATTTAAAACGATGGTAATGAATTGGAATACTCAAGTAGTTACACTTTATTAAATTTAAGATTTTCGTGATTATAATTTATAGGTAAGTAAAAAATTATAGAATATATTTTAATAAAGTGAAGTATTGAAATAATCTTATTTATATGGAGTTGATTAATATTATTAAGTTTATATTTAGTTGTACTGGGTAATTTCGTTAACCTTGCAAAATGAGTTTTTTATTAGAAATTATTTATTATTATAATGAGTATATTAAGCTTGAAGAGGTTGATGATTGATTATCAGAAGAATAGTTATTTATTTGATAAGAGAAGACAACAAAATATTACCCAATATTGCACGAGTTCTATCTAAATATTAATTTTCAAAAAAGTTAACAACTGGTTATTTATTTTAACAATAAATCAATCGATTGATTTATTAAAATAATATAAATTTGATAAAATAAGAAAAAATGATTTTCTTTTAACTAAGGTATATTAATAAGTATTAGGCTAGATAGTGTATAATAATATTAATATTTTTTATTTTAGGCTACGACGCTTCCTATCTCTTGATATAACAATATCTCTTGATGATAAAACTGTTTCAGACCATGTTTTTATCATGGGGGACATTATTTCGGAATGAAGCAATAAACTTTGAGGAGAAACTCCTAATATTAGGGCAATGGTAATTAGCTGATCGACGGTTATTTTTATATGGCCATTTTCCAAGCGTGAATAGTGTTGTTGACTCATACCAAGTCTGCGTCCCATCTCAACACCTGTTATTTTTAACTGCTTTCTTTTTTGTTTAATTCTCTGAGCTACAACAATATTAACTGAATTCATATTAATTCCTCTTTTTAAGTGATATTACAGTAAAAATACTTAAAGATCGATATAAGCGATCAAAAATAGATTATTGATAGCTGGTGACTATCAATTTTTACTTATTAAAAGATTTAAACCGTTTTACCTAAATCAAATAATTAGATAAATTACATTAGTATTTATTAGTATTTTTGTTTGTTGATGACGAAATAAGAGTGTTAATTAAGAATAATATGAGTTAATTAGCGTTTGCTCAGAAATGAAGATCCTTTTTTGATGAGGGGCGTTAAGAGAGATATAGGTAAAAATAAGTTAAATCCTTTAAAGGGTTATTTTTTATCATAAAATCGTATTCATTTGTCTAACTTACTTCTCAATTAATTAGCTTACCAAGTTGATTTTAAAAATGATTTTTTATGATATTGATGTAATAAGGCTATTGTAGCTGTTTTATCTTATTCGATAAAAATGTAAAATTTTTATGATATATTAAGTAATTCTAAACTAGAAAAGAAATTTAAAAAAAAGCTCCATTAGGAGCCCTTTATAATCATAAGAGTGACTTATAGCCTTTTAATGGAGAGGGTGATAAAAACCATTTTACATTATCATTATCATTATCATTAAATTTAATTTTCATTTCTAATAGCATATTCTCTGATAAACAGAATGGAAAAAAATGATAAAGATGAGAAACAAAAATAAATGCATCTCCTTCATTTTCAAAATAATTAGTATCAATAGTTAAGGTTAAAGATAAGCAACGATGTGGTTTCCCTTTTAAGATATAATCATAAGTATAACTCTTTAAATCAATACACCCTTCTAGTGAATGTTTTATTTTTCTCGTGATCTGTTTATCTAGCTCTGCATATATTAAATAATCACTCAGCATATTTTTAATTGTTGAGATAGACATTAACATAAACGCATTAGCACTATAATGTGATAATAAATGCCAATAATACTTATCATCAACAATAGGAGGAAAGCATTCTGATAATGGTGTTATATTTGTGAGTAATAAATTATCAGGTATATTCTCACTATGTGCATTTAATATACCAATACGGTTATCTTTATATTTTTCAAAACCAACATAAGTACAAGAAAAATGCAAACTAGGTGGGGAGATAAGTCCTTCACCTTTGTTATCATAAAAATGAACAGTATAGAATGTTCTTCCTGTAATATCTTTATCGATAGTTAATGAATAAAAAAGAGAGTTTTGATATTGAGGTAATAGACGAGACGCAGATGTTAGCTCTGTAATTGAATAAAAATGACAATAAATACCACGTTCCTTTTCATGCGGTTCAAGGGAAAGCATGATTTCAGATAAACTTGAAAGATAATGGTTATTTGGAATAGGCAGTAAATAAGATGATTTATTCTCTTGAAAATCAATGATAACTGTATGATCTTTCTCTTTATCAACGGTAGGAATGCAGTTAAGTAAAAAACAGTTTTGACATTGTTCTTTCGTTAGCGAAATTTGCTTATTTAAATAGATATTAATTGTAAATTGAGTGCTTTTTTCCCAATTTAACTGCTTGATAATCATTGGAATATCTAAGTTAATAAAGTGGTGAACATGAGGAAGATACAACCCCTCTAATAATTGTTGTGGCGCTTTCGGTGTGTTTTCTGATTGTGGAAAAATAGGATAATCTTTACCAATTTGAGAGTTAAAACAAAAAGTTGCATTATCACCATGATAACTTTGATCAGCATGTTTTAATTCAATATAGTCAAAATGCTGTGTTAACCCAAGTAACAAGGTATCTGCAATATTCTTGATTGGGCTAAGAAATAAATTTAGCGAGCAAGATTGTATATTCTCGATATTACCAAGATATTTAAATGTTAAAGAAATACAACTTTTATTGGGTTGGTGTGTCACTTTTTTCTCAATAAGAGAATAAGGCTCAATATATAAATCACGACAAGTTGAAAAACACTCGTTATTATTACCTAATGCACTGCTATTTTTAGGAATAAAATAACTGTAATTAATCTCCTTTTCACAGCTAATTTGAATAATGGATGTTGAGGGTATCCCTTTGATTGCTTGAGAGCCTAAACGTTGTAATAGAGGAAGTGTAATTTCAGGAAAGGCATCATCAATTTTTTCTTGTAAGTGAGCAGAAAGAAAAGCAAATCCTTCCATTAAATAGCTTGTTTGTGGATCATCTGGCTCTAAGACTTCTGCTAAATGTGGTTTTTTTTGCGCGTAGATTTTAGCCAGTTTTTGTAGATGTTGCTTTTCTTTTAAATATTTAATTTCGCTCATATTAATCTAATATCTAACCTTTAATAATATCTGTCATGATTTTTATTTTTAATACGAATAAGGCTTTAACCCTAACTCTTCAGCTTCTTTTTGAAGGAAATAATATCGTGCTAATAATCCATTAACGTCTGTATCAAGATTATTAATTAAAGCAGGTGAGATAGCCTGTTCTTTATTTATTGCTTGTGAAAACTCATATAGCTTATTCTCAATAGGAATTGATTTATTATGGCTTTTTTGGATTTCATAAATGGCTGTTTTTAAATAAGAAAGAGTAAAGCTTCCTCGATTACGTTCTTGCTGAACAATTCTGTCAGAAAGTTGTTGAATTAATTTATTGGTATCAGACCAACTACTGTCAATCGGTGTATTTTCTAATCGCGTGGTGAGGATATTTTGCCACTGTCGTGTAGCGTAAGACTGATCAGCATTATTAGGCCAAAGCTTTTTAGCCACCTCCAGCATATGATCTGATTTTCTTAAGGCAAATAGAGGGGACTGTTTTTCCATTAAAATAAGGTTATTTGCGTATGAACTAATATTCGGTTGATATAACCACTGTGTAATGGCACCTTCAGGTTGAGATGTAATAGCAGATAACTCTTTTTGCATCGGCAAATATAGCGATACACCAATAACAGTAAAAATAACACTGCTAGTGAATAGTCCAATAAGAAACCCTTTTTTTGCACTTATTGATTTTTTCTCAATAGGAGGATCGTCATATAAAACAACTTCGGTGATGGGATTAGGTTTAGACGCATTATTTTCCTTTATCTCATCAGATGGGCTGATATAGACAATAGGGGGGATCTTAACCGTAGCATTGTTACTTTTTTGTGTTGTACTTTTTGTTGTTTGTTCTAATGTTTTTGCTACATTTTGGAAAAACCAGAGTAAATTTTCTAGCTTTGGTAATTTCGGCCAATCTGTATAAGCAATTTGATCAATAATTAATTGTAGAGCTCTTTCTGAACGATAAATTAAACGTACATCAGAAGGAGAAAAGGTTAATTGCCGTAATAAAGTACCCGCTTTGGTATTAAACCAATTTAATACATCACATCGATGATTTGATTGGAAAGGCCAAAGGTTATCCCATTGACTCACCACAATATTGGCAAGCAATTCACACCCTTCAGTAAAACCATTCAACCCATTAATATGAAGGCGAGCAAGTGTGTAATATATACCACTTTGCAAGTCGATACCGTGAGTTTTAAATAACGTTAATGAGAGAGACTCAATAAGTGTCCAACTGATCTCAGGCTGAGAAGGATGATTGAGTTTATTAAATTCCGCTTTTAATGCGATAAATTCAGGGATATCTAAAGGAGAGCCTGCAATTTTTATCACAAATTTTTCTTTTGGCGTATTCATGAAAGATCCTATCCCCTCATAAATATGAGGGGAAATCAGTTAATAAAGGGTTTCTGGTAATTTGAAGCGTGTAAATAATCCACCAAAGAAAGGATTATTAGATTCATCGATTGTGATCCGATATGTCATATCACCACCATCAAGAGTGAATTTCACATCGAAAGAGTGTGATTTTATGTTGGTAAGTCTGCCACCATTAATTAGTCGCATTTGTGCCCAAGGACCGCTAAATAAAATAGCTCGCGGTGATTTATCGCCAGAAATAGGCACTAAAGTGAGTTTGCTTTCAACATTTGAACGCATTGAATTGGGCCAAACCATATGTACGGTATGGCTTCTTCCGTGGGAATAATCAAGTAATTGACCATCAAGATTTAAAACACTACGGCGCTTATTACCAGTCAGCGATAGCGCTTCAATAGCAAATTGCGCTTCTAAATTGCCTTGTGCATTAAAGAATGTCTTTCTAATTCGATTTGCAATTTCAAATTGTTCTAATACATCCGGACGAATAAGTGATTGGCCATCGCTGTTTTCAATCAGGTTATTTTCAACAAAAAGGCGTAGGTTTTGCTGATAGAAGCTATCTAATGTGCCATTCGGTTTAAAAAAACGTTCAAACTCACTTAAAGGTACATCTTGTGTAGCCACTGCGTTAAACGGATAACGACCTATAATGTAGGTATGATATTGCTTAACGACGGTTTCATTCCACTCAATTTCCATATAGCGGATTGCTTCTTTTTGTACAACATTCCAAGCTTGATCCGCTAATTGACCAACCCAACGATTCATTGGTTCAGGCAATGTTTTAGCTGATTGAGATAATTCAAAGATAATGTCGCGATTATTATCTTCAAGACGAGAGGTCACTGCTTTTAATGCCACTTTACCTGGTACTGGTGAATTATAAATGCCTAATAAATAGCGATGTAATTCATTTAATTTTTGATTAAGATTTTGCAGGTTTTCACCATTATTACTGACTAAAATTTCAGTTTGAGGTGCAAATTCTTTATCTAACCGTATGAGTAATCTGTATTTTAATTCATTCATTAAGGCTTTTTGGTCAGCAACGGGCAGTGAGTTATCTATTTTGGGTAATGTTGTATTATCTTTTAATACTTGTAATGCTCGTCGTATTGGTTGTTCACCACTAATAATTTGTTCTAATGCATTAATTTCATCTTGTAGTGATTCAAATTCTCTTATTTCAAGGTTACTGATAGCAGCGCGCCATTGAGCTGTATAATCATTAAGATATTGTTCCGTGATTTGGCGTTGGATCTCTTTTCTATCACTTTCACTGTATTGGGTGTTTGTACTTAAATTTAATACCCATGCATCTAAAAAGGTCAGATCCACCAGCTCATCATTATGTTGAGTAAAATAGTTTGTTAACCCATACAGTGTAAGAAGTTGAGGTATTTGAAGTTTATCTTCATTAATAGCGGTAAAAATAGAGTCAAAGCTAGGGCCAACTTGATGACGTATATTTAATGGCGATGAGAGAACTTGGTTCGCTTTAAGGCGCAATGTTTGATAAACACGTTGATAAAGCGGTAAACGACTTAACTCTTTTTGCGCTGTATTGATTGGCTGAGTAAATGGTGTAAAAGCATTAATAGCAGTTACTTCACCTGCCTTGCGTTGAGCTTGCCAATCGGTATGTTTTAATGCGTATTGCAAATGTGACATTAATTGAGATTGAATATCACGCTGACCCGTAAATAGGCGACTCCAATAATTAGCCATAAAATTTTCAACAATCTCATTATTGCGTCCGCTTTTGTCTTCAAGCATGCGCATAATGCGCAATATCTCGAGTTTTTCCTCACTTCCTGCTTTGGCTTTATTTAACTCAATAAGTAAAGAATTCATTATTGAAGGCAAATAATGTTCTGTTATCAATTGAAGATAAACATTTTCGACATATGGACCTACATTCTTTCCTTGATATAACCCAAGATCAGAAAATAGATCACTTTTCTCACGATAATTACCATAAGCTAATGTGGCATCTAATAACGGATTTAATACGGCAAGTTGTTCTTTTCCGGCGGTATTTGTCGTAATAGTGGTATCAGAAGTGCGGAAGGCTTTTACTTCATTGAGTACATTTTCACCAGACTGATAGTTTTTGCTGTAATAGTGACTCCAGCCATTCCACAAAGCGATAATGCCAACAAAACTGATAGCAGAAGCTAATAGGACTCTTCTGCGATGCTTTTTAAGCCAAAATTGACTTTCAGCAGCCAGATTGGGCTCTGATAGCAAAACATCTTGAAAAAGTGATTGTGTAAAATAGCTGTGAGTTTCAGCAATTGGCCAAGTGGCTAAAGGTGCTGTTGGTAAATGATATTGCACAGATGCAGTTTGGCTAAAGATATTATCAACTTGCCCGACTTGTGTTGCAGATGTGAGATACACACCGCGTAATTTAATATCCTGTTGTTTATCACTAGATGCTAACGCATCAATTAGATTGGTTACGGTAGTTTTCAACCCTTGAATTTGTCTAATAAAACTAAATAATTTAGTGCGTTGGCTTTCATCTACACGATTAATCATCATCTCAGGAAGGGCGCTATTCATTTGGCTTACCCATTGTTCCCAAAATGCATTCAGCTCTTTTTCCCAGTTATTTTTATTATTTAATTGAAATGTCACACCCAAAATATCATCACGTTGTTTCGTTTCTAATGATTGAAACATCGCATCAAATCCCTGTAATAAATCGAGTTTTGTAAATACGATATAAATAGGTAATTGACTATTAAATGTGATGCGAATTTCTTGTAACCGCATATGCAATGAGGCAATAAATTGGCTATTTTTCTCTTTGTCGTTTGTCAGTAGTTGTAATATATCGATAGTAAGAATAATGCCATTCATCGGTTGACGAGCACGATGTTCATTTACCCAGATTAATAATTCATTCCATAGTCGATGATAAAGTTTTGGTTTTTCTAAAATGAGATTAGGCTGTGTAATTAACTTTCCTTCAGGAATTAATAATATTGCTTGATCAGCAAGTCGCATTTTTATATGTAAAGGCAGTTTTTTCTCGCTAATAATATTTTCAATAGGTGCAATATCTAAAGTATTTAGGCTATTTTTTAATAAGGTATTTTTGCCACTTTCATCAGTACCTAAAACAAAATACCAAGGCTTTTGATAAAACGCATTGGTATGTCCATTTTGATGTTTAATAAATTGTGATTTCCAGTAATTTAAATAACGAGTTTGGTGCTCAATATCATTACGGACAGGATCTACAATGGCTAATTCTACCTCTAATTTCAGCCCTTCAAGTTTTTTAACTCGAAGCCATGTTGCAATTCCAACCCAACTGACAACCACTAAAATAGTGATAACAGTCGCTAACCAACGTGCACTCAGTGAACGTAATGGATAATCACCTTTAAATTCGTAGTTTGCTCCCCACCACCAGATCCAAATAACAAACAACGCAGGAATTAAAGCAATTAAAAGTAAAAATAGGGATTTAATTTTTGATTTATCAGAATAGAAAAATTTTTTTATAAAATCTGCTATTTTTTTTCCAGAAAGAAATGACCAATTCATTATTATTCCCTATGAGAAAACGAGTTCTGTTGATGTTCCATTTTTGATGCCAATTGATTTAATAAATTGGGTTCCCACTCTGATAATGAATATCGAAGCGCATCCTGATAAAGCTGATTAAAATAAACATTTGCGATGGAACTCATTTTTGACGCTTCAAAAAGCTGAGCAGAAAGTAACTGTAGATAAAATCGTTGACGGGGTTCGGCCGTCACTGAAATAGCGTTATCAATCATTAATAATGCAGCATTAAGACCTTCTTGTTCAAAGCAATCCATAATTTCTTGTTGCTCATTATTGTGTCGTGATAACGAAGAGCTTACTTTATTGTTAGCTTGGTTTTCTAAACTCCCTAGCCATTGGTGGGTTTCTTCTGAAATAAAAGGCGTCATATCAGAGAAATAGAGATGATTAAGCTGAGGTAATCTGGTTAAAAACAGTGAAAGCTCTTGAGCAATTGCTGATGAAACATCGATTAGTCCTAATCGTTGTGCTGCTTGAGCCGCCATAAAATGCCCATCTAACCAATAAGGCGCTAGCGTTAAGCTCTGCTCAATATCATTAAGTAATGAGATTGAGGGGTGTGAGAGTTGCGCTTTGTAATCAGTCACTCTATCAATCGCCACGGCAGCTAAAGGGGTTTTACCTTGCTTATCGCTGATGGGAAGTGTTTGAATAGTGTGCCAAATGGCATATCGGCGTAGACGGTAACCGACGGCGTCATTTTGCGCTTGTTCACAAAGAATGCCTGCAACTTTTAATAATGTCTGTTTCCATTGGCGATCATCACTTTGATTAATTTCAACATGAGGTTGCTGTATTACAGGAGCAGGGATCATGTTCGCTGATGTTTCTGGTGATATTTTTATTTCATTCGCTGTTTCTAATTTGACACTTTCTGTCACAGCAAGGGCTGATTTTTGTGTATTTTCTATATGTTGATATGCTCGGCTTAATTCATCCACTTGTGTAGATAAATTAGGCTGATTGGAATGCCAAAATTGTGCTAAATAGGCAAACTCACCTAAAATTTCATCGCGTTGTTCAGGTGTGGCTTGCTGGCAAAAAATGTTTTTGACTGATTCAAAACGTTTAATAATTTGTTGTGCTAAACGGAGTTTTAAACGTGAATTATTTGGATAACTAGTATCCCAATAATGTTGTATATAAGTACTCGTAATTGTCGATGCCATCACAAGCTCTTCGGGAATACCTGCGTGTTGTAGCGTTCTTAAAAAATGTACAAGCAAGCGAAAATCTTTGGTTTGTGTAGCAAAGAGTTGTAATGCTCGACGCTGAATATCATCAATATCTAAAGTGCTGTGGCTTAGTGAGCCAAATTTTATCATTTCACTTTCGATATATTCCCAATCAGGGCTATTTTCATCAAGTTGACTGCTCACTTTGGCTTCATCTAAAGGCACTAAAAGCTGTTCTCGCCATGCACTGAGTGTTTTTGTTGTCATTATTATCACCAATGACAGGCTGAACGCAGAGGTTTTATCTCTTTGTTAATGCCTGAAATATTAAAGGTTAGTTGTTCATCATTTGCTAATTTGATGGTTAATTTTGTGCTAGAGAGTAATTGCTTGATTTCATCAATGCCGGGTATACCGCGACTCGCTTCAAGCAGATAACCGTCTTCTCGAAGAAACCATTCACTACTTAATTGGGTTTTATCTGTGATTAGCAGGACATTTCCGGTTGCTTGTTTTTTTGTTAGCGCAATTTGCATACGGGTAATATTGTCGATACAACTCAACATAAGGATGGGGCGAGGTGGCTGATATCCCATTGCTGGAATAGTCATAATAACGGGATAAGTGCCTTTATTGTGAGCTGTAACCATAAATCCAGCGGTGTGATTTTCACGTTTCATTTCATGCTCTACCGCTAAACGCCAAATATCACCCATCGCACTAACATCAACAGTAGAAACGGGTTTGTTTCCAACGTTAATTTGGTCATAGCAAGATAAGCGAAGAAGTTGAGATAGCTCTTTACGACACTCAAAGAGAGCTAGTTCAGTAAGATTGGTTTTATTTTCTTGCTCTTGTGCAAAAACGTGACTTATTGAAAATAGAGCGAGAAATATAAAATAAAGGGATCGTAAATAAATCATTTAAGACATCCATATTTTTTTAATTTATATAGAAGCGATCGCTTTGAAATATTTAAGTTTTCAGCAATTAAATTGAGATCGTCATTACTGTTTTCTTGTTGGTAACGCAGAATTGACGCTTCATAATGTTCAGTGGCTAAAGTAAGATCGTTCACCTCAGCAAAAGAATGAATTGGAGTTTGTGTTGGCGTTAAATTTGATACGGATAATGAAAGTAAGGTTTTATTTATTTTCTCTTCTTTTTCTTGTTGTAATTTCAATAAATATTGCAGATCGGCAATTTTCTGTTGTGATTGAGAAAATGCCAAAATGCTTTTTAATTGATGATGAAATACATTGCAGTAAATAGAAAAAATACCTTGCTCATAAATTGTTTCATCGAGATCTTCCCCTAACATAATAATTAGCCCATAAGGTTTATTATTAAGATCAACAAAGGGAATACTAAACAGTCCGCAATGCACAGGTTGTTTGGCGATAAATTGCTGTAAAGCATGATCGCTTATATAACTGCCTTGTTTTAAATCATTCCAGAGAATAGGTTGTGGTTGTGATAGAAGCTGGATCAACGGGTGATCCGCTTCTGTAATATCGACATCCAAATGTTTTTTCTCTACTTTTTCACTAAGATCAATACTCCAGCTCTCTAACCGGTTCTCTGATTTATTAATCATTGAAACAATGAGCGCGCTGAATGGACTACGAGGCATACTCAGCTCAAGAAATTGGCTGGTCAGTGAGTCCACATCTAAACAAGTTAAGAGAGAGAGCGCATTTTTCAGTCTGTGCTTCATAGTTCTACATTTACCTCTGCAATGAATTGGTTATCTTGTGTTGATAACCGTATCGTCCTGATATCTTCATTTTTTGCACTGTGTTGCAACAGAAGAAGTGAAAGAGGTGGTAATAACGCACCATCAATAATGGATTCTAAAATTCTTGCACCGTTTTCTGCTCTTGAAGCGCGACGTAATATTTCATCGGAAACGGCCCCTTCCAGTTTGATCTCTGCGTGAAAACGTTGCGTAAGTAATTGGGTTAAACGTGTTAGTTTGTGAGCAATAATTTCTTTGAGAATAACTTGCGTTAACGGTAAGAATGGGATCACTTCCATACGCGCTAAAAGGGCAGGTTTAAAGAAGGTGGTTAATTCTGGATAGAGCACATCATGCAATTCATCCGGTTTATCGGCATTAGCCATAATGGCGTGATCACCTAAATTAGACGTTAGGAAAAACGCAACGTTTTTACAGTCAATAACACGACCTTCACCATCGGCTAATTCTCCTTTATCAAAGGCTTGATAAAACAGATTTAAAACATCGGGGTGTGCTTTTTCTACTTCGTCCAGTAGTACAACGGAATAAGGTTTTTTGCGAATAGCTTCGGTTAATACTCCACCTTCACCATAACCCACATAACCTGGTGGTGAACCAATTAGGCGAGAAACTGTATGTTTTTCTTGAAACTCTGACATGTTGATCGTGGTGAGATATTGTGTTCCACCAAACATCAACTGAGCAATTTGAATTACTGTTTCTGTTTTACCAACGCCACTTGGCCCGGCTAATAAGAATGCCCCCAATGGACGGCCTGAACGGCGTAAATCGGCACGAGCGGTTAATAAATGCTTATGAAGATGTTTGATTGCAAGTGATTGGCCTTTAATACTTTGCTCAAGGTAGGTTGGTAGCTCTGCCACTACTTGTAATGCATCTTGTGATAAGCGATTAAGTGGCACGCCAGTCCATTCCGCAATCACGGCAGTAATTTGTTTTTTATCGACATGGGGAGAGACTAATAGAGAGTGTTGATGTAATTTATCTAACTCTTTATTTAGCGTATTTAATCGAGATTTCAGTTTAGCCTTATTATTTTCAATGTCGTCACTGTTTGCTTCTTCTTCAAGTGATTTAGTTAATGTTGATAATAAAGTTGACCGTAATTCGATAGTTTCACGAACAATATTTTTCTGCTTTTCCCACGCCTGTTGAAGCATTTCAATTTGTGTTTCAATCTCAATAGACTGATTTTCTAATATCGCCAAGCGCCCTGAATGATCTTTTAAACCTAATTGCTGTTCGCGCATTAATACATCGAATTCCATCTTGGTTTGATGACGTTGCGTTTTTAATGCTGATAGCTGTTTAGGAGGAGTTGAAAGATTGATAGCCGCACGAGCACAAGCGGTATCAAGTACATCAATGGCTTTATCTGGAAGTTGGCGTCCTGAAAGATAACGTTCACTTAATTGTGCTGATGCACAAAGCGCTTCATCATCAATAAAGACGTGATGTGCTTTTTCATAAATAGAGCGCAATCCACGCATAATAATAATGGCTTCATCAGCGGTGGGCTCTTTGACTTGAACAAGTTGGAAACGGCGCGCTAGTGCTGCATCTTTTTCAAAGTATTTTTTATATTCACTCCATGTGGTTGCGGCAATGGTACTTAATTCGCCACGGGCTAATGCAGGTTTTAGCAAATTGGAGATATCTAAGCCACCTTGCTGATTTCCAGCACCAATCAAGGTATGGGCTTCATCAATAAATAAGATAATAGGAGTAGGTGATTGTGCTACTTCTTGCATAATGCCTTTAAAGCGTTTTTCAAATTCCCCTTTAACAGCCGCGCCTGCTTGTAATGCACCTAAATCCAGTGTTAATAACTCACATTCTTTGAGTTTTTCGGGAATTTCACCCGCAATAATGCGTAAAGCTAATCCTTCAATTAAGGCACTTTTACCCACACCCGCTTCACCGACCACCACAGGGTTGTTTTTCCGACGACGACAGAGAATATCAATCATTAAATCAATTTCATGGTCGCGACATAAAACAGGATCGAGTTGGTTATCCTTTGCTTGTTGTGTCATATTTTGTGTAAAACGTGCAAGCATAGAGTCTGATTGAACATAGCTATTGGATGATTTATTCGCTTCTGTTATTGGTGCTTCAGCAGATGTTAGTGTCCATTCATTAAAATTGAGTTTGAGTTGTTCTCGATTGATTTGCGATAGTAATTCCGCCGCTACTTTTGAGAGATAACGATGGGGCATTTGCAATAAAGTGAGTAATAAAGCACCTGAACGTAATTCGTTATGGCTAAGTTCTGCTGAAGCCAGTAGCCAGCTATCTTTTAGCCATTCCACTAACAGTGGTGAAAAATTAGGGTAACTTTGTGTCGCGCTCTGTTGTTGTACTGTGTGGAGATTTAAAAGCTCCGTTAATTCAGTGGGATTGATATCAACTTTATTAAAGATAGTGCGGATATCCGTCAGTGGTGTTTCCAGCAGTTGTTGTAATAATTGATCTACTGTAATTTCGAGTTGCTGGTGACTTACACAAAACGCAGCCGCATTTTCTAAAGCGTGTTTAGCAATAGGGTGAAGTCTATTAACTAATGTTGAGAGATCAATCTGGATCATAAGGGCGTCCTAGCTAAGAAGTGTATTAAGCTGTTCCAAAATATTGAGAGTTTGATGTCTCAATCTAGAAGCATAAACAGTGTAAATAATAGTGACGAAGATCAGTGAGCCAATGGCGATATAACGAACCCCAAAGCGCTGTCCTAAACGGTATTGATGTGATTTATTTCCATTTTCTTTATATAAAATAACAGACTGAGGTTCACCTTTAAGTTGTTGGATTTGCTTTTGAAGTTGGCGAAGTAATTTATTAAAGTCATCCCCATAGCCATTGCTGACTTTATAGCGACCGCGATAGCCAAGGCATAAGCAGAGATAAATAAACTCTAATAAATCGAGGTAGCGTTTGGGCTCACCTAATAAGCGCTCGATTAATACGAAAACTTTTTCGCCACCCCAAGATTCATTGTGGAAATGAACGAGTAAGGATTGTTTTACCCAATTATTATCTTGATCCCAACCCAGCTCTAATGCTGTTTCATCAATAAATGTGCATAACACATAACGGAATGAAACAATGGCACCCGGTTCATAACCGTGAGTTTGAAGTTGTTGCTCAATGGCTTGAATGTCAGTCACTACTTGCTGAAAAAGTTTGTCTGATAGTGGTGTTGCAGACATTGATTTCATTCTAATCACCATGCCCAATAATGGCGTTGCAGTATCAATCATTGGGTTAATGTTGTTACCACGTAATGGCAATTGATATGATTTATGGCTCACCTTTTTTTTAGCGATCTCTTGGATTAATGATTGATCACTCATGTTGCGTTCCACTTCTTATTGCCCAAAGTTGAATATCAAGTTCGGGGAATTGTCCTGATACGTGAAATGCAATATTTCCGTGTTTTTGTATATCAGCCCATGATTCGCCTTGAGGATCTAAGCGGAAATAGGTATAGCCTGAGTGATATGGCAATTGACGAGGGGCTGTGGATAACGGAATAAAACCCACGCCAGGCATCTGAACACTGACTAAATCACGAATTTGATTCACTGAAGTCACTTTAGCCTGTTGTGCGAATTGTCGGCGCAGTTGCTCTTGAGGTAACTGAGCGCGCACTGCAATAATAAATTCAGCAGTTTGCAGAAGTTGCCTATCATGAATTGTCGCAACTTGAATACCGTGTTCTTGTTTTTGTAATGGGATCGGTACCGCTCTTGGTGTTAGAACCACACTTAGCGCTTGTCGAATGGATTTAATCAGAGGTAAAAAGCCAGATGCCAAGTCATAGTGTCGATAACTCGGTAATTTATCAGGCAAACGAGAGCCATTAGTAAAGGTTTGAATTTCACCATTAAATTGAAGTAGCTCTTTAAAGAGTTGCTCTGGGTGGACGACTGTCTGCTTAGATAAATGTGAAAATTGAGGATAAGCGCGATTAAGTAGCTGTAGCATCATAAATTCAGCCACATCGGCAATTCCTTGCTGACCGGGAGAGCCAATTCTTTCTGCTATTTGGCGGCCTCGTTCAAATAATGCACCTTCAACTTCGGCTAAAAATTCCGATAAAATAGGGCAAATTCTTGAGTTTAAGCAGGTAGGAATGAAGTTTTTATCTAGAGTTAAACTCCCATCAGCACTGATTTCTCTTATTTTGCAAATCGGAAGCATTACATAAGCATCTAATTCTGTTTTTCCTAATTTCAAAATAGGATTGAGCTTCGCAATATTAAGCTGGCTGATATCCCCATTCTCAGTATGCAAATCACGTACTTGTGTTAACACACCGTTATAACGGGCTAACAAATGATTGCCATTATGGGAATGAGAGATTTCACTGACTGTACTGTTTTGTAATGGCAATGCTAAATAGACAATATTGTCACTGCCTTCATGAATTTGTGAAATATCAATAGGTGAAGGAAGATTATCTTGTTGTGGAATAGAAAATAGTGTGCCATCAGGCATAATGCCGGCGGCTTCTTTAAGACCAATACGACCAAGACTTAATAATTCCGTATTTAGCGTCAGTTGGCTTAAGCCATAATAATGAGCGTGGTAGGTTTTGATCAGCGTTTCAATCATGTAATCTTGGTAACGTTGCTGTTGCTGAAAATGTTGAGGTTTAATAAATAACCCTTCATGCCATATCACTTTATTTTTTGTCGACACTGTTATTGTTCCTCTTCTTTTCTAAATTCAATTTCATTTTCTTTGATATGGACTAGTAGATTGTAATGGCGACCAATCCCATTGATTTTTAATATTTTTTTCCATTGAGTAATATTGACATCGGAGTAATAAGCGATGATCCCGATATACTTATTCTTTTTATCCAACTCAATGAGATCGAGTGGTTTATATTGATCAGGCAAAAGAGTGTAATCTTGATGATCGATATAATTTCTTTTTAATAGCTTTTTCAGATCGCAATTTTCTTCAATAATTTGGTCTTGATCTAAAGAAGCAAAGAGCGAATCTTCATTCATATAAACAATTTGTAATTGGACGGGGGTTGCCTCTCCTTGATCGTTAGGATTGATTTCAGGATCTGCTAATAATGTGAATGCAACGACGGAAGGTTGTTCTTTTTCTGCTCCTACAGGCGTTGAAGGATCCCACATGACTTTGCCTATTTTTGATATTGCTTCAAACGGGCCACTACACCCACTAAGTTGAGTGCTTGCAAAAATAAGAAAGAGATAAGTCATGAGTGTTTTTATCGGCATATCACACCTCATCAAGCCCTTTTCTTAAGGCTCGGTCATAAGCGTGGATATAAACCTCGTAAAATAGCTTCTCAAAACCTTGTTGGCGGGAAGATGCTAACTCATTGTAATAATTGGTATACATATTCCAAGCCCAAGCACTGTCATTTGAATTGTTATCGTAACTACGGCGATAATGAGAAAAGCGTTTTAATAAATGCTCTGGAGAAAATGCATCTAACAGGGTAGCTAATGCAGCGGAAATGGCTTCTTGATTGGCATGATAATGTAATTGCACATTATGTAAGCTTTCTGCAACAGCCGAAGGTGCAGATAAATGCACAGGGCTACGTTCATCCGTAAACATTAAGCGCATAACACTGTCATATTCATTATTTAAACGAAGCGGGTTATCTTCGATTGGTCGCAGTTGTTTATCTTGTAAATTTTCTTGCTGTTGTAATGCCAATAAACCTTTAATTGCAAATTGCGTCGTTTTTCCTAATTCAATAAGAAAATCATTCGCTTGCTGGGTGTTTTTTAAGTTAAGGTGTACACCTAGCCCTTTCATTAATGGATTAATTGCGACATAGTCTACGTCTGCATTTGTTTCATTATCTTGAGACGTTATTTCTGGCAAATCCATAAACTCCTGAACCATGAGATCTCCCTGGTTATCTGAACGAGGCGAAGAAAGAGAGTAGTGATGAGTGTTAGAAGATGATGACTGAATAAGCTCTAAGCTTTCGCTCTCAAGGGCTTTTAATGGATCATGCGTCATGGAGCCTGAAACCGTTGGGGCTAAAGGCATATGGCTTTCGGTTTTATGAACAGAAGGGGAATTTTTTTGTAGCAAAGGATCTAGCGGATTATCATCAGTCTCGATCAACGATTGTGGTGTCATCGCCATAAGATCAGGTTTATTGTTTTGCGTTAAATTGATATTAACGGATAAAACAAGTTGCCCAATTTTGACCTGATCATTTTGAGATAAACAGACCGCCCCAATATGAATAGGGATCAGAGCATTATTAATATAAATAGGCTCTGAAAGCGTTTTTAAACAAAACTGCTTATCTTGCCAAACAATAGCGCATTGTGTAGGAGCAATAGAGGATTGAGTATCTTGTATCACCCAGTGAGATTGTTTATTGCTACCAATCGTGCCACCAAGTTGGGTAAATTGACTATTCGGTACATAGCCACTTTCCAGCAACTCACTATTGATTAAGCGAAAAGAGATTGTGGGTAAATAATTATCCATAAATATTATTCCAAAATAGTCATTGTCACACTGGGATTGACTTCAGGTTTTCCTAGAAAGCTTTGCCAACCTAATTGGTTGTGTTGCGCTCTGCCTAGGCAAATTCCATTCGTTTGTTTGTCCGCAATACGTAGGCGTAAATCCCACGCAAGTTGCTCGTGCATGATGTAAGAAACAAAAGTAATGAGTGACAAAAAATCTTTGCCATTGGGAAGAAACGACATATAGCGTTCAATGGATAATTCACTGATTTCAATCGTGAACTTTCCATTGCAATCATAAATATGAGAGCCAATATTAAAATTCTCACCTAAAACCATTTTAGGTCGAGATTTCTGTCCTGAATGACGAGTAATAATGCCTAAACGATTTTGTTGATCTTCTGGAATAGGCACTTTGCGTATTTCCCATCCGATTAATTCAACTTTTTCTAAATCAAAACAGTGAGAAATTAAGCTACAAATAACATCAGGAGAACGACTTGGACTAGCAAGTAATCCGGCATAAGCAAGCATTTTGCTGTGGTTGATATTCATTATGCCACGATTGGTTTCACTTCCTAATCCCACAAGTGAAAACATATAACGAGAAAATGCATCATGCCCACCATCTTCAAAGCAAATGTAATAGCGGTATTTACGCCATATACGATGAAGTAATGTGACTAAGCGATGATTAAATAAATTAAGATAATCCGTTAATTGATTTGCTTGCTGCGCTTCCTCCCATGCGAAATGATCAAGATAATAACCGGGTAATGGTGATTGGCTACCATGTAATCCTAAAAAAGAGACTTCTAAATCAAACTGACCTTGTTCATCTTGGCGCAAGGAAACAACATCTCGAGTTGGAAATGCCGTATTGGCGCTTGATCTAAACTGAATAAAGCTTTCATTATTGAATGCTGTTTTTTGAGAATACAATTTATTAAGCAACTCAACTAATTGATAGAAACTATATTCAGTAACAGATTTGCCCGCTTTTTTATTTAGCCAGCTTTGTATTTTCTCAATATCTGTTATTTGAGTATTTGCTGGTTTATTTTCGCTGGCCAAAGATAAATATCCTTATTATCTAAATTAATAACTTCCAATTCATGAAACATATTAACGCTGGTATAAAGGGTAAAAAATTGTGCTAATACAGAACAAAATAGATACATGGCGCCTTCTGAAATAAACGCATTTTGGTGTATTGATAATGTTGTTTTTACTCCTCGGACAGGCAAACCTTTATATAAGTATTCGATAGACTCTGTTTTTAAATCAGTGATTGCATCAAGACACTTTTGAGACTGACGTGCAGATTGTTGAAAAAAACTCGCTTTAAAATCATACAACTGTAAAATTTGTTTAAGTGCCGTTAAACTTAATAAAGATTGATAATTAATGGATAAATTAGTCAACTCAGACCAATACAGCGTATTTCCTAATAAAGGATAAAGCGCTTTCGTTGGCTTAATAATATTGCTGGTAGATGAAATGCCAGCAATAGCAGTATGCTCATAAAAATTTATTGAATGAGATGATAATGAAGAGGCTAAAGTACGATTAGTACAGTTCATTGAGACTGAAATACTTTCTTCACAGTCGAGTAAATTTTCTTCATTATTTCGCACAAAAGACAAGGTATGTTGATAACCATAATTAGATTTATGGTGTGCGATTTTTAAGCGATAATAGCCTGTTCTTTCTGGGTTTTCTTGATTATTTTGATGATGAAAACTTTCAAAAGCAGTGTAATGAGTAATATAGGACTTCTGATTAGGAATATAACGCCAACCTTGAATGGTATTTATTGAAAAAATATCATAGCAATCTTGTTTTTTATGGCTTTTATTCAGAACATATTCCGTTTCTTTTCCCGTTAAATTAATCGCCTCACTCTCAGATTTAAATAAATTAACTGCAGGTACGCAATTAATCTTGATGCTCTCTTCAGTGATAAGCATTGCTTCTGGAATATCACATTCAAATTGAATTGATAATGTAAAAGCATCCGATCTTAATGCAGGTGGGAGATTGTCTAATCCCTTTATGGCAAGAGACAAAAATGCTTCAGGAAAACAAAAATACTCTTGTAATAAGCGATATCCGTCATAGCTATTTTTAGGATAAGGCAAAAGGGAGTCTTCAGGATGAAAGCCAATAGGCTCAACAGAAAAATGTTCTAATGTAATTTGATGTTTAACTGTGGCTATTTTTGCTTTTTTTATTTTGCTATTTAATAAATAAAATAACTGAGTCGTTGTATAAGAAAGCCCATTAAGGTAAATACACAGTTTCTCTAAGCCAACTGCGGCTAGCGACTGTAATTGGTTTAGAGAAAAATGAATATCCAACGTATCTTTATTTTGAGTAATACGTGTTATTTGTATGGGTAAAACCCATAAATCGCGACATTGTGTAAATTGGCATTGATGCCAATTATCATCATCATTTTGAGCCAAGTCATTTTGAACATATAGTGGGCGACTACTAAATGGTTGCCCTTTGGTTATTTTAATAGCGTGTTCTTGAGATGGCTCTGTGCGGTATTCCATAACCGTCATACTAGGAAATGGACGAGCGTAAGCAGGCCATAACATATTCACTAAACTGTTTGTTAGTTCAGGAAATTGCCTATCTATTTGTTCTCGTAAATTACCCGATAAATAAGCAATACCATCTAAAAGGCGTGCGGCGTCAGGATCACGCACTTTTTCAGATATTTGATTAATAAGCTGCGGTTTTTCAGTTGCAACATACTGTTCAAGCTTATTGAGATAGCTTAATTCATTATCAAAATAGTGATTTGAAGACATATTAAAATTGCGTCAATTGGTATCTACGGTTACTGTCTAATTGCACGTTAAATTCAATAAGCTGCTTTTTATTTTCTAATAAAATAAAAGCAGTAATACTAAATTGCAGTGACAATGGTTCGGCTTCATTTTCTATAAAATGAACAGTGACATTAGTTATTCTTGGCTCATAAGTGGTAATGCAATCCGCAATAATATTGGATAAATGAATCTTGAAATCGACTCCTGTTAATGTTGCATCATTTAAATCAGGAACGCCTAAAGCGGGAGTACTTTGGCAACCTAACGGTCTACTATTTAAAACCTGATTCAAATTTTGCTTAATTGACATGAGTAACGCCTGGATTTTTGCGCGTTGGGAAGAGCCTACACTCTTCCCTTGTATGCGCTCAAATAAACTGGAAGCGGGGTTATCTTCCAAGTTATACAGAGCTGTCATCGCACTTATTCCTTATCTAAGCGACCAACAAGAGATAATTCAAAGTTTGCACCCATATATTTAAAATGAGGGCGAACTTGAATAGCGACTTGATACCAACCCGGATCGCCATCAACATCCAGAACTTGGATTTGAGCTGAGCGTAGAGGGCGTCTACTACGAACGTCTGCTGGTGGATTTTCCTGATCCGCAATATATTGTTTTAGCCAGATATTAAGTTCTCGCTCAAGATCTTGACGCTCTTTCCATGAGCCAATTTGTTCGCGCTGTAGTACCTTAATATAGTGTGCTAATCGATTGATAATAAACATGTAAGGAAGCTGCGTTCCTAACTTATAGTTAGTTTCTGCTAATTTTCCTTCACGCGTATTAGGGTAGTTTTTCGGTTTTTGTACTGAGTTTGCAGAGAAGAATGCGGCATTATCACTACCTTTACGCATGGTTAAAGTGATAAAACCTTCTTCTGCTAATTCAAATTCGCGTCTGTCAGTAACTAAAACTTCTGTTGGAATTTTAGTTTGTAATTCACCCATTGCTTCAAAATTATGCACAGGTAAATCACCAACAGTACCGCCACTTTGAGGGCCAATAATATTTGGGCACCAGCGATATTTAGCAAAACTATCATTAATACAACTTGCTAATAAGAATGCAGTATTGCCCCATAAATAATGCTCATGATCTTGCTTCACATCTTCAGAGTAATTAAATAACTTAATTGGGTTTTCTGTCGGTGAATAAGGTAAGCGCACTAAGAAACGAGGTGCTGTTAAACCTAAATAACGCGCATCTTCAGATTCTCGCAGTGAACGCCATTTCGTATGAGCAGGGCCTTCAAAAACAGATTTAAGATCTTTAATTGCAGGCAATTCAGCATAGCTATTAATACCTAAGAAATTAGGTGAAACGGATGAAATAAAGGGAGCATGAGCCATTGCACCCACAGCACTAACATATTGCATTAATTTTAAGTCAGGCGTGGTGTTATTAAATGCATAGTTACCAATGACTGTCGCAACAGGTTCACCACCAAATTGTCCATAGCCAGAAGAGTAAACATGTTGATAAAAACCGGATTGAACAATTTCTGGTGAGAACTCAAAATCTTCTAATAGTTCTTCTTTTGTTGCATGTAATATATTGATTTTAATGTTTTCACGGAAATCAGTACGATCAACGAGTAATTTTAATGAACGCCATGATGACTCAATTTCTTGAAATTTTGGCGCATGTAAAATTTGGTCAACTTGGGCACTTAATTGAGAGTCCAACTCAACGAGCATTTTATCAATCAAAAGCTTATTAATAGGCTCTTCTTCTGACGGATTAGCAAAAATATTACTAATAAAAGCAGCAACGCCTTGTTTAGCAATATCATAGGCTTCCGTTTCTGGCGACATTCTTGATTGCGCCATAATTTCGTCAAGTAAAGAACCGCCAGATATTGCCACTTGCTCTTGTTGGGCTTCATTAACTAAAGACATAAGGTCATCCTCTGTAAATATTATTTTTGGCTAGCAATATCAAGTTCTTTCAGTAATTGTTCGCGAGTTGCTTCATTTTCCAGAAGTTCTTGCAGACGTTTTCTAAAAGCAGGGATATTGCCAAGAGGGCCTTTTAATGCGACGAGCGCTTCTCTTAGTTCTAATAGTTTTTTTAGCTCAGGAACTTGGCGTGCAATATTATCAGGAGAAAAATCTTGTAGTGATTTAATCTCTAAATTGACGTTAAGATCAGATTCACTTTTTTCATTTAAGGTATTTGGAACCGCAATATTAAGATTAATACCAGCGCTTTCCATAACGGAATTAAAGTTGTTCTGATGAATAGAAATGGTTTTACGATCTTCAATAGGGGTTTCTTCTGTCTTTCCTTTCATATCGCCCACAATAAGCATATTTAAAGGCAATTCGACTTCAGATTGAATACCACCATCATTAGGGATGTACTTGATATTAATACGTTCTTTGGGGGCAACACTACCAAGAGTATTTTTACTCATTTAAACTAAGCTCCTTATTTAGCTTAAGTTCTTAATTAAATGCTCAGCGTATTGATGAATAATTTAAATTAAGAAATACCTATCCTAGGCAATAATATAATTACCTTATATGAGTTCAATTTTCCTGGCGTAAATAAAATAATAACTAAAAATAAAATAATAAATAACTTTTTCTAATATATGCATTTAGTTTTATATAAAACAGTTCTTGAGTCAATAAGAAATATTTAACGTTTTTTACTTTTCCTTACAATTAATTAGTTTTGTATTTAATTTAAATATAATGATTTATCTTTATAAGTAAGTTTTTTTATCTATTTTACTCATTTTATGCAACTTGATAGGAACAAATTAATTTATATTTAATTTAAATTATAAATATTGAAAATGAAAATTTCGTTATGAATTATTTATTCTGTAATTCTATAAATATAAGATATTTAACGTTAATTTTACTTTAATTCCCATTTGTTATTTATTTTATTTTTTTATATATAATGCTTTTTTTGATGAAAAATAAAACTATGATATAAGTAGAAATAATGTAACCTAGTGTTATTATTATGCTTGAAAGTTAATTTTAATATAAGAAAATAATATTAAGTGAAATTATTTAAGAAAAACAAAAAGGAAATCTTATGTCACTTGAATATGACTGATAAAAAGTGGAGATAAAATATTATTTATCTCTACCTCTAGAGAATATATTATTTCACTTAATGGAAGATAATTTATCCGTTATTATTATCTTTTATTTCGTTTATGGAATGCTTTCCACTCGATACCGTTATTGAAATTTGAACGATAATGGCAGACGATAGAGCCTGAACAATTCAACGGATCGTAAGAGACACCGATATGCATTTTTTGACTTGCAATCGGGAGCTTCATGCCGGTTTCTTCTGGTCGTTATCGGCATAATCATCATGGGATTGCCAAAACGTCATTTTCCCCCAGGTATTTAACCGTCCCGCCCAGCTGACAATCCCTTTTTCGCTAAAAATTTCGCGTGGTGTACCTTGATGGTCAGTGACGACATAATGCAGTTTTCCACGTTGATAACGTGCCTTTGGGGTGATTTCACCGTGTTGATGAACCACTTTTTGCGTTAATCGACCATTAATATCGTAGTGATAGTCTTGATAACCTTTGGCGGTGATACGGCGAGTGACACGGCCTTTTTGTTGCTGTTGTGCCAGTTGTAAATAATCGTTTCTCAACAAAATCATTTTGTTGAAGTCCTTTCGATAAAAATCAGCCAGTGCATACTGCGATCTGATAAGAGTAGCTTAAGTAATTTTGAAGGGAAGTAAAGAAAGGAGAGGAGAGAAAGGGGGTTGTATCCTCGTAGGATAAGTGACTTAGCGTAAAGTAATTGCTCACACGATATTTACTGCTTTCGTTTCTTGTAATAAGCGTATTCACTTATACAATTAACTTTCGTAAATATCCGAAATCTCGCTAAAGCCAGTCCGTTCTGATGTACATGGGTTTTTAATATGTAACAAAGTGTATGTTTTGTTTTAAATTGTAACAGTGTTGATTTATAAGGAAAAATTAAGGTCTATTTTACAAAAATAATCAAAAAAAAGACTTATTTTGTTATTAGTTTAAAAGTAAACACTTAAAATTTGGTTATGCAAAGAGATAAATATAATCTTAAGTATGGTCATTTCAATTACCTCCTTATTTTCTTCTGAATCACTATCAAATAACCAGCCCATTGTTATATTTCTTATCATTATCTCCTTTTTTATATACCCAACTTATTATCTTAGTAACATTAGTAATTTTGTGGATTATTTGTTAATCAATTCATTATCCTCAATTAATTTTCCCCATGCTATGAATGAAAAATAAGCATATTTTTAGTCTGTGGCTATATAACAATCGTAGTGAAATATTTTGCATTTAGGCTAAAAAACCAAGGAAATGACTAGCTTGGAAAGCTTTTTTTTGACTTAATACCATTAAATAATCGATAAAAAACAATGTGATGATAATTTTCTTTTTTTATATAAGTAAATAAAATAGTACGAATTTTGATGAAAAAAACAGATAAAATAATTTACAAACACTTTACCAATACTTTACAAATGAAATGAAATGGCGTTACTATTTCAATGCTAATAATTCATATAGTAAAAGGAAAGTGTAAATGGCGATATCTAGAAGAAAATTTATCATTGGTGGAACAGTCGTTGCTGTGGCAGCTGGGGCCGGAATTTTAACACCAATGTTAACTCGTGAAGGACGTTTTGTTCCGGGTACGCCAAGACATGGTTTTGTTGAAGGTACAGAGGGGGCTTTGCCAAAACAAGCTGATGTTGTTGTTATTGGTGCGGGGATCCTCGGTATTATGACCGCCATTAACCTTGTAGAACGTGGTTTATCTGTTGTGATTGTAGAAAAAGGTAATATCGCGGGTGAGCAATCTTCTAGATTCTACGGGCAAGCAATTAGCTATAAAATGCCTGATGAAACATTCTTATTACACCATTTAGGGAAATATCGCTGGCGTGAAATGAATGCGAAAGTAGGTATTGATACCACTTACCGTACACAAGGTCGTGTAGAAGTTCCTCTTGATGAAGAAGATTTAGTAAACGTAAGAAAATGGATTGACGAGAGAAGTAAGAATGTTGGCTCAGATATTCCATTTAAAACCAGAATTATTGAAGGGACAGAATTAAATCAACGTCTTCGTGGCGCAACAACAGATTGGAAAATTGCTGGCTTTGAAGAAGATTCTGGTAGCTTTGATCCTGAGGTTGCAACCTTCGTTATGGCTGAATATGCTAAAAAAATGGGCGTTCGAATTTACACGCAATGTGCAGCTCGTGGCTTAGAAACGCAAGCGGGTGTGATTTCTGATGTTGTTACAGAGAAAGGTGCAATCAAAACTTCTCAAGTAGTTGTTGCTGGTGGTGTTTGGTCGCGCCTATTTATGCAAAACCTCAATGTTGATGTTCCAACACTGCCTGCATATCAGTCTCAACAGTTAATCAGTGGTTCACCAACGGCACCGGGTGGTAACGTCGCTTTACCAGGTGGTATTTTCTTCCGTGAACAAGCTGATGGTACTTATGCAACTTCTCCTCGTGTTATTGTGGCACCAGTAGTGAAAGAATCCTTTACTTATGGTTATAAATATCTGCCATTATTAGCGCTACCTGATTTCCCTGTGCATATTTCTTTAAATGAACAATTAATCAATTCATTTATGCAATCAACGCATTGGAACTTAGATGAAGTTTCTCCGTTTGAGCAATTTAGAAATATGACAGCACTGCCAGATTTACCTGAGCTAAATACTTCATTAGAAAAATTAAAAGCAGAATTTCCTGCCTTTAAAGAATCTAAATTAATTGATCAGTGGAGTGGTGCAATGGCTATCGCACCAGATGAGAATCCAATTATCTCAGAAGTTAAAGAATATCCAGGTTTAGTGATTAATACTGCAACAGGTTGGGGTATGACTGAAAGCCCAGTATCAGCAGAATTAACGGCTGATTTATTACTTGGTAAAAAACCTGTTTTAGATCCAAAACCATTTAGTCTTTATAGATTCTAATTTAGCTAAAATACCAACACCCTCTTAATAGAGGGTTTTTTATATCCAATAACAGCTTTATTTTTTAATTCACAAAAGTGCTTTTAATGTGAACGGAGATTTTAAAATAAGATATCCAAATTACCACATGGAAAATACTTCTAGTAATATCTAGAATACATTGTACATCAATAAAATCATAGTTTCCTTTAATGCAATATTCGCTATTAGAAGGCTAATATCAAGAGTGGGGGCTTCTTACATTTTTGAAAGAAAAAATTGTGGTGATCACGATAAGCACGAATAATACTATATCTAAAGTAAATCCTAAACCAATAAAATAGTGTCCCATTGTTGTGGCACAACTATAAATTGGAACCACTTCAACGAGTGTTTGATAGAAGCTACATATTCCTGAAGCAAGCATAAATAGTAAGAGTAACGCAGGAAGTAAAATCTATCTCCCTATCTTTTTAAAGGTTTTTTCACGTTCGTCACAATACTCAGTATATTGAGGTATTTCTTTTTCACCATATTTAATGCAAGTTTATTTTATCATTTTTATTTCTTATTGTTGCTAAATTATTAATAAATTCTAATGTATTTTTATGTGAAAATAATATGTAAATAATTTTATAAAAAATAAATTAAAATTAAAAATAACCAATAAATATAATCAGTTAAAGTGGAAAATATTTTATTTTTATTTTAGTGCTTAATACTATGGAGTCACTCTAAATGTGAGTTATTTTAAAATAATCTATAGAAATGTAAATTATTTTAAATTTAAAATATCGGAATAACCTTATTAACAGGGTTAATAAAAATAAGTAGTGTTACTAGCATTCTATAATTAATGATTAAGTGTCTTCAGTTTATGATGTAATCGTTTTTAAACTGTAATTCGGTGTTCTATCGATATAATCATCTAATAAAAGAAGGAGAATAATGGGATGATTAACACCAAAGTTGGAAGTAGAATAAAAATGATAAGAAGACAATTGAAGATCACGGAAAATGAGATGTCTGAAAGGTTGGGAATAAGTATATTACATTATTCTCAATTAGAAAATGGACATTTAAAAATAACCGTAGATCAATTGATTACTATTTCTTATATTCTCGGTGTTACACCTCAAAGTATTATTTTAGAGGCTAAAAAAACAGATTTTATAATTTTTGAGGATAAAGAATCGATTGCACAACCCAGTGAGATAGTAATATTTAGAAAGAAAAAAATAATTTGAAAAATAGTATTGCTATATTTTTATTGATTTATTTTTTAATTAAATTTCTATTTTAAAAGATGATAATTAATAGTAGGAATGCCATCTTATATAAGATGGCATTTTGGGAATTAGTCACAGGATGTAGTTCCTGTTCTATGATTTATGGCACCATTTTTAATCAGTAGTATTTGCATGTCTTTAAGATTATTTTGGCAAGCATAGCTTAATGCACTATGATTATAAGAAAATAGAGATGTATCTTGTGTTGTGGTAACAAGATTAACATCTGCGCCTTTAGAAATAAGATATTTTACAGTATCAATGCGATTATTGCTTGCAGCAATCATAACAAAAGTTTCACCATCACTTTCTACTCTTTGATTATTGAGTTCAATATCACTTCTCATTAGGGCGTGAATTTTTTTTACTACATTCACATTATTTCCTAATACTGCTGACTTAAAGACATTATAAACATCACCTTTATCTGTAGCCCATAAATTAGCACCTTGAGAAATAAGATAATCAACCATCTCTTCATCACCAATAAATGCAGCCCAACCTAGTGCAGTTTGGTCTAAGCTACCAGTATCTTTGGCTTCAATATCTTGACCATTAGCAAGCATTTTTTTAACTTCATTTAAATCACCATGTTTAACCGCATCAAACCATAATGCATTTCTACCTGTGCTTGGTGAAGTATAGAAAATACGATGTGGTAAACGTGATTTATTAGCCAATTCAATCATATCAGAATAATTCGATTTAAAAGATTGATATTCTGGTGGATTATTTTCATTGATAATCAATGCTTGTGCGCCAAAAGAAACTAATAATAATGAAATAACAAACGGTTTCATATTCATTTATACACCTTGTAATATAATAATTAATAAAACTTATGACAGTTATTTTATTGAAGATTAATATTTATTAGTGTTGGTAATTGAAACAGAATGTAAGTGAGAGGCTAGGGTAATAAGTATTTTTAATGCAGATAAATCTTATTAATTGATTTGCGACTTTAGTGATTAAATATAAGTGTTTTTACTTGCATTTCATAGAGTATAATGAGAGTTATTCTTTTTTTGTCATCATATGACCATTTAATTGTATTATATCCTCATGTTTTATCACTATAATTTTATTATTCACTTTATTTTATTTTTTTAATTTGAGAGTTACTCTGTAATAATTGGTTACTTTTTAATTTATGTTACTATTACTAAAAATAGTACAATTATAATATTTATGATTTCTTGTATTTAAATTAATAATAGGTGTTTTTTGGGTTTTATAATCTTTTTTATCTATTATGATTTTTTATTTTAATTTTGAATATTTCCATTTAATTAGTTTCGGGTCTTTATTTTATTAAGTGTAATTAATGAGGAAATAAATGAATTTTAATTATTCCTATTGTTTAAATACCATTATCGTAATTTTTTTTATAAAATTGAGAGTGATATTTGAATGGGATTTTTATGTTAAAAAGAAAATAACATAATAATTGATTAAATTAAGCTCTTTATGAGAGTGTTTTTAATATGAGTAAAAAGAAAGTATTAGAAAGAAATTTATGGTTAATCTAACGTTTTTATGAGGGTAATTACTTTATATATAAATAGAAAGAAGATTAACTCCTCTTTCTATAAATTATAATTAAGTTTAATTATTGAAGGTAGCTTAATGGCCAGTGTTTGAAATAAATATGATTAGCTTGCCAATCGACCTTTTGGACATTATCACTGAGTAAATGTTTAGCCACAGTAAAGGCAAATTCAAAGCTAACACCTAACCCTTTTGCACTGATAAATTTTCCATCGACAACGACATCTTGATCAAGATAATTGCCATCATCATATTTATCTGCCAATTTATCACCTGTACTGTAATTACGACCTTCAAGAAGATGATGTGCAGCTAATACTTTTGCTCCAGAAGAGCATAGCGCACAAATATATTTATCTTCAGCAATATGGCGTTTAATAAATTGAATAACTTGCTCGTTAGCGCATAAACGATCGGTACCTTTAGGGCCACCCGGCATCATTATGGCGTCATAACTGTGTGTCAGCTTTTCTGTTAATAGATAATCAGCACTGATTTTAGTTTCAAAATAGGTATTCAATACTAGGGTATCCATACAAGAAAGTACATCAACATGGATATCAAGGCGACGCATGATATCAATAAAAACAACGGCTTCACCTTCTTCAAATCCATCCGCTAATAAAACGGCAACCTGTTTCATTTTGTTTATCCCTTATTTGTTTTTAGTAATGAGTGGATATTTTGAATATGATTAGCAATGGTCTCTTTATCTTGTTTATCAATCGTCTCTGCTGTAGCAACCCAACTTCCTCCACAAGCGACGACTTGTGGAATAGCAAGATAATCACTGACATTACTTAAGCTAATACCGCCGGTTGGCATAAATTGCGCTTGTGTGTAAGGTGCTACAAGCGCTTTTAGCATTTTTACACCGCCAGAGGCTTCTGCTGGAAAGAATTTAAGTAAGGTGAGGCCTCTTTCAAGGGCAACTTCGATTTGGCTTGGGTTATTAATTCCCGGCACAATGTCAATGCCATTATTCAGACAATAATCGACTGTACTTGGGTTATAACCCGGGGATATAACAAAGCTTGCTCCAGCTTCTTTTGCTATATCTGCTTGTTGCGCAGTTAATACAGTTCCTGCGCATAATATAAGTTCAGGAAAGTGTTCATGCATTAGCTTAATCGCTTTAGCGGCTACAGGAGTACGAAAAGTAATTTCGGCAACAGGAAGTTGATTTTGGGTTAAAATTTCACCCAGCCAGATTGCATCTTCGGCGCGATTAATTTGGATCACGGGGATCACTTTCAGTGATGAAAGTGTATCAACAATTGACTGTGTCATGGTTATCCTTAATGAGTGTATAGAATGAATCAGTAACTTGATGAGGAATGATGGCACCATGGTGTTGAATAACCAGTCCTGCCAAAGTATTACCCCATATACAACAGGTGGGTAAGCTGTGATTTTGTAGCCAAGCGGCAATAAAGCCTGCATTAAACGAGTCGCCTGCAGCTGTAGTATCAACAACAGAATCAATGGGGTTGGGCGAAATATATCCCGTATTTTGGCCATCAGACCAAAAAGCACCATTGGCCCCCAGTTTGACAATAACGCTCTGATTACCCCATTGATGTAGGCGTTGTGCAATGTTTTGTTCTGTTAAAGAGGGGTGCTGCCAAAGTATTTGTTCATCATCACCCGTGACTAAGGCGATGTCGCTAAGCTTATACAGTTTTTCAAACCATTCTTGCGCATGAGGTATTGAATCCCATAAGCGAGATCGATAATTAGAATCCACAATTAAGGTGATCCCGCGCTGTTTAAGGTGGGTTAATTGTGTGAGTAGCGATTCTTTTCCTTCCTGCGTTAAAATAGCAAGAGAAATTCCACTGAGATAAATCACACTATTATTCGGTAATGCATTGAGATGTGCGGTAAAGCGACTATCAGTTGCAATATAACGTGCAGCAGCGTCACTACGCCAATAATGGAAGCTACGCTCACCACAAGCATCAATTTCAATGGCATATAGACCTGGGAGTTTTTCAGGAATAGTCATGACAGATTGGCAGTTGATCCCTTCTTCTTCCCATGCTTTTTGCATTAAGGCACTGTAAGTATCAGTGCCTAAACCTGTTATATAGTGCGGATGTAATGTAGGGATAAGCCGCGCTAAATACAGTGCTGTGTTTAATGTATCACCACCAAAACGCTGTTGTTGGGGTAAAAAAGGTTGACCACTAAGCTCTATCATACATTCGCCAATAATGGCGACAGTTCTCTTTATTTTCACAGTTTCCCATCACTTTTACAGACGCGAATTTTATCTGCAACTACGGCTTTCATTGCGGCTTTGCCTGGTACAAGATAATGACGAGGATCACTTGCATCAGGGTTATCTAAAAAATACTGCTTAATTGCGTTAGAGAAAGCAATTTTAAGTTCAGTTGCAACGTTAACTTTGCAAATGCCTAAATCGATACAACGGCGTACATCATTATCAGGGATCCCTGATGCACCATGAAGAACTAACGGAATATCGGTCTTTTGGCGAATAATCGCTAAGCGATTAAAGTCAAGATGTGGTTCATGTTTGTACATACCATGTGCTGTGCCGATTGCTACAGCCAGTGAATCAATGCCCGTTGCTTTAATAAATTGTGCTGCTGAATCAGGATCAGTGAATAGGGCATCTTTAGCATCAACAACGAGATCATCTTCTTGTCCACCCAGACGACCCAATTCAGCTTCTACAGTACAATCCCAATGATGGCAGAAATTAACCACTTCTTTGACGATACGAATGTTTTCTTCAAACTGAAAATGAGAGGCATCAATCATGGCAGAACGCACACCTGAAATGACTTTATTGCAAATATCAGGAATATCTTCATGATGATCTAAATGCAGTGCAACAGGAATTCGGTATTGTTCAGCTGCTTGTTGACAAATAGAGATCAAATAATCGCTACCTGCATAAGCAAACGTGCTTGGTGTACCAGCCAAGATAACAGGTGATGCCATCTCAGCTGCCGTTTCCATCACAACTTGAATGGTTTCCAAATTATGAATATTAAAAGCAGGCACAGCATAATTTTCACGCTGTGCTTTATTGAGCATATTACGAGTAGAAACCAGATACATGTTTGCCTCTCATCTTTCGTTTAATTACGAATTATAATAAACGAAAGAAATAGAAAGGTAAAAGATCTAAATCACATTTTTATACCCTTCGCACTGAAAGCAAATGAAAGTAGGTTAGAAAAAATGTGCCATTTTAGAGCTATAACTGGTGATCCCTTTGCGTAACAAATTATTTTTTGGGCGTCTTGACTGTCCTATCACGGTTTCAGCAACTTTTTGTGCTAAGGTCTGTTTTTCTAAACGGCGAGTTAATGGAGTTTGCTGAGTTGTATAATCTTCGCAAAAAATAACGTTGACCTCTTGTGTTGCTTTTACGCCACTGACGAATGCTTGAATAGAGGGAATGTCGAAACGAAAGTTATCTTTTTCGATGGGTAAAGGGAGCGAGGGAGTTTGCCATAAATTGATACGCTCAGCACAATAAAGCGCAATAATCACGGCACGTAATGACCAAAAACTACTGGCAGGACCACTATAGTTATCAACTAAACGGGGATCGTGAGTAAATAAACCTTGTGTAGGTGCACCATTTTTTAATGCACCTTGAGAAATGAAATAACGTAAGCTACTTTCAAAGGCACGTTTTGCCTCACCAACTTTGACGGAAGGGCACTGTAAATCAACTCCGGCTAATAATGGTGCGGAAACCGCTAGGCGATAGCAGGCACTACGACCAAAGAAAGGAATACCTTTTGGGGTCATAAAATAAAGATAATGTTGATTAAAGGTATTAAGTGATTGAGTAATAAATGTGGTATCAAATTGGGGATCAATTTGTGCTAACCAATATAGCGAATAGTAAAAACCCCATGCATTGTAGTAATCATAATTACCTTTCGCACCATCACGAAACCATCCATCACCAACATAAAACTCTTTTAATCGTTCATAACGCCAATGAGCAATGGTATCTTTTCCTGTAAGTGCTTTAATGACAAATTGAACAGTAAGTGGGAAAAAATGCCAATTATTATCAACAATTTCACAGTGATTAACTTGTTCGAACCAAGTAATAATTTGTTGTTGTATTACGGGTGTTAATGTATCCCACACCCATTCACGGCTTATCCAAAGTGTGAGTGCTAAATCGGCAGCTTCACAAATTCGCTGATCGTAATTTTCAAGTTCTCCCCAATATCCTTTATGAAGTGGATCAGTACCATGAATAAAGCTTTGTTTGATCATTAATGGTAAATTAAAGGTTTGGTGATTTAATCCCATTAAGGTGCTTTTTTTACTGCTGACAGTCCATGCTGCCAATAGAGGAAGAACCCGACTCACACCTTCAAGGGCATCCGTTCTTACGGTCTGTTGACCCGGACTTCCTGGATAATAGGCATGTGAATAACCCCAGACTTGATAATGATGAAAAGCCTGAGTGACGTATTGTGTCAACATTTCACATAAAGAGAAAAGTGACTGAGTTTCGTCATTAAAAAAGTCAGTAATCGTTTTATCATAGCGACGATAAGCCGATTTTCTGACTAATCGTCGTATAATATTTTCCTTAAATAAGCGACGGTAAATTTTTACGTTTGGATGCTCATAAGGGAGTTTTGGACGTGCTGAAGATGCAATTTCAATAGCCATTTTCGTATCTCAGAAAAAAGACGCATCCTTGCGAAACAAAACGGAAGTTGAATATTAAGGTTTTGCAGAATCCACTAGTATTTGATAGTGATCTTGTCCCCAAAGAACGGGTTTCGGTTTATCTTTTATCCACTGATAATAAGCATTCTTTAATTCTGCTACTTTTTGTGGATTTTGATTAGCCAGATCGATTGATTCAGCCGGATCATCTTTATCATTAAAAAGTTGAGGCTGATTTTTCCCATCATCATAAAAATAGAGTGCCCATTCGCCGTCACGTACAGCCCAGGCACCTTTAGAGAGTTTTTCTAAATTAGGATTCGTAGGCGGTGTTTTGCGTTGGTAGGTTATCCATTGGTGATACCCATGCCAAAATTCTTGGTTTTCTTCACTGTAATGTTTAGTGCCTGGGCCTGCCCAATAAAGATAGTTGTGAGGAGATTTTGTTGTTTCGCCTTTAAGTAAAGGCATGATGTTTTTTCCTTCAACGTTTAAATTGTTTGGAATAGAAATACCTGCTGTATGTAGCGCGGTCGGTAAAATATCAAGAGCGGAGATCATCGCATCACTTTTTGTACCCGCAGGAATAGTACCAGGTTGATAGGCTATAAAAGGTACTCTAACGCCACCATTAAACATTTGTCCTTTGAATCCTTTATCCATTGCATTCATTGGCATTGGTGATTCATTAACAGCTCCATTATCTGATAAGAAAAAGATCAGCGTATTTTCTAACTCACCGTTTTCTTTTAATTTTGTAATAATTTGGCCGATACCTTCATCGGCTGCATTTAAGGCAGCAAAGTATTTATCAGCTTCAACATTACCTGTATCAAATTTCTCCATATATTTAGCTGGTGACGCTTGTTCTAACGGAATATGAGGAACACTGTAGGAGAGATTAATAAAGAATGGTTTATCTTTGTGCTCATCAATAAATTTTAGTGTTTCATCTGTTAATAGATGCGTGGTATAGCCCGGCGCTGGAACATTAGTACCATTACGCCAAAATGCTGGCGAATTCCATAAAGCCACGCCCGATGCGTAATAGCTAAAATCATAATCGAAACCACGTTCATGAGGTGCATAACCCGCTTCTGGCGTTGAGATCATATTGTCGTGATAATCGCGAGTTTGCTTACTTTCATTAATTTTCGGTTTGCGGATCACTTTTGCATTATGCCATTTACCAATACTTGCAGTGGCATAGCCATTTTCTTGGAAAAGTGAAGGTAATAGTTTGATATTTTGGGGAATACCTAAAATAGCATCGTCATTGCTGTAAGTGCCAAAGCTTGCAGGGGACCGCCCCGTAAAGATACCTGCTCGAGAAGGACCACAAACAGGGTGGGCAACAAATGCATTGGTCATTTTGGCACCATTTGTTGCCATTTCACTGACATTTGGCATCGAAATGCGTGCGGCTTCAATCATTTTATTGATATCGCCTTCATAACGCGCAGGTGTTGGTCGTTGCGCTAATTCATCAGCATTTAGGGTATCCAGTACGAAATCAAGTTGTCCTGTGCCTAAATCATCCATCACGATGAGTAAAATATTGGGCTTTTCAGGTGTTCCACCAGCATTGGCTGATATTGGGATGCTTAAACATGATGTAGCAATCAGCCCTGCGAGTAAGCTTTTTTTAACAGAAGGTAAGATCACGGATTGTCTCCATAATAAAAAGATAAAATAAAAAAGGGTTACTTTAGATAGTTTTTTTTCATTGCAGGAAGCGCGTCACTAGCAAGACCCCCACGAGAAATAGCTTGTTGCATTAATTGCATACCTATCGCCGTATGATGAAATATTTTTTTATAAGAGCGGCATAGGTAGTTATGGCGATATTTTTCGCCTTCAATAGCAATAATGCGATGTTTAGGGCAACCGCCATAACATAAGCTTTGTACTTCACACTGCTTACAAAGGCTCGTTTGTTTATCATATTTATTTTGGCCAAAGCGCTGTTGCTGTTTTGATGTGGCCAAATGAGCAAGACTATTTTGATGAATATTGCCTAAATTATTGGCGGGGTAGACATAGTGATCACAAGAATAAACATCACCATTGGCTTCAATGATCAATGCTTGGCCACAGGTTTTAGATTGAATACAGGTTGATGCAGGATAGCCCATCCATGTGCCTAGTAAACTGTCAAATAAGCGAATATATATTTTCCCGATGTCGCCTTGTCGTATCCATTCATTAAATACGTCTGTCATAAATTGCCCGTAACCTTCAGCTGGAACTGAAAACGGCGCTAATTGGGCATTGGGTCCAGGCGCATAATGCCCGCCATGAGTATGAGGAAAGCGTCTATCGACTTCGACGATGGGGATAAACTGAAAGAAGGTTGAACCTAACTCTTTTAAGGCTTGGTAGGTTTCTTTTCCTTTATTCCAGTTTTGATCATTAACGACAGTAAGTGTATTGAATTCAACACCATATTCATTGAGTAGCTTAATTGCACGCTTTACTCTTTCAAAAGTAGGGCTTCCATTGACAGAAATACGATATTTATCGTGAACCGCTTCAATACCATCAATTGAAACCCCTAATAAAAAGTGGTTATCTGCAAAGAATTGCGCCCATTGGCGATTAATGGCAATGGCATTGGTTTGTACACTATTTGTGATCGTTTTACCGTTAGCAAATTGCTTTTGGTATTTGACGACTTGTTCAAAGAAGGCTAATCCGGCAAGTGTGGGTTCACCACCTTGCCAAGAAAAATCAACCTGTTCGCCACCGTGTGACTGAATATAGTCTTTAATATAACGACGTAGTACACCATCTGGCATCACGGTGTGACCTGTTTCTTTAGTTTCATCTTGAAAAATATTTTCTTTTTCCAGATAAAAGCAGTATTCACACTTAATATTACAGTGGTAGCTTGTAGGTTTTGCCATTATATGAAAATAAGCAGGTTGATTTAATGCCATTAGTCATTTCCTGAGTCTCTTTTTTATCCTGTTACATTACGTAAAATTTATCAAAACAAAAGAGATTAAAATCACAAATACGAAACATCGAAAGTAAATGAAAGTGTTTTTCGAAAGATAAGTACCGTTATTTTCGAAAAAAATTCTTTCGATTTGATACTATTTCATATTCAATTAACTAAATAAGCTATTTATTTTGATTTACTTTTCGAAAATAAATGAATTCAGTGAAGTTTTAATCTGTATTTTGTGAAATGTAGCGAAATTAAATCTACATTATTGTGTTTTATCTAGCTATATATGGTGTAATCATAAGTATAGTGTTGCCTTATATCATTTTATTTATTGGAAACTGATGGCCTGAAGGCTATCATTGAAATGACACGAAAATAATCGTAAGCATTCGATGATGAATCGAAACTTTGTGAAAGAGATCAAAAGTTTTGTTTTTTTGCATTGTCGGTTAAAATTGGCGTAGTAAACTACATTCGAAACCAATCGAAAGAAAGTCTTTTGGTTTCGTAAGGAGACGAAAGTGAAAGCGGCAGTTGAGAGGCGTATGGAGATCCTCGATATGGTAAACCTGCAAGGTAAAGCCAGAGTCGAAGATCTTGCTGAATTATTTAAAGTCTCAAGTGTCACTATCCGCAGCGATCTAAGTTTTCTTGAGAAAAATGGTTATATCGTTCGCTCTCATGGTGCAGCAATTCCTAATACAGGATTTATTGCCGAATTGAGTATCCACGAAAAACGTGGACAAAATGCGGGCATAAAAACATTAATCGGGAAAGCAGCCGCAACGCTGATAAAGGATGGAGACACCGTCATTCTTGACTCGGGGACAACTACTCGCGAAATCGCGACACATTTAAAGTCGCGCGAAAATGTAGTGGTCATGACTAACGGTCTGGATGTCGCAATGGAGTTAGCAAATACCTCAGGTGTGGAAGTATTAATGACCGGTGGTGTATTGCGAAAAAGTGCGTTGTCTTTTTCAGGCTCACAAGCTGAAAATAGTCTTAGAAATTACCGTTTTGATAAGGTTTTTCTAGGCGTTGATGGATTCGATTTACGTGTTGGTATTACTACACACAATGAACAGGAAGCTAGTCTTAACCGTTTAATGTGTGATATCTCAGAAACGATTATTGCGGTTGCAGATTCTACGAAATTCAGTAAACGCAGCTGTCATATGATCAGAGAATTTGGTGATATCGATATTTTAGTGACCGACTCAGGTATTCCTGAAGAATATATTCAGGAACTGAAAGATCACAAAATCGAAGTAATTATCGTCGACGATAAGGCATCGTAATTTGCTAACTCCATTAGCAACACCGCCGGTGTTGATTATGGAGTTAGTATTTAATGCATCATTTAGAAAAGATTGTTCAGCAACACAAATCAGGCAAACAGAATGGTATTTATTCTGTTTGTTCTGCCCATCCTTTAGTAATAGAAGCAGCTCTATTACAAGCGCTGGATAATGATTCCTTTCTGCTAATTGAAGCCACCTCTAATCAGGTTGATCAGTTTGGTGGTTATACGGGAATGACTCCCGCTGACTTCTACCAATATGTTATTGAACAGGCTGAAAAAGTCGGTTTTCCTATCGAGAAACTTATTCTGGGTGGTGACCATTTAGGGCCTAATCGTTGGCAACATCTTAACGCTAAAGAAGCGATGGCAAATGCGGATGTGCTGATTGCGCATTATGTTGCCGCTGGTTTCAAAAAAATCCACCTTGATTGCAGTATGTCTTGCGCTGACGATCCTATTCCTTTAACTGATGAAATTGTGGCATCTCGTGCAGCACGTTTGGCTGTCATTGCAGAAAACACAGCAAAAGAGGCCTTCGGCTCTAGTGATATTGTTTATGTTGTTGGCACAGAAGTGCCTGTTCCTGGTGGTGCTGCTGAAGAGCTAGATACCGTTGAAGTGACTTCACCTGCTGCTGCGCGTAAAACATTAGAGTGTCATCGCCAAGCTTTTCAAGATGCGGGCATTGGTGATTGTTGGACACGTGTGATTGGTTTAGTGGTTCAACCGGGTGTCGAATTTGATCATACGGGTATTATTGATTATCAGACTGAAGATGCACAAGCATTAAGCCAAGTCGTAAACGATTATTCTCATCTCGTTTTTGAAGCGCACTCAACGGATTACCAAACTAAAGAGGCTTATAAACAATTAGTTCACGATCACTTTGCTATTTTAAAAGTTGGGCCTGCACTCACGTTTGCTATGCGTGAAGGTTTATATGCACTTTGTGCCATTGAAGAAACTTTATTTCCGCAAGAACAGTGCTCAAAATTGCGTGAAAAAATGGAACAACTGATGTGCCGTGAGCCAGGATTTTGGCAAAAATATTATCATGGTGATGAGCGTCAACAAGCTTTTGCCCGAGTGTATAGTTTTAGCGATCGCATTCGCTATTACTGGCCCGATGCTGAAATTAATGACGCTATCGACACGCTAATGGATAACTTATCCGTTAAACCCATTCCACTACCGCTACTGAGCCAATATCTGCCTTATCAATTTACTCAATTTAGAGAAGGCATGATTGACGGAACACCTGAATCGTTTGTTATTGCGAAAATTCGTGATGTGTTATCGGTGTATGCCGATGCGTGCTATGTCCATTAATTGAGGGAAACCATGGAATATTTAAGTTATCAGACCGCTCAATTAGAGCAACTGAATGCATTTTGGACTGCGAAAGAAATTGAGCAACAACCGGAATGTTGGAAGAAAACATGGCAGTCAGTGAAAGAAAAACGTGCCGATATTGAAGCCTTTTTAAATAAAGCGCTTGCAGTACCTCATGCGCGAATTATTTTAACGGGCGCCGGCACTTCTGCGTTTGCTGGAAAAGCATTAGCCCCTATTTTAAGTGGTCATACAAAACGTCGAGTCGATGCGATTGCAACAACCGATTTAGTGGCTGACCCACAAGAATACTTAGCAGAAGATATCCCAACATTATTGATTTCTTTTGCACGTTCAGGGAATAGCCCTGAAAGTGTGGCAGCGTTAGATGTTGCGACTGAATGCTTATCGCAGTGTTATCACTTAGTACTGACATGTAATGAAAATGGCAAGCTTTATGAGTATTGCCAGAATAACCGCTACGCATTGGCATTACTGATGCCTGAAGAATCAAATGATCGTTCTTTAGCGATGACCTCTAGCTTTTCATCCATGATGATGGCGGCTGTGACTATTTTTTTAGGGGATAACGTCTTTAGTGATTCTATCGCTCCCTTTTTTAGTCACTATAAAGTGCAATTTAATAAAGCAAATCAAATTATTCGGGATAAATACGCAGGTAAATTTAAACGGGTTATTTATCTAGGAAGTGGTGGCTTGCAAGGTTTAGCCCAAGAAGCCGCGTTGAAAATGTTAGAGCTTACAGCGGGTAAAGTGGTTGCAAGCTTTGATACTCCATTAGGCTTTCGACATGGGCCTAAGTCTATCGTAAATAAAGAAACTTTAGTGGTGATGTTTTTCTCTAATGATCCTTATACACGTCAATATGAGACTGACTTATTACGAGAGGTTATTCACGATAATGCATCAGGCAAGGTGATCGCGATCACCGCACGAAATGATAACGCTTTTTCGCCTGAGAGTTTTGTTTATATTCCTGCGTTAGAGAACTGTCCTGATGTGGCGCTATTGTTCCCTTACTTGATGTTGGCGCAATCATTCGCATTTCACAGTTCCATTGCACTAGGGAATACGCCTGATAACCCGTCTCCGACAGGAGAAATCAACCGCGTTGTACAAGGCGTCACAATTTATCCGTTCTCACACAAAAAAGACGACACACAGTCTGTTTTAAATTAATAAAATATAATAAGAGAGCTAATCATGAACACACCGAATATTGTCTGGACCCGCATTGATGAACGTTTACTCCATGGTCAAATCCGCATTACATGGGGTAAACATACAGAAGCAAACCTGATTTTAGTGGCTAATGATGATGCAGCCGAAGGTCCTAATGCCGCATTTATGCAAGCAGGAATGAAAGCGTCAGCCGGTGGTGAATACGCAGTTCGCTTCTTCTCTATTCAAAAAACGATTGATGTGATTAGTAAAGCATCACCTCGTCAGAAAATTTTTGTTTTGTGTAATAACCCGACAGATGTTGCCCGTTTAGTGGAAGGTGGAGTGCCCATTACTCACTGTAATGTTGGCAATATGCATTTTCATGAAGGGAAACGCCAAATTGCGAAAACGGTATCCGTTGACGAAACAGATATTGATGCGTTTAAAAGCCTTGTCGCAAACGGCGTCACTTGCACAATCCAAAACACCCCCGATCAGACACCTGTTGATGTATTAGCGCTCGCATCAGCCTGATAATTTCCTGGATAAAAAACCTGCATTAGCAGGTTTGAGGATGATTTATGATTTTTGAAGCTTCTTTAGTGGCTTTATGGGCCTTCTTTTGCGGTATAGATAAGTATGACGTTGCATTAAATATTCACAGACCATTAATTACAGGGCCTATTGTTGGCCTAATTATGGGTGATATGCAAGTTGGATTAATTGCAGGTGCAACGTTAGAACTCGCGTGGCTAGGATTGGTTCCTAACGCAGGCGCTCAGCCACCTGATGTGACTTTAGGTACGATTGCAGCGGTTGCTTTTGCTGTGATGACAAAGCAATCACCTGAAGTTGCTATGGGTATTGGTATGCCAATTGCAGTGTTAATGCAAATGTTGGTGATTGGCTTCTTTGCTGTAACCGCTTTCACGATGGGAAAAGCGGATAGATATGCTGAAAGAGCCGATGCGGCGGGTATTTCACGGTTGCTTATTATCACCATTACGGTGCGTTCATTGCTCTACGCCTTAGTGGCTTTTGTGACGGTTTATTTCGGTGAGCATGCGGCTCAGTGGATTGATGAAAATACACCAAAAGTCTTGTTAGAAGGATTAGGTATCGGTGCGAAGATGGTTCCTGCTATTGGTTTCGCCATGTTGTTGAAAATCATGTGGTCAAAAGAAGTTGCAGGTGTGTTCTTCATTGGTTTCGTCATGACAACCTATTTAAAACTCCCAATTATGGCTGTCGCTATTTTAGGTGCATCAGCCGCCGCGCTCTATTTCTTCTTTAGTGGTAACAACAAAAATACAAATCAGCAAAATGAGGATTTCGAAGATGGTATCTGATAACAGCACCGCATTGAAAACGCAGGATAAACCAGAAACGGGTTCTTTGATTGATGGCATTGATGAGTATCAAGATACCACCGTCAGAAAAGTTATCACTAAAGGTGATCTTTGGAAGTGTGCATTCCGAGGTCTATTTATGGAAGGTAACTTTAACTTTGAACGTATGCAAGGTGGTGGGTTTGCCTTCTCAATTATCCCAGCATTAAAGAAAATTCATGGAAATAATAAACGTGACTATGCAACATCACTGAAAAACCATCTACAATTTTTCAATGCCAGTCCTAAGCTGTTTACCTTTTTATTAGGCACAGCGGTGGCAATGGAAGAAAACAAAGAAAAACCGTCTACTGTTAACGTGATGAAAGTTGCAGGAATGGGGCCAACAGGGGGGATAGGTGATGCTATTGACCATATGACCTTGATGCCATTGACCTTAGCATTGGGCGCATCTATTGCAATGGAAGGTTCGATTGCGGGGCCTTTTGTTTTCTTCTTTTTATACCAAATTGTACACTTTTTAGTGTATTTCGGGCTGATGTTTATGGGCTATCGCGCGGGAACAGCAGCGATGGTCAATATGAGTGATGCTACTGAAAAACTGGCTAAAGCCGCCAATATTATGGGGATCTTTGTCATTGGAGCGCTCTCTGCGACCTTTATCAAGGTGCAAACCACCGCCTCGTTAGAGCTGGGAGGGAAAGTGGTTGAATTGCAAACCGCGCTCTTTGACAAAATCATGCCGAATTTACTGCCTCTGTGCTTAGTTTTCTTGATGTACAAAATGGTAAAAAGCACCGGTTTTTGGGGTAAACCTCCGGTATTGATTTTCTCAACTCTTGCATTTGGCGTTGTCGGCCACGTATTAGGATTCTTATAACAGAGAGCCTTTACCACCGTCGTTATTGTCAATCGAAATACATTATTAACTTGCTATAAACGGGCAGGAGAGTCTTCTGTTGCCCGCAAGGAGTCACTCATGATAGGTCTTATTGTTTCAGGACATCTTAATTTTGCCTCTGGCATGGCATCAGCCGTAAAAGCGATTGCCGGTGAACAAGAAGATATTGCATTTATCGATTTTGTTGAGTCAATTTCTCCTGATGAACTTGAAGAAAAAATGCGTGAAGCGATTAACTCAATGTCATGTCAGCAATATCTGTTCTTAACAGATTTACCTGGTGGAACCCCTTGTAATCGGGCAATGGCCATTATGATGCAAAATCCTGCTGTTGAAGTGTTAGCGGGTGTGAATCTACCGATGATTGTTAATGCGGCTTTTGAACGAGAAGGATGTTCAACGTCAGAGTTAGTGCAAACGTTACGCGAAATAGGTCAAGATAGTATTCAAGATATTCGTGAGCAATTGGCACAAATAGACAGCAATGACGCTGATGAAGAAGACGGCTTATGAGTCAGCGATACGCCATTTTGGCAGATAGAACGTTTACGCCTGAAGGCATTCGTTATCTCTGTTATGTCTGTGTTAGGGGCGATGTCATTGAATCGATCACCACTCACGCACCAACAGATTGCCCTATTATTCGCCTAGAAGGGAAATCGTTATTACCCGGTTTTGTGGATATCCATATTCATGGCCGTGAAGGTGCGGATGTCATGGATGCGACTGAACATGGGTTACAAACCATTGCTGATGCTTTAGTAAAAACAGGCGTTGTTGCTTGGGTGGGGACAACCGTTACTGCACCTATAGATGATATTCGCCTCGCATTATCACAAGTGCGTGAGTTTTTATCAAAACCACAAACGTCGGGCGCATTGTTACTTGGAAGCTTTTTAGAGGGGCCTTATTTTACCGAGCGTCATAGAGGTTCTCACCCGGTGAAATATCTAAAAGCACCAACAATATCAGAGTTAGAAACACTGCTTGAAAGTGCTGGTGACACATTATTGCGTGTCGCTGTTGCGCCAGAAGCACAAGGCTCAATAGAAGCGATTGATTGGTTGGTCAATCGAGGTATTAAACCAAGTGTGGCGCATACAGCGGCAACTTACGAGCAAACTTCAGATGCTTTTTTACATGGTGCCGATTGCGGTGTGCATTTGTATAACGGCATGACGGGACTTCATCACCGTGAGCCGGGATGTTGTGGTGCTGTGTTATATCACAATGTATTAGCGGAGTTGATTGCCGATGGCATTCACGTTCATCCCGTGATGATGCAATTAGCGTATCGCATGAAAGGCTATCAACAAGTCGCGTTAATTACTGATTGTATGCGTGCAGGGGGATTGCCTGATGGTGATTATACCCTGGGTGCACAAACAGTGAGTGTTACTCATGGTCAGGCAAAAACGGCCGATGGCTCTTTGGCTGGGAGTACTTGTAGCTTAGATAGCGCATTGCGAAATATGGTGCAACTTGCCCATGTACCTGAGTGGGAAGCCGTACAAATGGCGAGTGCCATCCCAGCGGAGTATCTCGGCATCGGCGATAAATTGGGTTATATCAAAGTAGGGCGACAAGCCAGCTTTGCTGTGGTGGATGAGTGTTTTCATCTCACCGATACATTCATCAGAGGAAATCATATTTACTCTGTATCCGGGGAAAATGCATAGCTTTTTCAGTTATGCACCCATCAGTAAAAATGAGGTATTTATAATGGAAATTCGTCAGCCAATTCATAGTGAACATGCTAAAAGGCTTGATACAGACGGTCTTCGTAAGGAGTTCCTGATTGAGAACCTATTCTGTGAAGGGGAAATGAATCTCACTTATAGCCATATAGATCGTATTATTGTTGGGGGAATTGTCCCCACAACTCAACCTTTAGCATTAATGGCTGGTAAAGCGCTAGGCGTAGATTTCTTTTTAGAAAGACGTGAGTTAGGGGCCATTAATATCGGTGGTGCTGGTAAAGTGGTTGTTGATGGCGAAGTGTTTGAAATAGGCTCTCGTGAAGCCATTTATATTGGAATGGGCGCTAAAAGTGTTGAATTTATGAGTGATAGTGTGGAAACACCGGCTCGTTTTTATATGAACTGTGCGCCAGCGCATCACACTTATCCAACACGTAAAATTACTCAACAACAAGCATCACCTGAAAAATTAGGTAATACGGAAAATTGCAACGTTCGTACTATTTATAAATTCTTACATCCTTCAGTGTTGCCAACATGCCAATTATCCATGGGAATGACGGTTCTCGAACCAGGCAGCTTATGGAACACCATGCCTTGCCATACTCATGAACGTCGTATGGAAGTATATCTCTATTTTGATATGAAAGATGACAACGTGGTTTTCCATTATATGGGGGAACCAACGGAAACTCGTCATTTGGTTGTTCGTAATGAGCAAGCAGTTATCAGCCCTAGCTGGTCAATTCATTCCGGCGTGGGCTCAGCTTCTTATACTTTTATTTGGGGAATGGTGGGTGAAAACCAGGTTTTCCACGATATGGATCATGTTGCAATGAAAGATCTGAAATAACCACAAATAGTCACGTTTTATTTTTACCCTACATATAAAAAGGTGTGGCTATAAAGTCACACCTGAGAGGTTAATTGTTATGAATCTATTCGATTTAAGTGGCAAGGTTGCCATCGTCACAGGTTGTAATACAGGACTTGGTCAAGGCATGGCTGTAGGTTTAGCTCAAGCGGGTGCTGATGTTGTGGGAGTGGGTATTCAAGATGCACCAGAAACTCGTCAACAAGTAGAGTCATTAGGTCGCCGTTTTCATTACATTACTCAGAATTTAATGCAACAAGATGGGCTAGATGCTTTAGTTGATGAAGCCGTTTCGGTGATGGGGCGCATTGATATTTTAGTGAATAACGCAGGGATTATTCGTCGTGAAGATCTTTTGGAATTTAGTGAGAAAGATTGGGACGATGTGATTGATATTAATCAAAAAACACTGTTTTTCTTATCACAAAAAGTGGCTCGCCAATTTGTGAAACAAGGTGAAGGTGGAAAAATAATTAATATCGCTTCTATGCTCTCTTATCAAGGCGGTATTCGAGTACCTTCTTACACAGCAAGTAAATCTGCAGTCATGGGATTAACTCGAGCATTAGCAACCGAGCTTTCTCAATACAACATCAATGTAAATGCGATTGCTCCAGGCTATATGGCAACAGATAACACAGCAGCGTTACGTGCTGATGAAGCGCGTAATGCCGCTATTTTAGAACGTATTCCTGCAGGACGTTGGGGAACCCCCGAAGATGTTGCTGGCCCTGCCATTTTCTTAGCCTCTAAAGCTAGTGATTATGTTAATGGATACACAATTGCTGTAGATGGTGGTTGGTTAGCTCGTTAATTTCTTGGAGAAATAGGATGGAACACGCTAATACAGATACTTTGCAAAGAGAGCTTGTATTACAAAACATGAAGCGAGTGTATCGTTATCAATCGGCTAATCAAGTTCGTAGTGTTCGCCGTCGTAGTGGTAAAACCCGTTTTATTAAAGATACTGATTGGGAACGCGGTGTTTTATGGAGTTGTGTAAGCGCAGCATGGCAGGCAACGCAAGATGAAGAGTATCTCAATGGTGTGCTGAATTACACTTTACATACTGGGTTTAGAACAGGTCCCAACGCACGTTTTGCAGATGATCATGTTTGTGCACAAGCTTATTTGGCTATCAGCCCGCTTTTTGAGCACTCTGAAGTAATTGAACCAACAATCAAAGCATTCGATATTATGCTTAATGATCCTAAACCGGGTCGTGAAGACTGGTGGTGGTGTGATGCTCTCTTTATGGCGCCTCCTGGATTTGCTGCATTAGCTGAAATGACCAGTGAACGACGCTATTTAGATTACATGCATACAGCTTATTGGGATGCGATTGAGCATTTACGTGATCCTGAAACAGGGCTTATCTTCCGTGATCATCGCTATATTCCTGATGGGCAAGGTAATGAATTACGCGAAGCTAACGGTGAAAAAGTATTTTGGAGTCGTGGTATCGGTTGGGTCTTAGCTTCGATACCGCGTATTTTAAAATATATGCCTGATGATTATCATGGTCGTGAACGTTATATTGCACTGTTTAAAGAATTAGCGACATCCATCCTAGATTATCAACATGAAGATGGTTTTTGGCGAACAAGTTTACTCGATCCTGATAATTTTCCTGCACCAGAAAGCTCAGCAACTGCGCTATTTTGTTATGGATTAGCATGGGGAATTAATCAGGGAATATTAGAGAAAGAAATTTATTTTCCTGCTTTAAATAAAGCATGGTCGGCATTACAAACCTGTATTCATGACAATGGCATGATAGGTTGGGTTCAACTTCCAGCATTTAACCCTCGTGAAGTGAAGTTTGAACATAATATGGATTATGGTGCAGGTGCTTATTTATTAGCAGGAAGTGAAGTTTTAAACCTTTTGTAAAATTGCTAGACCTTTGATATTGACGCTTTGTTGTTTTTCTTGCGCTTTATATGCCTTCCGCGCAATATTTTCCTATCTAGGAGCCGACCAAAAATAGGGGTCGGCTTTTTTTATATTTAATATAATAAGAAGAGGTAACAGATTATTGTTACCTCTTCTTATAAGTCAGGGTGCTGAGATAAACACACAATAATTGAAGATGGAAACTGTGGGGGGGGCACTGCCCCACAAGATTAATATAAAGTAAAAGCTATCTTAACCTGAATAATTAAATATTCATTGTTTGGTATGAGTCAATAAGATATTTACGCTCTAATAATACGTGACTTGGTAATATCATAGTTACGATCATTAGCCTGATTTAAGAATATTTTTTCATTTCCTCTTACACTCCTATAAAAAGGGAGGCAGAAACAAATTGTTGGTGTTTGAGTCCGCCTCGGTGAATATACAATATATTTTCCGGGGCTTTTCTCTTTCTGGTGTTTGCAAAATGCTTGAACCAGATTGATCCAAGCATCCGCGCAGAGAATAACAAAATAACCATTGAGCACAACACATTTATTATCAATAATAAAGCTATCGATTTATTTTTTATTTTTCAAATAATTAATTCATTCGTTAACTTGTTTTTAATTTTTTAATAAAAAGAGTCTCGATATTTTTATGTCGAGACTCTTTAGTTTAAAAGTTACGAAATTTACTTAACTAAATTAATAACAGTAGGTGTTGCCTGTATGGTTGTTGTCGTAATAAGAGTGTTGTTATTGTGGTGCTTAATAATAACACCGGGTTGAGGTGTCGTTAATTTCCATATTCCTTTTACGGTAATAGTACTATTTGTTGATTGCGATTCTGCTGTAAGCCAATGACGAGAATAAACACTAACTTCGATTTGATCACCTTTATCATCAAATTGATCTTTTTCTCTACCTTGATATAAATTTAAATCAGGATTAACAATACTTAATGTTAATTGCTGATTTTGTATTTTAGCCATGACCATAACCGGCGCATCACTGGATAATAATGTTGCATCCGCTGATTTTAACTTAGTGGCTTCAAAAAAAGCATATCCCTCTTCTTGGGTTATTTTATCTTTTACCGCATGGAGCTGATCATTATGTTGTAATACTGTGTATTCGGGAGCTTTATTATTTTGTGCTTCGATAGCTATTGCATATTCATAATTTTCATTACTCGGTGCCTTACCATGAGAAATAACAGCTGTTGCAAATAATTGTTCTGTTGGTTTTGAATTTCTATCATCAAGTGAATGTTGTTTTTGATAACTAAATTTTACAGTTTGTCCTTTAGTGAGCTTATATAAATTGCCGGCAGGATCAATTAATGTATCTGCATTATTTAAAGTTAATTGAGTATCTAATTGATTTACCTTTTTGCCATTAATGATCACTGACTGTAATTTAGGGACGGCAAACTGGAATAGTGTTGTTTCGGTCGTATGTTGTTTATCATCATTTTCAATACCTGAGCCTAAAGCAATAACTCTATTATCAAATAAGAAATAGGATTTATTTGCCCTTAAGCTTTGTTGTTGATATTTACTGTGACCGTGTAATTTCATGGCAAACATACTGTTATTATTAAGGGTATTTGCACCAGAGTAACTTTCTGTTGAAAGCAACATTTCTTCAATACCTGCAGCAGGTAATTGATTAAGTTTTGCTTCAAGTTCGTTATAGGGAAGATGAATAGTTGTTGTACCTGGATATCTATTCCAATCCCATCCAGCATGGCTAAACCCTGATTGAGTTAAATCAGCTGGAATAATTTCCAATTGTCCATATTGTAAATAACGACCATAACGGTTGTTATTTTCATAGCTTTCATTACCAACAAGATAACGGCTAAAACCGCGCGCTATGGCGAGCCAGCTTTGTTGTGGTGATTGGGTCGATGCTCTTCGTTGTATTGCCATTGATGCATAATTCATTGCCCATGCGCCGACTGGCTCACTTTCAGCGTTAATGCCTTCAAAATGCGTTTTGTTGTCTAATTTTGCATAAGCGGCGGATAATGTGGTATCTAACTTTTGTTTGCCATCTGGGGTTCCTGCTAATGCCATCCATTTAAATGGCGCGATCCCTATTTTATGCAACCCAGTTGGATGACGACCACTTAATACCACAGGAATTTGTGTCTCTTTGGTGTAGATCCGCATTTTTAACAAAACATCTTTTAAACGCTCATGTGCTGAAGTAGATAAGCGAAAAGGTGAATCACTTAATGCATAAACACTGGGTGCTAAACCACCAAATGCATCTTTAGCATAAGCGGGGTAATGTTGTGAATGGTGAAAAATAGAACCATCAGATTTGAAACCGCCAGCAACACCTTTTGAGCTTAGAATGGTTTTATTTAGCCAACTTTGCAGTTGCGCTAAGGCTTGTTGACGTTGTTGATAATCCGGTAGCATCAATAAGCTTTTTATCATCCATTGCAATTGAGTATTGAGAATATCGACATTTGCATCAACAATTTCATTATTTTTTTCAAAAATACGTCCTGTGGCGTTGTACCACATCATAGCTTGTTGAGTGGGGGCTAAAAGGTTATTTTTTGCAAGAACATGACGGCCAATAAACCATGCATCAAAAAGTTCTCTGGTTTGGTAACCAACATGAGTAATAATTTGATAACCACTTCCTCGTGTAAAACCTTGTTCAAGGACATAACGAGTACCTAATAAATAGCGCTCTTCTAATTTTTTTCTATCAGTTGCTGATAATGAATCGCTACGCAAGTAAATAGCAGTTTGAAGAAGCGTTTTGCCCACATCTCTTAGCATATTGGCATCAAGTAATGCTTTTTGAGTCCCCTCACTAAATACACCTTCGACTTTCATAAAATGTTGCCGGTTAGGGTGATCAAGGGCTTTTCCTGTGATTGAGCCATCAGCGTGTTGTGTTAACACCAATTTTTCCCATAATGCTAAATGTTTATCTAGCATATCTGGAGTAATTTTTTTATCACTACGAATTCCTTGATAATATTCAAAGCGCTGATAAATCGAAGCCATTTCTGTTTGGTCATCGCGAAATTCAGTATCGAAGTTTAAAGTAGGGTAATGGGCTTGAAACATCTGATCGTACATCAATAATGCACTCCAGTTTTTACTAACCATCGTGTTTACTGCGTTATTTACGTAAGGTGTTTGATAGTCAGGTACTGCCCAACGATTGTCTAACGGTACACTCATGATGATTTGATCAAAAAAGAGTGTTCCGGCTTGGTTTGGAGCGGTGATCACTAATTGATCAAGTTGACCTGTCGCAGAGCCTTGCATATCACGAAAAGGAACAGCAATACCTCGCCACCCCGTAAAATTAAGTTCAGCATTAAAACTTAGTGCAATTTTATTATTTTGTTTAAATGCTAACGTTAATGGGGAAGATTGAGGTTTTTCATTATAAATCCACATCATAAAAGTGAGTGGTGTGGCTGTATTTTTATCATCTTGGTAATTAACAATATTATTTAGTGTTAATGTTGCTTGTGGTTGATATTGCCATTTGAGTGATTGTTCACCATCTTTAGCATGCTGTTTGCTTAGCGATAATTGATTATTATTTGAAGTGGTAAGGGTATTGGGTAATTCACCTTCAAAAAGATAAATATCGCCGAAAGCTTCATGAGACAGAGTGGGTAATGCTTGTGCGGGTAATGATAAACAGAGGCTTAATGTAACCGCGTGGGCTAAAGGGTTTTTTATTAGCATAATCAGATTTCCTGCAAATAAAAAAGGAACGCAAGAGCGTTCCTTTTGATTAAATCAAGGGAGTGGCGAGAGTTTGATTTCTTGTGGAATACCAAAGTAACTCGTAAACGTCAGTTCAGTGTTATCACCAGAAACCTGATATTTCACTTCACTATTTTTATCAGCAGATTGCCATTTGCCATTAATCGTGACATTGATGGTGACAGGAGTTGCTGCTTTTTGGCGAGTCATATTTAAATCAGGTGTAACTGCACTGACAATAAGAGTGTCTTTTTGTCGATGAGTCATCACAATTGCAGGTTTATTAACCTTTTTGATCCATTTGTCTTCAATTGATGCTGGCTGATAAAAGGCATATCCCGTTACATTGCTGAGTTTATCGAGAATAATATGAACGTCTTTATCCTTACGAAGAACCTGATATAACCCATTATTTTCACGGAATTTTTGTGCCATCTCTCCCATTTTTTCAGGTGTCGCATCTAAAAAGACCATATACTCATAACTGGCATCTTTGGGGCGAGTGCTGTGATCGATCCATGCCGAGCTAAAGTTTCCTTCTGTCGGTTGGCGATTTTTATTTTCCGCTGAAACCTGATGTTGGCGACTTACATTTACTTTTTCTGCTTGAGTAATTAAGTAACCATTGCCATTGCTATCAATTAACCAATCACCTTGTTGAAGTGTTGTTTGATAAGGCATGTTTTCTATCTTTTGTCCATTAATCCAAAGGGTATTTAATGTTGGAGTAATGGCATGTTGGAATAAGGTCGTTTCAACATTTTTATTTTTATCACTACTATTTATATTGCTACCAATAAAAATTAAGTGATTATCAGCGGCTAATACACTCTTTTTCGCAGTGAAATTAGGATCAAAACGCTCAAGATTGGCGGGATAAATAAGATCGAATGCCATCATGCCATATTGACCTTCAAGGGATGATGTTCCGCTAAATCCACGCTCTCCACGTTGCATTAAGGTATGAGGTTTAGGACTGTCTAAGTCTTTAAGAGGAAGGTGAATAGTGGTTGCCCCTGGCATTCTATTCCAATCCCAACCTTCTTGCTGATAGCCCTGTGAAAGCTGCGAGCCATTACTCACTATTTGAGCGACACCATGACTTTGGTAACGGCCATAACGGTTATCTTTGTTATAAATTTCAGATGACCAAACATTGGTGTTATAAGCTTTCAGTGTCACCATTTTATCTTGCCAACGATGAATACCAAAAGCACCGCCATTAAAGGCATAGAAACCTTGAGGTAAAGACGCTGGTGTAATAGTTTCTCCAAAAATAGCAGTTGATTCATTTTGTGTTTTATCACTAATCGCAAGATAAATAGATGCAAGTGTTTTATCAGGCGATGATTTTGCAGACATGGCAAGCCAGTAATAGCCTTGAGCGACTGATTTTAACGAAGGTGAGTTAAAAGGGTGTCTTCCTGCAAGCGGTAATCCAACTTCTGGATTACTGTAGATCCACGCTGAAACCATCGCTTTTTTCAGGTTATTCCAACCACTTTCACCCACTGAAAATGGTGTATCGCGTAATAAATAAATAAGCTGAGAGGCATTTTTAAAGGCTGGGAAAGAGTAGCCCGGATAGTTGCCTTCATGTCGCCATGCTGTACCATCAGGGCGTAAACCATCTTTACCACCCGGTGGCACTTGCGTTAATGCGCCAGTGATATAATGGCTGAAAGTATTAACTAAGTTGATACGCTTTTGATCATCAGGCTCTAGTAATAATAAGGCTAAATGTTGGCGAGATAAGGTATTGAAATAATCTAGATCAGAGCTATCAGCACTTACTTTCATATCAAAACTACTTTTAAACTCACGTGAATACCACAGTAATGAATCATAAACTTGAGTTTGTAGGTTCGCTTCTTTTAGTGCATCAGACATTAATAACGTGGAAATATACCACCAACGAGAACTGTATCCCCAGTGATGGGTTGTCACTAAAGCACTCCCTTTAACAAAGCCTTGATCTAATAAATGCTTTGTCATTAATAAGTACATCTGCTTTAGTTGCGCCTTTTGTGTGGGATCTTTTTCCAGCACATAAGCACGGCTAATATTAAACATTAATGTCGTGTAATTACCTAAAATAACATAATTATCAAATAGTTGTTTATCTTGGGAGTTAAGATTCTCTGGTTGATAAATAATGATTTGTTTATCAGTGATCAGATGTCTGCCTTGCGTTCCACCATTTGCTAAAGTGTGAATATTAAGAGCATCGAAATCACTTTTTAATTTGCTGATATTCTCTTCTAATGCGAGGTTTGTCTCTTTTTCACCTCCGACAAATTCATTAATTAGACGTTGGCGAATAAGATCAATGGCCGCTAAATTTTCAGGTGTTACAGGTAGTTGTGGCTTTACGTTGTGAAATTGAATTTCAGGTTCTGATAAGCGAGTTTTTACTTGATAATCAGACCATTGGTAGCGAGCATCATCGACAGAAAACATAATACGGTCGATATAGATTTCACCCTGACTCACATTAGAAGGCGCTTTAAAACGAATACTATCGACTTTAGCACCTAAAGAACGCCCAATGCTGTCTTGAGTACCATCAGAGGAGGTATTGGTTGCATTTAAGGTCATCTCTCGATTTTCAAGATCGTTATTTAAAGAGACTCCCACAGCACGCCAGCCAGTGAAATCTAATTTTACTTTAAAGCCTGCCTGAGCCTCACTGGTTGAAATGAGTTTTTCTCCGAAATCGATAGTAAGATAACCATCAATCGGTTTTTCATTGTAAAGCCAAAATGAGAAAACGGGGGTAGATGAGCGTCCCCATGCTTTAGATGCTTCTTTATCGGTGGGGACAATCAGTTTTTTATGTAAAGTAAAGCTACTACCACCTTTCCATTTCCATAAAAGAGATTGGTTTCCCATAATGCTACGTTTATCAGATAACGTTAGTATTGAGTTTTTATCTGATGAGAAGTCTGCTAATGGGTTATTTTGTGCAAAATGGTAAATTTCTGACTGCATCAGATTTTTAGGATCAAATGCAGGATTGCTGGTGGCTGCCATCGCGTTATAAGGCGCTGATAATAGCCCCAATGTCATTGCAAGTGCAGTAAAACGAAATATCGGCATTATTTTTCTCCTTAGAAACGCTGGCTAACAGTGAAACCAATGCGTCCTTCATTAAATTTGTCATAACGCTGATAGCCCATCGTTGTGCCTAAATTTAATGATTGAGTGATATCGAGATTTGCACCTAATTCCGCACTAATAATGTCACCACCAACGGTATTTCCTTTAATATCAAAGGTACTTCCCCCTGTATTAAAATAGGTAAGGCTGTGGCGTTGATTGATATCATTGTCACCTGCAATATCTTTGAAATAACGAAGATTAAGAGAGGGGGTTAATTTGCCATAAGCAGTCTGATAGCTATTCCATAAAGCAACAGACCCACCTAATTGATTAACTGCGTAGCGCTGGCCGTAAGTGCGCATGGATAATGCAGAGCCAGTTTCTTCCCAAGAATCAATATTGAGCCACTGATATTGGTAAGTCAGCATCGGTTTAATATGGATGAAATTAAAATCAAAATAGGTTCCGGCATTAATCTGATAACCTAATTGCACACTAGAATAATCACCTTTTGCTTTGGTATTTCCTTCCCATCCGGTATTGCCACCGATATCTCGCTCACTATCTACGGTGTAATAACCAATATTTAAATTACCATTTAGGAATAATGTGTCACTATACCAACCGGTGTAAGGCATAAATTCAAAATGGCTAATTTCTTTACTTGCGTTACGTTGTTTCGCGTCAGCTTTTGCGTAGTTATAAGCAAAAGAAACACCAATAAGAGCATCTTGATTAATTTCGTAATCAGTACCAATTTGGATACCAGTGCGATAAGTGTTGTAACCGTTTATTCCACCTTGATTACTTTGTGTGCCGTAACCGTACAACACATTAGCCCAGCTATTCCAGCCTGCTTCTCTTTCTTCAATAGGTAATTGGTTATCATAGCGTAAATAGCGATGAGCAATATTATTACGCATATCTTCAACCATGATTAATCCAGCTTGAATATCACTGCCATCAACAATAGGGGCTAAGTCATTCGATAACGTAGCAATATTATTATCGTCATTTCCTGCAGCAACTAATAAACTCAGAGCTTCATCTGAAACTTGACTACGCGTATTATTAAATTCATTTAAAACTGTTGGAATAATAAAATTAGCTGCTACTAATCCATTTTCACTGACATTGCCTCGTTTAGCCGCACTAATAAAATTATCTCCTCCTTCATAGCTAATACCATAACGTGCGACTAATTGATTACCACTGACACCACCACTAATATTCGGTGGCGTAGTTTCTAACCATGAATCTGTTTTTTCTAATAAAGGTGAAATATCTGGTGCAATGGCATTGGCATCAGTCACCGTAATTCCTGCTTCATCTTTAATCGCTGAATTAGAAGAAATTAAGACAATATCTTTATTTATGATGTTATCAACACTGGTACCTTTAAAATCCAATTTTGCTTGGCTACCTTTTTTAAAGGTAACATCGCCATCAATATGGAGAATGGTTTCATCGGTATTGGTATTGTCATCGAGGCGGAAAATAAGTTGGCTATTCTCCTTGTTGATAAAATTACCATCCCAGTGAATAGTCTTGTCTTTTCCTTGAATGGTTAAATTACCATGGTTTTCAATTAAAGGAACACCTGTGATTTGATAACCATCAAATAAGGCATTTTGAGCCCCACCTTGATATGCAAAGTTTATTTTAGTGTCAGCATGACCATTTCCTAATATATCGCCGTGGATCTCTCCATTTACATCACTTCTAAAACCCGTTTTTAGTGTTCTAAAATCAATAGCCGCTGTTTTTCCACGAATAATGGCACCATCTCTAACATAAACACCCGTACCACGTTTAGGAAAGTTACCTTCAACCAATATGGCTGTACCTTTTTCACTGGTTACGTTGGCACCATTCAAATTAATGTTACTGCTAAAAGAAGCGCCTTGATTTATCTTGATGGCACTTGCGCCCTCACCAGTAACAGTAATATTTTTTGTAATTGCTTGTGCTTTGTATTCTGTTGATGAGCCATTAAATACAACGCCATCACCTTGCGAAACAGTGACATCTTTATTTATTTGAGCCGTGTTACCGTCATTAACATTAACTGTTTCACAGATATTTAGAGTGGGATCACATTCTGTCGCCCATGCTGAACCATAAATAGCTGATAAAATAGCCACGCTCAAAAATAACAATTTTTTATTTTTCACAATATAACTCCATGAACAATTATATGGTTTTAATTATTAGAATGTTGCTCGGAATGACACTTTGAAATAATCCTGAGTCGATTTACTACCGTCATTTTTATTTTCAACTCGTTCATTATAATATTCCGTCATGACTCGCCATTGAGGAGATATTTGATAAGCCATTTGTAGGGTATAACGAGTCATATCTTTTTCGATATAAATGCCTTGATTGGTTCTATCTTCTATTTTTCCAAAAATAGATTTACGCATTGATGGAGAAATAATTAGCCCTATTGGCGTTGTCCAGTTTACATACATACGTAATTGTTGATTATGATTTGTTTCTTTTTTGTCGTATTCTTGATGTCGTATTGCTTGTTTCCCTCCATCAAAATAAGCAATGGTTGTATTAATATTCGGTGTTACAAAATAACGAATACCAGGTTCAATTTCCCAGCCTAAATAATCAGTATTGGTGATACCATTGCTACGTTTATCTTCTTTCTTTTGTAAGCCAAATAGAACACTACCCGTTAAAACCCAATCTTTATTAATTGGAAATTGGTAATTAGTTTTTGATTCATAAAAATCAATAGTTAATCGGCTACCATTATCATAGTTAGTGAGATCTTGACGGATTTTTAAACCAGGCTGGATCCAGCCATTATTCAACTTAAAGCGATAACTGCCTTGTAAATCATAGCGTTGATATCGGTTTTTATTATCATGTTCACGTTGACGAAAACCAACATCGAAATACCAGTTAGATTTATCTGGGTTAATATTAAAATCAACACGGTAACCAGCATAGTTATTGGACGTATCATAATCTGCTGTTTCCCAAGAAAACATAGCGTTGACATTAGCTGCTTGAGAATGAAAAGAAGTTAAACCTAAGCCAAGAAGAGGTAAGAAAAAAGCAATACGAAGTTTGTTCATGGTATATATCCAATTCTTTATTCGCTTTTATGAGTGCCAAATTTTAGGTGTAGGACGTCTTTCCTTTTATTTTATTAAAAGGACTTTTTATATTAGCGAATTGGGTTTATATATAGCGCCATAAAATTATGGCGCAGATATTTTTATTATTTTTCTTTACATGTCGATATTGTTTTATTTAATTTATTGGTCGTTGCTGTAATAAATTCAGTGGCACGCCAAGAATCTCCTGTTTTTTCCAACCAAGGGGTTAATTCTTCTTTAATTAATTTCTCAATTAAAGGCATATTGTCTTTAGCAATATTTTTCATTTGATAAGGATCATTTACATTGTCATATAAGGTATATTTCAATGGCTGTCCATCTTGCCTATCGATAACCAATGTATGTGTTTTGGTTCTGACGCCCCGCTTACCAAATGAAGGTTCTCCATAAGGAATAAAGAGATAAAGCTGCGAGTTTGCTGTGTCGCCTTTGCCTGTGACCACTCGATCTGAAAGATCACTGCCTTCAACGGAATCAGGTATCCATTCAGATAAGCCAAGTAGACCTAAGATAGTTGGGTAAATATCAGGCGCTGACATTAGTGCCTCGTCAGTGCCTGGTTTAATTTTACCCGGTAAACGAAACATCATAGGAACACGCATGGATTCTTCATAAGGATTATTTTTTGTTGCTTGTCCATTGGCTCCTAAGCAACTGCCATGATCAGAGAAGAAAACCACGAGAGTATTATCTGCAAGACCTTGTTTTTCTAATTCATCGACAATGCGACCAAATTGCTCATCAACACCGTTGACCATTGCCATATATTCTTTGAAATATTGAGGCCCATAGCCTTCTTGGTATTCACTTTCCCATTGTACGTTCGGGCGAGTGTTGAGTTCTTTTGACGTTTTACCTTGATAAGCATCGAGATATTTTTTCGGTACTTGGTCATAAGGCGAATGAGGTGGGTTCATTGAAACCACTAATGCAAATGGTTTTGAATTATCTCTAAATTGATTATTTTCATTTTTGAGGAACTTGATTGCCATATCTGCTTCATGTTCAGGCCCCCATTGATCAATGTAAATCGGCTTATCACGAGGAGTATCGTTTGCCCAATACATAGGTTTTAAATGTAGATCGTAGGTGCCATAAGAATACCAAAAGTCAAAACCATGGCGTCTATCAGGCGCTGCCCATTCATTCCAATAACGGCCTTCCATTGGATTATTATAACTTTCAATAAACGGCTCGTAAGGTGCATCAAGGTGCCATTTGCCAATATAGCCTGTGCTGTAATCGAGCGATTTTAAAACATCAGACCAACATTTTGCATAAGGCGATAAATCAATACCTACTTTGCCACCATAATCATGGGCATTTCCTGTAATTCCATTGCGAACAGGATATTGCCCAGTCATAAACATGCCACGGAAAGGAGAACACAGAGGATAATTTGAAGCCATTTGTGTCATTACTTTGGCTTGCTTCGCAAATTTATTCAGATTTGGTGTAATTGAGGGATCTTCTCCCATAAACTGCAACGCGTGAGCGCGCATTTCATCAGGAAAAACAATTAATAGGTTAGGGGCGTTTTCCGGACGTGATCGTGTGTTAGATGAGTCCACTGAATTAGCAATAACAGGGGTAGAAACAGTCATTGCTGCACCGCTGGCTGCTAGCCCTTTGATAAAAGTTCTGCGGGAAACAGTCATTGCTTCCTCCTATTTTACGTTTACTTTCGAATTGGTGTCTTTTATCTTATTTATACTTTTGTATAAGATCAAAAAGTAAGTTAACGAAAGATCAAGAATTGAAAGGGAGATCACAGAATAGTGTCAATTTGTAAGCAATTTGACAGATAAAATAGGCGTTGGAATATTGTTAAGAATAGATTAACTTTTTATTTGTTTTTATATGTTATTGATTTTATTTGATATCTTTTGTTTTGTGATGGCGGTAACAAAAAAATCTAAAAGTTTTCCTTTTTAGCGAGAAATAGAGATAACAGAAAGTGTAAGTCTTTTTCTTTCGTTTGTTTTCATTGCCCCTTTATGACCCACCAAGATGTTCCATTAAACTCAAAGGTTTTAACTATCTCCATACCTAACTTTTGATGTGCTTTTAGTGAGCGAATATTTTCATTGTTAACAAATGCAATGGGGTGACCACCATGTAAAGTACAGATTTGTTGGTAAAGATCGCTTAATAGTGATTTTCCTCGATGTGATTTATCAATACAAACAGGACCATAAAACCAATTATTTTGTGTTATTTCTGGAAAGCGTCGATTAATCTCTTGAGCAATAGGGGGAATTGAAAAAGACGTGACAGGAAAGCTGAAAACAACCGCAACGATATTGTCTTGGTAAAGTGCAACAATAGTATTTGTACTACTTTGATACATTGCCTCAACTTTATTTTGGGGATATTCGCCATATAAACCACCTTGTTGAGATTCTGAGTTTGCTTGCAATAATGTTGCTACTGAACTGATATCTTTAGACACCATTTTTCGAAATATATAACCCATTTTTTATTCCTTTTTATGCTAAATTATAATCTTAGTATATAAAAAATAATGTATCTTATAAAAAGATATTAAAGATACTAAAGATAAATTTATCAATCTAAAGGTAGTTATTTAATTTTTTGTTAAATCTATTTTGGGTAAAATGTAATTAAAGTAGCAATAGAATATATTTATTACTGCTTAATTAATAATATGAGTTTTATTCTATATTTATAGACAACAAGTATGATTACCAGCCATAGGCTAATCCCCCCCCAATAATAATTTCTTGTTCACTATTTATTGATGAGTTTAATCTAAATGCAATGTCGTTATTTGGCTTATATTGTATTCCTCCGGCAATAGCCGTACCAGTTCGGTAATTACTAATACCAATTCCGCTACTTAAGGTGTGATGGCTAAGATAAGGAATATTCGTCATTGCAACAGATGAAGCAATACCTGCAAATACTTTCTTTTCTAATACGATGATTTTTTTATCTAAATTTGTAATTGAGTCTGTGATTTCAGCTTGCCTTTTCCTGTAATAGTGATCAAAATCATTAACATGGGTTTTTATATTATCGATGTCTGTACTAATACTTCTTTTTAGCTGATTGATGACATTATTTGTTGTTATTCTGTTTTTATCTACCATTTTTTTAGTTTGGATAAGATTGACAGCATCTGTATTATTTTTACCATCACTAATATTCACTAATCGAGAAGTCTGGTTATTTTCAATGTTACCAAATGAAACTGTATCTTCTTCTGTTGCTAATGCATTATGACCAATGGCAACAGCGCGTGTATTTTTAGCTTGGCTATTGACGCCTATGGCAATCGAACCATTACCTGAAGCATTACTGTTATCACCGAATGAAATACTAGGGATATTAACGATTATAGGTGTTTCAATATCTTCTTTTATTGAAGTCGTATTTGAATAAGAAAGTGAAGGAAATAATAGTAAAAATAAAAACAACTTTTTAAATAACATTTAATTTAATCCTGTCAGCAGAATTTTGGCGTAAATTAATGCTAAAGGATTGTTTTTTTCATCACAAATAAAATATTCTGAAATTACTCTTAAAAACAATTTCAAACAAAATTCTAAGTTATTTAATATAAAGTTAATTATTTTGTAGTCATTCTATTAAATAAAGTTATAATCGATAGGCTGTTAAATAAAAAACTGCATCTTTATTAAAATGCAGTTTGGGATAAACGTTAACTAATTTTTTTTCTAAAGGCAAAAGCAACAGAAATCGCTTGTAGCAAACACATTGTTGATGTTTGAGAGCGAAAGGTTTTTATTTGAGCTTCTTTTACCGTTAAACAAACATCACTCAAACTTGCCAATGGGCTAATGGGGCTGTCTGTAACAATAATTTGTTTAGCTTCTTTATATGTAGCCATTTCGCACATTTTTTGCATTTCATTTGAGTATGGATGGAAATGAATGCCAAAAAGTACATCTCGATGTGTAATATTTCTCAATTGCTCTTTGTACATTCCTCCTAAGCTGTTTACAAAAACAGTTTCACAAGGAATGTGCGAGAGAGCATGAAAGAAATAACTCGCAGCACTGAATGAGTGATGAAAGCCACAAATATAAATTGTTTCAGCATGTTCAAGTAATTGTAATGTTTTATTTAACATTTCTCTGTGAGTCTGATTTGCCAATTGTTGCAATGAATGGCTATTTGCTTGTGCAAATTCTTGCAAAATATAGGCAGGCTCATTCAGATTAGGGGGTTCCTCTTTATATTTCTGTTTATAAGTTAAATTTTCATTTTCATTTACCATTTCATTCATCAAATGATGTTGAAATAATTGTTTCATTTCATTAAAGCCAGTGAAATGAAACGCATTGGCAAAACGAATTAATGTCGATGGAGGAACATTTGCTTTATCTGCAAGGATTGCAATTGTATCAAATGCCACACTGTTTTTATTATCAAGTAGATAATGTGCAACCTGCTGTAGCCTTTTACTTAATCCATTATAGCGGGAGCGAACTTGTTCCTGTAGTTCATTCAGATTTGTTGCAGTAGACATAGTACCCTCAATAAAAATACTGTTGTAATTGTAGTGTTTTTTGAGTCGGAATTGAATGTTTTTAGCTAATAGCAATTAAAATGAAATATGGAGTTAATTCAAAGTAAATGAATAACCTAAAGGTAATTATTTGATGTTTAAAACTCTATTTTATTTATTCTTTATTGATTTTATTGTCACCTATCGAAATTAATTTTCTTTAATTGAAATTAAATGAAATTATTGTTTCATTTTGTTAATGTGATGGTAATAATGATATCGTTTTTATTTGCTCAATTTTATTTTATTTAACCTACATTGTTTTATATTATTGTTAATTTAACTTAGGTTGTTATTTTTTATTATTGATATTTCTCTTATTTAAGATTTGAAGTATTTTAATATCTTTGTGCGCAATGATTGATATTCATAATACAGCACTTGTTTTATTTGCTAATGATAGTAATTTATCACTATCTTAATTTAAATTTACTTTTATTGGTTGAATTTTTTATATGCAAAACGATCATTCGTGGATTAATTTATTAATGCACTATTTTCATGATCACTACTCAGAAATGATGCCTATTATTTTTTTTGTATGTATTGTGGGGATTATTTTTGGTGTCGTACGTGAAATGCGTTGGTTATCTGTTTTTTTTACCGTCCCTTTAATTATTATTGTATTTTGCTTAATTAGTTCTAATTTAGGGTAAGTAAAAATATACAATTGTTATTAAGGTTGAACAATAGTTACATTGGTCTTATTTTTATATATTCTTATTTCTCTTATATTTTATTCTATTATTAAGCGTGATAACTCCGTCATCTGTTTATCCGATTTCTGCCATAAACTATTTTACAACAATACTATTGATTAAATAATAAACCAAGTGACTAATAAGAGCTTATTACTTATTGATTATTATTGATAAAGATAAGCAAATAATTTGTTGAATAATGGGCTAACATTTTATTCTCAATATACTAAACTAGATAACATTATTTTAATGAATTAGAAACTATTGGGTTTTTATTATGCAATGGCGAAATAACACGTCTCGCTACGGGCACTTGTCACTCATTTTACACTGGGGGTCCGCACTTACCGTTTACGGTATGTTTGCTTTAGGGTTATGGATGGTTACGCTCGGCTATTATGATAGTTGGTATCATTCAGCTCCTGAAATACATAAAAGTATCGGTATTCTTTTATTTATTGTTCTGATCTTGCGTGTGATATGGCGTTGGATGTCGCCTCCGCCTAAAGCATTATCAAGTTACAGTAAATTCACTCGCATTAGTGCTCATATCGCACATATGCTCTTATATTTCATTTTATTTTCTATTCTCATTAGTGGGTATTTAATCTCCACTGCTGATGGTCAAGCGATATCTGTTTTTGATTGGTTTTCTGTACCCGCTATTTTTACAGGCGAAGCCGAACAAGCAGATTTAGCTGGTGACGTTCATCTTTATTTAGCATGGTCAGTGGTTTTGTTATCACTATTACATGCAGCTGGAGCCTTAAAGCATCATTTTATTGATAAAGATGTGACGTTAAAACGCATGCTAGGAATGCGAACTAAATAATTAAACTGATAGAACAAGATTATGGAGATAACCATGTTTAAGAAAGCTTTATTGGGTTTAACAGCAGGTGCGTTGTTATTTAATGCGAGTACTACTTTAGCTGCAGATTATGCTATTGATAAACAAGGCCAGCATGCATTTGTACAGTTTCGTATTCAACATTTAGGTTATAGCTGGTTATATGGCACCTTTAAAGATTTTGATGGTACTTTCAGTTATGACAAAGAAGATCCATCTAAAGATAAAGTTGATGTTGTGATTAAAACGGGAAGTTTAGACACAAATCATGCTGAACGTGATAAACATTTACGTAGTGCTGATTTCTTTAACGTGAGCAAATATTCTGAAGCACGATTTGTATCAACCAAAGTCACTCGTGAAGGTGAGCATTATGTGGTAGTCGGTGATTTAACATTAAATGGTGTGACGAAACCTATATCATTAAATGCAAAATTAATTGGTGAAGGCACTGATCCTTGGAAAGGTTACCGTGCTGGTTTTGAAGCGACAGGTAAAGTAAATCTGAAAGAGTTTAATTTTAAATCAGACTTAGGACCAAAATCACAAGAAGCAGAATTAATAATCTCTGTTGAAGGTGTTAAAAAGGCTTAATTAAATGCTTTTTGTAGGGAAATAAAATTCCTGGTTATCTAGATGATTGATAAACCGATACCTTAGTGTATCGGTTTTTTTATGCGCAATTAAGATGAGTTGTTTTATACTTAGGTAACAGTTCTTATTTTCTAATCGAGTTAATCAAGAGCTATATATCAATTTATCTGTTTTATTTAAAAGCAAAAAATAAAAAAGAGGAATTTTCGCCATCTCATCCATTTATTTAACAGGAAAAGAGTCAATAATGAAAAAATTACGCCATACTTTTTTGGGCACTCTACTTATCTCTGGTTTTTTAACAACAGGAGTGACAGAGGTTAATGCATGTACTCGACTTGTCTATTTAGGCGATAATAATCAAATTATTACAGCTCGTTCAATGGACTGGAAATATGACATAGGAACAAACTTATGGATATTCCCACAAGGTATGCAACGTTCAGGTGAAGCGGGTGATAATTCCATTAAATGGACATCTAAATATGGAAGTGTTGTTGCATCTGGTTACGATATTTCAACAACAGATGGGATGAATGAAAAGGGATTGGTTGCTAATTTATTGTGGTTGGCGGAATCTGATTATCCTGCTTATACCAAAGAAAAACCCGCTATTTCGATTTCAGCATGGGCTCAGTATGTGCTAGATAATTTTGCTACCGTAGAAGACGCCGTGACAGCATTAGAAAGTGAACCTTTTATTGTATTAACGGATAAAGTACCAGGGCAGGACAGAATGGCGACGTTACATCTTTCTCTTTCTGATGCCTCTGGTGATAGTGCTATTATTGAATATATTAACGGCAAGCAAGTGATTCATCATAGTAAAGAGTATCAAGTAATGACGAACTCGCCCATTTTTTCAGAGCAATTAGCATTAAATAGTTATTGGCAACAAATTGGTGGAACTGTGATGTTGCCAGGAACAAATCGTGCATCAGATCGTTTTACCAGAGCTTCTTTTTATGTGAATGCCATTCCTAAGGCACAATCGAGTAAAAAATCGCTTGCCAGTGTCTTTGGCGTGATCAGAAATGTTTCTGTTCCCTATGGATTAAGTACTATTGAATCACCTGAAATTTCATCTACACGCTGGAGAACGGTTGCTGATCATAAAAACCAACTATATTTTTTCGAATCAGCATTATCACCGAATACCTTTTGGGTTAATTTAAAGGAAATTGATTTTTCAAAAGAGAGCGGGAAAGTTATGACCTTAGTATTAGGTGAAGAACAATCAATCATTTATTCCGCTAATGCGACAAGCCATTTTAAACCCGCAGAACCTTTTAAATTTCAAGGATTAGATAATATTCCTTTAAATAACTAGTTGAGTATTCACGATACCTAATATGAAATTATCCGTAATACTAAATGTGATAGAGACATCTAAAGTGACAAGAAAGATGATGTCTTTATTACTTATCTTAAATGGTATGTTTATCATTTACTCAATTCTGTTATCTCGTGGTATTTATCTGAATTGGGAAATTCATGGCTTTTCTGCGTGGCTTAAATCATTAGGGGTATTAAAATTACTAGATATCCCTAAGGTGATGCTAGCTTGTGCGTTAATTTTGCTCTCAATATTTATGTATTTAGGCGCAAGGATTGCGTGGTGTGTGTCTCTTATCTTATTAGCTACCATTGTTTTTCTTGATGTTGCGGTTTATCAGCAAATTGGTTTTCAGGCTTATTTTTCTTTTGCTTTGGCGATTGGATTATTAATAAGTTGGCGTGCCTTTCCGCATCATAGTTTAACTAGTGCTGGCTTTGTGGCTTTTATCTGTACCCTTTCTTTACTGTTATTCTCAATGTTGGGAAGCCTCTATATTGGGGACGAGTTCAAACCTCATATTACAACGTTAATGGATGCATTTTATTTTTCTATTGTCTGCATGACGACATTAGGATTTGGCGATATTGTGCCAATTAGTACAAATGCCCGTATTTTTACATTAACTGTTGTTATCTTAGGAATAACTGTTTTTACTACATCTATTGTGTATGTGATGGGGTTTCTTGCCCGAGGGACTCGCGATATTGTTAAGAAAAGGATCGCTAAAATGCATAATCATTTTATTATTATTGGATCTTCGGCACTGGCTTCACAATTAGAAAAAGGATTAAGAGAGCAAGGAAAACCAGTTATTGCGATTTGTACTGATAAAAGTAAAGCTGTCTATGATGCGCAAGCTAATATTATTGAAGGTGATCCAACTAACCTTAAAACGTTGCAATCCGCTAATATTGCTAAAGCCAATTGGGTAGCAACTTTATCTGAAAGTGATGCTGAAAATACGTTTATCTTACTTACTATCCAAGAGTGCTCTAATGTCGATGCCAAGTTAATTACTATTATTAATCAAGATGAAAATAGAGATAAGATCAGTCGATTACGTCCTGATATGCTGTTTTCTTTAGCGTCGTTAGGTAAAGAAATTATGATGAAAGTTTTATGTGGTGAATCTATTTCTTCATCAGATGTGACGAATTTGCTTTTAAATAAATATTTAAAATCATAATTTTGAGCAGAGTATCTTTACGAACGATAATGATTGCCATAAGATGTATTTAAAATGCATCTTAATTGAGGTTGGATTATGGAACTTGTTAGTTATAAAACAATGCCAGAGTGGACACGAACATCAATTCCTTTAGCGTTATTAGAACGTCACAATACAAAGGAAGGTACTTATGCTCAAATGCGTGTCCTACAAGGGAATATGACATTTGTCGTATTTAATGAGGATGGTTCACAAATTTCGGTGGACTGTGATACAGAAAATCAACCCCCTTTAATCCAACCTCAACAGTGGCATAAAATTGATAAAGCGAGTGATGATGTACGTTGCCAACTGTCGTTTTTATGTGCGCCAGAAGATAAACTCTTTAAAGAAAATGACTTGTCACTACCGCATTCTGAAGTGCGCTATATGGCAACATTAACTCACCCTTGTAAGGTCTTGGATTTAGGTGCAGGGCGTGGGCGAAATAGTTTTTATTTGGCGTCTCAAGGGTATGATGTCACGGCATTAGATATTAATGCCTCTCATATTGAGGCGATTGAAAGCGTTAAAACTAAAACAGGTTTGTCAGTAAAAAGTGGTTTATACGATATCAATGAAGCTTCATTGACTGAAAAATACGACATTATTATTTCAACTGTTGTGTTGATGTTTTGTCAACGAGAACGTATTGCAACTATTATTAAAAACATGCAAGCATGTACCAATAATAATGGTATTAATGTGATTGTTTGCCCAGTTGAAACAGAAAATAGTGATCCTGCTGAAATTCCATTTAAGACCTTTTTACGCCAAGGAGAATTAGCGGATTACTATAAAGACTGGGAAATCATCAAATATAATGAAAATCCGGGTCATTTACATAAAACCGATGCCAATGGTAATCGTATTGCTTTGAATTTTGCGACGTTAATTGCCCGTAAAAAATAATTCAATTCATATCATTTATTTTTAAATACCCCAATTTAGTTGGGGTATTTTTTTATCTGTTTGAGCACGTTTATTGTTGTAGTGATTTAGTATTTTTTATGTCATTAACTTGGTCTGTTTGTTCTTTTGCTTCAGACTTTTGTAAAATGCGTTCTAATAAAACGGTGTAGATAGGGCGGCCACCTAATAGCTGTGCCAACATAGTAGCACCCAAGCAGGTGATTATCATAGGCAGGATAAGCTGATAATTATCTGTCATTTCTAATACTAAAACTATTCCTGTCAGTGGCGCTCTTACCGTTGCAGCGAATAAAGCACCCATACCGGCAATGGCAAAAGTACCGATTTGAATTTGATAATCAGGAAAAAGTAATGTTGCCATTAATCCGAATGCACTACCAAATAGAGTACCTAATGCGAGAGTGGGGGCAAATATGCCACCAGGGGCGCCAGATGCAAAGCTAATAATGGATGTGATAGTTCGTAAAATAAAGAAAAGTAACACTGCAATAAGTGAATATTGTCCAGTGCTGAGTGCTGGAATAATGCTGAATCCACCGCCAGTAATTTCAGGCATAATTAGTGCTAATAGGCCACAAAGCCCACCAATAATACCGCCGGTTAAAACAAAACGTGAAATTTTATCTTGATAAAAATGCTGAAATTGAGTTTGAACATAAAAAAGTAATTTACTGAATATGACACCGATAATGCCAAATAGCATACCTAAAACTAAATATAACCAAAGCGTATTGAGTGGGGCGGATGAAAATTTACCAATATGAATCACACCGCCTTCGCCATTAAATAAGCGAAAGACAATGCACGACATAATAACACCGATAAAAACTGCTTTAATTGAAATAAGGCTGTATTTAAATTGAGGTCGCATCTCTTCAATAATAAATAAAATACCCGCAAGAGGAGCATTAAAAGCTGCGGTTAACCCAGCGGCTGCACCTGTTGCTAATAATGTGTGGCGTGATTCTTTATCTTTTAAGTGAGAAATGTCATTAACCAATTGGCCAATATTGGCACCCAATTGAACTGTCGGGCCTTCTCGTCCTAATACCATCCCTGAACCCAATGTTCCAATACTGGCAATGAATTTTACCGGTAATACTCGCCACCAACGAACAGGGCGAATATCTATCATTGCTCCTTCAATTTCAGGGATACCAGAGCCACCTGATTCAGGCGAGAATTTCTTGACTAAATAGTAACCTAACATGGCTAAAATAGAAGAAAAAAGTAATGTGCTAATAGCTAGAATATAAGGATTAGTGAAGGTTTTGACGAGTTCTTCTTGCCTGAAGTTTATAACCCAGCTCACACTTTTTTCAAATAAAACACCCACTAACCCAGCAAGCGAACCGATTATGGCAGACAGTAGCAGGACTTTCAGTGGTGCGAGATTGGTTTCTTGTGCTTTTCTGAATAAATTAAAACGTCGTTCATTTTGGCTATTTTGGATAGATTTACGGTTATGCATAACTTTGATTTATGTATTGTAACAATGAACATAATGATAGCGTAATTTTGTATTGAAGTGATATTTCTCACATAACGTAATCAATTTTAGAGTTAGTCGTTTTTTTTTCTAGCATATTTCCACTTTTTCATCTTTAGTGTAATTGATAACAAAAAATACATATTTATATAACATTTGGACGAGAAAGGGTAACTTATGGATTTCATCACGAATATATTAAGTGCTATAAATGGCGTGGTATGGGGAGTACCGATGCTTGTCGGTATTCTTGGTATTGGTCTTTTTATGCAGTTCCGGCTCGGTTTTTTACCTATACGAAAATTGGGTACAGGGTTTAAGCTTCTATTTGAAAAAAATGATAAAAGAGGTGAAGGACAAATATCGCCCTTTAATGCCCTGATGACTGCACTTTCTGCAACAATCGGAACAGGTAATATAGCTGGTGTTGCAACAGCTGTTGTATTAGGTGGTCCCGGCGCGTTGTTTTGGATGTGGATGACGGCATTAGTGGGGATGGCAACGAAGTATTCAGAGGCCGTATTAGCAGTACGTTTTCGTGAAGTTGATAAATACGGAAACTATGTTGGTGGCCCAATGTATTATATCAAAAATGGTTTGGGTAAAAATTGGATTTGGTTAGGTACACTGTTCGCTATTTTTGGTAGTTTTGCTGGCTTCGGTATTGGTAATACAGTACAAGCTAACTCTGTCGCGGATGTATTACAGAGTAATTTTGGTATTTCAACCACGATTACCGCTATTGTGTTAGTTGTCTTAGTCGGAGCGGTGTTAATTGGGGGAATTAAACGTATTGCTGATGTTGCAGGTAAATTAGTTCCAATTATGACTGTCGGTTATTTTGGTGCAGGTATTGTGGTTTTAGCACTCAACGTGACAGCCATTCCTGATGCCATTGTTCTTATTGTTAAATCAGCATTTACACCAATTGCTGCTCAAGGTGGATTCGCCGGTGCCGCGGTTTGGGCTGCTATCCGTTTCGGTGTCGCGCGTGGTGTTTTCTCTAATGAAGCTGGATTGGGTAGTGCACCGATTGCACACGCAACGGCAAAAACACAAAACCCTGTTCGCCAAGGTTTGATTGCGATGTTGGGAACTTTTATCGATACCATTATAGTGTGTTCAGTTACAGGCTTAACCATAATTATTACTGGCCAATGGTTAACCGGGCAAAGCGGGGCAACGTTAACTGCGGCTTCATTCTCTGCTGCTATTCCTGGCGGTAACTACATTGTGGCGATTGCATTAGCTATTTTTGCATTCACTACGATTTTAGGATGGAGTTTTTACGGTGAAAAATGTGTGCAATATCTTTTTGGGCCTAAAGCGATTATGCCATTTCGTGTTGCATGGCTGATTGCGTTACCCGTAGGGGCTACACAATCATTAGAGTTTGTGTGGTTACTAGCCGATACTCTTAATGCAATGATGGCTATTCCTAACTTAATTGCATTAGCCTTATTAAGCCCTGTTGTTTATCGCTTAACAAAAGATCATATAAAAGATGTTAACGCCGATCATATTGGGTTAGATAAAGAAACTGATGCAGTGAGCAAAAAAAAGCTGAAGTAGAGTAACTCGTTCTTACTTATTGGCTAACAACACAACATAAAACCGCATGCTTTATAGAGAGAAGTATGCGGTTTTTTAGGATCACAACTTGAAATATGACGGGTATAGATAATAAAAAGCCTTCTGGGGAGAAGGCGAAGAGATGAGTATAGATATTATATTTATAAGAATTTAGAAAAAAGAGAAAATTTATTCTTTCATACTGATGAAGATGTTTTTCACTTGACTATAAGCATCTAGCATCATTTTGTGTGTTTCACGACCTAAACCTGACTTCTTGTAGCCTCCAAATGGAGCATGGGCAGGGAGTTCGTGATAAGTGTTAACCCACATACGGCCTGTTCTTACCGCTTTTGCAACACGTAAAGCACGGTTAATATCTTGCGTCCAAACACCGCCACCGAGACCATATTCAGAGTCATTAGCCATTTCGATTACTTCATCTTCGTTATCGAATGGAATAACACACAATACAGGTCCAAAAATTTCTTCGCGAGCAACACGCATTTGGTTAGTTGCATTGATGATAATGGTCGGACGAACAAAGAAGCCGTCGTCGTAACCTTCACCTGTAATGCGTTCACCTCCTGTTAAAACGGTGGCACCTTCTTTCTTCGCGAGTTCAATATAGCCTAAGATAGTATCCATTTGATCTTGGCTAACTTGTGTACCCATTTGCGTATTAGGATCAAGCGGATCACCAACACGAATACTCTCAAATTCAGTTTTTAATGCTTTCAGAAATTCATCATGGATATCTTTATGTAAGAACAGACGTGAACCTGATTCACACGCTTGTCCTTGGTTCATTAATATTGCCAATGCTGAATATTTGACTGCTTTTTTCATATTTGCATCAGGGAATACGATATTGGCTGATTTACCGCCTAATTCCAATGTCGCAGGAACCATTTTTTTCGCAGCCGCTTCTGCCACGGTATAACCCACATTGGTAGAACCTGTAAATGCAAGTTTATCAATATCTTCGTGTTCTAAAATAGCTTGTCCTACAACAGAACCACGTCCTGTAACAATATTAATCACACCTGCCGGTAATATTTCATTTAAAATACGACCTAGCTCTAATAATGAAAGGGAAGTCAATGTTGCTGGGTTAATCACAACAGTATCACCTGCTGCAATGGCTGGTGCTAATTTCCATGCTGCCATTAATAGTGGGAAGTTCCATGGAATAATTTGTCCTACAACACCAATCGGTTCACGAATAACAAGACTAATGGTATTTTCGTCTAGGACGGCACTTTCATCGGTATGAGAGCGTATCACGCCTGCAAAATATCGAAAATGGTCAATAGAGGCAGGTAAATCGATGTTTTTCGACTCATTGAGTGGCTTACCATTATCTAATGATTCAATCCAAGCAAAGCGTTCTTGTTCTTGCTCTAAGCGATCTGCAATTTTTAATAAGAGGGCTTGGCGTTCTGCTGGAGAAGTTTTACTCCATGTTTTGAATGCGTTACGTGCAGCCGTGACTGCACGGTTGACATCTTCTGCACTTCCAGATTGGTATTCACTTAATAATTCACCGGTTGCAGGGCTATAGGTTTTGGTTGTTTTTTGTGATGTGCTAGTTACCCATTCTCCACCAATTAGCATTTTGTAGCTTTCTAGAGGACGAAATTCTGATGGAACATTATTTAATTTAATCATTTTTAATCTCCAATGTAGGGGTGAGTATCATTTAAATTTATAGTTTCATTTTGTAATACTCGTGCTAATAACATATATCAAATGAAATAATTTGATTAGCTATTGATGCAATAGGTGATATTAACGATAAAAAATAGTAATGAATATTACTGATTTAACAAAAATGAATAAACTTAATCGTTTCATCTCTCAGCTTTTATATGATTAAACAAAAAACACCCATCAGTTATTCTTAAATATTCTTTCTTATTTACTCATTAACGATGTAATGCGATTAATCAATTTGTTTAAAAAAAAGGTTTTAGATTTATGTGAAATCAAAAGATAAAAAAAGAGATATTGAAAGATTTGCTAGAAATTGCGTTAGATCAAACAACATTTAAATTGTTCAATATTGCACTTTCGCTCTTATAAAAATGGCGTATTCTTATGTTGCATCTATAATGCAACTTATAAAAATAAAGCGTTATCTCTTATTAGAAGGAATACGATATGTATTGTGTGCAATGTGAACAAACAATGAAAACGCCTGTAGGTAATGGTTGTGCCTATGCGCAAGGTATGTGTGGTAAAACAGCAGAAACTTCAGATCTTCAAGATTTACTGGTTGCAGTATTAGAAGGACTTTCAGCGTGGGCATTAGCAGCACGTAGTGTTGGTATTATTGATCATGATGTTGATAGCTTTGCGCCTCGCGCTTTTTTCTCTACGTTAACCAACGTCAACTTCGATTCTGATCGCATTGTCGGTTATGCGAAAGAAGCTATCTATTTCCGTGAAAGTTTGAAATCTCGTACTGTAGCGAAAAATGCCGCAATTCAAGTCACTAATCCAAGAGCTGAAATTCAATTAGCAGGTAACGATTTAGACAGTTTACAAAAACAAGCCCAGCTTTTTGCCTTAAATGGTGATAAAGCACAAATCGGTGATGATCTTCATGGCTTACGTATGCTGTGTTTGTATGGTTTAAAAGGGGCTGCTGCTTATATGGAGCATGCGCATGTTTTAGGTCAATACGATAATGAGATTTATGCAGAATATCACCGTTATATGGCGTGGTTAGGAACGGATCCTGCTGATATGAATGAATTGTTAGAAAATGCGATGGGCATTGGCCAAATGAACTTCCGCATTATGGCGATTCTGGATAAAGGCGAAACTCAAGCTTACGGTAACCCAACGCCAGTTACTGTTAATGTGCGTCCTGTTGCGGGTAAAGCAATATTAATTTCAGGCCATGATCTGAAAGATTTACAAATGCTACTTGAGCAAACGGAAGGTAAAGGGATCAACGTTTATACTCATGGTGAAATGTTACCAGCTCATGGCTATCCAGAACTTAAAAAATATAAACACTTAGTGGGTAACTATGGTAGTGGCTGGCAGAATCAGCAAATCGAATTTGCGAAATTCCCCGGCCCTGTACTAATGACATCAAACTGTATTATTGATCCTAATGTCGGTAATTATGGCGATCGTATTTGGACTCGCAGTATTGTTGGTTGGCCGGGTGTAAAACACATCACTGGCGATGATTTCTCTGAAATGATTGAACAAGCACAATCATTAGAAGGTTTCCCATACAATGAAATTGAGCATTTAATTACTGTCGGTTTCGGTCGTGAAACACTATTAAATGCTGCTGATACTGTGATCGATTTAGTCTCACAGAAAAAATTACGTCATGTTTTCTTGGTTGGTGGTTGTGATGGTAGCCGTGGTGAACGTAGTTATTACACTGATTTAGCAAGAGAAATTCCACAAGATTGTTTAATCATGACCTTAGCTTGTGGTAAATATCGTTTTAATAAATTAGATTTTGGTACTTTAGAAGGGTTACCACGCTTACTTGATGTGGGTCAGTGTAATGATGCTTATTCTGCGATTATGCTAGCTGTTAATCTAGCTGAAAAATTAGGTTGTGGTGTCAATGATTTACCACTGTCCTTAATTTTGTCGTGGTTTGAGCAAAAAGCGATTGTTATTTTATTAACTCTGCTTTCATTAGGCGTAAAAAATATTTATACCGGTCCTACAGCCCCTGCGTTCTTAACAGACAATTTGCTTGCGGTTTTAAATGAGAAATTCGGTATGCGCTCAATCACTACACCAGAACAAGATCTTAAAGAGATCCTGTCAGCTTAATCGTTTAATTCATCATCATTGCCGAAGCCTGAGGGCTTCGGTAAGGAATAAATATCCATGACGATGCCTAGTTCCCTTTGCCCTAATCGTATGCAAGTTCACTCAATTGTTCAGGAAACCCCTGAAGTGTGGACACTAAATTTAATTAATCATGACTTTTATTCATATAAACCAGGCCAATTTGCGTTGGTGAGTATTAATAATAGTGATGAAGTAATGCGAGCTTATACTATTTCATCTTCGCCAGGGCTAAGCCCTTTTGTCACTTTAACTGTTCGCCGCTTAGAAAATGGCGTCGGTTCGGGTTGGTTAACATCACAAGTAAAACCGGGTGATTATCTTTGGTTATCTGATGCACAAGGTGAATTTACATGTGCAGGTAAAGAAGATGCCCGCTATTTAATGTTAGCCGCAGGGTGTGGTGTTACCCCTGTGATGTCAATGACACGCTGGTTGCTTAACAATCAACCTAAAGCGAATATCACCGTTATTTTTAATATTCGTGAGCAAAGTCAGTTTATCTTTGAGAAAGAGTGGATCGAATTAGCCAATGCGTATCCCTATAATCTCAATTTTATTATGATGCCTAAATTACCTGACAATAAAGGGATCTTTAGTGGTCGTATTTCTCAAGAAAAATTAGCTGTATTAGTCCCTGATATTGCGAGTCGCATTGTTATGTGTTGTGGCCCAAATAGTTATATGGAAGACACTGGACGTTTTGCAAGAAATCTTGGTGTACCTGCTGAGAATATCTTTATGGAACGTTTTGGTGATGAACCCGTTTGTGTTGATGAAAATGAACAATTAACCATGACTATTCGTCATCCATTATCGCAAATTAAAGTTCCTGTTGGTGTCACTTTGTTAACGGCAATGGAAGAGAATAAAGTACCCGTTTTTGCTGCTTGTCGTGCAGGTGTTTGTGGCAGTTGTAAAACGAGAATTGTTAGTGGTGATTATGATGTTTCCAGCACCAGTACATTAACGCCTGAAGAGATTGCGCAAGGTTATGTGTTAGCGTGTAGCTGCCGTTTAAAAGGTGATGTTGAGCTAGCATAATCGCTTTTTATTAAACTCTTTCCTTCTATTCTTCTATTCTTTGCCCTGTTAATTTATTAACGGGGTTTTTTATGTCTATTCTTCCCATTAAATGTGGCATTAATCTGGAAAATACCCCCCTTTATTTTAATTTAAACTCCATTTTTATTTATTCAGAATAATAAGAATATTGAAATGGGAGAGTTAATAAAAATATATTTTAATCAGTGTGGAGTTTCCTTATAAACATTCTGCTATTATTTAAACCATTGATTGGGTAAGGGGGGATATATGAAAAAATTGTTAGTTATTTGTTTATTTAGTGTCATGTTATCTGGCTGTGAAAAACCTCAACAAACCCTTGATGGCTCTAATGTAGAGTCATTACGTATGTCAATTGTTGAAATGCGTAATTCTCTCCCCCTCGATGAGCAAGCGCGTTTTGACGAAGCAATAGAGTTGGCTATTCTTAATGATATTAATTTTAATGATTTAGTGATTGCGGGGCGTCATAAGAATGGCGATATGATCACCCGCAAAATGTGCCAATCATTAGATGGTAAAACAGTAAAAGAGATATTTTCACAGGCAGAAGAAATAAGAGTGCAAAAATTAGCATTTAAATAATCAATTAATAAACAGATTATCTCTGATTATGCGATTTTCACTTTCGTAGAAGAGGTTTATTTCTTTTTTATATATTAATTCCAAATGGAATTATATTATTTAGTTGTATGATGAATATTCTTGGCGTCATTTTCAATAGAACTTAAACAAAATCGTTATCGTGCTTTCCATTATAGTGTGAGTGGTTATAATGCGCGCCGCATTCGCAAGAAAATGGCAGTATCTCGTTAGGCGAGGCTCCTATACAAACACAGGTTACTGATCTGACGACGTCGAGAGACGCCCAAGATTAGGACAGGATATATCGACCGAAGGTATATCCCCATGTAACTTCCAGTATTCATCGGATACGTTGTATAGTGCTAAAACCGAGACGTGTAGATAGCTTTTGCATTCTCGCTTCTGGTTTCGCCCCTATGGAGAACTGATTTGCTAAACACAAACAGTAATAGGGAACCACAAAATGACTTTCAATACTCAAAACAAAATGGATGCTGTCTTAGTTGCAGATGCATCCTTAAATACACCACAAAATAATTCCACTCAAGACCAATATCATCGTTTAAAAGACGATGCAACTGTTAGTGCGTATATGAGCCAGTCTTATATTGCGGTTTCAGTTGCAGATTCGGTTGAAAATGTAAAAAACCAACTGGTTAATGATTTAAAAGATGAATTAATTCCAACCTATCTCTATGTTGTTGATAAAGATAATTATCTTAATGGAATTTTACCTGTTAAATCATTATTAACCGCGACAAATGATCTGTTTGTGTCTGATGTTATGCGTCAAACTTTTTTCTCTGTATCACCTGAACAGAATCGACATGATGTGTATCAATTGATTAGCCATAGCGGTTTAGACAGTGTACCGGTGATGCATTTTGGAAAATTAGTGGGTGTGTTACGTCCTCAAGATATTGCGGAATTGATTGAAGATGAAAATACCCTTGATGCACAGATGCAAGGGGCAACGTCACCATTAGAGCAGCCTTATTTAGAAACCAGTCCAGTAACATTATGGCGTAAACGTGTTGTATGGTTATTGATGCTGTTTGTGGCAGAAGCGTATACCAGTACGGTATTACATGCTTTTGAAGATAGACTAGAAGCCGCTATTTCATTGGCATTCTTTATTCCATTACTGATTGGTACTGGGGGAAATAGCGGAACACAAATTACCTCAACGCTTGTTCGTGCGATGGCGTTAGGTGAAGTGAGCTTACGCAATGTGTGGTCTGTTTTAAGAAAAGAGATAACAACATCTATCATGGTTGCGTTAACCATGGGGATCGCGGGTTTTGTCCGAGCTTGGTTCTTAGGTGTTGGAATGGAAGTGATGATTGTTGTTGGATTAACGCTTATTTCAATCACTGTTTGGAGTGCTATTGTTTCATCTGTTATTCCAATGGTATTAAAGCGTTTAGGTATTGATCCAGCCGTTGTATCAGCACCGTTTATCGCAACGTTAATTGATGGTACAGGTCTTATTATTTACTTTGAAATTGCATCTCATGTGATGAGCGAGTTTGCTTAAGACGAATTAACCTATTCTTTTTAAGATCAAGCCGATGTGATTTAACCAATACATCGGCTTAATTTTTATCAATTGGCTTTAATCTTCTATAAATTGCAAAATAGCCTGACAATGGCGACAACGGTACTGTGTTTCCCCACGTAATACCTTGTTATGACGACGAATGGTGAGTTGATGCCCTTCTTCACAATGACAAGCATAGGGAAAGGTTTTGGGTTTAACGGCTGTAACATCAAAATGATGAGTACGTTTAGCTGAAACTTGTAATACTGTTTCCATCATCCACTTCCACTCTTTTCCATGAGGTGCTACACGACCGAAATGGCGACTAACTAGTAAATGCGCTAATTCATGAGGAATAACTTCTTCAATAAAATTCTGTTTATTTTCAATCAATAATGTAGGATTAATACGGATTTCCCAATTTGCATAATAGGCACTGCCTGCAATAGTTCCTCTCTGATTATAATGTAGAGTAGGTTCTGGGTAATTTGTATTAAGATAAAGATTCGCCTGCTGCAATTTTTCACGCAGTGTTCGCATAACGCTTTGCACTAAGGCGATGGGGACTCTTACCGTTTTCATGTCACAGAGCATATAGCGCCTTATACAAACACGCAATAAAAAGAAAACTTGCACAATATATAAATTAACATATTATTAAAAAGTATATTGATTATGGAGTTTACCATGACACAACGAGTTCAACCTGATTTATTAGATGCAATGAAACTGGCAGCCAATGAAGCGTCTAGCATACTTAAGACCTTAGGAAATGGCGATCGCCTCTTGTTATTGTGTCAACTAAGTCAGGGCGAAAAAAGTGTGAGTGAATTAGAAGAGAGTTTAGGGATCCGTCAGCCTACGCTTTCTCAACAGCTGACTGTTTTACGCAATGAAGGATTAGTGAATACTCGTCGTGATGGGAAACGTATCTTCTATTCTATTGCTGATGAAAAAGTATTAGTGCTTCTCAATACGCTTTATCAGCTTTATTGCCCTATAGCAGGTTAAGTTATGAATATAGATTGGGTTCACTTTACGCCTTTAAGTGCGGCAATTGGTGGGCTTATGATAGGTGCAGCCGCCACTATTTTTTTGTTATTTAATGGTCGCATCGCCGGAATAAGCGGTATTTTAGGCGGGGTTTTAACAACAAAACAACAGGGGAATGGTTGGCGTTGGGCATTTTTACTTGGCATGTTAATCGCGCCCACACTCTTTTATTTTTTTGATAAGCCTTTAGCGCCAGTGATTGAAACATCACCTTGGATGTTAATTATTGCTGGTGTACTGGTGGGAGTTGGTACACGTTTAGGGAATGGTTGCACTAGCGGTCATGGTATTTGTGGATTAGCACGATTATCACACCGTTCTATAGTGGCAGTTTTAATCTTTATGGTGATGGCATTTATCACCGTTTATATTCAGCGTCATGTGATAGGAGGCTAAAAAAATGACAAAGCTTGTTGCTTTTTTTTGTGGTCTTCTATTCAGTGCAGGATTGATTGTTGGTGGAATGAGCAATCCGCAAAAAATCTTAGGATTTTTAGATATTACTGGAAATTGGGATCCTTCTTTATTGATAATTATGGGCGCTGGACTGGTTGTCAGTGTTATTGGCTACCAATTAACACGCCATAGACAACAAAGCGTATTAGCGTGCTCTTTGAATATTCCAACGAATAAAGCTATTGATAAACCATTAGTGTTAGGCAGTGTACTATTTGGTATTGGTTGGGGATTTGCAGGGATTTGCCCTGGTCCTAGTTTAGTATTAGCGGGGGCTGGATTTTATCAAGGTATTTTATTTGTTCTTGCCATGATTGCTGGGTGGTTATTAGTCGGACTTTTGCATAAAGCACCGTAATGATAATTTAATATCGTAATCGCAGTATTCGCGAAAAAGTTAAACGGGAAGCCTAGTGCCTCCCGTTTGTGTCTTACTATTTGAATATTATTTAAAGTCAGCGTAAGGAATAAGTGGATTAGGAGGTAAATCTAAATCTCCGTTCCAGCCATCAAACGAATAGCGTAAATACATTAATGCATGGCTTGGGGTATAGTTTTTAGCTTGTTGAATATCGATAGCTGCACCAATAAACCAGTGTGGTGTAATACGATGTTCAACTAATGCTCTTGCGGTATAACCAAAGCCAGTACTGGAGTCACCATCATCAACCTCATTATGTTCTTGATAATAAAGCCTCATCATTTCTTCTCGATCTTCAGGGCTAAGTTCATTCATATAGCGATTAAACTTATCGACGGAGACGAGATTGTGTAAGGGATAGCGTTTTCTGTCATCAGTTTGAGAGTATGACCAAGAAACGGATCCTGATAACTCCCAAGACCAATCTTCAGTGCGTTCACGATAATTAATAGGGATCCCTAAAGAAACATATTTTTGAGGACTATAATAGCCACCTTGACCTAAGGTATAGCCACTTAAATCTTTATCGTAATGCCAGAGCATTGAACTTAATCCAATGGAAACTAGACGGTTATTTTCATTGATCACTTTATAATAGTAGCCCCCCATTCCTCGAAGACTACTATTATCTTCAACATTTTTTCCCGTCAATTTATCGACAGAAACCTCGCCCCAATAACCGTCTTTTCCACCTAAATCATAGCTTCCACTTAAACGAACACCGGTTCTTCTAACTCCGCCCCATGTTTTATTTGTCCAAATATCTCGTTGACCACCAAAAGCAAGCAAAGAGCTATTAACTGGGCGGCGGTGAACATCAAGTGTCCAACCCACATTAAAAAGATCATAGCTATAGGCAATTCTACCGACCCAATCAGTGACTTCAAAACCTAATGGTGTTGTTCCCAGATCCCATTGCCATTGTTCATTTTCCCAACCAATTGCAGGGCTGACGCCAAAGGCTTGTTGTGCTAGAGGAGAACAACCGGTACGGTAGCAAGTCCCAAATTTAGAGTCATAAGGTGATGAGCCAAGTTTGCCACTATTGAGGTTGACTAAATCTGCCCGCCAAAAAAAACGGCCATCATAAACAGGATGATCAAGTTGTAACATCGTAGTGTGGGCGCGTAGTTTTGAATAGCCTTCGCTACCACTAGCGCCCCAATAATCATGCTCAAGAGTAAAACGCCATTCTTGTTGACGATAAAGAGAGTGAGTATCAGCTCGTAGACTTCGAGACAGCCAATTATCTTTATCGTCATTACGCATTAATGTCGTGTACTCAATATTATCTTTTGGCAACTTATCTGTGATCCCATCCTTGATCATCGCTTGTTGATAATAATAGTGAGCTTGCTGACGATGTTGGCTATCACGCTGAAAACGGGCAATATCGCGTAATACTAAAGGATCAACATTCTCTGGCTCTTTTTCAATTTGCTGTGTTAAATACGCAAAATAGTGTTGTGATTTTTCTGTATTACCCACCTCTTTTTCTGCATTAGCAACACGTCTAAGAGAATTACTATCAAACTGGTTGGGGGAAAGGGTTTCTATTTTCGCAAGATAGTATTTTGCCTGTATTTTTTTCCCTTGTGCTAAGGCAATATCTGTTGCGCCTAATAATGCTGCTTCGTTGTTAGGTTCTAAATTTAAGGTGGTATGGTAATAACTTAAGGCTTGTTCAACGTTATTTCGCTCTTGAGCCCAGTCAGCTAAGAGTAAATAAGTCTGTGCTTTTTGTTCTGGCGAGATGTGAGCAAAAAGGTAATCAACAGCTTGTTGTTCTTGTCCTTTTTCGCGCAAAGATCCCGCGTGTGCTAATGCTTCATCAAAACGTAATTGGCTGTCTAACGCTTTCATGCTTTCACTACGTTGAGATAAGGGAATTTTTTTTAGCGTATCGAGCGCTTGTGTTTCTCGATTTGTTTTGTTCAGGTATAGCGCATAAGCGTAAAGGCGAGATACGTCATTAGGGAGGCGACGATTTAGTTGATTAAAATATTCTTCGGCAATTGGTGCTTGTTGCGTCATTAATAAATCATCAGTAAGACGATAAATATTCCATACATCATTAGGGTAATCTTTAGCGATGGCTTTACGCTTTTCAATTGCACTAAAATATTGCTCGTTATGCTCATCATCGGCCGCTACATCTTGCTTTATACCTGAAATTATATAGCTATAATCTTCTGCTAAATTTTTATATTGTCTTGGCGTTAAATGAGAAATAAATTGTAGTGCTTTTTCATGGGACTGTTGGCGATAAAGTTTCGCTAAACTATGTAAAGTGGCTGGGTGATTGGGGTGATATTTTAATGCCTGTAAATAATAATTTTCAGCTATTTTCAATTGGTGCTGTGCAACAGCAATATCACCTAAGCCAATATAAGGCTCACTCTGATAAGGGCCTAACTTATTGAGTTGGTTGAAATAGCGCTGTGCTAATTCATAATCCCGTTTTAGCAGGGCATCATCTGCTTTTGACAGCAAATACCAATATTGATTAGAGTGCAATATTGCTTGCCATTGACCGCTATTATCATGATTAGGTGCTAATTTCAGCGCCTGAGAAAGATAATAAATTGCAGCGCTACGTTGATCAGCGCGGGAATAGCGTACCCCCAAGGCACCCACAATATCGGCATTATCAGGTTGTTGCCGTACTTTTTCCCTCAATGTAACAAGAGGTAATGACGAGACATCAGATTTGGACTTTATACTTGCCATGGTGCTTGTTGTCGCCATGGTTGTTTGTTGCTGATAAATACTCGCAATTTTTGCATTTTGAGAGTATTGACTGTAAATATGATTAAGTCGGTCTATTTTATCCTTGTGTGAGGATTGCATTAGCACTTGGATATACTCTAGTGCTAAGGTTTCATCAGGTGGTATCCCCTGATAGATTTCATCGTATAAAGTTAAGGCATCATCATAACGCCCAGCGGTACGATAAAGCTGAGCTCTTTGCTGTTTTTGCCGATTTACATCTGTTGTTAATGATAACGTTTTTATTGCACGTTGATATTGCTCTGATTGTGGGAATTGAGTGCCTAATTGAGTAAATAACAGTTGTGCTTTTGCATTGTCTTTTTGTTTTACAGCAAATTGAATTTGCATTAATAGGATATGAGGATCATTGGGTTTAATTAAAGATAAACGATGTAGAGATTGAGCCACCAAAGCTTCATTTCCTGTGGATGTCCCTAATCTCACTTGCTCTTGCAAAAAAGCTTCGGTTGTCTCATTGCCCGCTTGTGTGACAGGCAAAAAGCCTGTCAGCAAAAAGAGGGTAATAATAGACTGTCGATGCGAGTGACCAAAATGCCACATAGCTTAATCCTTAGCCGCTAAACGACGTTGGCTTCTTATTTTCATTGCTCGCCAAATAAGAAGAGAGACAAGAATAATACCGATGATTGCCGCTAAGCCAAGCCATACAGGGTGAGAGGCAAAGACGTACCAAACTTCTTCCCACCAAGGTAAGTAACCGACGTAATAAGTATCACCGACACGTAAGCTATTGACGCCAGATCCTCTGACTAATACTACGGAGCCATGCATTGCATCACGCTTACCACTATCACTGATAGCTTCATTTAATAATTTGTAACCTTGGGTGCTATCAGCTAACAGAGCGACTACGCTACGTTGCGAAAAGAAGGGTGATTGGAATCCAATAATGGCACCCATGGATCCTTTTGAGGTCAATGAAACTCGGCTATCAGAGCGTTTATCTGTAGGTTGATAGCTTGTGTGGCTAAATATGCTGATTTCACGAGAAGGTAATATGATTTCACTGCGTGCCTTATCGATCAATACGTTCATCTGTTTGTCATTATTTAATGCGGGTGGAATGGTTCCTATTAGTAATAGATCCGCATCTCTTTTTTGTACCTCTTCTAATGAGTCTGTTAATGAGACATTAAGAGCAGGATAGCCTGTCTGAGCACCTATATTTCCCATTGATATCAATAAGGTTGATAATTGAGTTGGAGAAGGTTGCTGATTAACAAAAATGAGAGTTTCAGAAAGGTCAGCATAACGACTAAATGGAAAACCTGCGTGGCTATAAACACGTAAATCAGGTAAGGCGATATAATGCCGATAATCGCCTGTAAAATTGAAACTTGATAACTCATCAATAGCAACTGCGTTTGGAACAGGTTGATAAGTAATGCATTGATCTAGTGAACCACCCGGAATTGGGTTGGTGTAATCAAAGGCAAATGTAATTTGGTTACGTTCCCCCAGTTTTACTGCAGGAATATTCAATAAATTCTTATGCTCAATCCAGCCTTGAATAAGCGGTAAATAAGCGATAACAAGGTTATCTTTTTTATCTTTTTCAAGAGGATAAGCTTTAATGAAATGGTCGTTTACTGAGATAGACATACGAGAGTCATCTTGAAATGCAGGTGCGGTATAGCGATAACGCAATTGCATTTGTAATCCCGTATTATTAAACATAAAGAGATCAGGCGGTAAGGTCATATTTAACGTAATCGGATTGGGTGTTAATCCCCGAGATTGCAATTGACCTTCATAATCTTGTAACGTATTAAAATAAATAGGTTTATTTAATTGTACCCATTTTGGAGCATCGTAAGGCTCACGAGGGATTAATGCTTCTACTTCATTAATCGTGACAACATCACCTCTAAAAATAACTTGCCCACGAGCAATACCATTTACAGCCGTGATCAAATCATTATCATCACGTCCCATAATAAGAAGTAACTTAATATAAGGATTAGTTGGATGTGTCAGTATTTCGATGGTTGGCTCTTTAACATCAGGATGCTGTTTTAAAAATGTGGGTTTTTGTTGATTCGTTGCGAAAATAATGCTGTGTTGATTTGGTAACTCATTGTAATAAACAGGATAATTTTGTTGACGCCAATCAACTTGAGTACCAAACCAAGAAGAGAGGATCGCAGCTGCTTTTTGTTGGGTTAAATGAGGTGACTGACTAAACACCATCGGCAGTGTTAACTCACCAAAATCACGGTTATCAAAAAAGGGTTCTGGGAAATACGCTAATTCATTACCTAAACGGAGTGATTGAAAGGTCAGATTTAATTGACTGTTTTTACTCACATCAAGCCAGAGTGTTGTATTCGCTTGGTTTTCACAAATTTCACGATAATGGCCAATAAAAGAGAGTTTTATATGGTTAAAATCTTGAATAAATAAGGGATCAATCGGTATCGTAATTTGATTTTTCTTACCTAAATCTTCTTGTTTTAAGGTAATCACGCCCATCATTTCATCATTCAAATAGACATTAAGATGAGACTCTACTGGAAGTAGTGATGGAGAGGGGGTAAATTCTAAATCAAGAGTTGCCTTTGAAACATATTCATCACTACGCACACCGAATTCTAAATAGCCATCAGGGCTAACACCAGTTAAATGCATGGCGCCATAACTCGGTGCTGCATTTGCAAATTTTAATATCTTCTGACGAGTAGACGACGTGAGCTCACCAGAAGGTAATTGTGTATTTCCAGGCTCTGCTTGAGAAGTAACATCAAGAGCCACTTCAGTTAATGTAACAGATGGTTTTGAAATGGTTGTTTGCACTTCTTGTGTTTCATCTCCATAAACTGAAGAAGTGAGCATAAATAAGGCAAATATGAGAAAACGTTTTTTCATTATTGTTACCCATGATCTTATTGTTTATTAATAAACTCCCAGAAAAGTGAGTTTTTCCTTCAAGATTGATGAAATATTTGTGAAACATTAACGCGTTGAGGGAGTAATGATGAAAGCCACAGTAAAAAGAGACCGAGTAAGCGAAAAGTGGCGTAAATAAAGTAAGGAGCACGCTTTAACAAGGTGTTATAACCTTGCATGCTGATAAAAATAATATTTTTGAGGCTACTTAACGGTTTGTCGGCTGGAAGTTCGTTTTGCCAATCAGCCCAAGTATCAGCCCGCTCAAAAGTACAGGCGGTAAAATCGATCGCTTTTTGCGTTGTCATCTCAAGGAGTTGCAACCCGATGATTTGCCCTTCAATACGTGAAATATTGGCTTTAAATGCATGTTCACGCTGATTTTGAGTGAGCAATAGTGTGATGTTTTCATTTTGAGAAAGTGAAAGTATGACGTTATCAGGCAATAAAATGGCACAGCTATTATCTGAAAAATCATAAAGATAGCAGCGGTAGAGTGCACCATTGTTTAACAACAACATAGCAGGCGCTTTTATTCGAACTCGAGGAAATCGGCGTTGTTGTTTGGTTTCAACAGAAACGGCAATAGCAACACCTAGCAAGATAAGGTTATAGCAAACCCATAATAAACACATGACAGTCGCCCAAGCTTCGTCAGGATCGCCTGTTGCAATGCGCCAAAAAGCAAACAAAATTCCCAGTAAATTCAAATTGAAAAAGAGTAAGTAAGGGCGATTAATGTTCCAATCCACAAAACCTTCTTCCATCACTCCACCTTTTTCAGTGACGTTAAATTTGCCTTTATACGGGGAAAATAGTGTGCTTAATACAGGGCGAGTGGTGTACCACGCCAAAATTGTTTCATAGATCTCTCCCCAAAATGAGTGGCGATAGGCACCTTGTAATTTTGAACTTGCCAGAGAAATGTGGATCAAATACGGCACAACATATAAGGCTATAGCGATAGCAGGCGCATAAATGATATAGGCGTGAAAAATAAGAAATGTCAGGGGGGCGAGTAAGAAAATCATACGAGGAATGCCCGAGAAAAAATGCAACATAGCATTTAAATAACAGAGGCGTTGAGGAATGCTTAATCCTTTACCGAAGAGAGGATTATCAAGGCGGAATATTTGTACCATGCCTTTTGCCCACCGAATACGTTGTCCGATATGTGCCGATAATGATTCAGTTGCGAGACCTGCAGCTTGTGGTATGCGAATATAGGCAGATCGCCAGCCATGACGGTGTAAACGTAATGAGGTGTGTGCATCTTCGGTGACTGTTTCAACGGCAATACCACCAATTTCATCTAATGCAGTACGACGTAAAACTGCACACGATCCACAGAAAAAGGTAGCATTCCAAGTATCATTGCCATCTTGAACTAACCCATAAAAGAGTGTGCCTTCATTAGGTGTTTCGCGAAAATTACCTAGATTACGTTCAAAAGGATCGGGGGAGAAAAAATGGTGAGGTGTTTGTACTAAGGCCATTTTTTCATCTTGTAAAAACCATCCCATGGTAAATTGTAAAAATGAACGTGTTGGAATATGGTCACAGTCAAAAATGGCGACAAATTCACCAGAGGCGAGGGATAAAGCATGATTGATATTACCTGCCTTGGCAAAATTGTGTTTTTCTCGTGCGATATAACGAATGCCGACCTCTTGTGCAAACGCCTTAAACTCAGGACGATCACCATCATCAAGCAGATAAATAGTGAGTTTATCTTTAGGCCAATCTAAATTTAAACTGGCATAAATGGTAGGTTTAACGATTTGTAGATCTTCGTTATAGGTAGGAATGAAAATATCAACACTTTGCCATTTTGTAATATCCTCAGGCATAGAAATCGGTTTTCGATGCAGTGGCCAAATACATTGCATAAAACTGAGAAATAGCACACACCATGCGTAAGTTTCAGCAAGTAATAGTAGTAAACCGAAAAAAAGACTAATGTTATCAACCCAGTACAGGGTTGATTGATAACGCCACCAGATATATCGACATGCAATCGTTAGAGCCAACATAATTATGGCAATTGAAGCAAAACGCCCATGAATATCGCGGAGCGCTAAAGCCACTAACCAAAGAACAATCACAAAAACAAATTGAAATGTGAGATCAAAAGGTTGGGTAATACTGAGTAAAATAAAGAAAACAGCCAAAACAGCAATAGCTGAATAAAGCAGATATTGCCAAATGGATGTATTTTTTTTCTTATGCTCAATAAGTTCAATAGCGATAGGTGAAACATGGACAAAGAGTTTTTTGTACAGATTTCTGACATAAGAAATAAATTGTGTTGGTTTTTTCACTAATAATTGCACAAGGTAGTGGCAAATGAGCCAAATGCTTTGTAATAAATAGCGTAGAGGATCGAAAACTTTAGGGCAACGAGGATTGATGTGAGGAAATAACAAACGTTGTTTTCTGGCAATTTTTCGCCAAAAAGGTGATTCCATTCGTAAGAATATCCACATAATGCCCATAAATAGCTCACTAACAATGGTAGCGCTACGAGAGGCACCGTTATGACGATAGAACTTGTAGTATCGAATAAGAATGTGTTGTGGCACCTTCTTTTCTTTTTTTTTCGTGGCATCGAAAGATGATGGCATTATGGCTGTCCTTCTTTCCTCTCAAATAATGGGAAACACCATTGGGTCAGATGTGTGATTTCTTCCACTAACATGCAATTAGCTTGATAATCATATAAAGGTAAACGTGAGGCACATGCTTCTACTGACGCCTCATCTCGATGAAGAACAATAGGACATAAGGGAAAAGAGGTTGTTTGCCAAAATTGATAAAAGTCTTGGTGAATTTGGCTAGTTGCACGAAATTGATTAATGAGTATGTATTCATTTTTAACAAACTCATGTTGATTCAGACGGATATGGCAGTTGCTTTCAGCCATTGCAACGGTGAAAAAAATAGCTGCTTTTTCTATCCAAGGGGTAAATAACGTATCTTGTGTATGTTGCAAGTCCATTAAAATAATGGCGTCTGGATGCAGTTGAATAAAGGATGATAAAAAATGATTGAAATGCTGTTTTGCTGAAAATGATAACTGCAAGAGTAAATTATCCTTCGTATTAACCAAACCAAACGGTAAAACTTGATAGTGTGGTTGATAGTTAAAAATACACTCCTCTACGGGGGTTTGAGCCAATAATGCCTGACTTAATGGGGGCATTTTTTGTTGTGCAGGGAAATAAAAAGGTAAAATATTTTCAGTACAATTATCAATAATAAGGACTTCTTTGTTTTGTTGATTAAATTGTCGAGCAAGCGTAATTGCCGTGGATGTTGTACCCACTCCGCCTCGTATTCCTTTTAATACAATAAGTGGCATAGTTAGCCTCATTTAGTCATGTAATGAAATGCATTAAGTAATGGCCATCGATAAACAAGCACACTATTTTCCTCTTCTTTATTAATATCCTGATAGTGATAGTTATTTAATGAAAATAATTTTTTTAATTTATCTACATCCTTATTTAGATTATTTTTTTCTATTTTTATATTTGAGTTAATAAAAATTTCATTTTTCACATCAATAATCTCCAGATAAAAGAAAAATAAATTTCATTCCGAATTTTAACTTCCGTTAAAAGAGTGTTTAATTAATTTTTATTGCTGGTTTTTTTTAGGTTTTCATATTTAGGGTATGCTTTAAAAATAATTATTTCAATTACGTAAAAACACATAAAATAGATATTTATTATCTTTTGAATGTGAAGTTAATTGTTGGTTTTGCTTTTCGTTTTTTTATTTTTATTTCTTTTATGAAAATAATTAAAAGTAATAGAAAAGGCGCTTTACTGCAAAGTAAGGGGATAAACAATAATTGTAAATTAGTTGTTTATAACAATGTATTAAATTATTTAATTTAAATTCTAGTTATTATATATTGATTTTAATCATTTTTAATAAAATAATCATTAATTGATAATCTCCTGTTGATTATTTATGTTTTTATATCAAGTTATATATTTCTTTATTGTTGTTTATGTTGGTAGCTTGTTGTTAATTATTATTTATATGTGGTTTATTTTGTTTTTGTTTCGAAATATAAAAATAAGATAACTCTGTGTTTCATTATTTAATGTAAATAATGAGCTGTTTTTAAAAATAGTAGCTATTATATAAATAGAAGCTTGAGTATTTTCTTTTAAATTTGAATTAAACAAGTTGGATTTTATTATTGTATTTATCAGAGAAATAGTGTTCCTCTGTTAGTTTTATTTTTTATTGATTTTTATTTAAGGGGTTTTACTAAGTGGTTAAATAAATATTCTATTATATCTTTATTTAGTAGTTAATTTAATATCAGAGGTAATGAAAAGGCAGATGTGAGTTATCATATAATTGTCGAGTTGGATTTATTTATACTAATAAGTAGGAAATCAAAATGAACAAGTCTAATTCAACCCAGTTCGATTTTTTACATTACTGGCATGGGTTGGGAGCATGGAATTTCTATTTTTTACTAAAGTTTTTTTTCCTTTGGTATGGTTATTTAAATTTTGATGCTTTTAGTAATCTACTTTTTCTCGCATTTTTATTGTTTCCATTACCTAAAAATATTTGGCATAAAATGCGTAATTGGATTGCTATCCCTATTGGGATCATTTTATTTTATCATGATACTTGGTTACCCAGTTTTTCAACGGTATTAGCGCAAGGAGGGCAACTTAAACAGTTTTCGTTTGATTATCTTGTTGAATTAGCGGTTAATTTTATTAATATCAAAATGATAGGTGTCGCCTTTATTTTGCTGGTAGCCTACCTTTTTATTGAACAGTGGATAAGGGTTTCTGTTTTTGTCATTGCGGGAGTGCTGTGGTTAAATATTGGAGGATTCACCCATTTTTCACAAGGTATGGTGCCTGCCGTTTCAGCAAATAGTTTTACCCAAGAAAATGATATTAATCCTGAAAAAATGACTGCATTAGCAAATGTCACTGAAGTCTTGCCTGAATCAGTCGAGCCAACTGCTGTTCCTGAAAACACTGTAGACATAGCATCAGTAGGAACCATTTATCCGCCCCAAAAACAGAAGGTCAATAATAAGGTATTGGATGATTGGTTAACACAATTTTATAGCTATGAGAAAAAACGCATAACACCTTTTCCTACACAGTTGTCTACCAATGCCCAACCATTCGATATTTTGATTATTAATATTTGTTCGCTTTCGACTGCGGATGCCGCCGCCGTTGGCTTACAAGAGCACCCTATTTGGGGTAATTTTGATGTGCTATTTAGTCACTTTAATACGGTTTCATCTTATAGTGGCCCTGCATCATTACGATTATTACGATCAAGTTGTGGGCAGGCTCACCATTCTGACTTATACGATCCGGCTGATACACAGTGTTTGTTAATGGATAATTTATCTTCACTCGGTTTTGCGAAGAAATTAGTATTGGATCATAACGGAAAGTTTGGTAACTACCTCAAAGAAATTCAGCAACTCGGTAATCTTAATGTCACTTTGCAAGATCAAGAAAATCTTTCTCATCAAATAACGGCTTTTGATGGTACTAAAATTTATAACGATAAAGAGACATTGATGCGTTGGTTGCAAGGCCGTGAACAATCGAATGAGAGTCGTAGTGTGACGTTTGTGAATTTAGTGTCATTACATGATGGTAATCGTTTTGTGGGGGAAAATAATACGGCTGATTATGGTAAACGCGCCAGCACTTTATTAGATGATTTAGATAACTTTATGAATGAGTTAGATAAAAAAGAAAGAAAAGTGATGGTCGTCATTGTGCCGGAGCATGGCGCCGCTTTACAAGGTGATAAAACACAAATGTCAGGTTTAAGGGACATTCCTAGTCAAAGTATTACTACAGTACCCGTCGGTATTCGGTTTACCGGGATCAAAGATAGAGCACAATTTTATCCACCAGTGATTATTGAAGAGCCAAGTAGCTATTTGGCCTTATCTGAATTTATTTCTCGTAATGTGAATGGTGATGTTTTTAATCAATCCGCTATTGATTGGAATGGATTAGCGAGTGAATTACCGCAAACAGCCAATGTCGCAGAAAATCAAGCTACTGTTGTGGTTGATTATCAAGGTCTGTCTTATATCAAGTTAAATGGTGGTGAGTGGATTAATTATCCTAATTAACCTGTAGCAGAAATAATTTCGTCATAACTCTATGTTCTTGTTTTCTCCTTTTGAGATCCCCGTATTGATTACGGGGCTTTTTTATGGAGTTAGACATAAAACAAAGAGTAATAAAAAAACCACTTCTAAAAAGAGGTGGTTTTATCAAACAATCAATAGCGTGATATTATGGATAGAGATTTATTTTAAACCTGCTGCTTCACGTAAGATTTCTGCTTTATCTGTTGCTTCCCACGGGAATTCAGCACGTCCAAAGTGGCCATAAGCGGCTGTTTTTTGGTAGATAGGATGCAGTAAATCTAACATTTGAATTAATCCATAAGGACGTAAGTCAAAGAATTCACGCACTAACAAGATCAGTTGTGATGTTGGCACTTTTTCTGTACCAAAGGTTTCTACCATAATTGAGGTTGGCTCTGCTACCCCGATCGCGTAAGAAACTTGGATTTCACAACGATCTGCTAAACCAGCAGCCACGATATTTTTAGCAACATAACGAGCGGCATATGCGGCAGAACGGTCTACTTTTGATGGATCTTTACCAGAGAAAGCACCACCACCATGACGTGCCATACCACCGTATGTATCAACAATGATTTTACGTCCCGTTAAACCACAGTCGCCCATTGGACCACCGATAACAAAACGACCCGTTGGGTTGATGAAGTATTTAGTTTGTTCATTTAACCATTCTGTTGGAAGAACCGGTTTAATGATCTCTTCCATCACCGCTTCATGCAGGTCTTTTTGTGAAATATCTTCAGAATGCTGAGTTGATAATACCACGGCATCAATACCGACAACTTTATCGTTGTCATATTGGAAGGTAATTTGGCTTTTCGCATCAGGACGTAACCAAGGTAAAGTGCCACTTTTACGAACTTGTGCTTGGCGCTGAACTAAGCGGTGAGCATAAGTAATTGGTGCAGGCATTAATACGTCAGTTTCATTCGTTGCGTAACCAAACATTAAACCTTGGTCACCGGCGCCTTGTTCTAAAGGATCTGCTCGGTCAACACCTTGGTTGATGTCTGGTGATTGTTTACCAATCGCACTGATAACTGCGCAGGAATTAGCATCAAAGCCCATATCGGAACTGGTATAACCGATTTCACGAACGGTATTACGTGTAATTTCTTCGATATCGACCCAAGCTTTGGTGGTAATTTCTCCGCCTACCATGACCATGCCTGTTTTGACGTAAGTTTCACAGGCAACGCGTGCTTTTGGATCTTGTTCTAAAATAGCATCCAAAACAGCATCAGAAATCTGATCTGCAATTTTATCTGGATGACCTTCTGAGACTGATTCAGAAGTAAATAGGTGTGTAGTCATTATATCTCGTTACCTTAATACAAACGGTTTAAGGATGGATGTTTTAACATCTAGACGTCCATTTTATGACTCTTCTCTCTTTAATTCCAGCTTTTTTTAATCAAATATAGGGATAAAGCAGAATCAAACAGTCAATCTTATTTTTTATTACGCGCTATTTTCTGATGATGAAAAATTAGAAATAAGAAAAAAAAGGTTTTTGTGCATTTTGCTTTTGCATTTTAAGTTAACTACAGGTATAAACTCGCGGTTACTGTGAAATCTGAACACAGTGTAAACCGCAGAATTTCGAATTCTGTTTCTCTGTTAGGGAAATGGCTTATAGGTTTAAGTCATGTGTGGAGTGAATGGGTAATGATCCATTGTCTACAGGTTAATCTTTTCAAAAACCAAAACAGTACTCGCCAATACTATACACGTAGTATATCTAGAGTGATTTCCTCTTTGAGCTCTTTCTCTTTAGAGCGAAGTTGTCTGTTACTTGCCAATAGGTGATTGTGTTAACTCGTTATAAGTTAACTCAAGAACTTTCTACTATTATGTCCTGCGAATAGCTGGATAATCATATAAAAATATAGTGAGTCATTACTTCCAACTGTTATTTATCAGTCGTTTCAGATTTTCAATAAATTATTGACTACTATAGTGACAGGCAAGGTATAAACTCATACTCCCTAAGGAGAATGTCATGAATGATAACATCGCTCGTAAGATGCAGCAGACCTATAATATTGCATATTGGGGTGGCGGTTACTATTTAGCGAATAATCGGGGAAATATTAGCGTTTGCCCTAATCCTGATGTTCCTGATGCCACTTTTGATTTAACTGAATTGGTTAAACGGGTTCAAGAAGAGCAATCCAATCTGCGCTTACCTGCACTTTTTTGCTTTCCTCAAATTTTACAGCATCGCTTACGTTCGATTAATGCGGCGTTTCATCGTGCACGTGAATCTTATGGTTATAAAGGTGACTACTTTTTAGTTTACCCAATTAAAGTTAACCAACAACGTCGTGTTATTGAGTCATTAGTCAATGCTGGAGAGCCTTTAGGTTTAGAGGCTGGTTCTAAAGCCGAATTAATGGCCGTGCTTGCTCATGCCAATATGACAAGCTCTGTGATTGTGTGTAATGGTTATAAAGATCGTGAGTATATTCGTTTAGCACTTACAGGCGAAAAACTTGGACATAAAGTTTTCTTAGTGATTGAAAAAATGTCTGAGATAAAAATGGTACTTGAAGAAGCTGAACGTTTAGACGTTATTCCTCGTTTAGGGGTTCGCGCTCGTCTTGCCTCTCAAGGATCCGGTAAATGGCAGGCAAGTGGTGGTGAAAAATCAAAATTTGGTTTAGCTGCGACACAAGTTCTGCAATTAATTGATATGTTACGTCAATCTGATCGCCTAGAGAGTCTGCAATTACTGCATTTCCATTTAGGTTCACAGATGGCGAATATCCGTGATATTGCAACCGGAGTGCGTGAATCTGCACGTTTTTATGTTGAACTGCATAAATTGGGTGTGAATATTCAGTATTTTGATGTGGGTGGCGGTTTAGGTGTGGACTATGAAGGGACTCGTTCACAATCTGATTGCTCGGTTAACTATGGTCTTAATGAATATGCAAATAATGTTATTTGGGCGATAGGTGATGCGTGTGATGAAAATGACTTACCACATCCAACCGTTATTACCGAATCAGGTCGTGCGTTAACGGCACATCATACCGTATTAATTTCTAATGTTATTGGTGTTGAACGTAATGAATTTACCGCGATTACGCCACCTGAAGAAGATGCCGTAAGACCTATCTCTAGCCTTTGGGAAACATGGGAAGAGATGCAAACCAAAGGGCATAGCCGTTCATTACGTGAATGGTTACATGATAGTCAATTAGATTTACACGATGTGCATACTCAATATGTTCATGGCATGTTAAGTCTGACAGAGCGTGCATGGGCAGAAGAGTTATATCTAAATATTTGTCGTCGTATTCAATACGATTTAGATCCAAGTAATCGTGCTCATCGCCCAATTATCGATGAGTTACAAGAACGTATGTCAGATAAGTTCTATGTTAACTTCTCATTGTTCCAATCTTTACCTGATGCATGGGGCATTGATCAATTATTTCCTGTATTACCGATTGAAGGGTTAGATAAACCACTGGATCGTCGTGCGGTGCTACTCGATATTACGTGTGACTCAGATGGTATTATTGACCATTATGTGGATGGTGATGGTGTTGAAACAACCATGCCTATGCCAGCCTATGATCCTGAATACCCGCCTATGATTGGCTTCTTTATGGTTGGGGCTTATCAGGAAATTTTAGGCAATATGCATAATTTATTTGGTGATACTGCGGCTGTTGACGTTTATCTTGATGAAAAAGGTAATCTTACTTACGTCCAAAGCGAAGAGGGTGATACTGTTGCCGATATGCTTCAGTACGTTAAGTTAAATCCAACGGTGTTGTTAGAACGTTTCCGTACTCAAGTAAAAAATGCGCAGTTAGATGAAGCGTTGCAAGAACAATTCCTGACTGAATTTGAAAGTGGTTTATACGGTTATACGTATCTGGAAGAAGAAGAGTAATTCTTAATTTTCCAATGCAAGAGTGATGTTATTAAACATCACTCTTTATCTATCATATTGATTTGTATGTTACTTATTTTAAATAAGTGACAGAGGTAATAGCATGAAAAATAGTACGTTAGGTAATGAGACAGATAATTCATTGATCTCTAATGCATTTGGTTTTTTACGTTTTCCACTGAATTTTCAGCCTTATAGCAGTGATGCAGATTGGGTTATTACGGGTGTACCTTTCGACATGGCAACATCGGGTCGTGCGGGAACTCGCCATGGACCGGGTGCAATCCGCCAAATCTCAACTAATTTAGCGTGGGAAGGAAATCGCTGGCCTTGGGATTTTGATATGCGTGAGCGCTTAAGCGTAGTCGATTGTGGTGACTTAGTTTTTAACTTCGGTGATGCGCAGGATATGAGCGATAAACTACAAGCTCATACAGAGAAGCTATTAGAAGCCGGAAAAAAATGTTTAACTTTTGGTGGTGACCACTTTGTCACATTACCTTTATTACGTGCTCATGCTAAACATTTTGGTAAAATGGCATTAGTCCATTTTGATGCGCATACAGATACTTATGGTAATGGCAGTAAATTTGACCATGGTACCATGTTTTTTCATGCGCCAAATGAAGGGCTAATTGATCCTAGTCACTCTGTTCAAATTGGTATTCGCACTGATCACGATAGTGATAATGGTTTTACCGTGTTAGATGCAGCACAAGTTAATGATCGTGGCGTGGCTGATCTTGTTGATCAGATCAAAAGTATTGTTGGTGATTTACCTGTTTACCTGACTTTTGATATTGATTGTCTTGATCCTGCATTTGCGCCAGGAACGGGTACACCCGTTGTCGGTGGCTTAACAACCGATAAAGCCCTGAAGATCTTACGTGCATTACAACCGTTAAATATCGTCGGTATGGATTTAGTTGAAGTTTCTCCTGCTTATGATCAATCTGATATTACAGCACTTGCAGGGGCGACGATTGCGCTTGATATGTTATATCTGCAAGCAGCAAAAAAATAATTTCTGTTAATCTTAGAAATTAGAAGTAAAGCGATATCTTTTTAGGTATCGCTTTTTTATTTTTTACTCTATGAATTAATGAGTTAAGCATTTTTTGCTAATAAATTAATCTACTGCTCAAATGTCTTTTCTGCTTTTTTTAGTGTTTATTTTATCTTTTATTGAGCGCTTATTCTAAATGATAATTATTTATAGAGTGTTTAATCACTATTATTGCGTTTACTAGTGAATGATCGTTATTTTGTCACTCGCCTGTTTAATTGCTACTGTTAATCTATTAACAAAGTTCTTTTTTTAGAAGAGCTTTTTCATCTGTGAATATTCAGGAGAAAGACAATGGCTTTGAATGGTAAAGTAATTTTGGTTACAGGCGCTGCTCAGGGAATTGGCCGTGGCATTGCATTGCGTTTAGCAAAAGAAGGTGCTGATATTGCTCTGGTTGACTTGAAGGCAGATAAGCTAGCAGATGTGGCAAAAGAAATTGAAGCACTAGGACGTAAAACAACAATTTTTGCTGCTGATATTAGCCATCGTGATGAGGTTTTTGCTGCTGTTGAACATGCTGAAAAGACGTTAGGTGGTTTTGATGTGATGATCAATAACGCCGGTATTGCACAAGTTAAACCTCTGGCTGACGTAACACCCGAAGATATGGATAGGATCTTCAAAATTAACGTAAATGGTACTATGTGGGGGATCCAAGCAGCATCGGAGAAATTTAAAGCATTAGGCCATAAAGGTAAAATTATTAATGCATCTTCTATTGCCGGGCATGATGGTTTTGCAATGTTAGGTGTTTATTCAGCAACTAAATTTGCTGTGCGTGCGCTTACACAAGCTGCAGCAAAAGAGTATGCCAGCGCTGGCATTACTGTAAATGCTTACTGCCCAGGTATCGTGGGCACAGATATGTGGGTTGAAATTGATGAGCGCTTTGCCGAGATAACCGGAGCACCAAAAGGCGAAACCTATAAGAAGTATGTTGAAGGTATTGCATTAGGGCGCGCTCAAACTCCTGATGATGTTGCAGCCCTCGTTGCTTTCTTATCGAGTGATGATTCTGACTATATTACAGGCCAAGCGATTTTAACTGATGGCGGTATTGTTTATCGTTAATCACTAAAATAGAGTGTGACTTGTTAATACCCTGTGTTATTTAAGATAATGACACAGGGTATTTTTTGTGGGTGATTTATAACGAAATCAAAGCTGAAAATAACGGGCAAGCAACGGGGCTGTAAAATTCTTTTTCAAATAAAATCCTCTAGGTAATGTCATGATGCGTTGCCCATTTTCACCGATAGCCTCGGTTAAGGCTTTACTGTTTGCGGCTTTGGGGCGAATTTGTAACACCTGTCCATGACGTGCCGTAATACTTTCTACTTTGCCCAGTACAATCATATCCATTAATTCTTCCCAATCATGGCGTAATAATTCTTCTTCTAGATGATTGGGACTCCAGAGTAGTGGAGAGGCAACGCGACGTTGTGCTAATGGGATCTCTCTTTCACCTTCAACAGGCACCCATAATACTTTAGAGAGTTTACGTTTTACATGGCTATTTTCCCATGTAATACCACTGTTTCCGGTTAATGCGGCAACACACACAAAGGTGGTTTCTAAAGGCATACCGAATCTATCAATTGGAATTGTTTTAAGTTCAATACCCAATTCACTGAAGTCTTGCTCAGGTTTGCTACCTGCACTTGCACCTAAATAATACTCCAACAACATGCCTACCCAGCCTTTATCTCTTTTAAGATCAATTGGGATAGGCAATTGTGCAAAAGCTGCAAGTTCACCAAAAGTGTAACCTGCAAGTGCTTTTGCTCGTTCAAATAAAACGTGCTCATTTTCAGGTGCTACAGGTGGCGTAAACATAGTTATTATCTTCTTGTATAAATAATAGACAGAAAAAACAGGTTGTTGGTAACGTATTTAGCTTTATTTTATTTAAATCATAATAGCATGATATATCATCATTTTTTTGGGTTAATTCTCGCATTGAAATTTATAATTTCAAGTTGTGCACGGTTATCCTGAAATCATAAACAGGCTTTTACACTAGGTTATCCACAGCTTTATGGGATAACTCACAGAAAGTGAGATCACTGTTCTGATTTACAGCCTTGACTTTTGCAGATATTTGCCAAAATTATCCCATTTTGCCTAACTAATCGGCATAACCTGTGGATAAAACATTCTGTGGTTGTTTTTTGTACGATTTAAGCGAGAGGGGCTTTTAATTGTTTTATCCAATCGTAGAAATAGGCATTAAAAACTAGCTACTAATTTGAATTATAAGTGATATTTTAAAATTTATATCAACAACCTTTTTAACAATATAAAAACTATACCCTGATTATCTCACCCTTTTTCACATAGATATCCACAGAAAAAGTGAATAAATCCCCTAAGCATTTGTGTGGGTGTTTATAACTTTCAAGATTTCTGTGAATTAACACAAATAATGACTCATTGAATTATCGTAAGAGGTCGGTAGCTTATGTTAACTTTGGCGTATCAGTATCAGTATCAGTATCAGTATCAGTATCAGTATCAGTATCAGGTGTAAACCATGCCGATTTGAAATCAAACCAACCAAAAGTATTCATTTTGACACCACGTATGGTTCTTTGCCCTTGTAGCTCAAGTAAATGATGAAATAAAGGATAAAGCCAAATATCGTGTGTCAGTTGACGACACCACGCTTCTAGCGGTAGTGCTTTTTGATGCCATAAAGAGAGGTCTTGTGTAAACGAACGCCCTAAACATTGATGAAAAAGGGGTAATTCATAGAGGGTTGCAAAAATAGAAAACGCTAAGGGTTTATAGAAATTTACTGTCGCTAACCAGATATCACTTTCTGCTTCACCATAATACCACTGTTCGTAATCGAGGACTTGAATAGTAAGTTCAATATCATATTGAGATAAAATACTTTCTATTAAATCTGCAATAGTACTGTATTCATGATGCTCTTTATAAAGAGTGACAGTCAGTTTGGTTAATGAAGTTGGTTTAGGATGTTGGCGGATTAATTTACTGTGATGCCAATGAAGTAATAATCCATAAGCAGGAGACCAATGGCGTTGATAGAACGGATCGCAATGCGTCAGCATATTAACCGGGGTTAGTACGCTACTTAACCAAGCTCTTATTTCTGTTTGTTGACATTGCGCTGAGCGACTGTCGTAAAGTAAAAAATAACATCCTTCTTCTTTACGGCTTTCTAGGGGATCTTTGTTGGTATCATCATCTGTTAAATGAATGGTTGAACAGACCATTTTTTTATTTAGTTCAGGTACAACCCATATATCAATTTCATCTAATAATGCACGCAAGCCAAAATAGCGATTAAAGGCTTTGATTTGCAGTTTATGTTGATCATTAGCCATGACTTGATAAGCACCAGTTCCTATTGGGTGCTGTGCAAAGGTCGGAAGTGATGCCCATTCCTTTGGCAAAATAACCGCTTGTGGACTTCCTAATAGCGTTGCAAATTGTTTGTCGGCTTCGTTTAAGAAAATATCAAGCACATAAGGTTGGGGCGAGGAAATACGTTCTATATGTGCATAAAGTGGGTTGCAGTGTTTCATGCGCATTAAAGAAGAGCTGATATCTTCAAGTGTGAGCTCGCGACCATGATGGAAATAAATAGAAGGGCGTAAATAAAATCGCCAATGTTGCTCTGTGATCATCTGCCAATGATGAGCTAATTCAGCTTCGACTTCCCCATTTTCCTCTTTTAGATGGACTAATGAGTTGAATATTTGACTCATTAAATGTAATTCAGAACGTCTTAATGGTGTTCCAGGTAATAAATTCCTAAAAGGGCGATAGTAAATAATGCGCAGTAATTGTTGACCGGGGTGAAAGCTTTTTTCAATTTGTGAGAGTACCATTTGGCGTACAGAGTCTTTATCACCCATCAGTGCAACAAGCTTTTCAATATCGTTCTCTTCTATTAAACGCTCAGCACGATTTTGTTGAATTTCTTGTGCATTAGATTGAAAACTCAGTGTGGATTTTTTGCCTCTACCTACTTCTGCTTGCCAATTTATCCAGCCTATTTCTTGCATTTTATTTAATAAAGAACGGACATGACGACGCGTACAATGTAGCGTTTGTGCTAATTCTTGTAAGGTAGTTTCAGATGTCTTTCCCTGAAAGGCTTGCCATAGGCGAATAAATTGCAACTCTAAGCGGGGGGTGGTCATAAAAGAGGAAATCCCTTAATAAAGTGATCAATTTTAATTTCCTTATATTAGACCGATAATGTTTGTGTTTAAAGTTAGCTCTTATGTTAGTTATCACAAATTATGAATACTGACAGACTCCCCATTTGAGCATTCGGTGATTGCCGGCCAGTGATAATTGATCGCTGGCTTTTTTATTTGGTAAAAAAAGCCGTAAATGAATTTACGGCAAGAATAACAAAGTAAACATCACAGAAAGTAGAAGAAGGTGAAAAATTGCCCTTATTAGCGCATAAAGGCAGGTTGTTTTGCCTCATAAACGCTAATGTCATCTTGGTGTTGCAGTGTTAATCCAATACTGTCCAATCCTTCAATCATGCAATGACGGCGAAATGAATCAATTTCAAAAGAGAAACATAATTCACCCGCTCTGACCTCTTGTGCGACGAGATCTACGGTAATTGGAATACCTGCATGTTCTTTTACCCAATCAAATAATTGTGAGACTTCATCATCACTTAATTTGATTGGCAATAATTGGTTATTAAATGAATTACCATAAAAGATATCAGCAAAACTCGGAGCGATAACAGCGTGAAAACCATAATCTGTTAATGCCCAAGGAGCATGTTCACGTGATGAGCCACAACCAAAATTTTCTCGTGCTAATAAAATAGAAGCACCTTGGTAAATAGGCTGATTCAAAATAAAAGCTGGATTAGGCTGTGTACCTTCGTCATCCAAAAAACGCCAATCGTGAAATAGATGTTTACCAAAGCCAGTACGGGTGACTTTTTGCAAAAATTGCTTAGGAATAATGGCATCGGTATCCACATTTGCAGCATCTAAAGGAACCGCAATACCTGTATGTTGAGTAAATTTATTCATCATGCTCTCCTTTAAGATGCCACTGCAAATGTACGAATATCTGCAAAATGACCATTAATGGCCGCAGCTGCTGCCATGGCTGGGCTAACTAAATGCGTTCTGCCTCCACGACCTTGGCGACCTTCAAAGTTACGGTTGCTGGTGGATGCACAACGCTCGCCTGGATTTAATCTATCGTTATTCATGGCTAAACACATTGAACAACCCGGTAAGCGCCATTCGAAACCCGCTTCAATAAAGATTTTATCTAAGCCTTCTGCTTCAGCTTGTGCTTTAACAGGTCCTGAGCCAGGAACAACAATCGCTTGAACATGAGAGGCAACTTTATGGCCTTTCGCAATTTCAGCTGCCGCACGTAAATCTTCAATGCGGGAATTGGTGCAAGAGCCAATAAAGACTTTATCAATAGCAACGTCTGTTAAATTGATGCCTTCACTTAATCCCATATAAGCCAAAGCTTTTTCAGCCGAAGCTCGTTCAACAGGATCATTAAAGCTGTTTAATAAGGGAACAATTTGGTCAATAGCAATAACTTGCCCCGGGTTAGTGCCCCAGGTGACTTGTGGCGCAATGTTAGCAGCATTAATGGTAACAGTAGCATCGAAGGTTGCATCGTCATCAGATTTTAAGGTTTTCCAATAAGCGACAGCCTCATCCCATGATTGACCTTTAGGAGCAAATTGGCGATCTTTTAAATACGCAAATGTCGTGTCATCAGGTGCGACTAATCCTGCTTTTGCTCCCATTTCAATGGCCATATTGCATAAGGTCATTCGACCTTCCATGCTTAATGCCTCAATTGCTTCGCCTGCAAATTCAACGATATAACCTGTACCACCTGCACTACCTAATTTACCAATAATGGCTAAAACGATATCTTTTGCAGTGATCCCAATGGCGGTCTTGCCTTGAACTTCAATTTTTAATGTTTTGGCGCGAGATTGTTTTAAGGTCTGAGTTGCTAAAACATGTTCAACTTCTGAAGTACCGATCCCAAAAGCTAATGATCCAAAAGCACCATGTGTTGCGGTATGTGAATCACCACAAACAATCGTCATTCCCGGCAAGGTCAAGCCTTGTTCTGGGCCCATCACGTGGACTATTCCTTGATAAGGATGGTTTAAGTCATACAGTGTGACACCGAATTCTTGGCAGTTTTTCATCAACTCTTGCATTTGGATCCTAGCCATATCACCACAAGCGTTAATATCTTTTGTTTGTGTTGATACGTTGTGATCCATCGTTGCAAAGGTTTTATTAGGTTGACGAACAGGGCGACCTTTTGTTCTTAATCCATCAAAGGCTTGAGGTGATGTCACTTCATGCACTAAATGTCGATCGATATATAAAATGGGTGTTTCATCACTCACTTCTCTGACAACATGTGCATCATAGATTTTTTGATATAATGTTTTACCCATATTATGCCCCTTCACGAATATATTGTGCGATACGATCACCCATCTCGGCGGTTGTGATTGCGTTACCATCTCCAGCTAAGTCTGCGGTACGATGGCCTTCTGCTAATACTTGAGTGATAGCATCTTCAATGGCTTGGGCCGCTTTGTCTTCATTAAAGCTGTAACGCAGTAATAACGCAGCAGACAAAATTTGTGCAATAGGATTAGCAATATTTTTACCTGCAATATCTGGTGCTGAACCACCGGCTGGCTCATATAAGCCAAAGCGTTTTTCATTAACGCTTGCGGATGGCAACATCCCCATTGAACCGGTGATCATGGCGCATTCATCAGATAAAATATCGCCAAAAATATTGGAGCACAGTAATACATCAAACTGAGAGGGATCTTTAATTAACTGCATTGTTGCGTTATCGATATACATATGCTGAATTTCAACATCTGGGTATTCTTTGGCAATGCCTGTTACGACCTCACGCCATAAAATAGAGCTTTGTAAAACGTTCGCTTTATCAATTGAGGTCACTTTATGGCGACGTTTACGCGCTGATTCAAACGCAAAACGGGCAATACGTTCGATTTCATAACGATGATAAACTTCAGTATCAAAAGCGCGCTCTTGAGCACCTTCACCTTCACGGCCTTTAGGTTGACCAAAATAGATACCGCCAGTTAATTCGCGAACACATAAAATATCGAAGCCACGTTGTGCAATGTCAGCACGTAATGGGCAATAAGCTTCTAAACCTTCATATAAACGAGCTGGGCGTAAATTACAGAACAATTTAAAATGTTTACGCAAAGGTAATAGCGCGCCACGTTCAGGTTGCTCATTTGCGGGCAAATGCTCCCATTTAGGGCCACCGACAGAGCCAAATAAAATAGCATCGGCTTGCTCGCAACCGGCTAAGGTATTTGTTGGTAAGGGGGTGCCATGATTATCGATGGCAATACCACCGATATCGTATTCTTTTGTGGTGATATTAAGTGAGAAACGTTCACTTACCGCCATCATTACTTTTTGTGCTTGGGCCATGACTTCAGGGCCAATACCATCTCCGGGTAATACTGCAATATGATAATTTTTTGACATAATTAAACCGCTTCTTGTGTTGTATGTTGTTTGCGTTTTTCTATTTCGACTTGCTCTGAGCGCCAAATGCTATTGATAACGTGGATCATGGCGTTGGCGGATGAGCCGACAATGTCCGTTTCTAAGCCCATCCCATGAAATTTACGTCCTTGATATTCAACGACAATATCAACTTGTCCTAAAGCATCTCGACCTTCACCCTTAGCCGTTAATTGGTAAGTCACTAACTTTAATGGGTAACCTGTTGCTCGGGATATTGCTTGATATACGGCATCTACGGGGCCGTTACCTGTTGCCGCTTCGGTAATTTCTTTATTGCCATGAGTAATACTAACGCTTGCGGTGGCAACGGTTGATGAGCCTGACTGTGTATTAAAATAGTTCATAACAAACTCATCAGGTTCTTGTTGTTGCTGACCAATAAACGCTAGCGCTTCTAAATCATAATCAAAGACTTGGCCTTTTTTATCGGCCAAACGTAAAAAGGCCGCATATAAATTATCCAAGTTATAATCTTGTTCGCGATATCCCATTTCCTCCATACGATGTTTGACAGCCGCTCGGCCAGAACGCGAAGTTAAATTCAATTGTACTTCTTTTAATCCGATAGATTCCGGAGTCATAATTTCGTAGGTTTCGCGGTTTTTCAGTACACCATCTTGGTGAATACCAGAGGAATGTGCGAATGCATTGGAGCCAACAACTGATTTATTCGCATGAATGGGTGTATTACATAATTGGCTTACTAATTGGCTGGTTCGATAAATTTCTTTGTGATTAATGCGTGTTTGAACATTCATCATCTGTTCACGCACCTTTATCGCCATAATAACTTCTTCTAATGCACAGTTGCCCGCGCGTTCGCCTAAACCATTAATCGTGCCTTCTACTTGTCTTGCTCCTGCTTGTACTGCGGTAATAGAGTTAGCAACCGCCATACCTAAATCGTCATGGCAATGAACAGAGATAATGGCTTTATCAATATTGGGTACACGCTCAAACAAATTCGTGATAATGCCACCGAATTGATAAGGTGTCGTATATCCCACCGTATCTGGGATATTAATTGTGGTTGCACCCGCATTTATTGCGCTTTCAACGATTCGACATAAATTATCAATATGAGTACGACCTGCATCTTCACAAGAAAACTCTACATCATCAGTATAACGACGGGCACGCTTTATTGAACTTACCCCCATGTCAATAATGTCTTCAAATGATTTTTTTAATTTATGTTCAGCATGTAATGCTGACGTTGCCAAAAAAACATGAATACGAAAAGCGTCTGCGATTTTTAAAGATTCTGCGGCAACATCAATATCGTTATCAACGCAGCGTGCTAATGCACAAATACGGCTGTTTTTGATTTCACGTGCAATAGTTTGCACCGATTCAAAATCGCCCGGAGAAGAAACAGGGAAACCAGCTTCAATGATATCCACACCTAAACGCTCTAAGGCATAAGCAATTTGTAATTTTTCTTTCACACTTAAGCTTGCTTGTAACGCTTGTTCACCATCTCTCAATGTGGTATCAAAAATAATCACGTTGTTGCTCATAATTTGTTCCTTCTCTTTTTATTTAGTGTTTGCGCTCTCCCAGGTATAAAAAAACCCGCGACTAGCGCGGGTTTTCTCTCTAAGGGCAGGTGTGTTTCACTTTTTACCCATAAGCCGACCGCGCATAAACGTTGCGAGTAGTAGTAGGCTTGATAGTAAAATTGCGTTCAGCATGAAACATCCCTAGATAAGTTCTCAATAATCTTTATTTATTGATACCTAATACCAATAAAGATGTCAAGTGTTGGAATTTATTAAATCATTTGACCTGATTATTTATAAGTTTTTCATAGTGATTCTGACTAATATCTAAATTTTTACTAATGATTATGACTATCGGTGAATCATTGATTGGGTTAATGTTCCGTGCATGGTTTAAAAAGGAGTGAAATACAAAATTAAACAATTGTTTGCTTTTTTTTTCACCAACTAAGCAAGTCAGAAAAAAAGAAAGGTAAGAGAAAGAGGAGAAGAGGAATGTGAGCAACGTTTTGAATGTAAGAATAAAAATCATTGTATTATAAAAGATAATCACTATTGATTGCCTATTTTAGGAATGAAAGTACATTATTTTATTATGATTTTTATCATACTTTGTTTTATTATTTGCAAGGCAGAAGGTAAAACAGGTTGTAATATATATTGATATAATCATTTTCTATACATTTAATTTCGATATCAATTTAAACTTTTTATATGAAGTATGTTTTTTTATTGATATGAAACTTATATGTTTAGTTATATGCATGGATGATGAATAATAAATTTTAATAAATAGTTAAAGTAATAGTTAAAACATATCTATTATTAATAATATTTTAGTTAATAATATTTATTTAGTTATTATGATAACATAGTGGAGTAAGAAATGACGGATTACACATCAGCAACAGTTACCAACAGAGAATCAACAGATATGCATTTACGTAATGTTGATCTCAATTTATTAACGGTATTTGATGCTGTCATGCAAATGCAAAATGTTACCCGTGCCGCACAGGTGCTAGGTATGTCACAACCCGCAGTAAGTAATGCTGTTTCTCGACTTAAAGTTATGTTTAATGATGAATTATTTGTCCGTTATGGACGTGGTATTCAACCAACATTAAGAGCTAAACAACTTTTTGGCCCAGTAAGACAAGCTTTACAATTGGTTCATAATGAACTTCCTGGTGCTGGATTTGAACCCGAGCAAAGTGAACGTATATTTAATTTATCTATTTGTAGCCCTCTAGATATAAAATTAGCACCCAAAATAGTTGAACAAATTAAAAACAAAACACCTAATATTAATGTTAATATTAAATCTTATTTAAATAGCAATATAGAACACCAGTTAAAATATCAAGAAGTCGAATTCTTTATTAATTATAAAGAATTTGAAAGAACAGAGTTTCATTCTCAGCCTTTATTTAATGATGAAGTTGTTTTAGTGGTTTCAAATAAACATCCTCGTATTAAAGAGAGTGTCACTCAAGATATGTTATTAAATGAGCAACACTCAATTGTTTCTTTAGATGATATTGGTTCATTTAGCACACCTTATTATAAAGATACTCATTTAGAAGATTTAATCACTTATCAGGGAACCGATTTAAATAGCGTATTAAATATTGTCTCTAAAACTTATTTGGTTGCTATTGCACCAAGATGGTTAGTTGAGTATTACTCTGAGCAATTAGATATTAAAGCAGTGTCATTACCTTGGGAAAAAACAGAACGTCCATGTTACTTAATTTGGCATGAGTCAACAGCACGTGATAAAGGCCACTTATGGATGAAAAACTTATTAAGTGAAGTTTGCCAAAACTAGAGTGTTTTCGCTCATAATTAGTATTTATTACTAATTATGCAGAAATAGTGGCAGATAACGTTAGCCATTCGGCTAATGACCAAGATAGCATTTAAAATTGGATTGCTGTCACTATTTTTGCCCTTTATTTGTCATAATAACTCTTATTCGTATTATTACTACGTTAAACCTGTTTTTTACAAGAACCTATGCTTCTTTATATTATCACTGATTAAGTTGTAACAATTACTTATTGTTATTTATCAGCTTTTCCTTTTTTCCTTTCATAAAAAATAAGATCTTAAGATCTCGTTTTCTTACTTTTGTGAGATAGCGTCTTTTGACAAAACTTTTCATAACTCACAATTTTACAAATTTATGTAAAATTGAATTCCTTTATTTTGGTGGATCACTTAGACTTTTATTCGAGTCAGCGAACATGTGTAAGCTGAAATTGTAAGTGGCGTGTTTTACCCATTTCAGTTTCATAACACGGTCGCTTTTCCATAAATAGCAGGAAAATTATGATAACTAATAATAATCTTCATGATTATCATATAATTAGAAGATTGCAAATGCAGTTTTTACACCGCGGGAATAATATTGCTTATCGTCAGTGGGATGTTAAGCACAATATCGAAATGTCATGGGAAGAGGTTGAAAAGAAAACACGCGCGCTCTCAAATGCATTATTAGAAATGGGTGTGAGTGTTCAAGAAAATATTGGGATCTTTTCTCAAAATACCATTGATTGGTCTTTGGCTGATATTGCTTCTTTGCAATTGCGTGCGGTAACGGTTCCTCTTTATGCTACAAGCAGTGTTGAACAAGCCGCTTATATTTTAAATGATGCAAATATTCGCATTCTTTTTGTTGGTGACCAAAAACAATACGATATCGCTTCTGCATTATTAGCGTTATGTCCTCAACTTGAACATATTATTGTGTTTAATTCTGATGTTGTATTAAACGCAAATACACCTTCATGTTACCTCGATAGTTTAATAAATAATACACAATATCAGCATGATGACGTGTTAGCACAACGTATTCATGAATGTAACTTAGACGATCTGTTTACCTTGATTTATACATCAGGAACAACTGGCGAACCTAAAGGTGTAATGCTCGATTATACGAGCCTTGCATCTCAACTCTATCTCCATGACGAACGCCTTTCGTTATCAGATGAAGACGTTTCATTATGCTTCTTACCACTTTCTCATGTTTTTGAACGTGCGTGGAGCTTCTATGTTATGCACACGGGGGCTGTTAATGTGTATTTAACGGATACACATGCTGTTAGAGAAGCAATGAGTACCGTTAAGCCTACCGTGATGTGTGCTGTTCCGCGTTTCTATGAAAAAGTGTATAGCGCAATTCAAGACAAAGTGTCTCAGGCTTCAATGTTGCGCCAATTTATCTTTAAATGGGCAATCAAACAGGGTGAGAAGCAGCGCGAAGCACAGCTTAGTCAGCGCAAGCTTGGTTTTATTTCTCGCTTATGTTATCGCTTTGCTGATAAGAAGATTTTAAAACCATTACGTCAAATTTTAGGTGGACGTGTTCGCTTTTTACCCGCGGCAGGTGCACGTTTAGATGATACGGTTATTCGTTTCTTTTTAGCAACGGGCATTAATATTAAATACGGTTATGGCATGACAGAAACCTGTGCCACGGTTTCATGCTGGGAAGAAAATACGTATAAGTTAGGCTCTATTGGCACACCATTACCTGGTGTTGAGGTACGGATTGGGGCTGAAAATGAAATCCAAGTCCGTGGCAGCATTGTGATGAAAGGGTATTTCAATAAGCCAGAAGATACGGCCGCAGCTTTTACAGAAGATGGTTGGTTACGTACCGGTGATGCCGGCGCACTTGATAGTGATGGTGTACTATTTATTACTGAACGTTTAAAAGACTTAATGAAAACGTCGAATGGTAAATATATAGCGCCACAAATGATTGAAGGTACTTTAGGACAAGACCGTTTTATTGAGCATATTGCGGTGATTGCTGATACGCGTAAGTTTGTTTCAGCGCTCATTGTGCCTTGTTTTGATGCACTAGAAGAGCACGCTCGTGCATTAAATCTAAAATACCAAGATCGTATCGAATTATTGCGTCATACCAAAATTAAAGAGCTGTTTGATGAACGTTTACGTGAAATGCAAAAAAACTTTTCAAGTTTTCATCAAGTGAAGCGCTTTACATTACTTCCTGAAGGTTTTTCAATGGAATCTGGTGAATTAACACCAACATTAAAACTTCGTCGTAAAATTATTTCAGAACGCTATCGAAATGAAATCGAATTGATGTATCAAGATTAAATTTAAGTGATAAAAAAGCACCGCAGAGGTGCTTTTTTCTTGTAAAATCGTTGGCTGATAGATAATGATGATTGAAATAATTGATAAAAGACATAAACGGAAACGTTGACGCATACGGTTTTATCAGTAAATTGTGTTAAAATGCAAAATCAGATCAGCATAATGACTGAAATTCATAGCAATATGTAATAAATAACACATTTAATAATTAAAAGAGGCTAATGTGAAACTGGATGAAATCGCCCGCTTGGCTGGTGTTTCACGAACAACGGCAAGTTATGTCATTAATGGTAAGGCGAAACAGTACCGTGTAAGTGACAAGACTGTTGAAAAAGTGATGGCGGTGGTCAGAGAGCATAATTACCACCCGAACGCTGTTGCCGCGGGATTACGTGCTGGTCGTACGCGTTCTATTGGTTTGGTTATTCCTGATTTGGAAAACACCAGTTATACCAGGATCGCAAATTACCTTGAACGACAAGCACGCCAACGCGGTTATCAGTTGCTGATTGCGTGTTCAGAAGACCAACCTGACAACGAAATTCGTTGTGTTGAGCATTTATTACAACGCCAAGTTGATGCTATTATTGTTTCAACAGCATTACCACCTGAACACCCTTTTTACCAGCGTTGGGCTAATCGTTCGTTACCGATTATTGCGCTAGATAGGGCATTAGAAAGTGAGCATTTCATCAGCGTTGTCGGTGATGACTTAGAAGATGCTAAAATGTTGGCAACTGAACTAAATGCTTTTCCTTCGCAATCTGTACTCTACTTAGGGGCTCTTCCTGAACTTTCCGTGAGTTTTTTACGTGAACAAGGTTTTCGTCAGGTTTGGAAAGATGATCCTCGTGAAGTAACCTACTTGTATGCAAATAGTTATGAACGAGAAGCTGCCGCGGCTGCTTTTTCTGAATGGCTAAACAACAATCCAATGCCTGATGCATTATTCACGACTTCTTTTGCTTTGTTGCAAGGAGTTATGGATGTGACATTACAACGAAGTGGCCGTTTACCAACACAATTGGTTATTGCGACTTTTGGTGATCATGAACTATTGGATTTCCTTGAATGTCCTGTTTTATCTGTTGCTCAACGACATCGAGATATTGCAGAGCGTGTATTAGAACTTGTTCTTGCTAGTCTTGAAGAAGAGCAAAAGCCACAAGCAGGTATTACGCGTATTCGTCGTGACTTATGTCGTCGTGGTAGTTTGGGGCGAGCGCGTTAATTGATATCCCTTAGTTGGCCATTATCTGCATTTATACTCATCCCTGTTTTATTAAATTAAAACAGGGATGCTTTATTTGATTTAAGAATGTCGAATAGCTTAGAGAATATTAAATTTGAGATTAATCTTAAGCCTTTTTTTACTATTTCTCTTATTTCATTAAGTGAATAGATTAAATTTTGACTTACCCATAAGTGATATTGCTTAAATTTAATAAGTAAGTAATTTTATTTTTGGAGGGATAAGAAGAAAACAAATAATTATCTTCATGATATTGAATTGTTTTTTTTAGATTGTTCAGCTTTTATTTATATAAAAGTACCCCCAAATTATTATGTTGGCTAAAGGTAAATGAACTGCAATAAATTAGTTTTTTATCATTAAAATTATTATTTACTCATTATGATTTCTTTATCTGTTTTTCTTCCTTGTAATCGTTATAAATAATTACTTTTCGTAACTAAAAATAGAAATTGAAAAATAACCTCTATTAATCATGATGTTAATATTTCTCTTTTCCTCTTTGTCGATAATTTAAACATTTCGGTACGCCTATCAAATTACTGTAAATATAAATAAAGCTTCCTATATCTGGCTTGACAACGTTTTCATACCATCCGTAAACTCTATTTGTGGGGATTTGTGGGATAATGTGGTGTAAATTATAACGCTGGGGGTAATGAGGATGTTTCGTGGAGCAACACTCGTTAATCTTGACAGCAAAGGGCGAATAACAGTTCCTTCCCGTTATCGAACAACGCTGAGTGAGATTTCTGAAGGTCAAATGGTTTGTACCATTGATCTCAATCAGCCGTGTTTATTGCTTTATACACTGCCTGAATGGGAAAAGATTGAATTAAAATTGGCCGCTTTGTCTTCCATGAACCCGTCTGAGCGTCGAGTTCAACGTTTGTTATTAGGACATGCCAGCGAATGCCAAATGGATAGTGCAGGACGTCTTTTGTTAGCTAGCACGCTAAGACAGCATGCCGGGCTAACCAAAGAGGTCATGTTAGTCGGTCAATTCAATAAATTTGAATTGTGGGATGAACAGGTCTGGTATAACCAGATTGAAAAAGACATTGTTGCCGAGCAAACCTCACAGGAACCGTTATCGACACGACTATTGGACTTATCACTTTAAATAATGACAACAAATAATTTTAGTCATACCAGTGTATTACTGGATGAAGCAGTGAATGGCCTGAACATTAAATCTTCAGGTATCTATATCGACGGAACATTTGGTCGCGGAGGCCACTCCCGTTTAATTTTATCGCAATTAGGTGAGAAAGGTCGCTTGATAGCGATAGACAGAGATCCACAAGCTATTGCAGTTGCTAAAGAAATAGATGATGCACGATTTTCTATTGTTCATGGGCCTTTTTCAAATATTGAACAGTATGTCAATGAGTTAGGTTTAGTGGGGAAAGTTGATGGTGTTTTACTGGATCTAGGAGTGTCTTCTCCTCAACTGGATGATCCTGAACGTGGTTTCTCTTTTATGCGTGACGGGCCTCTTGATATGCGGATGGACCCAACATCGGGCCAATCAGCAGCACAATGGCTAATGACAGCAGCAGAAGATGACATTACTTGGGTATTGAAAACATTTGGTGAAGAGCGTTTTGCTAAACGTATTGCTCGCGCCATTGTTGCTCGTAATAAAACAGAAGAGCCGTTGACTCGAACTAAGCAATTGGCTGATTTAATTAGTGAAGCAAGCCCTGTAAAAGAACGCCATAAGCATCCAGCAACACGAAGTTTTCAAGCAATTCGAATCTATATCAACAGCGAATTGGATGAAATTGAAAAAGCATTAAAAGGTGCCGTTTCAGTTTTAGCGCCAGAAGGGCGCTTATCGGTGATTAGCTTCCATTCGTTAGAAGACCGATTAGTAAAACGATTTATTCGTGATGAGAGCAAAGGGCCTGTGATTCCAGCGGGGATCCCACTCACAGAAGCTCAGATAAAAGAGTTAGGAAGTGCTCGCTTATCGAGTATTCACAAGATGAAACCGACAGGTATAGAAGTGGAAGAAAATCCACGAGCACGAAGCTCTGTATTACGTGTCGCGCAACGTATTGAGGAATAAATGTCTACAGAACGACACACACTACCAGGAGTTATATGGCAGGATTTACTGCGTCATAGCAAATTACCTGTATGTTTACTGATTGCTGTGATTATTTCTGCGGTGTATGTCGTGACGACAGCACATAAGACGCGTTTATTGACAGCAGAGAAAGAGCGCTTAGTGCTAGAAAAAAATGTATTGGATATAGAATGGCGTAACCTCATTCTTGAAGAAAATGCACTGGCTGATCATAGCCGAGTAGAACGTTTTTCAAGTGATAGTTTGGGAATGATTCATGTTGATCCAACAAAAGAGAACATCGTGGTTACTAAATAAATAAGGTAAGTATGAAATTTTCACGTTCGGCAAAAGCGAAAGCAAAGACAAAGTCAAATGCCAAACTACGCAAACCTGAGGAAAAAACAGGGTTTGTGAGTTGGCGTTTTGCGTTGCTTTGTACTGGTATTGGTATCGCTTTAGTCGCGCTATTAATCCGTGTTGCTTATTTACAAATTATTAATCCAGATCCTCTTATTCGTGAAGGGGATATGCGTTCTCTACGTGTGCAAAAAGTCCCAACAGCAAGGGGGATGATCAGCGATAGAATGGGTAGGCCTCTTGCAGTCAGTGTTCCTGTGTATGCCATTTGGGCGGATCCTAAAGTTGTACTAGATGCTAACCCTGATATGACCGACTCACGTTGGTTAGCCCTCGCTGATGCACTAAAAATCTCCGTGAATCAAATTGAACAGAAAATTGTCGCAGCGCCTTCTGCTCGTTTTATCTATCTTGCCCGTCAAGTTAACCCTGAAATTAGCGATTACATCAGTAAATTAAAAATTACAGGGATTAACATGCGTCAAGAATCGAAACGTTATTATCCATCAGGTGAAGTTACTGCTCACATAATTGGTGTAACGAATATTGATGGTGATGGTATTGAAGGTGTTGAAAAAAGCTTTAATCAATGGCTGACAGGGGCTCCTGGCGAGCGAGTCGTTCGTAAAGATGGTTTCAACCGTGTCATTGAAAATATCGCTCAAACGGATAGTCAAGCTGCCCATAACTTGATGTTAAGTATTGATGAGCGCCTGCAATCCGTGGTTTATCGTGAATTAACCAATGCCGTTATCAAGAATAAAGCCGAATCTGGGACAGCCGTTTTAGTTGACGTGAATACAGGCGAAGTTTTGGCGATGGCAAATAGCCCATCTTATAACCCAAATAATTTAACGGGTACGCCTAAAGATGCGATGCGTAATCGCGCTATTACCGATATTTTTGAGCCAGGTTCTACAGTAAAACCGATGGTTGTGATGAGTGCACTTAACAATCATATTATTGAAGAAAATAGTGTTATTAATACTGTTCCTTATCGACTTAACGGGCATCAAATCAAAGATGTTGGGCGATATAATGAGCTGTCGATAACAGGAATATTACAGAAATCGAGTAACGTTGGTGTTTCAAGACTGGCGTTAGCGATGCCTGCATCTGAACTTGTGGATGTTTATTCACGCTTTGGATTCGGGAAGCCAACTAACTTGGGGCTAGTTGGTGAAAGTAGTGGCATATTTCCAATAAAAAAACAACGGTGGTCCGATCTTGAAAGGGCCACCTTCTCATTCGGATATGGGCTTATGGTAACGCCGTTACAATTAGCGCGTGTCTACGCAACGATTGGTAGTTTTGGTATTTATCGTCCGCTCTCAATTACGAAAGTTGACCCTCCTGTACCGGGAACACGCGTATTCCCTGAGCCTGTGATGAAAACTGTCGTACATATGATGGAAAGTGTTGCATTGCCTGGTGGCGGTGGCGTAAGTGCGGCTATTAAAGGTTATCGTATTGCGATTAAAACGGGTACGGCGAAAAAAGTAGGGCCAGACGGAAAATATATCAATCAATATATCTCTTATGCTGCGGGTGTTGCGCCTGCGAGTCGTCCACGTTTTGCGTTGGTTGTGATAATCAACGAACCTAAAGCGGGTAAATATTACGGGGGCGCAGTATCTGCACCGGTGTTTGGCACAATTATGGGCGCAGTTTTACGAACGATGAACGTAGAACCTGATGCATTGATGCCAGACGATAAAAATGAATTTGTAATTAAAAAAGAAGAGGATACAAGTGGCCGATCCTAACTTAAGTGACCTATTAGGGGCACTCGGGATACAAGCACCGTCATTGATGCTCAAAGACATGACACTCGATAGCCGAAAAGCGGCAAGCGGTGATCTTTTTATCGCCATTAAAGGTCATGAAACTGATGGTAGACGCTATATTCCTCAAGCTATTGCTCAAGGTGTTTCAGCGGTATTAGCGGAGGCACAAGGTGTTGCAACGCATGGGGAAATTCGTGAAAGCCACGGCGTTCCTGTTGTTTACATTGATAATCTTAATGCAGAGTTATCAAGATTAGCAGGTCATTTCTATCATCAACCCGCTGAAAAATTAAAATTAATAAGTGTTACTGGGACTAACGGAAAAACGACAACAACACAATTGTTAGCGCAGTGGGCTCAAGGATTAGGCGAAACCAGTGCTGTGATGGGAACAGTCGGTAACGGACTGTTAGGTCACGTTGTTCCAGCTATGAACACCACGGGCTCGGCAGTTGATATTCAATTAGAGTTACAACAACTATTCAATCAAGGCGCGACATTAACCGCGATGGAAGTCTCTTCTCATGGCTTAGTACAAGGTCGCGTTAGTGCTTTACCTTTTGTGGCGAGCGTATTTACTAATTTAAGCCGTGACCATCTCGATTATCATGGTGATATGGCAAATTATGAAGAGGCAAAATGGTTACTTTTCTCTACACACCATAGTGGTGAAAAAATCATTAATGCTGATGATACCGTTGGTCAAAAATGGTTATCACGTGTGCCAGATGCTGTTGCAGTGACAATGGACAATAAATTGCCAGCAAATTGGCAAGGTCGCTTTGTTAAAACAACAAACATTAATTACCACGATGAGGGGGCAACCATTCGCTTTAGTTCAAGCTGGGGGGAAGGGGAAATTGAAAGTCCATTAATTGGGGCATTTAATGTCAGTAACCTTTTATGTGCTTTAGCAACATTGTTGGTTTTGGAATATCCACTAGATGCCGTGATTAACGCGTCATCAGCACTTACTCCTGTTTGTGGGCGAATGGAAGTATTTAGTGCTGATAATCGCCCTACCGTTATTGTTGATTATGCTCATACCCCTGATGCGCTAGAAAAAGCACTTCAAGCTACTCGCTTACACTGTAGCGGTAAATTGTGGTGTGTGTTTGGGTGTGGGGGTGATCGAGATAAAGGTAAGCGCCCACTAATGGGAGCGGTTGCAGAAGAATTGGCTGATAAAGTTGTTATCACTGATGACAATCCGCGTAGTGAAGAGCCACAAGCTATTATTCAAGATATTCTTTCTGGTCTAATGGATCCCGGCCGTGCAATTGCTATTGAAGGTCGTGCTGAAGCAGTGACTAACGTAATTATGCAAGCCGACGCGAATGATATGATTTTAGTCGCAGGTAAAGGACATGAAGATTACCAGTTAGTTGGTTCACGTCGCCTTGACTATTCAGATAGACTAACCGTTGCACGGTTATTGGGGGTGATTGCATGATCCCTTTATCCCTAGAAGCCATTGTACAAGTCACTGATGGTAAATTGAGCCACATGGCTCAAAGCCAAGCGAATCAATTAACGATTAAGTCAATTTCGACGGATAGTCGCAATATAGATGAATATTGCCTCTTTATTGCATTGGCAGGTGAGCGTTTTGATGCGCATGACTTTATTGCTGATGTCAAAGAAAAGGGCGCTGTTGCTGTATTGGTTAATCGTGAAATTGATATTGATTGCCCACAAATCATTGTGAAAGATACTCGTCTAGCAATGGGGGCGATTGCCACTCATATTCGTTCACTAAGCAATGCAAAAATCGTAGCATTGACAGGATCTTCAGGAAAAACGTCCGTCAAAGAAATGACGGCTTCAATTTTGCGTCATTGCGGTGAAACTTTATATACCTACGGTAATTTAAATAATGATATTGGTGTACCTTTAACACTGTTTCGTTTAACGCCAGAGCATCGTTTTGCTGTTATCGAGCTAGGTGCTAACCATATTGGTGAAATTGCCTATACCGTGGATATGGTTAAACCAGATAGTGCCTTGGTAAATAATCTCTTTTCTGCACATATTGAAGGTTTCGGTTCACTTGAAGGCATAGCTCAAGCGAAAGGTGAAATTTTTACTCATTTAAAAGAGCAAGGTACAGCCATTATTAATCTTGATAGTAATGACTTACCTCTATGGCAACACCATCTAAATGCGCGTCAAACGCAATGGTCGTTCTCTTTATCTGCGCAAAGCAACGCTGATTTTTATCCCACTGATATTGTTGTTAAGCAATTCGCCACTAACTTTACCCTACATACACCAGAAGGCTGTGTTGAAGTCACACTCCCATTGCCTGGACGTCATAATATTGCCAATGCTTTAGCTGCTAGTGCGTTAGCTCTTTCAGCAGGCGCAACGCTTGATACAATTCGCCTTGGTTTATCGACATTAAAAGCAGTACCGGGAAGATTGTATCCTGTGGCGTTAACCACAGGAAAAATGGTGTTAGATGATACCTATAATGCGAACGATGGTTCGATGATCGCGGGCTTACAAGTTTTATCACAATTGCCGGGATATAAGATTTTTGTTGCGGGAGATATGGCTGAGTTAGGTAAAGATTCAGAAAAATGTCACCGTGATGTAGGGCGTTTTGCACACAATGCAGGGATTGATTGTGTTTTTACCGTAGGGGAGCATAGCCACTTTATTAGTGATGAAAACCAAGGTGGTCAGCATTTTACATTTAAAGCCGACTTACTTGCTCAATTGATTCCATTATTACAGCAGCATGATGTTGTTTCAGTTTTAGTAAAAGGTTCACGAAGCTCCGCGATGGAAGATATCGTGAACGCATTAAAGGAGTGCTTTGAATGTTAGTTTGGCTAGCCGAATATTTGGTTAAATACCATACATTTTTTAATGTGTTTTCTTATCTGACATTCAGGGCGATTGTTGGTTTATTGACGGCTTTAATTATTGCTTTGTGGATGGGACCTCATCTCATCGCTTGGTTACAAAGAATGCAAATTGGACAAGTGGTTCGTAGTGAAGGGCCTGAGTCTCATTTTAGTAAACGTGGCACACCGACAATGGGCGGGATTATGATCCTGTTCTCTATCTCTATCTCCACGCTACTTTGGGCAAGATTAGATAACCCTTATGTTTGGTGCGTGTTGCTGGTTTTAATTGGTTATGGTGTTATCGGCTTTGTTGATGATTATCGCAAAGTTGTGCGTAAAGATACGCGTGGTTTAATCGCACGCTGGAAATATTTCTGGCAATCCGTACTGGCGTTAGTGGTTGCCTTTAGTATGTATGCCATTGGTAAAGATACATCTGCAACACAGCTAGTTGTTCCATTCTTTAAAGATGTTATGCCTCAATTAGGCATGCTTTATATTTTATTGGCGTATTTTGTGATTGTGGGAACCAGTAACGCTGTTAACTTAACGGATGGTTTGGACGGTCTAGCCATTATGCCAACTGTCTTTGTGGCGGCCGGTTTTGCTTTAGTTGCATGGGCAACAGGTAACGTTAATTTTGCAAGCTACTTGAAAATTCCTTATTTAATGCATGCGGGTGAGTTAGTCATTGTCTGTACTGCGATAGTGGGAGCTGGTTTAGGTTTCCTTTGGTTTAATACTTACCCAGCACAAGTCTTTATGGGAGATGTTGGTTCTCTCGCATTAGGTGGCGCGTTAGGCACTATTGCTGTGTTATTACGCCAAGAGTTTTTATTAGTGATTATGGGGGGTGTGTTTGTTGTTGAAACACTCTCCGTTATTTTGCAAGTTGGTTCATTTAAATTACGTGGTCAACGTATTTTTCGTATGGCTCCAATTCATCACCATTATGAATTAAAAGGCTGGCCTGAACCTCGTGTTATTGTCCGTTTCTGGATTATTTCACTGATGTTAGTGCTTATTGGTCTGGCGACGTTAAAGGTGCGTTAAGATGGCAAATTATCAGGGGAAAAAAGTCGTTATTGTTGGACTTGGAATAACAGGTCTTTCCTGTGTTGACTTTTTTATCCGTCAAGGTGTTACACCTAAAGTGATTGATACGCGCCAAAAACCAGGAGGTTTAGATAAGCTTCCTGTTGATGTTGAATATCATACAGGCAGTTTTCACCAAGTATGGCTTAACGATGCGGATTTAATTGTTTCAAGTCCTGGTATTGCCCTTTCGACACCCGAGCTCGTTGAAGCAGCAAGTCATGGTGTCGAAATTGTGGGGGATATTGAGCTGTTTTGCCGCGAAGCCCAAGCACCTATTGTGGCTATCACAGGCTCTAATGGTAAAAGCACAGTCACAATGCTTGTGGGTGAAATGGCAAAAGCGGAGGGTATTCGCGTTGGTGTTGGGGGGAATATTGGTGTTCCTGCTCTAACTTTGCTAACTGAGCCTTATGATCTTTATGTCTTAGAACTATCAAGTTTCCAACTAGAAACCACGTATAGCTTAAAAGCAGCTGCGGCAACAGTCTTAAATATTAGCGAAGATCATATGAATCGCTATCCATTAGGATTGGAACAATACCGCGAAGCGAAATTACGTATCTATGATAATGCCAACATTTGCGTTTATAACGAAGATGACAGACTTACATTACCTTTAGCGGGTAAAAATGAGCGTTGTGTTAGCTTTGGCGTAGGACAGGGCGATTATCAGCTTGATAACACAGAACGCATCTTAAAAGTAAAAGGTGAAAAAATCCTTTCAACGTCCGAAATGTATCTTTCTGGACAGCATAATTATACCAATGGACTTGCTGCATTAGCACTTGCTGACGCTGTGGGGATCTCTCGTAAAGCGGGCTTGGAAGTGCTGAAAAACTATCATGGTCTAGCTCACCGTTTTCAATTGGTTTATTCACATCAAAATGTGCGTTGGATAAATGATTCTAAAGCAACTAACGTCGGTAGCACAGAAGCTGCCTTACGTGGATTAGACGTCGAAGGTACATTGCACCTTTTATTAGGTGGTGATGGTAAATCAGCCGATTTTACTGCCTTATTGCCATATATTAGTGGCGACAATATTCGCCTCTATTGCTTTGGGCAAGACGGACAAGCATTAGCCCGTTTACGACCGGAAGTCTCTTTATTAACGGTCACAATGGAAGAGGCAATGCGGGCATTAGCGCCTACTGTCAAATCAGGGGATATGGTGTTGCTTTCACCTGCTTGCGCAAGCTTAGATCAGTTTAAATGTTTTGAACAACGCGGTGATGAATTTGCGCGCTTAGCGCGGGAGCTTGGCTAATGAGCATATTCGCAATGCGAAGACTAAAACAGTGGCTAGTGGGCAGTTATCAAACTGAGAATACGGCGTTTGTGCCGTATGATCGCACTTTGCTCTGGTTTACTTTCGGATTAGCGGTTATCGGCTTTGTGATGGTGACGTCAGCCTCAATGCCTGTTGGTCAACGCCTTGCAGAAGATCCTTTCTTATTCGCTAAGCGTGATGGCATCTATATTGTTGTCGCATTTTGTATAGCATTAGTCACTATGCGTATTCCAATGGCAATTTGGCAACGTTATAGCAGTTTAATGCTTTTCGGTTCGATAATACTTTTATTGTTGGTATTGGGGGTCGGGAGTTCTGTTAATGGTGCTTCACGTTGGATTGCTGTCGGGCCATTAAACTTCCAACCGGCTGAATTATCAAAACTAGCTCTATTTTGTTATCTATCTAGCTATTTAGTTCGAAAAGTTGATGAAGTCAGAAATAACTTTTGGGGTTTCTGTAAGCCGATGGGCGTTATGTTAGTCCTGGCAGTTTTACTGTTATTGCAACCAGACTTAGGTACTGTGGTTGTTTTATTTGTTACTACATTAGCACTTTTATTTTTGGCGGGCGCTAAAATTTGGCAGTTCTTAGCGATTATCGGTTCTGGTATTGCTGCAGTGGTTATGTTGATCATCGTTGAACCTTATCGTGTTCGTCGTATTACTTCTTTCTTAGAGCCTTGGGAAGATCCATTTGGTAGTGGTTACCAGTTAACGCAATCTTTGATGGCATTTGGTCGAGGCGATTTGCTTGGACAAGGGTTAGGAAACTCAGTACAAAAACTGGAATATTTACCAGAAGCACATACCGACTTTATTTTCTCTATTTTGGCAGAAGAACTTGGTTATATCGGTGTGGTTTTAGTGCTTTTAATGGTATTCTTCATCGCTTTTCGCGCGATGCAAATTGGGCGACGCGCATTGATACTTGATCAACGTTTTTCAGGCTTTTTAGCGTGCTCAATCGGGATCTGGTTTACATTCCAGTCATTGGTCAATGTAGGTGCAGCAGCAGGTATGTTGCCAACGAAGGGATTAACTCTTCCTCTTATTAGTTATGGTGGTTCAAGCTTGATTATTATGTCAACGGCCATCGTGATGTTATTACGAATAGATTATGAAACACGTCTAGCACAAGCTCAGGCGTTTGTAAGGAGCCCGAAATGAGCGAGCGTAGACGCCGTTTAATGGTAATGGCCGGTGGCACAGGGGGACATGTATTCCCCGGGCTCGCTGTTGCTCATTATCTACAATCCCAAGGTTGGGAAATCCGATGGTTAGGAACGGCGGATAGAATGGAAGCTAATTTAGTACCCAAACACGGTATTGAAATTGAATTTATTCGCATCTCTGGCTTACGTGGTAAAGGTATTAAAGCATTAATAGTCGCGCCGATTCGTATTATTAAAGCTATTTTTCAGGCACGAGCCATTATGAAACGCTATCAACCTGATGCTGTACTTGGTATGGGGGGGTATGTTTCCGGCCCAGGTGGAGTTGCTGCTTGGATGTGTGGTATTCCTGTTATTTTACATGAACAAAATGGGATTGCTGGATTAACAAACCGTTGGTTATCCAAAATGGCTAAACGTGTTTTACAGGCTTTTCCGGGGGCATTTCCTAAAGCGCCTGTGGTTGGAAATCCGGTCCGTAAAGATGTATTAGCGCTTGAAACGCCATCGGTACGATTAAAAGAGAGACGTGGCCCTATTCGTGTGTTGATTATTGGCGGTAGTCAAGGCGCGCGAATTTTAAATCATACCTTGCCCGTGGTCGCAGGTTTGCTTGGTGAGCATGTTACAATCTGGCATCAAGCAGGAAAAGGTAGCGAAAGTGATACAAAAACACGCTATCAGAACGAATTAGCTAAAAATTCAGTTAAATCTGAATATAAAGTTACTGAATTTATTGATGATATAGCGCAAGCTTACCAATGGGCTGATGTTGTCGTATGCCGTTCAGGTGCATTAACGGTCAGTGAAATTGCCGCAGCAGGATTACCCGCTATTTTTGTTCCCTTTCAGCACAAAGATAGGCAACAGTATTGGAATGCACTGCCGTTAGAAAAAGCAGGTGCAGCGCGAATTATCGAACAAAAAGATTTAACTCCTGAAGTCATTGCTGAAACCCTGAAACAGTGGGATAGAGAAACATTGTTAGCAATGGCAGAAAAAGCAAAAAGTGTTGCGATTACGGATGCCACAGAACGTGTAGCGAATGTAATAATCGAAGTGGCAAAGAAATAAACGTAACTTGTAACCATTAACTTAGAGTGAAGAAGTAAATAGTGAATACACAACAACTGGCAAAATTAAGATCGTTTGTGCCTGAAATGAGAAAAGTTAAGCATATTCACTTTATCGGCATCGGTGGTGCTGGTATGGGGGGGATTGCTGAAGTGTTAGCGAATGAAGGCTATGAAATCAGCGGTTCTGATTTAGCGCCAAATGTTGTTACACAACAGCTTGTTGCCTTGGGTGCAACTGTTTATTTTAATCATCGCCCTGAAAATATTCGTGGTGCCAGTGTTGTTGTGGTCTCGACCGCAATTAGTGCTGAAAATCCTGAAATTATTGCAGCGAGAGAAGCACGTATTCCGGTTATTCGTCGTGCTGAAATGCTAGCTGAATTAATGCGTTATCGTCACGGTGTGGCGATTGCAGGAACGCACGGTAAAACAACTACGACAGCAATGATTTCAAATATTTATGCACAAGCGGGATTAGATCCTACGTTTGTGAATGGTGGATTAGTTAAATCAGCAGGCACGCATGCACGTTTAGGGTGTAGTCGCTATTTAATTGCTGAAGCTGATGAAAGCGATGCATCGTTTTTACATTTACAACCTATGGTGGCAGTGGTTACAAATATTGAAGCTGACCATATGGATACGTATCACGGTAATTTTGACAATCTAAAAGAGACCTTTATTACCTTTTTGCACAACTTACCATTCTATGGTCGTGCAGTGATGTGTCTTGATGATGATGTTATCCGTTCCATTATTCCTAAAGTCGGTCGTTATATTACGACTTATGGATTTAGTGAAGATGCTGATGTTCGTATTACGCATTATGAACAAAAAGGTGCTCAAGGTTTTTTCACTATTTCTCGTGAAGATATGCCGGATTTACAAGTTGTATTAAATGCACCAGGTCGTCATAACGCGTTAAATGCAACAGCAGCAGTAGCGGTTGCTACCGAAGAAGGTATTGCAGACGAACATATTTTAGCTGCATTACTTAACTTCCAAGGTACGGGGCGCCGTTTTGACTTCTTAGGAAATTACGGTCTTGAGCATGTTAATGGTCAAGAAGGTGAGGTGATGTTAGTCGATGATTATGGTCATCATCCAACAGAAGTTGATGCAACGATTAAAGCAGCAAGAGCAGGTTGGCCAGATAAGCGCCTAGTTATGATTTTTCAACCGCATCGTTACACACGTACACGTGATTTATATGAGGACTTTGCTACTGTTCTCAATCAGGTGGATATTTTATTATTAACAGATGTTTACGCAGCAGGGGAACCCCCTATTGCAGGCGCAGATAGTCGCTCACTTTGTCGAACAATTCGCCAGCGTGGCAAGTTAGATCCTATCTGGGTGTCTGATGTAGATAATATTTCATCAATATTAGCAGGCGTATTAACAGATAATGATCTTGTTTTAGTTCAAGGTGCTGGAAATATTGGTAAAATAGCGCGTCGCTTAGCAGATACAAAATTACAGCCATCTTTAAGCGAGGATTAAGGCGGATGTTTGAGCAAGTGAACATCATTTATGGTGAAATGGGTAATCAACTCGCTGTAATGATGAGATGTTATGAGAAAAATAACACAGTATTGGCGAAAAAAATGATCGAGAATTCGCTTGCTCAAAACCGTATTGAGAAAAAATTTCAGTTAAAAAGTAAGAAAAACGCAGAAAAATTCGCAATTTCTTCTTTTAAAGTAAATAATTCTCAACAGATTGAACAATTTAGTGATTTAATTATCAAACCTAAAGGTGTTCATAAAGTATATATATGTAGGAAAAGTATTAATCGAAGGAATATCGGACAAAAGGGTGGGCGATTCTCTTGTTTAAACGTTGCTCAGGAGTTAGTGGGTTAATATGTCACAAGCAGCGCTAAATATAAAAGAGCACAAAGAGAAACAGCATTCTGACAGGCCGAGTAATGGTACTTATTTATCAGGATTAATCTTTTTCTTATGTGTGATTGCCACTATCGTTTGGGGGGGAATACAAGTCGTTAATTGGATGAAAGATGCAAATCGTCTTCCCATCTCAAAACTTGTATTAACTGGCGAGCGGCATTACACAACGAATGATGATGTGCGTCAGGCGATTTTATCTTTAGGACAACCTGGCACATTTATGACACAGGATGTGAATATCATTCAGCAACAAATTGAACGTATGCCATGGATTAGGCAAGTCACTGTGCGTAAACAGTGGCCAGACGAACTTAAAATCCATCTGGTAGAGTATGTTCCCTTTACTCGCTGGAATGATACTTACTTTCTTGATAAAGAAGGGCGTGTTTTCAGTCTGCCAACGCAATTGGAAACTAAAGGTAATTACCCTTTGTTATATGGCCCTCAAGGAAGTGAAAAAATGGTGTTATCAGGTTATGTAGCAATGCGAGATCAACTTCTTGCGAGTAACCTGAATTTAAAAGCAGCGTCAATGTCTGCTCGTCAAGGATGGCAATTAGTTTTAGACAATGATGTCCGATTGGAGTTAGGTCGTAAGGATAACGAAAAACGGATCGCTCGCTTTATTGAGTTGTATCCGATACTGCAACAACAAACAGATAAACGAGTTGATTATGTTGATCTGCGTTATGACAGTGGTGGTGCAGTCGGATGGGCTCCTTTATTACTTGAGAATGAATAAACAAGACGTGGCAGATGACACGATGAAGGCGAAGGCAGAACAATAATGATCAAAGCGACGGACAGAAAATTAGTAGTTGGTCTTGAGATTGGTACGGCCAAAGTAGCCACCCTTGTCGGTGAGATCCTGCCTGATGGTGTAGTGAATATTATCGGGGTGGGAAGTTGTCCATCTCGAGGCATGGATAAAGGTGGTGTTAATGATCTTGAATCCGTCGTGAAATGTGTACAACGGGCGGTAGATCAGGCTGAATTGATGGCTGATTGTCAAATATCTTCAGTGTATTTGGCGTTATCAGGTAAGCATATCAGTTGCCAAAATGAGATTGGTATGGTGCCAATTTCAGAAGAAGAAGTGACTCAAGATGATGTTGATAGCGTGGTTCATACTGCGAAATCCGTCAAAGTAAAAGATGAACATCGTGTTTTACACGTTATACCGCAAGAGTATGCCATTGATTATCAAGAAGGGATCAAAAACCCTGTTGGATTATCGGGTGTACGTATGCAAGCTAAAGTTCATTTAATTACCTGCCATAACGATATGGCAAAGAATATTGTAAAAGCAGTTGAACGCTGTGGGTTAAAGGTAGATCAACTGATTTTTGCAGGATTGGCTTCAAGTTTCGCTGTATTGACAGAAGATGAACGTGAACTCGGTGTGTGTGTTGTTGATATTGGTGGCGGTACAATGGATATCGCAATTTATACCGGTGGGGCATTAAGACATACTCGCGTTATTCCTTATGCTGGCAATGTGGTAACGAGTGATATCGCTTATGCATTTGGTACACCCCCAAATGATGCTGAAGCTATCAAAGTTCGCCATGGTTGTGCATTAGGCTCTTTAGTCGGTAAAGATGAAAATGTCGAAGTTCCTAGTGTCGGAGGCAGGCCACCAAGAAGTCTGCAACGACAAACCCTTGCGGAGGTGATTGAGCCTCGTTATACCGAATTGCTCAATCTTGTTAATGAAGAGATTTTAAAAGTTCAAGAACAATTACGTCAGCAAGGGATTAAGCATCATTTAGCCGCAGGTATTGTGCTAACAGGTGGTGCTGCACAGATTGATGGACTTGTTGAATGTGCTCAACGTGTTTTTCACACGCAAGTACGGATCGGTAAACCGTTAAATATTACCGGGCTAACAGATTATGCGCAGGATCCCTACTACTCAACAGCCGTTGGGCTCTTGCATTACGGTAAAGAATCCCACTTTGGTGAGGAAACAGAAACCGAAAAACGCTCTGCTGTCAGTGGTTTGTTTAAGAAACTTACCAGTTGGCTAAAAAGAGAGTTTTAATAATCAGACAAATTTAAAAAGAGGTCGTTTGAGCAAGCGACCCTAAGAAGGCACAAAACGGAGAGAAATTATGTTTGAACCTATGGAATTAACCAACGATGCGGTGATTAAAGTCATCGGCGTTGGTGGCGGCGGCGGTAATGCGGTTGAGCACATGGTTCGTGAACGTATTGAAGGTGTAGATTTCTTTGCAGTCAATACGGATGCTCAAGCGTTACGTAAAACAGCAGTCGGACAAACTATCCAAATTGGTAATGCCATTACGAAAGGCTTAGGTGCAGGTGCAAACCCTGAAGTGGGTCGTAATGCCGCAGAAGAAGACCGTGAAGCGCTGCGTGCAGCGCTTGAAGGTGCCGATATGGTCTTTATTGCAGCCGGTATGGGGGGCGGTACGGGTACTGGTGCTGCGCCAGTTGTTGCTGAAGTTGCTAAAGAATTAGGTATTTTGACCGTTGCTGTAGTGACTAAGCCTTTTAATTTTGAAGGCAAAAAACGGATGGCATTTGCGGAACAAGGTATTACTGAGTTATCAAAACATGTTGATTCATTAATCACTATTCCTAATGACAAACTATTAAAAGTATTGGGCCGTGGTATTTCATTATTAGATGCGTTTGGTGCTGCTAATGATGTGTTAAAAGGCGCAGTCCAAGGTATTGCAGAGCTAATTACCCGCCCTGGTTTAATGAACGTTGACTTTGCCGACGTAAGAACAGTGATGTCCGAGATGGGCTATGCCATGATGGGCTCTGGTGCTGCTAAAGGTGAAGATCGCGCTGAAGAAGCCGCAGAAATGGCGATTTCAAGTCCATTATTGGAAGATATCGACCTGTCTGGTGCGCGTGGTGTATTAGTCAATATTACTGCAGGCTTTGATTTACGTCTTGATGAATTTGAAACAGTGGGTAATACCATTCGTGCATTTGCATCAGACAACGCAACTGTGGTTATCGGTACATCCCTTGATCCAGAAATGAATGATGAACTGCGTGTAACTGTCGTTGCAACAGGTATCGGCATGGACAAACGTCCAGAAATTACGCTGGTAACGAATAAGCAAAATCAGCAAAGCGCAATGGAGAATCGTTATCAGCAAATGCAAAATAGCATGTCTTCTTTTTCAACTGTAGAAGAAAGCAAGCCAGCAGCAAAAGCCGTTAACGAACAATCTACTCAGGCGAATAAAGAGCCCGATTATTTAGATATCCCTGCGTTCCTGAGAAAACAGGCTGATTAATCGCCAAAAAGATTGGCATCTCCGCTTTTTGTGCTAAACTGTCCTGCCAATTATAAGTATAATGATTGGTAGGACGGATAACATTGCGAGATAAAATGATGATCAAACAACGGACATTAAAACGAATTGTACAAGCAACTGGTGTGGGGCTTCACACAGGTAAAAAAGTTACGCTTACAATGCGTCCGGCGCCAGCAAATACTGGGGTCATCTACCGTCGTACTGATTTAAATCCACCGGTGGATTTTCCAGCAGATGCAAAATCAGTTCGTGACACTATGCTTTGTACTTGCTTAGTTAACGAAGATGATGTGCGTATCTCAACCGTTGAGCATTTAAACGCAGCACTGGCTGGTTTAGGCATTGATAATATCGTAATTGAAGTGAATGCACCTGAAATTCCAATTATGGATGGAAGTGCAGCACCTTTTGTTTTCTTGTTACTAGATGCAGGTATTGAAGAACTTCGTACTGCGAAGAAATTCATTCGCATCAAAGAAACAGTGCGTGTTGAAGATGGCGATAAATGGGCAGAAATGCGTCCATACAATGGGTTTAAATTAGATTTCACTATTGATTTTAATCACCCAGCCATTGATGCAAGTACACAGCGTTATAAATTAGATTTTTCAGCAGAATCCTTCATGAGCCAAATTAGCCGTGCTCGTACTTTTGGGTTTATGCGTGATATCGAATATTTGCAATCTAAAGGATTGTGTTTAGGCGGAAGCTTCGATTGTGCGATTGTAGTTGATGATTATCGTGTTCTCAACGACGATGGTTTACGTTTTGAAGATGAATTTGTTCGTCACAAAATGTTGGATGCAATCGGTGATTTATTTATGTGTGGTTATAACATTATCGGTGAATTCACTGCGTTTAAATCAGGTCACGCATTAAACAATAAATTACTCCAAGCGGTATTAGCAAAAGAGTCTGCGTGGGAATTTGTCACATTTGAAGACGAAGCACAAATGCCGGTGGCATTTAAAGCTCCTTCAATGGTTTTTGCTTAATTCCAGTGATGGAAGTACGTTAATTATCTCTAATTAACGTTCATCTTTGGTTGCACTTGTACTCTCTCCGGCAAGTGCAGCCAACCGTTCTAATTTCTCTCTTAATTTCTTCGGGCTTTTCTGCGCTAAATACTTTAATGATTGAGCACTTTCTAAACTTAAATGACGTCTCTTTGTAGGCTCTTGTTTTTTTAATGATGATATTAAAGATCTTTTTTCCGGTTTTATTCCTAAAGTCGGATTTATTTTGATGTCTATTGAGGATAAGGATGGTAAAATTTCTTGTCTTAATGCAGAAAGTAATGATGGCGTCTCATAACGTAATCGAGTTAACCAACTTGCGTTTGCGACTTCAATAATTAAAATAGCGTTGCGATAATTGGCGACACGGCATTTATCTTGTAAAGGAATAGGTAAAAGGCCCATGACGGCGCGATTTAATTTTAGTAAAATCGTTGCACGCTGTTGAATGAGTTGTAATGTATTTTTATTGGAACCTTCAAGTTCGATGAAGATTTTTTCCAATGATTGTGGGTAACTATCCCGCATAGATTTTGACTCCACAAAATAAAAATTAATGAGCAACGAAGGTTAATGAGCATTATAAGTTTTTGGCGACAGTTTGGCAGGCGATATTTTTGGTCGCATCTGCTTTTAGGGATGGTAGCAGCAGGTATTGGAATACCTTCGCTGTTGTCTGCCCATGCCGAAAATCCACAACAAACAGATACACCTTCCTCACAGAATCGCCAGAGTCAGGCACTTATTGCGTTTGATAACCTATTTTTACGTCAAAGTGTACAGAATCCTGCCTCATCCTTCACCTTTAATTACTGGCAACAGCACGCAGTAAAAAATGTCATTAAACAGCTTTCTTTTGCATTCACTATTAATTCTCCTGAGTTGATGGTAAAGGCCAAAGATGAGCCGTCTCCTGTTTCTCATGTTGCAGAGGTCATGCTTGATACTCTGTATGCTTTATTGACAGACACGTCCTCAACAGCATTAACCCATTTACCGCTTTCTGGCTATACTTTAGCACAGAGCACCACTTCCTATCATACCGGATTATGGCTTGCACAAATCCGCGGGATCCGCGCTGGACCTTACCTAACGGCTTAATTGAGTCATATAATCTAATAAGATTATGATTATCTCTGTTAAAACATAAAAACAGAGGCTTTTTTCGGCGTTTTCACGCCATAAATGAGAATAAAGATTTATGTTAGGTAAAATTGTAACCAAGATTTTTGGTAGCCGTAACGATCGTACTATCCGCCGTATGCGCAAAGTTGTTAATGAAATTAATAAACTTGAGCCAGAATTTGAAAAACTGACAGATGATGAGTTAAAAGCAAAAACGAACGAATTTCGTGAGCGCTTAAAAAAGGGTGAAAAAGAAGAAGATATTTTACCCGAAGCGTTTGCAACTGTGCGTGAAGCCAGTAAACGTGTCTTTGGTATGCGCCATTTCGATGTGCAGTTAATCGGTGGTATGGTACTGAATGAGCGTTGTATTGCAGAAATGCGTACCGGTGAAGGTAAAACATTAACCGCAACATTACCTGCATACTTAAATGCACTATCAGGTAAAGGGGTTCACGTTGTTACCGTCAATGATTACTTGGCACAACGTGACGCCGAAAATAACCGTCCTCTGTTTGAATTCTTAGGTTTAAGCGTTGGTATCAACTTGCCGAATATGGCGCCACCAGTAAAACGCGAAGCCTATAATGCCGACATTACTTACGGTACGAACAACGAATTTGGTTTTGATTACTTACGTGACAACATGGCATTTAGCCCACAAGAGCGTGTTCAACGTAAATTACACTATGCATTAGTGGATGAGGTTGACTCAATCTTAATCGATGAAGCGCGAACACCACTGATCATTTCAGGCCCAGCAGAAGACAGTTCTGAGCTTTATATCCAAATGAATAAAGTGATCCCTCATTTGGTTCCTCAAGAAAAAGAAGACTCAGATACTTTCCAAGGTGAAGGTGATTACTCTGTTGATGAAAAAACACGTCAAGTGAATATCACAGAACGTGGCCTAGTTAAAATTGAAGGCTTATTAGCAGATGCTGGCATGATGAAAGAAGGTGAGTCTTTATACTCACCGGCGAATATTATGTTAATGCACCATGTGACTGCTGCATTACGTGCTCATGCGCTGTTTACCAAAGACGTTGACTACATTGTTAAAGATGGCGAAGTTATTATTGTTGACGAACATACTGGTCGTACAATGCAAGGTCGTCGCTGGTCTGATGGTTTACACCAAGCGGTTGAAGCCAAAGAAGGTGTGAAGATCCAAAATGAGAATCAAACATTAGCGTCAATCACATTCCAAAATTATTTCCGTTTATACGAAAAATTAGCAGGGATGACCGGTACTGCGGATACTGAAGCGTTTGAATTTAACTCTATCTATCGCTTAGAAACTATTGTTATCCCAACTAACCGCCCAATGGTACGTAAAGATCTCCCTGACTTAGTTTATATGAATGAACAAGGTAAATTTGCTGCCATTATCGAAGATATTCGTGAACGTACCAAGAATGGCCAACCTGTACTTGTTGGTACTATCTCAATTGAAAAGTCAGAAGAAATCTCTAATGCGTTAACGAAGGCCAATGTTCACCATAACGTGCTGAATGCGAAATTCCACGCAATGGAAGCTGATATTATTGCTAACGCAGGTTTACCTTCTGCCGTGACTATTGCAACTAACATGGCAGGTCGTGGTACTGATATCGTGTTGGGGGGGAGTTGGCAAACTGAAGTGGCTAAACTTGATGAGCCAACAGAAGAACAAATTGAAGAAATCAAAGCGAAATGGAAAGAGCGCCATGACGCAGTATTAGCTTCAGGTGGTTTACATATCATTGGTACTGAACGTCATGAGTCACGCCGTATTGATAACCAGTTACGTGGTCGTGCGGGTCGTCAAGGTGATGAAGGTTCTTCTCGTTTCTATTTATCTATGGAAGACTCTTTAATGCGTATTTTTGCTTCAGATAAAGTATCTGGCATGATGCGTAAATTAGGTATGAATGAAACCGAAGCGATTGAGCACCCTTGGGTAACTAAAGCGATTGCCAATGCACAACGTAAAGTAGAAAACCGCAACTTTGATATTCGTAAACAATTACTTGAATATGATGATGTAGCTAATGATCAGCGTCGTGCAATTTATACTCAACGTAACGAATTACTTGATGTAGCAGACGTCAGTGAAACTATCGACAGTATTCGTCAAGATGTCTTCACTACGATGATCGATAACTATATTCCACCTCAATCACTGGAAGAAATGTGGGATATTGAAGGGTTAACTGCATGTCTACAAAAAGACTTTGATTTGAATTTACCAATTAAAGAGTGGTTAGATAAAGAGCCTGAGTTACATGAAGAAACATTACGTGAACGTATCCTAGAAAAATCGATCGAAGTTTACAAAGCAAAAGAAGAAATCGTTAGTGCTGAAATGATGCGTAACTTTGAAAAAGGCGTGATGTTACAAACACTGGATTCACTGTGGAAAGAGCACTTGGCAGCGATGGATTATTTACGTCAAGGTATCCACTTACGTGGTTATGCACAAAAAGATCCGAAACAAGAGTACAAACGTGAATCGTTCGCTATGTTTGCTAACATGTTGGAATCACTGAAATATGAAGTGATAAGCACACTAAGCAAAGTCCAGGTTCGTTTACCAGAAGAAGTTGAAGAGTTAGAACGTCGTCGCCGTGAAGAAGCCGAGCGTCTAGCAAAACAACAGCAATTAAGCCATGAAGTGACAAAAGAGTCTCAAATGTCAGCGGTAGATGGTCAAGTTGCGGCGGGTAAAAAAGTAGGACGTAATGAGCCATGCCCTTGTGGATCGGGTAAGAAATTTAAGCATTGTCATGGTCAATTAGGTTAATTTATCTGTTGATAATAATGGTTATTTAGCTTTTCGTTGAATAAGAAAATCCCGCTTATTATTAAGCGGGATTTTTTATTGTTGATAGAAAAAAACTAAATTGAAGAGTGCAAATGTGAGAGATGAGTTTTTGTTTTTTGACTTTCAGATCCTGATCCGGGCTCGATTAATCCTGCAATAATGGGGCAATCAGGATTGTTATCACCTTGGCAATCTTTGACTAAATGTTCTAATGTTTTTGTCATTTGTTGTAATTCTGCAATCTTACAATTGAGCGCTTCAATATGGGAGAGCGCAATAGATTTCACATCTGCACTGGCGCGTTCTCTGTTATCCCACTAAGCGAATAATTTGTGCCAAAACGGTATTTGAACCGACTTTAGTGACGTTAAAGCTAAAAGCTCCTGTTTTATTAATTGTACCACATGAAGCACATGTCATTCCTTCTACAGGTAAACTCAGTCGGTTGGCAGAGGACAACGTTGTCTTCGTATCCATTAGAATTCTCCTCTTAAATAGGGTATGAAATTAAGCTTAAACTTTACCATTAGGGGAAGGTCAAGGGTTATGCATTAATTTATTTTTTACAGTTTTAATGGCTATTTTACTTTTAATTCAAATAATTATGTTTATTTGAGTGTTTTTAGAATATGTAAAAATTGTGAATTTATGGGAAAAGAAGAGACTAAAATAGAGAGATAAAAACCCCGCTTATTATAATAAGCGGGGTGGCTTACAAAAGAATAGGCATTACTCTTTCATAAAGTATCTATTATTTTTCAGAAATAGAGGATTTTGTGTTTACAGTTTCATTGACTTTAATCGGTGATTTTAATGATAAATCACCGCTTGAAAGTTGTTTCACTAAATCAACAGCTGATGATTTCAGATCAAGATCTGCACCCGCTTCGTAATGATGACCTTCAATATTATTTAATTGAACGTTGCTACCGCCTAAATCAATCTGGCCTTGTTCGCTTTTTACTTCAGCACCTGTAAGTTTAGTTGTGCCACTGACATTTAATGAAATGTCATTTTTGCTTGTTAAGGTTGTAGTTTCGGTAACTGCATCATTGTCAATATGAGAGACCTTGATATCGGCATTGGCGGTATGACCTTCTGCGCCAGTGACAATATTTTTAATACCATTACCGACATAGTTAACACCGTTGTCAATTTTAGCTTTTGTTTCGCCACTGATACCGGTTTTATCTGCGATACTTGAAGAGAGTGAATTATATTTATCAGAAATAACATCTGTTGCAGATTTAATTCCTGAATCAATAGTCTCTTTGATCGTATTTTCTAATAATGATCCACCCGCTTTTGCTGTTTTATCAACTTGGCTAGATTCAGGATCATTGTTGTGGTTATAACCTACATTGACATCAACACTGACATGGCGATCGCTGTCTTTTTGGCTAGTCACTGTAAAGTCACCACCAACATGGCCTGTTACGTTATCTGCAGAAACATTAGCACCCGAAAGAGTGAGGTTTTTATCACTGTTTACGGTTAATGTTCCTGTTTCTATAACCGTGTTTTGATGTGTGGATTTTTGTTGATCTTCAACATTTACCAGTACTTTACCACCAATATTATGGATAGAAGAGGTTGGATTTTCTTCAGTCACTTCTTTTGGTGTGGTATTGGTTTGTTCGCCATTTAAGGCGATATCGACACTCCAATTATTTTTGTAATCTGTAGATTGTGCTGATGTCAGCGTAGTATCACCAGATTGGGAGGTTAATTGTGTCTCTTTACTATTAACTTTAGTGCCTTGAAGATTAATAGAGCTACCATTAACTGTTAAATTGCCTTGGTTGGTAATTGTACCACCTTCACGAGATACTGTTTTCTCATCTTGTTTACCGATAGCAAATTCAGCACCACCTAATCCACTGATAGAAGACGATTCTTCGCCTGCTTTCTGACCAAAGCCCGCTTGTAATCCACCTGATAAATTTTTACCTGTTTCAGTGCGTTGAGATTCAGTTGCTTGGAAATCAACCTTGTTAGTTGCGGTTAAAGCAACATCGTTTTCACTGGTAATATGAGTACCTTGTAACGTCAGATTATGACCTGAGTTTAGCTCGATACCTTGGGAACCATTCACAGATCCCGCTTGTGCTGTTGTTTGATCTTTTTGATGATTTGCACCACCTGCTTTAAAGCCACCACCATAATCTTTACTGTCTGGTGTTGTACCTACTTTTAGGTTTGCACTACCATTTACGCTATTCTGGCTTTCAGTATGAGTATCTGTTGCTTGTGCAAGCGTTAAATCTCCCCCAGCGTTAATGACAGTTTTACCATTTTGAGCGTCAAACTTAGCACCTTCATAATGTGCATCTTCACGCACATTAATATTGATATGACCCGCTGAGTTAATTTGGCTACCTTCGGCTTTTGCTATGGTTAAGCTAGTGTCAGTGGTTTTACCTTCACCTTTAATGGCTACAGTAATGTCATTGCCTGTTTTGGTGCTGACACCAACTTGACCACCACCAGTTGTTTCATGGAAAGATACTTGGTGTTTGTTTTGCGTAGCTTCACTGGTATGTGTATTTGCTGTTAGCGCAACATCACCTTGCGTTGATTGATAATGAGTTCCTTGGTCATGTAAGGTGTTATTGCTGTCAGTGTTGATTTTTCCGGCAGTAATAGAGGTTGAAACTGCTTGGCTATCGCTTTGTGACTTCTGGCTTCCTCCACCTTTTACACCAACGTTAACGCCTACATTAGGTGCTTCTAAGCTACTTAAGTTAGCAAGATTACTAATGGCATCTTTAAAAGTGACTTTTTTCTCAATACCTTTGTTGCTGTCTGGATTAGTAACATCAACACCATCTTCAACGGCTTTCTTAATTGGTTTAGTGACACCGCTATAATCAAGATTAACACCTACATCAACACCCACATTTAAGGTATCTGTTTTAGAGATTGCACTGTCATTGACGGCAAGGTGATTGATATTTTCACCCGATTCTTTATAAGCACCATCAACTTTGTGTGATGCGCCTTGGTGCGTTACATCTTTGTTTGCTGTAATTGTTAAATCACCTGCAACTTGAGTTTCGCTACCTTTATTTTTGGTGATTTCGGTTGTTGTATGCTGTTTGTCATATTGGAAATCAGCTTTACTACCGATTTTATCGACACCACCGGTATAGCTAAAGCCACCCGAAATGGTTCTATCTGTACTGTCAGTCTCTTTTTTGTTTTCTGTTGAAACAAAAGCAACATTATCACCAGACACCGTGGCATTACCTGCCGTTGTTTTTAAATCAGAACCAGCAAAAGTGACATCTTTATCTGCTTGAATTTTAACACTGCCACCACTAAGAGTAGAGCCGACTTGTTCAGTCTCTGTACTATTGTTCTTATTGGATGTATGAGTGATATGAAAACCAGCACTATATTGCTTATCTTCAACTTCTTTCGCATGACCAGTGATTTCTAAGGATGTTTTTTCATCATTGATTTTTGTGGTTTGCTGTGCTGATTTAACGTTGATATCACCTAAAGATTCAATACCTAATTCTTCAGCACTTTTAATTAAGCTACCGATGACATTGACATCTTTCCCACTGACAACGGTTAACTGTGCATCAGACACTAATTCACTGCCGGTTGAAAGTTGTTGATTAGTCTCGTTTTTGTGAGAATTCTTAGTAATGTTAAAAGCTGTACCTGTACGTTCATCAGTTTTTGTGATGGTTTCGCTAATTGCATTATCAATAACAACATCACCTTGGGTCGTTTTAACAAATGCCCCTTGGTTGCCTTTGACTTGGCTTCCGGTGATTTTGACACTATTCTCTGCGGCTAGTAACAGTTGCCCATCTGCAGTTAATTGTGTTGAATGGCTGACTTCTTGTTTATTGTTATTGTTCTTATTATTACCACCGCCGATACCACCCCAAACGACATGATTGTCAGTTACGGTTTTATCATTATTGGTATTTTGAACATTAAGATTGATGTTCTCTTTAGCATTAACAATAACATTCTCATTAGAATGTAATTTTGCACCTTGGGCAGTAACAGAGCCTTCAGCATTTAAACCTAGTGTTTTACCCGCAGTCAACTCACTGCCTTTTAAGGTTTCTGTTTGATGGCTATTGCTCCAGCTACCGGTTTCTAAGCGAGAAGTATGGTTACGCTTGTAGCCATTTTCACTGCGATTTTCTTTCTCAACTAATCCGTTGATATTAATATCTTGATTAGCATTAATTGCCAGTGTGTTACCCGCATTAACTTTGGCCCCTTCAAGTGTTACATCACCTTGAGTTGCCGTTAATGTTGCACTATTTTTGGCATCAATATGGCTACCAACTTGTTGTACGAGTTCTTTTTCTTTAGTGACATCATACTGCCAAGAATAGAACCAGCGATTGTCGGTATCAGTCTCTTTTTGTTGTAGCTGTTTTCCATCAACAGTTAAATGAGCGCCTTGTAATAAAATATCATCACCCATTAAATCAGAGGCTTTGATTTGATTTTTATTATCAGCCACTAATGTGATGTTTTTACCTTTTAACTCTGTTTTTGTTAGAGTTTGGCTTGAACCACTATTATTAACTGCGATACCACCACGGTAATTTTGGTAGTTTTCACTGCCATCTTTATCGAAATTATCGAAACGAACTTGGCTATCTGTTTGAATATTATCAGCTTTTACGCTTAGTTCATTATCAGCAACAAATTTACCCGTTAATTTAACACCACTTCCTTCTGCGGTATTAATAATACGAATACGGCCAGATTGCATACTTCCGAAGAAATAGCTATCTAATGCAGAAGTTGGTTTTTGTGATGAAAGAATATCAAAACGTTGAGAGAAGGTGTTTTGTCCTGTTAACGCTGAAATTTCAGCAGCAGTTATTTTTCCTTTGCTATCAATACGTGGTGCTATTAGATCTAAAAGACCTGGTGCATATAAACCGTTTTTACCAATAGAAAGTAAATTCGTGTTATTAAGCGTGCTATATCCTTTCAACTGACCGTTTTCAAACAGTGGATTACCTACGACTAAAGAAGAGCGACTGGTATTAATAAATCCACAACCATCGCAGGTGATGCCATTTGGGTTAGAAAGGACATATTCCGCAGCAATACCAAAGACTTCTTGCTGACCTAGTAAAAATGATGGGTTACGACTAACAACTTCATTTAAAATTAAAGAGGCGGCTTGCCCATTTAAATTACTATTGGCATTTAATTGCCCTGCTAGCTGTGATTGTCCAGCTTCTAAGGCGTTATTAAAAACAGCGCCAGGTTTGCCTACATTAAAATCTTGATATTGGTTGTGAGAAATACCTTCACTATTTGGTGTAACGATATTAATGACTTGAGTGCCACCATTGACAGATGAAACATTCGGTCCTTGATTGCCCGAATCAGGAACAATACCGCCAGCATATGCATTTAGTGAGACGAAAATAATCGCTAAAGATGCAGCAAGCCTACCCGAAGGAGAGAGCTTGAAGTTTTTTGAGTTCATAGAGTTTTCTCCGTTTATTGCTATGAGTGTGGATCAAAATAAATATGAAAATCTAACTAACACTTGAGTAGGGTCTTTGGTTTTATTGGAATTCGTTTGGTTGTAAAGCAAATGCCCCTTAGCGACATCGATATCAAATTGTGCTTTTTGATATTGAAGATTTAAGCCCGAACTTAGCCCATAGCCACTACGCCATCCTTCATAGTTGCCATGTTGTTGAACACGACCTGCATCTAGGCCAATTCGAGGGGTGATTGAAAAGGTGTTTATTCGATAAGGATAAGAAAGAGTATTACGTAAATAACCTCCGTTATCCCCGGAAAGAGTGCTTTGATCAAAACCACGGATCGCATTTTTATCGGTTAAACTGAGCCATTCAACACCGGGTAAGGTGTCAGGGCTATATTGACCAAAGAAAGCGCTGTTGAATAAAAATGTAGAATCTGACAATGAAAAACGGTGTTGCCAATTGGCAAAAAGCTTAACTTTTGTAAAGCGATAGTCATTACCATTGCCATTAGCAACACGTGGTGATTCATCTGCACCAAACCAACTAATGGCTTTTTCTGCACTTAAATTAACACTCACAACGCCGTTGGGGATAATGTGTAAATGGTTGATACCGAGCTCTACAGTTGTGAGTGCAGGGCTACTTAGATCAAGACGTATTTGACTGAAATAGTTACGTATCCGTTTATGAGTTACCTGCATGTTTAAGGTATCTATCTGTTTTTGACTACGATAAAAAGCGTAATCCCCCCTTAAACCCACTTGTGTGGTATTACCGGATAAGCGTACGGTGCGTGTTTGTAATGCCTGATGAAACTCATACTCCGAATAGCTACCAAAAGTGCTGAATGTCAATGCACCATAAGGTAAAGAATAGAGTAGAGTGTAAGCGCGGTTAAAGCGTGTGTTTGGGTTGTCTGTGGTGATGCTGGCATTGACGCTGACAAAATCGGATAATCCCAATGGACTGTCTAAGCTTGCATTAGTACGAACTAACCAGCGCCCTGAGTTTTTCTGTCCATAATTATCACTCGAAACATTCAAATGCCACGGTGCTTGGCGTTGATTGGTGAGCTGAATAATAGATCCACCCAATTGTGTACCTGGTAATATATCCAGTTTAACTTTATTGGATTGCAAACGGTTTGCTTGATCCAGACCTTGATCAAGTTTTGATAGCTTTAGAGGCTCGCCTTCAACTTGAGGGAACAGTAACGTCGTGTTAACGCCTCGGTCACCACCTTGTATTTTTTCAATGAAACCCTCGATAACATACAATCCAAGCTGTTGCTCTTCATTAGGACGTAAAAATTGTATTCTGGCAGTGATATAACCATGTTGAAGGTAGCGTTGGGTTAACTCTTTGACTAAACGGTTAATGTCAGCACTTTTAATACATTGCTCTGGTAATGGTGATAGTGCATCAAGATCTTTATCATTAAGCAAAGTAATGCCTTGAACATAAACACCATTTATAGGTAAGCAATGCTCTGATTCAGTAATAAGTGTAGGCGGGGGTGAGGCATCTAATGTGTTTTCTTGGAGTTGTTGATAGCGATTTTGTTCTATCAGTTGATTTATTTCACGTTGGCTATCTTGTAACGCGCGTCGCGATTCTCCCATTGAGCCTAAATAATTGGCATCATTTGCTGTTAATCCACTGGCTGAAAACCCACTTAATAGTGTTAATAAAATAACTTTTTTTCTCATTTTACCTCAATATAAAGGTATTAATTCAAATATAAATAATATGGCTTAAATATAGCAAGATAATAATTAATGTTTTTATATTATCGTTAATTTGAAAATAATAAATACCGGTCACTCTCAATATGAAAAGAAATTAAAAATCGATGAAATAAAGATAAATTTCCATTGGTTTTAATATAAAATATCGACATAACTAAAATGATTAATGTTGGGAGTAGTATTAATCAAACAAATGATTTAATTGAATTTTACCTACCGTATTGATTTTCATGGTTATAATCTAGAGTGTTATTTTTTCTCCTGTCTAAACTAACATCAATTTTTCTATATTTATTCACAGTTTTTTATTTTTTATAAAGAAAAGAAAAATAATGAGAGGAGGTTCTAGTAAATAGAAAATGAAAAGTTAATCCCTTTTCATTTGTTATTTATAAGTTTATTGATGTTGTATTATGAAATAAAAATTTCATGAATTATTATTTCATTTTAATGAATAAAAAAAGGTTTATAAAAGTAAAAATATCATGTCTTTATTGTTAAGTGATTAATCATGATAAAAAGTAAGTTTATTGAATTTTCATTTTAAGATTATGAATATGTAATTTAAATACAAGTATTGACACTTAATGATATCAATAAAAATTACAAACTATAAAAAATAATTTATTGACGAATTAAAGAAGTGATTGTGATCACGTTAATTCATAATGAAAAAGTAAATAATGTGATTTTTGTCCGAAATATACTATTGTTATATTACTAATTTAGTTTAACTGTTATATAAATTAGCATGTAAATTGTACTATTTCCTGACGATAAGGGTTAAAGTATGTTCTCATCATTTAATGTTTTGATAATATTAAGAGGTTTCTTCAGATTGAAGAAATGGTTTAATATTGATTCTGAACTCGCCTTCTTCTTTCCTGAAAAATAATCCTTTTTTATATCTATCCAAAATAAAGTAATACTCTTTTCTCATTTTTTAAATGGGAAGACTATTTTATTTATTTTTAATTTTATAATTTAATATATATTAAAGGTATTATCATGGCTAAAAGAATCGTAGAACCATTCCGTATTAAAATGGTAGAAAAAATTCGTGTTCCATCAAGAGAAGAACGTGAAGCTGCATTAAAAGAAGCTGGATATAACCCATTTCTATTACCGAGCGATGCTGTTTATATTGATTTATTAACAGACTCTGGTACTAACGCAATGAGTGATCATCAGTGGGCAGCAATGATTACAGGTGATGAAGCTTATGCGGGCTCAAGAAACTATTATGATTTAAAAGACAAAGCCAAAGAGTTATTTAACTACGATTATATTATTCCTGCTCACCAAGGGCGTGGTGCTGAAAATATTCTTTTCCCAGTATTATTAAAATATAAACAAAAAGATGGAAAAGCGAAAAACCCTGTTTTTATTTCTAACTTCCATTTTGACACAACAGCTGCACACGTTGAATTAAATGGCTGTAAAGCCATTAATATTGTAACTGAAAAAGCGTTTGATTCAGAAACTTATGATGACTGGAAAGGCAATTTTGATATTGCTAAATTAAAAGAAAATATAGCTAAACATGGTGCTGATAATATTGTCGCTATTGTTTCAACAGTGACCTGTAATAGTGCTGGAGGTCAGCCTGTTGCAATGGATAATTTAAAAGAAGTTTATGAAATTGCCAAACAGCACGGTATTTTTGTTGTGATGGACTCAGCGCGTTTCTGTGAAAATGCGTATTTCATTAAACAGCGTGATCCTAAATATAAAAATGCAACCATCAAAGAAGTTATTTTGGACATGTATAAATATGCTGACGCTTTAACCATGTCAGCGAAAAAAGATCCATTGTTAAATATTGGTGGTTTAGTTTCTATTCGTGATAATGAAGAAATATTCACGTTAGCAAGACAACGTTGTGTACCGATGGAAGGCTTTGTCACATATGGTGGTCTGGCGGGCCGCGATATGGCGGCAATGGTGCAAGGTTTAGAAGAGGGAACAGAAGAAGAGTATCTGCACTATCGTATTGGTCAGGTACAATATTTGGGGGATCGTCTCCGTGAAGCGGGTATTCCAATTCAATATCCTACAGGAGGCCATGCGGTTTTTGTCGATTGTAAAAAATTAGTGCCACATATTCCTGGTGATCAATTCCCAGCGCAAGCTGTAATTAATGCGCTTTACTTAGAGTCTGGTGTTCGCGCTGTTGAAATTGGTTCGTTCTTATTAGGTCGTGACCCAGCGACAGGTGAGCAAAAACATGCAGATATGGAATTTATGCGTTTGACGATTGCTCGTCGTGTTTATACAAACGATCACATGGATTATATTGCTGACGCATTGATTGGTTTAAAAGAGAAGTTTGCAACACTTAAAGGTCTTGAGTTCGAATATGAACCACCTGTATTAAGACACTTTACTGCTAGATTAAAACCAATCAAATAAAATAATACTCCACAATAATAATGGCTCTCGTGCAATGCGAGAGCCCTATCCTTATTTCAGTAAGGACTAAAAAATGGAAAATAAGTCGGTAAATAAAGAACCCTCAATTATTGTAGGGGGATTTGTGTTGGGTGGCGCCATGATTGGCGCAGGCATGTTCAGCCTACCAACAATTATGTCTGGTGCTTGGTTTATTAATTCACTTTTTATTTTATTTATTGTCTGCTTCTTTATGTTTCATTCTGGAATTTATATTCTTGAATGTATATCGAAATATGGCACAGGAACAAACTATTTTCATATATCGAAAGAATTATTACCTAAATGGGCGTGTTATCTGGCTAATGCATCATTAATATTTGTATTATATATATTAATTTATGCTTATATTTCTGCTGCAGGGTCGATAATTCATGAAGCTTCATTATTGTATGGCATTAATCTGAATCTTAGAGTGATATTCTTTGTATTTACGATAGTGCTTGGTGCAACAATATGGTGGGGAGGGGCTTGTGCAAGTCGTTTAACCTCAATATTTTTATTTATTAAGATTGTTTTATTTGTATTAGCATTTTCTGGATTGTTCTTTAAAGCAAGAGGTGATTTATTATTTAGTGCAACTTTTGAAGGTAAAAGTCAATTATATCTTTATCCCTTTATTTTTATCATTATTCCTTATGCTATTACCTCTTTTGGTTATCATGGTAATGTTTGTAGTCTTTATAAGCTTTATCATGAAAATGAAAGAAAAGTAGTAAAAAGTTGTGTTATTGGTTGTGTCTTAGCTTTGGTTATTTATTTACTTTGGATGATTGGCACAATGGGGAATTTGCCTCGAGAGCAATTTATTACAATTATCCAAAAAGGCGGTAACTTAGATGCTTTTATCGATTCTTTATATACTGTATTAAATAGTAAATATATTGAAGGTTTTTTATTATGGTTTTCTATTAGTGCCGTATTCTGTTCATTTTTAGGGGTAGCGATTGGTCTATTCGACTATATTTTAGCGTCACTAAAATTTGAAGATAACAAAACAGGGCGCTTAAAATCGGGTATTCTATGTTTTACTCCACCTTTACTATTATGTTTACTTTTCCCTAATGGTTTCTTAATTGCGATTGCTTATGCGGGAACGGCTGCTTGTATATGGGCAATTATTTGCCCAGCAGTGATGGCACTGAAAGCGCGTGAGAAATTTCCAAACTCAGGTTTTAAAGTATGGGGGGGGAAAGGATTAATTTATGCTGTTATCGCTTTTGGTGCTGTAGGTATTATTTGCCAAACATTAGCACAGTTTGGATTCTTACCTATTTATCGTTAATTTATCAAGATAATCAAGGAAAAGAAAACCAGAGTCGCGCTATTGGATATACGTTATAATAATATTAAGTGGTTATAATAACTGGACTATTCAATAGGTTGTCTATAATGGATAAAAAAAAGCTACATATTGCTGCGGGTATTATTTGTGATCAACACGATAATGTCTTTATCACTCAACGCCCTTTAAAATCACATATGGGGGGGTTTTGGGAATTTCCAGGTGGAAAATTAGAAGATAAAGAAACCCCTGAGCAGGCGTTAGTGCGGGAATTACAAGAAGAGATTGGTATTGATGTAACACAGTACTCGCTTTTTAAAACGGTAGAGCATGATTTTCCAGATAGGCACATTACATTATCTTTTTTCTTAGTGACACAATGGGATAATGCGCCCTATGGCAAAGAAGGGCAAGATTCAAAATGGACGTCTATTGCCTCATTAAATGCTGATGATTTTCCGCCTGCTAACCGCACTATTGTGGCGTTATTACAAAAGTAAAAGTATATAAATTAACGCAGTTATAAATAAAATAGCCACTCATTGGAGTGGCTATTTTTTTATGTCCATAATGAGCATTAAAAATCTTTAGGTTCAGGTTGCGGCGTTTCACTCCAGTCATCGCTATCATTAATATCGCTTTGGCTTGGAATACGCTTTGATTCGTCAGCCCATTCACCTAAATCAATCAGTTGGCAACGTTTGCTACAAAAAGGGCGATAAGGGCTACTTTCATTCCAAACAACTTCTGTTTGACAGGTTGGACATTTTACAATTAATTCTTCGCTCATTATCTCTCCTCGATTTCATTGGCGCGATAGGTGTTCATATTAATAAGCACAATGTTAGCAACAAGCAATCTCAAAGGGTAGTTCTAGCGGTATTGTTCCACTTTCACTATCAAGTGGTAAGAAGCGGATCGCGTAACGATTTTTGTGACCAGAGACTTGAGGGTAAATCTGGTGGTCAATAGCTATCTTAATACGTAGTAGTTCGCCTTCTTCAGCACTGTCTTGGTAAAAACCACGATGACTTAATGCAGGTTTAAATGTATCTGATTGGCGAATGAGCGTTAATAAGCTATTTAATGCATTTTGTAATGGTAATAAGCCTGCCTTCCAACTGTGTAGTTTTTCGTCACGGATGGTTTGAGGCAAACTTAACCACAAATGTAATGCTGGCACATCGAAATTACAGCATCCGCCTGGAATACTTAGGCGCTGTTTTACCAAACTTATCACTTTATCTTGTTTTAAGTGCTGGCCAATTCGTGGAGCTTGACTTAAGACGGCGGCATTTTCGGACAATTCATTAATAATTTGAGTTACAATCTCTTTATCAACATTTGGAAATGAAAGCCATTGTTGTAATTTTTTTTGTCTTTTTTCTAATTCTTTAAGCAATTCAGCTCGAATTTCACCACGATCAAGTACTTCAATAAATTCTGATATCGCACGGAAAAAAGAGAGTGCAGTGGGTAACGAATCAATTGCATGAAAACTGTTAATTTGAATCAATGAGTTTTCAATTCTAAGCCATGAACGCATTTTTTCATTAAGGGGATGTTCGAAGATGATTGTTGTGATGTCATCACTCATGGCAGTTGTCCTGTAACGCTTGTTGAGCTAATTCTAAGTAATGCTGATGGAGTTGCTTAACTTTCCCAATTATATTTTGGCTATTATCGTGATTTTCAATAATATCATCAGCGACGGCTAATCGTTCTTGTCTTTGAGCTTGCGCTTTTAAAATATTGAGCACTTGCTCCCGACTTACGCCATCTCGTTTCATCGTTCTTGCTATTTGTTCTTCTTGTGTGACATCAACGACAAGAACACGAGAGGCTAAGTGAGTTAATTTATTTTCAATTAATAAAGGAACAACCCAAATAAAATATGGAGTTTTAATTTGTTGTATTTGCCTTTGGGTCTCTTGCTGTATCAAGGGGTGAAGAAGATTATTGACCCAGGTTTTTTCTTCATCGTTTTGAAAAATAATCTGGCGTAGATGGGCTCGGTTTAAGGAGCCATCAGGTAATAGAATACTGTCACCAAAATGCTGGTGCAATGCATTTAGCCCGAAAGAATGAGGCTCTACCACTAATCGAGCAATAACATCCGCATCAACAAGAGGTACACCTAATGAGGCAAAAGCATTGGCAATAGTAGTTTTACCACTCCCTATTCCACCTGTAAGAGCAACCGTATAAGCCATTGTGTTTATCTGTTTTTAATGAATGAAAATTTACTATTAGCCTGGGTATTCTAAAGCCTAAATTTGTTTTTATCGCAAGATAATAACCGCAATATTTAGGTTTTATTCGGTTATTATGATAGATGATTTTCTGCTACCCTGACACCTTAGCTCATAATCAGTAAGAGAATTATCATCAATCAATTACTTAGCGAGAAAACTCACAATAGCATATTACTCATAAAATTTGTGATTCATTGTATAGTATCACCTAACTGTAATATAGGAAGATACATTGCTATGATTAATGTACCAACAATCATAGCAATTATCGCCATTAGTAGCGGTTCTAACCATGTACTGATTGTATTTAACTGCTCGTCAAGTTGTTGATAAAACCAATCACTTAATTGCTGACAAAAATAGAGTAACTGCCCTGAATTCTCTGCACAAATGATAAATTGATAGCAAATAGGGGGGAAGTAAGGCTTGTTATTCATAAATGAACTTAATGACTTTCCTTGTGTAATATGCTCACTCATTTGTAAAAGTAGGCGTTTATAAATAGGATGTGTGAGTTGCTCAATAATAATCTTTAAGCCTTGCAATAATGGTAGCCCTGCTTGTTGTGTAATACTGATTATCTGAAAAATAAGATAGAGTTGATGGTTTTTTAATAGGGAACCTAAATAAGGTAGATGAAGAAAGGTTGCTTGTTCATAATAATAAAAGAGCGGTGAATAATGGCGAATAAAATGATAAAACAACATTAGCCCAATAAAGAAAATGACCATTATCACAATATAGTTAGAAAACCATTGTGAGAAAGCAATTAGTGCTAATGTTAAAGTGGGAAGTTCTGTATTAAATGCGCCGTATAAAGATTGATATTCAGGTAAAACATATAGCAACATAAGACTAGTAATAGAAAATAAAATAACGAGTAAAAAAAATGGATATTTAAACGCTTTTTTTATTTTTTTAATTACCTCTTGTCGCTTTTTTAATTGTACGATTTGAAGTGTAATGACTTCATCTAGTTTTCCGCTTTCTTCACCAATAAAAATAAAACGTACTAATGAAAGCGGGAAATAAACAGGATAACGGCTTAATTGTTTTGAAAATGTGCCACCTTGCATTAAGTTAAAAATAATATCGTCTAACACACATTGCCAATGAGTATAACGACACTCATTTTTTAATAGCGTTAAAGCTGGCAGGAGTGCTAAGCCGGAGTGAAGTAATAATGCGAGTTGTTCAAGTAATTGAATACGATATTTTTTATCACTTTCTTGAAATATTACGATTTTGTATAAGCGTATTCTTATGGGGGTTTTTTGTTGCTGTGTTAATTTAATAAAGGCTTCATTACTTGATGATGCGAGAATGTTTCCTGAGCACCATTCATGTTGATAGTTTAATGCATCGTAACAATAAATTTTCTGTAATCTCATTTAATATCTCCCAGTGTTTGATAAACTTCCTCAAGTGTTGTTATTCCTTGTTTAATTAATAAAAGACCTGAATAGAGTAAATTATAGGGAGATGCATGTGTGTGTTTTGTTGGTTCAAAACAGTCATAGATTGCTGTTCTGCCTTTATAGCCAGAGCAACATTGTTGACAACCTATTGCTTGCCAGTTCGGTAATTCAATAATTTCTTCCTTGATATTAATCTGTTTCTTATTGGGTAAGCAGGTTTTACAATGTGGACATAAACAACGCACTAATCGCTGTGAAATAATCAAACTGATACAAGAGTGAATAAGATCTTTTGCAATGCCTAAATTGTGTAATCGCATTAAAGTGGCGCTGGCGGAATTAGTGTGCAAAGTGGATAAAACAAGGTGGCCTGTTTGTGCTGTTTTTATTGCCATTTCAGCAGTTGATGGATCGCGAATTTCGCCCACCATTATAATATCCGGATCTTGACGTAAAAGTGCGCGTAATATTGTGGTAAATGAGATCCCGGCTTTTTCACAAATTTGAATTTGATTAACCCCATTTATCGGTAATTCAATGGGATCTTCGACACTATTTATATTGCGGTTATCTTTATTTAAATAGTGTAAGCAGCTATATAATGTCAGTGTTTTTCCACTTCCTGTCGGCCCTGTAACTAGGATCATTCCTTGCGGTAAATTTAAATATTTTTTTAATAAAGCTAAGTGAGAAGATTGAAAACCTAAATGATTTAATTCGGGTTGCTGTAAATTATTGATAAGCCGTAAAACAACTTTTTCACCATAAAGTGTGGGGAGTGTTGCTATTCGTATAGAGTATTCTTTTTCATGATAAAACCAATTAAATTGTCCATCTTGAGGTAAGCGTTTTTCTGCAATATTTAAGTTAGCCAATATTTTTAAACGTGTCACTATTTCTTTCGAAAACTCATTCGGAGGAGGAGAAAATAAATATAAATGGCTATCTATTCTGGCCCTAATTCTAAAATTGAATTGTTGAGGTTCAATATGTAAATCAGAGACACGCATTAAAATGCTATGGCGTAATAGATGTTCAATAAATTCTGTTGCTGAGTGTGTGATATCCATTATTCACCTTTTATATTTATTTTATTAGTGTTGTCTTATGTTGTTTAGAGTAAGGAACATTCAATGTGAATGCTCCCTAATATCGACAACGTATTAATGTGATTTGAATATTTCAGTACATTGTTTTTGTAACTTAGGATTATTTGCCGAGCATTGTGTTTTCCATATAGGAAGATAATCATCCGCGTTTTTTTCTAAAGACATTACAATGGAGAGGCCTTCAAGTTGTGCTTTGCCAGTTGCATTAATGACACCATTTAATACGGCTATTTCAGAAAGATATCGGCTTCGAAATTGTGGCGGCATAAATGTTGAGTCAGAATTACAATACCGAGGTTCGTTTTCATAACGACATAACTCAACAGCAGAACGATAAGGGGAGAGGGTTTGCAAAATATCGGTTAAAGCCGCTTTTTGGATATAACCTTGATAAGCTGGGATCGCGACAGAGCTTAAAATAGAAATAATGGCAATCACGATCATGAGTTCCATTAGGGTGAAACCATTTTCGGATGAGTGATAATTAAGTATGTTCATCTAGCATTCTCCTTGATTAATAGACACTAGAAGTATGAAAAAAAAGGACTTTATTTGCGAATAGATAAAATAAGCTTTGAGTAAAATATCGAAAAGAAAACGGAGATATACACATTTAGCCTTTATTATTGAGAGTAAATTCGCATTTATTGATGAATATGACTTAGACAAATTATTGATAATAACTAAAACACCGTAGAAGAGGGTTGATGTGAAAATTAAACAAGGTTGGCTTATTGATGCAAGAAAAGTGCCTTCACCGAATCATGATAAAAGGCCTGATGGTGAAGTTCCCTCTTTGCTGATTGTTCATAATATCAGTTTGCCACCAGGCGAATTTGGTGGGCCTTATATTGATAAGCTATTTACCAATACGTTATCCGAGCAAGACCACCCTTTTTTTAGCGAGATAATCGATTTAAGGGTGTCAGCTCATTGTCTTATTCGGCGTGATGGTGAAATTGTGCAATATGTGCCTTTTACCGATAGAGCGTGGCATGCAGGCGTTTCTTTATATAAAGGTAGAGAAAAATGCAATGATTTCTCTATTGGTATAGAGCTGGAAGGCACTGATAATTGTGATTTTACAACAAAACAATATCAGCAATTAGTCAAGATAACGCAATCGCTTATTGCTCTTTATCCTGCGATTAAAGAGAACATAACAGGGCATAGTGATGTTGCACCAAATCGAAAAACAGATCCAGGGCCTCATTTTGATTGGGATTATTTCCGAGGTTTGTTAACAGAACAACAGCACCAAAGTGAGTTGAAAAGGTAAGTATATTGCATTTTTATTCATTTAATAATTGCTGTCACGCTTCAGTTTGACTGTTTATGTGTTTAAAAAACGTTAAAAAATATATTTTTTAACGTTTCTGGATAATGAGATCTAGTTATCACTTTTGATGAATTTTTAAAATAATTTGTTAAATTTTGCAGGTTTTTATGATTTCGCTCAACAACTGTATGGACAGTTAGTGAATACTTTGTTACTTTATTATCCGTTATATTAAATTGGTATTACCAATTGACAACTCAATCACAAAGGTAATAGTTATCCAATAATGGTTTCCAGCAATATGGCTTATACAAAAATCCGCCAACCTAAGCTTTCTGATGTCATTGAGCAACAGCTTGAGCATCTGATTTTAGAAGGCACTCTGCGTCCAGGAGAGAAACTCTTACCTGAGCGTGAGCTGGCGAAACAATTTGATGTATCTCGCCCTTCATTGCGCGAAGCTATTCAAAAATTAGAAGCTAAAGGTTTTTTACTTCGTCGCCAAGGTGGTGGAACATTTGTTCAGCATAATCTCTGGCAAAGTTTTAGTGATCCTTTAGCTCAACTGCTTAGCGGACATCCCGAATCTCAATTTGATCTCTTAGAAACGCGTCATGCCCTTGAAGGTATTGCTGCTTATTATGCGGCATTACGCGGTACTGATGAAGATCTCGCTCGTATCAAAGCAAGTCATGATTGTATTTTGCAGGCTCATGAAAAGGGTGATTTAGTCGCTGAGTCTGAAGCCGTATTGCAATATCAATTAATTGTCACTGAAGCGGCTCATAATGTTGTTTTATTGCATTTATTACGATGCATGGTGCCTATGCTTGAGCAAAATATCCGCCAGAATTTTGAGTTTCTTTACACACGTAAAGAGATGTTAACGGCAGTAAGTGAGCATCGTAGTCAGATTTATCAGGCTATTATTAATAGAGAGCCAGAGGTCGCGCGTGAAGCTTCACATCGTCACTTAGCCTTTATTGAAGATGTTTTGTTGGACATGAGTCGTGAACATACTCGCCGTGAGCGCTCTTTGCGCCGGCTCCAACAACACCCTGATTTATTTTAGTAGCACAGATCCTGACCGCTGAGTCTGTACTACCTATCTCCCTGTCATTTTCAGGGATAGCGGTAATAACAGCAGGGTCTATCTTCCCGTCATATCAAATGGGTATAACGGGAAGATAGGCTCCCATAACCATTAAAAACAGATAACAGATAAGGAATACACCATGTCAGATATGCTGAAAAATGACGTGGATCCGATCGAAACTCGCGACTGGTTACAAGCGATCGACTCGGTCATCCGTGAAGAAGGTGTTGAGCGTGCACAGTTCCTGATTGATCAGGTATTAAAACAAGCCCGTAATGGCGGTCTTAATATTGCTTTAGGTGGCTCTGTACACAGTGATTATATCAATACCATTCCTGCTGAAGATGAACCCGCTTACCCTGGCAATCTGGAATTAGAGCGTCGTATTCGTTCTGCTATTCGCTGGAACGCAGTAATGATGGTTCTGCGTGCATCCAAAAAAGATTTGGAACTCGGCGGACACATGGCGTCATTCCAATCTTCTGCAACATTATATGAAGTGTGCTTTAATCACTTCTTCCGTGCGCAAAATGAAACTGATGGCGGTGATTTGGTTTACTTCCAAGGTCATATTTCCCCAGGTATCTATGCACGTGCATTCTTAGAAGGTCGTTTAACAGAAGAGCAATTAAACAACTTCCGTCAAGAAATTGGTGGTAAAGGCTTATCTTCTTATCCACATCCTAAATTAATGCCTGAATTCTGGCAGTTCCCAACAGTTTCTATGGGTCTGGGGCCTCTATCTGCGATTTATCAAGCTAAGTTCTTGAAATATTTAAATCACCGTGGCTTAAAAGACACAACTAAACAAACTGTTTATGCGTTCTTAGGCGATGGCGAAATGGACGAGCCAGAATCTAAAGGTGCAATCACTATCGCAGTTCGCGAAAAATTAGATAACCTGTGCTTCGTTGTTAACTGTAACTTACAGCGTCTTGATGGCCCTGTTACAGGTAACGGCAAAATTGTTAATGAACTAGAAGGTATCTTTGCAGGTGCTGGCTGGAACGTTATCAAAGTAATGTGGGGCGATCGTTGGGATGAGCTTCTGCGTAAAGACACTTCAGGTAAACTCATTCAATTAATGAATGAAACTCTGGATGGTGACTACCAGACCTTTAAATCTCGTGATGGCGCTTATGTTCGTGAGCACTTCTTCAACCGTTACCCAGAAACTGCCGCATTAGTTAAAGATATGACTGATGATGAGATCTGGGCATTAAACCGTGGTGGGCACGATCCGAAGAAAGTCTTTGCCGCATTCCAAAAAGCAAAAGATACTCAAAACAAACCAACTGTTATTTTAGCTCAAACCATTAAAGGTTATGGTATGGGTGAAACGGCAGAAGGTAAAAACATCGCTCACCAAGTTAAAAAAATGAACATGGATGGCGTTCACCATTTCCGTGATCGTTTCAATATTCCTGTTGCTGATGAGCAGATCAAAGATCTGCCTTATATTACTTTTGATAAAGAGTCAGAAGAATATAAATACCTGCACGCACGTCGTCAGGATTTAGGCGGTTACCTACCAGCACGTCGTCCACGTTTTGAAGAAAAACTGGATATTCCGACACTGGAAGATTTCAGCCAATTACTGGAAGAGCAATCTAAAGAGATTTCTACAACGATCGCTTTCGTTCGCGCACTGAACGTAATGTTGAAAAATAAATCTATCAAAGATCGCTTAGTGCCAATTATTGCCGACGAAGCACGTACTTTTGGTATGGAAGGCCTGTTCCGTCAAATCGGTATTTACAGCCCGAATGGTCAGCAATATACGCCTCAAGATCGTGAGCAAGTTGCTTACTATAAAGAAGACGTTAAAGGTCAAATTCTGCAAGAAGGTATCAATGAGCTAGGTGCAGGCGCATCTTGGTTAGCTGCTGCAACATCTTACAGCACTAACAATCTGCCAATGATCCCATTCTATATCTACTACTCAATGTTTGGTTTCCAACGTATTGGCGACCTATGCTGGGCTGCAGGCGATCAACAAGCGCGTGGTTTCTTAATCGGAGGTACGTCAGGTCGTACAACACTGAACGGCGAAGGCTTACAGCATGAAGATGGTCATAGCCATATTCAATCGCTGACTATTCCTAACTGTATCTCTTATGATCCGGCATTCGCTTATGAAGTTGCTGTTATCATGCAAGACGGTTTAGAGCGTATGTATGGTGATAAACAAGAAAACGTTTATTACTACATCACTACACTCAACGAAAACTACCATATGCCAGCAATGCCAGCCGGTGTTGAAGAAGGTATCCGTAAAGGTATCTACAAACTGGAATCACTGGAAGGCGCGAAAGGTAAAGTTCAGTTACTGGGTTCAGGCTCTATTCTGCGCCACGTTCGTGAAGCAGCACAAATCTTGTCTACTGAATACGGTATTGGTTCTGATGTTTATAGCGTAACTTCATTCACTGAACTGGCTCGTGATGGTCAAGATTGTGAACGTTGGAACATGCTACACCCATCTGAAGCACCACGTGTACCTTACATCGCTCAAATTATGAATGATGCACCAGCTGTAGCCTCTACTGACTATATGAAACTGTTCGCTGAACAAGTTCGTACTTATGTTCCAGCTGATGATTATCGCGTATTAGGTACAGATGGTTTCGGTCGTTCTGATAGCCGTGAAAACCTGCGTCACCACTTCGAAGTTGATACTTCTTATGTGATTGTTGCTGCATTAGGTGAATTAGCTAAACGTGGTGAGATTGATGTGAAGGTTGTTGAAGAAGCAATCAATAAATACAACATCAACCCTGAAAAAGTAAACCCACGTCTGGCGTAAGAGGTAAAGTGAATGTCTATTGAAATTAAAGTCCCAGATATCGGTGCTGATGAAGTTGAAGTCACCGAAGTGATGGTGAAAGTGGGCGACCGTATTGAGGAAGAACAGTCCTTAATTACTGTAGAAGGCGACAAAGCCTCTATGGAAGTCCCATCACCACAAGCGGGTGTGGTTAAAGAGATCAAGATTGCTGTGGGCGACAAAGTCCAAACAGGTTCTCTTATCATGATTTTTGAAGCAGAAGGTGCCACGCAAGCAGCACCAGCACAAGCAGCTACACCAGCACCAGCTGCTACGCCGGCAACAGCCGCACTGAAAGAAGTTCACGTTCCAGATATCGGCGGTGACGAAGTTGAAGTTACCGAAGTGATGGTAAAAGTAGGCGATAGCATTGCTGAAGAACAATCACTGATCACTGTAGAAGGCGATAAAGCTTCTATGGAAGTTCCAGCTCCATTTGCTGGTGTGGTGAAAGAAATCAAAATTGCAACCGGTGATAAAGTGAGCACAGGCTCTCTTATCATGGTATTTGAAGTTGCAGGTAGTGCGCCGGTTGCTCAAGCAGCACCAGCTCCAGCTGCATCTGCACCCGCAGCCTCTGCGGTAAAAGACGTGAATGTTCCAGATATCGGTGGCGATGAAGTTGAAGTTACTGAAGTGATGGTAAAAGTAGGTGATTCCATCACTGAAGAACAATCGCTGATCACCGTTGAAGGCGACAAAGCTTCTATGGAAGTGCCAGCACCTTTTGCAGGTGTGGTTAAAGAGATCAAAATTGCAGTGGGCGACAAAGTGAAAACTGGCTCACTGATCATGACCTTTGAAGTAGTGGGTGCAGCACCTGCTACTCAAGCACCGGCTGCGCCTGCGCCAGCAAGTTCTGCCCCAGCAGCACCTGCTAAAGCACAAGCGACTGCTCCAGTAGCGAAAGAAGAGTTTGTTGAAAATGATGCTTACGTTCATGCAACACCTGTTATTCGTCGCTTAGCGCGCGAATTCGGTGTTAATTTGGCGAAAGTGAAAGGTACGGGTCGTAAAGGTCGTATCTTACGTGAAGACGTTCAGTCTTATGTGAAAGAGTTAATTAAACGTGCTGAATCAGCACCTGCAAATGCAGGTGGCGGATTACCAGGCATGTTACCTTGGCCGAAAGTTGACTTCAGTAAATTTGGTGAAATTGAAGAAGTTGAATTAAGCCGTATCCAGAAAATCTCTGGTGCTAACTTAAGCCGTAACTGGGTAATGATCCCTCACGTAAATCTGTTTGATGAAGCAGATATCACTGAGGTTGAAGAATTCCGTAAACAGCAAAATAAAGAAGCAGAGAAGAAAAAACTGGATGTTAAGATCACGCCGTTAGTCTTCGTGATGAAAGCAGCAGCAAAAGCACTGGCAGATATGCCACGCTTTAACAGCTCTATCTCTGAAGATGGACAGAAACTGATCCTGAAAAAATACATCAATATCGGTATTGCTGTAGATACACCTAACGGTTTAGTTGTTCCTGTTTTCAAAGATGTTAACAAAAAAGGCATTATCGAACTGTCTTATGAGTTAGCAGAAGTCTCTAAGAAAGCACGTGCGGGTAAACTGACAGCTGCGGATATGCAAGGTGGATGTTTCACAATTTCTAGCCTTGGTGGTATTGGTACTACCGGTTTTGCACCAATCGTTAACGCACCAGAAGTTGCGATTATGGGACTTTCCCGTTCTTCTATGAAACCTGTATGGAATGGTAAAGAATTCGTACCACGCTTGATTCTACCAATGTCATTATCTTTCGATCACCGTGTGATCGATGGTGCTGACGGTGCTCGATTCATCACTCTGATTAATCAGTACATGAGCGATTTACGTCGTTTGGTAATGTAATTATTTAAACCGGTGCTTAGCGCCGGTTTCTCTGATTGCGATGATGGATTTTACAGTCATACATCTTAGGTTGTGAGATCCGTCATGTTAGAGCGCTTTTCAGTTTATTAACATTTCTGTAAACTGCATGCGGTATGTAAGTCTCGGTGTTAAATATGGATTTTCGTCTGACTCGCCGGACAAATAAATAATGAGGTCACGATGAGTACTGAAATTAAAGCACAGGTAGTGGTTCTCGGTGCAGGCCCTGCGGGTTATTCCGCAGCGTTTCGTTGCGCTGACTTAGGTTTAGAAACAGTTTTAGTTGAACGTCACTCTACTTTAGGTGGTGTTTGCCTGAACGTGGGTTGTATCCCTTCTAAAGCGTTACTCCACGTTGCTAAAGTTATCGAAGAAGCGAAAGCATTATCTGAACATGGTGTTGTTTTTGATGCGCCAAAAACCGATATCGACAAAATTCGCATCTGGAAAGACAAAGTTATTTCTCAATTAACCGGTGGCTTAGCGGGCATGGCTAAAGGCCGTAAAGTGACTGTTGTTAATGGCGAAGCACGATTCACTGGTTCTCACACATTGTCCGTTGAAGGTAGTGAAGGTACAACTACCATCACTTTTGAAAATGCAATCGTTGCTGCCGGCTCACGTCCAATCGAATTACCATTTATTCCACATGAAGACCCACGAGTATGGGATTCAACAGATGCACTGCAACTGAAAACCGTACCAGAACGTTTACTGGTTATGGGTGGCGGTATCATCGGTCTGGAAATGGGAACGGTTTATCACTCTCTGGGTTCTCAGATTGACGTGGTTGAAATGTTTGATCAGGTTATTCCTGCTGCTGACAAAGACGTGGTTAAAGTATTTACCAAACGTATCAGCAAGAAATTTAATCTGATGCTAGAAACCAAAGTGACGGCGGTTGAAGCAAAAGAAGATGGCATCTACGTAACGATGGAAGGCAAAAAAGCCCCAGCAGAGCCACAACGTTACGATGCAGTATTAGTTGCTATCGGTCGTGTACCTAACGGTAAATTATTAGACGCTGGTAAAGCAGGCATTGAAGTTGATGATCGTGGTTTTATCCATGTTGATAAACAAATGCGTACTAATGTACCTCACATCTTTGCTATCGGAGACATCGTGGGTCAACCCATGCTGGCTCACAAAGGTGTTCATGAAGGTCACGTTGCAGCTGAAGTTATCTCTGGTAAAAAACATTACTTCGACCCTAAAGTTATCCCATCAATCGCTTATACTGAACCAGAAGTTGCATGGGTTGGTATGACAGAAAAAGAAGCGAAAGAGAAAGGTGTTAGCTATGAAGTGGCTTCTTTCCCATGGGCGGCATCAGGTCGTGCAATCGCATCAGATTGTGCTGATGGTATGACTAAACTAATTTTCGACAAAGAAACTAATCGTGTTATCGGTGGTGCAATTGTTGGTTCTAACGGTGGTGAACTGTTAGGTGAAATTGGTCTGGCAATTGAAATGGGTTGTGATGCTGAAGATATCGCATTAACTATCCACGCTCACCCAACGTTATACGAATCAATTGGTATGGCTGCGGAAGTATTTGAAGGTAGTATCACTGACCTGCCAAATCCAAAAGCGAAAAAGAAAAAATAAGCTGCTTATTTACTGAAAACAGTTAATAAAAACAGGTTAAATGATAAGGGCTGAGTTCTTTGTAGGACTTAGCTCTTTTTTATTTAAGATGAGGTTGTTTTTCGCTATATGCGTTAGGTTGAAATATTATCGGAATATTAGACATTGTACTTACGCACTAATTCTCCTATTTTCATTATGACTTTCATTTTTGGATGATATCTATGATGCGTAAACACATTTCGTTCCGCTTGTTTCTATTATTTTTTACGATGGTATTTTCTTTAGGCTCTTTCGCTAATCCTCCTCATGGAAATGGAAATGGAAATGGAAATGGGCATCAAAAAGGACGTCATTATCAGAATGATAATGATAGAAACTTTAATAAAAATGACGGTTTTTCGTCAGAAATAAAAATTAATAGTCACGGTCTTGTTTCCGTTTCTTTAACCTATAAGGACGCAAGGGCTCTAGCAATAAGAAACAATATTGTGGGTTATCAGTCTCTTCCCCCAGGTATAGCTAAAAATTTAGTTCGAGGAAAACCGCTTCCTCCAGGGATCATGAAAAAAGCAATTCCAAGTAATATGCTAAATCAGTTACCTTATTATCAAGGGTATGAATGGAAAATAGTAGGGAATGATTTAGTATTGGTCGCGATTGGAACATCAATAATCGCAGCAGTTATTAACCATGTGTTTGATTAATATATTTTCTTTTATTCTTTTAACTCAATAGGGCTTACCTATTTCTCTTTAAATGAGATCCCTCTTTGAAGTGAGAGACGATTAGGTTTATTGGTGGTCACTATTTTCTATAAGAAAAGCCTATTACGGTGACAGAGTAATAGGATGATTCATCTTTTGTCACTCTTTGCGTAAAATTTATCATAAATCGCATATTCCTATTCATTTTCATAGATTCTTTATAGTATTTTATCTAAAAAATTGGGTAAAAATGCGTCTTATATATTTTGTTTAAGTGTTTTAATCTGAATAAGTGGATATTTGAATTTGATTAATGTTACTTTTATGTGAACGAATTAACATCGTGTTGAAGATTTGCTATGCTGATACCCCTTAGCTGGGCATAATTTCACAACCACTTATGTTTTATGCGAGCAAAAGATCCTCTGACCTGGCATCCTATAGACAGGGTGCAGACAGCCGGGTTATACAAAATGACAAAGAAGCGAGGAGACAGTCGTGCTAGAAGAATACCGTAAGCACGTAGCAGAGCGTGCAGCTGAAGGTGTCGTTCCAAAACCTCTCGATGCCACACAAACAGCCGCACTTGTTGAGCTATTAAAAAATCCCCCTAAAGGTGAAGAAGAATTCCTTCTTGATTTAATTGTTAACCGCGTTCCACCCGGAGTTGATGAAGCTGCCTATGTTAAGGCGGGTTTTTTAACTGCCCTCGCGAAAGGCGAAACCACATCACCCCTTATCTCGCCAGAAAAAGCCGTTGAATTATTAGGTACTATGCAAGGTGGCTATAATATTCATGCTTTAATTGAATCTCTGGATAACGATAAATTAGCTCCAATTGCAGCTAAAGCACTTTCTCATACCTTATTGATGTTTGATAACTTCTATGATGTTGAAGAAAAAGCCAAAGCAGGCAATGTGTATGCTAAACAAATTATGCAATCTTGGGCTGATGCAAAATGGTTTACTGAGCGCCCAGAATTAGCAGAAAAAATTACGGTTACCGTATTTAAAGTCACTGGTGAAACCAATACCGATGACTTATCTCCCGCACCTGATGCTTGGTCTCGTCCAGATATCCCTTTACATGCTTTAGCGATGTTAAAAAATGCGCGCGAAGGGATTGAACCTGATCAACCAGGTAGCGTTGGCCCTATCAAACAAATTGAAGCATTAAATAAAAAAGGTTTCCCGCTGGCTTATGTCGGTGACGTTGTAGGGACTGGCTCTTCTCGTAAATCAGCAACCAACTCTGTACTTTGGTTTATGGGGGATGATATTCCATTCGTTCCTAATAAACGGGGAGGGGGGGTTGTGCTCGGAGGTAAAATTGCGCCTATCTTCTTTAATACTATGGAAGATGCTGGGGCATTACCTATCGAAGTTGATGTTTCTAAATTAAATATGGGTGATGTCATTGATATTTACCCATATAAAGGTGAAATCCGTAGCCATGAAACGAATGAGTTACTGGAAACCTTTGAATTGAAAACAGACGTATTAATTGATGAAGTTCGTGCAGGTGGTCGTATTCCTCTGATTATCGGCCGTGGTTTAACCACTAAAGCCCGTGAATCATTAGGTTTACCTGCAAGTACGTTGTTCCGTCATGCTAAACCTATTGAAGACAGTAACCGTGGTTTCTCTTTAGCGCAGAAAATGGTCGGTCGTGCTTGCGGTCGTGCTGGTATCCGTCCAGGTGAATATTGTGAGCCGAAAATGACGTCTGTGGGCTCTCAGGATACAACAGGTCCAATGACGCGTGATGAGTTAAAAGACCTTGCCTGTCTAGGTTTCTCTGCTGATTTAGTGATGCAATCGTTCTGTCATACCGCTGCGTATCCAAAGCCTGTGGATGTTACAACGCATCATACCTTACCTGATTTTATTATGAACCGTGGTGGTGTCTCTTTGCGTCCAGGCGATGGTATTATCCACTCATGGTTAAACCGTATGTTGTTACCTGATACCGTCGGTACAGGTGGTGACTCACATACTCGTTTCCCTATTGGTATCTCATTCCCAGCAGGTTCTGGTTTAGTGGCTTTTGCTGCAGCTACCGGGGTAATGCCATTAGATATGCCAGAATCTGTTCTAGTGCGTTTTAAAGGCAAAATGCAACCAGGTGTGACATTGCGTGATTTAGTTCATGCTATTCCTTATTACGCTATTCAAGATGGTTTATTAACTGTAGAGAAAAAAGGTAAGAAAAACATTTTCTCTGGCCGTATTCTTGAAATTGAAGGTTTACCAGAACTAAAAGTAGAACAAGCATTTGAACTTGCTGATGCATCAGCAGAGCGTTCAGCGGCTGGTTGTACGATTAAATTGGATAAAGCACCTATCATTGAATATTTACAATCTAACATTATCTTACTGAAATGGATGATTGCTGAAGGTTATGGTGATCGTCGTACAATTGAACGCCGTATTACTTCAATGGAAAATTGGCTGAAAGATCCTCAATTACTTGAAGCAGATGCCGATGCTGAATATGCTGCTGTGATCGAAATCGATCTAAATGAAATCAAAGAACCAATTTTATGTGCGCCTAATGATCCTGATGATGCACGACTGCTATCTGAAGTAGCGAACAGTAAAATTGATGAAGTGTTCATTGGTTCTTGTATGACTAATATTGGCCACTTCCGTGCAGCAGGTAAATTACTTGATCAATACAAAGGCCAATTACCAACGCGTTTATGGGTTGCACCACCAACGAAAATGGATGCAGCACAATTAACGGAAGAGGGCTATTACAGCATCTTTGGCAAAAGTGGTGCTCGTATCGAAGTTCCAGGGTGCTCACTTTGTATGGGGAATCAAGCACGTGTTGCTGATGGTGCAACGGTGGTTTCAACTTCGACACGTAACTTTCCTAACCGTTTAGGGACAGGAGCCAACGTGTATCTTGCTTCTGCGGAACTTGCAGCAGTGGCGTCATTGTTAGGTCGTTTGCCTGAGCCACAAGAGTATCTGGACTTCATTAATAAAGTTGATGAAACTGCAGAAGATACTTATCGTTATCTGAACTTTGATCAACTTGCACAATATACAGACAAAGCGGAGCAAGTTATTTTCCAAACAACGGTATAACGATTAATTTATTACTTTAAACGTATTTTATATAAACAAACGGGAGGCATTAGCCTCCCGTTTTTTGTTATTTTTGTCATAATAAGAATAAGATGTTTTTTATTCAATAAGCGACAGCTTAATCAAGGGGCGTACACCATGGATTATGAATTTCAGCGAGATCTCACTGGCGGTATACTAGCCCGTTTTTCGATGGATCATGAAGCAATAGGTTATTGGTTGAATGATGAAATTCAGGGCGATATTAGTCTGATAGATCAAATTTTTGAAGAAATGGAAGGTATTAAAGGCAGTGAAAGGCAGTGGGAATTAATTGGTAAAGAATATAGCCTTTCTATTGATGATGAAGAAGTAATGATAAGAGCCAATACACTGCATTTTGAAACAGATGAAATGGAAGAAGGCATGAGTTACTACGATAACGAAAGTATCTCATTTTGTGGATTAGATGATTTTGCTACCATGTTACAGAAATATCGGTTATTTATTCTGGAAAATAAAAGGAATTAACAAATCCTCTATATTTTTGGAAGAAATATGCCACAATATACTACTGTATGACTATTCTTCTCATTACATTTTTAAGATTTAATAGGTGGTCTAATGAATGAATTACCAGCTAGTTTAGATGAAGCAACAGGTTGGTTTGTCGCAAATCAGGAGCTCTTTATTCAATATGCTGTGAATATTGTCGCCGCTTTCTTGATCCTATTTATTGGTCTTTTTATCGCAAAAATGATCAGTAAAGGTGTCGCAAGAGTTCTCACATTGCGCCATATTGATGCTACTGTTGTGACATTTTTATCTGTTTTAGTTCGTTACACAGTTGTTGCTTTTACCTTAATTGCGGTATTAGGACGATTAGGGGTTCAAACAGCGTCTGTTATCGCGGTATTAGGTGCTGCCGGTTTAGCTGTTGGTTTGGCTCTACAAGGCTCTCTGTCTAACTTTGCTGCAGGCGTATTGATTGTTATCTTCCGTCCAATCCGTACAGATGAATATGTCATGATTGGTTCAGTAGAAGGTACGGTAAAGGATGTACAGATTTTTTCTACGACATTACGTTCAGCAGATGACAAAATTATCGTTATTCCGAATAGCAAAATTATCAGTAGTGAAGTGATCAACTTAAGCCGTGAGCCTAACCGCCGTACACAAATTATTGTTGGTGTGGCTTATGATGCTGATATTGATAAAGTAAAACAAGTATTGGGTGATGTTGTTGCGAAAGACAAACGCATTCAACATGATCAAGGTGTGACTATCCGTTTACATGAAATGGCACCGTCTTCATTAAACTTTGTGGTCCGTGTTTGGACAACGAATGGTGATGCATGGCCTGTTTATTGGGATCTAATGGAAGATTTTAAACGTGCATTAGATGCAAATAATATCGGTATTCCATTCCCACAAATGGATGTTTATATGCATCAAACACAAAGTGCGACTGTGAAAGCAGAATAGTCTCACAAAAATAGATAGCATAGAGCCACGTTAATAACGTGGCTTTTTTCTTTCAGTATTTTGATAGAGTTATATTGTATTTGTTTTGGCGATCTTATTTTTTAGTAATTCCCAATGTCACTATTTGGTCTTATTTTATCTTCATACTATTAATGAATATGGCTATTAGATATTTATTAATCCTACAAACCCTTTATTTTATCACCATTAGTTTTTCTTATTATTAATAAGAATGATTCATTTCCTCTAATATCAAAATCCCTCTATTATTCAGCTAATATCTAACGAATAATTATTAAGGTATTTTGCATGTTTACAACTTTTTTTCAGGGTTTTTTATTAAGTGCAGCCATGATTTTACCTATAGGCGCTCAGAATGCTTTTGTTTTACAGCAAGGAAGTAAAAAACAATTTCATTTAATGAGTGCATTTTTATGCGCATTAAGTGATATTGTATTAATAACAGCAGGTGTTTTTGGTGGCAGTGCATTACTTAGTCAATCAGAAACGCTTTTATTATTGATCACATGGGGAGGAGTGGCATTTTTACTTTGGTATGGTTGGAATGCATTTAAAACAGCTTTTTCAAAAGATATCGAATTGTCACAAAGTGAAAATCAGGTAAAAAGCCGTTGGCGTGTGATTGTGACATTAATTGCCGTAACTTGGCTTAATCCTCATGTTTATTTAGATACTTTTGTTGTGATAGGCAGTATTGGTGGACAATTAACCACAGAGCTTCGCCCTTGGTTTACGATTGGTGCGATATTGGCTTCTATCAGTTGGTTTTTTGCGTTATCACTACTTGCGGCTTGGTTTTCGCCGATATTAAGCAAAACACGCTCTCAACGCATTATTAATTTATTTGTAGGATGTGTGATGTGGTTTATTGCTGTTCAATTAGCTGCACAAGGATGGAAAACTCTCTTTTAATCTTAAAGAACTTTACATCATATATGCTAATGTTCTTCTTAGTCCTAAAAACAGGACATTAAAATTAATTTTGTCAGGGGGTTTTTTGTGAAATTAAGAACGATTGTATTAGCATCCGTGTTTACGTTGGGATTACCTTCCATTGCACTAGCTGCTTCGGAACCAGAAGGACCACATATTACAACATCTGGTAATGCGACAATTAAAGCCACTCCTGATATGGCGACATTAAATATTCAGGTTAACGAAAGAGCAAAAGATGCGGCTCAGGCTAAGAAACAAGTCGATGAGCGTGTTGCAAAATATTTTGCCTTCTTAAAAGAAAATGGTGTTGTGAAGGAAGATATAGAGGCCGCTAATATTCGTACTCAACCAAACTATGAATATGATAAAAAAGCGGAGCGTTCAGTGATTAATGGTTATACCGCAACACGTACTGTAAATGTTAAAATTAAGAAATTAGAACAGCTTAATACGTTACTTGATGGCGCATTAGCGGCGGGTTTAAATGAAATTAATAACGTTGAGTTTGGCGTAAATAATCCAGAACAATACAAAGTAAAAGCTCGAGAAGTGGCCATTAAAAATGCCATTGATCAAGCAACCTCAGTTGCGAAAGGTTTTGGTGCTGATTTAGGTGCAGTTTATAGCGTAAGCTATCGTGCACCAGAGGCGACACCTTATCCAATCACACAAGTGCGTATGGATGCGATGGCATTAAAAGCCCAAGCGCCAGCTGCGGTGCAAGAAACGTATGAACAACAAAGCATCGAATTTAAAGATTATGTGGATGTTGTTTTTGAATTAAAACGTACTCAATAATCTTATTGTTATAAAAATAAAATAGGCTTCATATGAAGCCTATTTTTTGTGTTAGAAGATGAAAATAGTTGTGTTATTCTTCACCTTGTTTTAAAACCTTACGGCCAAAATCAACCAGTGCGTCTGTCACTTTTCTCATAGTTCTACTTTCTGGCGCAAAGCGGTGCCAATAAAGCATACGTCGTTGGTAAAGCCCTGGCGTTAAATCAACCAACTCTCCACTCTTTAGCTCATTAGCAATTTGTAGATGAGGGATCATACAACATGTCGACCCTTGTTTTGCTAATTGCACAAAAGCCTCGGAAGAATTAACGATATGGCAAGGTACACTGCCCGGAGATAAACCAAAGTTTTGTTGTAAAAATGCCTGATGCATATCATCAAGATGGTCAAATGCGACAGCAGGGGCTTTTAATAGCGACGATTTAGTGACCCCGTTTGCAAAATAGCGTTGAGCAAAATCAGGAGAGGCTACAAATAGGTAATCAAGAGCGCCTAATTGATCAACAAGGCAACTTGGTAATGCCTGTGGCTGAATACTGATTGCACCCACTACTTCGCCTCGTCTTAAACGTTCTTGTGTTCGCGTTTCGTCTTCAACTTGGATATTAAGTCGAATAGGCAGTTGTGTTAATACGGGGTGTAAAGCGGGTAATAGCCACGTTGCTAAGCTATCGGCATTTACCGCTAAAGAGAGTAAAAGCGGTGTAGAGCCACTATTTTCATCACCTAACCATTGTTCTTCAAGTAATTCTACTTGATGCAATAACGCCAGTAGTTTTTGCCCTTGCTCGGTGGGTTGTGGTGGAACAGTTCGCACCAATAACGGTTGCCCGAATAAGTTTTCTAATTGTTTAATGCGTTGTGAAACGGCAGATTGTGTAATACATAACTTTTGTGCAGCTCTTTCAAAACCACGTTCGCGAATGACGGCATCAAGGGCTTGTAATGCTCGATAATCAGGGCGTTTCATTAACAGACTCTCTTTGATTTATGTTCTGTTGCTTACTATGCCATATTTTTTGTTGTAATGAGTTAAAATGTTGCTTCTCAGTTTTTGATGTGTCTCGTGCTAGTTTTGAATGCAATATGCTATTCTTAGTCCATTAATGTGATAAATAAGGTTTTTTTAAATGACTCAGGATGAATTGAAAAAAGCAGTAGGTTGGGCGGCGCTTGAATATGTGAAACCTGGCACTATCGTGGGGGTAGGAACAGGCTCTACGGCTTCTCATTTTATTGACGCATTAGCGACAATAAAAGGTCAAATCGAAGGTACTGTTTCAAGTTCAGAAGCATCAACGGCAAAGCTAAAAAGTTATGGTATTCCTGTTTTTGACTGTAATGAAGTCGATTCTTTAGATATCTATGTGGATGGTGCTGATGAAATTAACCACCAGATGCAAATGATCAAAGGTGGCGGTGCCGCATTAACGCGAGAAAAAATTATTGCGGGAGTGGCAAAAACATTTATCTGTATCGTTGATGAATCTAAACAAGTTGATGTATTAGGTAAATTCCCTCTACCTGTCGAAGTTATTCCAATGGCACGCTCTTATGTGGCTCGTGAATTAGTTAAACTGGGTGGCTTACCTGAATATCGTGAAAACGTAGTAACAGATAACGGTAACGTTATTTTAGACGTTCATAACTTAACGATTCTTAACCCTATTGAACTGGAAAATAAAATTAACAGTATTCCAGGCGTGGTTACAGTAGGATTATTTGCTAATCGTGGTGCAAATGTCGTTTTAATGGGAACGTCTGAAGGAGTTAAAACTATTAAGTAAGATGACTAAAAAGAGGTGGCGATGGCGACCTCTTTTTAAAATTATTTTAGAAAATGCAAATTCAGTGATATATATCACACCATAGTTATATCTCTCTTTAAAATCCTGCCTTTTTCAAAGTCAAAATCATTTTACTCGGTAGAAAATCGCTTTCTTTATCGCTTATTCTGTCATCACTGCAATCGGTTGTATTGCCACAAACTCTATTTTTGTTATGTTGATGAGACAGGATTTTGTTTTTCATTAAATGTAATAACGATAGGGCAGGGTAAATGGTCAAAGTATCTTTGGAAAAAGACAAAATAAAATTTCTACTTCTTGAAGGTGTGCACCAAAGTGCAGTAGAAAACTTAAGAGCTGCGGGTTATACCAACATTGAATATCATAAAGGTGCATTATCGGACGAAGAATTAAAAGAAGCTATCCGTGATGCGCGTTTTGTTGGTCTTCGTTCCCGCACTCATTTAACAGAAGAAATTTTTGCAGCCGCAGAAAAATTAGTTGCTGTAGGATGCTTCTGTATCGGGACTAATCAGGTTGATTTAGAAGCAGCAGCTCGTCGCGGTATTCCTGTCTTCAATGCGCCTTTCTCGAACACTCGTTCCGTGGCTGAGATGGTGTTAGGTGAATTACTGTTATTATTGCGTCGTATTCCTGAGGCAAATGCGAAAGCGCATCGTGGAGTTTGGGATAAGCAAGCCAAAGGTTGTTTTGAAGCTCGTGGTAAAAAACTGGGTATTATAGGTTATGGGCACATTGGTACACAGTTAGGTATTTTGGCTGAAAGTGTCGGTTTAGATGTCTATTTTTACGATATTGAAAACAAGCTACCACTGGGTAATGCAACACAAATTCGCCATTTATCTGAACTATTGAATATGAGTGATATTGTCAGCTTACATGTGCCAGAAACGCCTTCCACAAAAAATATGATTGGGCATGAAGAAATTCAACGCATGAAGCCAGGCTCAATTCTTATCAACGCTTCTCGTGGTACGGTAGTTGATATTCCTGCATTAGCACAAGCGTTAGAATCAAAGCATTTATCTGGTGCAGCGGTTGACGTATTCCCATCTGAACCTGGTGCAAATAACGATCCTAACGATCCGTTTGTATCTGAACTTATCAAGTTCGATAATGTGATATTAACGCCACATATCGGTGGTTCAACACAAGAAGCACAAGAAAATATTGGTTATGAAGTTGCAGGTAAATTGGCGAAATATTCAGATAACGGCTCTACATTATCTGCAGTTAACTTCCCTGAAGTATCGTTACCAAGCCATGGTGATGATGTAAACCGTTTACTGCATATTCATGAGAACCGACCAGGTATGATGAATAGCATCAACAAAGTGTTTACTGAAGAAAACATCAACGTGGCAGCACAATTTTTACGTACCTCTGGCAACGTAGGTTATGTTGTGATTGATATTACAACACAAACGAAGGCTCAAGCTGAGTTAGTGTTACAAAAGCTCAAAGCATTACCAGGAACAATCCGTGCTCGTATGCTTTACTAATTATTGATCTAATTATCAGTAATATCTTGAAGGCTCGGTATTTCGAGCCTTTCTTGTTTTTTAAACATTATTATTGCATTTGCTGTTTCCATAATTGGTAATAAAGTGTGTTATTTTCAAGTAAACCCACATGAGTTCCTTCTTCCAATACCCGTCCTTTGTCTATAACATAAATATAATCTGCATGTGCTAATGTATTGAGGCGATGTGCAATACTAATGACGGTTCTGTTTTGACAAATCTGAGGTAAACTTGCCAAAATCTGTGCTTCTGAGATGTAATCTAATGCTGATGTGGCTTCATCTAAAATAAGAATGCGTGGATTTGTTAGTAAAGCTCTTGCCAGTGCAATACGCTGGCGTTGCCCTCCTGATAAATTGGCACCTTTTTCTCCGACTTGAGTGTTAAATCTCAAAGGAAGTTGCTCAATAAAATCTAGAGCACCTGCAAGTTGGCATGCTTCTATTATCTCTTGTTCATTCGCATTGGGTTTTGATAAACGAATATTTTCGACAATAGATCCACTAAATAAAAAACTTTCTTGTAAAACGATACTGATACTTTGGCGCAAAGAGAGAGGATCAGCGATAGCTAAATCCATGCCGTCAATATAAATTTGTCCTTGTTGAGGAGTATAGAGTCGTTGAATTAAGCGTGTGATAGTACTTTTTCCTGAGCCTGAACGACCCGTGATACCAATAAATTGCCCAGCAGGAATAGAGAACGAGAGTGCTTCAAGAACATCTTGTGTATGATGGGTATAACGAAAATAGACATTTGAAAAATCAATACTACCTGTAATTTGGGGCACCGTGGCTAATCCATGATATTGGTGTTCTGTCGGCGCATTTAAAATTTCGCCAATACGGCGCAGAGAAATAGTGGTTTGCTGAAAATCTTGCCAGCATTGTGCTAAGCGTAAAATTGGTTGTGTTATATGCGCAATGAAGAGATTAAATGCAATAAGCTCACCTACCGTCATTTGTGTATTAATAATTAAATTAACACCATGCCACAGAATAATCGCTGTTGTGATTTTATGAATGATGAATATTACTTGTTGAGCTAATAAGGTTTTTTGGGTTGCTGAAAACCGTTTGTTAATATGCTCGGTGAGCTTATATTGCCATTTTTCGATAAAATAGCTTTCTGTTGCTGTAATTTTGATAGTTTCTATACCGCTAATTGCTTCGGTTAGTAGACTAGTATTATCAGCATTTGCTTGATATTCCTGCTCAACCCAATAACGGATCATTGGGCCAAGGATCAGCCAAAGTGTAAAATAAAGAATTAATGCACCTAACGTTATCCAAGTTAATGATGCTGAATAAGTAAACATTACAGAAAGAAACACAATAATAAAAATGAGGTCGAGCACTAACATCAATGCGGAACCAGTCATAAATTGACGAATGTGCGAAAGCTCTTGAATGCGTGCAATTATTTGACCTGATTGTCGTTGATTAAAAAAAGAACTCGGTAAGCGAATAAGATGCTGATAAATTTTTCCTGAAAAATCAGCACTAAATTGACAAGAAATAAATGTATACAATTTGTCTCGAAGAAAAAGATAAACAGGTTCAGTGATTGCAATTAAGAGCAATAAATAGCCCAGTAAATGTAAGTTTGATAAATTTCTTCCTGTTAATACCTTATCGATTAATGTTTCAAAAATTAAAGGGTTAACTAATGCGAAGAGCTGGCTACAGCATGATAAAATAAAAACCAATAAGAGTGATTTTTTTTGTTTTAAAATAGTAGAAATAAACCAAGTGATATTAAATTTATTCCATAATGGATTATGTTGTTTATTAATAAATAATGCTATATTTAGTTTTTGATTTTTATCTAATTCATATTCAATGGTAATATTATTTTTTATATCAAATATAATTAATAGTTTACTTCTTATTTCTTTTAAAATATACCATTTATTGTTTATTTCAATAAGAGTATTTATGAGGTGAGAGTTTTTATTTTCGTAGTCAAGGATATCAAATTTACATTTTAAATTAAGTAAGTGTGCAGCATCTAAAATATTCCATTTGTTAAATAAATTATCTTTGCCAATAAAATGGATGACATTTTCTTTTTTTATATTTCCATTGTTTTTTTTGGCAAAATAAATTAAACCATCAATAATAGAACAATGATATTGTTTTTCTTTTATTAAGTTAGTTTTATTTTTCATGGTGTTAAGTACCCGATTTTACTTTTCAGTCAGTGAATTATGTCGATAAACCTCTATTGGGCTTAAAACATAATCAATAACACGACGTTTATCCGTAATTATTTCGGCGACTAAAGACATACCGGGAGTAAGCTGATATTGCCGATTATTCTTTTCAATAGTTTGTGTATTTAATTTAATTGTAGCGGGATAAACTAAACCTAATTGTTCATGTTGAACAGAATCTTTAGCGATATTAATAATTTCTCCTTCAATTGTGCCATAACGTGTATAAGGAAAAGCATCTATTTTTATCATTGCTTTTTGCCCTATGTGAATAAAACCAATATCTCTATTTAGCAGATTAACCTCTGCAATATTCACTTGATTATCTGGTACGACTGTCATAACACTTTGAGCAGGTTGTAATACACTGCCGAGTGTATAAACAGAAACTTGTTGTATCGTTCCAGTGATAGGTGAACGTATTGTTTTGAGTTGCTGTCGTTTTTGGAGGTGATTAAGGTTTTGAGCATAAATTAATAGCTCATTTTCATACTGTTTATATTTATCATGCCATTCTAATTTTTTCTTTTTTTCTAGTTGATTTAATTTTTTATTTAATTGTTTTTTTTGGCTTTTAATAATATGATATTCTGCGTTTTTTATTGTGATTGAACGATTTATTTCTAATAGTTCCTTCTCACTTTCAAGATATTCCATTTTGCTAATTGTTTTTTTATTGTAAAGTTCCTTTCTAATAATAAATCGGTTTTTTATATTTGCTTGTATGTTTTTTAATGATAATAAATCATTATAGATTAGTGATTGGTTTCTATTATTTATTTCAATTTCAGTTTCTAATACTTTTATATTACTATCGAATTCATCTTTTTCTTTTTGATAGCTTAATAAAATTGTTTTTTTTGTTTTATCATCTAATTTGTTAAAATGATAAAGGCTTTGAGGTGATGCTTCTTGGCTCAAAGCTTGATAGCGAATTTTAAGTAAGAGTAAATTGTCTCTTTTCTTTCTTATTCCCTCCATTTCTTCATCAACTCCCAATATATCAAGTGTTAATAAAGCATCACCTTGATTAACTTTTTGCCCATCTTTTACATGAAGAATGGCTAGTCGGCTAGGTTCATGGATTTGAATTATTTGAGAACGTCCTGTGACGACAAGTTTACCAACTGCGGGGGATTGTACATCTAATTTTCCGTAATAAACCCACAGAATAAAGGCAATAATACTGAGTGAAATGGTAGATGCAATATAACGACTATAAGGCGTTAATGGTTTTTCAATAAGAGCTATATGATTAGGGTAAAAATCATAATGGAAAGACTTTTTATTACGTTGAAAAATAGTCAGTAATAGCCGTTTTATGTTTAATTTCATGCTCAACATCCTTGTTGAATTTGCCACAGTTTAGTGTAATAGCCGTTATTTTTAATTAAAGTTTCATGTTTTCCTTGCTCCACAATTTGCCCCTTATTTAATACAACAATACGATGACAATTTCGTATGGTTGAAAGGCGATGGGCAATGATAATGACAGTTTTATTTTGTGTAATAAGTGGAAGGTTGTTTTGAATAATCGCTTGAGAATCATCATCTAAAGCACTGGTCGCTTCATCAAAGATCAATATCTTAGGTGATGTTAATAAGGCTCTTGCAATAGCAATACGCTGGCGTTGCCCTCCTGATAAGGAGGTTCCACCTTCTGTGATCAAAGTGTCATACCCCAACGGTAATTTTAAAATAAATTCATGAGCGCCTGCTATTTGGGCGACTTCAATAACCTCATCTAAAGAAGCGTGTGGTTGCATCAGTTTAATATTGTCAAAAATCGTCAAATGAAATAAAAAGTTTTCTTGTAGTACAAAACCAATTTGTTGACGCACACTATTTAAATGTAGTTGTGGCAGTGGAATATTATCGAGTTTTATACAGCCTAATTGTGGCGTATAAAGACCAGAAATCAGTCGTGCTAAGGTACTTTTTCCTGAGCCTGATGTGCCTACAATGCCAATAATTTCATGTTTTTTAATCTGTAATGAAATATTACGTAAAATAGGTGGCGTATTGTTTTGATAGTAAAAACTCACGTTATCAAAAGTAACTTCACCTTGAAGTTTGGTGTTTGATTTTGTGACATTTTGCTCATTAGGTAGATTAAGAATATCTTGTAAATTATAAATAGCTGTTTTTGTTCTAATGTATTTACCCCAAACATCAATAGCTATCGCTAAAGGTTGTAAGCAATAGCCTAGTAGCATCATAAAGGCAATCAGTTGACCGATTGTCATTGAATGTGAAATCACTTCATAAGCACCTAGCCATAACAGTAATGCTGTTGTTGTTTTATTGATAAATAGCACAATAAAACGAGAGCGCGAGTCGATATCCTGAAGTGTTAAATGTTTACAAGTAAGTTGATGAATTTGTCTATGCCATTGTTGTGTAAATCGAGGCTCAAGAGATAGGCTTTTAATGGTTTCTATACCACTTAAACTTTCGGTAAGAAATGCCGTATTGGTCGCCATTTTTTGATAAAGCTGTTGAACAGCTAATTCTATTTTTGGTGCAAGCAACTTAGCTAAAATAAAATAAAGAGGAATTGTTGCTATAAAAAATAATGTTAGTTTTATCGATAAAATCGTCATGACAAAAATAAATATAAAGATAAAAGAAAAATCGATAATTAACATTAATAATGTATTGGTGATAAAATCTCTAATAATATCTAATTCTTTTACTCGACTGACAATCGAGCCTGTTTGTCGTGATTTAAAATAACTTATCGGTAAATTTAATAAATGTTTGGCCATTTTTAAACTTAGGGTTGCATCAATTTTATTTGCAGTATGATGATACATGTATTCTCTAATTCCTTTTAATATTCCTTCTGAAATAGCCATAAAGATTAATCCAATAACTAACACATCAAGGGTTGATAATGCTTGATGTATGATCACTTTATCCATAATAATTTGTGTAAATAAAGGTGTAGCTAAAGATAATAATTGTAAGATTAATGAATAGAAAAAAATACGATAAAAAACGGCTCTGTATCGTATAAAAACAGGAAAAAACCAAGATATATCAAATTGATGTTGTTTTCTGAAATCAAGATAATAAGCATGTTCTATGCTTTTCTGTATTATTTTATCTCTATTGATTTTTTCTACTTGATGAGTTTGATAATTATAAATAAGAAAATAATTATCATTTTGTTTTAATAATATAAAAAAATGTTTATTTTTATCTATAAAGATAATTTTATGATTAATGTTTTTCTTAAGTAAAAATAATGAGTCTGTTTTTTTTAATTTAAATTTAAATTCTTTTTCTAAAAAATTTATAGTGCAATTATTTTTTATTTTTATTTCTTTATTTTTAGTTAGGTTGATAATAATATTAATACATTTTATAAGGGGGGTGTCTTTTTTGCGTTTCATTTAAATAAACATACCTTTGGATTGACTGGAAATATAAAAAGGTATTTAAATTTTTTTCTAAGATAAAAAATATAAAAAAACACAGATAATTATTCGATATTTAAGGCGGGTTGTTCAGAATATTAAAAGTGCCATATTTTTTCTGGGGTAATGATTTCAGGTAATGGGACATCCCAATTTGCGATAGGCAGATGTTCAACTTGCTGGCAAGTATGGGCAAGCCCTATTGGATAAAATGATTTTTGTTGCCAGTTTTCTAACGTTCTATCGTAAAAACCGCCTCCCATACCTAATCGTTGGCCTTGAGCATCAAAAGCCACTAGCGGTGTAAAAATAATATCAATCTCAGAGGGAGGAATAACCGCGTTGACATTTAAAGGTGGCTCAGAAATAGCAAAGCGATTTTTTACTAAAACAGTGGTTGGTGTATAACGCAAAAAGAGGAGGTGGTAGCGATGAAAAGGGTGTAATACGGGCAAACAAATCTGTTTCTCCAATGCCCATAATTGTGAAATTAAATATGATGTATCAATTTCACCGTCAAAAGAGAGAAATAAAGCAAGGGTATGTGCTTGTTGGATTTTAGGATGACTAAGGACGCGTTCACATAATTGATGCGCAGCTTGCTGTTGCTGTTGTGATGTGAGTAAACGTCGTTTTTGGCGAATCGTTTTACGTATTTCATCTCTTTGCTGAAATAGTGAAGTATGGGGCATCATCAATCCATCAAAACTCGGTTGGTATTAACTGAATAATATCATTCTAATCAATTTATCACACTTTAGAGGTAAAAAAGTGATAAAGTTGAAGAACTGAGGACGAAGAGGCATAAAAAAAGTTCTAAACATTAAGTATTTATAAAATACCTAGCATTTAGAACTTTAGTAGAGGTCTCCAAGATGCCGCCGTAGGCTGTAACCCTTGAACCCATGGTCCAAGGTGAACATAGTGTTGTTACCATTAGGCTGCCTGAACGAATCAGGTATGCTCACAAGTAACAGATCACCACATTCTATGTGTTTCGAATATCGGCTCAGGGGACTGGCCCACTGGCAAACATCTCAGAGAAATTTGGTGGATGCTGTTAAGCACCTTATCTATGAACTATTGTATTATTTTAATTGTAGAAAGCAACCTATTATCTGTGAATTTCGTGGCGTACGCATGCTTTCTGAACAAATCTACTTCGCAGTTGAAAAAGTGCGATCATGGTGCTTGCCTTGATCGTGTAAAGCTTGTTCAATAGATTGTTGTAGCATTTTTATCTTCTCTTCCATGTTGTAGGCATAGTCTCTGGTTTTTAACTTTTCTTCTGCCAACTCATGACTCATATTTAATGCCACGATAAAAATTAAGTGCTCTGTATTGGAAACACCACTGCGTTCTTTGAGATCTTGTAATCGTTGTTCAAGTTCAGCAGCAGAAGCCAGTAAAGCATCTTTTTGTTCTGGTGGGCAATTGACACGTAATGATCGCCCAAAAATTTGAAGTTCAACGGGTTGTGCGGACATGATTCCTTCCTGACATAAAATCTGTGCTACGTGTTGAGTAGTGTATACGGTTATAACGCTGTATTAAACGCTATTACTACAAAAATTCCAATGATTAACATGGCTTAACTGGTACAGCGACTTCTATTGATGGTAGCATATCTTGAACTATTCCCCTAAATGCGACGTTTATTCTTATGTCAAAACAAAACACATTACCGAATTATCAATCTATTGATGTCTTATTACAGCAACATACTGTGCCTTTAACGGCAGCCGAAATGCATGGATTGATTACAGGGTTTATTTGCGGTGCTGTGCGTGATAGCAGTTGGAAAACCTTACTACATGATTTAACGAATGAAGGTTTAGCTTTCCCTAAAACGTTATCAGACCCTCTTGAAGCGCTTTATCACATTACTTACGAACAACTTGATGACAGTGTATTTAACTTTTCATTGTTAGTCCCTGACGAATCTGAATCCGTTTTTTCAAGAGCAGATGCCCTTGCTGGATGGGTGAATCATTTTCTTTTAGGTTTGGGTGTTGCACAACCTAAACTATCTGAGCATAAAGAGTTGACTGAAGTTATCACCGATTTGCGTAATATTGGTGCGCTAGGTTATGAAGAAGATGAAAACCAAGAAGAACTAGAAGATGCGCTTGAAGAAGTCAGCGAATATGTAAAAGTGTCTGTTCAACTTTGTTATATCACTTTTGTCGCACCAAAAGACAAAGGAAGTAATGAACAAAATGAGCAACGTATACTACATTAATGACATTATTCATTAGACAATCATAAAGATAAACGAAAGACAGGAGTGGGTATGAATAAGCAAGAATTTTTATCCCGTCGTCAGGCATTATTAGCACAAATGAAGCCTGCGAGTGCAGCTATCTTTTTTGCTGCACCACCAGCGCAACGTAATGCTGATAGTGAGTATCCTTATCGCCAGCATAGTGATTTCCTTTATCTAACCGGTTTTAGTGAGCCTGAAGCGCTTCTCGTGCTGATTAAAAGTGATGAAACACATAATCATAGTGTGCTCTTTAATCGCGTAAGAGATTTAACGGCTGAAATCTGGTTTGGCCGTCGACTTGGACAAGAAGCTGCACCTGAAAAACTAGGTGTTGATAAGGCTCTTCCTTATGAAGATGTTGGTGAGCAACTTTACCAATTATTAAACGGGTTAGATGTTGTTTATCATGCTCAGGGCGAATATGCATTTGCTGATGAAATCGTTTTTAATGCATTAGAAACGTTAAGAAAAGGCTCTCGTCGGAATTTAAAAGCACCTCAAACTATTATTGATTGGCGTCCTCTTGTTCATGAACAACGTTTGTTTAAATCTGACTTTGAACTTGAATTATTGCGTAAAGCAGGGAAAATTACAGCATTAGCACATACACGTGCGATGCAAAAATGTCAGCCGGGTATGTATGAATATCAACTTCAAGGTGAAATTGAGCATGAATTTGTTTCTCATGGTGCCCGTTTCCCTTCGTATAACAGTATTGTAGGTAGTGGTGAAAATGGTTGTATTTTGCACTATACCGAAAATGAAACCAAAATGCGCGATGGGGATTTAGTACTCATTGATGCAGGATGTGAATATGAAGGTTATGCAGGTGATATCACCCGAACTTTTCCTGTGAATGGGAAATTTAGCCGTCAACAACGTGAAATTTATGACATTGTCTTAAAATCTATCAATGTGTCTTTGGAATTGTATAAACCGGGGACAAGCATCAAAGAAGTCACTGAGCATGTCGTGTATATCATGGTCGAAGGACTGGTTAAACTGGGCATTATGCACGGTGAAATCGAACATCTTATTGAAACAAAAGCCTATCAGCGTTTCTTTATGCATAGCCTAAGCCACTGGTTAGGCCTTGATGTTCATGATGTTGGACATTATGGCGCAGACCGTGACCGCATTTTAGAACCAGGCATGGTACTGACTATCGAACCAGGACTGTATATCGCGCCAGATGCCGATGTGCCACAAGAGTATCGTGGTATTGGTATTCGTATTGAAGATGACATTGTGATTACGGAAACTGGTAACGAAAACTTAACGGCATCTGTCGTCAAAGATCCTGATGAAATTGAAGCTCTGATGGCAGGAAAAATTTAAGGCTAAAATCAGCATGAATGTGATTATTGTGGGTGGTGGAATGGCGGGTGCAACATTAGCACTGGCACTTTCTGCATTAAACAAAGGCAATATTTCAATTTCGTTAATTGAAGCAAGAGAGCCTGATCATGGGCATCCTGGATTTGATGCAAGAGCGATTGCATTAGCCCATGGAACAGCAAAGCGTTTATCACAGATTGGGCTTTGGTCAATATTAAAACCTTTTGTTACTCCCATTAATCATGTTCATGTCTCAGATAGAGGCCACAGTGGTTTTGTTAATATTTATGCACAAGACTATGATATATCCGCACTGGGTTATGTGATTGAGTTGCATGACGCTGGAAGGCAACTTTTTGCTAAATTAAAAAAACAATCTAATATCACGCTTTATTGCCCCACTAAAGTTGAACACGTTCAACGTAATATAGACTGCGTTGAGGTTACACTTGATAATGGTACGCAATTAACGGGGAATTTACTGATTGCTGCGGATGGTACTAACTCGCCAATTGGTCATCAATGCCATATTCAATGGCAACGTGAGCCTTATCATCAAGTTGCCGTGATTGCTAATGTCAAAACAGAAATAGACCCAGAGGGAAAAGCCTTTGAGCGTTTTACGGAGTTTGGCCCATTAGCAATGTTACCGATGAGTGAAGGGCGTAGTTCATTAGTGTGGTGTCACCCCATTGATAAATGGGATGAAATTTCACAGTGGAATGATGAAACGACCATTGCACATTTACAGCGTGATTTTGGCTGGCGGTTAGGAAAAATAGAGCATATCGGTAAACGGAATTGCTATCCTTTAGCACTGCAAAAAGCCAACCAAATTATTAGCCATCGTTTAGCCTTAGTGGGCAATGCATCACAAACACTCCATCCTATTGCAGGACAAGGTTTTAACCTCGGTTTACGCGATGTAATGACGTTGGCAAATACGATTACTCAAGCGATTAATACCGATAAAGATATTGGTAGTTATCGAGTGCTCTCTCAATATCAGCAACTTCGCCAACAAGATAGAGAAAAAACCATTTCCATTACAGATGGATTGGTGAAAGTGTTTGCTAATCGTTGTGTGCCACTGGTTGTTTCTCGCAACTTAGGGTTAATGACGATGGAATTGCTCCCAATGATGAGAAATAAATTGGCGCATCAAACACTGGGCTGGACAGACTAGAGCGTGTTGATCTTTGGTAGTCAATTTTAAATCGGACCTATACAGCTGTTTTTAATGCCTATTTTTATTTTAAGTGGTCATTGTTAATATCAATCAATACCTAAAATAGTAAATAGTTTGCTTTATAAATTTTTTTTGTTGTAAAAATAAGCAGAAAAGAACAGCACGCTCTAAAATAATCGCTTTTTAGGATATTTTATTATGAAATCATTTGATGTTGTTATTGCTGGTGGTGGAATGGTTGGGCTTGCATTAGCCAGCGGATTACACGGGTGTGGATTACGTATAGCGATAATAGAAAATCACCCAGTAACAAAACATTTTCACCCGCAAGATGATTTTTCATTACGGGTATCCGCTATTAATACTGCCAGTGAAATGTTGCTGAAAAAATTAGGTGTTTGGGAAAATCTAATTGCTTTACGAGCAACGCCTTACCAAGGTATGGAAGTCTGGGATCAAGATAGTTTTGGTCGAATTGAATTTTCAGCACAAAAAGAAGGATTCAGCCATTTAGGCTCTATCATCGAAAATAACCTTATTCGAGAGGTATTGTGGCAAAAATGCGAAAGCCACAGTGATATTACCTTCTATTCATCGACACAAATTGAACGTGTTGTTTGGGGGGAAAATGATGCATTTATTACACTTAGTGATGGTGAAATGTTAACAGCGAGATTGGTCGTAGGCGCTGATGGCGCAAATTCATGGTTACGCAAACATGCTGATATTCCGCTGACTTTTTGGGACTATGAACATCATGCATTAGTCGCCACTATTCGTACTGAACAACCCCACGATAATGTTGCTCGCCAAGTCTTTCATGGTGAGGGTATTTTGGCATTTCTACCTCTTTCTGATCCTCATACTTGCTCTATTGTTTGGTCTTTACCAAGCCACCTTGCCGAAAGCTACAAAAATGCAGATAAAACCTTATTTGAGCGTACATTAGGTGTAACCTTTGATATGCGTTTAGGCCAATGTGAATTACTCAGTGATCGTATGACAATACCGCTAATTGGTCGTTATGCGCGTCAATTTGCCGCCCCTCGTTTAGCGTTATTAGGTGATGCTGCACATACAATTCATCCTTTAGCTGGGCAAGGTGTCAATCTAGGATTTATGGATGTCGCTGAACTTATCGGTGAAATAAGACGCTTAAAAGCAGAAGGGAAAGATTTTGGTGAGTATCTCTATTTGAGACGATTTGAGCGTCGTCGCAAACATGCGGCTGCGATAATGTTGGCTAGTATGCAAGGATTTCGCGAACTTTTTGCAGGCAACAATCCTGTCAAAAAATGGGTTCGCGACATTGGCCTTTCGTTAGCGGATAGTTTACCGGGCGTAAAACCGAAGTTACTCGAACAAGCAATGGGGCTTTCTGATTTACCCGAATGGCTAAGTGATAAAAATTTCGCTTCAGTTGAAAAAATCTAATTCCTCTCTTATTTCACATTACTTTTATTTATATCTGACTGAAGAAATAGAACTAAAAAAATCTATTTTTTCAGTCTATTCTTTGTACTAATCCCTTTTTTACAGCAATTACTCGTTAAAAATGAGCGCTGATACGCATAATTGCAATCATTAGTTCTGCATACTCATATCTCTCTATTATGATTGAGAGACACAATACCCTATTTTAACTTATGGTTTATTTTTTCTCACAATGCTAAGTTCAAGGGGATGGTATCGTTTGCGTTGTACGTTAATTGCTCGTATTTGTTAAATCCATGTTTAAAAATAAACTTAAGCTCGTGATTAACACGCTGATTTTGAATCAAGTTTAATTTTATATTTAACAAATTGCGTTCTCTGAATAATCTAAAGTAAAAGTAGAAAGAGGGAAGAATGGCAAAACAGACTCCGTTGTATGATGAGCACGTAGCCTGCGGTGCTCGTATGGTCGATTTTCATGGTTGGATGATGCCGTTGCATTATGGCTCTCAAATAGATGAACATCATATTGTACGTCGTGATGCTGGTATGTTTGATGTTTCTCATATGACCATTGTTGACTTACATGGCTCACAAGTTAAAGATTTTCTACGTTATTTATTAGCGAATGATATCGCTAAACTCACCGAAAAAGGTAAGGCGCTTTATACCGGTATGCTTAATGCGTCAGGTGGTGTAATTGATGACCTTATCGTCTATTACTTTGATGACTCTTTTTATCGCCTTGTGGTGAATTCCGCGACTCGTGAAAAAGATCTGGCATGGATTGAGCAACATGCTTCAGATTACGTGGTTGATATTACTGTTCGCGATGACTTGGCATTAATCGCTGTTCAAGGCCCTCATGCACAAGAAAAGGTTCAAAGTCTATTAACTCAACAGCAACGCCAAGTTGTTTCTGCTATGAAACCTTTTTATGGCATAGAGCTTGATGACTTGTTTATCGCAACGACTGGTTATACTGGTGAAGCGGGCTATGAAATTGCGATGCCAAAAGAGCAAGCGGTCGATTTCTGGAAAAAATTATTAGCGGTGGGAGTTAAACCTGCCGGGTTAGGTGCAAGAGATACATTACGCCTAGAGGCTGGAATGAATCTTTACAGCCAAGAGATGGATGAAACCATTAATCCGCTTGAGGCAAATATGGGATGGACGATTGCATGGGCACCTGAAGATCGTCAATTTATTGGTCGAGAAGCATTAGAAAAATTACGCGCAACAGGCACAGATAAACTTGTTGGCCTTGTTATGCGAGAGAAAGGTGTGCTACGTGCAGGTACTGCCGTACACTTTACTGATGATTTGGGTGAATTAAGAGAAGGTGTGATTACAAGTGGTACTTTTTCGCCCACATTAGGCTTTAGTATTGCATTAGCAAGAGTTCCCGCAGGTATTAAAGATAGCGCAATTGTATTAATGCGTAATCGTGAAATGCCAGTAGAAGTGGTTAAACCTGGATTCGTTCGTTCAGGTAAAGCATTGGTATAACACGCACAATTATTTTAAATGGAGAGTAAGGTCAATGAGTCAAATACCAAGTGAATTAAAATACGCGCAGTCTCATGAGTGGATCCGTTCTGAAGGTAATGGTGAATACACAATTGGTATTACTGAACATGCACAAGAACTGTTAGGTGATATGGTGTTTGTTGATTTGCCTGATGTGGGTCGAGAAGTGACCGCTGGTGATGATTGTGCGGTTGCTGAATCTGTAAAAGCAGCATCAGATATTTATGCACCATTATCGGGTGAGATTATCGCAGTAAATGAAGAATTAGAGGGGTCCCCAGAGCTGGTAAACAGCGCACCTTACGGAGAGGGTTGGCTATTTCGCATAAAAGCAAATAATGAAAGCGAATTAGATGGCCTACTTGATGCTGCTGGTTATCAAGAATTGGTAGATAGCGAAGAGTAAAACGAGCGCCCCGTCAAACCATGCCGGGGCGTTTTTATTTGTTAGCTTGTTATCTATTGCTATTACTACGTTTTTTAAGCCGTGGCTATTACCTATCCATTCATCGTGAATTCAGGAAATTACTTGCAATGACACAGACTTTAAATCAGTTAGAGTATCGTGATGAATTTATTCGTCGCCATATTGGTTCATCACCAGAACAGATTAAAGAGATGCTCAGTGCTGTTGGCGTCTCCTCATTAAATGAATTAACCCAAAAAATTGTTCCGGATAATATTCAACTAGATACTCCACCCAATGTGGGGGAAGGAGCAACAGAGCAAGAAGCTTTGGCTGAACTAAAAGCCATAGCCAGCCAAAATAAGCGTTTTACCTCTTATATTGGTATGGGGTATGCGCCTTCTGTATTACCTCCGGTGATTTTGCGTAATTTATTAGAAAATCCGGGTTGGTATACCGCTTATACACCGTATCAGCCAGAAGTGTCTCAAGGTCGCCTTGAATCACTGCTGAATTTCCAACAAGTCACTATTGATTATACGGGAATGGATCTTGCTTCTGCATCGTTACTCGATGAAGCAACAGCTGCAGCTGAAGCAATGGCGATGGCAAAACGTGTAAGCAAACTAAAAAACGCAGATCGTTTCTTTGTCGCTGATGATATTCATCCCCAAACCTTAGATGTAGTAAAAACACGCGCCGATACTTTTGGTTTTGAAGTGATCGTTGATAAAGCAGAAAAAGTATTAGAGCTTGAAGGTGTTTTTGGTGTGCTATTACAACAAGTTGGCACAACAGGTGAAGTTCATGATTACAGTAAGTTATTGGTTGCACTGAAAGAGCGCAAAATCATTACTAGTGTTGCTGCCGATTTAATGGCGCTGGTAGTATTAACAGCGCCGGGTCATCAGGGTGCTGATATTGTATTAGGTTCAGCACAACGTTTTGGTGTACCGATGGGATATGGTGGCCCTCATGCGGCATTCTTTGCTTGTCGTGATGAATATAAACGCGCAATGCCAGGTCGCATCATTGGAGTGTCTCGTGACGCAGCGGGTAATCGTGCATTACGTATGGCAATGCAAACGCGTGAACAACATATTCGACGTGAAAAAGCTAACTCTAATATTTGTACATCTCAAGTTTTACTTGCCAATATTGCTGCTATGTATGCGGTTTACCATGGGCCTGAAGGGTTAAAAACCATCGCTCAACGAATCCATCGTTTAACAGATATTTTAGCGGTCGGTTTAAAGCAAAATGGTATGGCATTACGTCATCAAACTTGGTTTGATACCTTAACGGTTGAAACAGCAGATAAAGCAACAGTTTTACAACGTGCTAAAGATGCTGAAATTAACTTACGTACTGATATTGTGGGCGCGGTTGGTATCACATTAAGTGAGATCACAACGCGTGAAGACGTATTAAAGCTTATTGAGATCATCAGTGGTAAAGCATTAGTGGGTGATATTAATGCACTCGATAAACAAATCGCTTCATCATCAACATCTATTCCCGTATCAATGTTACGTAAAGACACTGTGCTAACACATGAAAATTTTCATCAATATCACAGTGAAACAGAAATGATGCGTTATATGCATCGTTTAGAAAATAAAGATTTAGCCTTAAATCAAGCGATGATCCCATTAGGTTCATGTACCATGAAACTTAATGCTGCCGCTGAAATGATCCCAATTACATGGCCTGAATTTACAGAGTTACATCCATTCTGCCCAGCCTATCAAGCGAAAGGTTATCAAGTGATGATTGGGCAACTATCCAGTTGGCTTGCTGCATTAACGGGTTATGATGAGATGTGTATGCAACCAAACTCAGGTGCCCAAGGTGAATACGCTGGGCTGTTAGCTATCCGTCGTTATCACCAAAGTCGTGGTGAAGATGCTCGTCATATCTGTTTAATTCCAAGCTCCGCACACGGGACTAACCCGGCCTCTGCTCATATGGCAGGAATGACGGTGGTGGTGGTTGGTTGTGATGATAACGGCAATATCGATATTGCCGATTTAAAAGCTAAAGCAGAAAAACATCAAGCGGAACTCTCTTGTGTAATGGTGACATACCCATCAACACATGGTGTTTACGAAGAAGGTATTCGTGAAGTTTGTGAAATCATTCATCAATATGGTGGACAAGTTTATCTTGATGGCGCCAATATGAATGCGCAAGTAGGGATAACAACACCAGGCTTTATTGGTTCTGATGTCTCTCACTTAAATTTACATAAAACCTTCTGTATTCCTCATGGTGGTGGTGGGCCAGGTATGGGACCTATTGGTGTGAAATCACACTTAGCGCCGTTTGTACCAGGTCATTCTGTTGTTGAAATGGAGAATGTCACTACACAAGGCGCTGTTTCTGCGGCCCAGTTTGGTAGTGCTTCAATATTACCCATTAGTTGGATGTATATTCGTATGATGGGTGCGCAAGGGCTTAAAAAAGCAAGTCAAGTGGCAATCTTAAATGCGAATTATATTGCACAGCGCTTGAAAGATGATTATGACATTCTTTACGCAGGGGCCGATGGCTATGTTGCCCATGAATGTATTATCGACATTCGCCCATTAAAAGCGAATTACGGTATTAGTGAGATGGATGTGGCTAAGCGTTTAATTGACTATGGGTTCCACGCACCGACGATGTCATTCCCTGTTGCGGGTACATTAATGATTGAACCTACAGAGTCTGAAAGTAAAGTTGAAATTGATCGCTTTATTGAAGCTCTGCTTTCTATTCGTGCTGAAATTGCGCAGGTAGATAACGGCGTATGGCCAATTGACGATAACCCATTAGTTAATGCGCCTCATACACAATATGAATTAGTGCAAGAGTGGTCACATAGTTATAGCCGTGAATGTGCGGTATTCCCAAGTGAAGCAACGAAACAAAGCAAATATTGGCCAGCGGTTAAACGCCTTGATGATGTGTATGGCGACCGTCATTTACATTGTTCATGTGCGCCAGTGAGTGACTATGAATAAGCTTTAATCTAGCCATATTCTTAAATTTAAATACCGAGGGCTAAGTTAACCTTCGGTATTTTTTTATGTGCAGTATTTTATACAATATTGACTAAATTACTTCAGCCAGCCTTTTTTTTGCGCCTCTAATAATTGAGGGTAGAGATATTGCCAAAATTCTGGCCACTGTTTTTCAATAAACAGATTGCGTGCCAACACTTGTTCTAAGCGGATATTATTTTCAACCCAACTTTGACCTTCATTGTGTAGATTCATCAACATTGGCATAGTGCGATCAAGAATATTAGCAAACTGAGATTCTGGTGTTTCAGCCGCATCATATTCCAACCATAAATTAAGGAAATATTCACTTTGTGGAGACGGCAATAACGCAAAAATACGCCTTGCCGCTTTTTGCTCGTGTTCTTTGATTGCTTCGCGTGCAGCTACGTCATACACCATAACGTCACCAGCATCGATCTCAACGATATCGTGGACTAACGCTAATTGAATAGCACGTCCCATATCAATGTCGCCCGCATAAGGTTGGAAGCTCATAGCGGCAACGGCAAAATGCCAGCTATGTTCTGCTGTATTTTCAGAACGACTATTGTCTAATACATTATTTTTACGATAAACACGCTTAAGTTTATCTAATTCCATAATGAAATTGATCGTCTCTGAAAAGGGGCCAAAAGCCCCATTAGGTTGTTGTGTCATAAACATCCATTCTGATTTAAATAAGCGTTACTCTTCTTCTAAAGAGTAAGGGAGAGGTTTAATGGATAAGCGGCTGGTGTTATCGCCTTGAACACGAAATACACTATCCGTTTCCATATCGTTATTCATAATAACTTCGGCAAGAATAGTATTATCAGCCATACGTACAGCACTTAATACAGTGCCTGTTTTACGCCATTTATCTTCACCTAGTTGCCACTCAATGCTACCACCAATTTCGGGTAATTCAGTGCCACCGCCTGATAATAGATACATAGCACGTTTATTGGCACCTCTGAATTTTGCACGAGAAACCATTTCTTGCCCGGTATAACAGCCTTTTTTAAAGCAAATACTCAGTGGTAATGCTTGTAGGTTTGTTGCTTGAGGTAAGAATTGTTCAATATTTGGGGTATCAATAATAGGGTATCCAGCCTCAATATCTAATGCTAACCATTGTTCACTATTGCGCGTTTCTGCTTTTAAGGTTGTAGCTAAATTTTTTGCTGTTTCTTCGTCAGTGACAATTAAAAAACGTTCAGCAGGCAAAGGTAATTGAAGAATATAAGTATTGTCGTGATAAATGACTTCATTCGCTTTGCGAGGAATATTAGGGAAATAGTCAGCTAAAGCCTGAGCTGCGCCTTGTCCTGCTAATCCTAATAATACGGCTTGCGTATTTTCAGCTAAAGTTATTTTTGAAAATACGGCGTATTTCTTTAATTCAGTCAGTTGTTTTTGTGCGACATTCTTACGCAAAATATAAGCAAAACCGTCTTGCATATGGAAAAAACGTAATGTGCTCCACATTTTTCCTTTTGCTTCACAGTGTGCCGATAGCGTATGTGTGGTTACAGGAAGTGCTGTAATATCGGTTGTTAATTGGCCTTGTAGATATTTTTCACTATCAGCACCGGTTGCTGTTATCAGTGACCATTCATCTAAAGAAACCAGTGTTAACGGTAAATTGATTGCCGTATGAGGGCGTTTAGCTTGAGTCGAATTTTGAGTCATGATGTCACCAGCGATTAAATTAATCAGATACATCAGTTATGGTAAAAGAGTCACAAGACAATGCAAGTCATTATTATTTATAACGCACAGAAAATGAATCTGATAAATGACAAATAAACAGGTGTTCAACATGTTATCTATGAGACGAACCCTGCAAACTGTGATCATTTTGATGTTAAAAATTCTGTGATAAGACTATCATCAAAGGCAGGAAGAAATCGTCGTGTTTCTTGATTTGAACAATGTAAAGAGCAGAGTATGACTATCGATATAGAGAATAAAGCACGAATTAACTGGGCATGTCGTCGTGGAATGCGCGAGCTAGATATTTCTATCATGCCTTTTTTTGAAAATGAGTACGATACGTTATCTGATAATGATAAAGCGCTTTTTGTTCGTTTACTCGAATGTGCAGATCCTGATTTATTTAACTGGCTAATGAACCATGGTCGCCCCGATGATGAATCGCTCTATTATATGGTGAAATTAATTCAAGAGCGTAATCGGGCAAGAATGGCAGAGATCGTTGATAAATATTAATAAAAAAGTATGAGATTAGCGATAGACTAATAATAATTTTGATTGATTATGAGTAACGCTTTTATTATCTAATAAAGGCGTTTATATTTTTATATAAAAATGAATGATATTAATCAAACTCTAAAATTTGATGAAATAAAGAACGAATTTGCGACAGAAATGCGTGTTATCTCTATAAATGATGATTTAAATGTTCTTTTCTCACTATTATCTTCTGAGTATTTAATTAATTAGGTATGCTGATTTTATTAAAACAGCAATTAAAGAAGAATAAATATTACGTATTTATTATTAAATTGTTTTTTGATTAAGTATAAAATAGCCAAAAGTAATAAAAAATTAAATCTAAAATAGAGATAAATCATTTGCAAGGTTGAGAAAGAAGTTACATTATAAATAGGTTATTTTTAACATTATTTATATTGATATAAAACTAAAACAGGGGTTAATATAACTCGTGATATTATGGAAATCGCATCTTACAGTGTCATGGTTTACACAACTCTTTTCAACGGCAATTTATGTTGCTTTCGAAATAGGCTTACTGCTTTATCCATGGCCTCCTGATTTTATTTATATTTGGGTACCTTTGTTATTGCTTTTGATCGGTGGGTGGTATCTTACACAAAAAAATATTAGTCGAATCAAAGGTGATTTTATTTTACTAAACGGCAATCGAGTGCAATGGAAGCTTCATGAGTGGCAAATAACAAAACGCCCTTGGATTAGTCGCTTTGGAACTCGAATAACCCTGACTTCTATTTTGAATAAAAAACAAATCACGCTATGGGTTGCTTTTGATAGTATGAGCGAAAATGAATGGCGTAATTTTTCACAACTATTAATGCAATACCCAGATATTTAATTTCTGGGCATTATCTTTATAAGTTTTCTTCTATTTCACGTAAAATTTGCATACACCATTGGGATATACGCTCATCAGTTTCTTCAAATTGATTAACGTCATCTAATGCAAGTCCTACAAAATGATTACCATCATCTGATAATGGTTTTGGACTAACAAACTCATACCCATCAACAGGCCAAAATCCAATAAATCTCACGCCACTTGGTAATAAATGATGGTAAAGCATACCTAGTGCATCAAGAAACCATTCGCTGTAATCGACTTGATCGCCCATTCCATACATTGCAATAAGTTTATTTTTTAAATTTAATGTTGGCAAAGTATCCCAAATATTGAGCCAGTCTTCTTGAATTTCGCCAAAATCCCAAGTGGGAATACCTAAAATAAGAATGTCGTATTGCTCCATAAGCGTGATATCACACTCTTGAACATTATGAAGATCAACGAACTCTTCACCGAGAATATCACGAATTTTTTCTGCTGCCATTTCGGTGTAACAAGTGCTAGAACCGTAAAATAGACCAATTTTCATAAAGATTTTTAGGATATTTTTGCCAATAAAGGTCACTATTGTATCAGAAAAAAAGTTTTATAAGGCATAATGTAAAGGCAATAAACTAAAGAGCAGGAGAGTAAGGCTGTGTCACAAACCAAATTATCGACAAAAAAAACAACGCAGACTCATGAAGATACAGATATTATCATTGAGCAATTTCTCGACAATATTTGGTTAGAACAAGGATTATCAGCCAATACACTCAGTTCTTATCGTTTAGATTTACAAGCATTAGGTCAATGGCTTATACATCATCAATTGGATTGGGTATCAGTGACTACGTTGGATTTACAATCCTTTCTCGCGACACGTTTAGATGAAGGTTATAAAGCCAGTAGTGCGGCTCGTTTACTCAGTACGATGCGTCGATTATTTCAATATCTTTATCGTGAAAAATTACGCTTAGATGATCCTAGTGCATTACTCTCAACGCCAAAACTGCCAAAACGTTTACCTAAAGATTTAAGCGAACGGCAAGTGGATGATTTACTTAATGCACCTTGTGTTGATGAGCCACTTGAATTACGCGATAAAGCGATGCTTGAGGTGCTTTATGCCTGTGGGCTTCGTGTTTCTGAATTAGTCGGATTATCTCTTTCTGATATCAGTTTACGACAAGGTGTATTACGAGTGATTGGTAAGGGAGATAAAGAACGATTAGTCCCTTTAGGTGAAGAAGCTATTTACTGGTTAGAACAATATCTGCAATATGGAAGACCCTCTTTAATGCAAGGGAAAACAGATGATATCGTTTTTCCTAGCTTAAGAGGGCAGAAAATGACACGACAAACTTTCTGGCATCGGATAAAACATTATGCGGTGATCGCAGGCATTGATACTGAAAAGTTATCACCCCATGTGTTGCGCCATGCATTTGCAACACATCTTTTAAATCATGGAGCAGACTTGCGTGTTGTACAGATGTTATTGGGGCACAGTGACCTCTCTACAACACAGATTTATACCCATGTTGCAACAGAGCGCTTGAAAGTGCTTCACCAGCAACACCATCCAAGGGGATAGCCACTACATAGTAGGCGTTAAATAGGAATTCAAATGAAAAAGAGATTACTTTGGTTGCCAATATTATTAAGCATGGTGTCAATACCTGTGCTTGCTGACAATGCTTCTATTGAAGCACAACTGGCTAAAATGCAAATTAAAGCAGAAAGTATCCAACCCACTCCCATTGTTGGATTAAATGCCGTGTTATCAGATAAAGGTATTTTTTATATTACTGACGATGGTAAATATCTAACAGCAGGTCCTATTTATAATATTAGCAGTGGTGAGCCTGTCAGTATTGCTAATCAAGTTATCATGAAAAAAGTCGATTCACTGAAAAATGAAATGATCGTTTATAAAGCGCGTAATGAGCGCCATGTGATCACCATTTTTACTGATATTAGTTGCCCTTATTGCCAAAAACTTCATCAAGAAGTTTCTGAACTGAATAAACAGGGTGTAACGGTACGTTATTTAGCCTTTCCTCGTAACGGTGTTGGCAATAATATTGTGAGTAAAGAAATGAACGCCGTGTGGTGTAGCGGTTTTCCTAATAAATCATTAGACAGTGCATTTAAAGGTGACAAAATTATTCCCATTGATGAATGTACAAAAATCAATATCAATGAACACTTTAAATTAGGCACTATGATGGGGATCCAAGGCACTCCAGCTATTGTATTACCTAATGCCAGTATTTACGGTGGATATATTTCTGCTCAAAACCTTGTTGAATTATTAGATAAAAAAGAGAAGTAATTACGTTTTATGGTCACTATTGAACCGACACTGCGTCGTCGAATTGCGCAGGCAACTCAATTACCGGATAACTTAGATCCCTTATTGCGACAAATTTATGCTAACCGTGGAATAACATCTGAAGTTCAACTAGAACGGTCGTTAAAAGGCTTACTTCATTATCAAGCATTAACTGGAATAGAAACGGCGATTTCATTGCTCATTGAAGCTTTAAAGCAACAATCTCGCATTGTGATTGTTGGTGATTTTGATGCCGATGGCGCAACCAGTACTGCGTTGGCTATAAAGGCATTACGCCAAATGGGGTTTAAGCAAGTAAGTTATCATATTCCCAATCGCTTTGATGATGGTTATGGTTTAAGCCCTCAAGTTGTACATGATGTTGCAAAAAAAGGGGTTGAACTGATTATCACCGTTGATAATGGTATTTCCTCTTTTGAAGGCGTGGAGACTGCCCATGAATATGGTATTCGAGTCCTCATAACAGATCACCATTTACCGGGACAAACCTTACCTGCTGCTGATGCGATTATTAACCCTAATCTGATTGATTGCGATTTCTTATCGAAATCATTAGCTGGCGTTGGTGTTACTTTTTATTTAATGACGGCATTAAGAGCTGAATTAGAAAAACAAGGTTGGTTTGAGCAACAACGTTTAGTACGCCCTAATATGGCTGACTTTCTCGATTTAGTTGCACTGGGTACAGTCGCTGATGTTGTTCCGCTTGATGAGAATAACCGTATTTTTGTTTATGAGGGATTACGTCGTATTCGAGCGGGGCGCTGTTGTGTGGGGATAAAAGCGCTTACTGAGGTTTCTCGTAAAGAGTTATCTCAATTAGTCAGTAGTGACTTAGGTTTCTCTTTAGGACCTCGCTTAAACGCAGCTGGACGCCTTGATGATATGTCTGTTGGTGTTGCTCTACTTTTAACCGATAATATTGGTTCTGCGCGTGAAATTGCTAATGAACTTGATGGCTTAAATCAAACTCGGCGTGAAATTGAAGCGGGTATGCAAGAAGAAGCCTCAACCATTTTCCGCCAATTTATGGGCACTCAACATGATTTACCAAATGGTTTAGCTATTTACCATCCTGAGTGGCACCAAGGTGTTGTGGGTATTTTAGCTTCTCGCATTAAAGAAAAATTGCATCGTCCTGTGATTGCTTTTGCACCTAGTGGCGATGGTCTGTTAAAAGGCTCTGGTCGTTCAATTAGTGGTGTTCACCTTCGAGATGCCTTAGAACGATTAAATACGTTAAACCCAGGTTTGATGGTGAAGTTTGGTGGGCATGCAATGGCGGCAGGACTTTCACTTGAAGAAGATAAATTCCCGCTATTTCAACGTCATTTTTCGTCTTTAATGGCAGAGTTGGTTTCAGATGAACAGTTGCAAGGCGTAATTTTATCGGATGGTGAACTAACCGATAATCAACTTTCATTGCCTATCGCCGAAATGCTAAGAGAAGCAGGGCCTTGGGGACAGGCATTTCCGGAACCTTTATTTGACGGTAAGTTTACGCTGCTACAACAACGTATTGTGGGTAGTAAGCATTTAAAAATGATGCTTCAGCCAGTAAATAGCCATCTTATGATTGATGCAATTGCCTTTAATGTTGATATCAATATGTGGCCTGATAACAGTATTAAAACGGTTGAATTAGCTTATCGATTAGATGTAAATGAGTTTCGAGGGCAACGTAATGCGCAACTGCTTGTTGAGCATATTTGGCCTTGTTGATACGGAACATTTAAGCAATTTATTGTGATATAAAGGACAACGTTGTTATGGCAACAACGATTGAATAGACAATTGTATATAAATGCTATAAACCCGCAGATATATCCGTTACAATATGCGGTTCAAAATTTATTCCAATTGTTTTTGAAAACAACATAAAGACGAAAAAGTATGTTTGAAATCAATCCAGTAAAACACCAAATAGAAGAAGTCTCTGAAAGAACAAATGTTCTCAGGGGGTATCTTTGACTATGATGCCAAGAAAGAGCGTTTAGAAGAAGTTAACGCTGAATTAGAACAACCTGATGTATGGAATGAGCCAGAAAGGGCACAAGCATTAGGTAAAGAGCGTTCATCTCTTGAGGCTATCGTAGAAACAATTGACCAGTTAGATCAAGGACTAGAAGATGTTTCTGGCTTACTTGAATTAGCGGTTGAAGCTGATGACGAAGAAACATTTAACGAAGCCATTGCTGAATTAGATGTATTAAATAAAAAGCTTGAGCAATTAGAATTCCGTCGTATGTTCTCTGGTGAATATGACAGTGCGGATTGCTACCTTGATTTACAAGCAGGCTCAGGGGGTACAGAGGCGCAGGATTGGGCAAGTATGCTGATGCGTATGTACTTACGTTGGGCTGAGTCAAGAGGCTTTAAAACAGAGATTATTGAAGAATCTGACGGTGATGTTGCAGGATTAAAATCAGCGACTATCAAAATTATTGGTGAGTACGCTTATGGTTGGTTACGTACAGAAACAGGTGTTCATCGCTTAGTTCGTAAAAGTCCATTTGACTCCGGTGGTCGTCGCCATACCTCATTTAGCTCTGCCTTTATTTACCCTGAAGTTGATGACAATATTGATATTGAAATCAACCCAGCTGATTTACGTATTGACGTTTATCGTGCTTCAGGTGCGGGTGGACAGCACGTTAACAAAACAGAATCTGCGGTGCGTATTACCCACGTTCCAACAGGTCTTGTCACTCAATGCCAAAACGATCGCTCTCAGCATAAGAACAAAGATCAGGCAATGAAGCAGATGAAAGCGAAATTATACGAGCTGGAAATGCAGAAGAAAAATGCAGACAAGCAAGTAATGGAAGATAATAAGTCCGATATTGGCTGGGGTAGTCAAATTCGTTCTTATGTTCTGGATGATTCACGCATTAAAGATTTACGTACTGGTGTGGAAACACGTAATACACAAGCAGTATTAGATGGTGATCTTGATAAATTTATTGAAGCTAGCTTAAAAGCGGGCCTGTGAGGAAAAACATGTCGCAACAGCAACAAGGTGCGGAGCAGGCACCTGATTTAAATAACGAACTGCAAACACGTCGCGAAAAATTATCTGCTTTACGTGATAATGGTAACGCATTCCCAAATGATTTCCGCAGAGATGCGCTGTCTGACGAATTACATCAAAAGTATGATGCAATGAGTGCAGAAGAGTTAGAAACTGCTAATGTGGAAGTCTCTATTGCAGGTCGTATGATGACTCGTCGCATTATGGGCAAGGCATCTTTCGCTACATTGCAAGACATGGGTGGCCGTATTCAGCTTTATGTTTCTCGTGATGATTTACCAGAAGGCATTTATAACGAGCAATTTAAAAAATGGGATCTTGGCGATATCTTAGGTGCTCGTGGTCGCGTTTTTAAAACCAAAACTGGCGAATTAAGTGTTCACTGCACTGAAGTGCGTTTACTGACAAAAGCGTTGCGTCCTTTACCAGATAAATTCCACGGTTTAGCAGACCAAGAAATGCGTTATCGTCAGCGTTATTTAGATCTCATTTCTAACGAAGAATCACGTAAAACTTTCAAAATTCGTTCACAAGTCATGGCGGGTATACGTCAATTTATGGTGAACAAAGGTTTTATGGAAGTTGAAACGCCGATGATGCAAACTATCCCTGGTGGAGCAAGTGCGCGTCCGTTTATTACACACCATAATGCGTTAGATATTGATATGTATCTACGTATTGCACCTGAGTTATATTTAAAACGTTTAGTTGTCGGGGGATTTGATCGCGTATTTGAAATCAACCGTAACTTCCGTAACGAAGGTGTATCACCACGCCATAATCCTGAGTTCACTATGATGGAACTTTATATGGCGTATGCGGATTATCGTGATCTGATTGAATTAACTGAAGAGTTGTTCCGCACATTAACTCAAGATGTTTTAGGCTCATCATTAGTGAAATATGGCGATCAAGAGTTTGATTTTGGCAAACCATTTGCCAAATTAACCATGAAAGAAGCTATCTGTAAATACCGCCCAGAAACCGTAATGGCTGATCTTGATGATATGGATAAAGCGGTTGCCATTGCTCAGTCTATTGGTATTAAGATTGAGAATAGCTGGGGCTTAGGGCGTGTTCAATGTGAAATTTTTGAAGAAGTGGCAGAAAGTCACTTAATTCAGCCGACGTTTATCATTGAATACCCAGCAGAAGTTTCGCCATTAGCTCGTCGTAATGATGATAACCCATTTATCACTGACCGTTTTGAATTCTTTATTGGTGGTCGTGAGATTGGTAATGGTTTCTCAGAACTTAATGATGCACAAGATCAAGCTGAGCGCTTTGAAGATCAAGTTCGTCAAAAAGAAGCCGGTGATGCAGAAGCCATGTTCTTTGACCATGACTACATCACAGCATTAGAACATGGGTTACCACCAACCGCGGGTTTAGGTATTGGTATTGACCGTATGGTGATGTTATTTACTGACAGCCATACTATCCGTGATGTGATTTTATTCCCAGCAATGCGTCCGAATAAATAGTTGTTATTTTAATTAACATATCGCAATTAATTGATAAAGCCACCAGAAAGGTGGCTTTTTTTATTTTTAATAACCGTATATTATACTTTTTATGATGGTAAAATAATCACTTGAATAAGAAGGGGATTGCTGTTCGATTAAGGGGGCGTATAATTGGTAAAATCAATTGCGGGCGTAGTTCAATGGTAGAACGAGAGCTTCCCAAGCTCTATACGAGGGTTCGATTCCCTTCGCCCGCTCCACTCCATCCTTTTTAAATCAATCCTAGCTATACACTCAATACCTATTGTCCTTTATCTGCCCTCCTATTTTTAAGCGATAAGCGCATTCTTTATAATCTCTTTCATTAAAATGAGTAGTATTTACGCCTAATAGAGTTGCTAAAAATCGATTATAATAAATACTTTAATCAGATATTATCGTATAAATACGCTGACAGTGACTTGTTAGCATTTATTTATGAACATAAACTTGAAAATTTAAAAGTATGTTATGCTACAGGTATTATAAAAATGAAAAATGTATTGATTCCAATTGTTTGTATTTTCTCTTTATCTGGATGTGCTGTCACTGAATATAATTACACACCAGATCCACATAAAATCAATGAACCAAAAGTAGGGAGTATTAATCACGTTATAATAGGGCAAGCTTTAGTAAAAGAAGGTGATATTAGTGAGTTAGATGGCATTAAAGTATTAAATCCAGTACAAATAGATCTAGCTTATAAAATTATTCCTGGTGTATTTAAAAAAGTGGGCTCAAGCGATAAAGGTGATTTTTATATGCCAACGCAAACCATAGATTCTGGAACTATTACTGTTGAAGTCTTAGGCCAACCATGGAGCTCAATTTTATTAAAGAAAGGAGGTAAACCGAATGAAATTTGTATCGTTACGGATGTAAATGTCGTTGTTTGTCGTGATGATGCTCAAATTGAACATTTAAAATTAAATAATTCGGAGGGTAATTCTTTTGAGCAGGCGCTCATTTTTAATGCAATAAATGATAAAGTTGTTGATGTGAGTTATCGAAAAATAGGCTCGAATATAGAGGAACAAGGATTCGGAAATAATATCCAATATAACCTAAAAGAAAGCAATATCATTTCTTATAAAAACGTTAAATTAAAAGTGATAGATAGTACTGATAATTCATTGACCTATGAAGTTATTAGCAATTTTTCTGATAATTAATAAAGTTCTATCGAAAAATATTTTTTGTTTCTATGGTAGCGTTAAGCTTAATGCGTAAAAGGTTTAGCGCTTTTAATCTGAATGCAAAGAATATTAGAAACTCGCTAATCAGTTTGATTTCCTACCTTTAGCCATTTTTGAATAAAAGTAAACGCTCTAAAAAGAGAGTACTTCTTTCTTTGAAGTAAACATCTATTGAGATAACTATAATTTTATTATTTCCTCAAGTTACATTTTTATTCCTCAAGTGCTTCTTATTTGTTTTTTGCGTTACAAAAATTGTAATCTATTGATTTTTAGTATTTTTTTATTCTTATACTAAATTATAAAAAATGATAGATAAGTAACATTTTTGCTTCTCTTAACTAACTCTTTTTATGTATAGAAAATAAAGAATCAATTTATAAAAAAAATTAGTAAAAAATTAAAATAAATTGAAAAACTGTCGATAAGAGTACATTACGCCCTACTGGGATTACTTTATCTTGTTAGTTGAGAAATTCGATGCAGAAACTTCGTAACATTACTATTCGTTTGATGATGGTAGTAATACTGGGTACTTTATGTATGTTATTTGGTAGCGTGAGCCTTTATAGCGCATGGTCATTATCACAAATTTCTAAAGGTAATCAGGCTGATAATCAAATAATAAAACAGATGGCGGCACTCAGTCAGGGAAATGACCAATATTTTCGTTTTACTTCACGGCTTAATCGTATAGTGGAACAAAAAGCAGAAGGTAAAGACGTTGATTTTACACAAGCTCAAATTGCAATGGAAAATATGGAAAAGCAGATTGAATATATGAAATCGGTTTCTCCAGGACCAATGAATGCTGAAGTCTCTCAAGAATTAATGACAATTTGGCTAGCCCTTTTTGAGCAAGGAGTGAAGCCACAGATGGAGTTAGCTCTCAATGGTACTATAGAGCAATATGAGCATCATGCTAGAAATGTCACACCTGTTTTAAGCCGTGAATTTGGTAACGTTACTGAGAAATTTAATCAAGTTGCTAATATAAAAATTGATAGAACGATAGAAGAAGTTGATGAACTTATTGACATCACGCAGGTTGTTATCATTATCAGTGCCATTGTAGGTGGTATTATTCTTATTCTTACTGACCGTTACTTAGTGTCTATGCTACAAAAACCATTAGAAAATATTCGCCGACATTTTGTAAGAATGGCAGAGGGTGATCTTAGCCAACCATTAGAACCTTTTGGTAATAATTGTGCTGGACGATTAATACCGTTATTGAATAGTATGCAAAATAGTTTACATGAGGCAGTAAGTATTATTCGACAAGGCAGTGACAGTATTTATCGAGGTGCATCTGAAATTGCAAAAGGGAATAATGATTTGGCTTCTCGTACAGAAGAGCAAGCGACGGCACTAGAGCAAACAGCGACAAGTATGGAGGAAATAACAGCTGCTGTTAACCAAAATATGGAACATGCTTACCAAGCAAGAGCGTTAGCAGAAGTTGCATCAGTCACGGTTGAAAAAGGTAATGTGATAGCTGAATCTGTTGTCACGACGATGGATGAGATCACTGATAGCTCAAGTAAAATTGCTGATATTATTAATGTTATTAATAATATTGCATTCCAAACCAATATCCTTGCACTAAATGCATCAGTAGAAGCTGCCAGAGCAGGCACTCATGGGCGAGGTTTCATGGTAGTGGCAAATGAAGTGCGCAATTTAGCAGGAGACAGTGCAAAAGCAGCCAAAGAGATTGAAGGACTTATTGCTAATTCAACGACGCGAGTGAAAAAAGGCGCTAGTTTAGTGAATGATATGGAAAAAACAATGGAAGATATTCTCACTGGAGTTAAACAGGTTACTTCGATTATGAAAGAAATCACTATTGCCTCTGAAGGACAAAGTAAAGGCATTAGTCAAGTGAGTATCGCTATTACTCAAATGGACAGTGTAACACAACAAAATGCTTCTTTAGTTGAGCAAGTTTCAGCAGCGGCTATTTCACTGGAAAGACAAACAGAAGAGTTACAGTTGTCTGTACAAAAATTTAATCTTACTCATCATTGATATTGATATAGAAAAAGCCATAAAACATGTGTCTAAGGTGGTAAGTTCTTACTCGTTAGGCGCATAGAAGACATAATGAATACATATTATATGCTAGATTTATTTAACATTGATATAAAATTTAGTTAGTCACTGATTAAGTACTAAAAGGGTAATAATTTTTACACTAGCAAAAAGTAAACTTTTATTATCTAAATGAGATTATTTATAAATAATCTATTTGTTTTTTATGGATTGGAAAATTATCTCTTTTTTAAATTTTTTGATAAAAAATCAATCAATCATTGATTATGTTTTTCTTTTGTATAATTTTAATTTTCTAAAGGCGCTAATATAAATGATCTTAAAATAAACGATAATAAAGAGATATATATATGATATAGCGCCAAATTTTTAGAGCATTTTTTTTATATATTGTTCTGTTTTAGTTATAACATCTTTGTATTGAGGATGATTGGTATATGCATTGTTGACGGTTTCGCTTATATCTTGAATTGCGACTTCTTTTTGTTTATCTGTTAAAGTTAATAATAACGCTTTTAAAACTACTTTTAATGCTGCAATTTCATACTCTATATTGACAACTTTTTTTTCCATAAGATCCTCAGAAACAATGTTATATTATTGTGTGGCTGATTATTTTTATATTAATTAATTATTTAGGTAAAACCAAGAAGAAATTAAATCAATAAAAAAGCAAAAAATTTATGGTATCTTGTATTAAAAAAGTAAAAGTGAGGATATTTGAGCTAGGGAATAATGACTTAATGAATTTAGCTTAAGGTTGAATTAATAGAGTGGAACGAAAGTATATCCTATAGGAATAAGTAGGATGCAATATGCACCCTATAATATTTTTGTCGATCAGCAAATTTAATAACACACTTTACTAAGCTTGAGTCAGTTTTTTTACATATTGCTCTGTCAAGTTTATAACTTCATTAAGTTGAGGGTATCGGTTTGATGTATCTTCAATTACTATAGATATATTCCCCAGCATATCTCTTCGTTGTCTATCATTTAGCGAGGAAAGTAAAGATTTGATAACAATTTTTAGAGCCGCAATTTCACACTCAATTTCTTTTAAATTTTTATCCATGATTTACCTGCCAGTATTTAATGGGTGAATAATATAGGTAATTTTTTTGTCTATCACAATTATAGAAGTATATTATTTAGATATATATCGCACATTCTGCTCAATATTCTAATTTAATATCAATTGTTAAAAATAATTATTGAATTCTAAATTTTATCTCTAAATATAGATGGAGGTTTATTGATGATTTCAGGTTTTAGAGATACTGAGCGACACCATGCATTTTGATCTTGTATCCGTTTTATTTAATTATTGCTTATATAATAAATATTTTTCTTATAATAATAAGAGATGTCTTTTAATGACAATCGAATTTAGTCTGATTATTATTTAAATGAGACGATGATACTTTTATGTATTAGTTACCAAATATTAAGCTTTTTTATCCACTACTAATATTTTCATTAGAAGAAAATAATACATTTTATTTTTAAAAGTGAAAAATAAAAAGAGCTATGTATAAAAAACAAAGCTCTTTTTAGTGTGTTGATTATTGGTTATTTTGCTTTACAAAAGCAACATAAGCATCAACCCAACTTTGCATAAAGTGTGCTGTTTTTTCTGCAAAATGTTCATTCTCAACCATTCCGTCATACCATTTTAGATAGCATTCAGGTTGGTTTAAGGTTGGCATATTCAGGAATGCTAATGAGTTACGCAGATGTTGTTGTGCTATTGCTGTACTAATATTACCGATTGAAACCCCAATAATACCAGCAGGAATTTTGTTCCAAGCATTTGTCCCATATGGACGAGAAGCTTGGTCTAGTGCGTTTTTAAGTACACCTGGAATGGAGCGATTATATTCAGGTGTGACAAAAATAATGCCTTGACATTCGCTTATGTGTTGTTTGAATTTGATAACGGCAGAAGGAGTATGATTGTCATCATCTTGGTTATAGAGAGGAAGATTGCTGATATCGATAAATTGATGAGCAAACTCTTTAGGAAATAACTTAGTTAATGCATTTGCTGTTTGTTTGTTATACGAATCTTTTCTTAAACTTCCGACAACGATACCGATTTTAAAATGATTCATCTTAGTTCTCCTATTTGGAAGGATAGAATAAATATCAGTGACAATATCTGATATTCATTTCTTGATTTTATCTTAGTCTTAAAAAACAACAACAAAATATAAGTCCACTTCTCACACGTAATTAGCGTAAATAAATGATAAAATTAGTATTATTATTTTTATTATTATCTGGTATTATTTTACTGAAATAAAAAGTAATCAATTTACATGACAGCATTTTACTGAATAAATCCGATATTCAAAAAATGACATCTTTAGTGTGATGCAGGTAGTGTTTTAATAAAAATAAATGAAATGATAAGCACACTCATTACAACCTCGAGTGTTAGCCTATTTATTTAGTATGCGGTAGGTAATAGAAAATTATAATAAAATGGCTTAAAATGCGACAATTCATATGCTCTTATTTAAGCCTGATCGGAATTAAGGAAAAATGATGTCCTTATTACAAAATAAAAAGAATGTCCTTGCTGTATTTATAACAACCAGCATTCTCGCTTTGTCTGGGTGTGTTTGGTCTGATCAAACACGTCCAGTTGAGACACCTACACCGGTGCCAACACAAGCGATTCAGCCTGTTGCCACAACGCAGTCAGTAGCAACGGCACAGCCACTTACCATGACACCAACAGCAGAATCTGTTGATAGTGGTGTAGAGGCTCGAAAATTAGGGTTAGCACCACAAAGCGCTTGTATAAAACAACTTGATTCTCTAAAAACCTTTTCTCCATCTGACTATCAATCCATGATGAGTTCATTTAAAGAAATTAGTGAAATTAATGCGATGTACCGCAGTGTTCAAGGTACCGCAAGTAAAGATAGTTTAGATTTGCTAAAAATGAGTATTGAATCAAAAACAGAAGTTTTGTGTGCAAAAGTTCGCTATCTGTCGATTATGTCAGTTAATTCGACATTGAAAAAATTAGGTGAATAATTACTATGAAATTAAAGCAGAGTGTTTGTCTCGCTTTTATGTTGTTTCCAACACTGTCGTTTGCCAATAATGAGTTTAATTCTGTTATTGAGGATTTTGACCGTTATTTTGAAACGCAGGAGCCAATAAAAATTGAGCCTAAAACATCTGCTACAATTTCATTGTCAACAAGAACCGGTCAGGCTAATCGTGGGGGAAGCCGTACAACAACGGTGACCCAACAAACTAAGCCAGAGCAACGAGTTAAACCTTCTACACCAGCAAAAACAGATAATCAGGCCGTCGAGTTTGTGGAGACGCCTGATATCACGCGAGTGGAAGGTTGCCCTGTATTACCTGAGAATGATTCTAAATTTAAGAGTGATTATACTCGTTATTTAACACCACTACTTTCATTTGTTCCAATTAAACCTCAATTTACACCTGAGGATCTTAATCGATATCAGTATAGAAATAATGCTACGGTTTATAACCCATTAGTACTTTATTCAAAAGAAAATTATTCAAAATCGCAAAAAAATGAAAATTTCTTATTAGATATTATTCCTGGCACATTTTATTCTGTGACCGCAATTCCTTTTCATTTTGCCTATCAATTTAATCGTTCTGTGCTTGATCATCAGCAACCTCTTTTTGATAAAACGCTGTTGAATCGTTTAACCGATACAAGAAATAAATATCAAGCGCTGTATCAGAAATATACTGAGCAAACAGTGGCGTTAAAGGAACATTTAGAAAAACTTCAAAATGCGAATAACCAAATTAAACAATTGGAACTGTCGCTGGCGGAAACAGAAGAAAAATTAGCGACGGCAAATAACTTACTCAATGATGATACATTGGAACAAGCTGTTGCTAAATTACAAAAAGATCTGGGAACAACAAAAGAAGAACGTGATTTATTAATTCAGCAATTGGCTGATAAAGAAAATATATTAAGCGCGACAACAGAAAAAAATAAAGAACTAGTAAAACAGCTACAAGATTTTGAAAAACAATCAGGAATACTTAAAAGTTTAGAGGCTAAGTTTATCCAACTTGAGCAAGAAAAAGAGCAATTACAAACCCAGTACTTGCAGGCTCAAGCACGACTAAAAGATGATAGCGCTAAAAAAGAACTTGATAAGTTACAAAACTCACTTGAGAGTACGGAAGCTGAGCAAGAAAAGTTACTGAATCAATTAAATGAAAAACAAACATTACTGACTAAAATTGAGCAAGAAAAAGAAAATATTCAGGCTCAATATGCTCAAGCTCAACAACTACTCAAGGGAACTCATGAACAAAAAGAACAAGAGTTAGCTAAGTTAGAAGCCGTAAAAAATAAAGAAATAGCAACATTGGAAAAATCGCTATCAACATTGACGAATGAACAAACTCATTTGGTGAAGCAATTGGCTGATACACAGAGCCAATTAGCAACAATGAAAGAAGAAAAAGAAGGCATTCAAACTCAGCTTGTACAGGCACAACTATTATTAAAAGATAACACCGCGAAGAACGAGATAGAAAAGCTAAAAAGTGCATTGTTGAAGATGACATCAGAACGTGAAGAGTTATCTAAATCGCTTGCATTAAAAATCACAGAAGCTGAAAAGCTACAAGAAGCTAATGATAAGTTTGTTGATAGCCAGCGACAAGAGATAGCACAACTAAAAACACAAATTGAAAAAAGCAACCAGGAACAAATTCAGCTTAATAAATCACTTTTAGCTGTTCAGCAGCAAAAAGAGCAAGCAGATGAAAAACTCAAAGTGGTACCAGAACTAAAACTACAGTTAGATAATAAAATAACGGAGTTGAGTGATCTGAAAAAAAGTTTATCTGCGGGTGAAAAAGCGGTTGATAATTTAATTACAGATAAAAATAATGTAATTGCTAAGTTAGAAAAAGCTCAAAATGAGCTATCAGCTAAATATCAAGCATTAGATATCCAATTTAAAGAGAGTAATATCGCGTTAGCGCAATTAACTACAAGTAAAACAGAAAGTGAGAAAACACGATCATTACTAGAAAAACAGCTTACTGAAAAACAGAATACTACGGATAAATTAAGTGCTCAATTAGCTGAAGCGAAAGCTCAATTAGAAAAACAAAATACAGAAAGTGCACAACAAATTAGTGCATTAAAGCAACAGCAGACAGAATCTATTGCACAAGCTAAACAGCAAGAAAGTACATTATCTGATGTTCAAAAAGCACTAGATGAAATGACCAAACAACTTGAAGCTCAACGAGAGTTGACTAAAACCTTAGAAGATAAAGGGTCTCAGTTAAATGAGCAAGTTAAAGAAAAAGAAGCTGAATTAGTAAAGGCAAATACTGAAAAAACCAATGTGTTAAAAGAAAATAAAACACTGAAAGAACAAATTGAAAAAATGGCAAGTGAAGGGCAAATGATCGCAGGGCAACTCGCTTATGCTTATTCAATCATTGGTAAAGATAATGCCCAACGGAATAAATCTATTTTATCTGAAATTCAAAAACAAAATTACATACAGTATGATGATGATACCTATTTTAAAATCTTAAAACAGGGTAAGCCTGTCGCTTCAATTACAGGTAAAACGGTTGTTTTTACTATGCATGAAGAGCTGACAGATGGCACTGTGACACTCAATTATGATAAGTCTAAGCCACTTATTCTACCTTATCGTCAACTCCCCTTACCATTGAACACCTTTATTGCTAAAGCTGGCATCAATGGTAAAGCTAAAATTTATATAAAACCTGGTGGTGGTTATGGGAAAAATGGTGTTCCGGGACAAGTACCGCCAGAATCCATGTCTATCGTAACCATTGAGATCTTAGATATTAAATAAAGTGATTAAAAGTTAACATCAGCTCTTCTCTTTTTATTGAGAGAAGAGCTGATACTTTACTTATTGCCATAAAAAATTATCGTTCTTTAAACAAAGTTCTCTTTCTAACAGCCAATCTTTTAAAATTTGACAATTTTCCGGATGTTCGGGAATACTATTTAAGATATCCCATAACGGTTTTATTAATTCAGAAGATGGCGTTACATTTTTGATGTAATTTAAAGTATTATTAATTTCAACATTAAAGATAGGTTCATTATTCCAATGATTAATGAGCAACTGAATATCTTTTTGCAATAAGTCATTAATAACAATTAATCTGACTTTATCAGCATCAAGTTTAATATTAATATCATCTAAAGATAAAAAAGAATCACTTTTATTTGATAGTTGTTTTTCTTCGAATGATTTAATGTTTTCACACTGTTTAATTTGAAGTTCAAGTTCTCTTTTGGTGTTATAAAGTATAAAAAGCTGAGGGGTAATATGTTGAACCCACCAAATAAAAAGAGGCTTTATTACGGCTTGAATTAAACGCATATGTTCATTGATATTGACGGTAGCCTTTAATGATTTATCCCAATCTGTTGGCGTTATCGTAGAAGGTGATTTCTCTGCATGAAAAGAACGTGCAAAACTGATAATGTCACGTATTTCTTCTTTAGATATGGCCACGAAACAGTATTTCTTTCGTAAAAACCAAGTGGACTGTAATAAACTGTCTAAGCTTTCACGGCATAAAATACGAGATAATATCTTTATTTGTTGTTCGTTAATATCATATGCGGTAACGATTTTCCCATTAGAATGTAAAGAAAACTGTAGGCTAAACAATCTATCTACAGTTTTCTTATCGTTGGTTACCATTATTTTTTTTAGCAATGCTAAATAGTTATAATAATGGGGTTGGATACTATATGTATTTTCTTTTATCACGATATACAACTCACTCATAAGAATAAATTTCAAGTATTCTAACTATGAATGACTTTTGGATATTATGATATTCGGTCGGTTTTTTTATAATTTTGATCTGAGATTTCTTGCTTTACTTGGCGTCATATTAAAACGACGGTGGTAACTTTGTGTAAAGTAAGATTGACTTGAAAAGCCAGATTCCATTGAAATATCAACAATACTCATTTCAGTTGTCAATAGCAGTTGGTGTGCATAAATAATTCGTCTTTCACAGATCCATGTTCTTGGTGAGGTGCCATAAACATGGCTAAAAAGCTCTTTAAAAGTTGTTAACCCCATCCCAAATTCACGAGCAAATTGCTTTAATTTCCAATTTTTTAAATGATTTTTTTCCATAAAAATCTTTAAGCGATCAACTTGGCGATGACTAAGTTGGCGCAATAATGCCATTAAATCTGAACCTTGTTCAGTTGAAAGCAATAAAATCAAAAGCTCTTCAATACGTAATTGTGTGAATGTTTCAGGACAAGACTGGAGAATAAGATATTCAAAGCCATTACTACAAAATTGAATAAGAGGTGAGTTTTGAAATAGAATAAAAGCACTAGTAAATTCCTCATCTCTGTCTATTTGGCACAGGATATCATTGTACTTAGACATGAAGTTTCTTAAGAAATCATCAGAAAGTGGGATATAGATAATATCTGTAGGTTCTACACCTTGTGTTTTTATTGTATAGTTACCTTGTTGCAGAAAAAGAACTTGATCTTCAATAGCTGTCACTGTATCAGTGCAGTTTTGTAATATAAGTGTGTTTTTTCGAATAAGAAAGAGGGCTTTTTGTTCATTTTCTAATACTTGATATTGTGGATAAAGATAAGATTTTTTTTGAATAGCACAATCATATTGCTCGGTTTTGTTACATTGTATTGTATTCATTTTTCGCCCAAAATATATTATATAAGTATCACTGTATTTTTATAAAGATAAATATAAGAGTATTTATAAAAACACTTCTTTATTATTGAGTGCTATTAAAAATAAAAAAGAGACTATTTTCTTTAATTTGATGTGGTTTTTTTTTAGATATTAGACATTGCATTTTGTTTTTCTAATTTAAGATAAGTAATTTTGTTAATTTAATGGCATTTATTATGAATTGCAAAAAAAATTTAAATTAGATAAAAATTTTATTATAGACAATAAAAAAGAGTAAGTATATTTGTGTAATTAATAATTTACATTTTATCTTAATTTTATTAAAACTTATATATAACATATACTTAAACACATCTCCTTTCCTTTACAGTGTAAATCAGTAATAGATGTATTTAAGGTGAAAGAATGAATGTTATTTCTTTATTGTGATGTTTGTGATTTTTTAGTGTTATTTTTTATTAAACAATCAGAATGAAAGATAAATATAAAGAAGATTAAGTGAAGGATGAAAAATAATTTCACTAGTGATATTTGCTTATAAAAATCATTGTTAATAATATTGAAACAATGTTAAAATAACTAAATTAACATCTTGTAACAAAAAAACAACCTTGTGAGTTGTTGCTTCTACTTTTTGATTTTTATTGTAATAGAGATCTCTTATTTATCCATCAAAAATAAATTATTTTATGAATAGAAGGTCAATACTTTTAAGTAAAAATGTATGAAAACTGAAGACCTGTGAAAAATGTTAATTTCTAATAAAAACATCCATATAAATTAGATGTTTAAATTTTACAAATCATTGACATCAATCCTGAATTATAAAATGAATAATCTTATCATTTTATTTAATTAAATATTATTTCTCCTAAGGCGCAAATCAACAAACTAAAAGGTAATAATAGGCTTATTACTAGCATTATGCTTGTCATCCATTTATTAGAATGGTGAATGCATAAGTGTATTCATTGTCAGGGAGGTAAGAATATAGCTCATTATGGAGAATAAGCGAACACTGCGAAATATTATATTTAGCGGGATATGGATAATGTGGACTCTTGCATTAATAGCCTTTTGGCGCTCTAAGATGGCTGGCGAGTTTTTGATTATCCTTATCCTAATTTTTAGTATTATTATTTATTCTATGACGTTGAGGTTAAAGAAAGTTGCTATGTTTAGTCGTAAAACTGAAACACCAAAAACTGCAGAACCTGTTGCACCAGTAATAACAGAAGAGAAAAAACCGATGCCAGAGCAAAAGTTGTACACTATTATTGCGAAAGGAACGGTATTTCAAGGCGATATTAATGTTGAAGGTGACATCCAAATTTGGGGTAAAGTATCAGGAAATATTAATGTCAAAGATGGCGTTATCCGTGTTATGCATGCCGGGCAAGTAGAAGGTGAATTAACAGCGCCAGATATTATTATTGACGGTTTTGTAAAAGGCATTTGTGCAGCAAATAATCTAGATATATTAGAACACGGTGAGCTACGAGGTACTAGCCGTTGTGGAAGTATGTCTATTAAACGTGGCGGTATTTTCACTGGACAATCAGAGCAAGTTGAACATCAAGCTAAATCGGTGGCTCAACAACGCGTTGTTTCAATAAAAGAAAGCGCTAACACAAATAAAGATAAAGTAACTGCTCCAGTAGAAAATCTACAAAAAGAAAACAAAAAATAAAGTTATTATTTTTCTTTTTATTGTTCGTTTATTATTCTATTTTATCGTTATGGTTTTAGTTTTATATGAATAGAGAATAACGATGAATTTAGAGACTCCCAGACTACATCTAAGAGAATGGCGTGAAAGTGATAAAGCGCCATTTTTTTCTGAAATTAACTCTTCTCCTGAAGTAATGCGCTATTTCCCACGTATATTATCTCAATCAGAAAGTGATAATATGGTTGAGACTATCCGTGAAAAATTTATTCAGCAAAATGGTTGGGGAATGTGGGCTGTTGAATTAAAAGAGACACAAGAGTTTATTGGTTTTGTAGGACTAAATATTCCAATAGCATCTTTGCCTTTTAGCCCTTGTGTAGAAATAGGTTGGCGTCTTGCGAAAAAGTATTGGCGTAAGGGATATACCTATGAAGCTGCTTTAGCGGTATTTAAATTTGCGTTTGAGACGCTGAGATTAGAGGAGGTTGTTGCTTTTACCGCCGTTTTGAATCTCCCTTCTCAAGGAGTGATGCAAAAATTAGGTATGCATCAATCTGATAACTTCTTTCATCCTGAATTAGATCAAACCCACCCTTTAGCTGAACATGTTTTATATCGATTGAAAAAATCTGATTTCACTTTTTAGTTGAACGAATAGTGCGTTTTTTTTCAGGAAGTGGAGGCACAGGCTTTTTATCATCAATAAGATGACGTATTGCTAAAATTGGGTGATAAATTAACATCCTAGGGCCAGCCCAACGCATGATTTGTTTCATTGCTTCTCTTTTTATGGGTTGATAACAATGGATAGGGCACTGTTTACAGGCTGGTTTATCTTCACCATAACGACATTTATCTAATCGGTTATAGGCGTAATCGACTAATTTTTGATAGTAATCAGGAGTGGCCTCAGGGTGTGAATTGGCATAAAGAGAAACCATCTTTTGAATGGTTTTTTTCTCACGATATATTCTTTTACCTGACATATTCTTCTCTCTTAGCAATAAGTTGCATTTATTATACATCTTACCATTAAGCTGATAGAGACGCTAAAATATTATTTAATGCGTGATCATAAAAAATTTTGTCAAAAAGCCTTTTCTTTTTTCTTAGAATATAATACTGTATTTATATACAGTCTATTTGCCTTTAAATGGTGAAACCAATGCGTGTGGAAATTTTATTTAATAAACAATCTAAGATAACTGACTCATTATTTCCGCTCTTAGAACACGAACTGAGAAAAAAGATCATTCCAGAATATCCAGATATGCAGTTTCGTATTGCCTTTAGTAGCATGAACTCAATTCAAGTCACAGGCATAAAAGATGAAACTAAGCATGAACATATTATGGAACTTATTCAAAGTGTTTGGGAAGATGATGGTTGGTTGCAAACAGACGATGAATAAAGTGCAGTAAAAATTTAGTAAATAAAGTAATTACGATTGTCAGAATGAATTGGCTTTTTACTTGTTTATATAAAAAGCCAATGACATAGAAAAGGAAATCACTGGCAATCGGGTTTTAAAACTGTATATCTATCAATGATGACAAATCTTATTTTCACTCGTTGTAAATCCACCCTCTGCTGGAATAAATTTACCTTTCCTTTCTAAGAAATCAACTAATTCAGTCGCTGTCATATTTTCAGCTGAGCACGTATGAAAACGTGAGTCATTGCCGAATTGTTTATGGATAGCATCAATTAGCGATGTTTTAGTAAATGCAGTCTCTGAAGAAAGGATCATTTGTAAAACTTCATGACCATGTATTGATGACATATTGAGTACCCTAAAAAATAAAAGATACATTAATTATGCATCTTTATGAGAGGGTATCTTTGTTTTTAATCATAAAAAGCGATGACATTATATCATCGCTTAAAAAGAGCCTTATTTTTCACTTCGCTGAAGTATTTTTTGCATTTCATCTTTAAGGTGAAGCTTTTCTTTTTTTAGTTTGGCAACTTCGTCGTTATAGCCAGCTCCGTTTGGACCTTCTAGTTTAGCAATTTCTTGATCGAGTCGATGATGTTTATCGTAGAGAGCTTCAAAGCGGGGATCACTATTTCTTAATTGAGAAACAAGGGATTGTTGATCTGAGAACATATAACCTCCTATGAAAAGAAATTGGGTCTCTATTTCAGTATAATCATAGATTGGTTATCTGCATGGTAGAGCATCACAAATTTACATTTCATGAAAAAACGTGATTTTTCTTTTTAAAACATTCAGAATTATCCACTCATAGTATTATTTACTAAGATGTTAGCATTCAAACACTAAAAATATTAGTATTCGGATAACGAGTAATATAAAACATCTGAATAATTTTGTTAACGGCGAAGTGTTCGCTGTAAATATGGAGAGAGTGATGAACAAAGTAATATTATCTTTAGTAGCCGCAATGTCTTTATCTGCGTGTGCACAAGCTACCGACAGTTTAGATAAAGTTGCACCTTATCCTAAGGCTCAAGAAAATCAAGTTCGTCATGTTATCGAGTTAGAGAAAAAAGATAATGAAAGCAATTATCAAGTTGAGCTAATTGTTGGTAAAGAGCAAAAAGTAGATTGTAACCATCAGTGGTTTGGTGCTGAGCTTGATGAAAAGAATTTAGAAGGTTGGGGCTATAGTTATTATGTTGTGGGAGATTTAAATGGCCCAATGTCTACCATGATGGGATGTCCAGATAATACGAAAAAAGAGGCTTTTGTACAGGCTAATTTAGGTTCTGATGCCTTTATTCGTTATAACAGCAAATTACCTATAGTCGTTTATGCGCCGAAAGATGTTGATGTGAAATACCGTGTTTGGTCTGCTGCTGATACTATTCAAAATTCAGTTAAAAAATAACGGTCTGTATATTTAGGTCATTAAAAAGCCCTTTGTTGTTAAGACTAAGGGCTTTGTTGTTATTTAAGCTAATAAAGATTAACGGATAACTAAAACTGACATTTTTGCATGGCGCACAATAGATGACGCAGTTGAGCCCAATAAGTAAGAGGAAACATTAGGTCGATGCGAAGCAATAGCGATTAAATCAGCATCAATGTGACGGGCATATTCTAAAATTTCATCTTTTGCATTACCGACACCCACATTACATACAATTTGTTCATCTGGAATTTTTGCATCTTTAATCATTTCTTGTAGTGCTACAAAAGCAAGGCGAGTGCGTTCAGATGAATCTTTGAATTTTTCAGGAATAGCCGCAAACTCAATACCAAAGAAAAGTTCAGCGTTAGGGATAACGGTGAGGAAGTGGATCTCTGGTTTACCCACCTTTGCAATTTGTTCAATGTGAGCGATCAGTTCCTGAGAAAGTTCATCTTCTAAAATATCAATGGGAACTAGGATTTTCTTATACATTACAAACCTCACTTAGCGTTAGTTTAAAATATTTACTATTATCGCTTAATCGTAAAAAATAGCTGTGATCTGTGTTCTAAATAAGAGTGAGAATGATTATTTACTACTTTATATTCTTAATCATTAAAAAGTAAGAACAGGATGAAATAATATTAATAATATAATTAAAATAAGTTATACACTTTAACTCACTGACAGAAAAGAAATTAATAATACCGTATTAAAAAAATAAGATCCTTCTTTCTTATTAAAGATAGAAAATGCATAAAAGAATGATTATCAATTATATTATTGTTCTGTATCTATAAGATTTTATTGATAAAAATAAGAGACATAAAGAGTAAAATATGGCATATTGATAGGCAATGACATCTCAATATGATGTCTGGACAGCAATCTTAGTCCCTAAACTGGATTGTTATTCAGAGTCGTTCTTTATCCTCACCAATGAGTTATGGAACCTGAAATAACCTTGGAACTCTATTTATCTATTATAAATAGAGTAGGCTATTTAAAACCAAATAAGATTATTATTATGACACATAATCACATTGATGATATTGAGTTGGAGCAGGCTGATAATATACAGTCTGAAAAATTCAAAGCAGCTAAAAAAAGCACGTTAGTAAGTGTTTTTGTTAATATCGTTTTATCTATTTGGCAAATTACCGTGGGCTTTTTTTCACACTCACAAGGTTTAATTGCTGATGGTATTCACTCACTTTCTGATCTTATTGCTGACTTTGTTGTTTTAATTGCCAATAAAGGCAGTCAGAAACAACCTGATGCCGATCACCCCTATGGTCATTTTCGTTATGAAAATGCGGCTTCGCTTATTCTTGGGACTATTTTATTAATTGTTGGTTTAGGTATGGTGGTTTCTGCAATCCATAAAATTTTAGATCCATCAACTATTCCTGAAGTTCATCGTGTCGCATTGTATGTCGCTTTATTAGCCTTAGCTACCAAAGAAGGGCTATTTCGTTATATGCTGAGTGTCGCGAAAAAAGTGGATTCGAATATGTTAGCCGCGAATGCTTGGCATGCGCGCTCGGATGCTGCCTCTTCACTGGTTGTTGCGATTGGTATTATTGGTAGCCTTGCTGGATTTAAATTCTTTGACCCTCTTGCTGCGCTAATCGTAGGTTTATTTGTAGGGCGTATGGGATGGCGTTTTACTTATCAAGCATTGCAAGATTTAATGGATAGAGGAGCGGATGAAGAAACACTGGAAGAAATTAAACAGATTCTTATTTCAACACCAGGTGTGCAAGGCGTGCATGATTTAAAAACGCGTCGTTCAGGGGATTACTTATTGGTTGATGTGCACCTTGAAATAAAAGGTGAACTCACTGTTAGTGAAAGTCATGACATTGTAGTCAGTGCTCGTAATAATGTTTTACAAAATAAACAGATATTAAGTGTGATGGCACATGTCGATCCAGCTTAAATGAATTTGAGAATACAATAAAAAAGGTAATGATAGATTTTCATTACCTTTTTTTGTACTTCAAAAAGAACAGCTTATTACTTTAGAAATTAACGCAGTTTACTTTTACGTTATCACACAGTGCTGCGATCAGATTATCTACCGCACATTCAGCCATAGCGTAGCGAGTCTCTTTTGTTGCAGAACCAATATGTGGAACGGCAACCACATTTTTCATAGCCAATAAAGGTGACGATGAAGATAGAGGCTCTGTTTCAAAAACGTCAAGCCCAGCGCCTGCAATCTCTTTTTGTTCTAATGCATTAATTAATGCAATTTCGTCAACGACAGCGCCTCTGCCGGCATTAATTAAATAAGCATCGGATTTCATCATTGATAATTGATTTTGACTGATTAAATGATGTGTTTCAGGTGTTAATGGTAAGGTGATACACACAAAATCAGATTGCTGTAGTAATGTATCTAAATCGCAATATTGGGCATCAAAACGATCATTAATATCAGTATATTCTGTCCGTGAGTGATAAAGAATATTCATGTTAAAACCGAAGTGTGCGCGCTGTGCTAATGCGTTACCAATTCGCCCCATTCCAATAATACCCATGGTTTTGTGATGAACATCAGTACCGTACCAGTCTGGTGTGATACTTTTAACCCATAAACCTTTTTTAATATTATCTGCGAGTTCAGGGATACGTCTTGAGACTGCGAGCACTAATGCCATCATGGTGTCGGCAACGGTATCTGTTAAAACTGTCGGTGTGTGCATTAACTTAATATTGCGCGCGGTTAATGCGTTAACATCAACATTGTCATAGCCAACCGAAACCGTTGAAACAACTTTTAAATGAGGGGCATGGTCTATAAAGTTTTTATCAATATTGCCACCAGCACCGAGTAATCCAGAAGCATTGGAAAGCGCTGAACGGAAATCATTAGAGTCTAAAGAGAGTCTGTTAAATTGTTTGATGTCAGCAAAGTTAGAGAGTTTTTTATACAGTTTTTCGGGAAGATCTTGGTAGAGCAAGACAATCGGTTTCATAATGTTCTCCATACTCGTCATACTTCAAACCTCCGCCTTGTTGACTGCGTTCACTCGCACCAGTCACATATTCATGTGTGCTTCTAGTGACTCATTCACTTGTCGCCTAGCTGTGACTTGAATTATTTAGAGTACATATTCATGGTGTTTATTAATAGTACTTATTATATGTAATTGTTGATTATTTTTTCCTAGAATTATTTAGAGGAGAGTGTTCTTCCTCCGCTTAAACATATTAGTGGCGACCTTAATAAGGTATGATAAAACGTATTGAATGTCAGTTTTATCATGCAATTAACGGATTAATTTGAATGTAATCGTTTACTTTGAATGGGTGTTGTTTTTTGTCGTAACGAGGTGGAATGTATTACGCATTTTATTAACTTGCTGTAATACAGTTCTAAACTAAGATTTTTATAAAATATAAGTGTGTGCGAAAAGAGTGTAAACGTTTACACTAAATGTCGGTTTGATCACGAAATCATTTTGTTGATCTTGTTAAACTCTGTGTCAGTGAACAGAAACCGTCTTGCGCTTTTCCTTTGGATTGAATCAAAAGAGGTGAATGTGGAAATTTTAGTGACAGGTGGTATGGGATATATCGGTAGTCATACGTGCGTACAAATGATTGATGCTGGTATGACCCCGATTATTTTAGATAATCTTAGCAATGCGAATGAAGAAGTACTTAACCGTGTTGAGGCATTAACCGGTAAACGTCCACTGTTCTATAACGGTGATATTCGTGATGATCAATTATTAGCATCAATTTTTGCTAAACATACTATTCAATCTGTTATTCATTTTGCGGGATTGAAAGCAGTCGGTGAATCTGTTCAAAAGCCGATTGAATATTATGACAACAATGTTAATGGCACATTGGTGTTAGTCCGTTGCATGCGAGATGCAGGTGTAAAAAGTCTTATTTTTAGCTCGTCAGCAACGGTTTATGGCGATCCGCAATCTGTACCTATTACAGAAGATTCACCTGTTGGTGGCACAACCAATCCTTATGGTACTAGTAAATATATGGTTGAGCGCATTTTATCTGACTTATATGTTGCTGATGAAAGCTGGTCTATCAGTTTACTACGTTACTTTAATCCTGTTGGTGCCCATCCATCAGGCACAATGGGAGAAGATCCTAAAGGTATTCCTAACAATTTAACGCCATATATTTCTCAAGTCGCTATTGGCCGTCGTGAACACGTTGCTGTGTTTGGTAATGACTACCCAACAAAAGACGGTACAGGTGTTCGTGATTATATTCATGTTATGGATCTGGCTGATGGCCACATCGCAGCATTAAATGTATTAGGCAAAAAAGCGGGTCTACATATTTATAATTTAGGAACGGGTAATGGTACGAGTGTGATTGAAATGATTGAAGCATTTCGTAAAGCCAGTGGTAAACCTATCCCTTATCAATTACAAGCTCGTCGCCCTGGTGATATTGCTGAATGTTGGTCAAGCCCCGCAAAAGCAGAGAAAGATTTGCACTGGAAAGCAATTCGTTCAATTGATGATATGGCCGCTGATGCTTGGCGTTGGCAGTTACAAAACCCAAATGGTTATCTGAAATAAAGTTTAAAGTATTCAGATAATCTTGAATAAATAAGAGAGAAGGTTATGTCAAAACTGATTTTTGATCCTGTTGAACATCCTCATCGTCGCTATAATCCGCTCACTGGTCAGTGGATTTTGGTTTCACCTCATAGAGCGAAACGACCTTGGAATGGTAAAGATGAAAAACCTCAGCTTGCGACTCTTCCCTCTTATGATCCGCATTGTTATTTGTGCCCAAACAATACGCGTGTTTCTGGTGATCAAAACCCAGATTACACCGGAACGTATGTCTTTAATAACGATCACTCTGCGTTATTACAAGATGAATATGATGTTGATCCTTCATCAAATCCTTTATTTCAAACTCAAGCAGTAAGAGGAATTAGTCGCGTTATCTGTTTTTCGCCCGACCATGGAAAAACAATACCTGAATTGCCTTTAAGTAGCTTACGTAAAATTGTTGATACTTGGGATAACCAAATAGAAGAGCTCAGTAAAGAATACCTTTGGGTTCAAGTGTTCGAGAACAAGGGGGAAACAATGGGATGTTCCCAACCCCATCCTCATGGGCAAATTTGGGCGAGTGATTTTTTACCGAATGAATTAGCGAGAAAAGATACGCATTTAAAAGCATATTTTGAAAAATATGGGCGTAATTTATTAATGGATTATGTTGATGCTGAATGTAAAGACGCAAGTCGAACGGTTGTTGAAACAGAACATTGGTTGGCAATAGTGCCTTATTGGGCTGCTTGGCCTTATGAAACAATGTTATTGCCTAAAACCCATATTCGCCGAATGAGTGAGTTAAATGGTACTCAACGCGATGATCTAGCTGTTGCAATGAAAAAATTAACCAGTCGTTATGACAACTTATTTCATTGCTCTTTCCCTTATTCAATGGGGTGGCATTTTGCACCGTCTTTTAAAGACAACAGAAATATAGACCATTGGCAATTACATGCGCTTTATTATCCGCCATTATTACGTTCAGCTACTGTGCGTAAATTTATGGTGGGATACGAAATGCTAGCGGAATCGCAAAGGGATCTAACGCCAGAACAAGCGGCAAATAATTTACGTCAATTAAGTGACATTCATTATAAAGAGCAACCTTAATGACCTTCAATATGGCAAGGTATTTTAGTTAATCTGCTTTTTGCGCACGAAATAAATTAAACCAAATATCGCATTATTTACATAATGATGTGGTGGGATTTTATTACTTAATTTTAAGCTAAGGATTTATTATGCAGGCACTTATTAATAATGTGACTCGTTCATTCACATCTATTTTTGGTTACGCGCCGACACATTTTATTCAAGCGCCAGGAAGAGTAAATCTTATTGGTGAACACACTGATTATAATGATGGATTTGTTTTACCTTGTGCGATTAATTATCAAATGATCGTTGCAGCAGCAAAACGGGAAGATAATATTATTCGTGTGATTGCAGTTGATTACCAAAATGAAGTTGATGAATTTAGTCTTGATAACACGATTGAGTTTTTACCTAATAAAATGTGGGCAAATTACGTTCGTGGTGTTATCTATTTTCTACAAAAAGATAATTATTCTTTCCATGGTATGGATATCGCAATATCGGGTAATGTCCCTCAAGGTGCAGGGTTAAGTTCCTCAGCTGCCTTAGAAGTGGCTATCGGTCAAACGATTAAAGCACTCTATCAATTGCCTATTAGTCAAAAAGAGATTGCGTTAAACGGTCAAAAAGCTGAAAACCAATTTGTTGGTTGTAACTGTGGCATTATGGATCAACTGATTTCTGCTTGTGGTGAAGAAAATCATGCTTTATTAATTGATTGCCGTTCTTTAGATACGTTCGCCGTGACAATGCCTGAAAATATGGTTGTGATGATAATCAACTCTAATAAAAAACGCGGGTTAGTGGACAGTGAATACAATACCCGTCGTCAGCAATGCGAAGAAGCGGCAAAAATTTTAAATATCAAAGCATTAAGAGATGCTACATTAGATGATCTGCTGGCTAAAAAAACATTAATGAGTGAGGTGGTTTATCGTCGAGCTCGCCATGTTATCACTGAAAATAATCGCACACAGGAGGCTGCGGAGGCATTGCGCAAGGGGGATTTAACCACATTAAGCCAATTAATGATGCAATCACATCATTCAATGCGTGATGATTTTGAAATTACTGTCAAAGAGATTGATTCATTGGTTGAAATCGTAAAATCAACGATTGGTGATCGTGGTGGTGTAAGAATGACGGGTGGTGGATTTGGCGGTTGTGTCGTAGCATTAGTGACACCTGATTTAGTTGATAAAGTTGTTGATTCGGTGAAGACACAATATGAAGCCAAAACAGGGTTGAAAGAAACTATCTATGTCTGCTCTGCAAGCCAAGGAGCGGGCTATTCGGAGGCAAAATAATGGCGATTAATGAGCTCCGCTTTCTCGAGCCAGAACAAATGACAGCACAACCCGCATCAGACGGAAAGCCTGCACAAGTAGTTGTGCTTAAAAATCGGTTTGGTATGTCGATTTCTTTAATGGATATTGGTGCGACTTGGTTAACTTGCATTGTACCGGTTAATGGATATCGTCGAGATGTGCTGTTAGGCTCGGCAGATATGAATGCCCATAAACAGCAAACTGCCTATTTAGGTGCTACTGTAGGGCGCTTTGCTAATCGTATTGCTGGTGCAAAATTTGTATTAGAAGGGCTGGAATATCAAATCAGTGCTAATGAAGGTAAAAATACCTTACATGGTGGTAAACAAAACTTTAGTCATCGTCGCTGGGAGATCACGGCACAATCGTCTCAATCGGTGACATTTTCATTGATCTCAAAGGATGGTGACCAAGGTTTTCCCGGTACACTTAAGGTCAGCGTGACTTATACACTCACCGATAATAATGAAGTGTGTATTGATTATCAGGCAATAAGCGATAAAACCACGCCACTCAGTTTAACTAATCATGCCTATTTTAACCTTGCAGGTGAACATACTGAACGCACAGCACTTGAGCACGACTTGAAAATTTGTGCGACTCATTATTTAAAAAATGGTGAAGGCAATATTCCTACGGGGGAGTTTGCGAGTGTGATAGGAACAGGGTTTGATTTTCGTAAATTAAAACGTATCGGCCTTGATTTTATGGTTGATGAGTGCCAAAAAGTGGCGAAGGGTTATGATCATGCGTTTATTTTAGATAAAAAAACTATTGACGATAAAGCACCGGTTGTAACAGTCATCGCACCTGAGGGTGAACTTAAAATGGATGTGTTTACTACACTACCTTCTGTTCAATTCTATACAGGTAACTTTTTAGTGGGTACAAGAGGAAAAAGTCGTCGTTATGGTAATTATTCAGGGCTAGCGTTAGAAACACAATACTTTCCTGATGGGCCTAATCATCCTGAATGGCATGAAAATCGAGGCATTCTATCTGCAAATACACCCTGGAATAGCCAAACTATCTATAAGTTTTACTCCTAGCAATAAAAGGAAAGTGTAAACGCTTTCCTTTTCACTATTTATTTGATCTTTTTACTTTTTAAATTTCACTTCTTCGCTGATAATCAAGCCACTTAAATTTTATTATTCCCTTTTTTCTTTGTTCTTAGATTAACAGCCCGTTATTTTTTGATTATGAATAAAGGTGACCCATGAGGTGGATATGGCGACTATCAAAGATGTAGCAAAAGAAGCGGGGGTTTCTGTTGCTACGGTATCACGAGTCATTAATAACTCGCCGAAAGCAAGTAAGGTATCAATAGAGACGGTAAATGTTGCAATGCAAAAGCTAGGTTATCGACCTAATGCTGCGGCTAGAGCATTGGTTAGCCAAAGCACACAAACTTTAGGTGTCTTAGTCCATGATGTTTCTGATCCTTTTTTTGGTACATTGGTGAAAGCAGTTGATAATGTGGCTAGACAAGCGGGAAAACATATTTTGGTGTGTAATGGCTATCATGATGCACAAGACGAACGCCAATCTATCGAGTTATTAATTAATAGTCGCTGTGATGGTTTAGTGATCCACTCTAAAGCACTCTCGGATGAAGAACTGCTTGCTTATGCTCATGAAGTCAAAAGTATGGTGTTAATTAATCGCTTTATTCCGGAGATTGCGGAACGTTGTGTTGCTTTAGATAATTACAAAGGGGCATGGATGGCGACAGAGCACCTTATTCGCCAAGGGCATACCAAAATTGCTTACATCTCTTCTACTCATCATATTGAGGATACCACCCAACGCCTTGCAGGTTATAAGGCAGCTCTTGAAGCGAATAACATAATATTACCTGAAAGTTATATTGAGCATGGTGAACCAGAAGGGGAAGGTGGAGAGAAAGCAATGATGCACTTATTAACCAAATCTATTGATTTTACCGCTGTTGTTACTTACAACGATTTTATGGCAGCGGGTGCTTTGTCTGTTCTCGATGAAAATGAGATCCCAGTACCTGAAAAAATCTCAGTGATTGGATTTGATGACGTATTAATTGCGCGTTATATTCATCCTCGTTTAACAACTGTGCGTTATCCAGTACAAATGATGGCAGAGCAAGCCGCAACACTGGCTATCAGACTGTCTAAAGGTGAAGTTCTCGAACAAAAACAACGTATTTTTTCGCCTACTTTAGTTCAACGTAATTCGGTTTTTAATCTTAGTCACCTCTCTTAATCCCCCTTTATTTTTTATAATACAGTCGATCCTCTTCATGGGGATCATCATCACCTTAAAAGGCTATGTTTGCTTAATAAGTGTAATCGTTATCATTTTTAAAGGGGTTTTGTATTTTCCTTCAAAGGTATTTTCTTGTGAGATAAAATAGAACTAGAGATTTTAGTCTAATTCTGGTTTTACTCGTTATAGTAATCGTTTGTTTCTCTATTTTTAGACGCATTTACGTAACATAAGCAACAAAATTGTGAAGGGAGTAACGGAAAAAGGGTGTGAAAACGTTTACATTAAATGTCTATTCTCTCTATGGGTCTGAAAGGAAAATATTATGCATACAGAAGGTGTTGGATTAAGCACAATAGACTATGCAATTTTTGCCCTCTATGTCGTCATCATTATTAGTCTAGGATTATGGGTTTCTCGTTCAAAGGATGGTGAGAAAAAAGGAACAAAGGACTATTTCTTAGCAGGTAAAACTCTTCCTTGGTGGGCAATTGGTTCTTCGCTTATTGCCGCTAATATTTCAGCTGAACAGTTTATTGGTATGTCTGGCTCTGGTTTCTCCATTGGCCTAGCTATCGCCTCTTATGAGTGGATGGCCGCGCTGACATTAATAATTGTTGCTAAATATTTCTTACCAGTCTTTATCGAAAAAGGTATTTATACCATCCCTGAGTTTGTTGAGAATCGTTTTAGAAGTCGTAATTTAAAAACCATTCTTGCTGTGTTCTGGCTCGCATTATTTATCTTTGTTAACTTAACATCTGTGCTGTATTTAGGTTCATTAGCATTAGAAACCATTTTAGGTGTACCAATGATGTACGCCATTGTTGGTTTAGCGTTATTTGCCGTTATCTATTCGCTTTATGGTGGGCTTTCTGCTGTTGCGTGGACAGACGTGGTGCAAGTCTTCTTCCTTATTCTCGGTGGTTTATTTACCACAGTATTAGCCGTCAGCTATATCGGTGGCGATGGTGGGATTATGGAAGGCTTAAACAAAATGACGCAAGCTGCACCCGATCACTTTAAAATGATCTTAGAAAAAGATAATCCGCAATTTATGAACTTACCAGGTATCGCTGTGCTAATTGGTGGTTTATGGGTTGCTAACCTCTATTACTGGGGTTTTAATCAATATATTATTCAGCGTGCTTTAGCTGCTAAATCTATCAATGAAGCACAGAAAGGGCTAGTGTTTGCTGCATTCTTAAAATTAATTGTCCCTATTCTGGTGGTTGTTCCAGGGATTGCAGCATTTGTAATTACCACTAATCCAGACTTAATGGCCGGGTTGGGTGCTATGGCGCCACAGCATATTCCAACGCTGGCACAAGCTGACAAAGCCTATCCTTGGTTAACACAGTTCTTGCCAGTAGGAGCAAAAGGTGTTGTTTTTGCAGCACTTGCAGCTGCAATAGTTTCATCTTTGGCGTCTATGCTTAACTCTATCGCGACTATTTTCACGATGGATATTTATAAAGAATATGTTGGGCCAAAAGCTTCTGAAACACGTTTAGTGAATGTGGGACGTATTAGTGCGGTTGTTGCCCTGATTATCGCTTGCTTTATTGCGCCATTATTAGGTGGTATCGATCAGGCATTCCAATATATTCAAGAATATACTGGATTAGTAAGCCCAGGTATTTTAGCGGTATTCCTATTAGGCTTATTCTGGAAAAAAACAAACGCAAAAGGTGCAATTATTGGTGTGGTCTTATCTATACCGTTTGCTTTATTCCTAAAATTAATGCCATTGGGTATGCCTTTCCTTGATCAAATGATGTACACCTTTATGTTTACTATTGTCGTGATTGGTTTAGTGAGCTTAACTTCAACGACAACGGATGACAGCGTAGGGGCGATTACTTTAACCGATAAAACCTTTAAAACACAAAGCGGATTTAACATCGCTTCCTATGCCATCATGGTCATACTCTGTGTACTTTATGCCGTGTTCTGGTAATAACAAAGTGATGATTTGTTAATTCGTTAAATCTAAAAATATCCTACAAAAGAATAAAGCAGATGGTTTATGCCATCTGCTTTTTTTATGTTTGAAATGCGCTCTAACGAGACCTAGCGAAAATAGCCCTGATTTACTTTGATGCAGATTAAAAAAAAACACCAAATATGAAAAGAAAATCATTCTCATGAATATTTGATTAAGATAATATTAATCATTCTCATTACTATAACTGTTATTAATTCAGGGAACCACTATGAACTTTAAAATGGGTATTTTAACTGCCTGTATTTTATCTGCCTCTTACCCGCTGTATGCACAAGAAAACACAGAAGAAAAACTTGTTGTATCAGCGTCAGGGTTTGCTCAACAAATTACAGATGCACCAGCAAGTATTACCGTGATCAGCAAAGAACAACTTGCAAAGAAACCAGTTCATGATTTAGCGGATGCTGTAAAAGGTGTTGAAGGTGTTAGCATTAATGGTAATGCCAATAAACAAGAAATTACGATGCGTGGTTTGCCGGGTGAATACACGCTTATTTTAGTTGATGGTCGTCGTCAAAATAGTCGTGAGTCACGCCCGAATGGGAGTGGTGGTTATGAAGGTGGTTTTATTCCACCTGCAGATGCAATTGAACGTATAGAAGTTATCCGCGGGCCAATGTCATCACTATATGGCTCTGATGCAATGGGTGGTGTTATCAATATCATTACTAAACCAGTAACAAAAGAGTGGCATGGCTCTGTTGCACTTGGCGGTACGTTGCAACATAACCGTGACGCTGGCGATTCTATTGATGGTGATTTTTATCTTTCAGGGCCTTTAATTGAAGATAAATTAGGCTTACAACTTTACGGCAGTAGCTACTTACGTGCAGAAGATAAAATCACTTATGGTCAAGGTCGTAATGACAATAAAAACATTACGGCGAAATTGGCATTTACACCAACAGATAATCAAACCATTTTATTAGAAGCGGGTCGTAATACGTTACAGCGTACAACGACACCAGGTAAATCAATGAGTGAGTTTACCAATCGTGGTGGGCGCCTTGATAAAAATAAAATGCTAGAAACTAATAATGATCGTAATCATTGGGCATTAACTTATAAAAATCAATTTGATATTCTGCATTCTGAATTAAGTGTCTACCAAGAACAAACTAAGCGTATTCAAAAAACAGAAGCGGTTGATAAGGCAACAGGGAATAGCTATAAATATTACGAAGCTCGCCGTCCTGAAATTACCAATACTGTTTTTGATGCAAAATTTACCGCTTTTTTACCTTCAAATGTGATGACTTTTGGGGGGCAATATCAATATTCACGTTTAAAAGATGAATCGTCTCTTGGTGGAAAAGAAATAAAACAATCGACAATTACGGCTGATCAAAAAGCTTTATTCATCGAAGATGAATATAGCGTAACAGACAACCTCGCATTAACCGGTGGTGTGCGTCTTGATGATCACGAATATTACGGTAATCACTGGAGTCCAAGAGCCTATGCCGTTTATCATTTAACGGATGAATTCACATTAAAAGGGGGCGTGGCGAAAGCTTTTAAAGCGCCAAGCCTGCGTGAAATCAGTCCTGAATACGGCACGTCAACAGAAAAAGGTCGTGCGATTATGTATGGTAATCGTGACTTAAAACCGGAAACATCAGTCAGCCAAGAAATTGGTATTGGTTATGATAATGGGGATGGTGTGACTGCAAGTGTGACTTTCTTTAATACCGATTTTAAAGATAAGTTAACCAATTTCGACACTGGTGAAATAGATCCAATTACAAGTTTAAAACTCTATCAATACGATAATGTCGGTAAAGCCAATATCAAAGGGATTGAAACGGCAGTTGGTTTCCCAATTACGGAAAGCTGGCATGTCAATGCTAACTACACTTATATTGATTCAGAACGTAAAAGTGATGATGAAAAGTTAGCTTCTGGTGAGTCATTAAAAGGCTACCCGCTTGATATGACACCAAAGCACAGTGCGAATGCGCGTGTGGATTGGCAGTTTGATGAAGCGACCAGTTTTTATGCCAATACGGCTTATACGGGCAAACAAATTTGGGCAGCACAACGAAATAGCCATTCAGGGGCGCGTTATCGTAGTGGCTACACAACCTTTGATTTAGGGATGACCTACAACTTTAATAAAAATACCATGTTTAACTTTGCGGTATTAAATATTACAGATGAAACAGGTCCTGCTGTGAATGATAAAGGCGGTAACTGGGTAGTTGATGAGGGACGTCGTTATTGGGCGAACATTAAATATAGTTTCTAATTGAGCCTAAATTGAAATAAACCCCGTATTTTATATGGGGTTTATTTTTTTATCACTTACTATTATTTTCAATTTAACTGTTCACCTTTTTATATTACTGACAGAGTATCTGATTTATGCGAATACGAATGTTATGCGGAATGATTATGTTATCTGCGGTGGCTCAAGCCAGACCTAACCAAGAAGTACCTAAAATTGAACCTCAAGCACAATCTTATTATCAAATCACACAAAAAGAAGTCGCTTATGAAGGCAAACAATATCGCCTCTTTCTTGCTGTACCCAAAAATACAACAAAGACGACATTAATTTATGGTGTTGATGGTAATGCGCAATTTCCATTGATGGTTAATGTAGCCATAAAACAAAAAAATAGTCCATTACCAGCGATTATTAGCGTGGGGTATGTGGGAGATAAAGCCTATTTTATTACAGAAAGAACGCATGATTATACGCCTAGTGTAAAAGGTGAGGCATTTAGCCGAGGTGGAAATGCAGAAAATTTTTATCAGTTTATCCTAACGCAAGTCAGGCCTTATGCGCTTGAACAACTCGCGAAAGAGAATATATCAGTTACCCAGCAATCTCTCTTTGGGCACTCCTTTGGTGGTGTATTTACCCTCTATGTTCTATTTAATCATCCAGAAACTTTCCAGCGTTATATTGTAGCAAGTCCTTCTTTATGGTGGGGAAAAGGTGAGTGGGTGAGAAAAGAGCAATGGCAGGCTATTCCTGATGACATTTCCATTGCAATAACGCTAGGTGAAAAAGAAGAAAATCCAGATTTAAGCCAATTAAGTGAAGAGCAACAAAAAAATTATCAAGAGCGTAGTAGTTGGTTAACGCAACGTCAGTTATGCCAATATTTAACAGATGAGGGAAAACAGTGCGATTTTTATCTCTTTGCAGGTAAAGGCCACGGTGGTTCTATTCCTGATGCTATTAATGTTGCTTTAGAAATAAGATGAAATAAACTGAGTAACTCTTTTAATAAAAACTACCTTATCAAAGGATGATAGGGTAGTAATAAGTATTTTTACTTACCTATCATTTTCATACGTATTATTGCGTAATCATCATAATGAAAAATACCTTTTTTATAAAAATAAATATCTGAGTAAGGCTATTCCCTTTTTGTAGAAAAAGACGATAATCATGATTGGTATAAATAAAATTGTTTTCTGACATTAGTTTTTATAATTTTATTTATCATAATTTAAGCGCTATATTCGCGTCTCCTGAATTTAGGGACGCCATCCACTGTTTTCACCTTTGTTCTTTTATCTTTCCTAGATAAAAGAATTGCCCCTATCAGGCATCGAGAAAACAGCGCATTTTCAACCGTTTTGATTGTGGAGACGAGGGTAGTGAAACAGAACACTACTTTGGTACGCAAAGGCGACAGTACATTAGTACCTGTGGCTGGGTTAACGGTATTTGCTATCGCGTCAGGCTATTTAATGAGTTTAATTCCACTGTCTATGGACAGCTTTGGAATGGATACGCTCTATGCTAGCTGGTTAGCAAGTATTTATTTTATCGGATTATTAATAGGTTCAGTGATGATAGAGCCTATTATTGCAAGAATAGGGCATCGTCTTTCTTTCGTCGTGTTTTTATTATTACTGGCAGTGACTGTTGGCATATTACCTGTAATGCCTTATTTATCAGCATGGATGGTCTCTCGTTTTATTGGTGGTATGGCGGTCGCGGGTATTTTTGTTGTGGTCGAATCATGGCTGTTAATTGGCGATAATCCTAAAGAGCGGGCTAAACGTTTAGGCTTTTATATGACCTCGCTGTATGGCGGCACAACATTAGGACAGTTGGCGATTGGTGCAATTGGCACACAAGGTGCTATTCCGTTTATGGCGGTATTGGCCTTGTTATTAATTGCGGTATTACCGCCTCTGTTTTTTAAACAAGGGCAACCCCAAGGGCATGACCATAAAAGTTTGTCACTTAAACAAATGCGTCGTTTAAATAAAGCCGCTTTGGTGGGCTGTATGGTATCTGGCGTGGTGATGGGCAGTATTTATGGAATGATGCCACTAGCCTTAAATCAAGGTCAATTTACCACAGACCAAATAGGTGTGTTGATGGCGGCTATTATTTTAGGTGGAATGGTGGTTCAGCCTATTATTAGCAAGTTGTCTGTGGTAATTAGTAAAACGCTGTTATTAGCGATGATGTGTTTAGTGGGTGTGTTTGCCATGGGACTGACTTATCTCTCTAACGATTATATGGTGCTTATTGTTGCACTGGCGTTATTGGGGATGTCTTCTTTTGCACTTTATCCTATCGCTATTACTTTGGCATGTGATCATGTTAATGCGAGCTATATTGTCGCCATTACACAAGTCATGCTATTAAGTTATAGCATTGGTTCTGCCATTGGGCCTTTAGGTGCGGGTATTTTTATGGCACAGGCCAATAATGGCATTATGAATTTCTTCTTTGTTGTGTTACTGGTGACGGCGATTTATATGCTTTTTGCCAGTTTACGACGTAAAAGCCATATTGTGTTGAACTAACTATTTCTCTTACTTTGATCTCTTTCTTTTTCATTTTATTATCAGCCGAGCTTACCGTAAAAGGGAGCTCGGTTTTTTTATGTTATATTCAAAAATGAATTAAGACTCCACTTATATTTTTGTACTGCGTTTTATCAGTATAAACAGATCACTCAATTCCTTTTTTAAAGATAATGGATTTAACTTTTCATGGAGATCACAGAATGAAAATAATGAAACCTAGTTTTTTATTCTTATTGCTTATGCCCTTTTCAACTGTTCAAGCCATAACGGCAGAGCAAAGTAAAAAGCTGGTGGAATATGCTGCTGATTTACCAAGAGCCGTATTTTACGACTCAAATTATCGCAAAATAGATTATCCAAATGGTGATGTTCCTGCTTATAAAGGGGTTTGTAGCGATGTCATTATTCGTAGTTATCGTGGGATTGATATCGATTTACAAAAATTACTTCATGAAGATATTAAAGCCAACTTTTCAGCCTACCCAAGTAAACAGATATGGGGGTTGAATCAACCAGATACAAATATTGATCATCGTAGAGTGCCTAATTTGGAAGTTTTTTTCTCACGAAAAGGCAAAGTAAAGCCTATTACCAAAAATGCAGAAGATTATGTGCCTGGTGATATTGTTAGTTGGCGTTTAGACAATGGTCGGCCTCATATTGGTATCGTGGTAAATGAAAAAAGTTGGGATAACCAACGCTATCTTATCATGCACAATATTGGTTTTGGGCAGGTCGCTGAAGATGTTTTATTTTCATGGAAAATAACAGGGCATTTTACCTATTAAATATAGGTATTCGAGAGAATTGAAACATTTAGTTTTTATAAAAATAGCATAAAAATAAAAAAGTAATATTAAAGGAAAGATTGAAGCGATAAATTAAATAATGCCCATACCTATTTTTATATAAAGCATGGGCACTATTTCTGGGGAAGAATATTTTCATCAGAAATATTCATGATTATTCCTCTAAGCCACCGAGTAACATACTAACGACAGCAGTAGAACAGATAAAAGAAAGGAAAAGGATAAAAAAAGAGCTACCGATCATAATGCCCTCCAAATCTATTACTATTTTTAAATAAAAAACCTCACAAAAGACACGTTATTAATTCATTACCTTATATACTAGGTGATTTTAAAATAAAGTCAAACTAACATATTATTTAATAATGATTTTTTGTTTTGTGATTTCATATTTTATGAAATAAGTATGTTGGATATGATTAAATGATCAGGAGGGGCTTAACCCCTCTGATGTCTTACGCGGTGTGAGGCAAAGTAGTGTGAGTTAGTGGAGGTAAACCATAAGCTGCGCGAGCGCGATCACAAGCCTCATTAGGAACACCATTTACCCAAGATTGTTCAAACTCACGGCAAGGAGAAGGGCGTTGTTCATAGATAGAACAGCTTACACACTCACCAACCTCACCAAGAAGCTTATCACAACGTGGTTTTTTAGAATTAGTTCCTTTCATACAAGAGAGAAAAGGAGTTAATGGTTCTGTTAACTCATCTGGAACCACACCACCTCCACTCACCATTTCAGCCCAATAGAACGAAACTCTAAAATAGGCGCAACATGCACCACAGTGCATACAGGGATTGTCCTGCATATAAACAAAATCGTTAGAATGATTACTCATACCTGATACCATTTTATCTGACGTTGAAATGACAATAGGCACGTTTTAAGGGTGCTGTAATTTAAGAGAGGCAAAATAAAGGTAGAGAAACAATGCTTCTCTTAGAACAATCATTATGCGCTGAATGAAAAATATTTTTCAAGAGAAATATTTCTGTATATAGAATATATTTATTTCAAAATAGAGCATTGTTTTGTAAAAAATAATCTCAGTGGACTATATGACTTAATGGTAAGTGATTGTGTTATTTTATAGTCCGTTAAAGCAACATTATCAATCGTATTAAATGTAATCAAAATATTTAATTTGTAAATAAAGAAAAGCCTTATCATTTCTGATAAGGCCATAAAGAAGAGGATAAAGGATCGATTAAAAAAACAAGCTGTTTTATTTAGTCATAGAGGTGTTTAAAAGGGACCTTTAAAAATAAATAAGGCACCAGCACCAATTAAAAGGAAACCAATAAAGTGATTTAATGTGAAGTTTTCACCTAAATAAGTAACAGAAAAAATAGCGAAAATTGTTAATGTTATCACTTCTTGTATGGTCTTTAATTCTGCTGCACTGTAGTAATGATGACCAATTCTATTTGCAGGCACAGCAAAACAATATTCAACAAATGCAATCAACCAGCTTAAAAAAATGACGATAATAAGCGGTTTATTGCCGTATTTTAAATGGCCATACCAAGCGAACGTCATAAAAACGTTAGAAATTATCAGAAGAATGATTGGTGTAAATTTGTAGAACATTATACTCATACCATTGGGTGGTTTTCTGGCGATTTTGCCAATAAGAATGGCATGAGATTACTGCAAAAAAAGTGGGTTTTCTATCAGTGTGATAAGGATAATGGTGTAATTTACATTGAGACTATTTTATCGTAAAGAAAACATATCGAGGATAAGCCAAGTTGAACTATTAAATAGTAAAGTAGTTATTTAATTTATTAAATACTATTTAAAATAAAGAAAGGTTATTAATCTTGCTTTATTGAAACATTATAATAATGTCTAATAAAAATAATTGTCGTTATTTTTAATTGTTGTTGAAAAAATTTTGAGAATTAACCCATCGAAGGTTATGTATTGATCTGGAAAAATTGAGCAAAGTTTTTCGCATTGATTGTGTAGATCAAAGTTCCCATCTAAAAGTGGGAACTTTATCAGTAAGTTGAAGGTGTTATATAACCTTTCTTTATGTTGGTCAATCCTTTGACCATGACCTTAAGTTATTTAGTTATCGTTCTTTTCATTGCTGATTAATATTGAATTAGCAATCTTCTATAATCAAATACGCCGCATGAACAGGGCCATGAACCCCCCATACTTTAATTAATTCAATGTCTGCTGTAGAACTTGCACCACCAATTAAATTGATGCAAGACGGCATTCTTACACCTTCTTGCGCCATTTTATGTAAACGTTCAGCAATTTGAGCCACTCGAGGTAAAATATCGCTTTTACGTAGAATAACAATAGAAGTTTCAGGTAATAAGCTTACCGCACGTCCTTTTTCTGGAGACGAAAATAAAACAATCCCACCAGATTCAGTTAGGCCCGCTTCCGCAAATACAATTCCAATTTGAGAGCGTTCAGCATGAATAATATTTTCATGGCCAAGTTCTGGGGTCCAAATATAGGTTTCGTATTTTTCACTGATAGCTTTAGTTACACCCAGTGCATCTAGGCGCTCATCTCCACTTATTACCACCGAGCCTTTACAATCATAACTTTCGCAGAGTTCAATTAGGCTATTGATAACGTCATCAGGTTTGCTAACAACACATTTCACCATTTGAGTCTGTGCAAAGTCAGTAAATTCTTTACATAGTTCATCCTGAGTCAAATTAGTTAAGCGAGTTTTCGCTAAATCATTAATCGGTGTAGGCTGTGGCTGTGGCTTATGCGCAATAGGACGCCCTAATTTTTCAGCAATAGTTTGCAGAAACTCATTACGGTTTTGTTCGTTTAACATATTATTTTTTTCCTTCTGCTTTATGGCGTTTAAACCAACTACGGAAGCTATAACCATCTGGTTTAGGGAGATCTCGCGATTCCATCCAATCATTTAACACACTGATTTTGATTGGTGTAGACCCATTTTTGATCATTAACCCCGCCATTTTTGCACCAACGTTCATACCCACTTTCCAAAGAGCTGGGTGTGAATTGAGGTAGTTAAACATACCGGTGACTCGACGTTCTGCTTTTGGTGTTAAACCAGTTTCAGCCATTACTCGACGATGTTTTAAAATCAACTGAGCTAAAGGAATTTTGACTGGGCAAACCACATTACATGCATTACATAATGAACAAGCGTAAGGGAGATCATGAAAATCTTTATAGCCCCCTAACAGTGGTGAAATTACCGCACCAATTGGGCCTGGATAAATTGAGCCATAAGCATGTCCACCAATATTACGGTAAGCAGGGCACGTATTAAGACAAGCACCACAACGGATACAGCGTAAAATATCTTTAAATTGCGAACCTAAAATTTCAGAACGGCCATTATCCACAATCACTAAATGGAACTCTTCAGGACCATCGACATTGCCCGCTTCACGAGGACCAGTTACCCAAGTGTTGTAACTAGTTAAACGTGAGCCAACTGCGCTACGGCATAACATAGTGATTAATGGATCAACTTCTTCAAATGTTGGTGCCACACGCTCCATACCCATGACTGCAATATGGGTTTTAGGTAACGTAGTGGTCATTCTTGCATTACCTTCGTTAGTAACTAAACAGACGGTGCCGGTTTCAGCTACCGCAAAGTTACAACCCGTAACGCCAATATCAGCAGACAGAAAATCTTGTCTTATACGCTGTCTAATGAAAAGTGTCATATCTTCAGGCGTTTCACTGCCTTCATAATTGAGTTTTTCATTTAAGACTTTACGAATTTGATAACGATCTTTGTGGATAGCAGGAACGACGATATGAGATGGTGGATCGTTATCTAATTGAAGAATATATTCGCCAAGGTCAGTTTCGATGATTTCAATGCCTTCATTTTGTAAGGCCTTATTCATCCCAATTTCTTCGGTGACCATCGATTTAGATTTTACAATCTTCTTCGCGTTTTTCTTTTTGGCAACGTCACAAATATAACGAGAGGCATCTTCTGCTGTTTTAGCAAAATAAACATGACCTCCGTTTTCTGTTACTTTTTCAGATAATTGATAGAGATAAGCATCTAAATTTTCAAGCACATGGTTACGGATTTGTTCAGCGCGATCACGCCATTCTTCCCAATTACCTAGTTCTTTGACCATGATTTGACGATTAGCTCCAATGCGTTCTTGCGCCATAACAACCGCATTACGCATGATTGTATCTTTCATTTCATGTTCTAGGCGAGGTCTGAAATCGATATCACTGGTTTTGATAGACATAAGCAGGCTTCCTTATTGGCTCATTAAAACTTGTGCAATGTGCAACACTTTTACAGGGCGCTTTTCTCGGCTCAAACGGCCTTGTATGTTTATTAAGCAACTTGTATCTGCACCAATGACATAATCAGGACTCACATCCATAATATGTTTTACTTTTTCGGTCACCATTTCGCCTGAAATTTCAGACATTTTCACAGAGAATGTTCCACCAAAACCACAACAGGTTTCTGAGTTCGCAAAAGGTAACATTTCAAGACCTTCAACGTGGTTTAATAGTGTTAAAGGCTCACTAACAACACCCAGTTTGCGGGTTAAACTGCATGATGGATGATAAACAGCTTTACCAGGGAGACGGGCACCAACATCGACAATGCCCAAGGTATTGACAATAAAACTGGTTAAATCAATAAGGCGATCTGCTACACCTTGTGCTCGTAATGCCCATTGTGGCTCATCGGCAAGATAAGTTGGGTATCCTTTTATGGCATAAGTACAGGAGCCTGCTGGGGAAATAATCGGGTAGTCATTTACTTCCAATGTTTCAATTAACGATTTCATAGCAGGTTTGGCGTTATTTACATAACCGCTATTAAGTGCGGGTTGACCACAGCAACCTTGGCGCTCTTGAAATAGCACTTCGCAACCTAATTTCTCAAGTAACAAGACGGTGTCTCTGGCTGAATCTGCTTTCAGCACATCACCAAGACAGGTCGCATAAAAATTAACTTTCATTAATCGAACTCCAAAACATCGCTCAGATGTTGTCATTTTTACTAAAGATAAAATTCTTTTTTTTATTGCTTTGTTATAAGAGGGAAAGGGAATGGAATAAGCTCACTCCCTTTCCCTTATTAATTAGTTCATTAGGTGATAAATAATGCCGATCTTCGCTCCAAGAATAACAATATAGGCGATACAATATTTTAACGTTTCACGCATAATGGCACTGCTTTGTCCATCCATTTTTGTGGCTGAAACAGCAATGGCGATACTTTGAGGTGAGATCATCTTACCGCCCGTTGCACCTGAGGTATTAGCCGCAGCCAGAATGAAAGGGTCGATATTAAGCTTAGCTGCAGCACTGGTTTGTAACTTACCAAATAGCACGTTGGAGTTAGTGTCGCTACCGGTTACAAATGTTCCTAAGGCTCCGATCACGGGAGCAATAAAGATAAATCCGGCACCGGTGAAATCGACCAAGGTTTCAGCGATACTACCAATCATGCCACTGAAATCCATGACGGTTGCCATTGCTACGATTGCGGTGATGGCAATAATGGAGTTTTTCAGTTGGATAGTTGTTTTAACAAGTACAGAGATAAGCGTGGAAACACTGGCACCTTGAATTGTGCCACCTACAAAGCTGGCAAGTATAATTAATACACCTGGTGTACTTAACCAAGCAATGGTTTGATATTCCGTTTGTGTTTCACTTAATACAAATGGGATCTTAGTGGAAATAGCGCCCGCCATGCTTTGGATCGCTGGGAATAAAGGTGAGCAGGCTAAAATGAAGATAAAGGTAAACAGGTAAATAGAGCTAGCCACTAACAACTCTTTTCCAGTGTGTTTTTTGAGATTTTTTTGCTTATCGCCACTGTTTTTCATGCGTTTAGCAAGGAAAATAACCACAATTAAGCTGACTAAGCTACCGGCAAATGCAGGTAATTCAGCACCTAAATTAGCCGCAACAATGTATTGAGGAATAAGTGTACTAATACCACACATTAAAGTAATAAATCCGACACCTTTAATGGCTTTAATGCCACCACCTGCAATGGCAACAATGACGAAAGGTAACAGGATGTTAAATAATCCCAACTGAATAATGATGGTTTTACTCAACACTAATACGTCAAGTCCAGTGTTTTGCGCCAAAATAGACACTGGAATACCAACAGCACCAAAAGCGGTAGGAACAGTGTTAGCGACTAAAGAGGCAACCGCAGCTTTAAAAGGATCAAATCCAAGAGCAATTAAAATGCCGATAGGAATGGCAACCGCGGTACCATAGCCCGCAACAGCTTCAAGAAAGCCCCCAAAACACCACGAAATAAGTAGAACTTGTACGCGCTTATCATCACTTATGCCAGCCAGTACATCTTTAAGTACATCCATGCCACCCGTTTTTAGCATTAAGTTATAACTATAAATAGCGGCAAGAATAACAATGATGATTGGCCACAACCCTTTAACTGCACCATAAAGGACAGAAACAGAGGCAAATTGAATGGTGTTGTTCCAATGAAAAATAGCAAGTGCAACAGTTATCACTAAAGAAACCAGCACGGCATGGTGAACGGCTGATTTCATTTTTAAGATCATAAAAATCAACACAGCTAAAGGCACAATGCCTAATAAGAATGAGAGATAGTCTGACATGATTATTTTTATCCTTAAGTTTGCAATTTTTATCGTTTATAACTGCGTTGGCAAACCGATAAGTTGGTCATTATATAATTGTGTAGGGTACTAGGTTTTATTAATGCTCTGCTTTGCTGAAACGATAAATCATAAATAAAAAAAGATAGTTACTAACCTAAACAATGAAAGATATCATCACTTAGGAAATTGTCAGGTTAGATTGGTTGGCTATTGTAGGGAATATTTATTGAGATGTAATAGAATAAAATCAATTGTGTGACAAATATAAAAAAATTCCTTTTTTCTCATTATTTGCTTGTTAACTTTCGTGTTTTTTGATGCTCGTCAATGTAATTAAATTATTAATGTTGTTATTGAATTGGTTTTTGGTGAAAAAAAGAACGTTTTTGATGGTTTTATCTATGTAATAGAAGCGTGATAGCGGACTATAAATCCCCTTTATGATGATAAAAAAAACGATAGTAGCCATAAGTAAATATAAGATAAATTTATGAATGTTATTTGTATTTACTCTATCGATAAATAGAGTAAATGTTGTGTTTTTATTCCTATTTTATTTTTTTAATTATCTTTTATTAATTATTTTAAAAATAATTTTATATTATTAATTATAGTTTTATATTGATTTAATATTTGTTTTATTCTTTTTATTAATAATTTCAAATTAAAGGTTTATTTTTATTTTTTTTATATTTTCATTTTTTCTTGTTCCTATTTTTATTATTTTTTTTGTTTTTAATTTTATCTTTATTTTATCTTTTCATTTTTATTAATTGATTTTTTGTTTACAGGGAATTTTATTTTTTTTATTTTTTTTTATTTTTTTTTATTTTTTTAATTTTATTTTTTATCTTTAATTATACTTATTTTATATTTTTATATTAACTGTTTAACAAATTTTAATACAAATTCATCATCAATGATTAACTTTTTTTTGGTGCTTACGCCGTGTAATTACTCAGTTTTATGGTTTTTATATTTGTAATACAAATCATAAGGATAACAAGTTTATGATGAGAAGAAGTAAATAAAAAATGAGAATGATTCTTTTTTGTTTTCTAAGATAACGGTATATTTAGAGTGATCTTGACTATATAAGTAAAAATGTATAGCTGTATATTCTCTATTTTTTATTATAAAAAATAGAGAATATATTTATTTTCAATAATAGAAAATGCTTTATTAAGCCAGTTTGCTGATCTTTTTTAGGCGCTAAAATCGCCTTTTTAACGCAAAGCGAAAAAGTGAAATATTATTGACGTTTATCGGCCTATTTTTAGGAGAGAGATAAATTTCACCTTGATAATTGTCATACAAATAATTACGGTAAAAAAGGAGACAAAAAATGCGTGTACAGATAATTCGTGTTGCGTTAATTACGCAATAACCTCTAATGAGATATTTTCTTTTGGTTGTTGCTTCTTTCCTTTCTTTTTTATTATCAGCATTTGTTTCACAATTAATGGCATTATTTTTGGTAATAAATCGTGGAAATATTAATGATGAAAAGATTATTCCTATCATCAAATGGCTCTGTTTTGATAACAAAAATCAGCAATTATGTTAGTGATGTTTTAGGATTTAACATTTGAGGTTGTCTTTTTTTTCTAAAATTAAGTCAGTGTTATGAACAGTTTGTCTAATGTTGATAAAATTGTATGTATTTTATTTTTGATGTATTACACACAAAAAAAAAGAGTAAATTGTGAACTTGCTCTCTTTTTATTTCCCCTCGATTGGGTGCTAATCGACTAGGATAAATGTTTCTGGTGCTCTTTTAATTTTAAATTGAGAGAAAAACAGTAATAAAAGAAAGATCGTTGCTAAAGCAACATTTAATGACACGATGTTATAGCTGTATTTGAGCAACATCCCACCCAATGGTTGTACCAGCCGCATAACCTATAATTAATCCCCTGCTGTTATTATTGAAATATCTAACTATAGGTAATGATAGGTAACAATCCCAATAGGTGTAAATTTTGTTGCACCGATTGCAAAAGTATCTGTGACGAGGAGTAATAAAAAGAAAAAACGTTCATCATTATTCCTGGCTAAATGAGCGAGGGCTAAAAAAATTGATACAGAGTGAGTTTAATGGGGCAATAAAAGCAATCAGTAAGAAAAAGACAATAGACTTTTGCTCAAATGTAAATAATGAAATGAAAAACAAAATAAGGATTATGTTAAAGTAATTTAAATTTGTTGTTTATTTATCATTGTTGTTTGGTCTAAGTATAGGATTTTATATGAATAATATCAGGTTGATTGCCACGATTGTAGCAAAAGAAAATCATGAAAATGAGGTGTTATCTGCGTGTAAAGCAATGATAAAACCCAGCCATCAAGATGATGGGTGTATCCAATATGAGTTTCATAAGGATACAACGCAACCAAGAACATTTATTTTTTTTGAAGTCTGGGAAAACCAGAATGCCATTGATGAACATAATAAAACGGCACATATGAGAGCATTCATTGAAAATCTAAAGGAGAGAATTGAGTTGTTAGATATCAAATTTATTGAAAAAATCGCTTAATCCTATTTACTCTTTGTTAATGTGTCGCATTGTTATTTTAAATAGAGCGTTTTATGTTTCGAGCATCATTTAAGCAGATATACGCTATGTATATTTGCTTATTTTTTAGTCGGTTATGTTTATATTGGCCACTTTATTTATAATAACGCATTATTCTCCTCTTACTATTAACTTAATTGTAATAATAAAAAATATTTATACGCTTAGATATCAATATATCACTTAATACCACTGGGACACGTTGTATGAAAGCTACGTCAGAAGAAGCGAGAGTCTTCATTGAAGTTGTTGAACATAAAAGTTTTACAAAAGCAGCTAATAAACTCAATCTTGCTAATTCAGCTGTTAGTCGTACTGTAAAAAAGTTAGAAGATAAATTAGGGGTTAATTTACTTAATAGAACGACTCGCCAAATTGATCTAACGGCAGAGGGCGAACTTTATTTTCAGCGCATGAAAGTTATTTTGCAGGAAATGAAAGCGGCTGAAAATGAATTATATGGTACACAGAGCTCACCTAAAGGATTATTGCGAGTAGATGCGGCTACACCCGTTGTTTTACATCTGTTGATCCCTTTTATTTCTATTTTTCGTCAACAATACCCTGATATTACTTTGTCATTAGTCTCATCAGAAACGTATGTGAATTTAATTGAGCGAAAAGTTGATGTTGCTATACGCGTAGGACAATTAACGGATTCAAGTTTACGTGCACGTCCTTTATTTAATAGCTATCGTAAAATTATTGCCTCCCCCAAATATATCGAACAAAAAGGGACGCCGGTAACAGTACAAGCATTGAATGAACATACTTGTTTAACATTTACTGAGCCAGCTTCGTTAAATACGTGGCCTTTAGAAATTGAAGAAAATACATTAATTACAGTAAAAGAAGGGGTATCTTCAAACAGTGGCGAAACATTAAGACAATTATGTGTGAATGGTGAAGGGATCGCTTGTTTATCCGGTTTTATGATAAATAAAGACATTCAAGAGGGCAAAGTGGTTGAGCTTTTCAGCGATCAAATACAACCTATTCCATTACCTTTTCATGCTGTTTATTATAGTGATCGGGTCGTGAGCCAGCGTATTCGCGTTTTTATTGATAACTTAACGCAATATTTATCTGACACATTAAAGTTGTAACTTTTGACACACTGATGTACTTGATTTCTTACAGCTTATCTTAGTGTGATAGTAAGACAACCTTATTAGGGTAAATAAGATCCTTATTAATGTTATAACAGCCCGCCTTTTAAAAAAATAGCCTAAGTAACAATAGACTTTTACCTAAAAAGCAATAATCTCTATTATTAATATGCATAATCGTAAAATTCGATTTTTTTAGTTTTTTATTCTTTTTAGTTTCATTTTATCTTTATAAAAGGATAAAAATTCTATCTTTCTATTATTTTTTAGAGTTTGTTATTGTGTGCGAGTTTTTTCATTTCCTGTTAAATTTACGCTATCAAATGTATTGCAAGAAAAAATTTAGGAGATGATATGAATATTTTACTGATTAACGGTGGCCAAAACTTTGGTCATTCTGCAGGACGATTAAACCGTACATTACATGATATTGCAGCTGAGCATTTAGTGACATTCGGGCATTGTGTTAAAGAGACTCAAATAGAAGAGGGCTATGACATTAATGAAGAGATTGAAAAATTCTTATGGGCTGACGCTGTAGTATATCAAATGCCAGGTTGGTGGATGATGATGCCATGGAAAGTGAAAAAGTATATGGATGATGTTTATACTTTAGGGCATGGCAAATTATATGAGAACGATGGACGTACTCGCCGTGATCCCAAAAAACAATATGGCACAGGGGGGTTGTTACAAGGCAAAAAATATATGCTCTCCGTGACTTGGAATGCGCCCGTTGAAGCTTTTAATGAGTTTGGTAATTTCTTTGATGGCAGAGGTGTTGATGGTGTTTATTTCGCTTTCCATAAATCTCAACAATTTTTAGGCATGTCTCAATTGCCTACTTTTATGGCAAATGATGTGATTAAAGAACCTAATGTTGATAAAGATATTGTCGAATATAAAGCACATTTAACTCAAGTGTTTGGTTAAAATTATCAATTTCTATAGCTGATTGGATGATAGAAAAAAATCTTTTAAAGGTCACCACAATACAATATTGGTGACCTTTATTTTTCAATCAATTATTTTATTAAGTTTTAGATACTTTTAATCTGAAAGTAGTTAACTAATTTATTAAGATTGAGTGCCTGTTCATTGAGTGAACCTGCGGCGGCAACCGACTCTTCCACTAATCCTGCATTTTGTTGCGTTGTTGAATCAAGCTGGCTTACGGCATTGTTGATTTGTGAAATACCGTCACTTTGCTCATTACTCGCTTGTCCAATTTCTCGTAATAATGCACTGATTTCTTCAACATCTGTGATCATTTTTTGGATCTGTAATTCAGCTTGTTCCACTAAATCCATCCCTTCTTGTGTTTGGGTTGATGAATTTTCAATCAGTGTACGTATATCATTTGCTGAATCTGCACTTTTTTGTGCTAATAATCTGACTTCACTTGCGACAACGGCAAAACCTTTGCCATGTTCGCCCGCTCTTGCCGCTTCAACCGCAGCATTAAGTGCAAGAATATTTGTTTGGAATGCAATGGAATCAATTAAGTTAATAATATCTGTCATTTGAGATGATGAATTATTGATGGCTCTCATTTTTTCTGTTAACTGAAGCATCATTTCACCATTATGATGGACGGCAATTTCTGTTTTTTCAGCAACATTAATTGCATCAAGAGTATGCTCTGCAGTATTTTTAACCGTTGACGTCATTTGCTCCATTGAGCTTGCAGTTTCTTCTACGGAGGTTGCCTGTTCTTCTGTTCTTGCAGCTAAATTTTGACTACCTGCTGTGATCTGTTCAGCGGCAGATGAAATGTTTTCAGCACCGTTTTGTACATTTTGCACAACATCTAATAGATGGGTTTTCATCACAGCAAGCGCTTGTAATAACATTCCTGCTTCATCATGATAATGAGTGTTAACTTCTTGTGTTAAATCACCATTAGCAATCGCTTTAGCAAAATTCACAGCTTCATCTAACGGGCGAGTAATACCTTTTGTAATAAACCACCCTAAAACACTACCTACAATAATGCTAATAAGTGTCAATAATACTAAAAATACTCTCTTCTCAATGAAATCGCGCTCAACGGCTTCACCTGCCTTATTCATTTTTTGATTTTGTAGCGCAATAAATTCCAAGAGTTTATCGCGATACATAAGTTGAATACCTGCTGTTTTGGTGATTAATTCATTAACAGCGACGTGCCGATTATTTTCGTTAAATGCTTTTACTACAAAATTTTGAGAGGTGATATATTTCTGACGGATCTCATAAACTTCAGCGAGTATTTTTTTTGATTCATCATCGTGAGCTGTTTCTTCTAACTCTTTTAGTAATTGAGCAACCTTGGCGGTGATCTCAGCTTTTTTACTCTCTTGTTCAGAGGCTAAACGGCCTTGCTCATCTAGCATGGTGAGTTGCTGAAAGATAATAAATTCATTGAAATTATTAATTAGCAAATTGGCTTTTACTGTGGCTGGATAGATATCATCAACAACATCATGAATATCTTGATTCGCACTATTCAACCCCATTAATGCAAAACTAGAACCCAACATAATTAACATTACCAATGTTGTAAATGCGATAGTTAACTTTGTACGAATTTTAACGTTTTTAAAGAACATGCTTAACCCTGGATAAATAATAATTAATAAGTATTAGTAACTTATTGAAGAAAAGACAGTATCGGTAAGCAGTGACAGAACTTTAGTCATTAAACGAAATAAAGGCAGATAAAAAGGCTTGCATTGATTTTTAACACACTATTTTTAGTGTGTTAAAGAGATTTATTCCCTTTTTTTATCTAAATGTGCTTAGTATTTAATTTTCATTCGATTTTATAAAATTGAGAGTTAAGTAATAAGAACTCAAGATATTCTTTATTTTTTGTTAACAATTGTTTGTCTTGTTTTTATGCATGTTAATTTGATCTTGAAGATTAAGAAGATACCGTCTCTGAAAAATTTTCGGCTATGATAAACTGGTTGACCTACAACAGGTGAATTTATGGCTAGTGTTAAATATACTTAACTCTCCATACTTCTTATATTTATTGATGTAAAGGTAACGCTGTATGCGCAGTGTATTTATATTTTTGAGTGTATTTATTTTAGGGTTTAGTCATATGGCGTATTCAGATCAAACACTCGTTTTTATAAGGCATGGTGAAAAACCTGATAATGAAAGTGGGCAACTAACCTGTAAAGGATTAAATAGAGCTCTCGCTTTACCTGATGTACTTATCAATCAATTTGGCAAACCTGACGCATTATTCGCTGCGGCGCCTAAACAAAGTAAGTTAGGTAATTCATTACGTTCACTTCAAACTATCTCTCCCATTGCTATTAAAATGTCATTACCTATCCATCTTCATTATCATGCTAAAGAAATAAAAGAATTACGTGAAGACCTGTTAAGTCAGCAATATGAAAACTCAGTTATTTTTATTGCATGGGAGCATGATAATTTAGTCAAAGTGGCACGAGATATCATGAAGAAAGAAGGGGGAGATCCTAAATTAATCCCTAAATGGAAGAGTAATGATTTTGATAGTATTTATATCTTAAAAATAATCCGAGAAGATAATAAAAAAAACATTATATTTGAACAAAGACAACAAGGGTTAAATGGTGTTTCGGGCGATTGTGGTAAGATTTATTAAATGTATTATTGATAAATTAAAGTGCATATTAATTACAATAAGGTTCTAATTAAATTAGGTGGATCGTTATAACTAGTAAATATTGTGGTAAGTCACGATCTTTATTTTTTGTATTGTGTAATGATCATTTAAAATGAGATGCATAATTTGTGTTTTTTTTAGTTATTTTACTTAATAAATTAAAATTACTTATTGAGTGTATATTATACTATTGGTATAAGATAGGTTGGCCATACGGATATATATTTTTATTTAATCTCCTTGAACAGAGTATTTATAGCTAATGATTTAGTTAATTTTTTTCTTAAATGCTTCTATTTGATATTTTTTTATTTATTATTTTTTGTTTTAGTAAGTTATATATACATATCCTTTAGATTCTATAGGTTCATCAGCTATAGAAAAATAGGATAGAACGGAAGGCATTCATGCTTAGAAAGCAATATTATTTATCTTATTTTTACCAATGTTTTTTTATTCAACATAACTTATAGAGTAGATACTCTATAAGTTATCGAAAATTGAGCAGAACAGAGTTAAAGTACTGTCATTATAAGTGTCGCTGATGCTGTAAATTCACCTGTTATTGACTTGTTTGGATTATTTATTACAGGGGAAACTTCTAGTACATCCTGCCCACTTCCATTAGCCAATACAGTATTAAATGATGAATTAGGTTTAACAATAATACCATTGTACTTCACCATGATCCCAATATCATCGGGAAGCGAAGTCGCAATTAAATCAGAAGAAAAACTTGCTGGATTAGCAATAATATTAATTTTAATATCTTGATTGATAGGTGTAGTACAAGAATATAATAGTGGAATAGTCTTGATATAGCTATCACCGGCTTGAGTGATTTTAGTATTATCAATATCACCAAAGTCAATGTTAATAGCTTGATTGTTATTAATTCGGCATACTATCGGCAATGAAATTGTTTGTCCTGCTGTGTAAAATTTTGCTGTGGGAGTATTATTCACGATGTTGCAAGAAGAAATCGAGCTATAAACAGTGAATAGTTCAATTCCAGGTGGAACATTAACAAAACCATTTAATTGATCTTTTCTTAATCGTAAGGTAATTGCCTGTTCAGTACCATAGAAATCATTAATCAAATTAAGACCTACATCTAACTTACTTAAATCACGACCACTATTAGCAGCAGGATTATGAGGTATTATTCCGCCATTATAGCCTTTGGTCTGAATTTTTATATCCAGGTCATCGCTTAGCTTTAAAAAACCGTTACCATATTCGGATGGTGGTAGTGAACTTCTTGTATTATAAAAACCGTACGGTATTATTGCAGTAGAGCCTCCAGTTCCCACAAGTATAGGTTTATAGCGACATATCACTTCATAATAAGAGTCAGAATAATTATATAGAGCAGAAGAATTGGCGGAGCTATCAGTAAATGAGCTACCACTAAGAGTAATATTAAATCTATTTGATCCTTGTGCATCCCAGCAACTATTTACAACATCAGCAGCAATAGATTTTGGTGAAATAAGAAAATTAAAAATGATTAAAATGAAGATTATTTTAGTTACAACGGATGTTTTTTTTATTAAATAGCTCATATCATTACAACCTAAGGATAGTTGATTAATAAATTAAGATTGGCTGTAAAGTTACCATCTATAATTTCATTATTTTCAATTGCAGTAGTATATGCTTGTATATATGCGTTAATAGTTATAATATTTTGACCGTCGGTAAGTTTCTTTCTTAAGATACTTTTATTTATTTTTATATTCTCACCATCAATGGTTTCTATACCTAAAGCTATGCCTTTTGCCGTGCCATTAATTGCTAATAACTCCGGAAGCATTAAATCTCCATCTCCAAGAAAGCTAATTTCTACTTCATTACCCAATGAAGTATCGCATTCTTCTAGTTTTATTGTAAATGGATATCCAATTGTTCGAGTGTGAAGGTATAAAGTTTTTTTAATTACATTTCCAATATCTATAATTTGGTATTTGGAATTTAAATTTAATACGCAAGGTTCAGCGACAATTTCACCATGCATATATAAATCACCATTTTTAGAAAATGCAGTTGAAATAAAAGCAGAATACACAAAAAGTATAATATAAATATAGTGCATAACGCCTCTTACTAAAAATAAGTTGAAATGAGTGTCGCCGTGGCTGAAAAATAGCCAACATCAAGTTGTTTTGTCATATCTAACATTATTGGTGTAACAGTAAATTCATATAATTTGTCATCTTTAGCTTTAAGGAAATTATTAAGTATAATTGGATTTCCAATGTTATCATTGAATATAATTCCCAAATTTTCTTTGCTGGTAGATATTACGTTATTATAACCGCCAACTGTATTTCCTTGAATTTGAATGTATAAACTCTTATCTAAACTTCCTTTGCATTTCATTGGGATACTAATTTTCTTTGTATACTCTTTCCCATTTACTTTTTTTATTCCAATCATGCCAAAATCAATATCCATATCTACATTATTATTGAATTCGCATCCAGGTTCAAATAGGCGTCCTTTAAAATGTATATCTGTTCCATAACCAAGAATCGAAGAAAATGATTTAGAATGAAAAAGAACTAGTAGTATTAATAAATATTTATTTAGCATAAATTTCTCAAATATTTTTGACTTGGCATTTATGTTCTAAACACTGAAATGTCAACGTTGGACGACCACCATAGTCATTGATATATGTAAGTATAAATTTATCATAAACAGTCGTTTTTAATTTTATATTACTCAATGGTGGAACTGTAATAGGAGAAAATTGAGTATCCGTTTTTTGATCGTTATAGGATTTTATGTCAGTTATAGTAATATAATAGCCTGTCGGATTATTAATTGAGTAACCATTTTTTTCTTTTGTTAAAATAAGTTTATTTTGCCAAACTTCGCCTGAATCTCTAATTATAGAGCTAGGACGATAAAATAATTTAATTCTTGTTTGTAGTGCAATTTGCATAACATTAGGTTTATCACCACGTGGTGGTATTTCCCTAAGGTTAAAGTAAAAAAGTGTTTCCCTATCTTGTGGTAAATTCTTTATTTCTGGCAATGAAGATATTCGAACCATACTTTTAGTTCCTGGCTCAATGCGTTGAATAGGAGGTGTAATTAATAATGGCTTTGTTATTTTATTGAAATTCTCATCTTCAACCCATGCTTGAGCTAAATATGGTAACTGACTACTTTCATTACTTATTTTTAAACTTATAGATTTTGTTCCTTCGCCATAAATAGCGCGAGTGCGATCTAAGGCAATTGCAGCATTACTATTTTCTGTATTTAATAATGTAAATATAGAAAATATAAAAATAGATATCTTTTTCATTTCTTCTCCTAAATATTACTATTTAATTTTTGAGGGGGTACAAGGTAATAACAAATCTTGATTAAGCTGAATACTTTGTGGTATTTCAATCTGACATTGTTGTGTTCCATTCCATTTAACATGCAAAGTTTCTTCAACAGTAAAACCTGCAATATATGCCAATCCATTATCACCAACGATGCCAAGCTCTCTTCCTTGCTCATTTTGAATACTTGCTCCAAAAGGGGGGAAGTTACCTTGTTTTAATCTAATAATGACAAATCCTTTATTTCCGCGAAGTATATTGAATTTACGGAAACCAATAGCACCATCGGTGAGAGCAGATTCAACAATACTATTATTAACATCTACATCATCAGCTATTTTATTTATATCAATACTGGTATCTGTACGATAATAACTATTAATATTAGTGAGTACGGCAATTCCAAAAGAATTACTATGTAATATTCCATTGTTAATTGGAATATTATCAACACCCTCTGTACTAAGCATTAATCTTGTACCACCATTAATACCAGAAGGATGAAAAGCAGCCCCATTCATTGTGGCAGTGAACCCTCCCTGAATAGAAGTTCCTAATGAACGATATTGATGTTGAGCATATGACGCGTTGACACTAATATCTGCTATATCATTACGATGATTATAATAACCATTAACCATCGTATTTATCTCTTTCATTGATCTCTGAGTTTCACCAATTGATACTCTATAATTGTTATTTATATCTATATTATCTGTAAAGTTGACAGCTTGATTGATAAAGTTATTCGAGCTTTGGCCGTTATAACCTAGGGTCTGACCATTTCCTAATGGAACTGAAACTCCTAGCGATATACTATCATCAGTACGTTGATTTCTTTGGCTTCTTACCGCAGAAATATTAATAGATAAATTTTTTTGATTAAAAAAATCAAAATATCGACTAAGTGACAAGCTATAATTATTTTCGTCTGGCTTATCCCAATAACTTTGATGAGAATAAGTAGTGTATAAACTTAATCGTGCATCTGTGAAGTTTTTATTGAGAGTCACAGTGTACATTTCTTTATTTTGTTTTATCTTATTACCAAGATACCGTAAATTTAAAAATTGATTCATAGTTACATAATCACGTTCGGAAAATCTGTAACCAGCAAAAGTTACTTCACTATCATAATCATCAAATCTTTTTGAGTAACTTAGTCGGTAAGATCTTCCTGATATGCTGTTAGAATTCGGAATTTGTGCATGTGATTGTGTAACATCAATAGATAAAGCACCTAATAGAAACAAATCTCTACCTATACCAATAGATAATGAATTGAATCCATCAGTTATAATTCCGCCACCATAAAGAGACCAACTATTTGCAACGCCCCATGAAATTTCATTGCTAGCAAATATATTGCCTTGCATCTTATGCTGAAATGTTGAAGGACGTCCTATGGCCATTTTATAACGTAAAGAGCCTGGTCTAGTCAGATAAGGAACGTTGGCGGTATCAATATAAAATATTTGTTCAGTTCCATCCTGCTCTTGAACTTTAACCTTTAATTTTCCACTTACAGCACTAGTTAGATCCTGAATTTGGAATGGACCTGAAGCGACGGTTGTTTCATGTATCACTCGGCCATGTTGAGTTACTGTAACGATAGCATTAGTTTTTGCAATTCCTCTTACTTCAGGTGCATATCCCCTTAAATTAGGAGGGAGCATTCTTTCATCAGTAACTAAACTAACACCAGTATACCTAAATGAATCAAATATATTTGATTGGAAAAAACTCTCTCCCAATGTGATAACAGACCGGATATTGGGTATTGCTCTAAAAGCATATAATCTAGACCAATCAAATTTATTTATAGCATTATTTGATGATGAAACTTTAGTATAATTTCCTTGATAGTCAGCTCGTACTCTCCATTTGCTGATATTGGCACCTAACGTACCACTAATATTTAAATTTCTTGAGGAGCCATTGTTCTCATGGCGGTTTAAATCCATATTTAGATTATAATCTACAAGGAAACCATTTATTCCATTATCCCATTGAGATTGTGGTAACCAATTAGAGTCACTATATTCTAAATAAGTCTTCGGTATAGTTAAATTTAAATTACCATCAGCTACATTTGCCTTAATAGTAAAACCGTTTAAAGCGCTGAAATCTGCACATTGTTTTTGATGCCAAGTTTTAATTTTTTCTTGAGTATTTTGTGTTAAACCAAGTTTGTGAATTGATTGAATAGGAAAACAAATATCTGTTTTATTTGAGTCTGTCTCATTTGTATAGAATAAAATGGATTGTTCTTCATTCCCAATTTTTTGATTGTTGAGAAAAATATTTAATAGATAATCACCTGGCATGACATATTCAGAATCTTTAAATCTAGATAAATCTATATTATTTCTATCAATTGAATCGAGTACGTCTGTATTAAATTCAATTGCTTCTACACTAAAACAATTGACCATACTCAATAGTAGAATAATTACTACTACGTTATGTTTAGTTTTTTCCCTATTAATCATAGTTAATTTCATCAAATTATTATTCTCAATAAAATCATAAATGTTGTTTTAGAATGTAAATATTTATATGCAATATAAATTTATTTTATTTTTCTTTAAGTGATTAAATAGTAATGCGAGTGACTATTAAATATATAAATAGGGGTATTAACTACCCATAATGAAGATTCATTATGGGTAGTTATTATGATTTGTTTAATAATGCATTAATTATGCAAAAATAGATTTATGGATATGCAAGTGTAAAGTTTGCTACACTGCTAAATTCTCCAGGGGTAACTTCTCCTGTTGCTGAACTACCTTGTAAGTATGCAGAGAACACTAATTTGTTATTACCATTTAATAAGCTACGTGCTGCTGACGGTGTACCTAATGTAATTTGTGTACCACTACCATCAGTAACGACAACACCGGCTCCTTTAGCACTGCCTGTCACACCAAGAAGCTTATTGTTAATGGCATCTTTAGTACCATCAAATGTAATAGTTACATTTTTCTTCGTTGCAGTATCACATTTTTCTAACTCAATGGTAAAATTACGAGGTGTTGAGTTTCCTGCATTTGAAAGTAACACGCTTGAAACTTGCCCAAGATCAACCGTTTGATTTGAGCTTTCTGGTGCGATAGAGCATGGCGAATCAATAATTGATCCAGTAAAAGTTACACTACCAGAGCCTTGCTCTTTTGCGATCGTCGTTGTTTCTGGTTCAACGGCTGATGCGCCAAATGCAACAATACTAGTGGTTAAAGCTAAAGATGATAAAAATTTATTCAATTTCATGTTTCTTCCATTAGTTAATATTTAAAGTAGCAATAGATAAAATAAATCAAGTTGCTTATAGTGGGCTGCTATATGAAATGACATATAGCAATAATTAAATTGAAAATAAGGTGTTTTCATTCCTTTATTTTTTTCATTCCTTTGTCACCTTCATATTTCCTTATCCCGGTTAAAATATTAACTGCTAGATTGAATATTTGTTTAATTAAAATTACTTAAATATTAATAATTAAGGATAAAAAAGGTCTTTTTTAATATTTTTTCATTTGAATCAATGAGTTGCATGTGTTCTTAAATGATCTTAAATATATATTTTATGATTTTATTACGTGGTTGGTATTTGTTTTTTAGAGGGTGATAATATTGATGTAAATTATTTTCTTGTTTTCTCATGCGTCATGATTTGCGAGTATCTATATGTTTTTTTATTTAAGTAAATTTAATTTAAATAAAAGAAATATATATTGTAATGTATAACTATGAATCATTATTAAATCTATCTCTAAGTAAGAATAAATTAAAAATAGTTATTCTTATCTTGGCTGGTTTTAACAACACCTAATAAAACCCAAATATATTTTGATTAGGGAGTTAATGATAATGCTTCTTATATGCTTCTTATATAAAGTATGAGAGGATTAAAGTAGATAATTTAAATATTGAAAAGATTTAAATTATTAAATACACTCGTAAAGAGTATTTTTGGAGGGGTTATGAGTGAAATACAGCAAGTTATTTTTGATGGAATGATTCTTTATGACAAAGAAGCAGCCAAGATTACAAACTTATTAGATACAAAAAAAGTCGCAACATTGACTGTACCTGCAAATGAATGTTTAGCGATTGTATTGAAAAATTCACCTGATGTAACAACTCAGAAACAATTATTTCATGAAGTTTGGGAAGTTCATGGTATTCCAATAAATTCGAATACTTTTTATCAGAATATCTCAATCATAAGAAAGGCGTTTAAACAAATAGATTATACACCTGATGTTTTGATTACAATACCACGTCGTGGCATTGTAATATCAAAAACGATAGAGCTTCAAAAAGTTATAAATCATCATTTTGAAGAAGATGAGTCATTATCAGTTTCTAAACCACCTACTGTTCAGGAGAATATCACTAAAAAGAATAAAAGGTATTTTAACCTATCCATATTTTTTTTGTTATCAATACTATTCTTAACAATAATTTGGTTTTCCTATGGCAGTATAAGTAAGACTACATCTCCTTTCTACAGCTATAAATATATAGATAATTATAATGGTTGTAATATGTATGCTAATGAAAGCTACTCACAGGAATTTATGGGAAAAATATTAAAAACTATTGGTGGAGTAACTTGTTATAATCATGAAATGTTATATCTTTCAGTATATTCCAATTTGCCAAGAATATCATTAATTAAATGTGATGATGTTATTTACTCATCTAAAAGTATATGTAGTTCCTATTATTATTATTTAAAAGATAATCTCAAATGAAACGAATGTTAATTCCTGTAATATCACTTTTTTTATTTATATCATCAGTTTTTATCTACTTTAATAGTTATAAAAAAAATATACCAGACCTTAATTGCTACGCTCAAGTCAGATATGGTTATTTTAATGATAAAGAATTTGATGTTATGGATACTGGAATAGGTTTTATGTTAGAGAATGGGGAGGGTACTATATCTTATTCGGCAACTTTAAAAAAAGATAATTCTGTTTTTAATATAAAGCGAGATATAAAAGTAACTTATAAAGTTACTGATAATAACTCTTATTTAATGACTGTTTCTGATATTAAAGTTTCTCCTTTAGATAATCTTCCAGACAATTTATCGTATGCTTATATGTATGGTTATACAAGGGAAGCAGGGGGATGGTTTAATGTTAATGTTAAGGAGAATGGACCCAATAGCTATATTATGTATACTACTACAATCCCTCAATTTTTTTGTAAGAAGACATAATATTTTCATCAATTAGTATTTAAGATATCTTAAATTTTCTAAAAAATTATTATTTAAAGTTTATTCACATGTTAGCGCTGTAGTTCATCTATATAATTGTCATTATATATTAGATAATGACAGGAATAACTTGTGATAAAGTATAATGTTAATGAAGAGTTTGTTAGAGCGAGTCAAAGGGTTAATGATATTAATAAACTTATCGGATTCTTTCTTAAAGATATCAGAAAAAGTAATAACCTTACAGGAGAAGAAATTGCTAAAAAACTTGATATTAGCCAACAGCAATGGTCTCGTTATGAAAGAGGCGTTAATAAATTAAGTTTAGATAAGCTATTAGTTATCTTATTGATATTAGATGTGTCACCTCATGAGGTTCTTGATTATCTTTTCGATTATATAGCAACTGAAGTTAAAAAAGAAAATGCATTAGATGCTATGATATTTACTTAATATTATTTAAGCTTATTATAAAAGCGGATAAATAACTGCTCCGCTTTTATTAATAAACATTAAGGTATATCTAGAATTTTTTTAATTTATTTTTTATAGTTAATGATAGGTTATATTAATCGTCATAAACTATTTTTAAATAAATTTAAGAGAATAATTTTTCAGTAATTGGCATATTGGCTAGCTTAGGCTTTTTCTTCTATAATCAATAATGATAATTCAATATTATTTTTATTTTCTACAATCAATCTTTTAGCCTATTTTATATTCATATTATCGGTTGTTAATCCTAATTTAATGAAAACTATTTGTCATATTTAGAAATAATACTAGTCGTATTGAAGATCTGAGAGGCCAGGCGCGACAAAAGTGATGGCCGTTATTATAAATAACAAATAACTCTAATCCATCGCCATTATAGCGGATATAATCACTCTGTTTCGGCTTTGTAGCGTTGATCTCTTTTACTGGTTTGTCTTGCCATTTTTGATGTTCCATTGTTCTTAGGCACTTCAAAAACTATAAAGGTTAACGAGGTGCCTATCAAGGTGCCTAAGATGATTGGATTTAATTAGGTGACATCAGACTGCGCAGGACATAAAAAAGCCCGCAACTCATTGAGTTAGCGGGCTTTTCAGTCTTCTTTGGACGTCCTTAGAAGATAATTTGGTGGGCTGGCGGGAGTTGAATTTAATATCTATATTATTGATTTTTAACTATATTTATTTTTACTGAAAATTATATATAACTAAACGTATAACTACAAGTTTATGCTATAAACATTGAGTGGAAATAAATAGAGAGTAGAGCTACGCAGAAAAGTGAGCCTTTTAACGGTAAGTTTAGTGTGATTTTTGAAAAAGAAAACAGTTAGTCATAGTAGCTTGATGCAGTTATTGCCTCAAGAGGTATTGAGAAAAATTATTATCTAATATTCATAATTTGAAAGCAGTGTTGAAGTATTAAATATGACATTTACTGATAATCCATCCTTTTGATAACTATCGCAAGTTATCGGCCTGTTCTATTAGATTTCTGGCTATAAATCAGTAACAATAGTTCCATTATTTTTACTGATGTAAGTAATGGAACAATGGCTAAAAAACCGAAAGAAATCAAATCTGAACCGTTAGAAGTTATCCTGTGGAAAGCCGCTGATAAACTGCGTAAGAATATTGATGCAGCAGAATACAAGCATGTTGTGCTGGGATTAATATTCTTGAAGTATATTTCTGATTCGTTTGAGTCTCACTATGAAAAGCTTAAAGCGGGTCAAGGCGAGTTTGCAGGTGCAGATCCCGAAGATAGTGATGAATATCTTGCCTATAATGTGTTCTTTGTGCCTGAAAAAGCACGTTGGACAAATTTACTCAATAATGCAAAACAGCCTAATATCGGTAAATTGGTCGATGACGCTATGGAAGCTATCGAAGAAGATAACCCGCAATTAAAAGGGGTATTACCGAAGGTTTACGCACGTCAAAACCTTGATGCAACGGTACTTGGCGAGTTAATTGACCTTGTGGGAGATATTGCACTGGGTGATGCTAAATCACGCTCTGCGGATGTACTAGGTCATGTTTTTGAATATTTCTTAGGTGAATTTGCGTTAGCAGAAGGTAAACAGGGCGGTCAGTTCTATACAATGTCATATTCACCGTGTTCTAACAAAGTCCATCTTCAAGAATCTAGAAAAATTGTTACTTTTTCATAGGTCTTAACTCCTCAAGTTCCTCCGGTACTTCCAAGATTACATTCTCATCGGCTGTTAATACGCCACCATCTTTATAGCCGTAGGTTGGCTCATTAAAACTTGAACTTAGTAAGCTCTGTCGCTGCTTCTGGATTTCTTGAAGGGCAAGTCCCATATCCTTTGGACAAGGTGACCGTCCCCACCAGTTCAAAAGCAGTTCTATTTTATGCTTTGGTGGTAAGTCTTGCAGAATGCTATTCATTAGAGTGCAGCATGCAACTTGGTTGGTGAATCCTTGGTAATCTCCCATTGAGTTTGGAATGATGTGATCAATAGATGCATCACACTCAAGAAGCGGCTTTCTACAGTAAAAGCAAAAGCCACCTTGCCGGTGAATCAAAGTGCTTAGCTTCATATTATTACCCTCGTGCGTTGAAGTAGTAATATCAGATTAATGCAAAATGAGCGATATATCCCGTGGTGATATAGACTGCATTTGGTGATAGTTCTGTCTTTTGAGCAGAGCCATCATGAAAGATCCACGTTTAGTCGCATTTGGGGAAAGAATCCGCCAGTTAAGAAAAGAGAAAGGATTGTCTCAGGAGGCCTTGGCCGATCTTGCAGGGATCGACCGAAGTTATATGGGGCATATTGAGCGTGGTGATCAGAACATTACACTCACAAAAATCTACCAAATTGCTGAAGCCCTAGATATATATCCACATGAGCTGATTCGTTAGAATTAAATATCGCCGTTAAGACGTTAACTAAAATAGCAGCTCAGTCTGGTTTCAGTCATTTCGACTATTGTAGAATAAATAGATCCAAGAAAATCTTTCATTTCTTCAGTCAGCATAGAGCTATCTACTCCTGGTTGTGCTACCGAAAATTCAAAGCTAACGTCGGAGTATTTTAATGCTTTCTTAATATCGTCAATATCAGAAGAGTTTCCCTTATAAAATCTTAATCCAGTCAACACGCCATTTTTGTTTCTGCGCTCCATGTGTTTGAGTAGCTCCTCTGGACGCCATTTATACCTTAGTGAAACTAAAGCTTGGCCACAGACCTCATACAAATCCGACAACCTTGCCCCTGAAGCTTCTTTGGAATATTTGCAGTGGACTAGTTGAAATCGGATGTGGTCATCATCAATAAAGATCGCGATTATGTCTGCGCTTTCTCCAGAATTATCATCATTAAAAACCACTTTCGCCCCATCATTGGCAAGTTTTCTCATCATGTATTCCTGTATCGAATTTTTCCTCTTGGTACTACTCTTGTACATAGATTCAATTGTAAAATTGACATCTTGCCAATCGAGTTTATTAATTTGATTATTAGGAATTCGGTCAATTACATGATCGCCGTAGTCGGTATGTATGCAACCTGATATAGTACTTCCATTTAGTAGGAACATAGTTGGTGGATTTTCTTCAAAAAACTGCTTCAAGGATATGGAGTTGTTCTTTATACCGTCAACTCTTATTTTTGAGTCATCAAGTCCAATAACCCGGTGGCCTTTTTCCCCTCCAAGCTGCATTTCAAATGTAACTGTTTCCCCTAAAATATTTAAAGAAAATTCAGCTCTGTCTTTATTACAGTAAGTATTTCTTATTTTGCATTCTGACAGCATTACTGACTTTGAGTTCGGCAGTTCCACAGTAATTTTGTGAATCCTCAAATATAGATCTTCAGACCAATCCGTCGCTAGTATAATCACATTTTCAGGGAAAGACTCAATCTGGGTTTTTGATGCAGAGTCTTCCAACAATTGATTTGAATCTATGGCTTCGTCCGTAATCATCTTTCCTATAGATAAACACCATGACTTCCATTCTTTTAAATCTGCTAATCGAGCTGGACTCCAGATTTTACCTTTAACTGAGGCACCAACACTGACGGGGAAACCATCTCTAAATCCAATACCAACAAAATCGGATTTTTGACAACGCTTACCTTCCTTCCATTTCGTAAGTTCAGTAGTTACATCAGCACCACTTAGCCTAGAATACCTGTGAAGATGATTCGCTGGCTTAAATATACCCGCATGAACAATACTAAGTCTTTTGATTGAATTAAAGGACCGAAACACACAATCACCTTTGATCGGCATTGGCTTTTCTTGGGTAATAGCTTCTACTAGATAGTCAATATCAAGCCGCTTTTCCGAATGTCCGATATATAAAATATTCGTATCTCGATCAAAATGCATGACTATCAAATCCCACTTTTGATCTCGCATTTTATCGCTTCTGGCCCACTTCACTTTATCTCTTCTTTGAGTAGTGAAGTAAAAGACATTCTCCAGTTCGTTGAAGAATGGCTGTGAAAGGGAATAGTGATTGGTATTAAAGGCATCTTTGAAGTATTTCCATGAAACCTTTTTCGCCTTAAAGCAAATACAGCTGAGAGCTGGGTAGATCAGCTTAGGGTTTAGTTCAATATCGGGTGAGTCAAAACCAGATATTGGCTTGCACCCTTGAAGGAATGTAAGTAAAGACTCTGCTTCGGATTTCTTAGCGTCAGCGACTTCACTTATAACCTCTTCCCAGCCAGAGCCCTCTTGGAAAAGATTTTCTAACTCTGTTGACATTTTTTCTTCGGCGTAATTTACGATGAAAGTGGCGTCACCAAGGCCGTGTTGTGTTCGAGTGAATCTGCCGATAAATTGAAGTAGCACCGAAATAGACTTATGTACACCGTGTACAGCAGCTATTTTGAGATTTGGATAATCAAAACCTTCTTTGAGCATATCTACGCATACAATAATGTCATACTTGTCTTTCTTTATTTCATCAATAATTAATTTTCTTGATTTTACACCCGAGTGAACCAAGACAACATTTCTTTCAGTGCCTGTGATAGTGGGTAATTATATACAACCTTTCCCTCTATTGGTTGTCTATCATTTCTGTAAGGAGTTGCTGTGAATTGAACTATCTTTGAATTATTGAATACAGACTTTAATTTCTGCCATTCGGATGCTGCAATATGGTGCGCTTCATCAAAAAACACATGGGAAAACAGGCCTGAAAATTTTTGAATGATTTCATCTGGAGAACGAGCAAAGAATGCCGGTGTGGATATTACAACTTCAGACTCAAGAATTACATCAATATGTTCGTGCTTGCTTATTGTTTTGTTTAAAACTAAAACATTAGGATATGGTGCGTCTTCGGGGATGATATTAAGAGTTTTAAGCATTCCCCATGTTTGAAACTTTTCAGATATCTGTGATTTAAGATCAATGGTGGGAGCAATAACGAGTGTCCTTTTTGCTTTATCGGCTAGGGTCAAGCACAGCATTGTTTCCGTTTTCCCAGTCCCTGTAGGCAGAACAACTGTCGCAACATCATTTGACAAAGACCAATGAGATAACAGCGAGTATATTGCACCCAATTGAGCAGGGCGAAGTCCATTACCTGAGCTATTTCTGGAGGTTATCTTTACATCTTCAAGGTATGACTCTGATGAGCCAACTATTTGGGATATTGAGCTTTTAACTTTAAATTCTTTTCCAGAAATCCCGATATTACCTTCAATATCTGCAATAAATTGAACCCCAAAAGGACTGATAAGTTGGTATTTTCTCCCTTTAATATGGGAAGCTCTAAACTCCCACACACCTTCTGGTATCGCCAATTTGGATAGAACCCCTATGGGAGTCCTATTTTTCTGGAGGAAGAGCGGCTTTTCTATATTTAGTCGCTCTATGTGTTCCAAAGCTAAGCTAGCTTGGCCACTAATCACATTCGAATTATTAAAATCCATTTAATTCCTCCAATATTTACGCAGAGAATATGAGATGTACCATCCCATCCAATCGTTCTTTAGTCTTTTCCCAATTTGGCATTACCTGACCCATTAGTCGGTAAAAACGCTCGCTGTGGTTATGTTCGGCGATGTGGCAAAGCTCATGCAAAATCACGTAGTCAATACACTCACGAGGTGCTTTAACCAGGTGAGGGTTCAGGGTGATTCGGCCATTGGGTGAACAACTGCCCCATTGGGTTTGCATGGTCAGTATGCGCAGAGGTGGTCGTTCCTCTACCCAAAGGGCTTGTTCCAGCATCGCATCAAGGCGCTTGGCGAATGTTTCCTTAGCCCGCGCTTTGTACCAGTCTGTTAGTAGCTCTTTAACCTTTTCAGCGGACTTTGTTCTTACCGAAACTTCTAACTTACCGCGTAGCAGTTTCACACCTTGAACCTGCTCTGCCGATTCAATCACTTTCAGCAGGTACTGTTTCCCCAGGTAGTAATGGCTCTCACCACTGATGTATTGCCTAGGGGTGGTGAACTCAAGCTGTTTGCGGAAATCCCGAAGTTGCTCGTATATCCAGCGCCCACGCTTTTTAACAGCAGATAATACTGCTTCGCTCTCGGCCCCCTCAGGAGCCAATGCAATTACCCGACAATCGGGATGAACCTTGATTAATACCTTGCTTGTGGCTTGCGGGCGCTTAACTCGCTCAAACATAATCTGCTCGTCACCATAGCGGAAGCTCATGGTCTGACTTTGAGGTTTAATCGGCACATTCATCTGGTTATACCCATTCAAGCACCGTTCAACCCGACCCGAGTGATCTGAACAATCATCTCAACGATCTTCTTGGCCTGAACCATGCCGCCCCCAATGGCTTTGCATTCCTGGAACATGCGCGGCAGTAGCTTTTTACGAATGTCGGCTTCGATGTTCTGTGGATTGATGGAGTTTTCCGCGACAGAGGTTTCTACCGCCTGGTCAATTTCAAAGGCAACTTTTACCCACTTATCCTGAACCTGGCTGTCGAGCACTGCTAGAGCTTCCGGCAACACTTTCTTGAATACACCAAAATAAGCTTGAGCATGACGATTACCGGCAAACGCATCGGGTATGTCGTTCAAGCGTCTGTCTTGTACTTGCTCTTCAAATTCACGGAACAGCATGTACTGCTTCAATGGGTGGTCGAACAGTTTTTCAGCTTCCTCAATAGCTTGGCGCAGCAATTTTGAAAATGCTTCCTGAGCATAAGGGTCATCCCGTAGCTCTTGTTCAATCATGCGTGTCACACGGGTTTTGATGATGTCGGTTTCGTTGCGGGTTTTATCTTCGCTCCAGTCTTCCGGCTGTTGCTTTTGCCCCATCTTACCCACTTCATACACGCCACCGGGTTCTTTCACCTCAATACCCACCACATGCTTATCCAATAGCTTTTTCACTTGTTCGGCGTATTCGTCGTAGTCAATCCTCTCTCCGGCATCTTGCTGCACCAGTTGGCGCAGGCTGGAGAATTGCTTCACCGTTTCTTTGTAGTGACGACGATCCTGGTCACTAAAGCTCTTGTCTTCAAAGAAAGTGGCAGATTGCAACGCGACCTTCAAGCAGCTGGCGAAGGCCGTCAGGGCTTCGTAGAAGTCCTCTCGAACTTTCAGGTGCACGTCAACCAGCTCGCCGTCGCGATCTTCAATCTTTGGTACCAATACCTGGCGCAATTGCTCGATGTCGTTCTTATTCTTCACGCCATCGAATATGGCCCATAGCTGCTTATACAGCTGTGGCAGGCGCTTGTACTCGGTACTCATCTGGTTGTAGAGGTCGGCAATATCATTGATGTCGTAACCGCCCTGAGTGCGGGAAGCCAGATCCTGATATTTCTGAATGGTGGTATCCAGTTCAGCCAGAATGCCGCGATAGTCGATGAGCAAGCCAAACTTCTTCTTCGGGTGCAGGCGGTTTACCCGTGCGATCGCCTGGATCAGGTTGTGCTCTTTCAGCGGTTTGTCGATATACAAGACTGCGTTTTTCGGCTCATCAAAGCCCGTGAGCAGCTTATCGACCACAATGAGTATCTTCAGTGAATCATCTTTATCGAAGCGCTCGATAAGGTGTTTGGTGTAAGCCTGTTCATCCTGGCTTCCCACGTTGTCTTTCCACCATTGGGTCACTTCCGGTGTAGTGGCCTCATCTACAGCCGTATTACCTTCGCGGCTATCCGGCGGGCTCATCACCACGGCAGATTCAAACAAGCCAGCTTCGTCCAGATACTTTTTGTACTTGATCGCAGAGGCCTTACTGTCGCAGGCTAACTGGCCTTTCAAACCTTCGTCGATGTTCTTTACGAAATGGTTAGCAATATCCAGGGCAATCAAACGAATGCGGTCATCCGCACCGTATAGCTGGCCTTTCTTGGCAAACTTGCGCTTTAGGTCAGCCTTTTGCTCGTCTGAAAGCCCTTCGGTAATACGCTCAAACCAACTGTCGATGGCGCGTTCATTCACATCTAGGTCGGGAATGCGCTCTTCATACAGAAGCGATGTCACCGTCTGGTCTTCCACGGCGCGTTGCATGGTGTAAGCATGCACAATGGGGCCAAACTTATTGGTGGTTTTGTCGTCTTTTAACAATGGTGTACCAGTGAAGGCGACAAAGGCGGCATTAGGCAGCGCCTGCTTCATACGGATATGGTTTTCACCACCCTGGCTGCGGTGGCCCTCGTCGATCAGCACAATGATGTCAGAGCTGTTGTTTACACACTCCGGCATTTTGGTTGCAGTATTAAACTTTTGAATAAGCGAGAAGATTATCCGCTCAGTGCCTTTGCCAATCTGTTCAGCTAGGCGTTTGCCTGAGGCGACCATCGCTGCTTCTTTGTCTTTTTTACCGGCCAGCTCGCCGCCAGAGGCAAAGGTTTTGCTCAGTTGGGTTTCCAGGTCTACCCGGTCGGTCACCACAACAATACGGCATTGCTTCAGGCTTTCGTGCAGGATTAGCGCCTTACTTAAAAACACCATAGTGAATGACTTACCAGAACCCGTGGTGTGCCAAATCACACCGCCTTCACGGCCACCAGTGCTACTTCGGGTATTGATGCGTTCAATCAGGCGCTTGATACCAAATACCTGCTGATAACGGGCAACGATTTTGCCAGCCTTTTTATCGAACAAGGTGAAATAACGGGTCATCTCCAGCAACCGGGCAGGGCTTAACAGACTGATCAGTAATTGATCCTGACCAGTCACAGCAAGCTCCCCCGCGGCGGTCAGGCTCTGGTACCAATCCAGGTCTTTTGCCGGACGGTGGCTGAATAGGCCTGCTAACTGTTCATCTTTGAGTCTTTTGTTTTTGATGGCGTACATCTCAGCATCAGAGATGTCTTCTTCACGCCAGGCGGCCCAGAACTTAGCGGGTGTGCCACAGGTGCCATAGCGGCCTTCGTTGCCGTTTATGGATAACAACATTTGGCTATAGGAGAACAGTAACGGGATTTCGTCATGGCGCTGGTTACGCAGGCTTTGCGAAATGCCTTCGTCAATGGTGGGGCCCTTTTTCGTATTGCCATCTGGGCGTTTCGCCTCAATTACAACCAGAGGAATACCGTTCACAAAGCAGACAATATCCGGTCTGCGGTTTTCCACGCCGCCCGAGCGGGTAACGGTAAACTCTTCGGTGAATACAAAGCTGTTATTGGCTGGGTTTTGCCAATCAATTAGCGCAACGGTCGGGCTGGCCTTTTTGCCATCCACAAACTCAGTGACGGAGATACCATACAGCAGGTGGTTGTACAGGCGTTCGTTAGCCGTTAACAATCCTTCGTTAAGCGCCGGGCTGCACACCTCTGCGATCAGGTTGTCGATAGCCTTTTCAGAGAGCGGATAGCTTTTACCGGCAAAGATGAAAGTGCGCTTTTGAAGCTCACTTCGCAACACCTGGCGTAAAACCACTTCATCGGCCTTACCACCACGGGCAGCTAACGCGAGTTCAGGAGAGAGGAACGACCACCCGAGGTTGGTCAATAACGTCAGAGCCGGTAACTTGGCACTGTATTCTTCCTGAAATTTGGGTGTGTATTGTGTCATTCGTTATCTCTCTTCAACCCCTGATACCCGAGGTGCAGTAAGTTCATCGACTGAGTACCGAATCGCTGTCATAACCTGGGGGGAGATGTTTAAAATAATCTTTTGAGCCTGGCTTTGATTTGTATTGAAAATCCCTAAGCCCCCTAATGTCGAGTTTCGTAGTCAGTACACAAGGGTTGTCGCCACCTTTGACATAAAGCATTGTTTTACTCTCAGTTTTGGTTGGTCTCAATACGCAAGACCCCCCATATTGCGAGGTATTTGCTTGAACTGTGTAGCAATGCAGATCCCGGACAGCGGACTCCAGAATATGTTGATAGTAATTTGTGTCTTTATTCCAAACACATGCAAATAGAAGATCTATTTGTGATTTGAATAAAACTCTGTGGGTGATGTCTGATAGTTCGAAGCAGTTGTATGTCGCAAATGACAAACCACGCCACGATACTTTGTGGTAATAGGCATTTTGCTTGAGTACAAGATTGCCAGGCTTAAGCCGTACTGCTTCTAAAAGCTCTAGTTCGGCAGGAGCATAATGATTTTTTACGCGAGCTGTCATTACACAGGACTTGTACTTGCCAGACACTCTAAATGGTAGCGCTTCTATGATCAAATTATATGCGACGTCATTCGATACCCAGTGTTCAAGTCCGAAAACAAGACCAATTTGATGTCTACGTGAAAATGACACCATAAACGGAAGCCAACTTACAGGTATGGCCACTTCAGGCATCACCAATAGATCCGCTTTCTCATAAAGAGCCGAATTTAGGATGCTATAAAGGTCCTCCTGACGTTTAAAGCTAAGGTTTGGCTGTCGATCTCGACGGACAACACTACTGATATCCTCTTCATTTACTCTAAGATTTGCGATTGCCAAGTTAATCTGGTCTTTAGACTCCTTGTCAGAAACCGATAGGCTGGATTTAACAATTCCAGCGGTGTCTGCATCTTCAGATGTAAAATCAACAGGAAATTCGTGCCCAAAGAATCGATTCTTATAGGCATCTATAGTTTCTGTTAACCAGCCATTCAAATCATTCTCGGTGGCGAGATGTTTTCCCAAATGAAAGAGCTGCCATTCGTCGAAGTGTATAAAACGGGGCGAATGAGTAAGTTTGTTCTCATCTAAAGAGACATTCTCATTGCTTGTGAAATCATTCTCTAAAGTTAGATCAGATTCTTGACTAGAGTAGTTAGCCAGTGGCCAAGCGACGAGATGGTGGCGAATTAAGTTTGAGCATCTTAACTGCCATGCAAAATGATGGATATCAGATGCATATGTAATCAATTCATTTAACTCTGATTTATGCTTATGAAATGCACTGGTATGAGGAATAGATGGCCAGAAGAAACCAGAAAGGTTCTTTATATCCAACAGCCCGGTGGTAATTGCCAACGCAATCTGGTTGTATAAATGAAGGTCTTCATTTAGCTTCTTAGTAAACCGATCGGAAGGCTTCCTAGAGTTTGGCATAATGCCAATAATCTTGTTTATTTCGGCTTCAACATACTGATAAAAGAAAGAAGCAAATCCGTAATTTCTGGTAATTACCGAGTATTGGTAGAGTTTTTCCCATAAACGGAAAAATTGAAGTGCGTTCTGTCCCTTAAAGAACTGCTTCAGTTGTGGAAGAACCACATCTCTATTGTTTAGTTTGCAAAGTCGATGAGCCGTTATATGGCTGGATAGATACTTTGCTAGTTCTGTCTCATTTTCAGCTAGTCCAACAATACTGCGTAACTTATTGGCAGACCCATCGTAGAGTACATCGTATGCAAATCTGTCGAGTTCTTTGTCAATATGATCACTTGGCAAAAATTTGAATGCGCTGCTTCTTTCATCAAGCTCTTGCTTAAAGACCTCCAATCCGGCGCGGCTATGCTCCCTATCAAAGAACTGCAATATGAGCTTATCTTGCTGCATTGGCAACGTATTGTCAGCAACTGATATTACATATTCGGTATTATCACCGATTGCTGTGAGCACAGAACTTAAATAATGATTTACAAATGATGGTATTGGGTTTTCTACATCAAACTTAGGACGTTTGAAGACCATTATAATGTCATCGACATAGCGACCATAATAGGCAGGCCTAACATCGTCACCAATAGAAAAATCAAATTCTGAAAGATACCAGTTGGCGATGATGGATGCTGACGCCATACCGATAGGCAAACACTTTTTATCTTTGCACTTAATATGAGTTTGCTTGATTCTAGGTGCGATAACTTGCTGGTAACGCGTGTAAATTGCTTCCAATGCAAGGTTAAGCTTTAACGCAAACTCTGTGAGTTGGGCATTGTTTGAATAGTGATTTTCAATTTCAGCTTCAATGTTTTCAAAATCTAAATCCACATGATAGAAGTATGATTTCAAGTCGAGCGATAAAAGTGCCACATCATCGCCATTCTTAGATACTTGAGTTGCAACCTCTAAGGCCTGATCGCGCCATTGGTTGTATTGGTCGATATACCGCCTGAAGACCTCTTGGCCGGAAAGGTCACTATCTTTTGAAAAGTTAAGAGCCGAGGAGTGCATCCGATTTCCATAGCTGTCCTTGCTCATGCCTTTCTCAAGAGCAGGGCCAACAAACAGACACCACAGCATTTCAATGATATGGATTTCTACCGGAGCATTGATGAAGTAGTTAACTTTGGAAACCTGATATTGCTCAGAATCACGGACATTACTAATGAATAATCCTGTATTCTGGCTTGGTTTGTCTTCGTTGCGCTCTACAAGCTTTGGTAGCAAGTGGTAGTTAATACTTTTCAGCCAATCCTTGAAATACTTTTGGTTACAAGGGTTTTCTTGATCAACGACCTCTATTATGGATTCAAACACCTCATCCAGTTCAGTGTGGCAGGTCTCGAACTCTGCCACTCGTTGTTTAAGAAACAGATTAAGGTTCTCATGGTATGCGTAGCTCTTAACGAAGAGGTACGCTTTCCTAATATGATCAATATTCAAATCCATAAATGACTCTCCTTATACCAAAACTCTTCGCTTGCCCGTCAACAACTGCTGCATCAGGGCTTTTTTCTCTTGCTTTAAGGCATCGAGCTTTTGTTGCAGAGCGGTGATTTCCTCATCGGCGGTGGATAGGACTGCTGCAATTTTTTGTTGTTCTTCCAGTAATGGACAAGGAAACTCCATCTTTTCAAAGTCCTTTTTGGATAGCTCTAAAAATGTGGAACCAGACGCTTTTCGAAGTAACGCTATAGAGTTATAGGCGAGCAAGTAATATATGAAATTAACATCAAATGCCTTCGTCGGAATGATGTTTTTAAACCCTTGGTTTGTACATATCGGCCCAGAGGAAATGGACAAGGCACCAATGGTTGCTCGCGTACAAACCATCAAACTACCAGCGGGTAATATCGTGGCTGAGCTATTTTGGACCCCAGCTTCACTAATGGTCCTAGTCGTTGCGCGGACGAATCTAGACTTCAAAGCCGTTACGTCTGTTGGCGTTAACCAATGAATATCGCCATCCCAATATTCTTTGGTGTTTGTATCAGGTGTACCACCAGATACAACTTTCCCCATCTGAGAAAGTGTGGTGATTTTCCACTCCCCACTAAACCTAACCCCATTCTTATCCAGCAGGCGCTTCTTACCCGTGAGCAGTTGTTGCATCAGGGCTTTTTTCTGCTGCTGGCTATTGGCCAGCAGTTGTTCGGTCGTGGTGATGGCCTTATCCCAGGTGGAGAGAGTTTGGGCGATTTTCTTTTGTTCGGGGAGTGGGGGCGAAGGTACTCTCAGTTTTTTAATATCAGAAATATTAATCCGAGAAACCGTTGAGCCGATTGATAACCTTGAAATGTCAGACTTGCATTTCTCAGTGGCCAGAACAAGAGATAAAAAAACAGGGTCAACTTTTTCGGTTTTAGGGCGGAGCATCACCATCCGTTGCCCCATGCATACCTTAAGCTCTCTAGGAACTAAACAGCTTTCACCAGCAGGTGCTTCGCGTGTAAACAGCACATCTCCGTGAATAGGAACTGCTCTTTGTGTCCATTCATCATAGCCCGCCTGAGTTGTATACTTCATGTCATCCATGATGAGCTGCCCATTTCTTACATTACTTGTTCTGACGACAAGGAATTCAGACTTATCAACGTATGGAGCAGTTTTGTGTTCGCAATCAACGATCGTGCACAAACTTTGAATAGATTTAGCTTCGATATCACTGTAAGGCATATTCCAACTCCTCCAGATACTTGGCCATCTCGATTTCCAGCTCGGTCAGTTGCGCCTTCAACTGCTCTCGTTCAGCACGCACCGCCATTAGGTCGATTTCTTCCTCTTCTTCAAAGGTATCGACATAGCGTGGGATATTTAGGTTGTAATCGTTTTCTTGGATCTCTTTCAGGCTAGCAAGGTAAGCGTATTTATCGACGTTTTCTCCTGCTTTGTAAGTAGCGACGATCTTAGCAATATTCTCCTCACTGAGTTGGTTCTGATTTTTACCAGATTTAAACTCGCGTGATGCATCAATAAACAGGACGTTGTTATCTACTTTTTCTTTTTTGAAAATCAGAATTGCTGCGGGAATGCCTGTACCATAAAACAACTTCTCAGGTAGGCCAATCACGGCATCCAATAGGTTTTCATCAATCAGTTTTTGGCGAATTTTACCTTCACTGGAGCCACGAAATAGTACTCCATGAGGCACAACTACCCCCATGCGACCTGTCTTAGGTTTTAGCGTTTCAATCATATGTAGGATAAAGGCGTAGTCACCCTTGGTTTTCGGCGGTATGCCACGGCGAAAGCGGCTGAACTTGTCGTGTTCAGCTTCGTCATGGCCCCACTTATCCAAAGAGAAGGGGGGGTTGGCAGTCACAATGTCAAACAGCATCAGATCGCCATTTTTATCCAGCAACTTGGGGTTGCGGATGGTGTCGCCCCATTCAATTTTGTGGTTGTCTTCGCCGTGCAGGAACATGTTCATTTTGGCCAGCGACCAGGTGGAGCCAATGGCTTCTTGTCCGTACAGGGCGTAGTTTTTACTGCCGTAGTTTTTGCGAACTTTGCTGCCACACTTCATTAATAATGAGGCTGAACCACAAGCAGGGTCACAGATACTGTCGCCCGGTTGCGGGTCTAATAACTCGGCGATGAGATCCGAGACTTCTGGCGGGGTATAAAACTCACCGGCTTTCTGGCCACCACTGGCGGCGAAGTTTTTGATCAAATATTCGTAGGCGTTACCGATCACATCCAACGTTCCAACACGGCTGGGTTTGAGGTTCAGCTCGGGTTTGGCAAAGTCTTCCAGCAGGTGACGAAGAATGGTGTTCTTTTGCTTCTCTTCACCCAGTTTGTCGGTGTTAAAGCTGATGTCCTGGAACACACTCTTGCCAGCGTCTTTCAGCTTGGTGCCGTTGGCTTCTTCAATGGCATGCAGCGCCTGGTCGATGCGTTCGCCGTTTCCGGGTTCATGACGGTGTTCGTACAGGGCGTAGAAGCTGGCCGCTTTGGGCAGTACAAACCGCTCATTTTTCATCATCTCTTCGATGAGTTCCGGCTCATCGCCGTACTCGGCCTTGTAGCCATCGTAGTGATCCTGCCATACATCGGAGATGTATTTGAGGAACAGCATGGTCAGGATGAAGTCTTTATAGGTATCGGCGCTGATGGTGCCACGGAAGGTATCACAGGCATTCCACAGCGCTTTGTTAATGCTGTCTTGGTTAATTTTATCGTTACGGCTCATGGCTGTATCGTTCATCCATTGTTTCCTTTTAGTGGGGCCAATTAGTGGCTGGCCCAGTTCAAGTCTTAAATTTGCTGTGCTGGCTGTTTAGTGGCTATGCGTCTGGTACAAGTCGTTGGCGATTGCGCCCATCATGCGCTCACCGTTGTTTACTAGCCTCTGTATCAGCCTTTGCTCTTCACCCAACGTGTTGGCCATCGCAATGATTGATCGCTGCTTGGCAAGTGGCGGAACAACTACTGGGGCATCTTCCAGCACACTGCGGCGAATACTTTTTGTTAAGGTGCCTTCAGCATTCTGCTCAAAATATCGCTGAGCCGGTACCTGATTCAGTAGCCAAACCATAAATTCAGGCAGGATTTCTTTCTTCTTCAGGCTGATTACAAAAAAATGTGGTGCGGCAACGGCCTGTTTACCTGTGGTGGCCAATAACTGATCCACCTGTACGGCGTAGTTATGGCTGCCACGTGCGGCCACTAAAATATCACCTGTAGTGAGGTAGTCGGGTTCGCGCTTGCCGGGAAGCGTGGTTTCCAAACAGTCTGACCAGCGAATCCCTTTGGTTAGCGAGACATCCTTCATCTGAACCGCGACCACGGCAGAGCCTGGCACTTCAGGAATTTTGCCCCGAAATGGATAGCCTGCATTGATGGTTGCTATCTGTTTGAGCTTCAAACCTTCACCTGTTCATAGTCAATGATGCAGAAATATTCTGTTGATCCTGGTTAAATGTCAAGCTAAAGTTGTTTCATCGCCTTTGATGCAAATAAACCTATCGAGGGCTTTTTGTTGATTATATGAAATACGTCATAGGTAATGATGCAAAAAAACTATCAAGGGTGTATAGGGTGCGATTCAATGTGGGTTCCTTACCAGTGTTCTCGGGTGAGACTGGCCATCAAGGGATAAGAGTTATTGAATACAGGAAAGATCATTGGGTAGATAATTTCCCTCTCATTTGGTCGCATGAACGCCAGTTTGATGCTCTGGAAATGAATTTATTCCTGGAGCACCGTTACAAGGGGCTGTATCGCGCTCCTAAACGAGCTGCTAGATCGAACCCATTGGCTGGTGTCTCTCTCAAGACGATGCAATCAATAGCAAACTCGCTGTGTATTTTTCTTAGTTGGCTCGCAGAGGAAAACGTTGATTGGCGCCAGGTTACTGCTCAGGCATCGACACAGCGTGCCAAGTATTGGCTCCCTGTTTATCGGTTTAGAAAATTTCTAATCGATTTGATCCAGGCAAAATCTTTAGGCCGCGATAGCGCCAATTTGTATATGACGCATGTTAGACAATTTTACGAGTGGGCTCGTCGTAGAGGGACTATAGAAAAACTGCCTTTTGAATATCAGCAGTTACATATTAAACGCAGCAGCGATCACTCAGATATTAACTCGATATTTTCTATGGCTCATCGTTCATCTGGAATAACCGTTCACACATCCGATCTAACGATACCGAGGAAATACCGACAGAAATCACTACCTAGTGACCAATTGTCTCCATATACCACTGAAGAGCTTAGCGCTCTATATGGCACTCAATACATCAAGTCTCCTGCAAGACGCCTGTGGATAGATCTAGCCCTTTTCACTGGTATGAGGGCTTTTGAAATTGCTCAGTTTTTGGATGTTCACGCAGTCGATCCATCAATAAGTGACGTAGCTTCATATCATGCAAACATCACAGGTAAGGGGAATAAAGAACGCCAGATACTAATACCGCGTACACTAATGCAACGATTGTGGCATTACAAAAATTGTGATGAACGAATACGTAGAGTTATGAAGTGGGAAGTGAAGAATGGAACGAATAGCGATAGGCCACTATTTATTAATCGTTCTGGATTAGGGATTTCTGAAAAGTCCGTTAGTAATACCGTCATCATTGCTCGCAAAGAGTTGTCGCTTGCTGGTATCGCTCTGGAGCGAAGCTTTCATGACTTACGGTCAACATATGCAACCAACCTTGCCAAGTACATGCTTGACAAAGGCTTAGAGCCTGGGTTCATCGAGTTTAAATTGATGGCGTTACTTGGTCATTCAAACTTCTCAACAACACGGAAGTATTTAAACTTCGCTCGTGCAGTGACCTTTGATAGTGAAATGAAAGGTTGGTCAGACACAATATTCGACGGCATCGATGTGCGGCTTGTTGGCGATTATCAGCACTTGCTAGGGAGGGATGATGACCAATCCTAGACAAAGGCTTTGCGATATATCTCCTACGTTAGAACAGGAGTTTATGGAGCTTCACTACAAAATCGAAAATGGCTCGATTAAGGCCAGCAAGGTTACAGTGAAAGGTTATCGTAATGGCCTTTTACAAGGAATAAAGGCCTGGCCTGAAGTGAGTGCTGATCACCTTGCTCATCTTCAAAATCATGGAGTGAAGTCACTCAGAGATCAAAAATATTGGCTTCATTTAGAAATCGCTGCATTTAGCAATTTGGAAAAGCAGAAGGCCGTTGCATTCACTCGGTCATTGGACTTCCTATATAGGCTTACTCATCCAGAAAACTACACAGGAAAACCAACCTTTGTTGCGGTTCATGGATCCTTGGTTGGTTTATTAGATATCTATCTGAAATCTGAGCTGCTTGGAGATTCAGTAAGAAGCGCAATAACGAAATTTGTTGACTCAGAAGCTTTATCTAAGGCTACTAAAGTAGCGGTTGTACAACAAGTTGTGAGCATCATTAAAGCGTTAGCATCTGATGAGAACTCTGATGTTATGGTGCTTCTAGAATCTGTGCTCGATGAGGGTCATCTGATCGAAGCAGGTATTAAGAAGCACAGGGTAATGCCTGTTAGATCACAGCTAAGGGCTTTTATTGAGGTTGTATATCCTGATCTTTTCTATAGACAAAAGCTGTTGATTGGCGGAAGGAGCCTGGATGTCACTGAACTCCATGCTACATCAAGAATTGCATTGATGCAGATAAAAGCACTTGTTGGAAATACTTACTATTCAGGCGAGTATGGGCATAGTTCGGGTGGGATTAAGGGGCGGCTATCATGCGCCATAAGAACAATTCTGAGATTTGTTAAGAAAGACGAATATTTTAAAAAGCTATTTATGGAAGTTGGCCTAGATGCTTTGGCTGCGAACGACTATCGCCCACTGAAAGATATTTTTCAATACTACAAGCAGTATGAGGCGACTTCGGTTGCAAATCTATACGAGCACTACTCTGGGGTGGAAGTTAGTCAGCGAATATTATTTCAAGATATTTTATGCTTTGAAAATGAGGGGGCAGGGAAAGTTAAAACCCTTGATATATCTTACATATCTGAAATTTGTTCAAAGCTTAGAGAAGATATCGTTCGTATTCATGAAGAAGAAACCGAACTTATTGGTCAGAAAAACTATGGGGCTGAAACCCTTCATGCCCGCTTCTCAAAACTAGTCAAAGTGTTTTCAAGCTATTGTAATAGGGGTGCGATAAAAGGTCTTGGTCTGAGCTTGCTATCTGCGAACGACGGTAATATTCAGCTTGATATTTTGTCCAGAATACAAGCGGATGTACTTACAAAATCCGTCTCAAGACGAACAGCTGAAGGTTATATTTCCGCTATCAGATGGCTTTGCGGAATAACTGGACAGAAATTTATTAATGCATATCGGGTAACTAGCAATAGGCATGCTGTGCATGCTTCGAGAATGAAAAGTTGTGATACATATACGTTGGATGAAGTACGGGAGCTAACGTTTCATATAGAAAAAGGAATTTTAAAGAATGACTGGCCATTGCAGGATAAGCTGGCCATGTATTTTGCAAGAATACAAATTAAGACGTGCTGGAATACATCTTCAATAGCTAAAATCGAGTGTTCGGATATTCAGCAAGTTGACATACCAACAAGCAATCGACCTATAACAATGCTTGTTCAAAAGCCCCGTAAAAGCTATCAGACAGACCATTTTAACTTTGACTATAAGTCATCACGATCCGCTATTCATGATTTGCTAACGGTGCGGGATACCTTAACAAGATCTACCAGGAGCAAGTATGCTGGATATGATAATTCAAGATTCCTATTTATTTATGAAGAGCTAGACCAACTTAAGACGATAAATTACAACGGTATTGTAGCCAGGATAGCCACGATTCTTATGGGGCTTGGGTGCTCGATAAAATATAACTCCGTAAAGCTTAGAAAAACTGGTTCTAATGAGGTCTATCGCCAGCTTTCAAAAGATTTCAGGAGATATAAAGATGCCTTTAAACATACATACCCTACCTTTATAAAAAACTATCAACGAGTCAATGAAGCATCTTCAAAAGCGACCCTTAGTGATGCAGCCAAAATTATGGAGCAGTATTTCAGTGGTAAGGAGCTATCGACTGAGATCAAAATTGTTACTGAATACGAATATGGCACTCAACTAACCCCGGTAGGAGGATGTAACGCGGAGAAAGGATCTAAAGAAGCGCACTATTATGCAAAGCAAAACAGGTTATTAGCGTCTAATAAAATCGACAGATGCGGTGATTTTATGGCGTGCATATGGTGTAAACACTACAGGGTTGTAGCTGATGCCGATCATGTCTGGCAATTGCTGTCTTTCAAAGATTATGTCCTAGGTGATATGCAGGGGGCTATCGCGCATTTTTCCGATGTTAGCCTGCAAAAGCAGGCTCATCGCGCTTTATCTGAAAGAGTTGATGTGATCATATCTAGGCTAAAAATTACAAATTCTGATCAGGTTAGTTTGGGGCGGACATTGTTTAAAAATAACGGTCTGCATCCAATCTGGAACTTTGCCATATCTGATATCGCAGGTGTTATATGAGCATTTCCTTCGTACTTTCAGAGTGCCTCAGTGGCATTGGGGAATACAATATAAAGCCATATTGCGAAAAACGCTGGCTATCTTTACGCGATGAAATTGTCTGGAGTGGTTCTGATCGTATCGGTTACTCACGGGAGGTTAGGCTTTCAGATGCCACATGGAAGCCGATTGGAGAAAAGATTGGGATATCGTTCAATGAACTCGGCATCGAGTTTGAGTATGAATTCAAGATATTGATATTGGCTCTATACACATCAGGGATTGGTGAAGGTATGCCGCCGCTGAAATGGAGTACCATTATAAATGGGGCAAGAAGTCTGATGACTATTGCCAGATTTCTTTGCGTAAAGCGAATTCATTCTTGGATCGAACTCGATAAACTCAATAATTTAAAAACATCACACTACTGCGCTGAAGCTATTAGTTACGTTGGAGCTAACGATAAGCCTAGTTTGTGCGTTTCGATTAACACTGCTACTAAATGGTTGAAATGCTACGGCTTACTAGGAAAGGAATCATTAAATTTGATTTCTGATAAGTTCACGCCAATCGTGGCCACTTATCAAATAAACGGAAGAAAGAAACACCCGGTTATTCCTTGTGGTGTTCTAAAAAAACTAATTTCAAAAGTTATCTATGAGCTTGATTTGATCAATGAAATTCGTGACGAATGGATTCGACGTCAATCCGATGACATACGAAGAATAGAAATAGGTCAGTACAAAATTGTAAACGGGCGGTACAGAAGCATCTGCGGCGGAGGTGATGCAGCTGTAACAGCAAAGATTGGTAGAATAAGAGGCTTAGTAAATGTATTAGTATTGGCCTTTACAGGGATGCGTGATGGAGAGGCGCTAGCTCTTGCAAATGATTGTTTAGTCACTAGAGAGAGTGATACTGGCGAGCTTCACTACTCGCTGCTATCCGAGCTAACAAAAACAACTGATGGTTCGCAGAAAGTAGAATGGGTATGCGGAGAGATTGTTTCAAAATACTTAACTCTCATATCCACGTTGAATGAAGTGGTTTATGAAAAAGCTACTGCCATCATTGAGTATCTGTCATCTGAAATCTCGGATGAATATCTAAATGAATTGCAGCAAGGGCTAAGATATAAGTATATCTTTACAGTTAACTATTCGCTTACTAGCTGCGGATTCTATCGCATGAATAAGCGACCAAATTCTGCCGCTTTCAATATTAGTGACTTCTTTAAGATCCCTCTCAATACATCAGATATAGAGCAACTTGATCGCCTTGGATGTAATTACAAATCAGTTGCGCCAAACAATTCAGATCGACATCAACCATACAAGGTAGGTGATTACTTCAACTTCACTCCTCATCAGTTCAGGCACACATTTGCCTGGTTTATCATCGCAAACCGCTTAGGTGAGTTGGATGATATTAGATATCAGTACAAGCACTTATGGCAGAATATGACCCTGGTCTATGCCCAGCGCGGATTCGAGTCTATCGGGGAACTGCTAAATATAGCGGATGAGTTTTCAGAGCATATTACAAGTTTGACGGTGAATTAGATTGTCGAGGCCTCACTCGATGGAAATATTGCTGGGCACGGTGGTGCACGGTTCTCTAGTCGAATCAAAGAAATGTTGGGAAACCAAGTTGAAGAAAATGTTCAACCACATTTCAAAGATATAAATCAACTGGTGGAATTTATATCGAAAAACTCAAACGACTTGCGAGGAGTTGGGCACGGTTATTGTACGAAAGCTAAGGATTGTAAAGTCAAGAATGTAGCTGATCCGAGCCATTGTGTTTATTGCGACGGATACATTGCAACGCCTAGGCACTTAACTTACTGGAAATCAATTCAGCTGAACTGTGAAGATAAAATCAAGAAGATTGAATCAGCGCCAGATGGGGTTCGGGAAAAGTTGCATTCTTTTAGTATGGTTCTAAAAAGTAACCTAGAGGCTGCCAGGGTTATTATTGAACAGCTAGATCCGTTAAGAGGGGTTGATCAAGCATGAGTGAGAATACCAGGAGGTCCCTAATAGATGCCTTATATGAACTGATTAGCGAAGGTAAAAAAGTAAGCATTAAATCAGTTGCTGATAGAGCTGGATTAAGCCATTCCATCATTTATAACCGCTATCCAGATTTAAAGTGCATAATTAAAGACGAGCAAGTAAAGCAAACTGAACAACTGAAACGGGATAGCGATATAGCGGAGTTAGAGAAGCTTAAAATCAAACTATCATCAGCCACAAGAAAAAATAAAAAGCTTGAGCAAGAGAAATCAACGGACTTCCCCTCTTTGCTTGCCCATATTCAACAAGTCTATTCGATGTACGACCAACTGGCTGAAGAGCATGTTGAAGCTCTTAACCGCTTGCGTGAGATAAAGTAACAACCAAATAAAGCATTTGGCGTAACACTCTAGGATCTTTTCGGACAGCGATTCTAAGATTTAGGCTCGAAACACTACCGAAAGTGTTACTACCCCAGAGTCCCCGCCAAATCACCATGTAACACTTTTTCAGAACACTGAAGATGGCATTGATTTCACGCCGAAGTCAATTGTTTCCTTACTGGTTCATATGCTAGAGCCTTATGAAGGACGTATTTTTGACCCGTGCTGTGGCTCTGGAGGTATGTTTGTTCAATCAGAAAAATTTGTTGAATCCCATCAAGGTAACATTGATAACATATCTATATATGGTCAAGAATCTAACCAAACCACATGGCGTTTGGCGAAAATGAACTTGGCTATCCGCGGTATTAACTCTGAGCAAGTAAAATGGAACAATGAAGGCTCGTTTTTAAATGATGCGCATAAAGATTTACGTGCGGATTTTATTATTGCGAACCCGCCGTTCAACGTCTCTGATTGGTCAGGTGAACAATTACGTAAAGATGCCCGTTGGCAATACGGTGCGCCACCAGCAGGGAATGCAAACTTTGCATGGATGCAGCACTTTTTATACCACTTGTCACCGAAAGGGCAAGCGGGTGTGGTATTAGCTAAAGGTGCATTAACCTCGAAAACCTCTGGTGAAGGCGATATCCGTGCTGCATTAGTGAAAGATGCTAACGTGATTGATTGTATAGTTAACTTGCCTGCTAAGTTATTCCTAAATACGCAAATTCCTGCCGCATTATGGTTTATGCGCCGTGATCGTAATAACTCTTCGGTTTATCAAGATCGCAGTGATGAAATTCTGTTTATTGATGCACGAAATCTTGGTCATTTAATTAACCGCCGCACTAAAGTGTTATCGGATGAAGACATTAAACTGATTTCTGATACCTATCATAATTGGCGTAATAAAGATGGCGAATATGAAGATGTCGCGGGTTTTTGTGCATCTGTCTCTATCGATAAAGTGGCTGAACTGGATTATGTGCTTACACCAGGTCGTTATGTGGGTCTTGCTGATGAAGAAGATGACTTTGATTTTAAAGAACGCTTTACTGCACTGAAAGCTGAGTTCGAAACACAACTAGAGGAAGAAGCAAAACTTAATCAAGCTATTGCTGAGAATTTGGCAAAGGTGATGATATGAGTGAGTGGAAGGAATATCAATTAAAAGAATTAACCTCTAAAATTGGAAGTGGATCCACTCCTAAAGGGGGAGGAAATTCATATAAAGATGAAGGTATTTCTCTAATACGAAGTCAAAATATACTTGATTACAAATTTAGCATTAATGGATTAGCATATATTGATGAAGTACAAGCTAATGTATTAAAAAATGTTTCTGTTGAAGAACATGATATTTTATTAAATATTACGGGTGATAGTGTAGCTAGGTGCTGTAACGCACCAAAGGAATTCTTACCAGCAAGAGTTAATCAACATGTCGCCATTATTCGTTCTAATATTAAATTGCTTGATAATAATTTTTTAAAATATTCTTTAATTGACTCTAAAGAGGAATTATTATCCCTTTCGGAAATTGGTGGTACAAGAAATGCCTTAACTAAGGGGATGTTGGAAAATTTTGTTATAAAACTACCATCTTTACCAGAACAAAAAGCCATAGCCTCTGTTCTCTCTGCATTAGATAACAAAATCGACTTGCTCCATCGTCAAAATAAAACCCTAGAAGCGATGGCAGAAACGCTTTTTCGTCAGTGGTTTGTGGAAGAGGCGCAGAATGATTGGGTACATGGAGCATTAAAAGATGAGTTTGCTTTTACTATGGGGCAATCACCTAAAGGCTCTTCATTTAATGAGGAGCAGATTGGTACGCCTATGTTTCAAGGTAACGCTGACTTTGGTTTTAGATTTCCTAAAGAAAGAGTATATACAACGGAACCGACACGGTTTGCCCAAAAACTAGATACATTAATCAGTGTACGTGCTCCTGTGGGTGCTCAAAATATGGCACGAAGCAAGTGTTGTATTGGTCGCGGAGTTGCAGCATTTAGACATATAAATAATCCTGATTGGTACACTTATACGTACTTTAAATTAAGATATTTAATGGATGAAATAAAAAAATTCAATGATGAAGGTACTGTATTTGGCTCTATCAGCAAATCAGATTTTGAAAAGATAGAGGTGATTATTCCACCAGTAAGCATAATTCATAATTATGAAATAATGGTAAAACCATTAAATGATAGGGTTATCACTAATTGTTTCCAAATTGAAAAACTAGAAAACCTTCGTGGCACCTTACTCCCTAAATTAATGAGTGGTGAAGTGCGCGTGAACTATACACCAGAAGAAATAAAACAATAATCGTATTAGGCAGTGTCACTTTGGCGCTGCTTTTTTATACCCTTTTGCTAAAGGATGACAAAACAATGTCAAAAATGACAGAATCCGATATTGAAACCATGACCATTGAGCAGTTACAAGCCCTAGGTTATGAATATGTGTATGGTCCAGACATTGAGCCATCGGGTACAAATCCCCTGCGTACTTATCATCAAGTCATTCTTCAGCAAAAAGTATTAGAAGCGATACAACGCTTAAACCCACATTTAACAGAAGATAAATGTGAAGAGGCCTTAAAACAAGTCACACAAATTAACTCGCCTGATTTAATGGCAAATAACCTGAGTTTTCACCGTTTACTGACGGAAGGTATTAATATTGAAGTTAGTAAAGATGGCAATACTCAAGGGGAATATGTGTGGCTGGTGGATTTTAATCAGCCTGATAATAATGAGTTTCTAGTCGTCAATCAGATCACCATTCGGGAAGATCGCAAAGAGCGTCGCCCTGATGTGATTATCTATATTAATGGTTTACCACTGGTCGTGATTGAACTAAAAAATGCCATTGATGAAAATGCCACCATTGAAGGGGCATATAATCAAATTAAAACCTATCAGCAACAAATCCCTTCATTATTTACTTACAATGCCTTTAGCGTGATTTCTGATGGATTAGAGGCAAAATCAGGGACTATTTCTGCCGATTTTAGCCGCTTTATGGCATGGAAAACCCATAATGGCATGACTGAGGCAAAAAATACTCAGCCACAGCTGGAAGTATTAATTCAAGGCTTGCTTAATCCCGTTACGCTATTAGATATGATCCGCTATTTTATCGTATTTGAATCCAGCAAACAGGAAGATAACAACGGTATCATTTCTATTAAAACCGTCAAAAAAATGGCAGCCTATCATCAATACTATGCGGTGAATGCAGCGGTACTTTCGACCATTCGCGCTTCAAATGTCAATGCGAATTCACCCTCTGCGGAAGTGGCGCTACGACAACAAGGTAGAAACCAACAGCACCTCGTATTAGAACAAAAAGCAGGGGATAGAAAAGCAGGTGTGGTGTGGCATACTCAAGGCTCGGGTAAATCCCTTTCCATGGTGTTTTATACGGGTAAAATTGTTTTAGCCCTCGATAACCCAACTGTTGTGGTGATCACCGACCGTAATGATTTAGACGACCAATTATTTGGTACTTTTTCTTCTGCGGTACAACTGTTACGTCAAACCCCGAAACAAGCTGAAAATCGAGAAGAATTAAAAGAATTACTGAAAGTTGGCTCAGGTGGCGTGATATTTACCACTATTCAAAAATTCCAACCTGATGATGGTAGTAGCGTTTATGAACTACTGTCTGATCGTAGCAATATCATTGTTATTGCTGACGAGGCACATCGTTCTCAATATGGTTTCTCTGCAAAAGAAGTCGATGTGAAAGATGAGCAGGGTAATGTCATTGGTAAGCGTACCGTTTATGGCTTTGCAAAATATATGCGTGATGCTTTACCAAATGCGACTTACTTAGGCTTTACGGGTACACCCATTGAAAAAACAGATGTCAATACTCCCGCGGTATTTGGTAACTATGTTGATATCTATGATATCGCTCAGGCTGTTGAAGACGGTGCAACCGTTCCTATTTACTATGAAAGCCGTTTAGCAAAAGTCCAAATTAGCGATGAAGGGCGAGAGCTGATCGAGGAGTTTGATGAAAGCTTCACAGATGAAGATCTAACTCTGACGCAACAACAACGGGCTAAATGGGCGCGAGTTGAAAGTATTATTGGCAGTAAAGAGCGTATTAAAGCGATCGCTAAAGATTTAGTCACTCACTTTGAAGAACGGTTGGTGGCGAATGCGGATCACGGTAAAGGCATGGTCGTTGCTATGTCACGTCGGATTGCTGCGGCATTGTATGAGGAAATCGTGGCACTCAAACCTGAGTGGCACAGTGATGATCTCAATGATGGTGTGATTAAAGTAGTGATGACTTCTTCCGCATCTGATGGGCCTGATATCGCTAAACATCATACGACTAAGAAAGACAGGCAAGTACTCGCTAATCGCATGAAAGATGAAGATGATAAGCTGAAATTAGTCATTGTGCGCGATATGTGGTTAACGGGTTTTGATGCGCCGAGTATGCACACGTTATACATTGATAAACCGATGAAAGGGCACAACTTGATGCAGGCAATTGCCCGTGTTAACCGAGTCTATAAAGATAAATCAGGTGGCTTAGTTGTCGATTATTTGGGCATTGCGGCTGATTTGAAATCGGCACTATCATTTTACTCAGATGCGGGTGGTAAAGGCGATCCCGCACTTACCCAAGAAAAAGCCGTCGAGGTAATGAAAGAGAAATTAGACGTTCTTGACGGAATGCTCTTTGGTTTTGATTATCGTGAATATTTCACCGCATCCACATCCCGTAAATTAGCCATTATTTTAGAAGCAGAAGATTTTATTTTAGGGATTGATGAAGGTCAAGGGAAAGTGCGTTTTTTAACAGCAGTAACCGCTTTATCTCAAGCCTTTGCATTAGCAACGCCACATCCTGAAGCGATGGAGGCTGCACCTGAAATAGCCTTTTTCCAAGCGGTAAAAGCCAGGCTGAACAAGTTTGATTCAACTGGAGGAAGTGGCATTATCGGTGACGACGGTATGGAAGTTCGCGTTAAACAGACTATTGATCAAGCCTTAGTGACTGATACGGTGGTAGATGTATTTGATGCTGCGGGGATTAAAAAACCTGATATATCGATCCTTTCGGATGACTTTTTAATGGAGATGCAGGATTACCAACATAAAAATATCGCGTTGGAAACCTTGAAAAAATTGTTAGCAGATGAAATCAATGTGCGAACAAAAATGAGCGTTATTCAAGGTAAAAAGCTGATGAACATGCTAACGGGGGCGATTAAAAGCTATCAAAATAAAATTTTGACGGCAGCTGAAGTCATTGATGAGCTAATTAAATTAGCGAAAGATATCAATAAGGTTGATAGCGAAGCGAATGACCTGAATTTATCACCTTATGAATATGCTTTCTATACGGCTGTGGCTGAAAATGATAGTGCTCAAGAACTAATCGGAAAATCAAAACTAAGGGAATTAGCGGTTGTACTAACTGAAATGATCCGTAATAACGTCACATTAGATTGGACTATCAAAGAGTCTGCAAGAGCAAAAATACGCGTTATCGTTAAGCGGTTACTTAACCGTTATGGCTATCCGCCTGATATGTCTGCATTGGCAACAGAAACCGTTTTGGCACAAGCGGAGCTGCTATCGAATGAATTGTTGAAATCAAATTAGTGGAGTTATTTTAGCCGATATTCTTAATAGAGATCATAAAAATTGAGATCTACTTAAAATAACCCAAATAAAATAGTTATCATAAAGATTGTCCACAGTAGATCAGTACTGAATTGATACATAAAAAGAGTAGTTATTTTTATATGATAGAATATACAGCGTGGTTGGGGTTAGCATGAGAGCAATAGAAAATGGACTATTTAAATTTTTACAAAAATCAGCCCAGTTCATCATTCCTATCTATCAACGCCAATACAGTTGGACGGATACTCAATGTGACCAACTATGGAAGGATATTATTCGAGCAGGCACAACAAACTTAGAAGCTCACTTCATTGGTTCTGTCGTGTATGTTGAACGAGGTTTATATCGCCATAGTGATGTACCTCAACTCCTTATTATTGATGGTCAGCAACGCCTAACTTCTACTACACTCCTCATTGCTGCATTAGCTGCTGAACTAAAGCTTCGTCAAACATTACAAACTGAAGCTGTTATTGATAGTACCAACTATAAAAAACTTAAAAAGAATTATCTCTGTAATGATGCAGAAGATGGTGACTTGTTCTATAAGCTTCAGTTAACTAAAGCCGATGATCCACAACTAAGAAGTATTATTGATGGCGAAAAAATTGAAGATATGAGATCTTCATCTCGCATTATCCAAAACTACCTATTTTTTAGTGGAAGGCTACAGCGTTGTACTAATGAACAACTTGCCCAGATATATCTCGGGCTTCAAAAATTACTTATTGTTGATATTGCTCTTGATCGAGAAAGGGATAACCCTCAGCTTATTTTTGAAAGCTTAAATTCTACTGGGCTTGATTTAAGTCAATCAGATCTTATCAGAAACTATGTTTTGATGAGACTTGATCGTAAATCACAAGAGCACTTATATAATAAATATTGGTACCCAATGGAGCAAGATTTTGGTAATGGAGAATACAGTTGGTTATTTAATCAATTTATACGTGATTATTTGACGTTAAAAACAAATAAGCCGCCTCGTTTAGGTGATGTTTATGAGGCATTTAAGAAGTATGTTGATAGTAGTAACCTTGACATCGAGAATGTTATTGCAGATGTTCGTCAACAAGCCAAGTTTTATATTTGTTTTGCGTTAGAAAAAGAAAAAGAGCCGGCTTTACTTGAGGCATTTCAAGATTTAAACGCCTATAAAGTGGATGTTTCTTATCCTTTGATTCTTGGTCTATATCAAGATTATGATAGTTCGATCTTACATTTAGATGAATTTGTTGAATGTGTTCGGTTAGTTGAAAGTTACGTTTTTAGGCGCTATGTATGCGATATTCCAACCAATTCTCTCAATAAAACCTTTGCAGGTTTTTCTCGTCTATTACGAAAAGAACGCTACCTAGAAAGTTTTAAAGCGGAGCTAATAAAACTCACTTCATACCGACGCTTCCCCTCAGATGCTGAGTTTAGCCATTCGCTACGACATAAAGATATGTATAACGTAAGAAGTCGAGCATATTGGCTGAGACGATTAGAAAACTTTGGTAAAAAAGAACGAATAAGTGTCGAGAACTACACTATTGAGCATGTCCTTCCTCAGAATAAAAAACTTTCGGTACAGTGGCAAAAAGCTTTAGGTGATGAATGGATATCAATACAAGAGGAGTTAGTACATACTATAGGTAACCTTACTCTTACTGGCTATAATTCAGAGTTAAGCGATAAGTTCTACACGGATAAACGTGATATGAATGGGGGTTTTGCTCATAGCCCTTTAATGTTAAATCAGAGTTTAAGGGAACACTCAACTTGGAACAAAGATAAAATATTAGAACGTTCAAGCTTGCTTGCAGGGAAGATGCAACAAGTATGGCGTTATCCAGAACTTGCTGAGACAATTTTCCAAGCCTACCAATCAATAGAAGTAAGGCGTAGTAGTTATACACTAGAAGATCACCCATATATTGCTATCGGAGCCTCTAAAGATCTCTACCAAGCATTTAGAAAAGAAGTTTTAGCTTTGGATGAAAATGTGGAAGAGGAATTTCTGAAGCTATATGTTGCTTTTAAACTAGACACAAATATCGTTGATGTTATACCTCAAGTATCAGGATTACTCTTGTCTCTCAATTGTAAATATACGGACATCTATGATCCAAAAGGAATTTGCAATGACATGACGAATATAGGTCATTGGGGGAATGGTGATGTTGAACTTCGTATTAATAATGTATCTGATATTTCCTACGCCATCCAATTGATTAGGCAAGTTATAGATATGCAGATAGAAGGTTAGATAGCTGGTCTTTCTTAACTATGCTACTCAATTGTAAGCGATAAGCTTTTTTTAGGACATAACTCCCTTGATGATTAGCCTTAATGCGGCTAGATAGATAATATATTTCGGTAAGTTGTTTAACAATGGGGATTAGGGAGCTGGTTATTCCTTTCACTAGCCAAAGTATCCCCATTTGAAGTGCTTTTAGGTATTAATTAAATGTGCCACTTAGCAATTCCTGCTTTAGATAGCTTGCTGGCAGGATCTAGAATTTTTAATACTTACTTTATGATTAATTTTGACAATGATCGTTCCAATTTCGGATATCGGTAATCTGGTAAGTATATTCTTCTCGCTGATTATTTGCGTTGATGGCAGAATAGGTAATATATTGCCCAACATAAATTTCTTTATCGAAAATATTAATATCTGTTGTTATTTCTTTTGATTTTATATCCTTTGGATCTGAGCCCCAGTAGATAAAGCCTTTATTTCCTTTATATTGTATATATATAGGCCATTTTCCATTACCCTCTGTAATATACCCGAACATTTCAATTTTTTCGATGAAGTTATCTCGCTTTAACAGTGCATCAAAAACAAGAATGTCATCGGTCTTGACTGAATTGCTAATATATACTGCTTTAATCCGAGAAAAACGCCTAGTATTGTCTCTATCAAGTGCAAAAGTGGGGGGCATGCAGGCCAATTATATTACACCGTCACTGGAATTTAACACTGACTTTTCCAGTAAATCAAGTACCGCAAATAATCCCCGCCATCCTCTTGTAGCCCATGCACCAACGGTTTCATGCTTCTATTGAGGTTCCTAATTTTACTCCGGTCGATATTTAGTCCGTGTTCGAGCCATCAATGCTTCTGAGATCTCAAGCGGGTGGGGATATTCTGACGAAAAAACGTTAACAGGCAAAACTGGTAATCCACCAAAACCGGTTAACTTTAGAACGTCGCCATTAGTATTTGGCATTAAGCTAGATTGGGGATTTGGTGAAAATACCAGTGATACGTTAAAAACTGAAGTTCAGTACAGCAAAACCAATGATGATGAAGGTCTGATGCTGTTATCTGATGTTCCTTATCCATCTAAAACCTATGAAATGGCAGGTTTATCAGCAGGCGTAGTATTTTATTTCAGAGCAAGGCTGGTGGATAAAACCGGCAATCAATCTGAATGGACTGAATTTATTCGAGGAGAATCGGAGTTTGATGTAGGTACAATATTGCCAGAGCTTGATGGACATTTCATGTCATTTGAAGCCGGTCAGCAACTCAGTGAACGCTTGGATTGGAATGCAGAAACCGCAATTATTCTTAGTAACGCTGATTCTCAACTATCACGCAGTATGTTAATGAAACACGGTCAGCCACAAGCGGGTATTCGCAAGCTATGGCAAGTTCGTGCAACGGATAACGAAGCCTGGGCGCAGGAAGTCAAAGAAATTTACTCCGTTGTTGGTGATAACACGTCTGCAATTAAAGAGACACAAACGTCAATTACCAAGCTTGATGAGGCTATCGGTCAGCGCTTTACTGAAATACGTACTGAGGTTAATCAGGCTCAAGCTGATATTGTTTCAAATTCTCAAGCCATCTCTAACACAAACAAGGCATTTGCTGAAAACAAAACCCAAGTTCAGGCTAAGTTTGATGAACAGGAGGGAATGATACAGGAGAAAATGCAAGCCACGTTTGAGTAATCTGGTGACGATGTTGTCACTCACTCAATCAATATCACGATTGTTCATAACAACGTGAAATACAATTCAGCAGGGCAAGTGATTAGTGCTCAGGTTAAGAACGGCAAGCTTGAATCATTCATTGGCTACAACGCCAATAATTTTGCGTGGTACAACCCAAGTAACGGAAAAATGGAATTGTTCATGTACGTTAAAAACGGCCAGATATTTATGCGTGAGGCCTTTATTAACGAGGCATGGTTAAATTCCGTTGTTGTTACCGAATATATTAAATCTGGTGATTATGTACCCGGTAAGAGTGGTTTTTTGATTGATGGTAAAACTAGCAATATTGAAATGAATAAAGGAACGTTCCGGGGTGAATTAGATATAGGAACAAATAAAACGGGTGCGCATACTGTTATTACCAATGAAAGGATCGCTGTTTATGGTGACAAGGGGGAAATTAGGATTGAAATAGGAAAAATAACAGGAGTTTAATTAATGTATGGTGTTTATGTTAAACCAGATATAGGCAACGAATATTATTTAGATGCTGATGATAATCAGGTTATGGGGTATTTAGGTTCAGCAAAAATAGGGTGGTACAATAACCATTTCTACCCAATAAATAAAGGGTGGAATAAAATGAAACACGAAATACCTGAATACGAAAAGTATAATATTATTATTATCCCAAGAGTGGTATCTCGCACATACAAAATACCCGGTTCCTATTATTGGTTCTCATCAAATGTCACAGCGTATAATATATCCGGTGATAACTTTAATTTTTATGTCGATGAAAGGACAGCCGGATCGCGAGTAGATTCAGAAGATGATGAAAGAGACCCGGAATTTATGTTTGATTTTTATGGTTATCCGAAATCAAACAATGAGTCATACGGTATACGACTGCACGGAATGAACGGTATTAGCGAACTAACTCCATCTATGCGAGGGTATTGTGTATTTGCCGACATCGTACAAATAAATGCAGGTAAAGATAATGGCTGGAGAATGCCATTACATATTACCAATGAAATGAACCCCATTATTTTCGTGAGGCCGAAAAATTCAGGTGCTGTCTTCTCATATAATAAAGCTAGGGGTTTAGTTGTTAGTAGTTCATGTGAAATGTATGTCGTTATATTTTGTACTAACTTTACTTTAACTCCTCCAAAATATGGCATTGTAATTTATAACGATAAAAAAGAAATTACATTTTCATCTAACTACAAACCCATGAAGCTCGGAGAGACAACGCGATTTAGTAATCGAAATGGAGCTTCGTTTTCTAAACTCAAAAAACCAATGATTATTCCAGATGCACAATTCGTTAACTGGAGAATACAGGGAAGCAATAGAGATGATGTTATTTATATGCGAACAGGATTTGGTTTTAGAAATGACGAATAATGTCTATTGGGATGACATATACAGTATCAGATCAGAATATGGCGGGCCATGGGGGGCTGATGGCGGTAATGCGTTTAAAATAGAATTTGACATATACGGCATCGAACTCAGCGACTACTTCAATATTTGATTAACTCTTCATTATACCTCTAGGAAAAATAACCTCATGATATACACAACAGGCACAGTCTCTACTGTGTCAGGGGCTGCTATTGTCAAAGGCACTGGCACTAAATTTAAAAATAATAATCCAGCTATTAATATCGGAATGACTATTTTAATTAAATCGGGAACAACAAATATTCCGTATATGATTAAATCCGTTAATTCCGACACTGAATTAGTATTAGCACAACCGGCATTAGTAACAGCAACTAATACAATATTCTCAATTCATATTACTGAACCAGACAATAATAGCGATGCAGCACGAACAATGGTCGCTATTAATAGTTATGTCGAGTATTTCCTCGACGCCATGAATACGTGGATGACTCAAACGGGCCAGACAAAAATTGAGATGCCAAATGGCGAGATTATCACGCTCGATAGTATTAAGAAGATGCAAGGGGATATACAAAATAAGGCAGACTTAACAAAAACGACTCCTCAAGATTTTAAAGGGGGTATTGTTTCGGCGGGTGCTGTAGGTTCAAGAAATAGTAGCTATGACTTATTTCTGAGCTTAGACCCTTCACCATCATTTTTATATAAAATAAATGGAACATATTATAGGGCAACGCTTCCTGGAAAGACTGGCAAAATGATGCTGGTGGGTGATTACGGTTGGGGAGGCTCTGAGACGCCATCAACAAATATTTCAGAAGCTGAACTTCGTGCTGTATTAATGAATAGAAATACGGTTACGCAAATTATCAGAAATGAGCAAACAACAAAATATGGGCTTGGTGGTTCACCAATCGCTTATTTTAAATCAAAAGATACCTATCAGGCCTTAGTGTCTTCTTGGAATGGTGGTTCATGTCGAGTTGTTGCGGGCAATGCGACATCTGAATATGTTCATAATTTATGGACTGACAGGAATACAACGGTAGATAGTAACGGGTTTATTAAGCGAGCCTCTCCAATCATCGACATCAATTCTGACGGTAGATTTACAACTAACGACGAATCCGAAGGTGCTACCGTTACTCGAGTAGCTCAGGGAGAATATCTTATCGAGGGTGTACTAGGTTTTAACTCAGATGCAGGATGGGGTGGTGTCGATGGTGGTATTGAAATCCCACTCGATGTCAATAAACAACCGTTAGTTTGGGTTAACTCTGAAGTTAACAAAGATGGTTCTATTCTCGTTAAAACACATCATCGCACTCATCCTAATGCGCCTAAATTCGCCCGTAATGATATTGACGGTTTCAATGACGGTGACCCGATTGATATCCCTGATGGTCGTTTTATCTCTGTTCGTGTACAGATGCCAGAGCAATCAATCTATAACGTGAGAATGCGTGAGATGGAAGAAGCGCAGAAAACGGAAGAGGAACGCAGACAAAAAGAAGAGGAAGAAAATCAGGACACCAATAGTGCACCAGAAATGGATAACTGATTGATTATATTTATTTGACTCAAGGATGAGTTAAATACTAATGATAACCATTCCGAATATAGCCGAAATAAGACAATTGTATTACGATTACTATTGATTGTACTGTGTTTGCATACAGTGGTTGTATGCTATTAAATATAAAAAGGAATTTAAATGATTATAACAAGAGCTAACGTTGATCAGTTCCCTGATCTTCCCGAATACGTTATTCGAGACATAAAGCAAAATGGTACTGTTTATAACACTACAGGAGGTGCTGATGAAGATGGGGCCTTTATTACTGATGGGGGTTGGGTTGTAAATAATGGAGTAGATACGTTAATGGTGGCGGCGGCTAAATCAGATTATTTCCCATGGTCAAAAATACCTATTCTTGCTGATAGTGATAAAGATGAATATCCGTCTCCCAATGTGGGTAATGGTGGGTCATCACCTTTCAATCCAAATACTAAAATCACAGTAAATAAGCCACAAAAGCCTGTTATTATTTCTAGTAATAATAATAAACTAACTAATAGCTCAAACAATAGAGAATTAGCTACCAATAAAGGTGTAATGCATTTTAATGGTGTTGTTATTGAGCAACTCGAAACATTTAAAAAGAAATATTTTCTTACAAAAGAAGCCGTTAATTTAGTTCAAGATAAATTGGTAGAGTCTGTTATTAGTTTATACAGTAAAGAAAATAGTATTGATGATAATAATGTAAACTCAGTAAAATTTATGGAATTTAGTGAATTTGATAATAATTCATTTGATGAGTTAGATCTTATGTCTACGATTCCTGCAGAAAACTTAATTAATAACCCTGACTTAATGTCTGGCAAACTTAATGAAATTGCAAAAAACAACGGTACAGTTAATGTTAATGCAAGAATGGCTGTAATTAAAGAAAATAATAAAGCGAGTGCAGCGTTAGTTAGAACCGATGGTGTATTGGTGACGAAAGAAGTGCCTGTGTATCCCGCCAATTATATTGGCAATGGCTATCATATGGTTATTAAAAATTTGGGAATAGAATATGCGCTTTTACCAGCAGATTCTTATAGTGGACTTGGTTTGCAAGGGAATATTATTCAAAAATATTCAAATGAAAATAAAAAGTTCTCATATCCAGAAAAAGTAGAATTACCTAATAAGGTAGAAAACAAAAGGATAGAAGTACCATATCCACATCAATTTAATGATGCAATTATTGTATTTCCTAGAAATTCAAACTTACCGCCTTTGTATGCTTATTCGGGCTTCCCTGCAATTGAACTTAAGGATAAAGATCCGCGCCCTCAGCAGGAAAAAGAATTTAATGACATCAAAGATGGGGTGAAGTTTACAGCATCATTTTATGAACAAATAGCTAAAGAATATGGGGTAAAAGCCGAACAACTATCTAGGGAATTAGCAGAACAAGCAAAGGGAAAAACTATTCGTAATGCTGATGATGCAGCTAAGGCTTATGAAAAATATAGAGCTAATACTAAAAAGCGGATCAATGCAGCAGATAGAGCTGCTATCGTAAAATATATAGAGTCAATCAAAGTCGAGGAGCTTGCAAAAAGATTACAACAATTCAGTAAAGGAATGGGATATATTAACAAAGCTATTTATACCTATGAACTATACGATGAGTATAAAAAAGCTATAAAAACTGATAACTGGAGGCCATTTTTTGTTAAAGCTGAAACAATAGCTGTTGGATATGCCGCTCCTGTTGTCGTGGGATTTGCATTTAGTATGCTATTAGGTGGCCCAGTTGGGATATTAGGCTATGGATTAATCATTGCAACTGTTGGAGCTTTAATCGATGATAAACTAATCGAAAAAGCAAATAAGCTAATAGGAATTTAATTACATAGATATTAAAGGCCATTTATATATTATATAAGTGGCTTTTTTACTAGAATAGTTATTATATAAAGTATAGAAATAGGGATGGCAAATATAAAAACCATTATGGAATATAGTGCTAATATACCTTTTTTCCCAGGAGTATCTATAAACCAACCTTTATTCCAAAATTCTCTAGTGGTAAATTTTAAGAAGAAGCATTCAACAGCCCATTTAGCAAATGGATATAAAATAGCGTTGATAATACTCATAAATAACCAGAGAAATCCATCTCCTAAACGGAGTTCTTCCCACGAAAGAATCACATGAATTGCAAGAATGAAAAATCCCCAGAACATATTATTAACATAATATTTTTTATTCATATTCAGCTCCTAATGGGCAATTAGTTCTATTTTATAGGATACTATATTAATGTTAATGATTCTTATTTTTAATTCGGTTTAAGGTTTTAATTCTAGATAATTTCACTTGTTTTGCTGAGACATTCTCATTTGTGCAATCACTTATTGTAGGTTACATCTATCCTACAATAAGGAACCAATAAGACATACAAATAAAAGGGTTTATCATCCTGACGTGTTAAGCAAGAGGATTAGGTGATATGCATATTATTTCGTATTTAATGAATTAATATTGCTCTGGAATTCTTCTTAATGTGGGATTGAAAGAAATAATTTATTACACTTTGTTACAAATAGAAAACCCCGAGGAATGACCCTCAGGGTTTTGTTTTCAAATGCACGTGCATTTCGCGTGCACTTTCAAGTCCTTTTGTTGTTCGTGTGTAGTCTTGATGATTTCGCTAACTTCTTGTTTTTGAAACCGTTGTCCTATCACTGACCCACCAAATTTGGTGGAGCTGGCGGGAGTTGAACCCGCGTCCGAAATTTCTACATCCTCGGTACTACATGCTTAGTCTATCTTTAATTTCACTTACCCACTGCGGACAGACGCGCCATGAATAAGCTAGCTTGATTAAGTTTAACGCTTTGACCCCAAGCTAGGTCTCCACGCGATCTCTTTTGGGTTTGACCTCTCTTGATCCCCGTCTTAAGAGCGGAAGCTAGGGAGAGAGGGCTCTACGCAGGTTATTAAGCTGCTAGTGCTTCGTACTGATTGTCGTTTGCGACTATCTTTTTTGCGGCTTTTTACGAGGCCAACCGCCCCTCGGCATGCACCTTGGGTTTCGCAAATCCCGTCGAATCCAGAATCAGCCCCAAGTTGTTGAAAGCGAGTATATCAGAAAAATACTTGTAATTGCTAGTACTTAACACAATTTAGCGGTTAGCATTTTTCATGATACGTGCTTTGTCTAATTTCCACTCACGATCTTTAATGGTATCGCGTTTATCGTGATCTTTTTTACCTTTGGCAACGCCAACTTTAATTTTACACCACGCATTTTTCCAATAAAGAGAAAGGGCAACGACGGTGTATCCATCACGATTGATTTGACCGTAAAGTGAATCTAATTCGCGTTGTTTTAATAATAGTTTACGGGTACGAGTCGGGTCACAAACGACATGGCTTGATGCAACATTTAAAGGAGTAATGGTTGCACCAAAAAGATAAGCTTCGCCATCACGCATGATAACATAGCTATCACTGATGTTTGCTTTACCGGCACGCAGTGATTTAACTTCCCAGCCTTGTAACGACAGACCCGCTTCTATCTCATCTTCGATGAAATATTCATGGCGAGCGCGTTTGTTTAACGCAATGGTCGCAGAACCAGGTTTGTGTGATTTTTTCTTTGTCATAATGTCCACATTATACTGTATGAGCAATAGAAAGAAATCATTTAACCGACTGTTTTCTTTTCAATTGCATAAAACTTAAGCTATATTCCATTAGATTTTTAATTAGTCACTGTTCAATGATATGATCCACACAGTGTTGTCGTACAGGAATAACTATGCCTCAGATTAGTCGATCTGCTCTCGTGCCTTTTAGTACAGAGCAAATGTTTAAACTGGTTAATGATGTTCTTACTTATCCCGATTTTCTACCAGGATGCGTTGGAAGTAAACTGATCAAAAGCACACCAGAAGAAATGATTGCATCAATAAATGTCTCTAAAGCGGGAATTAGTAAAACATTTACTACCCATAACTTTTTAAAGACCAATGAACGTGTTGATATGCGTCTTGTTGATGGTCCCTTTCGTAAATTAACGGGAGGATGGGTGTTTACCGCACTTGATGATAATGCGTGTAAGATAGAATTTCAGCTAGACTTTGAGTTTACTAATAAATTAATTGAGTTGGCTTTTGGCCGTATTTTTAAAGATTTAACGAACAATATGGTTCAGGCGTTTACTCACAGAGCGAAAGAGATTTATCGTGACTAAAATATGGGTAGAGGTAACTTACGCGTTACCCGATAAACAGTACCTAATCCCTGTAGAGTTAACGTTAGGGGAGACTGTTGAACAAGCCATTATTGCTTCGAATATATTAACGATTTGTAATGATATTGATTTAACTAAGAATAAAGTGGGTATTTATAGTCGACCAGCAAAGTTAAGTGATAATGTGCGAGACGGAGATCGAGTTGAAATTTATCGACCGTTAATTGCCGATCCGAAAGAAATGCGTCGTAAACGTGCTGAAAAAGCCCGACAAAAAGCGGATTAATATTATGTTTTTTGCCTCTAAATACAGGGCGCTATATACTGCATTGATAGGCAGATTGATTACAGACAGATACAATAAAAGACAACACGACTATAAAGTCATTTCTCTCTATAAAAACACACCCCAACGTCAAATTTAACGTATGGGGTGCAATTCGTTTTTGCCAATCTTATACAAAACTAAGCTTTCTTAGCACAATGACAGCATTATGCTTTGGTTGCAGGCGCTGAGAAATTAGGCATATTGCCTTGTTTGTCAATCTTAGTCAGTATGCCATTGCTATCAAAAGTCAGTGTCAGGGTTTCTTGACGTACTTTCTGATGGCCTGGCTCTTCACGGAAAACATAATACCAAGTTTGGCTTCCGAAAGGATCTTTAAGCATTGGCGTACCAAGGGCAAATTGAACTTGCTGCTGTGTCATTCCTTGCTGAACTTTCGCGACTTCAGCCGGTGTTAAGTAATTTCCCTGATTAATATCTGGGTGATAAACCAGTCTCTCGAACATAGAGCAACCTGAAGTCATTACGACTAAAGATAAAGCGGCAACTTTTAACAGTTTAAAACGCATGGTTATTACATTCCTTTTAGGGTCATAGTGACGATGATAATCGACAACGCAGCAATTGAAAACCTTTCACGCTCTGCCTATGACCTTAAATATCAATAAAAGTTTGTTAATCGTTATGCTGCCAACAAATCTTTCGCATTTGCTAACGTATTTTTGGTGACTTCACTACCTGCTAATAAGCGAGCAATCTCTTGTAAACGCTCTTTTTTCGATAATAATTTCATTGTGGTTTCTGTCTCTTCACCGTTTGTCTCTTTATTAACAAAATAGTGTTGATGTCCACAACCTGCCACTTGAGGTAAGTGAGTGACGCACATTACTTGGGTTGACTCACCCAATTCTCGTAATAATTTACCGACAATAGCCGCTGTAGGACCACTGATCCCCACATCCACTTCATCAAAAATCAGGGCTGGTGTATCCATTTTTTTCGCTGTGATCACTTGAATTGCGAGTGCAATACGGGATAACTCACCACCAGAAGCGACTTTAGAAAGGGCTTGGTGAGGTTGTCCAGGGTTTGTGGTGACATTAAACTCAACTTTTGTGGCACCATCGATTTGTAGTGAGCTGTCATCGAAGTAAGTATCAACAGTGAAATAACCATGAGGCATTGATAACTGATGCATACTGTTAGTGATAAGTTGGCTTAACTCATTAGCATATTGTTGGCGAACTTGATGTAATTGTTTAGCAATGTCTAACGCAATTAAATGATCGGTTTTTACTTTTTCGATTAAAGTTTCACAGTCATCATTTTGGCGTAGTAAGGCATTTTTTTCTTCCATAAGTTGCTGATGCAGATCGTATAATTCTTCAGGTGCTACGCGATGCTTGCGTGATAAACTAATGTATTTGGACATGCGCTTTTCAACTTCAAATAAGCGATTAGGATCCATTTCTAAACGATCGCTATAATGGCGAAGTTCGTCACTGACTTCACTAATTTGAATTGAGGCTTCTTCTAGCATCTCTAATAATGAATTAAATTGGCTCTCCATAGAGGTGAGCTCTGTAATTTCATGTTTAGCGACATTGAGCATACTTAAAATATTTTGCTCTTCATTGTCACTTAAGAGTTGTAAGCTATTTTGGCTTAAGGTCAAAAATTGCCCGCAGTTAGACAGACGTTTATATTCTTGATCTAATTCAGGATACTCGCCTTGTACCGGTTGAAATTCATTAAGCTCTTTTAAATGATAATCAACCAGTTGTTGCCTTGCTTCTCTTTCTAGAGAGAGTTGTTGAAACGCTGCCAATGTCTGACAACTTTGATGCCATGTTTGATAGGCTGATTTCATGCTTTTTAATAGAGTTGGTTCATGGGCATAAATATCAAGCAGTTGTTTTTGATAGCGAGGCTCTAAAAGTTGTTGGTGAGCATGTTGCCCATGAATTTGGATCAACAAAGAGCCAAGCTCCCTTAATTGAGAAAGGGGGACGGAAGTACCGTTGATAAAACCACGAGAACGCCCATCAGTAGAGATGGTTCTTCTTAATAAGCATTCGTTATGATCATCAAGATGATGTTCTTCAAGCCAACGCTGTGCCGATGGCGTGTCAGAGAGTGAGAATCGTGCGCATAAATCAGCTCTGGCTGCACCTGGGCGCACCATATTGGCATCACCACGGTTACCTAAGCATAAACCTAGTGCATCAATGGCTATAGATTTACCAGCACCAGTTTCACCCGTAATGGTCGTCATGCCACCAGAAAAATCGATTTCAAGTTCACGGACTATGGCAAAATGACTAATAGTTAATTGAGTCAGCATAGTGCCTCTCCTGTGTATAAAAACATATCTGTAATTACATACAGTATAAACTGGTTTTTTATACAGTAAAGTAGTGAGGCACAAAAATTAGAACATTTTTTTCGACCAGCCTAATTTTGAGCTGAGTGTATTAAAATAATTGTAATCAGTCGGATGAACTAAATTGAGTTTTTGACGGCTACGTTTAATGATGACTTCATCGCCTTCTTTAATAGGCAACACTAATTGACTATCACAACTTACTTCGTAATCAATATTTGTTTGTGAGAATTTTAGGCGAATTTGACTATCACTACTGATAACTAAAGGTCGTGCTGACAAGGTATGTGGAAACATTGGTACTAGTGCAATAGCATCAAGATTGGGCGTTAAAATAGGGCCACCAGCAGATAATGAATAGGCGGTTGAACCCGTGGGGGTGGCTATAATTAAGCCATCAGAACGTTGTGAAAAGGCAAAGCGATCATCAATGTAAACTTCAAACTCAATCATATGAGCCACTTTACCGGGATGAAGCACGACTTCATTTATTGCTGTGCCAATACGTGTTCTTTCACCTTCAGCGCAGACTCGAGCTTCAAGTAAGAACCGTTTTTCTTCACGATAGTGTCCAGCTAAAACATTGGTTAATTGTTGTAAGGCATTATCAGGATCAAGATCTGTAAGAAAACCTAAATTACCGCGGTTAACACCAATCACTTTGATGTTATAGCGCGATAAAACACGAGCTGCTCCAAGCATGTTGCCATCACCTCCGACGACAATAACCAGATCAGCGGCTTTTCCCACCTGTGTTAAATCACCTGTTTGTGCATTTCCAAGTTTTAGCTCTTGAGCGACTTGTGTATCGATAATAACATCATAGCCTTGAGCCTGTAGCCAATGATAGAGCATTTCATGTGTTGAAAGTGCCTCAGGATGGCGGGGATGGCCGACAATGCCAATACATTTAAAGTGTTTTTTTTCCGTTACGGTATTATCTGGCATTTTTTTACCCTCGTTTTGCGCCAATTCCTTGAAACCCGTTTATTGATCCCCATAATAAACTAAATATGAAGATGAATACCAAAACTACGCGGAGATGTTCATGAGTAGTAAAGAACAAAATGTACATGAAGAGCAAGTCTCAAAAGAAAAAGAAGGAATGGGATCGGTAATGGATGATTCTCAAGAGCAGGTTATGACCGAAGAAGCGCAAGCAGATTTTAATGCCCAAGCTGAATTAGTTGAGGCATTAGCGCGTATTGATTCTCTTGAAAAACAACTGGAGCAATCACAAAAAACAGAGCGTGAAGCTATGGTTCGTGCTTTAGCTGAAGTTGAAAACGTGCGTCGCCGTACTCAACAAGATATTGAGAAAGCACATAAATTTGCACTTGAAAAATTCTCTAATGAGTTATTGCCTGTACTTGATAATTTAGAACGCGCTTTATCTGCGGCTGATCATGAAAATGAATCGCAAAAACCAATGATTGAAGGGTTAGAGTTAACGTTGAAATCATTCTTAGATGCCGTTCGTAAATTTGGCATTGAAGTGGTTGAAGAAAAAAATGTGGCTTTCAACCCTGATGTTCACCAAGCGATGACATTGATTGATAGTCCTGAACATGAATCTAATCATGTTGTTGATGTTATGCAAAAAGGATATACCTTAAATGGTCGTTTATTACGTCCAGCTATGGTTATCGTTTCTAAATAGCATTAATAAAAGTATTCGTTATCACACGTTTTATTTAGTGTAGATAAAGTAAACCGCACAATACGAAGTTTATAAATCTTCAAGTTATTGTGCGGTTTTATATTTTTAAAGGCAGGTCTTACTCAATCGCGTCAAGATACCAATTGATAGGTGTTCGGCCTTGTTGCTGTAAAATATCATTAGCCTGTTTAAAATGACCACAGCCTAAAAAGCCTCTATGTGCAGAAAGTGGTGATGGGTGAGGGGCTTTTAAGATAACGTGTTTATTTGTATCAATAAAACGACCTTTTTTCTGAGCATGCGCTCCCCAAAGTAGGAAAATAACCCCTTCTCTACGCTGATTAATTTGCTCAATAACAGCATCTGTAAATATTTCCCAACCATAATTAGCGTGAGAATGTGCTTGGCCTTTCTCTACGGTCAATACGGTATTAAGTAATAAAACTCCTTGTTTGGCCCAACTTTCTAAATAGCCATGGTTAGGTCGCTTAAAATCAGGGTATTCTTTTTCAAGCTCTTTATACATGTTAACTAGTGAAGGGGGAGCCGGTACTCCTGGGCGGACTGAAAAAGAGAGCCCATGTGCTTGGTTTGGACCGTGATAAGGATCTTGCCCTAAAATAACAACCTTCACATTTTCAAAAGGTGTAAAACGAAAAGCATTAAAAACGTCTTCCTGAGGAGGATAAATAATTTTGCCTGCATTCCTCTGTTGTGCAACTTGAGACATAATTTGATGAAAATAAGGCTTTTCTTTTTCAACGCCTATTACATCATGCCAGGTTAATGGTGTAGTCATAACATAAAATCCTTGTTGATATCTTATAGTATCTAAGCTTACAGATTTCATTGAATGAATGAAAATATAACGGTTTAAAAACTAGAATTAATTGGAAACTCAAATTTTCTTTTAAAATTTACAAAAAAAATTGCAAATTAGCAGGGCGTGATTATTGATTTAAAACAACACTTTGCATCTCGTTGAACAAAATGCTTATGAATTTTATTGATATTAATCAAAGAATGAGGCCATTTATACTGGTATATAAGTAGACAGAAACATTGGTTAGACCAAATACCCAAGTTCTGATACGAGATTAGAATTTGATTTTGTGCCCACATTGGAGGTCGAAATGATTACTGGTATCCAAATTACTAAAGCTGATAACGATGATTTATTACACTCTTTCTGGTTATTAGATGATGAAAACGGTGAAGCACGTTGCATTTGCGCTAAAAAAGGCTTTGAAGAAGGCCAAGTGATTGACCGTAAAGAATTAGGCAATATCGAATACCGTGAAGTGCCTGTAGAATCTAAACCGGTTGTTCGTGTAGAAGGCGGTCAACATCTTAATGTTAACGTATTAAGCCGTGAAACATTGGAAGATGCAGTTAATAATCCTGAGAAATATCCTCAGTTAACGATCCGTGTTTCTGGTTATGCTGTGCGCTTTAACTCACTGACGCCAGAACAACAACGTGATGTTATTACTCGTACTTTCACTGAAAGTCTGTAATTTTTTACTAAAGTAATAAGTTAATGATAAAGCCCGATATGAAAATATCGGGCTTTTTTTATGCTCGAGCAGTGTTATTCAATAATAAAAAACCGTAGCAATATTAATTCGCTACGGTTCTAAATAAAGAAATAATGCAGATTATTCGCTATCAGTCGGCATTTCTTTTGCTGAGTTTACTGGTGCTGCACTTTTTGTCGCGCTATTGGTTGCCGTTTTGCGGCGCTTACCAATATTTTTACGATCGCGGGCGCGCACTTTTTCTTTAACTGCTTTTTTCTCTTCGTCTTTTTTCGCTTTACGTTTAGCCAGCACTTTTTTAGATGGTTTAAACGTTGCTTTTTGACTCGGTGCTTTAGTGGTTGGGCGTAACTCAGCGACGACACGGTATTTAATTGGCTCTTGAACGTAACGGCCAATCTTACCTAGTAATGGGTGATCGTGCGCTTCAACTAATGAAATGGCGATACCTTTACGCCCTGCTCGCCCTGTTCGACCAATACGGTGCAAATAAACGTCGGCGGTGCGGGGTAAATCAAAGTTAAATACGTGAGTGATATCATCTAAATCAAGACCTCGAGAAGCAACGTCTGTTGCGACCAATACATTCATTTGTCCTGATTCTAAACGTTTTATCGCATCATTACGTTGTGTTTGCGCCATCTCACCTTCAAGGTAGCTACATTTAATACCTTGCTTTTCTAATGCAGAGACAAGTTCTCTTACTCGTTCTCTTTTACGCACAAAGACAATTGATTTTTTAACATCGTCTTGCTTTAGTAATGCGGTCAGTAATGCTGTTTTATGTTCAAGATTATCAGCATGATAATAGAACTGCTGAATTTTTTTACGTTCACGACGTGAAGGGTCTGCATTCAGTTCAACGGGTTCATTAAGGATACGTTGTGCAAAATCAATAACGGCATTACCTTCAAGTGTTGCAGAAAATAGTAATGTCTGTTTGCGCCAGCGAGTTTCGCCCGCAATGGTTTCAATATCATTAGCAAAACCCATATCTAACATACGGTCTGCTTCATCTAAAATCAGCATTTCTACCGCACGACAGTCAAAGTTTTCTTCTTTGATGTACTGTAATAAACGGCCTGTTGTAGCAACTACGATATCTTGGTTCTCGCTGAAAACTTCAGCGTGATTCATATAAGCAACACCGCCCGTGATAGTGGCGATATCTAAGTGTGTGTGCGCACATAATTCTTTTGCCTGCTCGGCAACTTGCATGGCAAGTTCGCGTGTTGGTGTCAGGATAAGAATACGTGGCGGGCCTGATTTTTTACGTGGATAATCAAGCAAGTGTTGAATTGCCGGAAGCAAAAAGGCCGCAGTTTTCCCCGTGCCTGTTGGCGCAGAGCCTAAAATATCACGCCCATCCATTGCTGCTGGAATGGCATCTGCTTGAATAGCAGTAGGACGTTGATATCCTTTTTCTTCTAATGCGGTCAATAAACTTTCATCAAGTTCAAGACTGGAAAATGTCGTGGCTGTCATTGTATACCTCTGTTTAGGGCGCGGATTTTGACATTATCCCCTGTTAAAAGCCAGCGGATTTACCGCTATCACATTATATATTACCGATAGACGAAGGTATTCGTTGTTTTTTAGGCTTAATCTAAATAAGCGCGCATCGTATACAAATAGTTTAATGTTAAGATAGGGGTTGCAGAAGCGTTATCATACCATATATCTCTTTTTCAACGACATGAATGATAAGTAATAAAAAAGAGATAGTAAGACGAATCAATAGAGCCAATAGATGAATCAAAAGAAAGTGAAAAAAGCTGGATTACGCAAAGGCGGTTTTACATTTAAACAATTTTTTGTTGCTCATGATAAGTGTGAAATGAAAGTCGGGACAGATGGCGTCTTATTAGGAGCTTGGGCACCCATCGAGAATGTAAAAAGAGCTCTTGATATTGGTACGGGAAGTGGATTAGTTGCTTTAATGTTGGCTCAACGGGCTAACCAAATTGAGTGTATTGATGGCATTGAACTTGATGAGCATGCGGCATTACAAGCCATAGACAATGCCCAAGCATCACAATGGTGTTCATTAATTCATATTTATCATTGTGATATTCATCATTATGCAGAACAAACACAAAATAAATATGATTTAATTGTCAGTAATCCTCCTTATTTTGAGCCTGCGATCGCCTGTCGCAATGATGTACGCGAACAAGCGCGTTATACCAAAACGTTAACGCATGAAGGATTATTAGACTGTGCGCAATCGCTTATTACAGAAGAGGGTTTATTTTGTGTTGTGTTGCCTTATACTATTGGAAAGCAATTTATTGAAATAGCAGAAAAAAAAGAGTGGTGTGTAGCTAAACGGGTTAATATCAAAGACAGTGCAGACAAACCCTATCATCGAATTTTGTTAGCGTTTCAAAGACAAAGTGAAAGTTGCATTGAATGTAATATAGAAGAGCTTATTATTCGACATAACGAAGGCCATTACACCGATAAGTTTCAATCTTGGGTAACTGACTTTTATTTATATTATTAAATCTATATTTAATAATACATTGTTTAAGATTATATATATTGTTGTAAGTAATCGTATATATCTAAATGATATCATTGTGTTATCGTTGTTTTATTGGCAAATTGCATTTTGGTTGGTGATCACCATGATGATTTTTTTGTGATTCATCTCTTAAAATAATGATTGAATTGAACTTCACTCTATTTTTACGCTCTAACTCATGTAGCTCATAAAAACGAGAAGGAATAACGAGAGTAAATATGACGGAGTCATTTAAAAATAGTGCGAAGCTAGACTTCGGGAGAGTCCATCTCTAATGAGCGAGCAGTTAACGGATCAAATGTTGGTTGAAAAGGTACAAAATGGTGACCAGAATGCGTTTAATTTGCTGGTTATCCGCTATCAACATAAGGTAGCAAGCCTGATTTCCCGTTATGTACCACAGGGTGATGTGCCAGATGTTTCGCAGGAAGCCTTTATTAAAGCTTATCGAGCCATAGGTTCTTTTCGTGGTGATAGTGCTTTTTATACATGGCTTTACCGTATTGCGGTGAATACCGCAAAAAACTATCTGGTTGCACAAGGGCGACGTCCGCCTTCAAATGATTTAGATGCGAGTGATGTCGAAAATTTTGAATCACCTAATGCATTGAAAGAAATTTCGAACCCTGAGAATTTAATGTTGTCTGAAGAGTTACGGAGAGTAGTTTTTCACACCATAGAGTCATTACCTGAAGATTTGCGAGTTGCTATAACACTTCGGGAACTTGATGGACTGAGCTATGAAGAGATAGCCGTCATTATGGATTGCCCTGTTGGAACAGTACGTTCACGTATTTTTAGGGCACGAGAAGCTATTGATAATAAGGTTCAACCATTAATACAAGAATTTTGATTGTGGGTGAACCATCACTGACTGAAGGGTACTTTTACATGCAAAAAGAAAAACTTTCTGCATTTATGGATGGCGAAGTTCTTGATAAAGAATTAATGGGAACAATTGCACGTGATGACTCAATGAAAGAAACATGGCAACGTTACCATTTAATTCGTGACACAATGCGTGGTGATGTAGGTGAAGTAGTCCACTTTGATATCGCAAGTCGCGTTGCGCTCGCTTTAGAGAACGAACCTGTCCGCATAAGTCCTGAACAACAACGAGAGCAACAACCTGCGCCATCACAATGGCGTCAGCACTCTTTTTTACAAACGTTACGCCCTTGGGCGAGTCAGTTAACTCAAATTGGTGTCGCGGCTTGTGTTTCATTAGCTGTTATTGTTGGTGTTCAGCAATATAATGGAAAGAATGGTTCTGAAGATTTCCAAGTAGATACACCTGTGTTTAATACCCAACCTATCATGGGGTCTGGTGCACCAGTAAGTTTAAATTTTCAAAATGATACTTTAGGTAAAGATCAGCAAACACGTTTACAAGAGCGCAATCAGCGCCTTGGATTAATGTTGCAACAGTATGAGTTAGATCGTCGTATTTATAATGCACCACAAAATGAAGCACCAGCGAATGAGCAAGGTGTAACTCAACCGGTAACAGCACAGTAATAATAACGACGTGAATGTATAAATAACGTGTGGGAATGAAACAGTCGTAATGAAAAAATCATGGTTATCCGTCTTATTGGTGGCGGGCAGCCTGTCAATGCCGATACAAGCCTTGGCGCAACCTCAAACAGGTAGTGTCGAGGCTTTGTTGCAAAAGATGGGTCAGACAAGTCAAAGCTCTACCTATGAATTATCTTTTATCAATATCAACTCTCAAGGTATTGTTCCTATTCGCTATCGTCATACTCTTATTGATGGCAAACCTCTTGCACAATTAATGCAAATGGATAGTACACGTCGTGAAATTGTTCAACGTGGTAATGAAATCAGTTATTTTGAACCAGGATTAGATGCCTTTAGCTTGAGAAATGATCATATTGTTGATTATATTCCTGCTATTATCTATCAAGATTTCAATGAGTTATCAAACTATTATAATTTTATTGATGCGGGTAGAACTCATATTGGTGATATTCCAAGTCGCGTTGTTCGTGTGTTATCAAAAAATAATGACCGTTATGATTATGTCTTATTTATTGATGAAGAAAGGTATCTTCCTTTAAGAGTTGATCTTTTAGATAAAAATAATGAAATAATTGAGCAGTTTAGAGTGATTACAGTAAATGAAGGCAATGAGGTTGAGACTAAATTGAATTCATTACGTACCGTGAATATGCCACCGGTGTTACTTATCCCTAAGTCTAAACCTTTAGTCTATCACTGGTCAGTCAGCGAGTTACCTGATGGTTTTAAAGAAGTAAAACGTAGTAATCATCAAATTTCTGAAACTGAGTTTAGTCAGTCTATTTTATTTAGTGATGGTCTATTTGACTTCTCTATTTATGTTAATAAAAGTGGTCAGCATACCAATTCGCCCGAACGCGATAAAATGTTAAGGTATGGCCGTAATACAATTTATACTTATGATAAGGAAGGCAATGAAATTACCTTCATTGGTCAACTACCATTTTCTACAGCACAGAAGATAGTGAATAGTATTGTATTTACGAAAAAGTAAAAGGTATAAGTTATGGTTAAAGAGTGGGCAACAGTTATACATTGGCATGAAGGAAGAGCGTTATTGCGCTATGGTTCTTCTTCTGGCTGTGGTAGTTGTCAAGCTCGTGCCGCGTGTGGTTCTTATTTATTGAATAAAATAGGACCCGAAACTGTTCATCAACTCGAACTTCCAGTAGCACAACCTTTAGTCGAAGGACAAAAAGTGGAAGTTGGGATCCCTGAAAATAATCTACTTCTTTCTGCGATGTTGGTGTATTTAACGCCACTTATTGGCCTATTTATTGTTGCGGGCATTGCGAGCCTTTGGTTTTCCAGTGAATTTGCTATTTTTTGTAGTGGTCTTGCTGGTGGCCTTCTTGGCTTTTTATTAGCAAAAAGAGTGGCAACATGGTGGAGCAAAGATGAAGGTTTTGAACCGGTTATATTACAAATAGGTCTTCCTCCTCATGAACTTAAGGTTCAATTCCAAGAGTAGTTAGCAGATAAAAAAGAAGGGGCGTTAGCCCCATTATTTTTTGCTTGGCTAATTTCGTTATTGTTTTCATCTTAAATTAATGCGTTTCGATATCTAGAAATTGTCTCAAAAAAATCACAAATAAATGCAAGTCTTAGCATAAATGTTTGTGTTTGATGAACGTTTCTTTGAGTATAATGTCTCTAGTGTGTAGAATGCGTCATCAATAATAACTCCTGCAATATAGAGTTTTCGCTTTGTGTCCATGAATGACTCCAAAGCCAGATTTATAGAGCAAAGCAATAGAGAAAAATAATTTCAGAATGAAAAACATACGTAACTTTTCCATTATCGCACATATTGACCACGGTAAATCGACGTTATCAGATCGAATTATTCAAATTTGTGGTGGCTTATCAGATCGTGAAATGGCTGCGCAGGTTCTTGATTCTATGGATCTTGAGCGTGAACGTGGTATTACAATCAAAGCGCAAAGCGTAACCTTGAATTACACCGCGGATGACGGTGAAGTTTATCAGCTTAACTTTATCGATACCCCTGGACACGTTGACTTCTCTTATGAAGTATCTCGTTCACTTGCCGCTTGTGAAGGCGCCTTATTGGTCGTTGATGCAGGACAAGGGGTTGAAGCACAAACATTAGCAAACTGCTATACGGCGATGGACATGGATCTCACCGTCGTCCCGGTTCTAAATAAAATAGATTTACCTGCAGCCGAGCCTGAGCGCGTTGCTGAAGAAATTGAAGATATTGTAGGAATTGATGCCACAGATGCAGTACGTTGCTCTGCAAAAACAGGTGTGGGTGTCAAAGAAGTTATTGAACGTCTTGTTAAAGAAATTCCAGCGCCCGAAGGCGACCCTGAAGCGCCATTACAAGCTCTGATCATTGATTCATGGTTTGATAACTATCTTGGTGTTGTTTCACTTATTCGTGTTAAAAACGGTAAAGTGAACAAAGGCGATAAAATCAAGGTCATGAGTACTGGCCAAGTTTATAACATTGACCGTATTGGTATTTTTACGCCCAAACAAATTGATACAACATCATTAAATTGTGGTGAAGTGGGTTGGGTTGTTTGTGGTATTAAAGATATTTTAGGTGCCCCTGTTGGAGATACTTTAACAGCAGCACAAAAACCAGCAGATAAACCGTTACCAGGTTTTAAGAAAGTGAAACCACAGGTGTATGCGGGGTTATTCCCAATTAGTTCCGACGACTATGAATCATTTCGTGATGCATTAGGTAAATTAAGTCTTAATGATGCATCATTGTTCTATGAACCAGAAAGTTCATCTGCATTAGGTTTCGGTTTCCGTTGTGGTTTCTTAGGTCTTCTTCATATGGAGATTATTCAAGAACGTTTAGAACGTGAATATGACCTCGACCTGATCACAACAGCACCAACGGTAGTTTATGAAGTTGAAATGACTAACGGTGATATAATATCAGTAGATAGCCCGTCTAAATTACCTGCACTGAATAATATCGAAGAAATCAGAGAGCCTATTGCTGAATGTCATATGTTATTACCGCAAGAATACTTAGGTAATGTAATTACTTTATGTGTCGAAAAACGCGGTGTTCAAACCAATATGGTCTATCATGGTAATCAGGTTTCATTGACTTATGAAATACCAATGGCGGAAGTGGTCTTGGATTTCTTTGACCGCTTAAAATCAACATCACGTGGTTATGCTTCTTTAGACTATAACTTTATCCGTTTCCAAGGCTCAAACATGGTACGTGTCGATGTCTTGATTAATGGTGATCGTGTTGATGCTTTAGCGTTGATAACACATAACGATAATGCACCTTATCGTGGACGCGAGTTGGTGGAAAAAATGAAAGAATTTATTCCACGTCAACAGTTTGATATCGCTATTCAAGCGGCAATTGGTAACCATATTATTGCTCGTTCAACTGTTAAACAGTTACGTAAAAACGTATTAGCCAAATGTTATGGTGGTGACGTTAGCCGTAAGAAAAAACTGTTACAGAAACAGAAAGATGGTAAAAAACGTATGAAGCAAATTGGTAACGTAGAGCTACCACAAGAAGCGTTTTTAGCCATCCTTCATGTTGGTAAAGATAAATAATTTAAGGAGAAAACATGGCTAACACGTTTGCCTTGATCCTAACGCTGGCAACGCTAATAACGGGCGTTTTTTGGTGTATTGAGCGCTTTAAGCTCAAACCAGCCCGAAAAGCAAAACTAAAGCGTCTTCAAGAAATGACGCAAGGTACTGAGGATCAGCAAGAGTTAGCAAAATCAATTAATAAACCAAGCTGGGCTGAAACCTTAGGTTCTCTCTTTCCAGTATTGATTATTGTTTTGGTTCTGCGTTCATTTGTGTATGAGCCGTTTCAAATACCTTCTCGTTCCATGATGCCAACCTTATTGGTTGGCGATTTTATCTTGGTTGAAAAGTTTGCTTATGGATTAAAGGATCCAATAACACAAACAACGTTAATAAATACAGGAAAACCCAAACGGGGTGATATTGCCGTCTTTAAATATCCTCGGGATCCTTCTACTGATTTTATTAAACGTGTTATTGGGTTACCGGGTGATAAAATTGTTTATGATATGATGTCGAAAAAAATACACATCTACCCAAATTGTAATAAAGCGATTTGTAATGATGAGATTTCGGTAACTTATGGTACCGCTTATCCAAGCGAATGGACGCTGTTATTGCAAAATGTACCGGGTGGTCAGCGTATAAATGGCATGAAATCAATTCCAATTGAAGAGCCGATTTCAACAGCAACTCAATTACGTGAAGAAGAACGAGTAGAAACGATAGGAAAAGTCTCTCACCGTATAATGACAATACCTGGTGATATGACGATGCCTGAGTTTATCCAACCTGGATTACCCGTTGGTACTTGGATTGTCCCAGAAGATCATTATTTTATGATGGGCGATAACCGTGATGGAAGTTCTGACAGTCGCTTCTGGGGCTTTGTGCCAGAGAAAAATTTAGTGGGTAAAGCGACAACCATTTGGATGAGCTTTGAAAAACAAGAGAATGAATGGCCTACAGGTGTTCGTCTCAGTCGTATCGGTGGCATTAAGTAACTATTGACAAAATAGCTACAGCATTCCTTTCTATCTCAGTGTAGAATATGCCACTTCTTTAAATATGATTGGCTCCTGTTATTCACAGGAGCCAGTGCAAACGCAACAGTTCTGTTATCCAACCCGATAATCTCTCGTTGTCTTAAACAGATTTGTTGCGTGTGCTCCAAATTAAGTTATGGAACTTGATCGCACATGAATACTTTATTAGTAAACCAGTTACAAAAGAAACTGGGATATACTTTCACGCAAAATGAATTATTACTACAGGCTTTAACGCATCGTAGTGCAAGTAGTAAACACAATGAACGTTTAGAATTTTTAGGTGATTCAATTCTAAGCTATGTTATTGCTAATGCGCTCTATCATCGTTTCCCTCGTGTTGATGAAGGGGATATGAGCCGAATGAGAGCAACGCTTGTTCGTGGTAATACACTCGCAGAATTAGCGCGTGAATTTGAACTAGGCGAATGTCTGCGTTTAGGGCCTGGAGAATTAAAAAGTGGCGGTTTTCGCCGAGAATCAATTTTAGCAGATACGGTGGAAGCTTTAATTGGTGCTATTTTCCTTGATAGTAATATTCAAAATATCGAAAAAATTATTTTAAAATGGTATGAGAATCGTTTGGCTGAAATCAGTCCAGGCGATAAGCAAAAAGATCCTAAAACTCGTCTGCAAGAGTATCTGCAAGGGCGCCATCTTCCACTACCTTCTTATATTGTGGTACAGGTTCGTGGTGAAGCCCATGACCAAGAGTTTACGATCCATTGTCAGATAAGCGGTATCGATCAACCTGTCAAAGGGATGGGTACAAGCCGTCGAAAAGCTGAACAAGCCGCTGCTGAACAGGCATTAATACAACTGGAGCTTGAATGAGCGAAGAACAAACCTATTGCGGATTTATTGCGATAGTCGGTCGCCCAAATGTGGGAAAATCAACACTACTGAACCAATTATTGGGGCAGAAAGTTTCTATTACATCACGTAAACCGCAAACAACGCGTCATCGTATCATGGGTATTGATACTGACGGTGCTTACCAAGCGATTTATGTTGATACACCGGGCTTGCATATTGAAGAAAAGCGAGCTATCAACAGACTAATGAACCGCGCAGCAAGTAGCTCGATTGGTGATGTTGAACTGGTGATTTTTGTTGTTGAAGGCACCAACTGGACGCCTGATGACGAAATGGTATTGAACAAATTAAAATCATTGCGTTGCCCTGTTTTATTAGCAATTAATAAAGTGGATAACGTCATTGATAAAACCAAGTTACTTCCACATATTGGCTTTTTAAGCCAACAAATGGATTTTCTTGATGTTGTACCAATTAGTGCAGAAAAAGACATGAATATTGATACGATTGCAAAAATTGTTCGTAAATGTCTACCAGAAGCTATTCATCATTTCCCTGAAGATTATATTACTGATCGTTCTCAACGTTTTATGGCGTCAGAAATTATTCGTGAGAAATTGATGCGTTTCTTAGGTGAAGAATTACCTTATTCTGTCACTGTTGAAATTGAGCAATTTGTGACTAATGAGCGCGGTGGTTACGATATCCACGGATTAATTCTGGTTGAACGTGAAGGCCAGAAAAAAATGGTTATTGGTAATAAAGGCGTAAAAATCAAGAAAATTGGCACCGAAGCCCGTATGGATATGGAAGACCTATTTGAAAACAAAGTTCACTTAGAACTTTGGGTGAAGGTTAAAGCTGGCTGGGCTGATGATGAACGTGCTTTACGTAGCCTTGGCTATGTGGATGATTTAAAGTAGGTAACTGAAGTGGATGGCTGGCAACGTGCATTTGTTATCCATGCTCGACCCTATAGTGAAACAAGCCTATTGCTTGATTTTTTCACTGAAAATGAAGGGCGAGTACGCATATTGTCGAAAGGTGCACGGGGCCGTCGTTCACCCTTAAAAGGGGCACTTCAACCTTTTACGCCTTTGCTCATTCGTTGGAGTGGGCGAGGAGAAGTTAAAACCCTTCGTGATGCTGAACCTATCTCTTTAGCTTTACCGCTGACAGGCTCTGTTCTTTATAGTGGCTTGTATCTTAATGAACTTTTGTCTCGTGTTTTAGAAAATGGCACTTCTTATAGTGTGCTTTTTTTTGAATACCTTTCTTGTTTACAAATTCTTGCTGCTAGTGATACTACACCAGAGGCAGCCTTAAGACGCTTTGAACTCGCTTTATTAACACAACTTGGTTATGGCTTAGATTTTCTGCATTGTGCAGGAAGTGGGGAGCCTGTTTCTGATACGATGACATACCGTTATCGTGAAGAAAAAGGTTTTATCGCAAGTTTAGTGGTTGATCATAATAGTTTTACTGGGCTTGAATTAAAATCATTAGCCAGTCGTGAGTTTCCTACAACTGAAACATTAAAAGCGGCGAAAAGGTTTACAAGAATGGCATTAAAGCCCTATTTAGGTGGAAAACCATTAAAAAGTAGAGAACTTTTCAGGCAATTTGCCATTAAAAAAGCCCCGAAAAAAAGGGCATTGATAACGGATCAATAATATTGTCTTTTTCTTCTCTATGGAATGTGTAAACTAAGGTAATGCAACGTTATTTTTCAGGAGAAGAGCATGTCTGATATTCTACTTGGCGTTAATATTGACCATATCGCCACCCTTCGTAATGCCCGTGGCACAACGTATCCCGATCCTGTTCAAGCCGCTTTTGTTGCAGAACAAGCAGGCGCTGATGGCATCACTATTCATTTACGTGAAGATAGACGTCATATCACTGACCGTGACTTAATGCTGATAAGCCAAACAGTTCAGACAAGATTAAATCTAGAAATGGCAGTTACAGAAGAAATGATTGAGATTGCGTGTCAAACGCAACCTGATTTTTGTTGTTTAGTACCTGAAAAACGCCAAGAAGTAACAACAGAAGGCGGTTTAGATGTTGTTGGGAATGAAGAAAAGATAGTAGATGCAATTAAACGCTTATCTTTAGCAGGTATAAAAGTTTCGCTATTTATTGACCCTGACCATGAACAAATTAACGCAGCAGATCGTGTTGGTGCGCCTTTTATTGAAATTCATACTGGTGCTTATGCTGACGCTGAAGATGAAATGGCTCAAGAAAAAGAGTTTGCTCGTATTCGTGATGCAGTAACTTATGCCGCATCTAAAGGTTTAAAAGTGAATGCTGGGCATGGTTTGCATTATCACAACGTGCAGCGCATTGCAGCCTTGCCTGAATTATATGAATTGAATATTGGTCACGCCATTATTGGTAGAGCGGTATTCAGTGGATTAGCGCCTGCAGTTGAAGAAATGAAACGTTTAATGCGAGAAGCGCGTCGCTAATGGCCATTGTTGGTTTAGGTATGGATATTGTTGAAATATCGCGTATCGAAGAAATTATAGGGCGTTCTGGTGAACGCCTTGCTCGTCGCATTCTTACTGAAACAGAATGGGAAATCTATCAATCACATAAACAGCCAATACGTTTTTTAGCCAAGCGATTTGCAGTCAAAGAAGCCGCGGCAAAAGCATTAGGTACAGGCATTCGTTTAGGATTGGCTTTTAACCATTTTGAAGTACGTAATGATGAATTGGGTAAGCCAACACTGCACTTTTTAGCGGTTGCCAAAGAAATGGCAGAAAAAGCGGGGATAAATTCTATTCACGTGACGCTTGCTGATGAGCAACGCTATGCTTGTGCGACAGTTATTTTAGAGAAATAACGTTTTTAGTTTTATCACCCACAAAGATTTTGTGATTGGAGTTTAGATCTTATCTGCGTGGTGGATCAACACAAATTTTTCCCATAATTCATCCTGAGATTCTGTATGAACAGGATCGATAATGATCGTGTTGGTAATTGGGCAAACCGATTGGCAAGTCGGTTTATCGTAATGTCCTACACATTCAGTGCAAAGATCAGGATTAATTTCATAAATATCATCCCCCATTGAAATCGCATCATTAGGACACTCGGGTTCACACATATCGCAGTTGATGCATTTCTTTGTAATTAGTAAAGCCATATCAGTCACTTAATATATAAATCATTAAATTTCAGTAACTTATATCTTGCACTTATATGTTACCATCTATCAGTTTTGTGTCGCTATATCCGATAAAGTAGTGTTTTATCATTCAAATAGGAATATTACCCCAATCTTTTTGCTTAATAGGCACTAAGTAAGGGAAGTAAGGTTACCATTTATAGGGAATTTCCTAAAGTGGCATCGCTCAAATGGTTTATTAGAATGTATAAATAAAATATTAAATATTTGCTAATGAAGAGAAATAAAAGCAAGTTGCACTAATAACGTTGCGTAATGTTTTTAATGTTGGATTTCCTGTTGGTGATCATGTTCGATAAAGCGTTTCTCAAGATACTCCTACTTTTTTGGCTATTTTTGCTATACCGCTCCGAGCTTCTACGACATGGCGTAAGCCATAAGAAAAGTTTCTTGCCCACTATCTTCATCAATATCAAGAAAGGCTTGGTGTAAAACGAATAACAAAAAATAGTATTTTTTGTGGTATCCCGCACACCTAACACTCTGTTATTGAGGTTAAATAATAAAATAAATAAGGGGTATACTATGCCAACACTATTCAATATGTGGACATTCGCACTTTTGTCCTTGGGGTTGGTGCTAACACCGGGCCCTAATATGATTTACCTGATATCACGCTCAATCTCTCAAGGGAAAAAAGCGGGATTTATTTCACTCATTGGTGTAGCTGTTGGCTATATTTTTTATATGTTATTAGCTACATTTGGTATTACCGCAATTTTTATGGCTGTGCCTTATGCTTATGATACCTTGAAAATTTGTGGTGCTATTTATCTGCTTTATATTGCTTGGCAGTCGATTAAACCCGGTGGTCGCTCTATCTTCCATCCTAAAAAATGTCTTTCAGGTAATACGACAACGCTTTTTGTAATGGGATTTGTCACTAATCTTCTCAATCCTAAAATTGCATTGATGTACCTTTCACTTCTACCTCAATTTATAACTATTGGGAATGGTAGCGTATTAAATCAGTCATTAGTCCTTGGTAGTATCCAAATTGTTATTAGTATTGCGGTGAATGGCTTGGTTGTTATTGCTGCGGGATCTATCGCTGGATTTTTTATACAAAGACCACGTTGGGCATTAATTCAACGTTGGTTTATGGCGACAATTTTAGGCGCTTTAGCGATTAAATTAGCAACCGAAGCCCGTATCAATTAAAGCTCTATCTTGTTATTTCTATCATAAACAATTCAAGGTAATCTCTTTAGTTATCAATAGAAAACAGGGTACAATATCCCGCTATATGATAATGAAGAGATATCCTTGTGAATAAAGTGAAAGATGATATTTATTGGATGTATAAAGCGATTGAGCAAGCGCATAAAGCACAAGAGATCGGTGAAATACCGGTGGGCGCTGTATTAGTCGTCGATAATAAAATCATTGCTAAGGGATGGAATCATTCAATTATCGATAACGATCCTACAGCACATGCAGAGATTATGGCATTACGCAAAGGGGGAAAGCATTTACAAAATTATCGTCTCCTCGATGCTACTCTCTATATTACTCTCGAGCCTTGTGTGATGTGTGCTGGAGCGATTGTACATAGTCGTGTAAAACGCGTGGTTTATGGTGCATCTGATCTAAAAACAGGTGCAGCGGGTTCATTTATTGATATTTTGCAACACCCTGGAATGAATCATAAAGTTGAGATAACGTCAGGTGTGTTAGGTGAAGAGTGTTCACAACTTTTAAGCCAATTTTTTAAGATGAGAAGGGCTGAAAAGAAACAACTTAAAAAGCAAAAAAATAGCCCTGTTTTAGTAAGTACAGAGCAAGCAACAAAGGAATAAATATCTGTTTACTGATAATTAAGGGTATAGGTTGCTTGAGCTTGGAAAGGGCCTGTTAGCAATGTTTGATTTTTCAGTGCAGAGGGGGATGCCTCAACATACGTCATAAAATTAAACTGAATACGTTTATTATTAAGAAGTCGAGTTGTGCTCGGCTTTTTTAATTGAATAACATTGCGTTGCACATCAGTAAATACAATCCCGATACTTTTAGGATCTTCAGATCCTGTACCAACAACAGCAAGATGATTAGGCATTGTAGGATGCTCTTTCCCATCAAGTGTAATTGTGACACTTTTATAAATATCTTGGCTGCAATTTTCTAAACTAATACTAAACGTAACGGGTTCACTTTTTTGAAAAGTATAGAGATCTTTTGCGGATATCTGTTTGAAATCGATCACCTTATTTTCATCACCGGCAACTATAGTACAACCATGTGCGACAACAACACCTTTAAACTCCATATCACCGCCAATAAGTTCTGTCGCTGCAAAAGCTGAAGATGAAAATAATAGCAAAAGTGAAATAGCGGATTTTTTAATTTTGTTATTCATTACATAAACTCTGCAACTAATGTAGCATGTGCTGAAAACTCACCTTCTGTAATTTTGCTCCCTGTTTTTGCGATGGGGGCGGCGGTGATTTCCCAGCTTCCTTTGAAGTTATTCAGTTTTCCCACAGAAAAATATTGATTAGGAGGCACAATTGCTCCTGATTTGTCTCTTAAAACAATACCTAGATTGGTTCGATCTACAGGTCCTGTTGTTCCAAGATAATTAGGATTAAAACTAGCGATACCTGAGCTTCCAGTTTGAATTTTAAACATAATTCGACTGTTAGGATTAGTAAAACTACCACCTTCACATTTTATTGGAATATTACGCGTAATTTTGTAGTTCTGGCCATTTAAGTAGTCAGAAGTATTACCAACATTGCCAAAATCAAAGGTAATTGGAGAGCCGTTATTAAATGTACATCTATCTTCAGTGGTTAATATGCCTGAACTAATGACTAATTTCGAAATAGGCTCTGGGCCATATTCTCGATATAAGCCATTACCTACACGAGCATACATTTGAGCTACGGCTTGCCCTGTTAATGAAATTCCATTAATAATCGGTTTTTTCAAGCGAAACACTAAGACACCGCTACTTCCTGACGACATGTTCGGTTTGGGGGATTCAGGAACACGGCAACCTTGTTGCCCATTTCGATTGTTGGGTTTTTCAATAAAAGGAACAGTAGGAAGCGAATCAGGCCCCCAAATAGAAAACTTGATTTGAACATCAACGTATTCATTAAGTTCATAGTAATTATTGCCTAAATAACGTAGATCAGAATTTGCCATATAATAGGTACGAGAATTGGGTACCAAGGGATCTTTTGGGCAATAAACAGTGGCCAAGTATCTATCAGGCAATGAAAAATTGACGGTGGCGGTTTCACCTGGTCGGTTATTAGGGAATGTTGCGTTATTTAACGCAACTCTAAAAACATTGGGGCCACCGACGGTACGAACTTCTCCATGAATATAAGCAGAAGCAATAATTGGAGTGCATAATATTGCGCCAGTAAAAAATAATTTTAGCGTATTGAAATAAAAATTTGCTGTTGTTGGATTCATTTTATTCCTACCGGCGTCAAGTTAATTAATATTTGGGTTGTTGTTCTTTCGGGGCTGCTTTACAGCTGTTTTGTTGGCAAACAAATTTTAATTCTGGATGCCCACCGTAATCATTTACATACATCATATAGAATTGATTGACGTTACTGGTTTTAACAGGAATTTCCAGTGACGATTTAGGCGCAATCATTAAACCAGGGAATGTAGTTAATTTATCACTATCTTCACCATTCAATTTATTCGAAAGACCAATAATCGTGATGTAGTAAGGTGTTGGATTTTCTGCAATAAATTTATTTTCTTGTTTTTTAAATATTAATTGATCTTGCCAAATCATACCGGGTTTTTCAGGAATAACAGCGGTAGGGCGATAGAATAATTTTATCCGTGACTGCATTGCCATTTGTAACACGTTTGCTTGCTTTGGTGCGGGTGGAATTTCACGGACATTTAAATAAAATAGAGACTCTCTATCTTGTGGTAAAAGTCCAATTTCTGCGGTTTTGGTTATTCTCACAACCCCTTTTTGGTCGCCATCAAGACGTTGTAAAGGGGGAAGGGCCACTAAAGGTGACGCAATTTTTTGGCCGTGTTCATTTTCAACCCATGATTGAGCTAAAAAAGGAATATCAGGACTCGTATTTTTTAAATTCACACTGGCTGAATTTTCATTACCAGTTAACACAATACGTGTTCTATCTAATGACACACCAGCTTGTGTTGTATTCACCATGCTAAATGCAAGTAATGAACCGCAAAAAAGTGTTTTGAGTGTGTTGAATGAGTTCATACATTTATCTCTAGTAATTCATTTTGTTCATTAAAATCCCTGACATAATAACAATTCACGTTTTAGTGGATCGTTAATTGCTGTCGGAATTGTAATTGTGCATTGGGTTTTCCCCGCCCAGACCACGTTTAATGATTCATTGAGGTGAACACCCGCGATATAGACTAGTCCTTCTTCCATCACCATTCCCATATTTTCACCATCTTTATTAGTGACTTCAGCACCAAAAGGAGGATGTTTTTGATCAGCGGTTTGCAAGATAGCCATTAGACGTTCACCTTGGCGAACAGGGAATGTATAGTAACCAATAGCACCTTCAGTTAACGTTGCTGAAGTGATGGCTTTACGTGTTTCAATATCTGAATCCATTTTATCAACATCAATACGCGCATCAACGTTGTTATAGCTGGTTAAGTCAGTAAGTACCCCAATACCAAATAGATTTGTTGTCGTACTTTGGTTATTAAACGGCACACCTGAAACGCCATCTGTATCAACCATCATTCGAGCTGTACTGGATGTCATGCTGCTACTATGTAATGCAGCGCCATGACGAGTAGCTGTAAATCCGCCTTTTACTGTTGCACCTACAGCAATATAATTATCTTGTTGATAGCTTGCATTGGCATTTATTTCTGCATATTGCGAGCGATGTTGGTAATAACCGTCTGTATTCGCTTTATTATCTGAACTTAAACCAGCACGGACACGCCACAAATTATTATAATTGCTATTGTCCGAATAAGAAGCCATTTGGTTTACTTTCCCATTACTGTCTTGCAGGCTATAACCTATATTTCGGCCACTGCCTAATGGGACTGAAATATTGAAAGAAATACTGTCATCAGTATTCCCTTTATGCTGAGTACGGAATGCAGAGAGGTTAGTGTTAATCTGCTCCACACCCATTATCGAAAAATTACGACTTATTGTGGCACCATACTGCTCTTGTGTATTTCTATCCCAATAATTTTGATGACGATAAGAGAGATAAAGTGTGGTTGATTTTTCAATATCATCGGCCCAAAAGGTTTTGTTACCAGTGATGGTATACATTTCTTTTTCATAGCCATTGTTATTGATATCGTTATAACGTTCATCAATATATTGAGAAAAAGAGCGAAATGTTTTCTCTGAAAAACGGTAACCCGCAAAGGTAATAGTACTGTGATACTCATCAAAGGTTTTAGCATAGTTAAGTTTAAATGACATACCATTGATATTATCGTTATTATAGGTTTTGCTATAGGATTGAGTAATATCCCCAGAAAGAGTCCCTAAGCGTCCCATATCATGACCTAAACCCAATGACCATGCATTGTAATCTTTGGCTGTTAACAAAACACCACCATAAAGAGACCAGGTGTTATTCATTCCCCATGAAAAATCACCCTGATAGAAAACAGGGCCTTGCATTTTATGGTTATTAAGCGATGACTGACCGAATGATGTGTTATAACGCACGGAGCCAGGTCGTGTCATATAAGGTAGATTCGCAGTTTGTACTTGAAATTCGTTTATTTTGCCATTTTGCTCCTCAACTCTGACATCGAGTTGGCCTTGTACTGTATTTTGAAGATGTTTAATGGCAAAAGGGCCTGCAGGTACGGTTGTTTCATAAATTAAACGGCCATTTTGGGTTACCGTGACTTTAGCATTGGTATTTGCAATACCATGAATTTCTGGCGCATAACCTTGTAAAGAGGGGGGCAACATTCTTTCATCGCTTTGTATATTGGCACCAGTAAAACGGAAACTATCAAAGACTTGAGAGTTTAAATAAGTTTCACCAAGCGTTAATTTTGCTGCTTGGTTAGGAAGTGGTTTATAAGCGTAGATCTGATTCCAATCAAAACTATTGTTTGAGGCGTATTCAGATGAATAATTTCCTTGGTATTCAGCCCGTAAACGCCATTCACCAAGATTAATACCCGTTTGCCCATAACCTGTCAGTGAGTTGTTATTGTGACCTTTATTCGGACGAATTGATGTTCCTGTTAAGGTATAGTCAAGTAATAACCCTGATATGCCCGGATCCCATAATTCGGGTGGGGTCCAGTCGGCATCTTCGTATTTCATTAATGAACGAGGAATAACAATATCAAGAATACCGCCATCATTTTTGATGGTGATACCGGGGAGTTGATTAATATTGAGACAATTAGGTGAGATCTCTTCAATAAATTTTTGATTTTCTTCATTAATCGTTAATTTCTTTAGAAGAGATGGATCAATACAAGCAACAGAATAATTAGGCTTCACTTCAACGTAATTAATGTTTTGACGAGGAAAATCTCGTCCATTTATACGGATATCCAGGTAGTACATACCTGGAATAATATAATTAGAAGTGGCAAAGCGAGAAAGATCGACATTATCTCTATCTTCTGCATCTAGCATGTGAATATTAAATTCCACAGAATCATCTTGCTCAGCTTGAGCGAAAAACGCTAAGCACAATAGCAAAATGGCACAAATGTTTTTCCATTTTGTGCTGTGAAAATAAGAAATTAACATGAATAAACGCCTAGTTATTAATTAAATAGAAACTAATTAATTAAATAATGAATATTTATTTAATTAATTACTTTTTATTTTTATTTTTTATTAATTTGAAGTGTTTTATCAAATTTAACGCAGAGGAAATCCCCTGCGTTAATGCAGTAATTTATTATTTAATTAATTTAAATAAATAAAACGATTACTGATAATCAACTTGGAAGTTGATAACGGCTTGGAATTCACCTGGCGTTACAGTCGCGTCTGCTGATTCAGCTTGAACGTAAGCAACAAATGGAATTTTTGAAACACCATTAACTAATTGTACTGGTGTTGTTGCTGTATTCCATTTAACTGATTTGCTACCTGCATCCATTAAGCCGATACCTGCACCAGACGCGGAGCCAGAAACGAAAGATGCTAAGTCTTTGTTTGTGGCATTAACAACACTTGGTGTATAGCTAACCGTAGCTGTTTTTGCTACTGTAGTATCACAGTCTTGTAATTCGATATCTTTTTTAACGTTACCCGCTTTTTGCATATTTGCTAATGCAGATGTTGGGATTTCGCTGAAATCAACAATAACTGGACTTGAAGAAGCGGCTAATCCACAAGCTGAATTAACAATTTCACCTTTTAATTGGATTTCGCCTTTAGTTGCACCAATTTTTGGTGCAGGAGTTTCAGCAGTTGCAACAGAATTAATACCAAAGACTAAAGCAGCGGCTAAAGCAATTTTACTCAGTTTCATTATAGATAATCCCTTGAAGATCGTGCGTATTATTATTTATGAAAAAATAATATTAATGTCGGAATATAAAATTTGATTTGCATTATATTTCGAGTTGTTTCGAATAATGGCTGGTTTATATGATATCAACAAAGGCATTCTATTTGATATAACGTTTTGTTAGTTTGCTCAAATTTCAGATTTAATCTGGCCTATTCCACATTAATAGAGTTTTATATAGGTTTATTCTTTTTATTACTCACTTTACGGGTGAAAAATTTCATCAGGCAGATAAATTTAATAGACAATACAATTAACATTATTTTAACTTTATAAAAAGTAATGTTATTAACATTACTTTAAGAAAATTAATAAAATCAATTATAGAATATCATAATATATATAATTCAAAGGTTTATATGCTAATAATGTGGGTATTAGGTTAATTTTTATTACGAATAAAGTTTTTATAACAAGAATAATCATAAAACGAATAATAACTAATGAGATAATTCCTACGTATTTAAGTTAATTTTTTCTTATATTTTCCCTATTCTGATAATCAAAAAAAGACGTATTAGGCTATTTTAAATACATTTCACTCACATAATGAGTTTTTTTAACTAATAAGTGTTACATTTTTTAACACGGTTTTTTTCTAATTTTGGTTAAAAAAAGTAAGAGAGAATGTAACAATTGCTAAGATTAAGAAAATATTAAGAGCATATTGGTGAGGGAAAACCATCATGGAATATTAGAAATTAAACGATAAAAATGTTAAGTCAGAGTAAGCCTCTATAAAAGAGGCTGAACAGTTGTGAGATGCGTCATTCTTTAAATTGAAGGGGTAATGACAAAGTGGTTATTGAGTTAATGTTAATGATGATTTCTCTTGTTCTGTATCTTCATTATTTTCTTTGTCTTTAGATAGAATTTTGTTTTTACTCTCTTTAGCTTGAAGGTAGCCTACAAGACTGAGTTGATATCGACGAATATTTTCAACATAGCGATAGGCTTCATGTCCTCTTGCGTAGCCATAGGGGAGGTCAACATAATATTTCTTTTGGCTCAGTAGCGGTAATCTTGATTTTACATCTAACCAACTGTCAGGATCTGCACCTTGTTGTTCAGTCAGTCTTCTGGCATCAAGCATATGACCAAAACCCATATTGTAGGCGGCTAATGCAAACCAAATTTTCTCATCTTCAGGAATAGAATCAGGTAAACGAGAAAGAAGATGTTTAAGATATTGAGCACCGCCACGAACACTTTCCTCGGGATCAAGCCTATCTGCGACGCCCATACTTGATGCAGTAGGACGTGTTAGCATCATGAGACCTCTAACACCAGTTGGTGATGTTGCATGAGGATCCCAATGCGATTCTTGCCATGCCATTGCTGCTAATAATCGCCAATCAAAGGTATCCGCGTATTTTTCAAAAAGAGGCTGATAGTTTGGTAAAATAGAATCAATTGCAGTAATAAAAGAGATAGTATCAAAGTAATCAAATGAACCAACATGACCAAAATACTTTTCTTCTAATCGTGCTAATACATCTTCTTGAGATAATTGATTGAAGTAATCTAGCATGGCTGCATATAAACTATTATCTTCGCTATCAGGTAAATACCATGTCAGAGGACGGCTTTCAGTCACTTCAAACCCTATAGCAACATTAGGATGAATACGTTGTTGTACTGCAACACTGATAGAGTCTGCTAAAACATAGGTTATCTTGCCTTCTGATAACTCTTCTAGTAACTGTGAGGTTGTTTGATTGTCTGATTCTTCCCATTCAAGCTCGGGGTATTGCGTTTCTTTTAGTGTACGCAATAAACTTGCATGAGCTGAACCTGCTGTGACAACAAGGCGCCCATCTAGTGCATCAAAGCTACGTGGTCTTAATGTCCCTTTACGGTAAATTAATTGTTGGGATACTGAAAAGTAAGCTGGCCCACTGCGTGTCGTCTCTAATCTTTCTTTGTTATAGAGTAATCCTGCTGCGATAAAGTCTGCTTTATTGTTCTCCAGATCATCAAACATTTGGTTGATATTTGTCCGCATATTAACGACAAGCTTCACGCCCAGGTAATCAGCAAAGCGTTTCACTAATTCATAATCGAAACCTACGGGGTCCTTTTTATCGTTCATCGTTATCAATGGTGAAGACATTGTACTAATTCTTAACTCACCACGAGATAAAATCTTATTTATCTGCGCTTTTTGCCTATCAGGCCATGAGATATTCAACGCAATAATTGCCGCTGAAAAGAGCGCTATGATAACGATAACGAAATAGTTTATCCTTATATTATTCAATAGGTTATTTCTCGTTAACGTTGTTTATTGTTGTGTGTAAAGTTCTTATCTTAACATGGATAAATTTCCAGTAATCGAGCATTTTGCTTAACATATTGGCAATACGCAACTTGATTACACCAATTAATCATTAAAACACACTAAGTTAAATGCCGTTATTTTGTTCACGCAAACGGTTTCGTCTGGGCGGTTATTCTATTATACTAGGTGCGTTTCCCCTGAATGATTGATCAGGCTAGCTGCTAAAAGAGAGAACTCAATACTATGGAAATCCTGCGTGGCTCCCCCGCTTTATCCGCGTTTCGTATTAATAAATTACTCACTCAATGTCAGGAAAATGACCTTCCTGTACAAGGTATATATGCGGAATTTGTTCATTTCGCAAAAGTGGAAGGGCAGTTATCTGAAGATGACCACATTAAATTAAGCCAATTACTGCATTATGGGCCTTCATTAACAGAGCATGAGCCTGTTGGGGAAATGCGAGTAGTGACACCTCGCCCAGGAACTATTTCACCTTGGTCTTCTAAAGCAACAGATATTGCACATAACTGCGGTTTAGCCAAGGTAGTCAGAATTGAACGTGGTATCGCTTATTTTATTGAATGCGGTACGATGACAGAGACTCAGTGGCAACAGTTTTATGGTTTGATTCATGACCGAATGATGGAAGCCATCTTCTTAAATTATCACGATGTGAATGCACTTTTTGCAGAGCAAACGCCAGCACCATTAAAAACGATAGATGTGCTTACTAAAGGCAAAGATGCATTAGTGAAAGCAAATATTGAAATGGGATTAGCACTGGCAGATGATGAAGTTGATTATTTAGTCGATGCTTTTAACCGTTTGCAACGTAATCCAACAGATGTTGAGCTTTACATGTTTGCACAAGCTAACTCTGAACACTGTCGCCACAAAATATTTAATGCAGATTGGATTATTGATGGTAAAGCTCAAGATAAATCATTATTTAAAATGATTAAAAATACGTTTGAGCAAACACCTGATTATGTCATGTCAGCTTATAAAGATAATGCGGCTGTGATGGAAGGCTCTGTGGCAGGGCGTTTTTATCCGGATATAGAAAAAGGGCATTATCACTATCATCAAGAGCCAGTACATATCTTGATGAAAGTGGAAACACATAACCACCCAACCGCAATATCACCATGGCCAGGTGCTGCAACAGGTTCTGGCGGTGAAATTCGAGATGAAGGCGCAACGGGGCGTGGCGCCAAACCTAAAGCGGGTTTAGTTGGATTTTCGGTTTCTAACTTACGTATTCCTGGGTTTGAACAACCTTGGGAAGAAGACTTTGGTAAACCAGAACGTATTGTTAATGCGCTAGATATTATGACTGAAGGACCATTAGGGGGAGCCGCATTTAATAATGAGTTTGGTCGCCCCGCCTTATTAGGTTATTTCAGAACCTATGAAGAGCAAGTCAATAGCCATAATGGTGTTGAAATTCGTGGTTATCATAAGCCAATTATGCTAGCTGGTGGTATTGGTAATATTCGTGAAGATCATGTTCAAAAAGGGGATATTACGGTTGGCGCTAAGTTGATCGTATTAGGTGGTCCGTCTATGAATATCGGTCTTGGTGGCGGTGCGGCTTCTTCTATGACTTCGGGGCAATCTGATGCGGATTTAGATTTTGCGTCTGTTCAACGTGACAATCCAGAAATGGAGCGACGTTGCCAAGAAGTTATCGATCGTTGTTGGCAGTTAGGTGACGATAACCCTATCTTATTTATTCATGATGTAGGGGCTGGTGGCCTTTCTAATGCAATGCCTGAGTTAGTGAATGATGGTGGTCGTGGTGGTCGTTTTGAACTACGTGACGTTCTAAATGATGAGCCGGGAATGAGCCCACTTGAAATCTGGTGCAATGAATCTCAAGAACGTTATGTGTTAGCGGTATCTCCAGAAAACATGCCTCTGTTTGATGCGTTATGCCAACGTGAAAGAGCACCTTATGCCGTAATTGGTGAAGCAACACAAGAGCGTGAATTAGTATTAAACGATACACACTTTGATAATAAACCTATTGATATGCCATTGGACATATTATTAGGTAAAGCACCTAAAATGTTACGTGATGTGAAATCGCAAAAAACAGAAGGTGAGTATCTAGATCGTAAAGATATTGATTTAAAAGATGCCGTTTATCGAGTGCTTCACTTACCCGTCGTTGCTGAAAAAACCTTCTTAATTACTATCGGTGATCGTTCTGTAACGGGTATGGTTGCTCGTGATCAAATGGTCGGTCCTTGGCAAATCCCTGTTGCCAACTGTGCTGTTACCACTGCAACATTAGATAGCTATTATGGCGAAGCAATGTCGATTGGTGAACGCGCGCCAATTGCACTATTAGATTTTGCCGCATCTGCACGTATGGCAGTTGGTGAAGCCTTAACGAATATGGCAGGCAGTGATGTACAATCACTCAATCGTATTAAACTTTCGGCTAACTGGATGTCAGCTGCAGGGCATCCCGGTGAAGATGCTGGTTTATATGATGCAGTGAAAGCTATTGGTGAGGAGTTGTGCCCAGAGTTAGGTATCACAATTCCTGTTGGTAAAGACTCTATGTCAATGAAAACACGTTGGCAGGATAAAGAGGGAAAAACCAAAGAAGTAACCTCTCCTCTTTCTTTAGTCATTACGGCATTCTCTCGTGTTGAGGATGTGCGTAAAACGGTGACGCCTGAATTATCGACACAAGCTGGTAACCGTTTATACCTGATTGATCTGGGTAATGGCCATAACGCATTAGGTGCGACTGCCTTGGCGCAAGTTTATCGGCAATTAGGTCAAAAAGCGGCAGATCTTCGTGATGTTGAGCAACTAAAACAATTCTTTAATGTGATGCAACAATTGGTTAATGAAGGCAAATTGTTGGCTTATCATGATCGCTCTGATGGTGGTTTATTTGTCACGCTTGCAGAAATGGCGTTTGCAGGTCATTGTGGTTTAAACGTTGATATTAGTGCTTATGATGAAGATATCTTAGCGGGGCTCTTTAATGAAGAGCTAGGTGGCGTGATCCAAATTAGCGCTGAGTATCAAGAAGCAGTTGAAGCTTTATTTATGCAATACGGTTTAGCCGATTGTCTGCATTATTTAGGTCAAGCAACACAAGATGATGCCATTATTATCCAAAGCCGTGAAACAGAAGTTTACAATGAAAAACGCAGTACATTGCGTCTTTGGTGGGCAGAAACAACATGGCAAATGCAACGTTTACGCGATAATCCTGAGTGTGCTGATGAAGAACATCAGGCAAAACAGGATATCAATGATCCAGGGTTAAACGTACATTTAACTTTCGACCCAAGTGAAGACATTGCGGCTCCTTATATTGCAACAGGAAGTCGTCCTCGCATTGCAGTCTTAAGAGAGCAAGGTGTTAATTCTCATGTTGAAATGGCGGCTGCTTTTGATAGAGCTGGTTTTGATGCTATTGATGTTCATATGAGTGATCTACATTCGTCACGACGTTCATTAAGTGATTTTGATGTGCTGGTGGCGTGTGGTGGGTTCTCATACGGTGATGTATTAGGTGCGGGAGAAGGTTGGGCTAAATCTATTTTATTTAATTCTCGTTTACGTGATGAGTTTGCTCAATTCTTTGAACGCCAAGACACTTTATCGCTTGGTGTCTGTAATGGTTGTCAGATGATGTCAACGTTATCAGAGCTTATTCCAGGAGCTGATTTATGGCCTCGCTTTGTTCGCAATCGTTCAGAACGTTTTGAAGCCCGCTTTAGCTTGGTAAAAGTGACTGAAAGCCCATCATTACTGTTACAAGACATGGTGGGCTCACAAATGCCTATTGCTGTTTCTCATGGTGAAGGTTTTGCAGAGTTTCGTCATGCTGAACAATTAGCACAATTAGAGGCACAAAATTTAGTGGGATTACGTTTTGTTGATAATTATGGTCAGCCAACAGAACAATATCCATTAAACCCTAATGGTTCAGTAAAAGGGATCACTGCAGTCACCACAAGAGATGGACGCTCAACGATTATGATGCCTCACCCTGAGCGTGTATTTAGAACAGTCAGTAACTCTTGGCATCCTGATAATTGGGGTGAAGACAGTCCTTGGATGCGATTATTCCGCAATGCAAGGAAGCAGTTTGATTAATTAGCAGTAAATTTATCTTAGTAGTAAACACATAAAGCCTCTACGTTGTGAGAGGCTTTATTTTATTGATAATAAAGGTATTATTTTTTGTTGTGTAAAAATGACGACATTCTCTGTTTTGATTGTCTCTTTTTGGCGACACTTAACGTATTGAATTATAAATAATTATAAAATTTAAGGTAACTTTGTCTGGATATGGAGACAGCTTGGTTGTTTTATAACTAGATAAAAGAGAGATATAAATAAAATATAATAGGGGTGGTTTTATTTTTTATTATTTTTCAATTGGTTGTTAAAAATAATTAAATGTTGGCACGGCTTGTGCATTATATAAATCAGTTGCTCATTCAACTTTTTATGTCGGTCCACAATATGGGTGGGAACATACCACATAAGCCAGGAATGACGCCAGAGTAAGGTGCCTACCGTCCAACATCATGATACTCGTCTTCGGACCTTATCAAACATAGGGCGACACGTGGAGTGAGGCACCACCTTCATTCTCTTTTAGAGAAAAAAGAGATGAAATATTGACGAGCGGAATATCTCAGTAAGATATTCCGCTCTCCCACTTCTAGAGCCTGTCATATTTTCTCGCTTGTGTTTGTTATCCTTACCTGATTTTCTAATGTCGGACTTTTTTCTTGTTATCAAGTCATGTAGCATCGCATTACTCTAATAGGTGTTGAGATGATTTCATTGAAAAAGTGGCGTATTTTTCCTCGTTCTTTAAGACAGCTCGTAATCATGGCATTTTGGATGGTGCTATTACCTTTACTGGTACTTGCTTATCAAGCTTATCAAAGTCTCGATCAATTAAGTAATCAAGCTGCCATCACGAATAAAAATGCTTTGGCCGACACTGAACGCAGTGAAGTCATGCGAAATTTAGCTATTGAGATGGAAGGAAACTATCGTCGTTATTGTGTTTTACGAGATAAGACCGATGACGATATGTATCAACAACGTTATCAGCAATATACCAAACTTTTCTCAACATTAAAGCAAACCATTATTCCTCTTTCTGCATCTAAAGAAGCCGATGTGCTTAATACTTCGCTTGAAACGCTAAAGTCTATTCAATGTGAAAGTAGTGAGCCCACGAAAGAGATGCAACAAGCCCTAGAGCAGTTCTCTTATGCCAATAACCGTATTGTGGTACTAACAAAAGAGATTATTTTTAGCCGTGGCGAACAACTCCAGATGGCAATTGCCGAGAAAGGACGCTATTTCGGCTGGCAAAGTCTTATTGTGTTCGTTTTCAGTTTGATCCTCATCGCACTATTTACTCGAATGATTATCGGCCCCGTTAAAGGGATAGAGAAGATGATCAATCGATTGGGAGAAGGGAGAACGCTGAGTAATAATTTAGATGCTTTTCAAGGCCCTCGGGAACTTCGATCGTTAGCTCAACGTATTATTTGGTTAAGTGAACGATTAGCATGGCTTGAATCACAACGTCATGAGTTTTTACGTCATATTTCTCATGAGTTAAAAACACCGCTTGCGAGTATGCGAGAAGGTACAGAATTATTAGCTGATGAAGTTGCGGGGCCTTTAACGCTTGATCAAAAAGAAGTGGTTTCTATTCTTGATAATAGTAGTAAGCAGTTACAGTTACTGATTGAACAACTGCTTGATTATAATCGTAAACTTTCTGAGGTTCCTCAGCAAATTGAAGAAGTCGATTTAACTCATTTAGTGAATGATGTGGTATTAGCGCACAGCTTACCCGCTCGAGCAAAAGAGATCAAAACGATAATTTCACTTAACCTAACAAAATGTCGAGCAGAAGCGACATTATTATCACGAGTTATCGACAATCTCTACTCGAATGCGGTGCACTATGGTGCTGAATCAGGTAATATCTGGATCTCTAGTTATCAAGTTGAACAGAAGATAGTGATTGATATAGCCAATAAAGGAACGCCTATCCCTGAATCTGAACAAAAAATGATTTTTGAGCCCTTTTTTCAAGGTTCTTTACTGCGCAAAGGGGCTGTAAAAGGAAGTGGTTTAGGTTTAAGTATTGCTCATGACTGTATCAAAAGAATGGAAGGTGAATTAAGTGTCGTTCCTTCTGACTATGCCGATGTCTGTTTTCGTATTGAATTACCGCTACTTTCTGAGAATAAATAATGCAAATCAGGTCACAAATACAAGCATCTCCTCACCATGAGTATAAAAAAATAAATAAAAAGATGCTTGGTACTGAACCGTTATCTATGGCTCCTGCATCAACTAGAAAAATCGCATTAAATTGGAAACAATATGTCTTGTTTATTATGCTTCCACTGGTTCTTTCAGGATGTACGCCAAAGTCACTCACAGCATCGTTAGAACCTGAGCCTGAAGTGCCCGTCGTTAAACAACAAACGATTGATTACCGCTGGGCTGAATGTAAAACATTAAGCGCTTTTTATGATGAAGGCATTAATAATGCACTTTATTGGTTACGCACAATTGAATGTACAAATCGTCTTATGACTACAGAAGCACAGCGTCAAGCAAATAGTGTTGTGGTCACGGGATGGGATGATGCGTTTTATAAAAGTATTTTATTAGAACGTGCAGGTATGACGGTTGCTGATCGTCGAACACAACTCGTGTTACTAGAAAGCTATAAACTACAATTTCCAAGCTCTATGCGTGTTTTATTATCGACATGGATTGAAAATCAAACACTCATTCTCTCTTTAGCCGAAGAAAAGAATCGTTTTCGTCGTTTAACGACCGAAACAGATAATCGAATTGATGCTCTAAGAAAAGAGAATAATGCGTTAGAACATGAGCTAAATCTCACACTGAAAAAGCTTGAAAGCCTGACCCAAATCGAACGACAGTTATCGAATAGAAAGCAAAGTGGCTCTGTTGATTCGTTATCACAAAATGACGATTTAACGGAGAGTACATCTACTGAAATAGAAAAGCCTGCCGGTGAAAAGCCAGCTGAAAAACCCGTTTCGACGCAATCGATAACAGAGAAGCCAAAGGGTGAGGAAAAACAACCTTCTGCAACAGCGGTTAAACCAGAGCCTTCAAAACCAGAATCTACGAAACCCGAGGCGGTAAAACCAGAGCCAGTCAAAACTAACACTGACACACAAAGCTCAAAACCGACTGAAGCAGGATCTAAATAAGGAGAATGTGCATGGCTGGCCATAAATCAGCAAATCTTTTACTTGTCGATGACGATCCTGGGTTATTAAAGTTACTTGGTATGCGATTAACAAGTGAAGGTTTTCATATCTTCACCGCTGAAAGTGGGCAAGAAGCACTAAAACTTCTCTTAAAAGAAAAAATCGACCTTGTTATTAGCGATCTGCGCATGGATGAAATGGATGGTATGGCATTGTTTGCTGAAATCCAGCGTCAGCAACCAGGAATGCCAGTGATCATTCTGACTGCTCATGGCTCAATTCCTGATGCAGTCGCAGCAACACAACAAGGAGTATTTAGCTTTTTAACGAAACCCGTGGATCGTGACGCGCTTTACAAAGCGATTGATGAAGCGTTGGAATTAGTCACCACGGTTTCAGATGAAGAGTGGTCAAAAGATATCGTGACACGTAGCCCACAAATGCTACGTTTATTAGAGCAGGCAAAGTTAGTCGCACAATCTGATGTCAGTGTGCTTATTAACGGACAAAGTGGTACTGGTAAAGAAGTGCTTGCTCAAGCTATTCATCGTGCAAGCCCTAGAGCCAAAAAACCTTTTATTGCTATTAACTGTGGTGCCTTACCGGAGCAACTTCTAGAATCTGAACTATTTGGTCATGCTAAAGGTGCTTTTACAGGGGCTGTGAGTAGTCGTGAAGGTCTATTTCAAGCTGCTGAAGGCGGTACGCTGTTTTTAGATGAAATTGGCGATATGCCAATGGCGTTACAAGTTAAACTATTACGTGTTTTGCAAGAGCGAAAAGTTCGCCCATTAGGAAGCAACCGTGATATTGATATTGATGTCCGTATCCTTTCTGCTACACATCGCGATTTACCTAAAGCGATGGAGCGTAATGAATTTCGTGAAGATTTGTTCTATCGTTTAAATGTGGTGAATTTACGAATTCCGACATTAAGTGAGCGAGCTGAAGATATTCCGGTTCTTGCAAATCATCTATTACGTGAATCAGCTAAACGGCATAAGCCTTTTGTCCGAAGTTTTTCTACTGATGCTATGAAATGTTTAATGACAGCAAGTTGGCCCGGAAATGTGCGTCAATTAGTTAACGTGATTGAACAATGTGTTGCTTTAACGACGGCTCCAGTGATTAGTGAAGCTTTAGTGACACAAGCCTTGCAGGGAGAAAACACCGCGTTACCCACATTTGCTGAGGCAAGAGGGCATTTTGAAATGACTTATTTGAGAAAGTTACTGCAAATGACGAAAGGCAATGTGACTCAAGCAGCACGTATGGCTGGGCGCAATCGAACTGAGTTTTATAAATTGTTATCTCGTCATGAGTTAGATGCGAATGATTTCAAAGAATAATCTTTTCAGATAACGAATATATTTTTAAACTAGCTTTCCTTTAATGCGAAAGATAGCGGAGAGACTAATTTTTATGAGTCGTAAATTAAAACTCGCAATGGCTCAACTCAATTGGGTTGTTGGCGATATTGAAGGTAACTGTGAACGTATGTTATCTAGCGTTAAAGCGCAAGAAGATGCTGATTTGGTCATGTTTTCTGAGCTGGCTTTATGCGGTTACTCTCCTGAAGATCTGCTATTTCGCCCTGATTTTCAACAGCGTTGTGAAACACAACTTACACGTTTAGAACAAGCAAGTAAAAAAACAGCGATTGTTGTTGGACATCCTTGGTGGCAAAACGGCAAAATTTATAACGCACTTTCATTTTTCTATAAAGGTGAGTTACAAGCACGCTATTTCAAACAACAATTGCCTAATTACGGCGTGTTTGACGAAAAACGTTATTTCCAACAAGGAAATGAGCGTTGTGTTGTACCATTTAAAGGCTATCACTTAGGTTTGTTAATTTGTGAAGATATCTGGATCAATGAACCTATTGATGCATTAAAACAAGCAGGTGCTGATCTCGTTTTATCTATTAATGCTTCTCCTTATAATCGTGAAAAACCGCATGTCCGTACACAACTCATTAAAGAACATTGCCAAAGAACACACCTTCCAGTGATCTATCTTAACCAAATTGGTGGTCAGGATGAGTTGGTATTTGATGGTTGCTCAAAAGTATTTGATGAACGGGGTGCTATTACACATCGTTTAGCTGCATTTGATGAACAGACTGCTATTGTTGAATTCGACGAGTTAAACATTATTCCAATGGCAGATCCTGCTCCGGAACTTTCACCTTTAGCGCAGGTTTATCAAGCATTAGTGCTTGCAACGCGTGATTATGTCACTAAAAACGGTTTTAATGGAGCCATTTTAGGGTTATCTGGTGGGATTGATTCTGGCTTAACAGTTGCTATTGCTGTTGACGCATTAGGAAAAGAGTGTGTTCAAGCCGTCATGATGCCATTTCGTTATACTTCTGAAATGAGTATTCATGATGCCAAAGAACAAGCAGATTTATTAGGTGTTGAATTCGATACGGTATCTATTGAACCGATGTTTGATGCCTTTATGGCACAGCTGGCCCCCATGTTTAAAGATACTGTGGCTGATACCACTGAAGAAAACTTACAGGCTCGCTGTCGTGCCGTGATCTTGATGGCCATGTCGAATAAACGCCGTCGCTTAGTACTTACTACAAGTAATAAAAGTGAATCAGCAGTGGGGTACTCGACATTGTATGGTGATATGGCGGGAGGCTTCGATGTATTAAAAGATGTCCCTAAAACACTGGTTTTTGAACTTTCTAAATACCGTAATACACTTTCACCGGCTATTCCTCAGCGTGTGATTGAGAGACCCCCATCAGCCGAGCTAGCACCAGGGCAAACTGACCAAGATAATTTACCGCCTTATGACATTCTGGATGCTATTCTTGAAGGTTATGTTGAACAAGATAAATCTGTTTCTGATTTAGTTGCCGCTGGATTTGATGAAGTAACGGTCCGTAAAGTGATAAAGTTAGTCGATATTAATGAATACAAGCGACGTCAAGCCCCTGTAGGGCCTCGTATTACAAGTCGTAATTTTGGTAGAGATCGCAGATACCCAATAACAAGCGGTTTTGGTCGCCACAACTGGTAATAGCAGGATAATACGATGAAAAAAATTGAAGCGATAATTAAGCCGTTTAAGTTAGATGATGTAAGAGAAGCGCTTGGTGAAGTGGGTATCACGGGAATGACTGTCACTGAAGTGAAAGGTTTTGGTCGTCAAAAAGGACATACTGAACTTTACCGCGGTGCTGAATACATGGTCGATTTTTTACCTAAAGTGAAAATTGAAATCGTTGTTGCTGATGAAATTGTTGAAACTTGTGTTGATACAATTATGGCAACAGCACAGACAGGTAAAATAGGGGATGGTAAGATTTTTGTTTTTGATGTGAATCGTGTTATTCGTATTCGTACTGGCGAGCAAGACGAAGAAGCTATTTAGTTATCAAATAGTGTAATCGAGCTACTTGTGTTATTTATTTTATAAAAAAAGCCGGATGTTTTTTTAATCAAAACATCCGGCTTTTTCTTTTCTTTGTACATAATTAATTTTTTTATGTTTTGCCCATAGTGCTATTTCTGCTTTGTATAAGTCTATTGATGATAACGAACAATTTATTTTACTATTTTTGATAAATTTTAAGGCACAAAATGTTATTCAATAACTTTTAAGTAAAGCTATTATCATCGACATTAAAAAATCATTAAGGTGTGGGCAACATAATGTTTAATTATTTATTAAAGCGTCTTGCTTTATTTTTATGCGCAGCAGGGCTACTTGCGATCACGACAGGATTTATTTTTATTGATATTTTGGTGCTGAATAATGGGATATCAGAAACGTCAGTAACTGAATTAGGCCAAGAAATTATTGTCGCAATGATTAGCTTATTCTTTTTTATTAAAGCTTGTAAAAATAGTGAACAGCGAGGTGCATTTACTCTTATTATGGGCTTCTTCTTATGCATCCTAATACGTGAGTTAGATGGTGTATTTGATCAAATCGCACATGGTTCTTGGGTTTGGTTTGCATTAACTGTGGCATTTGTCTGTATTGCAATTGCGATTAGAGAAGGTCAAAAAACCTTAAACGGGTTAATTCACTTTATTACTCATCCTAGCCATGGAATGTTAGTTTCTGGTTTATTATGTATTTTGCTATTTTCTCGTCTCTTTGGCATGGGAATATTATGGCACAAATTATTAGGTGAAGATTATAACCGTACCGTGAAAAATATGGTGGAAGAGGGCTGTGAATTATTTGGTTATACGCTCTGTTTAATAAGTGTTATTTGGTATGGATTTTCTGCGAAAAAACATGTCGCTCCCGTGACTATTGAAAATAAATATAGATCATAAAAACAGCATGATATAAATAACAAAAGCGCTGATAAATATAACACTACCAGCGCTTTTATTTATTCTATTTTAAAGTTTAGTATTAATTAATGGTTTGATTATTTTTTGACTATAAATCTTGCATAATAACAGCATGAGGACCAAAACATTCATAATGAAGTTTTTCACGATTAATACCTAATTCAATAAGTTGTTTTGCAACAGACTGCATAAAAGGTAATGGTCCACAAAAATAGAAATGCATATCCGGAATGCTTATCCAATCTTCAACCTGTTTTAATGTCATTAGGCCTTCAAATTGATATTCTTTATTTTGGAGATCTTCAGGTCGTGGGGTGCGATACCAAACCGCTTGCTGATAATGTGGAAGTTGACTGCCGACTCGATGAACTTCATCTTTAAAGGCATGAACACCACCGTGTTCAGCTGCATGTAACCAATTGACATTGGCTTGATGGGCAGAAAGTGTGTGTAGCATTGATAACATAGGTGTTAAACCCACTCCCGCTGAAATTAAGGTGACTGGAGTTGTTGGCGATACCTCTAAATAAAAATCGCCCCCTGGTGCGGCGACTTGTAAAATATCCCCTTCTTGAACATAGTCATGAAGAAAATTCGATAAAATACCTTTCTCTTCGCGTTTTACTGCGATGCGGTATGTTTTATTATTTGAAGATTGAGTTAATGAATATTGACGTATTTCTTGATTTTCAAGACGCTCATCACGGATATAAATGCTTAAATACTGCCCTGCTTGATAAGGCGTAATATCAAGGCCGTCTTCAGGTGCTAATTCAAAGCTAGTAATGACATCACTCTGTTTTACTTTATGTATGACTTTAAAGGCTCGCAACCCCCTCCAACCACCGCTTGTTTGTTCTTTTTGTTGATAAATTTGTTCTTCGCGATTGATAAAGACATCAGCTAATACTTGATAAGCGGCTCCCCAAGCGTCTAACACTTCTTGCCCAGGGCTAAACATTTCATCAATAGTGGCTAATAAATTTTCACCTACGATGGGATAGTGCTCAGGAAGAATATTTAAACTGACGTGTTTTTGTGCGATTTTTTCAACGGCGGGTAAAATGGCAGGTAAATTTTCAATATTTGTTGCATAAGCACATATCGCATTAAATAAGGCTTCACGTTGAGCACCACTATTTTGATGGCTCATGGTGAAGATATCTTTTAATTCAGGATGACGAGAGAACATTCGATCATAAAAATGTGCGGTTAATGCTGGGCCTGTTTTAGCTATAAGAGGAATAGTTGATTTAATTGTCGCGATAGTTTGTGCATCTAACATAATTGCTCCTGAAAAATTTTCAGTTTATTGTGAATTTTTATAAATTGTATTTTATATGCAACTTATCTCTTTTTGATTATTTTGTAAATCCCTGATTTTATTTTTTAACAAAAAATCTCAATTCTTAGCGAATGATGCGGGGTGTTTGCAAAATAAGGCGAGATGTGCCTCAAAAAGGGAAATAAGCACAGGATAAAATGAGGTTGTTAAAAAGTAATAAGATGCTGTTATAATTGAATGGCAAACGATTGCGTATTTTTTCATTAGGGGCTATCTCAATGAAGAAAAAGAGTTTACACTGTATGCCATTCTTTCTCCCGTATGGGAGTTTGTCTTTAGTGAAGTTAGCTGAGTCAGGAGATCTGAATGTTAAAACGTGAAATGAATATTGCTGATTACGATCCAGAATTATGGAATGCAATGGAAGGTGAAGTGACTCGTCAAGAAGAGCACATCGAACTTATTGCTTCTGAAAACTATACTAGTCCTCGTGTTATGCAGGCGCAGGGATCTCAGCTGACAAATAAATATGCTGAAGGCTATCCGGGTAAACGTTACTACGGTGGTTGTGAGTATGTGGATGTTGTAGAGCAACTGGCAATCGATCGTGCAAAAGCATTATTTGGTGCTGACTATGCTAACGTACAACCTCACTCCGGTTCACAAGCGAATGCGGCTGTTTACATGGCATTGTTAAAACCGGGTGATACTGTATTAGGTATGAATTTAGCACAAGGCGGTCACTTAACTCATGGTTCACCAGTTAACTTCTCTGGTAAACTATATAACATCGTACCTTATGGTATTGATGAATCAGGTAAAATTGATTACGACGATATCGCGGTCCAAGCTAAAAAACATCAACCAAAAATGATCATTGGTGGATTCTCTGCTTATTCTGGTTTGGTTGATTGGGCTAAGATGCGTGAAATCGCAGATAGCATTGGTGCTTATCTGTTTGTTGATATGGCACACGTTGCGGGTATGATTGCTGCGGGTGTTTATCCTAACCCAGTTCCTCATGCTCACGTTGTTACTACAACAACGCATAAAACATTAGCTGGACCACGTGGTGGTCTGATCCTTGCTAAAGGTGGCGATGAAGAGTTCTATAAAAAACTGAACTCAGCGGTGTTCCCAGGCTCTCAAGGCGGGCCTTTAATGCACGTTATTGCAGGTAAAGCGGTTGCATTAAAAGAAGCGATGGAACCAGAATTTAAAGTTTATCAGCAACAAGTTGCTAAAAACGCGAAAGCAATGGTAGACGTTTTCTTAGAACGCGGTTATAAAGTAGTGTCTGGCGGAACTGAAAACCACCTATTTTTATTAGACTTAGTCGATAAAGATATTACAGGTAAAGATGCAGATGCGGCGCTCGGTCGTGCAAACATCACTGTTAACAAAAACAGTGTACCCAATGATCCACGTAGCCCATTTGTGACTTCAGGTGTTCGTATCGGTTCTCCAGCAATTACACGTCGTGGTTTTAAAGAAGCGGAAGCTCGTGAATTAGCCGGTTGGATGTGTGATGTCCTTGATAATATCAATGATGAAGCGAACATTGAGAAAGTGAAACAAAAAGTCTTGGATATCTGCGCTAAATTTCCAGTTTACGCATAAGTTTGTAACGATATAATAAAACCCGTTGTACAAGCCCGCTTCGAGAACTTGTTCTTGGCGGGTTTTTTTGCATCTTAAAAATGGGGGATTGGATGGTTATTCCATCAACATTGTGGCTTGCCTTAGATTATTTTACCTATTTCTTCTCATACGGTATCTTTTTACCATTTTGGTCAATATGGTTAAAAGGAGAAGGTGTCGATCCTGCAATGATAGGTCTGTTATTAGGTGTAGGTTTAACTGCACGTTTTGTCGGTAGCCTAATTTTAACGCCCGCGGTAAAAGATCCATCAAAACTTATCACCGCATTACGATTATTCGCCTTTCTCTCATTACTCTTTACTGTTGCATTTATGATGGGCAACCATTGGGCATGGTTATTCTTTGTGATGACTGGGTTTAACGTATTCTTTTCACCTATGGTGCCTTTAGGAGACTCTCTGGCTGGTACTTGGCAAAAACAATTCCCCTTTGATTATGGAAAAATCCGCGTTTGGGGCTCAATTGCTTTTATTATTAGCTCATCATTGTTGGGGATCTTAATTGACGCTTTTGGGCATCCCATCATTCTTTATGGATTGATTGCCAGTACCCTTGCATTATTTCTTACATCGATGCTTCGCCCTAAAGTCATGCCTCAAGGTAAGGTGAAAAAAGCAAAACACAGTAATGTGTCTTTTATGAAACTCATTTCTGATGGGCCTGTTTGGCGCTTTTTGTTATGTGTTTCTCTACTGCAAGGGGCGCATGCCGCCTATTATGGCTTTAGCGCGCTTTATTGGGAAAAGGCAGGGTACGACACTGCAACAATTGGTTATCTTTGGTCATTAGGTGTGGTATCTGAAGTTATCGTTTTTATGCTCAGTCACCGTTTATTCCGCCGGTGGGGTGCAAGGGATTTACTGCTACTTTCTGCTTTTGCAGGGCTTTTACGTTGGGGATTAATGGGAAGTTTTACCGCATTACCCGCACTTATTGTCGTTCAAATCTTACATAGTGGTACGTTTACAGTATGCCATTTAGCTGCAATGCGTTTTATTAGCGCCCGCCAAGAACACGAAATTATTCGTCTGCAAGCTGTATATTCCGCTTTAGCAATGGGCGGCAGTATTGCCATTATGACGATTATATCGGGTTGGCTATATGAAAAACTCCCAAATCAAGAATCATTAATTTTCTGGTTAATGGCAGCTCTAACGATCCCTGCGATGTTGATCAGACCCAAAGTACAGCCTCAAAATACCTAATTCCTCTATTATTCGAACTCATGTGGTTATTAGGCAAATACTAGAGGTTGTGATAATCCGAAAAGTTTTTCTATTTATTGATAAGCAAGAAATGACATCACCATTATTGGACAAAATAGCACTAGACATCAGCAGATTGTCAGTGAGTGAGCTATTAATATAATGAGAAGCGAATAAATAGGTAAGAAAAAAGGCCATTACATTTTACTGTAATGGCCTTTTTCTTTATGTTTTTATCGTTATTTTTACCGACAAATTAACGTTTTAACGCATCTGTTAATTCGCTACGAATTTCAGCTAATAATGCTCTAACGACACGTGGGTTACCAGCAACAATATTACCTGTTTGTAGGTAGCCGTGGTTACCAGTAAAGTCAGAAACGATAGCACCTGCTTCACGAGCAATTAACTCACCGCCTAAGAAATCCCAAGGTTTTAAGCCAATCTCAAAAAAACCATCAACACGGCCAGCGGCAACATAAGCTAAATCTAAAGCTGCTGAACCTGTACGACGGAAATCAGCACAAGGAACAAACAGTTTACCTAACATGTTCATATAAGCAGCTGAATGTTGTTTACTTTTGAATGGGAAACCAGTTGCAAGAACAGCACCATCTAAATCACGAGCATTAGAGCCACGTAGACGATAACCATTTAATTGAGCGCCTTGACCACGAACGGCTGAGAATAATTCATTGCGCATAGGATCATAAACAACAGCCACTTCAGTACGGCCTTTAATGCGTACAGCGATAGAAACAGAGAAGTGTGGAAGACGTTTAATGAAGTTAGTCGTGCCATCAAGTGGATCAATAACCCATTGTATGTCGTGATCTTCACCGAGTAACTCGCCACTTTCTTCCGTAATAATGGTGTGTTTTGGATAAGATTTACGGATGATTTCAATGATTGCTTGTTCTGCGTCACGGTCAACATTAGTGACAAAATCATTGGTACCTTTCTGATTAGTTTCTACAGATTCAGGATTTTCGTAATTTTTGGCGATTAAATTACCAGCCTTACGTGCGGCACGTATGGCAATATTCAGCATCGGATGCATGGTTATCTTCCACAAGATGTTAAAGAACGGGGATAAAAAACGTGCGAGAGTATAACAGGCATTCGTGTTTCTGGCTACAATTGTGATAAAATAGATGGATCACAAAGCAATTAACAAGAAATCAATGTTAGAAAATATTCGCATCATCCTTGTAGAAACCTCGCATACAGGCAATATGGGCTCCACAGCTCGAGCTATGAAAACTATGGGATTAACTAATCTTTATTTTGTTAATCCAAAAGAAAAACCAGATTCACATTCTATTGCCCTATCAGCAGGTGCAAGTGATGTTATTGGCAATGCACATATTGTTAATAGTATCGATGAAGCGATTGAAGGCTGTGGTTTAGTCATAGGAACAAGTGCCCGTAGCCGTACACTTTCTTGGCCAATGCTTGCACCACGTGAATGTGGTGAACGCTGTGTTATGGAAGCTCAAAATAAACCCGTTGCAGTAATTTTTGGTCGTGAACGTACGGGGTTAACTAATGAAGAATTACAAAAATGTGATTTTCATCTGTATGTTCCGACTAATCCAGAATATGGCTCTTTAAATTTAGCGATGGCTGTTCAGCTTGTTTGTTATGAAATTCGAATGGCAGCACTTGCTCAAGAAGAAAAACAAGAGGAAAATAACCTATCAGAGATTGATTATCCACCCGCAGAGGATATTGAACGTTTTTATGTTCACCTAGAGCAGGTACTTAATGAGTCTGGCTTTATTCGCCCTAAACATCCAGGGCAAGTGATGAGCCGTTTACGCCGTCTATTTACGCGTGCACGTCCAGAAACACAAGAGCTTCATATCTTACGTGGTATTCTAACATCAGTTGAGAAATGGGCTAAGAAATAGAGGGCAAAGTTGATTAACTTAAGTCAACGTTTGTCTGAGTATAATACTTGACTAAAACACTCGGATAAATAGTTGACTAAATTACTCGGGAATGACACAATTTGATTATTGTTCACCACGGAGTATTTGTTATGAGACTGACATCAAAAGGGCGTTACGCAGTTACTGCAATGCTTGATGTTGCATTGCATTCACAGCAAGGTCCTGTCCCCCTCGCTGATATTTCAGAGCGTCAAGGGATTTCCCTTTCTTATCTTGAGCAGCTTTTCTCGCGTTTGCGTAAAAATGAATTAGTCGCAAGTGTTCGTGGTCCTGGTGGTGGCTATTTATTAGGCCGTGATGCTGGGCAAATTTTTGTTGCTCAAGTTATTTCTGCGGTTGATGAATCTGTCGATGCTACCCGTTGTCAGGGTAACAAAGAAGGTTGTCAAGGTGGCGATCGTTGCCTGACTCATACTTTGTGGCGTGATTTAAGTGATCGTATAACCAGTTTCCTAAGCAGTATCAGCCTTGAAGAGTTAGTGAATAACGAAGAGGTTATGGATGTCGCCGATCGTCAAGACAATGAAAAACGCCATGCTATCAATGGTCGTTTACAAGAAACCATTGTTAATATGCGAGTTTAACGGCGATCTCTAGGTAGGCAAAAACAAAATTATTAAAGAAGATCCGTCGTCTTTGGAGTTAGTGAGCAATGAAATTACCCATTTATCTAGACTATTCGGCAACCACTCCTGTTGATCCACGAGTTGCTGAAAAAATGATGCAATGCCTAACTATTGATGGCATTTTTGGTAACCCAGCCTCTCGTTCACACCGTTTTGGTTGGCAAGCAGAAGAAGCTATTGATATCGCACGTAATCAGATTGCTGATTTAATCGGTGCTGATCCTCGTGAAATTGTATTCACATCAGGTGCAACTGAAGCTGACAATCTTGCACTAAAAGGTGTTGCTAACTTTTACCAGAAAAAAGGTAAGCACATCATCACTTCAAAAACTGAACATAAAGCGATTTTAGATACTTGTCGCCAACTTGAGCGTGAAGGTTTTGAAGTCACTTATTTAGCACCAAAAAGTGATGGTCTGATAGACCTTAAAGAACTTGAAGACGCGATGCGTGAAGATACAATTTTAGTTTCTATCATGCATGTAAACAACGAAATTGGTGTTGTTCAAGATATTGCTGCTATCGGTGAATTATGCCGTAGCAAAGGAATTATTTACCACGTAGATGCAACACAAAGCGTTGGTAAACTACCTATTGATCTTTCTAAGTTAAAAGTTGATTTACTTTCTCTTTCTGCGCATAAAGTTTACGGCCCTATGGGAATTGGTGCGCTTTATGTTCGTCGTAAACCTCGCATTCGTTTAGAAGCACAAATGCATGGTGGCGGGCATGAGCGTGGTATGCGTTCAGGTACATTAGCTGTTCACCAAATTGTGGGTATGGGCGAAGCTTACCGTATTTTGAAAGAAGAAATGGCTGATGAAACTAAACGTTTAAACGAATTACGTTTGCGTTTGTGGAATGGCATTAAAGATATTGAAGAAGTTTATATCAACGGTTCTTTAGAACACACTGCGCCAAATATTCTTAATGTAAGTTTCAACTATGTTGAAGGTGAATCATTAATGATGGCACTGAAAGATCTTGCTGTTTCTTCAGGTTCAGCCTGTACTTCAGCAAGTTTAGAACCTTCTTATGTACTGCGTGCTTTAGGGTTAACTGATGAACTTGCACACAGTTCTATTCGCTTCTCTCTGGGGCGTTTCACCACAGAAGAAGAAATAGATTATGCAATTAAACAAATCCACAGTGCTATCGGTCGCCTACGTGATCTTTCGCCACTTTGGGATATGCATAAACAAGGTGTTGATATCAACAGTATCGAATGGTCTCACCATTAATCAGACGTTTTCAGGAGTTAAATCATGGCTTATAGCGATAAAGTAATTGATCATTATGAAAACCCTCGTAACGTGGGTTCATTTGATAACAACGACCCTTCTGTAGGAAGTGGTATGGTAGGTGCACCCGCTTGTGGTGACGTCATGAAATTACAAATCAAAGTTGATGATAACGGTGTAATTGAAGATGCACGTTTTAAAACTTATGGTTGTGGTTCAGCGATTGCATCAAGTTCATTGGTGACAGAATGGATGAAAGGCAAAACACTAGATGAAGCCGAATCCATCAAGAATACCGCTATTGCCGAAGAGTTAGAATTGCCACCCGTGAAAATTCACTGTTCAATTCTTGCTGAAGATGCAATAAAAGCAGCGATTGCAGACTATAAAAGCAAACGCCAAGGCAAGTAATTGTCTTTTATAATAAAAAAATAAAATATTGGCGGATGCTGAAGCTTTTTTTCAGTATCCGCTTTCGTTCTTTATGAGTGAGGTGTGCCATGTCAATTTCCCTTACAGAATCCGCCGCTAATCGTGTTCGCTCTTTCCTGTCTAATCGTGGTAAAGGTGAAGGTTTGCGTTTAGGCGTAAGAACATCCGGTTGTTCTGGAATGGCTTATGTTCTTGAATTTGCTGATGTCATCAATGACGAAGATACTGTTTTTGAAGACAAAGGTGTGAAAGTTATCATTGATGGTAAAAGCATGGTCTATTTAGATGGAACTGAGCTTGATTTCGTCAAAGAAGGATTAAACGAAGGCTTTAAATTTAACAACCCCAATGTATCAAATGAGTGTGGTTGTGGTGAAAGCTTCACCGTGTAATTTATGTTAAAACACGGTATTAACGTTAATTAATCCAAGAGTAGATGTATGGACTATTTCACACTATTAGGCATGCCTAATTGTTTTGATATTGATAAACAGCAACTTGTTACACGTTATCAAGATATGCAACGTCAGTATCATCCAGACCGTTTTGCGGGTAAATCTGATAAAGAGCAGGTTCAAGCTATCTCGTTTGCTTCAACTATCAATCAGGCTTATCAAACCTTAAAAAATCCACTCTCTAGAGCTGAATACATACTCTCATTACACGGTATCGATATTGCCAATGAGCAACAAACAATGCACGATACTGCATTTTTAATGGAGCAACTCTCATTACGCGAAGAGCTGGATAACATTGAGCACAGTGCTGATGCCGAAAGTTTGTTAGCTGATTTTTCTATGCGTTTAGAAAAAATGTACACAGTACGCTATGACGAAATGGTCAAAACGCTAGATAGCCAAACTTGGGATATTGCTACTGATAATGTGAGAAAATTACGTTTTCTCGCAAAATTAAAAGAGCAAGTAGAGCAACTTGAAGAACGCTTGTTTGATGGTTTTTAAGGGAAACTGTTATGTCATTATTACAAATTAGTGAACCAGGTCAAACGCCTGCACCGCATCAGCGCAGACTTGCAGCAGGTATTGATTTAGGAACGACACACTCATTAGTTGCCACTGTACGTAGTGGGCAAGCCGAAGCGCTTTCAGACAACGAAGGTCGCTATTTATTGCCATCTGTTGTGCAGTATCAAGTTGATAATATCAACGTTGGTTGGAATGCTAAAAAAGAAGCAGAAAAAGATCCTGCTAACACGATAAGTTCAATTAAAAGAATGGTGGGTCGCTCACTAAGTGATGTGACAAGCCGTTATCCAAATCTTCCTTATCATTTTCATGAAAATGACAATGGATTACCGTTAATTAAAACAGTGGCGGGCATTGTCGATCCAATCCAAGTCTCTGCTGACATCTTAAAAGCATTGGCAGATCGTGCAACACAATCATTAGGTGGTGAGCTTGATGGTGTTGTGGTCACAGTACCTGCGTATTTTGATGATGCTCAACGCCAAGGTACAAAAGAAGCGGCTCGTCGTGCGGGGTTGCATGTTTTACGTTTATTAAACGAACCAACAGCAGCGGCTATCGCTTATGGTTTAGATTCAGGAAAAGAGGGCACCATTGTTGTTTATGACTTAGGTGGTGGGACTTTTGATATTTCTGTTTTACGTTTAACTAAAGGTGTTTTTGAAGTTTTGGCAACCGGTGGTGATACCGCTTTAGGTGGCGATGATTTTGATACGATGCTGGCGGATTGGATAAGAGAACGCGCAGGTTTTGGCCATCAAAAAGATGCTGTATTACAACGTCAATTGCTTGATGTTGCATCAGAAACTAAAATTGCATTAAGTAATAGTGATGTTGCTGATATCAGTATTAATGGTTGGAAAGGTGAAATTACTCGTGCAGAGTTTGAGTCATTAATTCAATCTTTAGTAAAACGTACTCTTTTATCTGTTCGTCGCGCATTAAAAGATGCCGGTGTTGAAATAGATGAGATCCTCGAAGTGGTTATGGTTGGTGGTTCGACGCGTGTGCCATTAGTTCGCCAAATGGTGGGTGATTATTTTAAACGTGAACCTTTAACCTCTATCGATCCAGATAAAGTGGTTGCCATAGGTGCTTCCATCCAAGCTGACATTTTGGTGGGTAATAAACCTGATAGTGAAATGTTGTTGCTGGATGTTATTCCGCTTTCTCTTGGCCTTGAAACGATGGGCGGATTAGTTGAGAAGGTTATTCCTCGCAATACCACCATTCCTGTTGCTAGAGCACAAGAATTTACAACATTTAAAGATGGCCAAACAGCTATGAGTGTTCATGTTGTTCAAGGTGAGCGTGAATTGGTTAGCGATTGTCGTTCTCTAGCTCGTTTTACATTACGTGGTATTCCACCGATGGCGGCGGGTGGTGCTCATATTCGTGTGACATTCCAAGTTGATGCTGATGGCTTATTGAGTGTCAGTGCTATGGAAAAATCAACGGGTGTTGAAGCCTCAGTACAAGTCAAACCCTCTTATGGTCTTAGTGATACTGACATCGCTAAGATGATCCAATCTTCGATGGAAAATGCCCAAGAAGATTTACAAGCTCGTCGTCTAGCCGAGCAAAAAGTCGAAGCAGCGCGTGTGTTAGAAAGTTTAACCGCAGCATTAGAAGAAGATGCTCATCTGTTAAATGAAGATGAGAAAATCGCTATCGACAAAGTTGTAGATACCTTAATAGAGAGCGTTGAAGGGACAGATCCTGTTGCCATTGAAAACGCGATTAAACTACTGGATAAGCAAACTCAGGATTTTGCAGCGCGTCGAATGGATTCCTCTATTCGTCAAGCGTTGGCAGGTCATTCTGTGGACGAGATATAACTATGCCTAAAATTGTATTTTTACCCCATAGCACACTGTGCCCTGAAGGTGCTGTTGTTGACGCAACAGAAGGTGAGTCAATTCTTGATGTTGCATTACGCAATGGTATTGAAATCGAGCATGCTTGTGAAATGTCTTGTGCATGTACAACTTGCCACTGTGTGGTACGTGAAGGTTTTGATTCACTAGAAGAGAGCTCAGAGCTTGAAGACGATATGCTAGATAAAGCATGGGGTTTAGAGCCAGAAAGTCGTTTAAGTTGCCAAGCTAAAGTGACTGACGAAGATTTAGTCGTTGAGATCCCTAAATATTCGATTAACCATGCAAGAGAGCACTAATTTTAGGAGCCAAGTATGAAATGGAGTGATACGCGTGAAATAGGGGAAGCATTATATGATCTTTACCCTGACACCGATCCTAAAACGGTACGCTTTACTGATATGCATCAGTGGATCTGTGATTTAGACGGTTTTGATGACGATCCACAAAAATCAAATGAAAAAATTCTTGAAGCTATTTTGCTTGTTTGGCTTGATGAATTTGAATAAATGATGACATTGTAAATTGAAAAGACTGGCTTATTGCCGGTCTTTTTGCATTATGAACTTTCACCTTTTACGTTGTCAGTGATTTAAAAATAACCATAAAGAGGGAAGTTCAGATATTTTATTGTGAGATCTTCTTCGAGGAATATCATGTAAATGTAGAAGAACACTGAGGGGGAATAGTGACCTCTTGGTTTTTGCAGTAAATTGATCACGCTAAACGATAAATATCTGGTAGTCTGAATAGGTTAACTGCCACCAGTAATAATAAGTGAGATAATAAATGAATAAACAAATTATGCCTATCATGCTGTCAAATGAACCTGCAGCAGCATGTTGGGGAGAAAAAGCACTAATTAGCACTAGCGAAACAGGCATGACAATCCATTTAACGGAAGAAAACCGTTTAGGCGCTATTCAGCGTGGTGGACGTAAAGTTGATAGCCAAGGTATTCGTAATGTTGCTCTTGTTGGCGAAGGTTGGGATATAGAGCGTAGCTGGGCTTTTTGGTTAGGCTTTAGAGCACCTAAAGGCGCCCGTTCTATCGAATGGCCACAATTGAGCGAAGCGGATAAACACGAATTAGAATCACGTATTCGTATCGTTGATTGGGTTAGAGACACGATTAATACACCAGCTGAAGAATTAGGCCCAGAGCAACTGGCACAACGTACGGTGGATCTTTTCTGTGGTCTGGATAAAGACGATATCAGCTATAAGATCACTAAAGGCGCAGATCTGCGCGAACAAAACTATGCTGGTATTTATACTGTAGGCCGTGGCTCTTCTCGTGATCCTGTCTATTTAGCATTAGATTTTAACCCAACCAAAGATAGCGATGCTCCTGTATTTGCTTGTTTAGTCGGTAAAGGTATTACTTTTGACTCTGGTGGTTATAGCATCAAACCTTCATCATCAATGAATTCAATGAAAGCCGATATGGGGGGAGCTGCAACGTTAGCGGGCGCTTTAGCATTAGCGATTACTCGTGGTTTGAATAAACGCGTGAAATTGTTGCTGTGTATTGCAGATAACATGGTCAGTGGTAATGCCTTTAAATTAGGTGATATTATTCGTTACCGTAATGGTAAATCAGTTGAAATTATGAATACGGATGCGGAAGGCCGTTTAGTATTAGCGGATGGCTTAATTGATGCAAGCAATATTGCACCAGAATTGATTATTGATGCTGCAACATTAACAGGTGCAGCTAAAGTCGCTGTGGGTAATGACTATCATTCAGTATTAAGTTTCGATGACCAATTAGCGAATGAATTATTGGCAAGTGCTGAACAAGAAAATGAATTATTCTGGCGTTTACCATTAGCTGATTTTCACCGTAGCCAATTGCCTTCAAGTTTTGCTGATCTGAATAATATTGCCGCACCTTCGCATACTGCGGGAGCAAGTACAGCCGCCGCTTTCTTATCGCACTTTGTCACTGACTATAAAAAAGGTTGGGTACATATCGATTGTTCAGCAACTTACAGAAAATCTTCTGTCGAACAATGGGCAGCAGGTGCGACAGGTTATGGTGTGCGTTCTATCGCAAATCTGTTATTAGCAAAAGCAAAATAATAAACGTTATTGGATTTGGAGTTCGTAATGGGTGTATCTGAACAATTTGAGACACAAGAAATTGTTTCTGTTGAAGGTTCTTCTCTAACATTAAGTATACTAGAGCCACAGCCTGAAAAACTGACAATGGCATTAAGCGAATTTTTTGGTGAACATAAACCTATTCGCCGAGCTTTTATTGTTAATGCTCAGGAGCAAGATAATGAAGAATCGTTTTATCTTATTGGGTTAGAGATAACTGGAGAAGAAGACGTCATTGCGCAGATACTCCCACAAGCTGCAGGCGCTACTTTTGAATATCTAGAAGAAGGTCAATCTCTTGATTTTTGTTTTGTAAATAAAGAGGAAAAAGGGGTGAGTCATTTTATGATCCATCACGTATCACCTTTTTATCAACGCAAATTAGGTGGCTTCCTAAGAAAGGGAATTCCAATCGTTAATTTAAATACCTAATCGACCTTCCTATATTTAGGCGATATCTCATGAGATATCGCTTTTTTTTATCCTATAATAGAAAATTGACTAGATTAGCAAATTGTTTGCATTTTCACATAACACATTGTTTTATTGTAACTTTATTTTTAATGTGAAAATAGAGGTACTTTTCACTGTAAAGAATTTCGTCATATTCGATAAAATATAGCCAATATTGTTATTTTTTATCTTATTAGAACAAAGAAAAATCTATATTATCTCTGCCCAGCCTGTATAAACATCGGATTATTCAGGGGTTGAATTTAAAGGAAATGGATATGAATCAAAACCAATTTAGACAATATACAGAAAAGAGGGGCTATCGTTGGTGCTCGCTTGCTGTTGTATTGGCGTCTGTGTTGGCACTGACTGGTTGTGATGACAAAGCTGATGAAAGCGCATCATCAACAGACAAAGCGCAAAACACACAAACAACTGAGCAACAAAATTCAGCTCAAAAAACACCCGACACCGCCACTCAAACTAGCGAAAAATCAGCAGTTACAACAAAAACGAATAATGAAACTGCATTAAAAAGCAAAGAAGTTCGTGATGAGTTGGCTATGCGTTTTGCAGGAAAAGATGTCACTGTATTAGATGCATCAGAATTGCAACGTGATGGCGCGAGTACCATGGTGGTGACTTTCTCTGTACCACTTGATCCAGACCAAAAGTTTGATAACGTCATTCATCTTGTTGATACCAAAAAAGGAAAATTAGAAGGTGCGTGGGAGTTATCGGATAACCTGATGGAATTGCGTTTCCGTCATTTACCACCGTCTACAGAATTAAATTTAACCATTGATGAAAAAATCAAAGGTATTAATGAGCGTACATTAACGACGCCTTTTAGTCAGAAGTTGACCACAGAAGAAATTTTTCCTTCGGTTGGATTTACCAGTAAAGGATCGTTATTACCGTTTGATGCGGCTGAAGGCTTACCTATTATTGCCTTAAATGTAGATCAAGTGGATGTTAACTTTTTCCGTGTAAAAGACGAGCAATTGGCTCAATTCTTAACGCAATGGGAAAGCCGTTCCAATATTAACTATTGGGAATCAGATGAATTTTTATCTCAAGCTGATTTGGTTTATACCGGCCGTTTCGAGCTAAATACAGAAAGAAACACCCGTGAAAATGTATTATTACCACTAAAATCAATAGATGCTCTGAAAAAAGAAGGTGCCTATATTGCTGTAATGCAACAAGCGGGTAAATACTCTTATACGGTTCCTGCTACGGTATTCACTTTTAGTGATATCGGACTGTCGATGCACAGCTATCTTGATACAATAGATATTTTTACCCAATCACTTAAAAATGGTGTTGCATTAGATAAAGTAGAAATTCGGCTGTTGGATGAAAAAGGTGGGCTTATTTCTAAAGCTCAAACCGATAGTCAAGGACATGCGACACTTGATAAAAGTGATAAAGCTCGTTTATTAATGGCTATTCGTGATGGTCAAACGAGTATGATTGATTTGCGTAAACCTGCACTTGATCTTTCTGAGTTTGATATAGGTGGTCCTCAAGGTTATAGCAAACAATTTTTTGCCTTTGGCCCTCGTGATCTCTATCGTCCCGGTGAAACCTTAATTGTTAATGCATTACTGCGTGATGGCGATGGTAATCCAATTAAAGAACAGCCTGTTAAAGTTGACTTACTCAAAACGGATGGCCAAGTTTCACGTAGTTTTGTATGGCAACCTGAAAATGGGCTTTACCAATTAAAGTTAACTATTCCTACTGATGAAAATACGGGTACGCGTACTTTACGTTTTGATATTGGTGATGGTACACCTCGTTTCTATGAGTTTCAGGTAGAAGACTTTATGCCAGAGCGAATGGCATTAGAAATCACCGGTAAAAAAGGCATTTTATTAAGCGGTAATGACGCTTATTTTGATATCAAAGGTCGCTATCTTTATGGCGCACCGGCCGCGGATAATCGCTTACAAGGGCAAGTTTTCTTAAAAAGCACTCGTGAAGCCGTGAGTCAATTGCCTGGCTATGAATTTGGTTCTGTAAAAGATGAAAACTTTAGCCGTTTACTGGATGAGTTTGAACTTAATTTAGACTCTGATGGTGAAGGTGAGTTAAGCGTTGATAGTGAACGCTATGCTGAGTTGAAATCACCAATCAATATTATTCTACAAGCAAGCTTGCTTGAAGCGGGTGGGCGCCCTGTGACTCGCCGTTATCAGCAAGCTGTTTGGCCTGCTACTCATCTTGCGGGTATTCGTCCAGTCTTCCCTAAAAAAGAAGTTTATGACTATCGTACGGACAAATATAAATCAGGTTACAGTGTTGATGAAAACTCAATGGCTGAATTTGAAATTGTCTATACAGATCAAGATGGTAAAAAGCTACCCGCTAACGATCTTAAAGTGAAGTTTATCTATGAGCGCCATGATTATTATTGGCGTTGGTCTAGTTCGAATGGCTGGGAATCTGGTTATAACGAAAAAGATCTGCAAATGGATGAACAAACCATCAAAATAGCGAAAGACGGCACAGCAAAAGTGGCTTTTCCTGTTGAATGGGGTTCTTACCGTATTGAAGTGGTCGATCCTAAAACAGAATTAGTCAGTAGCTTACGGTTCTGGGCGGGTTATTCTTGGATGGATAACACCGGTGGAACAGGTGCGGTAAGACCTGACCAAGTTAAACTTAAACTGGATAAAGAAGGTTATTTACCGGGCGAGAAAGTGAAGTTAAACATTGTAGCGCCTCATCCAGGTAAAGGTTATGTCTTACTAGAGTCGAGTAATGGGCCTTTATGGTGGCAAGAAATTGATGTACCAGAAAAAGGGCTTGATGTTGAAGTGCCTATTAACAAAGAATGGGCAAGACACGATCTCTATCTAACATCTGTGGTCGTAAGGCCAGGTGATACGTCAAAACAAGCGACTGTAAAACGTGCTGTTGGTATTTTGCATTTACCATTACAGGATAAAAACCGTCGTATTGATATTTCACTTGATGCACCTGAAAAAATTCGCCCTAACCAAGATTTAAAAATCCGCATTAAAGCGGATCCTGTTGCAGGTCAGCCATTACCTGAAAATATTAATGTGTTAGTTTCTGCAGTGGATACGGGTGTATTAAATATCACAGAATATAAAACGCCTGATCCTTACGATGCCTTCTTTGGTCGTAAACGTTACAGCATCGATCAATATGATGTTTATGGGCAATTAATTGAAGGGCAAGGTCGTTTAGCAAATCTACGTTTTGGTGGTGATGGTGGTGAAGCAGCTGCGTTATCTCGTGGTGGTAAAAAACCGTTAACAGATGTGCAAATCATTGCCCAACAAACAGCACCTATAAAATTAAATGCCCAAGGTGAGGGGGAAGTTTCCTTACCTATTCCTGAATTTAATGGCGAAGTGCGTTTAATGGCCCAAGCTTGGACAGCTGATAAATTTGGTAGCCAAGAAGGCAAAGTGGTTATAGCGGCTCCTTTAGTGACCCAACTTTCATTGCCTCGATTTATGGCGGGTGGTGATAATGCACTGTTGTCTTTAGATCTAACCAATCTTACCGATGATGCACAATCTATTACGTTAAATTACACCGCGTCTGGTCTGGTGGGATTAGGAGGTGCAGAAAGTAAAACGGTATCGCTGACAAAAGGTGAACGTACTCAAATTCAAATTCCAGTAAAAGCCAAACATGGCTTTGGTCAAGGTGAATTCTCACTGTCTATTTATGGTATTAAAGTACCAGGTGAACAAATTAAGCCTTATCACAACACATGGAATATAGGTGTTCGTCCTGCTTATCCGGCAGAAACACTCCATTATGCAAGTACGTTACAAGATGGTGAGACGTGGCGTTTGCCAACAGACGTTTTAAATCGTTTTAATCACTCAACGCTTGAAGGTGAATTATTACTGACAAGCCGTCCTCCATTACAGATTGCACGTTATGTAAGAGAGTTGTTTGCTTACCCTTATGGTTGCTTAGAACAAACCGTCAGTGGGCTTTATCCTTCTTTATATTCAACAGAAAAAGAGTTAAAGCAATTAGGAATTAAAACGCAAACAGATGCAGATAGAAAAGTAGCGATTGAAAAAGGTATTGCCCATCTGCTGACAATGCAAAAAGCAGAGGGAGGATTCTCTTTATGGAGCCAAGATGGACGTGAAGAGTATTGGTTAACCGCCTATGCCACTGACTTTTTATTCCGCGCTTCACAACAAGGTTATGCTGTTCCAGCGGATCCATTAAAACGTGCCAATGATCGCTTATTACGTTATTTACAAGATAAAAGCTTAGTTAACTATGAATATGCGGTTAACCAAGATGCTGCCCGTTTCTCTGCTAGAGCATACGCAGCACTGGTATTAGCGAATCAGCAAAAAGCACCTTTAGGTGAATTACGTCGCCTTTACCTTGAGCGAAATGATGCTGGTAGTGGCCTGGCGTTAGTTCAATTAGGCATTGCATTAAAACTGATGGGTGATAACAGTCGTGCAGAAGGTTTAATTGCAGAAGGTGTTACGACTACTCGTAAATATAATTATGGGTTAGGTGATTACGGTAGTGTTATTCGTGACCAAGCGTTAATTATTGCTTTATTAAGTGAAAATAATCTTGAAACACAATCTCGTGATGCAAGTGTGATTACGTTATCAGATAACTTAACGAGTCGTGAATGGTTCTCAACACAAGAAAGCAACTCTTTATATCTTGCGGGTCGCTTCTTTATTAATATGTCTGAGCAACCTTGGGAAGTCGCTGTAAATCGCCAAGTCCCTGCAATCAGTAGCGATCGTGCGGTGAATGAAACATTAACATCAACGCAATTACAAGAAGGGTTGGAGCTAAACAACCGTGGTGGTGCTGCAATTTATTCTCGTATGAATATCGTAGGCTATCCGAAAGTGGCTCCTGCACCTTATAGTAACGTGTTAAATGTTCATCGTAGTTATTACGACTTGAAAGGAAATCGTGTTCATCCAAATCGCTTACAAAGTGGTGAAATGCTGGTAGTGAAACTGGAAGTTTCAGCAAATAGAGATGTGCCTGATGCTTTAGTTGTTGATTTATTACCAGCTGGTCTGGAAATTGAAAACCAAAATTTAGCATCAAGCAGTGCAAGTTTAAGTGATAGTGCGGCTGACTTGCAGGAGTTTATCGACGATATGGGGCAAGCAAATATTAAGCACCTTGAGTATCGTGATGATCGGTTTGTTGCTGCGGTTTCTGTAGATAGATATCGCCCGACAACCTTACTTTATTTAGCAAGAGCAGTTACACCAGGGAGCTATCAAGTACCACCTCCACAAGTTGAATCAATGTATGTGCCTTACTGGCGAGCAATAGGTTCAACAGAAGCCAAGATTGATATTGTTCCTTAAATCTTGTAGCCCTTTCTTCGGAAGGGGCTTTTCCCTTTGAGTGATTGAATGAAACTAGGATATAAACGGCTCATTGCTGTTATCATTATTTTTCTGTTTGTAACGCCTATTTTGGCCTGGATCGCAGACAAAATTTGGCCTCTCCCTGATCCTGAACCTCAAATCGCAACGATTGTCACGGCGCAAGATGGCACCCCTCTTTGGCGCTTTGCTGACAAAGAGGGCGTGTGGCGTTATCACGTCAAACTTGCAGATGTTTCTCCTGAATATTTAGAAGCCCTCATTACCTATGAAGATCGCTGGTTTTATCAACATCCTGGCGTTAATCCAATGGCTATATTACGCGCAGCATGGCAAGACTTAAGTTCAGGAAGAATTGTGTCAGGGGGAAGTACATTATCAATGCAAGTAGCACGCCTTATTGATCCTCATTCTCGAACTTTAGGGGGGAAAATTAAACAGCTTTGGCGTACCTTGCAATTAGAATGGTATTACTCAAAAGATGAAATTCTGGAGATTTATCTTAATAAAGCACCTTTTGGCGGTACGTTAGAAGGTATTGGTGCGGCAAGTTGGGCTTATTTAGGTAAATCGCCCGCTGATTTGTCCGCGGGTGAAGCAACATTAATGGCTGTATTACCGCAAGCACCAAGTCGCTTGCGACCTGATAGATATCCTGAACGGGCTCAAGCTGCTCGTGATAAAGTGCTAGATAGGTTGGCAGAATATCAGATATGGCCACAAGAAAAAGTGGATGAAATTAAGGAAGAACAAGTCTTATTAGCACCAAGACAAACGCCACAATTGGCACCATTGCTTGCTCGTCGTATGTATAACGAAAAGCGAGATCCCGTAATTACAACAACGATTGATATTAATATTCAACGACAACTCGAAGATATTGCCAATCAATGGAAATATCAGCTAGCAGATAAAACATCTTTAGCTATTTTAGTTGTTGATCATACTGATATGAGCGTTAAAGGATATGTTGGTTCTGCGGATTTCAATGATAATTCGCGTTTTGGCCATGTTGATATGATCAGCGCATGGCGTTCACCGGGTTCAACATTAAAGCCATTTATTTATGCATTGGCATTAGATGAGGGGCTTATTCATGCAGAGTCACTCTTACAAGATGTTCCTCGCCAGTTTGAGAATTATCGTCCTGGTAATTTTGACTCCGGGTTTAATGGAGCTGTTAGTGCCAGTGAAGCATTAAGTCGCTCTTTGAATCTACCTGCGGTACAACTAATAGAAGTATATGGTGCAAAGAAGTTTGCAGCAAAACTGCGTCATAACCATCTTGAAATGCGTTTCCCTTATGGTTCAGAGCCAAATTTAGCTCTAATTTTAGGTGGAACAGCAACACGAATGGATGAACTTGTCTCCGCCTTTAGTGCGCTCGCAAGGCAAGGAAAAACAGCACCTTTGCGTTTTAAGCCAGAACAGATAATTGAAAATAGGGTGTTAATGTCGCCGGGCTCTGCGTGGATCACAAGGCGTATCTTAGCGGGAGAAGCCAGACCTCGTCCAGATAGTGCAATTTCGCCTGTTGTGCCTTTGGCTTGGAAAACAGGTACCAGTTATGGCTATCGTGATGCATGGTCTATTGGTGTGAATGCGCGTTACACCATTGGAGTTTGGGTAGGTAGACCCGATGGAACACCTGTTGCTGGACAATTTGGTTTTGCGACAGCGGTACCTATTATGAATCAGGTCAATAACTTACTCACAGGCTATTTTTATCAAAATAAACAGAGACCACCAATAGATTTACGACCTAATAGTGTGACAGCAGCGACGATCTGTTGGCCAACGGGTAAGGCATTACCTAAAGAAGATAGTAACTGTAGAGTCAGCCGTCGAAGTTGGATCTTAGATAACACAATTCCGCCTACTTTATTAAATGACAATCAAGAAGGCCTTTTGGGGATCAACGAAAAAATTTGGTTAGATAATGAAGGAAAACGAACAGGGCCTAATTGCCCTAATGCAGAGCTAAAAGATATTGCATTATGGCCGATAGCATTAGAAGCATGGTTACCTGAAAAAGAGCGTAGAGCAAAACGGTTACCTCCGATTTCTCAAACTTGTCCGCCTATTAAAGAAGACATCATTCCTCTGTTTATTTCAGGTATTCGTGCCGGTGATTTACTAAAGCCATTACCTGGTGAAACTAATCTAGAGATAACAGTTTCAACCCAAGGAGGAAGAGGTATGCAATGGTGGTTTTTGAATGGAGAACAAGTAGGGAAGACGGAAAACGGTGAAACGTTCTCTTATTTATTAGAGAAACGCGGTAAATATCAATTATCGGTGCTTGATCTAAGTGGTCAAACGAATATGGTTAATTTTATATTCCGTTAAACTGAAAGGATGAGATAAACGAGAACAGAGTGATTTTTAATTAAAAGACGCTTTGTTAATAAAGATAAAAGGATGATTAATAGTGTTTCATTATGGTTCTTTTTTATTCTTACTTTTTAGTTTGAACATGGAAAACATTAAAAATGTGATTAGATCGATAATTTATAACTTTTTTGCCACAGTTTCTTAAAAAAAAAGGTGATTCAATCTGTGCAATTCATTTTGATCCTCCTATAATCGAGCCCTTATTTTTTGCAGGGAATGCGGTTTTTGATTCGTTTTTCCATGATCTGCGATAAAAGAGATAACAAAAGTTATCATTAATAAAATAATTTAGAGGTAAGACATGGCTATTCAGCGCACTTTTTCTATTATTAAACCAAATGCAGTGAAAAAAAATGTTATTGGCGCTATCTATCATCGCTTTGAAAGTGCTGGTTTTCGCATCATTGCAGCTAAAATGTTGCATTTAACACGTGAACAAGCTGAAGGCTTTTATGAAGAGCACAAAGGCCGTCCTTTCTTTGATGGTTTAGTTGAATTTATGACTTCTGGTCCAATTATGGTTCAAGTATTAGAAGGCGAAAACGCGATCCAACGTCATCGTGATCTGATGGGCGCAACTAACCCAGATAACGCATTAGCAGGCACATTACGTGCTGACTACGCTGATAGCTTTACTGAAAACGCGGTACACGGTTCTGATTCGGAAGCGTCTGCGGCTCGCGAAATTGCCTACTTCTTCACTGAAAACGAAATTTGCGCGCGCTAATTTATTAGCATCTCTACGCGAAAAACAGTACAATGCGACGCCCTGTTTGATTATTAATAGGGCGTTTTTTATTATTGTTTAATTATACAAATATATAAGTATCCCATTAGCATCAATGCTAATGCAGGCCGCATAGTGTAACAACGAGGCAATGTCATGACCCAATCTATCACTCCAGCGCCAAGCGCTTCGGTCGCTGTTTCTAAAGAAAATATTGTGAATCAAAAAACTAAAATTAATCTGTTAGATTTAAATCGTAAACAGATGCGTGAGCTTTTTGTCTCTATGGGCGAAAAACCTTTCCGTGCTGACCAAATTATGAAGTGGATGTACCACTACTGTTATGACGATTTTGATCAAATGACAGACATCAACAAGGTGTTACGCAATAAATTAAAAGAAATTGCTGAAATTAAAGCACCTGAAGTGTCTGAAGAACAACGTTCAACAGATGGCACGATTAAATGGGCAATTAAGGTTGGCGATCAACAAGTAGAAACGGTGTATATCCCAGAAGATGATCGTGCAACGTTATGTGTTTCCTCACAAGTAGGGTGCGCTTTAGAGTGTAAATTCTGTTCAACTGCACAGCAAGGCTTTAACCGTAATCTAAAAGTGTCTGAAATTATAGGGCAAGTTTGGCGTGCAGCTAAAATTATTGGCTCATTAAAAGAGACAGGGCGTCGTCCTATTACTAACGTTGTTATGATGGGAATGGGAGAGCCATTACTAAATTTAAATAATGTTATTCCAGCGCTTGAAATCATGATGGATGATTTTGGTTTTGGTTTATCTAAACGCCGAGTCACCGTATCTACATCTGGCGTTGTACCTGCATTAGATAAATTAGGTGATGCCGTTGATGTTGCTTTAGCTATTTCATTACATGCGCCAACGGATGACATTCGTGATGAAATCGTTCCAATTAATAAGAAATATAATATTGAAATGTTTCTTGAAGGTGTTCGTCGCTATATTGCCAAATCAAATGCGAACCAAGGGCGTGTTACTATTGAGTATGTCATGCTTGATCATATTAATGACAGTACAGAACAAGCTCATCAATTAGCCGATCTTTTAAAAGACACGCCGTGCAAAATTAACTTAATTCCTTGGAACCCGTTCCCAGGAGCGCCATATGGGCGTAGTTCTAATAGTCGCATTGACCGTTTTTCTAAAGTATTAATGGAATATGGCTTTACAACGATTGTGCGTAAAACACGTGGTGATGATATTGATGCTGCGTGTGGGCAATTAGCGGGTGATGTTATTGATCGCACAAAACGCACGCTGAAAAAACGCCAGCAAGGTGAACTAATTTCAGTAAAAGCAGTCTGATACAGTTGGAGATCTCTTTCTTTGTGAAGTGTATTACATAACTGCAATGTAGAGAGAACAAGGATGAATATATTTAAGGAATATAACGATGATAAGGATATCATCAGTAATTATAATTATTGGCTTGATGTTATTGACATTAGGTTGTCAATCGTCAGCCAATCAAGAACGTGTTGCTGTGTCGATACGTTTACAATTAGGTGATGCTTATTTAGCTGAAAGACAATACCAAATAGCGCAATATCATTTTCAAAAAGTGTTATCGGTGATGCCAAATCACCCCGATGCTAATTTAGGAATGGCGTTAATATCGCAGTTATTGGGAAATTCTATTCAAGCGTTAGATTATTACAAATTAGCGATGAAGTCGAAGCCAGTAAATGTTAATGTATTAAGGCGTTACGGTAATTTCCTTTGTGAACAAAAACTATTAAACGATAATAGTGTGTCAATTGAGGATATACCGCCAGATTATTTGGTCTGTCAGCAAAATTTTCATAAAATATCAAAAAATTCGCGGTGATACGTTAAGGTACTTTGTGCTTTTGCGAGTTCATCAATGTTAAACATCCAATAGCCACAGTGCCTAGATTGCTAATGAATACTGAAAACAAAACCGAAGAAGTGAAATTAACAGCGGGTCAACTTTTACGTCAGGCACGAGAAAAAGTAGGGCTAACACAACAAACTGTTGCTGATCGACTTTGTTTGAAGTTATCAACAGTTCGCGAAATTGAAACAGACTCTGTTTCTTCTGATATTGCACCAACCTTCTTACGCGGTTATATGCGCTCTTATGCTAAGTTAGTCGGCGTTCCTGAAAAAGAGATCCTTGGTTTTATCGACCAACAAGCCCCAGTTAAACAAATTAGAATGACAACCACGCAAAATTACTCATTAGGTAAACGTCACAAAAAACGTGAAGGTTGGCTAATGAAAATTACGTGGGTGATTGTTATTGTAATGGTGGCGCTTGTGGGCGTTTGGTGGTGGCAAGGTCATCAGGCAGATCAACAAGAATTAGTCTCTATGGCATCACAAGACATAGGGCAAAATAGTACACAAGAAAACACCAACACGGTAGATTCCCCATTAGCAACCTTAGATAATACGTCAACATCTGAAGGTGATAATTTACAAGTACCTGCATCGCCATTAGTCGATAATCAGGAAAGTAATGTTGCTACATCACCAACAACTGAAACGACGACACCTGCACCAACAGAAGTCAAAACAGTTCCATTACCTGTATCACCGCTAACTACATCGACGACTTCTCGTGCAAATTTAACACAAGAATCAGCGTCATCAGAAGTACCTGCAATAGCGAATCAACTCGTGTTAATGTTTGATGGAGAATGTTGGTTAGAAATTCGTAATGCCCAAAATAAAGTCTTATTTAATGGTATTAAGAAAGCGGGTGATCGTTTGGAATTTGATGGTGAGCAACCTTATAAACTAAAAATAGGCGCACCTTCTGTTACTCGTTTACAGTTTAATGGTGAATCAATTGATTTAAGTCGTTTTACTGGAAAAATAGCAAAAATAACAGTACCGAGCGCTTAATCTGACTACACATTTGAGCAAGCATGGAAGCATGGGAGAATTAATCAATGCATAAAGAATCACCTATTATTCGTCGCAAATCGACTCGAATTTATGTTGGTAATGTTCCTGTTGGCGATGGCGCACCTATCGCCGTACAGTCGATGACGAATACACGAACAACAGACGTAGAAGCGACTGTTCGCCAGATAAAATCTCTGGAACGTGTTGGGGTGGATATTGTTCGTGTTTCTGTACCCACAATGGATGCTGCGGAAGCATTCAAATTAATCAAGCAACAAGTCAATGTGCCTTTAGTGGCTGATATCCATTTTGACTATCGTATTGCATTAAAAGTGGCTGAATATGGTGTTGATTGTTTGCGTATCAACCCAGGTAATATTGGTAGTGAAGATCGTATCCGCCAAGTTGTTGATTGTGCTCGTCACAACAATATTCCTATTCGTATTGGCGTAAATGGTGGTTCACTTGAAAAAGATATTCAAGAAAAATATGGTGAACCTACACCTGAAGCGTTAGTTGAATCAGCAATGCGCCATGTGGATATTCTTGATAGATTGAATTTTGAACAATTCAAGGTCAGTGTAAAAGCCTCTGATGTTTTCCTTGCGGTTGACTCTTATCGCTTATTAGCAAAGAAAATAGATCAACCTTTGCATCTTGGGATTACAGAAGCCGGAGGCGCAAGAGCGGGATCAGTTAAATCTGCAATCGGCCTTGGGATCTTATTATCAGAAGGTATCGGCGATACACTAAGGATCTCATTAGCGGCCGATCCGGTTGAAGAAGTTAAAGTCGGCTTTGATATTCTTAAATCTTTACGTATTCGCTCTCGCGGTATTAACTTTATTGCTTGTCCAACATGTTCACGCCAAGAATTTGATGTGATTGGAACAGTTAATGAATTAGAACAGCGTTTGGAAGATATCATCACACCTATGGATGTTTCTATTATTGGTTGCGTGGTTAATGGGCCGGGTGAAGCTGAAGTTTCAACGTTAGGTGTAACAGGTGCTAAAACCCGCAGTGGTTTTTATGAAGATGGCGTAAGACAAAAAGAACGTCTTGATAATGGTAATATGATTGATTTATTAGAAGCGAAAATCCGTGCTAAAGCGTCAATGCTTGATGATAGTATGCGTATAAATATAAATCAGTTGGATAAATAATACTCAAAAAACAGGCTCATTAATCAATGAGCCTGTTTTACTCTTGATTTCACATTGAATACTGATTGATTTCGCTTCTATAATCAGCCTAACAATCAACTAATAACTATTAGAGAAGAAAAGTGGCACAAAAAATCCAAGCCATTCGTGGTATGAACGACTATCTACCTGCTGACACTCGTGTATGGCAGAAAATTGAAAATACGCTAAAACAAATTTTGGCTGGTTACGGCTTTAGTGAAATCAGAACACCTATCGTAGAGCATACCCCTCTATTTCAGCGAGCAATTGGTGAAGTTACCGATGTTGTTGAAAAAGAAATGTATACTTTTACCGATCGTGGTGAAGATGCACAAAGCCTGACATTACGTCCAGAAAATACTGCGGGCTGTGTACGTGCAGGTATCGAACATGGTTTGCTTTACAATCAAGAACAGCGTTTATGGTATTTAGGGCCTATGTTCCGTTACGAGCGTCCTCAAAAAGGTCGTTATCGTCAATTCCATCAGTTAGGTGCAGAAGTCTTTGGTCTACAAGGTCCAGACATTGATGCTGAGTTAATTATGTTAACGGCGCGCTGGTGGAAAGCATTAGGTATTTCAGAACACGTAACATTAGAACTTAACTCTATTGGTTCGTTAGAAGCACGTGCTAAATACCGTGAAGCGTTAGTTGCCTTTTTAGAACAGCATGTTGACCAGTTAGATGAAGACTGCAAACGTCGTATGTATTCTAATCCATTGCGCGTTTTAGACTCAAAAAATCCAGAAATTCAGACTTTATTGAATGATGCGCCTGAACTTTTTGATTATCTTGATGACGAATCAAGAGCGCACTTTGATGGTCTTTGTGCATTATTAGATGCTGTAGGTATTACATATCGTGTTAACCAGCGCTTAGTGCGCGGTTTAGATTATTATAACCGTACTGTTTTCGAGTGGGTTACCAGCGCATTAGGTTCACAAGGTACCGTTTGTGCCGGTGGACGTTATGATGGACTTGTAAAGCAACTTGGCGGGCATCCAACACCAGCAGTTGGTTTTGCAATGGGTATGGAGCGCATGATTTTATTAGTTCAAGCGGTTAACCCTGAATTTGTTGCAGATACCAATGTGGCTGATGTTTATCTTGCTTCTTTTGGTGAGAAGAGCCAAAGCGCAGCATTAATACTTGCTGAAGAAATTCGTGACCAATTACCCACATTACGTTTAATGACGAATCATGGTAATGGTAACTTTAAAAAGCAGTTAGGGCGTGCAGATAAACAAGGCGCTAAAATTGCGCTGATTTTAGGCGAAGATGAAATTAATGCCGGCACCGTTGCAGTGAAAGATTTGCGTTCAGGAGAACAAACAATCGTTGCTCGTCATGAGCTAGCTCAGCAATTGACTCTGTTATTAGGTTAAGGAGAGACTTGTGGAAGTGTATAGCACCGAAAACGAACAAGTTGATGCAATTAAACAGTTTGTAAAAAATTACGGTTTAACCATTGTTTTAGCCGCAGTTATTGGGTTTGGTGGTGTATTTGGTTGGAAATATTGGCAATCACATCAAACAAATCGTTTACAAGAAAGTGCAAGTGCTTTTGCAACAGTGAGTGAAGCACTCGCAAAACCGACACCAGAAAATATTGCATTAGCTGAAAAATTTGTTACTGACACGAATGATGTTTATGGCGCGTTAGCGTCGTTAGAACTTGCACAAATTGCTATTGATGCTAATGATTTAGTTAATGGTGAACGTCATCTGACAACGGCTGTTGCAAAAGTAAAAAATGATGCATTTGCAGATATGCTTCATCTTCGTTTAGCTCGCGTACAATTAGCATTGGATAAAACTGATGCAGCTTTGATTTCGTTAGAGCAAGTGAAAGGCAAAGCATGGAATGGAATGAAAAATTATATCCGTGGTGATGTATTAGCGAAAAAAGGCGATAACGCAGGTGCTGCAGCAGCCTACCGTAGCGCATTAACCGATGAAAATACGGGTGCTATTCGCTCACTGGTTGAACTTAAACTCAATAATTTATCCAATTAAAGGGATCTTCAGACATGCAACTGCGTAAAACTCTCCTGGTTGGTCTACTAGCATCTGCTTTATTGGCAGGGTGTTCTAGTGAACAGGATAATGTGACAATGTCTCCATTACCTGAGGTGCAGAGCCAATTTACACCTAGAGCTGTTTGGGACAAATCAGTTGGAAATGGTATTGGTAAATACTATTCTCATTTGTCACCAACATGGGATGGCTCAGTTGTCTATGTCGCTGATCGCCATGGCTTAGTTAAAGCGTTAGATTTGGACACAGGGAAAGAGCTCTGGTCACAAGATCTCTCTATCAAAACTGGTTTTCTTTCATCCAATGAATCCGCATTACTTTCTGGTGGATTGACTGTTTCAGGTACTCGTGTTTTTGTGGGAACTGAAAAAGCAAAAGTCTATGCGTTGAATACTGATGATGGTTCTATTGATTGGGAAACCGATGTTGCAGGCGAAGCCATTTCAAAACCTGTTGTTAGCGATGGGTTAGTGCTTATCCATACGAGTAATGGCTTATTGCAAGGATTGGATTTATTAACTGGCGAAATATCATGGACGGTTAACTTAGATACACCATCATTATCTCTTCGTGGTGAATCTGCGCCAGCTGTCGCTTATGGTGCTGCAATTATTGGTGCAGATAATGGACGTGTTAGTGCCGTTGTTCTTTCTCAAGGACAGTTGATTTGGCAACAAAATATTTCACAAATAAAAGGCTCTACTGAAATTAGCCGATTAAGTGACGTGGATATTACACCGATTATTGATGAAAATACCGTATATGCAATGGCGTATAACGGTAACTTAGTTAGCCTTGATATGCGTTCTGGGCAAATTCTTTGGAAACGCGATTTAGGTTCAGTCAATGATATGGTGCTACTAGGTGATACCCTTTACCTTGTTGACCAAAATGACCGTGTTTTATCTGTTCGTAAATCAGATGGTGTGACATTATGGACACAAGAAGATTTGCTACATCGTAATTTAACCGCACCGGCTATTTTTGATGGCTATTTAGTGGTTGGTGATGCAGAAGGTTATCTCCATTGGATTGATACCACGACAGGTAAATTCATTGCACAAAACGAGGTAAATAGCTCCGGTTTATTAAGTCGCCCTCAAGCGGTTCAAGATAAGCTGATGATCCAAGCTCGTGACGGTAAGCTTTACCTTTATAGTCGGTAATTCATTACTGACAAATCTATTTATTTTACGGCTCCTTTAAAGGAGCCGTTTCGTCTTTTTAGTAATTACATGTAAAATGCAATCAGAATTATGATTGTATTTTTATGAGGCATCAAAAAATGATACCCGTTATTGCCTTAGTAGGGCGCCCTAACGTGGGTAAATCCACGTTATTTAATCGACTAACACGCACCAGAGACGCATTAGTTGCTGATTTTCCAGGCCTGACTCGTGACCGTAAATATGGCCGTGCAGAGTTAGAAGGTGAAGAATTTATTATTATTGATACTGGTGGTATTGATGGTGCTGAAGAGGGTGTTGAAACCCATATGGCATCACAATCATTACAAGCAATTCAAGAAGCTGACATTGTATTATTTTTAGTTGATGCGCGTGCCGGTTTAATGCCTGCGGACCAAGGTATTGCTAAACACCTGCGAGGTGTTGAGAAAAAAACATATTTAGTCGCGAATAAAACTGATGGTATTGATATTGATACTGCGTTAGCAGATTTTTATTCCTTAGGTTTGGGTGAAATTTTCCCAATTGCGGCCTCTCATGGTCGTGGTGTTGCTCAATTAATTGAACAAGCATTATTACCTATTACAGGGAAAGTGGTTGAAGAAGAAAAAGAGCTGACGGAAGAAGAAGAAAATGCAGCTTATTGGGCTGCATTAGAAGCAGAACAAGAAGCGCAAGCGTTAGAAGAGGAAGAAGATGACTTCGATCCCTCTACATTACCAGTAAAATTAGCGATTGTTGGTCGTCCTAATGTGGGTAAATCAACACTGACAAACCGTATGCTTGGTGAAGATCGTGTTGTCGTTTACGATATGCCAGGTACAACACGTGACAGTATCTACATTCCTATGGAGCGTGATGATAAAGAATATATCATCATCGATACAGCAGGTGTTCGTAAGCGCGGTAAAGTGAAAGAAACAGTAGAAAAATTCTCTGTTATTAAAACATTGCAAGCCATTGAAGATTCTAACGTTGCATTGTTGGTTATTGATGCGCGTGAAGGTATTTCAGATCAGGATCTCTCATTATTAGGTTATATCTTGAATGCAGGTCGTTCATTAGTGATTGCTGTTAATAAATGGGATGGCATGACACAAGACGATCGTGAACAAGTAAAAGCCATGCTTGATCTTAAGCTGGGCTTTGTTGATTTTGCGCGAGTTCACTTTATTTCTGCACTACATGGCAGTGGTGTAGGTAATCTTTTTGAATCTATTCAAGAAGCTTACGTTTGTGCGACGCGTCGCGTAGGCACATCAATGCTTACTCGTATCATGAAAATGGCAGAAGATGATCACCAGCCACCAATTGTTCGTGGACGTCGTGTAAAAATGAAATACGCACACGCCGGTGGTTATAATCCACCTGTTGTGGTTATTCATGGTAATCAGGTAACTGATTTACCTGATAGCTATAAGCGTTATTTGATGAACTATTTCCGCCGTACTTTACAAGTCATGGGTACGCCAATTCGTATTCAATTTAAAGAGGGTGAAAACCCTTATGCGGATAAGAAAAATAAATTAACTGTTTCTCAAATGCGTAAACGTAAGCGCTTAATGTCACATTTGAAGAAATCAAAGTAAGTTAATTTAGCATCAAAATAAGAACTGAGTTCAATTTATAATGAGCTCAGTTTTTTTATATCTAAAGATTATTAATTAACTAACATCTTTTCTATGATGAGTTGATCCATGATGGGTTTGTTCATCACTCGTCATTGTCGCTATATTATTTATTACATATTGAATAAAATCCTCAATTACACCAATAAAACTTCTCTTTAATAGAATTAGTAGCTAGTTTTCAAGGAGTTTTAGTTATTGAATTGCTATTTTTCCTGCGTCATAAATTCTTATTTATGATAAAACTAACCATGGTTCATGGAGTGATAAATTTTAAAGTGACTAAGGGTTATGGCGTCTCGTATTTCATAAATAATTAATTTTACGATTTCAATAAATGCTTAAAATAAGAGTGATTCTTATTTGTTTTAATGAGCCCGCTATCTTGAAAAAATATATTATTACTGTGTCTGTTTTTGTTCTTTCATCTTGTGCTACCCCAGAAAAGTGGGAAGCAAACACCATCACCCCCTCTCCTTTCGAGATTGCTAAAAATATGTGTATGCAAGAAGCTAAAGTGCGATTTCCCGCTAGATATGTGGCTTCACGTCATCCTTCTTTTGCTCCAATGAGAATAAATGGTAAAGATATTCCAAGTTCAGGAGCAGGAACTTCTTTTCCTTCTGATGCTAATCAATGGCAACGTAGGGATTATTTTAATACCTGTATGAGAGGGGAAGGCTGGGAAAATAAAAACAAAGTCACAGGATTACTGGCTTTTTTGTTTAATTAATTTTAGAAAATAATTTTACATTTCTCGTTTTATTTCAGTAAAGCCACTTGCTAAAGTGGCTCTATATTTAATGATTTATTGCCTTTATACCCACTCTTTTTGGATCAAAAAGTTACTGTATAGTTTTGCTTCTGGAGTATCTGGCTCGGGCGAATAATCATATTCAAAACGGACTAAAGGTGGCATAGACATTAAGATTGACTCTGTTCTTCCTCCACTTTGTAGCCCAAATAATGTCCCTCTATCCCACACCAAATTAAACTCAACATAGCGACCACGGCGATAGAGTTGGAATTGGCGCTCACGCTCTCCCCAAGGCATAGATTTGCGTTTTTCAACTATCGGTAAATAAGCATCAAGATAACCAAGGCCGACACGTTGGACAAACTCGAAACAATGGTCAAAATCTGGCGTATTTAAATCATCAAAGAAAAGTCCGCCCACACCACGGGGTTCGTTGCGGTGTTTAATATAAAAGTAATCATCACACCATTTTTTATAACGTGGGTAATAATCTTTACCAAAAGGGGTACAAATGGATTTAGCAACTTTATGCCAATGAATGACGTCTTCTTCAAATCCATAATAAGGTGTTAAATCAAAGCCTCCGCCAAACCACCAAATGGGCTCTTCGCCTTCTTTTTCAGCAATAAAAAAGCGTACATTAGCATGAGAGGTTGGAATATAAGGATTAAGTGGATGAATAACTAATGAAACACCCATGGCTTGAAAACGACGTCCTGCTAATTCGGGGCGATGTGCTGTCGCAGATTTAGGGAGTGATTCACCATAAACATGTGAAAAATTAACACCCGCTTGTTCAAAAAGTGCGCCATGGGTTAACACGCGAGTACGGCCTCCGCCTCCTTCTTTTCTTTCCCAATTATCTTGCTGAAAGGTCGCTTTTTGGTCTATGTTTTCAATAGCGCGACAAATCGAATCTTGTAGCGATAAGAAAAATTTCTTAACGTGATGAATATCAGGTAAATTCATAATAACCTATAATTTTTATCATATTTATTAGAAATAAAGTTCCGTATTATCTATGTTCTCATTTTCAAGTTGATTCATAAACCAAACAAGCGATAATAAATTCAGATTTATGTGAACAATAATAGGCAAAACCATGGAAATACGTGTATTTCGCCAAGATGATTTTGAGGCAATCATTACACTTTGGGAGCGTTGCGACTTAATCTCGCCAGAGAATGATCCCGAAATTGATATTGAAAGAAAAATAAACCATTCACCTGACTTATTTCTGATTGCAGAAGTGGCCGGTGAACTTGTGGGGAGTGTGATGGGGGGCTACGATGGTCATCGTGGATCTTTATACTATTTAGGCGTTCATCCAGACTTTCGTGGCAGGGGCATTGCGAATGCATTGATCTCTCGATTAGAGAAAAAACTGATCGCGAAAGGATGCCCACAAATTACATTAGTTGTACCTGAAGAAAATGACGCAACGATTTGTATGTTCGAAAAATTGTTGTATGAAGATCAAAACCAAGAAAGCACAACTTATACTAAACGGTTAATTGTCGATCAGGATTTCGATCTCTAACTCTGTAATAAGCCCTCGATGTTTGAGGGTTATTCTTATTTTTGTGTTTTTTTTTCTCTATTCCTATTCATGCACGTCATTCTCTTATTTTATCCATAAAATCTGATATTACTTTTACTGTGGAACAAATGAAGATATAGAGGGTCGTAACTAGGCTTTCTTTTTCATGGGGTATTTGGCGTTAAATTAAGTAATGCTTTGTTATGCCAATTTATTGTGGGTGGTTTTGCCTGATGATTGAGGTGAAGTAAAGAGTAAGATAAGGTGTGTCTAATAACATTATTATCTGTTTAATAAGTGATGAAAAAGTTTAACGGAGAAACAAATGATGCCTAAGTTTTGGTTGCCCTTGTGTTTAAGCACAAGCGTTCTGCTATTAAGTGGCTGTTCATCCATGGGAGGAATGTCTTTTTCAGCGCTAAATCCGATGAACTGGTTTTCAAATGATACGCTAACCGTTTCTGCTAATGGATTGGGTCATATTACAAGTTCAACAAAAATAACTGAAAATGATATTAAGAATGAGCTAGGGAGCCGTTTTCATTATCGTGAAGGAATGGAAATGCAAGGTAGTGATATTATCGTTGTTGTTCAAGGTCTAGAAGATAATAAAATCCAAGTAGCTTTCTACGGTAAAGAAAAAGGGACTGTTGAAAAAATAGACGTTTTTGATGCAAAAGCCACAACAGATTGGGGTACTACAATGGGGACACCCTTTAAAGATATCTATAAAAAAGCGTTTGGTGTATGTAGCAAAGGCCCTAAAGATGAAAAACAAAGAACCATTTTATGCCAATCAGAACAAGCTAAATCAGTGAGTTATGTTTTTAGCGGACAGTGGGATGGTCCAGATGGGTTAATGCCACCTGATGAAGTTTTATCTAATTGGACATTGACGCAAATTATTTGGCAAAACAAATCACCTTCACGCTATTCCCTATAATATAAGGAAGATTTTATAATCAGACTGTCTGATATTTGTTAAAAGGCAAATCTTCGGGAAAAAACATTCGATATAATTAGCTTTATTCCGAGCGTTTTGATTATTGATTAGGGAAGCAATATGTCTCATGCACAAAGTGGCATTTTAGTCGCACATAGTAAATTTGGTCTTTTTATTGAAGCAATGGTCGTGGGTGAATTAGACGCTCTGCGTGAAGGATGTCAAAAATTCATGCAATCATTATCTGATTTACAAAAGCAATTTCCTGATGCATCACTAGGTGCAGTTATCGCATTTGGCTCAGATCTTTGGAAAAGACTGTCAGATGAAAATAGTGCACCAGAACTAAAACCTTTTCGCCCTTTAGGTAAAGGTTTAGCACCTGCAACACAACGTGATCTTCTTATTCATATTCAATCAATGCGTCATGATGTGAATTTCTCATTAGCACAAGCTGCAATCGCCGCTTTTGGTGATGCGATTAAAGTTGAAGAAGAAATTCATGGTTTCCGCTGGATAGAAGAACGTGATTTAAGTGGATTTATTGATGGAACAGAAAATCCACAAGATGATGAACGTTATGGGGTTGCACTAATCAATGACGGTGTTGATGCTGGTGGTAGTTATGTTTTAGTTCAGCGTTATGAGCATAACCTGAAAAAATGGGCTCGTTTTAGTGAATCAGATCAAGAAAAAATGATCGGTCGTACTAAAAAAGACAGCGTTGAGCTTGAAGAATCTGAGCGTAATGTAACATCTCATGTTTCTCGTGTTGTGATTGAAGAAGATGGTGAAGAATTAGCCATTTTACGTCACAGCCTACCTTATGGTACAGCAAGCGGTAAACATGGTTTATATTTCCTAGCTTACTGTGGTCGTTTATATAACATCGAGCAGCAACTATTGAGTATGTTTGGGGAATTAGATGGCAAACATGACGATCTATTGCGCATGAGTAAACCTGTAACAGGAAGTTATTATTTCGCACCTTCTTATGAAGTATTAAAAGCACTGTAATCATTATTTAGTGCTCAATAAGTTTTTATGGATAAAATGCCTGCTTTTAAAGCAGGCATTTTTGTCTGAATTTTTTTCACGTTAATGGCAATTGATGCAAATTTAATTAATTAGCTTGAGTTCTATTCATTTTTAATAGCTTATAGTTATATCAAATAACAAAAGCTAACTACACTGTTATAAATAAAGTCGATAGAGTAACCATTAGAATAAAACTTACAATGATGGGTACTTTTGATGAAGAAAAACACAATTAGAACCTTTGCATTACAAGCAACCGCAGCATTGTCTTTGGTTGTTAGTAGTTATGCTGGGGCTGCTCAATTACTTAATAGCTCTTACGATATCGCAAGAGAGTTATTCACACAGCTAAATAGCGATTTTAAAACGCAATGGGATGCTCAACATCCTGATGATAAAGTCACCATCAAACAATCACATGCAGGCTCATCTAAGCAGGCACTTGCGATATTACAAGGTTTACCCGCAGATGTAGTGACCTATAACCAAGTTACAGATGTGCAAATTCTGCATGATAAAGGCAAATTAATTCCTGCTGATTGGCAACAACGCCTTCCTAATAATAGCTCGCCTTATTATTCCACTATGGCGTATTTAGTACGCAAAGGAAATCCAAAGAACATTACTTCATGGGAAGATTTAACGCGTGAAGATGTCAAAGTGGTTTTCCCTAATCCTAAAACATCAGGTAATGGTCGATATACCTATTTAGCTGCATGGGGAGCTTTTGAAAAAGCTTATGGCAATGATGAGAAGACACAAGAAGCGATGAAGAAATTCCTCAAAAATGTTGAGGTATTTGATACTGGAGGACGTGGTGCAACAACTTCTTTTATCGAACGCGGACTGGGGGATGTTCTGATCAGTTTTGAATCTGAAGTGAATAATATTCGCCAGCAATATGGTGAAGATGAATATCAAGTTATTGTGCCACCCGTAGATATTCTAGCTGAGTTTCCAGTCGCTTGGATTGATAAAAATGTGCAACGTAATGACACAGAAACATTGGCAAAAGCTTACCTCAATTATTTATACAGTCCTAAAGCACAAGAGATCATCACGCAATTTAATTATCGCGTAAATGATAAAGCGGTTATGGCGCAAAAATCCGCACAGTTCCCAGCAACATCATTATTTACGATTGAAGAGGTATTTGGTGACTGGAATAACGTGATGAAAACACATTTCACGACAGATGGCATGCTTGATAAGTTGTTAGCGCAAGGACGTCAATAATGTTTATTACAGCCAGCAAACGGGTATTACCAGGATTTGGATTAAGTTTAGGTGGAACACTGTTTTACACCTGCTTGATCTTACTGTTACCAATGAGTGCGCTGGTTGTACAACTTTCTGATATGAGTTGGTCTCAGTATTGGGCGGTAATAACGCATCCCCAAATTGTGGCTGCCTATAAAGTCACATTACTCGCAGCAGGCGTTGCCAGTATTTTTAATGCAGTATTCGGTATGTTGCTTGCGTGGATCATTACTCGTTACCGTTTTCCAGGTAGACAACTGCTTGATGGTTTAATGGATTTACCTTTTGCTTTGCCTACGGCTGTTGCTGGCCTCACGCTTGCGACGCTTTTTTCAACACAAGGCTGGTACGGTTTTGTATTGGATAAATTTGATATCAAAGTTATTAATACATGGATTGGGATAGCTGTTGCGATGGCTTTTACCAGTTTACCTTTTGTTGTAAGAACCGTTCAGCCAGTGCTTGAAGAATTAGGTCCTGAGTATGAAGAAGCTGCTGAAACGCTAGGGGCAAGTCGTTGGCAAACTTTTCGTAAGGTTGTATTACCCGAGTTATCACCAGCACTAATCGCAGGAACTGCACTCTCTTTTACGCGCAGTTTGGGAGAGTTTGGTGCTGTGATTTTTATTGCTGGCAATATTGCATGGCAAACAGAAGTCGTCTCCTTGATGATTTTTATTCGATTACAAGAATTTGATTATCCTGCGGCAAGTGCCGTTGCTTCTGTGATTTTACTTGTTTCATTAGTCTTACTGTTTTCAATTAATGGATTGCAAAGCCGATTTGGCCAACGGTTGAGGGGGCATTGATGTCAGATATTATGCAACAACGCTCTGTTGATCGTCGTAAAATTGATTGGGTGAAGTGGGGACTAATCCTTACAGGCGTTGTGTTATCCATTTTATTTTTAGTTGTGCCTATTGCGTGGATCTTTATGACCGCGTTTTCAAAAGGTATTGAAATATTTACGGAGAACTTATTGGACAGCGATATGTTACACGCTGTCTGGTTAACCGTACTCATCGCGTTAATTACCGTACCTGTCAATATGTTATTTGGTGTCAGCATGGCATGGCTCGTCACGCGTTTTCGTTTCCCGGGGCGCCAGCTATTAATGACATTGATTGATATTCCATTTGCAGTGTCTCCAGTGGTTGCTGGATTACTTTATCTGCTTTTTTACGGTAGCAATGGATGGGCAGGACAATGGTTATCTCAGTTTGATATCCAACTTATGTTCTCATGGACAGGAATGGTATTAGTTACGGTATTTGTCACTTGTCCTTTTGTGGTGAGAGAACTGGTACCAGTGATGATGAGCCAAGGCAGTCAAGAAGATGAAGCCGCCGTGTTATTGGGAGCGAGCGGTTGGAAAATGTTTTGGCGAGTGACGTTACCAAATATTCGCTGGGCATTGTTATATGGCGTGGTATTAACCAACGCTAGGGCCATCGGTGAATTTGGTGCAGTTTCTGTGGTTTCTGGTGCTATTCGTGGCGAAACCTATTCATTACCGTTACAAGTTGAATTACTGCATCAAGATTACAATACCGTTGGGGCATTTACTGCGGCTGCATTACTCGCCATGATGGCGATATTCACCTTAATGTTTAAAAGTGCATTGCAATGGCATTTAGCTCGTCAGCAATGACATCATATTTTCACAAAGTAGAGGCAAAATATGAGTATTGAAATTAATAGTGTCACAAAATATTTTGATCGCACTGAAGTGTTGCATGATGTCAACCTTGATGTAGCCTCAGGTGAAATGGTAGCACTGTTAGGACCTTCAGGATCAGGTAAAACAACACTATTACGCATTATTGCAGGGCTTGAACATCAAACCCAAGGAAGTATTCGTTTCGAAGAGGAAGATGTTAGCCGATTACATGCGCGAGATCGTAAAGTTGGTTTTGTTTTTCAGCACTATGCACTGTTTCGTCATATGACGGTATTTGAGAATATCGCCTTTGGTTTAACTGTATTACCTCGACGAGAGCGACCTAATAAAGAAGTTATCCATAAAAAAGTGCAACAGTTGCTAGAGATGATCCAGTTGCCTCATTTAGCACAACGTTATCCAGCACAATTATCAGGCGGGCAAAAACAGCGTGTTGCTTTAGCAAGAGCTTTAGCTGTTGAACCTCAAATCTTACTACTAGATGAGCCTTTTGGTGCTTTAGATGCCAAAGTAAGAACTGAATTACGTCGTTGGTTACGGGAGCTTCATGAAGAGCTTAAATTTACCAGTGTCTTTGTCACTCATGATCAACAAGAAGCAATGGAAGTCGCTGATCGTATCGTGATTATGGGAAATGGTAAAATAGAGCAAGTAGGGACACCACAAGAAGTATGGCAATCACCTAAAAGTCGCTTTGTTTTAGAATTTTTAGGTGATGTGAATCATCTAAAAGGTGAAATTAATGGTGCTCAATTACAGATTGGGGGATATCACCTGCCATTATCTGTGACACCGCTTTATCAAGGTTCTGTTGATGTATTTTTACGTCCTTGGGAAATTGCATTAAGTGTACATGCTAATAGTGTTTGTCGATTGCCGGTTAAGGTTATTGAGGTATCACCAAAAGGGCATTATTGGCAGTTAATTTTACAGCCATTAGGATGGAGCGAAAAACCTATTACCGCGGTCTGGAATGAAATTTCTTCGGTGCCAACAAAAGGAAATACCTATTATATGGGAGGTGCCCAAGCTCGTTTATATAAGGGGGATACTCCCTTAAATACGGTATCGTTAGCCTATACCGCCTAGTTCTACTATTAAGAGATCGCTTTATCTCACTCTTTTTCACCCATGCTTATTTCTGGCATGGGTGTTTTGGTTTCTATGAACGTGAAAAGACTTATCGAATTACATTAATATTATTGCGTTAATAAGTTAAATGTGATTTCTTCATTAATACAGACAAACAAATGAGCAGGGACTTATTGTGGCAGGGTTAGAACAATTTATTGGTAATACACCATTAGTCAAATTACAACGACTTACACAAGAGGTAGACGCTGAAATATGGGTTAAGCTTGAAGGTAATAACCCTGCAGGTTCAGTAAAAGACAGAGCAGCATTATCGATGATTGAACAAGCGGAATTACGTGGTGAAATAAAACCGGGTGATACGCTGATTGAAGCAACCAGTGGTAATACAGGTATTGCTTTAGCGATGATTGCGGCGGTAAAAGGCTACCGTTTAAAACTGTTAATGCCGGAGAATATGAGTAAAGAGCGTCAAGCTTCTATGCAAGCTTATGGTGCAGAGCTTATTTTAGTGAGCCGTGAAATCGGTATGGAAGGTGCGCGAGATCTCGCACAACAGATGGAACAACAGGGTGAAGGGAAGGTATTAGACCAATTTAATAACCCAGATAATCCAAGAGCTCATTTTATTTCTACTGGTCCTGAGATTTGGCAACAAACACAGGGTCGTATTACGCATTTTGTTTCGAGTATGGGAACAACAGGTACGATCACGGGTGTGGGAAGTTACTTAAAAACACAATCTGATAGCGTGCAAGTTATTGGCCTTCAGCCTGAAGAGAAAAGTCAAATTCCAGGTATTCGTCGTTGGTCACCTGCTTATTTGCCGGGAATTTTTAAAAAAGAGCTGGTGGATAGGGTGATAGATATGTCACAAATCGAAGCAGAATCAACGATGCGCCTTTTAGCAAGTCAAGAGGGTATCTTCTGTGGTGTAAGTTCTGGAGGCGCTGTTGCTGGCGCTCTGCGCGTTGCAAAAGAAAATCCAGGCGCCGTGATTGTAGCGATTGTGTGTGATAGGGGAGATCGTTATTTGTCGACGGGTGTTTACTCGTCATAATTCAAGTTGTAGCGTTGTTGACTGCTTTCATTCGCACTAGTCACATACTGATGTATGCTCCTAGCGACTCATTTACTTGTTGCTTAGCTATACCTTGAATTATTTAGAGTAATAACATCGTCGAATGCGTTAGAGTATTTTTTGTTTTTAGGTTTTTGAATAAATAAAAAAACCGCCACATAGGGTGGCGGTTTTAATAGAGAACATAACAGAAGATTATTTTTTAATCTGAATAATAACGGTTTCACCAACAGTAACTGGGCCTGTCATTTTGGTTAAACCTTGAATTTCATCCATATTAGAAATAACAACAGGCGTTAGAACTGATTTTGCTTTTTCTTCTAATACAGCCAGGTCAAATTCTAAAATAGTATCACCTACTTTTACTTGCTGCCCTTCTTCAGCGATACGTTTAAATCCTTCGCCTTTCAGTTCAACAGTGTCAATACCGAAGTGGACAAATAACTCGATACCGTTGTCAGACTCAATAGAGAAAGCATGGTTAGTCTCGAAAATTTTACCGATAGTACCATCGACTGGTGCAACAATTTTATTACCAGCAGGTTTGATAGCAATACCGTCACCTACGATTTTTTCAGCGAAAACAACATCAGGAACATCTTCGATATTGACAATTTCACCTGAAAGTGGTGCAACAATATCAATCGTGCCACTGCCTTTCTTTTCCTCTGAAACCAGTGATTTTAATTTATCAAACAGACCCATGAATCTTCTCCTAATTATTTTAGTTGGGACCGGGCTCTGGCTAATGTGATTAGCACAGTGTTTTTTCTTTAGTAAAAGTTTCTACTAAGTCCATTAATTCCTTTGCAGTAGGCTGAGCAAGTGCTTGCTCTGCTAGTGCTCTTGCATCATCGTAATTCGCATTGCGGATCACTTTTTTGATGCGAGGAATTGATATAGCACTCATACTAAACTCATCTAATCCCATGCCTAGAAGTAGCAACGTTGCTCGCTCATCCCCAGCAAGTTCACCACACATTCCAGTCCATTTACCTTCAGCATGTGATGCATCAATCACCTGTTTTATCAGGTTAAGTACGGCAGGTGACATCGGATTATATAGATGAGATATCAGCTCATTTCCACGGTCTACAGCCAGAGTATATTGTGTTAGATCGTTAGTCCCAATACTGAAAAAGTCAACTTCTTTTGCCATATGGCGAGCCATAACGGCAGCCGCGGGTGTTTCTACCATGACACCGACTTCGATGGACTCATCAAAAGCTTTGTTTTCTTCACGAAGTTGGCTTTTCAATATTTCAAGTTCTGCTTTCAATGCTCGGATCTCTTCAACAGAGATAATCATTGGAAACATAATGCGTAGTTTACCAAAAGCAGATGCTCTTAAGATAGCACGTAATTGCGAATGAAGGATCTCTTTACGGTCAAGACAAATACGAATTGCACGCCAACCTAAGAATGGGTTCTCTTCTTTGGGTAGGTTCATGTAAGGTAAGTCTTTATCGCCACCAATATCCATAGTACGAATAATAACCGCTGGGCTACCTACTGCTTCTGCTACCGCTTTATAGGCTTGGAATTGCTCATCTTCTGTTGGTAAAGAGTCTCTATCCATAAATAAAAACTCAGTACGATACAGACCAACGCCTTCAGCACCGTTACGCTCGGCACCGGCAACATCACGGACTGTACCAATATTAGCGCAAACTTCGACTTGGTGCCCATCAAGTGTAATGGCGGGTAAATCTTTGAGTTTGGCTAATTCTTCTTTTTCGTGTAGATACTCTTCTTTGATAATTTTTAATGCTTCGAGTTCTTCGTCGGATGGATTAATGATGATTTTGTTATTAATTGCATCAAGAACAAGATAATCGTCTTTTTTAATGGTTTGTGTAGCATTAGATGTGCCCACGATGGCAGGGATTTCTAATGAACGCGCCATGATAGAGGTGTGTGATGTTCTACCCCCTAAGTCAGTGATAAAACCTAATACATTGTCTAAGCTGAGTTGTGCGGTTTCTGAAGGGGTTAGGTCTGTCGCCACTAAAATCACTTTTTCTGAGATAGCACTCAAATCGATAATTGGCATTTCTAAAATATTACGCATTAAGCGTTTACCAATATCACGAACGTCGGCAGCACGTTCTTTTAAGTATTCATCGTCTAAAGCTTCTAAGGCAGTTGCTTGATCTTCAATAACAGATTGAACTGCGGCTTCAGCCGTTTTTTTGTCACTCTTGATGAGAGTGATAATTTCTTGCTCTAACTCTTCATCTTCTAGCAACATGATATGGCCTTCAAAAATCTCGGCTTTATCCGCACCAAGATTTTTTTCAGCACGCTCTTTAATGATTTCTAGTTGTTGTGCAGATTTGTTGCGACCATCTTTAAAGCGTTCGATTTGATTCTCAATTTCATCACTTTGGATCTTACGTTGGCTAATGATGATGGGTTCTTCTTTTAGGAGAAGGGTTTGACCAAATGCGATACCGGGTGATGCTAAAATTCCTGAAATCATAATTTATCCTACGACTTGCTGGTGATAATCTTAAAAGAATAGGATTGCAAAATACTGTTGTTTTAAAATCATCATTGGAAGTTAACTCCCCTGAATGGTTTCAGGGGAATAAATACTGTGCTAATACTTAATTGCGAATTATTCTAATTCCGCCATTAATTTTACCAGTGCTTCAACGGCTTGCTTTTCATCTTCGCCTTCAGCAGAGATAGTCACTACAGTACCTTGGGTCAAACCTAAAGTTTGTAATTTAAAAAGACTCTTAGCACTAGCAGATTTACCACTAGAGATAAGAGTGATATCAGAAGAGAACGTTTTGGCTTCTTTTACAAATTGTGCCGCAGGACGAGTATGTAAGCCGTTTGGTGCTGTAATAGTAACTTCTTGCTGGTACATAGGATTTTTTTCCTTTTATAACTCAATTGTTCACATTAAGTCAGGACTTAGTAAGTGTAGATGAATTTGTCCTGCTTTGCGTAGCAATATCAGATAATATTAAGTCATGATGTGTCATCTGATAAAAATAGTGTTCAGGAAAATAAAAGAGTGTAATTTTATCATCTCGATTATTTTCTGATTAATTTCGACCTTCGAAATAATTAATTGATTAAATACTAAACTCGAAGGAATAAATCACCTATCTGGATGACAAAGTTTGATCTCTACCACAAAAAAAGCACCTTTAAGGTGCTTTTTTAATAAATATTTTACAATTGAGATGATGCGATTTAGCTATCAGAAATATCAGCAAAAAGTGGGGTACTTAAATATCGCTCACCTGAAGAAGGCAAAATTACCACGATTTCTTTGTTGGCAAATTCGGGTTCTTTTGACAATTTTACGGCTGCCGCAATTGCTGCTCCAGAAGAAATACCCGCTAAAATACCTTCTTTGGTCATTAATTCTCGCGCAGTGTCAAAAGCTTCTTCGTTTGTGATCTGAATCACGCGATCCAGTAACGATAAATCTAGGTTTTCAGGGATAAAACCGGCACCAATACCTTGGATTTTATGAGGGCCTGGTTTAATTTCTTCACCCGCTAAGGCTTGTGTAATAACAGGAGAACCAGTTGGTTCAACAGCAACCATTGTCACCGCTTTGCCTTTAGTTTTTTTCAAGTAACGGCCAATTCCCGTAATCGTACCACCAGTACCGACACCTGCAATCACCGCACCGACTTCACCATCAGTGTCGCTCCAAATTTCAGGGCCTGTGGTTTTCTCATGAATTTCAGGGTTAGCTGGATTACTAAATTGCTGTAGCAAAAGATAACGACTAGGATCGCTATCACGAATTTCATTGGCTTTATCGATAGCTCCTTTCATGCCTTTTGCGCCATCAGTGAGTACTAAGTTGGCACCTAGTGCTTTGAGTAGTTTTCGACGTTCAACACTCATGGTGTCAGGCATGGTTAAGGTTAATTTGTATCCGCGTGCAGCTGCAACATAAGCAAGTGCAATCCCTGTATTGCCACTTGTTGGCTCTACAAGCTCAACACCTTCTGTTAGGATGCCTTTTTTTTCTGCATCCCAAATCATGTTGGCACCGATGCGGCATTTCACACTAAAGCTTGGGTTACGAGATTCCACTTTAGCTAGAATGTTACCATTTCCGAAATGCTTTAAGCGAATTAAGGGAGTGTGTCCAATAGTTTGCGAGTTGTCTTCGAAAATCTTGCTCATTTTTATCCTCGGTACATGATTTTTTATAAGGTCAGATGAAATTACCATACGCCATCAAGACAAAGATGGAAATAAGCTTTATGAATATCCTTATAACTTTTTCTTCTTTTTATTCCAAATGGTTCTAATCAAGGGCGAGTGAGTAGATTCACAAATTAATAAATCAAGAGATGTACAGTATATTAATGGTTGATAATCTATTTTTAACTAAGTTCATTGTAAATACAGGGGTCATAATGGAAACGATAGAAGAGTTGATTACTGCACTTGAACTCGCTGTACCTGAATTAGACACACAAGCATTGCGTGAAAGTTTACCAGAGTCTGATGCTCAAGAAGATGTACTCAATTGGTTATACGAGTCACTCTCTGCACAAGGGTTAATGGATTATGTTGAATGGACAGAATATTTTGGTGATATCCCTGATTTGAAGTCGTTAGAACAAATCTCTTTTTCTGAATCCCCCGGCGCACTGATTTTATCTGAAGTTGAAAAAATCAATTGGGATGAGGCGAGTGCTGATCCTTATATGCTACCTTATGAATTACCTTATCTGGAATATATTAATCACTTTTTAGTAGAACAAGAATTACGGCTAGTGGATCTTACTCCATTTGAAAATGCGTATATTTTCTGTATTCGAAATGACGACGAGCTCATTGAAAAATTAGATAGCGCTTTAAATATTTTTGAAATGGGCATTAATGAGCGCGAGCCTATGGATAGGGAAGAAACAAAAGATTATATCCGCTCACTCATTGAGTAATATGCACAATGGTTAAATATGCCAATGAGTGTTTTTAAACATAATCTATAAAATAAAACCCCGCTTTAAATAAACGGGGTTTTTCAACATTATCGATAAGTAGCTAAATAAAGCTTACCACTGTCCTTCTTGTGTATGTTGTTTGCGATAACGGTCGCACCACATTGCTGTTGCACCACAAATAGCGACAGGCATGATAACTAAATTTAGAATAGGGATCATGGTGAAAATATTAATAATCATACCAAATTGAAGATTATTCCATTTGTCCTGTTTGAGTGAAGATTTCATCGTTGCGAATGAAATTTTATGGTTATCAAACGGGAAGTCATTATATTGAATTGCCATCATCCAGGCACCAAAAGCAAACCATAAAATAGGGGCAACGGTTTGTCCGACAACTGGGATAAAATAGAGTAATAACAAGACAATAGCGCGAGGTAAATAATAAGCTATTTTAATTAACTCACGTTTTAAAATACGTGGAACATCTTTCAAAATACCTGTAATACCAGTGTCTGGCGGTGTAATACCGGTTATTTGACCTTCCAGTTTTTCAGCCAATAAGCCATTAAAAGGGGAGGCAATAATATTGGCTAAGGTGCTAAAGAAATAAGTGAACACCAATAAAATAAAAATAACGGATAATGGCCAAATTAAATAACTTAGCCATTGTAACCAATCAGGGACTTTTTCCATCATCCAATTGACCATGCCACCTATTTGACCATATAACCACCAAAAGGCACTTCCGAGAATAATAATATTGGCAAGTAGGGGTAAGATAACAAAACGTTTTAGCCCTTTGCGTGTAATTAAACGCCAACCAAGAGCAAAATAATGAAATCCATTTAAATTTTTATTCGTTTCTGTCAAATTTGTCATACTTCCTATTCTCTCCAATGAGGGCAAGCTAGTATCATATAGGGAGATAATCAGCCTTACTAGTCATGAATTGTCTAAAAAATGTGCATAAGAGATTGAAGTGTGTATCTTTGTGACAAGAAAATTAAGTATTGGCTTGCACTTATGAGCGTTGGCAAATACTCTTAGTAAAAAGTAATATTTGCCAACGTGGCTATTAAACCTCAAGACAACAGAGATAGAAATGATGCAGCAAAATTTGCGTCTGATATTAATCGTTGTTGGTGCGATTTTAATCATAGCTTTGTTATTACACGGCTTATGGATTGGTCGAAAAGAGCGTTCTAAGCTTTTCCGTAATCGCCCAGTAAAACGTCAGAAACAGAATTATCAGTCAGATGAGAACGATGACGAACCACAATATGCTGAGGTTAGTCATCAGACATCAACTTTGTCCTCTACTGAAAAACGGGAGAGTGAGCCACCGATAAAATCGGAGTCTCTACATGAACCTGAATTTTCGGTGGCTGATAGAGATCCATTAATGTCTGAAAACCAAGCAAAAGGGCATTCTAACGAGACATCATTACAACAAGAGCCAAGTCTTGGTGTATTTGATGTTATTGAAAAAGAGTCTGCACCTGTTGTCAGGGATGAGCCAATACAAGCATCTGTGGCTAATGTTGCGAGTGAGATAAAATCACCCGGTAATACAGTAAGTCCATCGGTGAGTTCAGAGCCTTCGATTTCAGAGACAACGGCCCATGTAACTCCTGTTGAGACTGAGGCTTCGGATTATGCTCCGGCTGAAGAGCCAAAAGCGGGATCTGAGCCATCGGCAGAAATCGCAGAGAAAGAGCTGGTTATTGTCTTAAACGTGAGTGCACACCATGGTCAAATGTTGGATGGCGAAGTATTGATGCAAAGTATTATGCAAGCTGGATTCCAGTTTGGAGAAATGAATATTTTCCATCGTCACCTTAATCCAACAGCTAATGGCCCTGTTTTGTTTAGCTTAGCGAATATGGTGAAGCCGGGAACCTTTGATATTGATACGATGGCTGAATTAACCACGCCAGGTGTCTCTATGTTTATGATGGTGCCGTCTTATGGTGATGCTAATCAAAACTTTAAATTGATGTTACTGACGGCTCAACGTATAGCATCTGATGTGGGAGGGGTTGTGCTTGATGATGAACGCAAACTCTTAACGCCACAAAAAATCGAGCTTTATAAATCTAAAATTCGCAGGACACTAGATTTAAATCAATAGTTTCTATCTGTAAAAAAGCCCCCGCTTGCGGGGGTTTTTCTTCTTTGGTGATAAATCATGAATAAAAACATTCAACAAAAAATTGATAAACTTCGCGTTACTTTACGTCACCATGAATATCTTTATCATGTCATGGATGCACCTGAAATACCTGATGCTGAATACGATCGCTTAATGAATGAGCTAAAGGCATTAGAAACTGAATACCCTGAATTAATTACCTCTGATTCCCCTACACAACGTGTTGGGGCATTACCACTCACTGCCTTTGAGCAAGTGAGACATGAAATTCCGATGCTATCTTTGGATAACGCTTTTGATGAAACAAGCTATCAAGCATTTGATAAACGCTTGCGTGATCGATTAAAAAATAGCGAAGAAATAACTTTTTGCTGTGAATTAAAACTTGATGGTCTTGCTGTTAGCTTACTTTATGAAAATGGTGTGTTAGTACAAGCGGCAACGCGTGGGGATGGTACAACAGGGGAAAATATCACTGAAAATGTAAGAACGATTAAAGCTATTCCACTGCGTTTATATGGCGAAAATATCCCTGCTCGTATTGAGATCCGAGGTGAAGTCTTTATGAACGAAAAAGGCTTCGAATATTTAAACGAAGAAGCACGTCGTACAGGAGGGAAAGTATTTGCTAACCCTCGTAATGCGGCCGCGGGATCTTTACGACAACTTGATCCGCGTATCACAGCGAAACGGCCATTAACCTTTTTCTGCTATGGCGTAGGTGTGCTTGAAGGTGGCGAATTACCGACAAGCCATTATGCGCGTTTACAACGATTTAAAGAGTGGGGATTACCTGTTAGTGATGTGGTAAAGCTGTGTACTGGTAGTAAAGCTGTTCTTGAGTTTTATCATCATATAGAAGAGATCCGCCCTAATTTAGGTTTTGATATCGATGGCGTTGTGATTAAAGTGGATGATATTGCTCTGCAAGAAGAGTTGGGTTTTGTTTCAAGAGCACCACGTTGGGCAATTGCTTATAAATTTCAAGCACAAGAGCAAATGACTATCATTAAAGATGTTGAATTCCAGGTTGGTCGTACTGGCGCAATTACTCCCGTTGCGCGTTTAGAGCCGGTACAAGTTGCTGGTGTTGTTGTGAGTAATGCCACATTACACAATGCCGATGAAATTGAACGTTTAGGAATACGCATTGGCGATACTGTGATTATTCGTCGTGCAGGTGACGTTATTCCTCAGGTTGTTAGTGTGATTGAAGAGAAACGTCCTACCGATGCACAAAAGATTGTTTTTCCAACGCAATGCCCAATTTGCCAATCTGATATAGAGCGTATTGAAGGCGAAGCCGTTGCACGTTGTACTGGGGGGTTGATTTGCGGTGCACAGCGTAAAGAAGCTCTTAAGCATTTTGTTTCTCGTCGCGCGATGGACGTTGATGGTATGGGCGATAAAATTATCGACCAATTGGTTGAAAAAGAGTATGTCAAAACACCTGCTGATCTTTTTCGTTTAGATGAAAAAATCCTGTCTGGTTTAGAGCGAATGGGTGAGAAATCAGCCAAAAAATTAATTACAGCATTAGATAAAGCCAAATCAACGACTTTTGCGCGTTTTATTTATGCACTTGGAATTAGAGAAGTAGGTGAAGCTACGGCAAGTGGATTAACAGCCCATTTTCCTACGCTTGATGCATTACGAAATGCAGATGTTGAAGCGCTAAAATCAGTCCCTGATGTGGGTGATATTGTGGCTAAGCATGTTGTGAACTTTTTCCAAGAAGAACACAATAAAACAGTTATTGACCAGCTAATTAATGATGCAGGTATTACATGGCAAGCACCCGTGATTGTGACTCATGAAGCGGGCGATAATCCTTTTGCAGGTAAAACGGTGGTGTTAACGGGTTCATTATCACAATTAACACGTGATGAAGCAAAAGACAGATTAATTGCTTTAGGAGCAAAAGTGAGTGGAAGTGTTTCTAAGAAGACAGATATGGTGATAGCGGGCGAAGCCGCGGGCTCTAAGTTAGTGAAAGCTAACGAGTTAGAGATAACCGTTATTGATGAAGATGAAATGATAAGATTACTTGATCAATCTAAATAATCACTCTATTATTTGATAAATGCTACTGAGAAATGCTCTCAGTAGCATTTTTTTACTTAAGCGAAATTTACATTTAATGTTTCTTTAGTAACTCATAAAGTGTGATCAACCTATCTTATTTAATAATTAGTGTGTATGCAGTTTCATGATATTGTGACAATAGTCACATCGTAATGTTACGCGTTACATAAAATGCTCCTCAAGATTTATTTTTATTTTTGGAGCATGCATGTCTTCTATCATTCACTTCGTTTTGGCACTCGCCGTTATTGGCGCATTAGCATTCATTGCGAGTAATAACCGCAAAGGGATCCGTCTGCGTTATATCGTGCAGTTATTAGTTATTGAAATCGCATTGGCATGGTTCTTCCTCAACTCTGATGTTGGTGAAGGCTTTGTTCGTGGCTTCGCTGGATTATTTGATCACTTATTAGGTTATGCCGCTCAAGGGACTGAATTTGTATTTGGTGGCATGATGAAAGGTGGTTTAGCATTCTTCTTCCTGAATGTACTTTGTCCAATTATCTTTATTTCTGCATTAATTGGTATTCTTCAACATATCAAAGTATTACCTTTCGTGATCCGCATTATCGGTACTGTGCTTTCCAAAGTGAACGGTATGGGGAAATTAGAATCATTCAACGCAGTGAGCTCATTAGTTCTTGGGCAATCAGAGAACTTTATTGCCTATAAAGATGTATTAGGAAAAATGTCCCAGCGTCGTATGTACACGATGGCTGCAACAGCTATGTCGACAGTATCAATGTCAATTGTTGGTGCATACATGACAATGCTAGATCCAAAATATGTTGTTGCTGCTTTAGTACTGAATATGTTCAGTACTTTTATCGTCCTTTCTGTAATAAACCCATATTCTGTTGAGAATGAAGAAGACATTCAAATGGGGAATCTGCATGAAGGCCAAAGCTTCTTTGAAATGTTAGGTGAATATATCTTAGCAGGCTTCAAGGTTGCGTTAATCGTGGCTGCAATGCTGATTGGTTTCATTGCCTTAATTGCTGCAGTGAATGCAATTTTCAGTATGATTTTTGGTATCAGTTTCCAAGATTGCTTAGGTTACGTTTTCTATCCATTAGCATGGGTGATTGGTGTACCAGAACAAGACGCATTACGTGTTGGTAGTGTGATGGCAACAAAATTAGTCTCTAACGAATTTGTTGCCATGGGTAGCTTACAAGATATTGCAGCTGATATTTCACCCCGTTCAGTGGGTATTTTATCGGTATTCTTAGTTTCATTTGCTAACTTCTCTTCAATCGGAATTGTTGCAGGTGCGATTAAAGGTTTAAACGAAATGCAAGGTAACGTTGTTTCTCGTTTTGGTCTGAAATTACTGTTCGGCTCTACATTAGTGAGCTTCTTATCTGCGGCTATCGCGGGTCTGTTTGTTTAATCACTCAAGATAAAACAGATAGCATGTGAATAAAATAACAATGTAAACCGAGTTATTTGTTAATTAGGTAACAGAAAATCAAGCAGTGCCTTCGGGTACTGCTTTTTTTATCTTTCAATTACCTTATAATCGACTCTATTCCTTCGATGACAAAGTGGTATATAACATGCTCGAGAAACAACACCTTATTGATATAGCAAATACACAAATGCCATTTGGAAAGTATAAAGGACGAATGTTGGTCGATTTGCCTGAAGAGTATTTATTATGGTTTGCTAAGAAAGGGGCGTTCCCAGAAGGAAAATTAGGGCAACTCATGGAGATGACCCTTGCAATTAAAATTGAAGGGTTAGAGGGACTATTGAAGCCATTAAAGCGGTGATCTTAATCATTATTTATACCTAATTTTTCAGATGTTAATGCATTAATAATTTTTTGACTTAATTCAATAAATAATGTTTGCTCTTCAATTGTTAATCTTTCCTGAATTTTTTTTGCATTCTGCTTTCGGCCTAATGCAGCCCTTTCTAAAAATGCATGCCCTTCATCGGTTAGTTGAGTAATAAATTCGCGTTTATCTTTCTCAGAACGATATTGTGTAATAAAGCCTAAGGCTTTTAATCCTCGCATAAACTTCGATAAATTTTGTCTTGAAATTGCTAACGAATTACTTAATTGGGAAGGTGTTAAGTCGCCTCGTAGGCGTAATAATTCTAAAATATCATATTGACCCCAAGTGACAGGTTCAGGTGTATAACGAGTTCGTTGTGCAACAAGAGTGCATTGTAATAATGACAAGGCATTTTCTAATTTATTTTTATCCACAAATAATTACTCTCATATTACTGTTAACTAAAGTTAATAATAACAGGTCGCTGGCATTGAATAAATTTTATATTGATTAACTAAATTTAATCAAATAAGATAAAATATAGTTAACTTTAGTTAATTATATTGTGGGTGTTATAATAACTATTTAATTATGAAAGAGGCTAGTGAGATGAGCTATTTTGAAGATAAAGTAATTTTAGTAACGGGAGCGAGTACTGGTGTTGGTGAAGGCATTGCACAACTACTTTTTCAGCGTGGAGCAATGGTTTTTATTACAGGTCGGCATTTAGAAAAAGTCATAAAAACAGCGCATTCTATTGATGCAACAGGTAAAAAAGTCATTGCTTTACAGGCTGATATGACCTCACCTTCTCAAGTTGAAAAAATGATTGAGGCTGTTATGTCGCAAGCTGGGGCATTACATGGCTTGGTTAATAATGCAGGGGTCACGGGGCCTCATAATACGCCAATCGTGGATTATGATATTGAGGATTGGAAAACAGTAATTGATACCGATATTAATGGCGTATTTTATGGTTTGAAATATGGCATACCTGCAATATTAAAAAGTGGGGGAGGGAGTATTGTGAATCTTTCGTCTTCTAATGGTATTGTTGGGATAGCGGGGATTTCAGCGTATACCGCAGCAAAACATGCTGTGTTGGGTATTACACGTTCAGTAGCTCTTGAATTTGCAGATAAAGGCGTGAGGATTAATGCAATAGGCCCTGGTTATGTTGATACGCCAAGAATGCAAGTACTGCCAAATGAAGTGCGTGAGTGGATGGCAAATACACACCCAATGAAACGGATGGCAACGAGAGATGAAGTCGCTAAAACCGTTGCTTTTTTACTTTCAGATGAGAGTAGTTTCACAACAGGAGCATTCTATGCCATTGATGGTGGTTACACTGCACAATAGAAATAAAATAAATCAGGAAGAATAGAAAACAAAAAAAATCCCGAAGATTTCGCTTCAGGATCTTGAAATTCTGGTGGAGCTAAACGGGATCGAACCGTTGACCTCTTGCATGCCATGCAAGCGCTCTCCCAACTGAGCTATAACCCCAGATATTGTAGTGTTCTAAACGTATATTGGTGGAGCTAAGCGGGATCGAACCGCTGACCTCTTGCATGCCATGCAAGCGCTCTCCCAACTGAGCTATAGCCCCAACATACTGGAACGGGCTTGATAATAGGCAACAAGCACAATACTGTCAATCAGTTAATTTCATATTATTTGTTGATTGCTGAAAAAGAGTACAAAAAAAAGATACACGTCCTATTTTAGGAATGTATCTTTTTTAGGAAGCCAAATTAGCAAGCAAATTAGGCTTGGTTTTCTCTTTCAGTAATAAAGTCTAATGCTTTATTAATACGTGCAATACTACGAGTTTTACCAATAGCGTGAACAGTAACGTCTAAACCAGGAGATTGGCCTGCACCCGTTACAGCAACACGTAATGGCATACCGACTTTACCCATACCGATTTCTAATTCATCAGCGGTATCTTGAATGGCTTGGTGAACATTTTCAGCAGTCCAATCTGTAATTGCTGATAATTTATCACGAACCACTTCTAATGGTTGGCGAGCGACTGGGCGTAAATGTTTTTTTGCTGCTGTTTCTTCAAAGGTCTCGAAATCAACATAGAAGTAATGGCAACTTTCAGCCATTTCTTTTAACGTTTTACAGCGTTCACCTAATAATTTGATCAGTTCAACTAATGATGGACCATTGCTGGTATCAATATTTTGTTGTTTGATATGCCAATCTAAGTGAACGGCAACTTTTTCTGCTGGTAGTGTATTAATATAATGATGGTTTAACCAAAGTAATTTATCAGTGTTAAATGCACTGGCTGATTTACTGATAGCTTCTAAAGTAAAATGCTCAATCATTTCATCAATAGAAAAGATCTCTTGGTCACCATGAGACCAACCTAAACGTACTAAGTAGTTTAGCAGAGCCTCTGGTAAATAGCCGTCATCACGATATTGCATCACACTTACGGCATTATAGCGCTTGGATAGTTTTTTACCGTCATCACCTAAAATCATTGAGACGTGGGCATATTCAGGGACAGGTGCACCTAATGCTTTGAGAATATTGATTTGGCGAGGTGTATTGTTGATGTGATCTTCACCACGAATAACGTGAGTGATTTCCATATCCCAGTCATCGATAACAACACAAAAGTTATAAGTTGGAGACCCATCAGTACGACGAATAATAAGGTCATCCAGTTCTAGGTTGCTAAATTCAATTGGGCCACGGATTTTATCATCAAAAATTACAGAGCCTTCTTGTGGATTTAAGAAACGTACAACATGAGGTTCATCAGCACTGTGATTATGATTACCATCACGGCAACAGCCATCGTAACGAGGTTTTTCACCTTTTGCCATTTGATCTTCGCGTAATTGTTCTAAGCGTTCTTTAGAGCAATAACAACGGTACGCGGTACCCGCAGATAACATTTGATCGATAACTTGGTTATAGCGATCGAAGCGTTTAGTCTGATAATAAGGACCTTCATCCCAATTCAGATTTAACCAATTCATACCATCCATGATTGCATCAATGGCTGGCTGAGTAGAACGTTCTAAGTCGGTGTCTTCAATACGCAGTACAAACTCGCCCTTATTATGACGGCTATATAACCAGGAATAAAGTGCGGTACGCGCACCACCAACATGTAGATAGCCAGTAGGACTTGGTGCAAAACGGGTTTTTATTTTACTCATTGGGATTGCCTTAGTACGTCTTACTTATATAAATAAGTAATCGTGATTATCAAAAAAACAAAATGGTTGCCTTATTTTATCACTGGATGCTAATTCCTCAATGGCATTAAGCTTTTAACAGAGATAAAAATTTCAAATTGATGATTTTTTGTTTGACGAAGAACACACAGAAGATTATTTTGATTAATTGCTGTGTTACTTATGGTGCTAAAAAAAGCATCTTGACTAAAAATAAAACGAACAGTCATTTTCACGATAAAAATCTGATAAAAATCGTTGACTCATAGCGCAGTATCCCTATAATGCACCCCATCACGACGGGCGGTTAGCTCAGTTGGTAGAGCATCTCCCTTACAAGGAGGAGGTCGTTGGTTCGAGCCCAATACCGCCCACCATTATTATCGTTGTGGTACGTTGTATGATTTAATGTAATTGGGCGGTTAGCTCAGTTGGTAGAGCATCTCCCTTACAAGGAGGAGGTCGTTGGTTCGAGCCCAATACCGCCCACCAATTACATTAAAGCGTGGTAGTGAGAATTTAGTCATCATGAAGTGGGCGGTTAGCTCAGTTGGTAGAGCATCTCCCTTACAAGGAGGAGGTCGTTGGTTCGAGCCCAATACCGCCCACCACTTCATTCGGTTATTTCGCGCAATATCACATAATTAGGTATGGGTCGTTAGCTCAGTCGGTAGAGCAGTTGACTTTTAATCAATTGGTCGGGCGTTCGAATCGCCCACGACCCACCATGCCTAAGAATACAACATAAAGTAGTGAATATTGTGACGGGTCGTTAGCTCAGTCGGTAGAGCAGTTGACTTTTAATCAATTGGTCGGGCGTTCGAATCGCCCACGACCCACCATTCACAAAGCTACTTACAGATTGACGCAAAATTATTAAAGGGGTCGTTAGCTCAGTCGGTAGAGCAGTTGACTTTTAATCAATTGGTCGGGCGTTCGAATCGCCCACGACCCACCATTTAATAATCAAGCGGGCGGTTAGCTCAGTTGGTAGAGCATCTCCCTTACAAGGAGGAGGTCGTTGGTTCGAGCCCAATACCGCCCACCACTTTTCTCTTTTCCTCCATTATGCTTTCTTATTTATCTTTCGTCTTATTCTTTAAATAATTCATAGTAGTTGTTTTGCTTTTTTATTTATGAATAACCACAATATAAGTATATGATTGTTCTGAATTCATTTTTCAGTTTATTGCGTTGTATTTATTACAATAATTACTGGTATATGTGCTTTCTAAATCATCGTACTGGCTTCATTTCTTTTTATGTAGCTTCTAGCCAATAATCTTATTTCCCCCTTGGCTTCTCCCCTTATAAAACTAATTTAGTCTATTAAAGCATTAAACTGTCTATCTTAAAGAAGGCTAACACGTGATTCTTTATTACAACTTTTTACATTTTGTTATGCTTTATCAGGAAAATAGCGGATTCTCCCCCTAAAAAAACAGTCACTTTTATGTCTTATTGGTCATTCTACTTTAAAAAAGGAGGCTTAAATCTCTGGATATGATTTACGTATTGACCTAATAACACGCGAAAAACGATATAAATATCAAAAGAAAGATTTACTCCTTTTAGGCGTTTTTGTGGTTTTTTTTCAGTTTATTTACAAAATTAAATAACGTTAAAACAGTATGTTGAATAGCATGGGGCACTTAATAAGATAAAACCCTCATAAAATTAGTATGTTAAAACATTTTTTTATGATCATCATAAAAAGATCATTATTTATTTTTGATGAAAAAATGAAGAATTAAAGATAAAAAATGCATTTTATAGTTAATCTTTCTTAATCATTATTTGTTTTTTACTAACACAATGAAATTAAATGATTAAATATAATAATATTTTATATATTTTTATTCTTCTTTTAAGTAATGAGAAGATAAAGAGCCTAATCTAACTTGATGATTTTAATGCATTTATAGTTAAAGTTTGATGTTTGTCAAAATTTTCACCATAATGAACTATGGAGTAAATGATATGAAGCAAAAAGTACTTATTTAATCAGGAATTGATTTAACCTTAAGTGGTTAATTTCATTTTTTACTGAAAATGGAGAAAATTGTGCATTTGGCAGGAATATAAATCATATAAAAATATTAATGTTTATTTAGCCCTAAGAATAACTCTTATACTAGATAAGTATAACTACTTAGGATGTGAAAAAAGAATTTTTTGTATTTTTTAACAAAATTAGATCATACTAAAATTGATATTTAACAGACCATTCCTTTTTAAATTTAGTTTAAGTTGCAATAATAATTTAGATTAGGTGCTAAAAAAATGAATGTATTTGAGTGAAAAAGAAAGAATAATACGATATGGCGATAAAGTAACCCTAATTTATTATAATAAATACAATATAATTATAACTTTTTGATAAATAAAAAATTTTTTACAGTTATCCATTTTTTTTTATTGCATGAATGGTTTTTTTAGTTTAAATGAAAATAAAAATGAGTTATTCATTAATAAAAATTCAAAGAAAATGGATAATTAAATATATTACCTGTTTATTCCAAAATAATACGTAATTATTATGTTTTAAATATATTTAGTCGAAGATCTAAGGGTTTATGCTTATATAAACTAATTAACAAATGTTTAAAAGGTGATCTTTATCTATATTTTATTGTAAGTTTTGTAATTTATTGATTTTAAATTATAATTTTTATGCATTTATAAATTCATCAGATTTCATTGATATTGCTTAAGCTATTTCATAATAATATGAAAGTCATCTTCTTTATAAGGTTAATTTATTAATTTAAATAAATTAGACTGACATAACTTGATTTATTTTTACACAAAATAGATTATAGTACTTTAAATCAAAGATAATGTAGATGTTTATTCTAATCAGTGAGTAAAGTTTAAGAAAAAAAAAGTGCCATTTTATAAATAAAATATTTTAACTATATGAAAATAAAGAGTATATCTCAGTATCCTAGGTATTATTAACTAGCATGAGTAAAATGCTGAGTTTGTATTGTCGTTTTTCGACTAGTTGAAAGTGTTTAAATGCGTAGTATATTATTTACATATGATAAGTCATATTATGAATTGTGATATTTCTTATCTACTAAAATAATATTTTATTAAAACAAAAAGGTGTTCTCAATAATATATGGTTTTATATATTATAACGAGATAATACACCATTATAAAATTAGATATCAATCAAAGTGAAAAGCGAGAACATATTATGAGTAGCAAGTATCCAGTCGCTTATGCTGTTGGACAAAAAATTAAGTCATTAAGAAAATCTCAAGGTTACACTGTATTTCAGTTAGCAAAAGAGATTGATATTAGTGAACAACAATTATTTCGTTATGAGCGTGGTGTAAACCGTATTGATATTGATTGCTTAGTTAGAGTGCTTGAAGTACTAGGTGTTAATATTGGTAGTTTCTTTGAAGAAGTAACCGGTGGAATGGCTCAAGAAATTGAACGTAATGAACAACATATTCCATCTCATTTCGATAGTAAGGCTCTCTCTATTTTCTAAAAATATCTTTAAATTAAAAGATCGTCCATTTTAGAATAATTAAATAGAGTAGGATAATTCTTATATAAATGTATCTTTTTGATTAGCGAATAATAAGAATTTTCTTAATAATTAAGATGGAACCACTATAATTAAACTAATGCCCTTATTAGGGCATTTTTCATTTTTGAAGAATGAAAATTTTAATTGGCGAAAGAAAAAGAAAAATCATTTTGAAAAATAACTAAGGTTTATATAAAAAGAGAAATATATTTTCATATCTATTGTGATGTGTAAAACAACAGGCGATAGATACTTATTAAAATAAATCTCTCAGAAATCAGTTCTTATATTACTTGCTATAATTTTACTTTTTAATAACATTTATGAAGCAATTAGGGTTGTAAATTATGTATTTTATATCAATGAGATTAAAAAGAATAAATTTTAAAACGATAAAAATTGAAAAAGAGAATTTAGTCAAAAATAAGAGCTAGATCAAATTATAAGTATTGAGCATAAAGTGGCAATGTAGGGATAGTCACAAACACTATTCATGATGAAGGAATTCACTACCTCTTCACCTTCATGATGAAAAAACGGTGGTGTATCAAATTATATTCGAGTTGTTGATCTGTCTGAGGGATATTGAAGAATAGTTGGTAAAACTCACACCTAGCACGGTATCAGAAGAGATATTCCAATTAAAAGCAGTGCTCATGCGCTGACGGGGGTGCTATCTACCACATAACCTTAGCCTTAATTATGCATTAGATTAATGCGATAGCCGAACGTGTTGTTATCACCAATAACACTACCTAAACCAAGATGTCCTTTAAATTGGTTATCATTAACATAAGTTGTATTCAGTGAGGTTAAGTTTTTAAAGTTGGGCGTTGTTGTGTGAAACGAAGCTACCTACTAAGACTTGCTGGCCTATAAAGCGAATCTATTAAATATTTATAATAACGATACGCTCATATATTTTGATAAGAAAAGCGGTGATAGAAACAGTATTCATGCCATCCAAGTGAGAGTTAACAACATTACCTAGCATTCTACGGTCACGGCAATTTTTTTAGCGTTTTGACAGTGGCTCTGCTTGTAGATATTGCTAATATTTGTGCCATGATACGAGCTATTGTCGAAATAATAACTATCTTCACGATAGACTCCAAAAATGTATTTTTTAATTATTTAAATCCATCGGTATGAAAAATTCACATAACGATATAGAGCTGACTATACACCGAATAACATACAAATAAAATGATATATTTGTTTGCTAATAATTAGATTATAAAAATATTTCTATACTAACATCAAAAAATGCCCGTTTGGGCGGGCATTTTAGATAGAGATACATTCTGTATTGAGTGCTAAGAAAATTTAATGTTCTACTTTTTCGTTTGCTGAACGATGATTATCATGTTTTTGGTGACGATGATGACCATCAACCATACTACGGAATGTTTGTGTAAAGGTGTCACCCAATGTACATAAATAGAAGTGTGCACAAATAAACATTAATGCCACAATACCTAATACTAAGTGTGCTTTTAACATCCAGTAGCCATAACCAAGCACTTCTGGATATAAACAGAGTAATCCTGTTACTAATAACAGTGGTACTAGCCCAAACATTACGCCTAAATAAGCAAGTTGCTGAAGTGGATTAAATTTATCAGTTTCTGTTGCTGCAAAAGGATGGGGTTCGCCTTTCATTATGCCATAGAGGTAAAAGCGAGCTTGTTTAATACAACGACCAATTAATCCACTAAACCTTACTTTGTAATGTACACCGTTACTGGTTGTTAAATTGATAAGAATAAAACCAATCCAGAATGCAATAAGTACAAAGCCACAAATTTTATGTAATAGCACCATTGAAGTGACATTTCCAATAGAGAAATGCCCTAAAAAACCACTTAGTAGTAATAAGATAAACAGCAAGGCATTACCCCAGTGCCAAAAACGGATTGCTTTAGAATATAAATAAACCCGCTCTTCTTCATAATGGCCAGTGTGTTTTGGTGCAAGGGCATAGCGCAACAAGCCATGAATAACCAAAACGGCTATCATGGCAACGATTAATAACCCGGCGGCCATTAACCATACAGGCCAATAATCTGGCGTATAATGGAGTTCTGCTCCCCAGATACTAGTCATGCTTTATCTCCCTGATGGATTTCTTTACGACGGAATAAACTTGGTTTTCCGACATTATCTAATTGGTATTGATAAACGGATTTTTGTTTGATCCATGCCTGAATTTCAGGTGAGTCAATGCGACCAAAAGCAAGCGCATCCGTTGGGCAGACTGATACACACGCAGGTAATTCGCCCTCAGTTAATCGGGTATCAGAGCAGAAGTTACATTTATCGGCGATATGCGTCATTGGGTTGATATAACGGACATGATAAGGACAAGCACCTACACAGTAATCACAGCCAATACACAGCTCTTTTTTCACCTGTACGATACCATTCTCATCGATAAAAGAGGCGCCAGTAGGACAAACAGAAACACAAGGTGCATCTTCACAGTGCTGACATGAAACACGGAAAAATTGATAATGTGGATTTCCCGCCTCATCATTATGTGGGCCTTGAATTTGAACTTGAAGTCGGCTGAATCCTTCAGGAATATCATTGATGACTTTACATGCAACAGTACAGGCTTGACACCCAATGCAACGTTTTTCATCGTGTAGCATGACAAATTGTTTATTATTGTTCATCGTTATTTTTTTCCTTAAGCCCGACTAATTCTGACACCTGATGTATGTACATCAGTACCCGATACAGGACTAATTTCATGAGGTAATAAGTTGCCACAGTGAACACCTGTTGTAGTCGCTGCTGTTTTTGCGCCTGCTTTTGCACCCGACCCCATATAGACAAATACAGTGTCTGGGCGAATACCTTCAGTGATTAAAGCGCGTGCTTTTTCTTTACCTACACTGTTTTCTAGAATGATTTCATCGCCATGTTTAATACCGTGATTTTTTGCTGTTTCAGGATGAAGCCAAACAGGGTTTTCCCACATTAATTCAGCTAATAACGGCACATATTGTGTTGCACCATTAGTGTGGACGGCGACTTTACCTTGGATAAAATAAAGTTCATCTTTTTCTTTTAATGGGAAGTTGTGGAAGCGTGGGATACCGTAGTTTTCTAAACGGCTTTCTAATTCTTCAGAGTAGATTTCAATTAAGCCGCTTGGTGATTTAAATGAGAGGGCTTTTTCCATGGTATTGTTGCTATCAACCTGTTTGATGGCATCAGGATATTGATCAACAAAGGCTTTTACATAAGACGGTTCGCGTAATAATAGTGGAACGCCATAAGAGATATAGCCTTTTTTATGCATCTCTTTATAAAGTTCTTCGCTACCATTAACTTGATAAAGCTGTCTTACACCCATGTTTTCCCAAGGGAAACAGGCTTCTAATCCTAATGCTTTACCTAATTCCATCCAAATTAACCAACTCGGTTTAGTATCACCAATAGGTTCGACAACTTGCTGGCGCAATGCATAAGCGGGATTTAAACCTGAAACATCAGCAACTTCTTCATCACGTTCTAAATAGGTACACTCAGGTAATAAATAATCGGCATAAGCGGCACTTTCGCTTAAATACACATCACAACTGACAATTAAGTCTAACTTTTGTGCTGCTTTTTCTAGATCAGGACGGCAACTGACTGTTTGGAATGGATTATGACGAGACATAATCCATGCTTTTGTCTGATACGGCACGCCTTCTAATGTTGAGTCGATAATCGATTGAACAATACCGCCACCTTTATTGATGTATTTAAATTGAGGTGCTGTTGCATCAATGCGTTTTGCGGTAATTTCAGGCATACCTTTAACACTTGGTTTTGCTAATTCAGGAGCAACCGCAATGCCTGCTAATTTATTGTATTTTGTCGCTGCTTTTTTCTGATACAGCCCCCCTTCACGTTCAATGTTGCCGAGTAACGCATTGAAGGTGAAGATCATCCTGCGCATATTAATTTCTTCTTTATTAAAGGTAGCGCGGTGACCAGGCATAATCAGTGCGTGAGGTGCTTTTGCTGCAATCTCACGAGCAATACGAACAATATCTTTAGCTGGAACATCAGAGTGTGCTTGAGCCCATTCCGGCGTTGTTTCTTGTAGAACGTCTTTTAATTGTGGGAAACCTACCGTAAATTTCTCAACAAACTCTTTATCGTAGAGATCTTCTTTGATGAGGATATGGCACATGGCCATAAGAACAGGCAAATCTCCTCCTGGACGAATAGCAAACCACTCATCCGCTTTACTTGAAACAACCGATAAGCGCGGATCAAAACTGACTAATTTTGCACCACGCTCTTGTGCTGTCATGAGTTCATGTGTTTCAGCAACTTCGATGCCTTCATAAAGGTTGTGACCGAAAGAGAGAATATATTTTGAATTTGCGAGATCCATCTTAAGATCGCCACCCATCATAACAGATGCAGCAATCGCTTTACCGGCAGGGCAAGTAGAGGCATGTGTAAAGGTGTTTGGTGAACCAAATGCAGCCGCTAAATGGAATAGGTGAGAGGAGAGTGAACCTGATTTAGATGAAAAGGAGATGCTCTCTGCGCCATAGTTTTGTTTTATGGCATTCATTTTTTCTGCTATTTCTTTATAAGCTTGTTCCCAGCTTATGACCTCCCATTCACCTGCACCTCTTGGGCCTTTATGTTTCATGGGCTTGACAATACGGTTTGGATCATTAACAAGGCTAACGCCACTTCCACCTCTGGCGCAAACTCGGCTACTTTGATGTTCTGCGTTTCGGTTTCCTTGGATAAATACAGTTTTATTGTTAACAACTTGAGCCTCTATCGGGCAACGATAGGAACACATCTCACATAGACTCGGTGTTAATGTTGACTGACCCTTAAGAGAATCTACAGGATTAAATGCAAGTGCACCAGGTGGTAAACTACTGACGGTACAACCTACACATCCTACCCCCATCCCCTTAATGAAAGAACGACGACTAATACTCATATAACCTCCAGTTTCTTCTTATAGCTAAATATTATATATGGACGATTAAATAAATATTTGAAGGTGCCTCCAGTTTATTAATTCATAAGTGATAAGTTAGTTGTAAATAATAAATAATAGAGAATAAGACGTTAATAAATGTCACAAAATAAATTAACTAAAATAGACAAAATTAAATGATAATTATTTTCTTCTATTAACTTATGTTATAAAGGTTATGAGGTTAAAGAGCAGATTTTAATGAATGCCATAGTTATATTTACTTCTTTTAAATTCACTCACTTACGTCATTAATCTGTTTTATTAAAGTGTATTTAAAATATATGATTTGTGACAACAAATAATTGACAAAAAAACCATCGATATATAATTCTTTATATATCGATAGTGGGTGTTATTGTAATTAATTTGTTATTTAAAAATAAAATTAAATAATATTTTTTAGCGATATTTAAATCCAGTTTTTTCTTAAAATATAATTTGTAAAAAATAGCTAACTTATTATTTTGATGATAAATACGAGTAAAAGAGAAAAATAAACAGATGATGTTTTATACGAAACATCATCATTGAAACGTAATCAAACTGATACGAAAAATGAGATAATCTATAAATTATTATTCATTATGTTTAAATATTAATTAATAAAGCTAATAGTTATGGGGTTGTGTGTGGATTGTCAAAAGGAGCTATTTTTTGTTTTATACATCTCAATAATATTAATGCCAAGTAAATGTGCGTAGGAAAAAGTTTAAAAGGAATGTTAAAAACAAAATGGCTTATTGAATACTGAGAGTCATTGTGTTTGCATGTTGTCAAAATATTTTTCTATCTTTCTTATATAAAAGAAAGGATTTAAAGCAACATAATGATTAAGACAAGACTCAGTAACAGGGGATAAACTCTCGCATGCCATTTATCGGGAAAATGAGATAAAAAGCGCTCAGAGATCTTCAAGCCTATCCATGTACTACAAATCAGAATAAAGACTGCCTTTAGCCAAATATAACCAATAAAACCAGATTCACTATTTAAAGGGGAAGTAAAGGAAAGTGCGACATAAGTGAAGGTTGCAGTGAGTGCTAAAGGTAAGGTTAATGTATTTGCCATGGCTGCAGATTGTGCCATTGGTGTCCCTCTACGACGTAACAGAGGAACAGTCATTACACTTCCGCCAACGCCTAAAAAAGCGGCAATAATACCAATGACAACACCATTAATCGTTTCTCTTGCTTTAGTCACCTTTTTTGTGTGGTGAGTTGGAGCCATAAAACCAGGACGAAAATAGCAATCTAAAATAGTGACAAAGAGATAGCCAATAAAGATCCATTTGATCCAAGAGCCTTCAATCGTTAATGCGAGAAGGGCACCTAAGATCCCCCCACAAGCAATCCCAATAAAAAGGATGAACATGCTATGCCAATTAAGCCTTCTTGCCTTATGGTGTTTAATGGTTGTTATTGTTGCAGAAAACAACATAATTAATGTCGAGGTGGCAACAGCTATTTTCATTGCATGCTCAGCAGGTAAGCTGTCTATTCCCCAGAGTGTTAGAATAAGCGTGTAGAGTAAAGGAACCGTGACAAAGCCACCGCCAAAGCCAAATAACCATGTTGTAATGCCTGAAATTAAACCAAACGAAATCAGCCAGAATGTCATTTCAAATCTCCTGTTGAGTCAGGAGATCAACAATATAGAATAAAATAATGGCTTGCCCACGAGATAATGACAAGTTTATATGAATTTAGGACAATTTTAATATTATGCGTAATATCGATATTAACAATGTGGATCATCTTCCCCGTGATATTTTAGCATTAGGCTCTGATTATCCTTATGACACATTACTCGAAGCACATCATCATCGACGAGCCCAATTTTTATATGCCCCAAATGGTGTTATGAAAGTTAAAACTGAAGATGGCCAATGGATTGTATTACCTTACAGCGGTGTGTGGATCCCTGCTAAAAAAGTACATCAAGTGCTAATGTTGGGTAGCAGTACTTATAGTCTCTATATTGAGCCGAATAAAGTACCTCGTTATTCGGAATATTGTGAGGTTTTACACGTTTCTCCTTTGTTTCATCAGCTATTACTTTCAGCAAATCAACTTCCTTTGCTTTATGATTTAGGTGGGAGAGATAGCGCTTTATTAACGTTACTTTGTCATGAATTAACTCAGGCCAAATCATTACCTTATTTTACACCTTTACCTCAACATGCTTTATTGGATTTACTATGTACTGAATTTATGTCACAGCCCAATATTCGTACCACACCAGAGATGTGGGCTGAGAAATTAAATAAGAGCTTGCGTACTTTTACGCGACTCTTTCATAAAGAAACGGGTCTCTCTTTTCGCGAGTGGCGTCAAAAAGCGTGTTTAATGTATGCACTAACAGCATTAAAGAAAGGTCATTCAGTCACCGAAATTGCTTTAGAATTAGGGTATGAGAATCCGAGTGCCTTTAGTGCAATGTTTAATAAAGAGATGGGATACTCACCGAAATTATTTTTAAAGCAATTGAAAGCATTTTAGTAAAACAGTTATATATAAGAATAAACACAATCATTGATGATGGTATTTATTATTCCCTTTTTAAGGGAAATTTCACTGTTCAAAAAAGAAACAAAAAAATTCCTTCCAATATCAGTGCGTTAAAACTTGATTAATAGAGAGTGAGGGAGGTAAAATAAGGTTCATCCATAAGTCATACATCACTTCATTACGGATGTTCCCTTAGTTAAATGGATATAACAAGCCCCTCCTAAGGGCTAGTTACAGGTTCGATTCCTGTAGGGAACGCCATCTATTGTTTAGCCTTAGATGTCGAATATATTCCTAGAGTAGCCGTTTTGTATTCACTCTATTATCGCCATAGTTTCGCTTCTTCGTTTAATAACAATTTTTTCGTACTCTAATGCTAAGAGCAATTAGTGATAAAAGAATATCAGTAAACGAGTATCAAGCATTTCAATACTAGCCCTATAATATTGGGCTAATATTGTAAATTAGCTCAATGGGATAATCCTAAAAACTGAATTATCTTATAAGATCAACGCCTAATAAAAGTACCACTTGTGACGTATTGACAGTATTATGTGTAGAGTTTATGAATATGCGAACTATGATGCTGCTCATCATAAGATAATTAGCGGAGAACATTATGAAGTATCGCCTGTGCGGTGTTGCTCTTTCAGTCGCCTTACTTTCAGGATGTGCAAGTACCCCTAATAATGGGGAGACGCGCTCTGACCCATTGGAAGGGTTTAACCGCCAGATGTTTGATTTTAACTACTATGTTTTAGACCCATATATCTTACGTCCAGTTGCGGTTGTTTGGCGTGATTATGTGCCCCCTCCAGCAAGAAATGGCTTATCTAATTTTCTTGGTAATCTAGAAGAGCCTGCAAGTATGCTAAATAGTGTATTGCGTGGTGATTTTGAAAAGGGAGCAAAACATTTTGGTCGTTTTTGGATCAATACAGTCTTTGGTATGGGTGGCTTAATTGATGTCGCTGGTATGTCCAAAGAAACAATGGAAAAAGAAGTGCCAATGCGATTTGGTAGTACGTTAGGGCATTATGGTGTGGGTTATGGTCCTTATGTGGTTGTCCCTGGCTATGGTAGCTTTACTGTCCGTGAAGAGGGTGGTGACTGGGCTGACTTAACATATCCCATGTTGAGTTATTTAACGTTTTGGATGTCAGCGGGTAAATGGGCATTAGAAGGCATTGAAACACGTGCACAGTTGCTCGATTCCGATGCTATTTTGCAAAACTCCTCTGATCCTTATTTAATGATGCGTGAAGCTTATTTCCAAAGTAATGACTTCAAAGCGGGTACGGTAAAAGAGAATCCTAACGCGAAAGCGATTGAAGATGATTTAGATTCCATTGACTAATCTTTGTGGTTAGTTTTAGGTATTAATAAAAAAATGGTCTTGAAAAAGACCATTTTTTGTATAAAAAGCAATATAGAGCAAGAGTTAGAAACGGTAGTTAAAGTTCATACCGTATAACCATGCTTTACCAGATGACTCGAATTCATAAGCCGGTAATGGTAAATCTTCAGATAATTTCTCTTTGATTGTGACTTTTTTACCATGCATATACGCTAAGCCAACATCCACAGACATATCTTTGTTAAATGCGTAGGTTGCACCTGCACTTAACCAGAAACGGTCTTGGTCAGGAATGGAGATAGAACGTTTATCAGCAGGAACTGGGCTATCATCAAAGGCAATACCTGTACGGAATGTCCAGTTATCATCGTGATAATAGGTTGTACCTAACGCAACACGCCATGCGTCACGGAAGCCTTCTTCTTTCTTGAATAGTTGCTGACCATCACTCTTACGTGTGGCTCTTAACTCTTCAAATGCGCTCCAGCTTGTATAAGCGAAGTTATAGTGAACCGCCCATTTTGGTGCAACGCGGTGATAAGCGGCAAATTCCCAAATTTCAGGTAAGTTAAGGTCAAGTTTACCTTTAATGGTTTCGCCGTTAGTACCTACAATTCCCATTCCTTCGAGTTGTGGAATTGAACGTAAGTCACTTTGGTATTCACCGTCTTTAAATTTAACTTTAACTTTTGAACGGTAAGTAAAGCTTACGCGATTACCTTCGTCAAATTCATATAATAAACCCGCGTTCCAGCCAAAGCCCCATGCATCACCTTTCAATTGAGCAAAGCGATCACTTGGCGATAAGCTTGATATATAACCACCTAATGGAGGTGGTAATTTATTTCCTAAAACTTTACCCGCTTCACCAACATGGCGTGTAATTTCTGCATCAGCATAAAGGGCATTTAAGCCTAAACCAACACTGAATTGATTATTAACACGGTAACCTGCACTTAGATTTAAGTTCATGGTTTTCAGATCGGTTTTGCCACCGATAAGACCAGCAGGATAATCATTCGGAAAATCTGTTGCTAAACCGAAGTTTGTTGTTCCTGATGCGCCAATGGCCCACTTATCATTAATTGGAGCAACAAAGTGGATATTGGGTACTAATGCACTTGGGGCGATATCTTTTGCAGTAGTGTCAGTACCAGTAAGAGGTGATCTACCTTTAATATCGACGCTCGGGTTAATATGGATAGCACCAACAGAGAATTCAGGGCGATCAAACATCGTGAGTGCAGCTGGGTTACGGCTACCTACGCTTGCGTCATCGGCGATAACGCCTTCCCCTGAAAATGCACGCCCTAGTGCTGAAGTAGAATATTCATTTAACTGAAAACCGGCAGCGCCTGCTTGAGAGGAGATAACACCTACCAAGGCAGCTAGTGCTGTGCGAGTAAACAGGTTTTTACGGTTCATGACCTAAACCCTCATAATTTTTTTAAGTTAGTAACTTCTGATTAGAAGCGCTGGATTTTAGGTGCGGTTGTCGTTATGACAAATCAGACCAGTTGTCTAAGTATAAAGTTGATTACCCCAAATGTTGCAAGTGTGTTTTGCAAATATTGCCAAATTGATTTAATAAATGGGATTTAGTTAACATTATTTTTACAAAATATCCCAATAAAGATAATTTTGATTGTTAAATAAACAGAATAATCAATTATTTTTGTAAATTTGTAGGATAATTTGAGCTAAAGCAGTTTATTTTATTTTTTTGCGATTATGATAGATAATTAACATTTCTTTCGTTGGGAGACTAAAATGGCAGACGCAATTAATCGCTGTAGTGCAGAAGAAACCGCTGCTTGCTGTTGTGTAGATGTGGGTACTATTATTGACAATAAAAATTGCACTGCGTCATATCAGCATGTCTTCGCTGATAAAGTACAAGCGCAAGCAATGTTGGATCAACTCAGTGCAAAAGCACAATCTATCGCTTCAGAGCCTTGTAAAATCAATCAACAATTTGCTGATGTTGATGGTGGTGTTCAACTTACCGTTGATTTTACATTTTCGTGTGAAGCAGAAAATCTGATCTTCCAGTTAGGATTACGTTAATCTGCTGAAAACAAATAGATTTAAGGCTGTTGAATGTCAACAGCCTTTTTTATGACTCGCCATTGTATTTTTTATCCTTTCTATCTTTATTGTTGGGTTCAGACATTCTATCGAAATAATGCGCGCTAACTCCCACTTCTCATAAAATGATGTTTCTGATAGGTGAAATTTTTGTTAACACTATTGTCAGGTCAGACCTCTTTGGTGTTAGGAACTCATTTTGTCAGGAGCCGTTATGAAGTCATCAACGAACAGTGCTATGAAAGATCGCATCGCCATTGTCAGCGGGCTACGTTTACCTTTTGCTAAACAAGCGACTGCGTATCGAGGAATACCTGCGGTTGAATTAGGGCGTTCAGTGGTTCAAGAATTAGTGACTCGCAATGAAATTCCTCCTGAAATTATTGATCAACTTGTTTTTGGGCAAGTGGTACAAATGCCAGAAGCACCGAATATAGCTAGAGAAATTGTACTTGGTGCTGGCTTAAGTGTAAAAACAGATGCTTACAGTGTTACAAGAGCGTGCGCAACGAGCTTTCAAGCGATTGCCAATGTCGCTGAGAGCATGATGGCAGGGCATGTCTCTGTCGGTATTGCGGGTGGCGCAGATTCATCATCTGTTTTGCCTATTGGTGTTAGTAAAAAATTAGCGGATGTATTGTTAAGTCTTAATAAAGCAAAATCATTGGGTCAGCGCTTAAGTTATTTAAGCCAATTGCGGTTTCGAGATCTTCTCCCTGTCGCCCCTGCCGTTGCTGAATATTCAACAGGCTTACGTATGGGAGATACCGCTGAGCAAATGGCAAAAACTTATCATATTTCCAGAGTCGCTCAAGATGAGTTAGCACATCGTTCTCATCAATTAGCAACTAAAGCATGGGAAATGGGAAAATTAGATGATGAAGTGATGACCGCTTTTTTCCCACCTTACAAAGAAGGTTTCCATCAAGATAACAATATTCGTAAAAATTCAGTTCTTGATTCTTACGCTAAGTTAAAACCTGCTTTTGATCGTCGCCATGGTAGCGTTACTGCCGCAAACAGTACACCATTAACAGATGGTGCAGCTGCAGTATTAATGATGAAAGAGTCCATTGCAAAAAGCTTAGGTTATCAGCCTCTTGGTTATCTACGTAGTTATGCGTTTACAGCAACAGATGTTTGGAAAGATATGTTATTAGGACCTTCATATGCCACGCCACTTGCGCTTTCTCGCGCAGGACTTTCTTTGAGTGATCTTACGTTAATTGATATGCATGAAGCTTTCGCCGCACAAACATTAAGTAATTTGACACTGTTTGCTAGCGAGCAGTTTGCTAAAGAGCAATTAGGATTATCCAAAGCAATTGGAGAAGTGGATATGGATAAATTTAATGTGCTAGGTGGCTCTATTGCTTATGGACATCCATTTGCCGCGACAGGTGCAAGAATGGTGACACAGACGCTACATGAGCTTAAACGCCGAGGTGGTGGGTTTGGGTTAACGACTGCGTGTGCAGCGGGTGGATTAGGTGTGGCAATGATTTTGGAGGTGGAATAATGGAACAACAAACAACACTAGAAAACACTTCCGTTTTCCAATTTTCAGTTCGTAACGATAAAGTCGGCGTGATAACCATTGATGTTATCGGTGAAAAAGTAAATACCTTAAAAGCTGAATTTGTGCAGCAATTCCAAGATGTTTTGAAACAAGCGCAACAACATTCGGGTGTAAAAGGGTTAATTATCACATCAGGTAAAGCAGATAGTTTTATTGCGGGTGCTGATATCTCGATGATTGCGGATTGCAAAACGAAAGAAGAAGCAAGTGCACTCGCAAAAGCAGGGCAAGATCTTTTTACCCAACTCGAAAATTATCCGTTACCTGTTGTTGCTGCTATCAATGGCGCCTGTCTTGGTGGGGGACTTGAATTAGCATTGGCCTGCCATGGACGAATTTGTTCTGATAATAACAAAACACGTTTAGGGCTTCCTGAAGTACAACTTGGATTATTGCCCGGTTCTGGTGGTACTCAGCGTTTACCTCGCCTTATTGGGGTAACATCGGCGTTAGATTTAATATTAACAGGAAGGCAAATCAATGCTAAACGTGCGTTGAAATTAGGTCTGGTTAATGATGTTGTTTCACAAGATATTTTATTAGATGTTGCTGCTAAATGGATTTTGTCGGGTAAAAAAGAACAGAAAAAACATTCAATAATGGATCGTTTCTGGGCAAATACGACATTAGGAAGAAATATACTGTTTGGGCAAGCTAAAAAGCGCGCATTAGCTAAGACAAAAGGACATTACCCCGCTGTTGAACGTATTCTACATGTAATAGAACGTGGCCTTGAAAAAGATATTCAAACAGGATTTAAAGAAGAAGCGAATGCTTTTGGTGAGCTAGCGATGACACCCGTTTCATCATCGTTAAGACACCTCTTTTTTGCTTCTACAGCACTTAAAAATGAAACGGGATCATCTGAAAAACCAGATAGTTTACATCATATCGGTATTTTAGGTGGGGGATTAATGGGGGGGGGTATCGCTTTTGTTACTGCTACAAAAGGGCATTTACCCGTAAGAATTAAAGATATTAGCGATAAAGGAATTGCTCAAGCTTTAAATTATAGTTGGAAAGCGCTTTCTACCAAGGTTAATAAAAAGAGATTGCCGGCACGTGAACGTCAACGCCAAATGAGCTTACTTTCTGGTTCATTGGATTACAGCGGTTTCCATCAATCTAATATTATTGTTGAAGCAGTTTTTGAAGATCTTGCTTTAAAACAGAAAATGGTGGCAGATATTGAAGATTTAGGTAAAGGCAAAATTATTTTTGCGTCTAACACCTCTTCATTACCTATTCACAAGATCGCAGAAACAGCGAAATACCCAGAGAAAGTGATCGGGCTTCATTATTTTAGCCCTGTAGAAAAAATGCCATTAGTTGAAGTTATTCCTCATGAAAATACTAATGAAAAAACTATTGCAACAACGGTGGCTTTTGCTAAAAAGCAAGGTAAAGTTGCAATAGTTGTTGGTGATAAACCTGGCTTTTATGTGAATCGTATTCTTGCTCCTTATATCAGTGAAGCATTGACATGCTTAGTACAAGGTGAACCGATTGAAAATATTGATAAAGCTCTTGTCCAGTTTGGTTTCCCTGTAGGGCCGATTCAGTTATTAGATGAAGTAGGTATTGATATTGGTACAAAAATAACACCAATATTAGTGAACGCATTTGGTGAAAGATTTGCTTCTCCACCTGCTGTTGATGCCATTATTGCTGATAATAGAAAAGGGCGTAAAAATGGCAGAGGTTTTTATCTGTATACAAAACAGGTACTGCCTTTTTCATTTGGAAAAAATAAAAAACAGCCCGATCCCGCTATTTATCGTCTTTTACAAATTAAACCCAAAAGCCAATTATCTCCCTCTGAAATCACAGAGCGTTGTTTATTATTGATGCTTAATGAAGCTGTTCGTTGTTTAGATGAAAAAATTATAAAACAACCGCGCGATGGTGATATTGGCGCTGTTTTTGGTATTGGTTTTCCGCCTTTTTTTGGTGGCCCCTTCCGTTATATGGATAGCATGGGAACAACAAAAGTAACAGAAAAGCTTAATCAACTGGCTGATAAATATGGTGAAAAATATCTCCCTTGTGAACGTTTAGTTGAAATGGCTAAACGAAATGAACGTTTTTATGACTAATGAAACTGCTTTACCATTGCTTTTCCCTTTTGTGGCACTTGTTTTGATTGAGGCGCTTAGGCGCCTTTTTTCTTATACTTTTTGCGTCAGATTAATAATTGATGAATTTTTAATGGAAAAAAAGGTCGAAACTGTTAATGATAGCCGGATACGGCAATAGAGTTATTTGAAAAAAAATTTAAAAATGAAGTTTTTTTAAATAAAATCCTGAAAAATAATGTGAATTTTGTAAACTAATGGCATGATTTTAAATAGGTTATTTATGCTATTACAATTAGGGTATTGAATATTTTATATAAGAATATATTAATTTAAATTTGATTAGATTAAGTATCTTAAAGACGTTAATGCCAATGATTACAAAAAATAAAATAGGTTTAATAATTTACTATGCAAATTTTTATTATGCGCCACGGAGAAGCAGCTCTTGATGCTGCAAGCGACGCACTAAGACCGCTGACTCAGCGTGGAAGAAGTGAATCAATAAAAATGGCTGAATGGATGACAACGCAAGGACATGCTATCGATTATGTTTTAGTCAGTCCTTATTTACGAGCCCAACAAACATTAGAGGCTGTAAAAATAGGTTTAGCATTACCGAGTAAGATAGAAACAGATGAAGGGCTCATTCCTGGTGGTAATCCTTCGCATATTGCACATTACTTACGTGCTTTAGGGGATACGGGATATCAAAATATTCTGGTTATTTCCCATTTACCTTTAGTTGGCTATGTTGTGGCAGAACTTTGCCCTGCGGTGTGTCCCCCAATGTTTTCAACATCAACGATAGCTTGTGTTGATTTTGATTTATCGAAAGGTACGGGAGAATTGTTATGGCAAGTCCCACCTTCAACTTTAAAATAAACTAGCCCAATACGATAATTAACGCCTTATTTCACCTGTTTGGTGATTTAAGGGGTAGTGCTTGAGCCGACTGATACTTCAACGACGGATAATATCATCATTTTCGACTAATACTAATAACGCAGCATCACCCCCCCACTCTTTAGGGGCTTGATGGAACGCAATGACATCAGGGTGCTGTGCTAACCAAAGTGGTGTTTGTTGTTTTAAAATGTGTTTACCGTGTCCATGCATAATACAAGCACAATAAACGTGCTCCCTCCTACAGGCTGCAATCAAAGCGCCAATTTCTTGTTTTGCAATTAATTGTGTTAGTCCGTGTAAGTCTAGAAAAAATTCAGGGGTATAATCGCCACGACGTAGTTTTTTCAATTCATAAGCATTTGCGCCGTCTCTTAAGTAGCGCATCGGGCCTTCTGTCGCTAAATTAGGTTGAAATTCATCTGAAAAATAATATGAAGCATCAGCTTGCTCTTGTTGCAGGCGTTCAACGGCGTAGTGTGTCACTTTTTTACGTTTTGGCGAGTGAAGTATTTTATCTTGAGGTAATTTCTTGGTGCCTTTTATCATTTCCTGAAATAACTCAATTTCAGAAGGTGGCAGTAAAAATTTCTTATTCATTTTTTATGATTCTTCATAGTGTTACTGTTTTATAAAGCAATAGTACATGAAATAGTGTCAGAGATAAAAAATATAGGTTATAAATTTGGCATAAAAAAAGGCAGGGATTTACCCTGCCGAAATAGTCACATAGCTAGCAAATACAAGGTGATTAACAAGTTGCTTTGTTTAGAATATCTGGGAGCATAAAACTTTTTTATCTCTTAAGATGGAGATAAAAATACGGTAAAAAGAGATTAAAAAAGAGTCTTTAAATTATGTATTTGTTTTCAAGTGACATCATATTGAATAAAAACTTCTTAAGGCGCATTTGGGTACACAGTCAATGATTTCATGTTTTAAGTATGGTTCAATTCTGTTTTTTTGCTAATAAAGGTTAAATTAAAAGTATAAAATATCATTTTTTAATAATAGGTAGATCGTATGTTTTGCTTTTTGTTCTATGACTGAAGTTTAAAACCATTGTAGGTGTGTTTGTATAGAGTGCGGTAATAATGTTGTTATGTTTTTTTACGCTTCCCCGCTGATTTATCACCATCTTCATGGCAAACTACAGACTTTCTATTTCTTCAGAGGACAACCATTTTGGATATAACACTAAAAGAGGAAGCAGTTGCTGATTTAAGCACTATCCTAGATATGCTACGTTGGGCTATGAGTCAGTTTAATTCATCTGACATTTATTATGGTCATGGCACAGATAACGCATGGGATGAAGCATTACAGCTTGTATTACCAACTATTGCACTTCCTTTAGATATTCCAGATGCGCTGTTATCAAGCAAATTAACAACCTCTGAGAAAATGGAAATCATTACACTGATTGAAAGTCGAATTGAGGAAAAGATCCCGGTTCCCTATTTAACTCATCGTGCTTGGTTCTGCGGTCATGAATTTTATGTTGATGAACGAGTGCTTATTCCTCGTTCCCCAATTGGTGAATTAATCAATAACCATTTTGATGGTTTAATTCAGCAAGAGCCAACACGTATTCTTGATTTATGTACTGGAAGTGGTTGTATCGCTATTGCATGTGCTCATGAATTTGAAGATGCGGAAGTGGATGCGGTTGATATTTCTGTAGATGCGCTGGAAGTGGCAGAATTTAATATTGAAAACCACGGCTTAGCTCATCGTGTTTACCCAATGCAATCTGATTTATTTAACGCTATTGTTCCAACGCCTTACGATATCATTGTGACAAATCCGCCTTATGTTGATGTTGAAGATATGGACGATTTACCAGATGAATACCAAGTTGAACCAGAATTAGCGTTGGCATCAGGTATTGATGGCCTTGATATTACACGTCAAATTTTACTAAAAGCCCCTGAATATTTAAGTGAAAAAGGTATTCTTGTGTGTGAAGTGGGCAATAGCATGGTTCATCTTGTCGAACAATTCCCAGAAGTGCCGTTTACATGGCTTGAATTTGACAATGGTGGGATTGGAGTCTTTATGTTGACTCGAGAACAGCTTGTTGAACATTCACACTGTTTTTCTAGTGATAATCGTTGATGTAACAGCAATGAGACGGTAGATTGTTATTCATTACAAATAACATATTGATAACATCACACAGTAAAAAAATAGGAATAAAGGGATGGCAGGAAACAGTATCGGACAATTATTCAGAGTGACGACTTTCGGTGAGTCTCATGGTGTTGCATTAGGTTGCATTGTTGATGGTGTACCTCCTGGATTGTCTTTAACAGAAGCTGATTTACAAGTTGATTTAGATAGACGTAGGCCTGGAACTTCACGTTATACCACGCAACGTCGTGAGCCTGATCAAGTGCGTATTTTATCGGGTGTATTTAATGGCGTGACAACGGGTACAAGTATCGGCTTGTTGATTGAAAATACCGACCAACGTTCTCAAGATTACAGTGAAATTAAAGATGTTTTCCGCCCAGGGCATGCTGATTATACCTATGAACAAAAATATGGTTTGCGTGATTATCGTGGTGGTGGACGTTCTTCGGCTCGTGAAACGGCAATGCGTGTCGCCGCAGGTGCGATTGCTAAAAAATATCTAAAAGAGAAATTAGGCATCGAAGTTCGAGGATATCTTTCTCAGCTAGGACCTATTACATGTGATCTTGTTGATTGGTCTATTGTTGAAAGCAATCCATTTTTCTGTCCTGATCCTTCACGTTTAGATGCGCTTGATGAATACATGCGTGCACTTAAAAAAGAAGGTAATTCTATTGGTGCAAAAGTCACTGTGGTTGCACAGGGTGTACCTGCTGGATTTGGTGAACCTGTCTTTGATCGATTAGATGCTGATTTAGCGCATGCTTTGATGAGTATCAATGCTGTCAAAGGTATAGAAATTGGTGATGGATTTGGTGTTGTAACATTAAAAGGTACAGAAAACCGAGATGAAATCACTAAAAAGGGATTTACCAGTAATCATGCGGGGGGAATTTTAGGTGGCATTAGCAGTGGTCAGCCTATTGTTGCGCATATCGCATTAAAACCGACCTCCAGTATTACTGTTGCAGGTAAAACGATTAATCGTGATGGTGAAGAAGTTGATATGATAACCAAAGGTCGTCATGATCCTTGTGTCGGTATCCGAGCCATTCCTATCGCAGAAGCGATGATGGCAATTGTATTACTCGATCATGCATTGCGTCAGCGTGGTCAATGTGGTGATGTTGTACCACCCTTAATGCAATGGTAATCATTCTACATCAATAACGTGGTTGATAAGCTGTAGTAAGTTTGATGTTAGCTTTAAAGGTGTGAGCGCCTAATTTTATTATGCTCAGATCGTGTTGCTGTTACTCTCTTCAAAATAAATAAACGAAAGAAACAGCAATACGTCCTTTCATTTCTGATAACTCGGATAGATAAATGGATTGGCTCTTTTCAGATGGCATCTACCTTCTTCTCTTCTTTGTTGCTTTAATCGCGGGTTTTATTGATTCCATAGCAGGTGGAGGCGGATTAATTACTATTCCTGCTTTACTTTCAGTTGGTATTTCGCCAGTACAAGCGCTTGCAACTAATAAACTGCAATCTGTTGGTGGCTCATTTTCAGCAACACTCTATTTTATACGCCGTCGGGTTATTGATTTAAAATCACAACGATTTGCGATTTTTATGACATTTATTGGTGCAGTTTCTGGTGCCATGTTGGTGCAATTTATTAATCCTGACATCCTTAAACAAGCACTTCCCATTCTCACTATTGCTATTGGTCTCTATTTTCTTCTTACTCCGTCAATTGGTGCTCAAGATAGTAAGCAACGTATTGGTTACTATACATTCGGTGCAATATTAGGCGGAGGTGTGGGTTTTTATGATGGCATTTTTGGTCCGGGCACAGGCTCTTTCTTCGCTTTAGGTTATGTTATGTTACTTGGGTATAACCTATCAAAAGCGACAGCTCACGCTAAATTACTCAACTTCACTTCTAATTTTGGATCACTACTATTTTTTATTATTGGTGGACAAGTTATTTGGACTATTGGTTTAGTGATGCTTTGTGGGCAATTTATTGGTGCTCGCTTAGGTGCAAGTCTCGTTTTAACGAAAGGGCAAAAATTAATAAGACCTATGTTGGTCATTATCTCCTTTTTGATGAGTATCAAACTGATTAATGACAATCATGGCGATACTATTGCACTTTGGTTCTCTGCACTTTTTAATTAGGAATAGATGGTTTTTTAAATGTCAGCACATCATTATCAACAGTTAATTGATATCTTTAATCAATGTTTTAGCGAAAGTTTTCAAACCCGTTTAGTCAAAGGGGATGATGAGCCGATTTATTTACCTGCAAATGAAGAAATACCTTATCACCAAATTATTTTTGCTCATGGCTTTTATGCAAGTGCATTACATGAAATTTCACATTGGTGTATTGCGGGTGAAGCTCGCCGTCAACAAGTTGATTATGGTTACTGGTATTGCCCCGATGGACGGGACGAAACGACACAAGGGCAGTTTGAGAAAGTCGAAATTAAACCTCAAGCGCTAGATTGGTTATTTTGCCAAGCTGCTGGTTATCCTTTCAATGTCAGTTGTGACAATTTAGAAGGTAACTTTGAGCCCGACCGCTATGCGTTTAGAAATAAGGTCAGAGAACAAGTTCTTGCTTATTTACGTGATAAAAACACGCCACTTCGTGCTCAGCTATTTATTAATGCGTTACATTTGTTTTACAATACCCCAGAGCTAACGGAAGAGATGTTTCCTTATCAGGAAAACCCTTTAGTTAATTAAGGATTGCGAGAATAACTATCGCCTATCCACTGTGAAGGTTTTACCCGATAGGGTGGAGTCTGATGTAGTAAGGTTGCTGTATCACACGTTTTTATGTATTGATAATGCAGTGCTGATGGCGAGTACAGCAACATTATATATTGAGGATAAATAATGCTTTCTGAGTATGAAACGTACTTGTTAGATAGAATTGATAGCCGTGTTGAACATGCCACTGACGATGAATTATTTGCAGGTGGATATTTGCAAGGTCATATTACACTGGCTATTGCTGAGCTTGAGCAAGAAAACAACACACAATTAGAAGCACTAAGAACACGTGTGGAAGAGAGCATTCAAAAGGCAATAAAAGCAGGCGAGCTGTCACCACCAGATCAAGCATTAGTATTATCGACGTGGCATGATTTAGTTAACTCAATTAATTAAATTGCATATGCCTATCTAAGAGAACAACCGGTACTAATCGGTTGTTTTTTCTTTTTTAATATTTCATTAAAATAATGACTCTTAAGTTATATTTAGGATATTTGATGTTGAAAAAGGTGAGTTTTTAGACAAAGATTAATCCTCACTATTTATCAATTGTTTTTATTTGATTTTTCAAAGTCGATGTATCTCTCATTGATTAAGCATAATAGTGCTATCTTTTGTAATACCTTGCCATTTCTGTAAAATTACTTTTAAATGTTTTTTAGGAATGTTTCTCGGGATGCAAATGATTTGCATAGAATATTTATGATAAGGATAACGATACGATGAAAAATTTCTTTAAAATAGGCCTATTCACGAGTGCCGTTTTATTTTTATCTGCTTGTGATCAACTTGATTTAGATAATAAAAAAAATAAATTTTATTACAGTAACCCAAGCGAAAAAATGATCAGCTTTAGTGTTGATGGTAAAGAATATCAGGTTGAACCAGGTAAAAATGGTTACATAACGCTATCACCTGGTGAGCATAATTTAAAAGACAGTGCCGGAAATGATGCCAAATTTATGGTTTATGACAATAATAATGGTGGCATATTAAATCCTGATAATTTTATGTATTACACCCTTTCTGAAGTGTATGCCGTAAAGGGAAAAACAGATCAATTTAAACCTGTTGATTACCCTGTGATTATCAATGGCTACGAATTTGAACTTCCCGTACGTAGCACTAATGCCACGTTAATTGATGGTAATAACTTTCAGTGCACTTATGCTTTAGGCGAGCCATTTCCTAATGAAATTCGTACTCGCAACAAAAATAATGATGGTGGCATAAAAAATAAATGCTTTGATAAACCTGAATTTATTAAATATATTTCAGCAGAATACAATAAAGATTTAGAACCATTTACACAAGAAGATGAATATAACGATTCTGTTAATCTTAATTTAGACTATATGTTACCGACAGCAGAATTTACTGATCCTGATATTCAAGCTGAAGCAGAAGAACTTGTATCACTATTAAATCAAATTCAAAAAAGTGAAGATCCAAAGATCCATAATATATTAAAAGATAAGCTTTATAAGGCGACACTTGCTGTTTCACGTGCGAATAGTAACCGAGCTGTGAAAGATTCAGTGGAAGACAATAAATACTATAATCGTTTTATTGAAGAGAGTAGAAAGTTTCAATCTTATGGTATTTTACCGAAAGATTAAAATAGCCGAAAAAGAAGTTATCAATTTAATGTTAATGTAAGCCATCCAATAGGATGGCTTTTTAATAAGTTTAACTATCAAAGTATTAAAGTACAGAACTGGAAATAGATATGACAATCACACAAAATAAAATAAAAAATAACGCTATTACACTTCGTCAAACTCAAATTGATGATGCCATTAAATTACCTGTCATTGAGCAATCAGCAGGGCAACTTTTTAGCACATTAGAAGACTTAAAGTGGATCAGTGAAAGTGATGTCCAAGGGGTTGAAACACATCTAGAATTTATTAACCAACATGATCATTGGGTCGCGGTTAATCATGACAATGAACCTGTGGGATTTATTATGACGCAAACATTGCCTGATAGTTTATTTATTCATGAACTTTCTGTCAGTCAAGATTGGCAAAATAACGGAATTGGTAAATTACTTATTCAGAAAGTAAAAGATGAAGCAAAAGCACGTAAATTTGATGCTGTTACACTGACAACGTTTCGTCATGTTCCTTGGAATGCACCGTATTATCAACGCTTAGGTTTTTCTATTTTACCAGAGAACGAAGTTCCACACTCTTTGCAAGAAATTTTAGATCATGAAGTCGATAAAGGGGGGTTTGTGAAAGAAACTCGCTGTGCAATGAAATGTAAGATTTATTAGGTTATAACATTAAAAATAATAACGTTAAAAAAAGTAAGCTAAGCAACCTAGAATGGTTGCTTAGACGCCAACTGGATATGCTACTTTTTGACTTCAATTGCTTTTCCACGTAGTAATGGCCTTACCCAAAAACGATTAGGGTGTAAGGCATTCAACACACTATCTTCAACCGGAAAGGGTTCATCAAAAATTTGGCTTGCGAGAATTTCGGCTGATAACGGTGCTGAACATAATCCACGAGAGCCTAATGCGCTGAGAATATAAAGTTGATGATAAGCTGGCGCTAAAACGGGTATTTGTCTTCTACGCTTAAACCTATCTAAATGAGTGTACGCTAGTAGCAAGTTTTCAAAGTCAGGAACTTCACCTAATAGTGGCAGATGATCGCGTATCGTACAACGAATACCTACTCGTGCATTGTTTTGGCTAAAATCAACATCAAAGCACCAAGGTGTTTTGGCTAAACAGTGAGTAAGATGGTATTGATTGTCTTCTTGCTCCTCACTGGAAACCGTCAGGTCTAACCTATCTCGGCGAAAGCTTGCGCCAACACAATGCAAATTATCTTGATGATCAACAGGTGTAAAATAGCCATCATAACAAAGTACGGTTTTTAGCTTTGATAATGTCTTTGTTGTTGGTATATGGCTAACTTGGCCTCTGACAGCGCTAATAGGTAACTTAGCACTTTGAGAAAAGTCAGTAATTCGATGCCCATTCGCCAATATAACGCAATCATGTTGTGATTGAACTTGTGTGACTTGATTTTCATTCTGATGAACGATATCTAAGCACCAAAATGCACCTTGTACATTTATTTGTGTGACTTGATGATTAAATTGCAGTATTAACCCTAATTGCTGAGCATATTTTAGTGCTTGAGTGGTTAATTCAGTGGGAGAAAGCCAACCTGCTTGCGGATAAAAAAGCCCCTCGTAATTAATATCTAATCCGCACAGGGTGTTTATCTCATCTTGAGAACAGTAACGAGCTATTTCGTGAAAAGATACAGAATGATTAATGATCCGTTCTGCCTTTTTTCGCACTCTATCATTATAAATAAGCTGAGCAACACCCGACCATTGATGAGAAAACATAATGCCAGCTTGACGTAGATTGTCATAAGTACGTCGAGCAAATAAGAATGCGGTTGTAAAAAATTGCTCTATTTCGTCTGACTTACCATTTAACAAAGGATATAACACCCCTTGTCGATTACCTGATGCATTTGTTGCGGGCTGTTTATCTTCACAATATAAGGTGACTTTAGCGCCTCTTCTTAAGCAAGAAAGTGCGATAAAGGTACTGGCAATACCGCCGCCTATAATAGCGATATCTTGTGCTTGTGTTGCATGAGGCCGTGCATAATAAGGTAGATATTCGGGAGAGGGAGAATGAGGGAATACACCTGTCAGCATCTCTCTTTTTTGCCCAAATCCTTTGATCTTTTTTATTTCAAATCCAACACGTTGCAAGCCTCTCTTTACAATGCCAGCTGCAGTAAATGTCGAAAATGTCCCATTTTCTCTCATTGAATCTGCCATGGATTGAAAGAGCGTTTCACTCCACATTTGTGGATTTTTAGAAGGGGCAAAGCCATCGAGAAACCATGCATCTACTTTATTGTGCAGTGCTTGGCGAGTTTGTGGTAATAATGTATTGATATCACCGAACCATAAGTCTAGTGTAATTGCCCCATCTGCGAGAATAATGCGGTGACAGCCTGCGAGAGGTAACGGCCATTGAGCACAAAGTGCTTTTGAATATTTTTCAAGTTCAGGCCAATTGCAATGTGCGGATTGTAAATCATTTTTTGTGAGAGGGAATTTTTCAAAGCTGACATAGTGAAGACGCTTTAAACGCGCGTTGGGTGATGTTTGCTTAAATTGTTCAAATGCTTGCCACAGGGTTAAAAAATTAAGCCCAGTACCAAACCCTGTTTCTGCAATAACACATTCAGAGCGTACATGTGTACCAAAACGTAATGGAAAGTGATTTCCATGTAAGAATACGTGTCGCGTTTCTTCTAGACCATCTTGGTTTGAAAAGTAAATATCGCCAAATTGTTCTGAGATAGGGGTGCCAAGTTCATTCCAACTTAAAGATGCGGTATTTATTGGGCTATTATTCACGGAACTGCCTGTATTTCTGTAAAAAATTATCTAATATCTTAGCGCTGTTAGGAAGGTTGTGCCAGCCTTTAAGGGGAAAGTGTTTTATCAGCTTATCTGCATTTTTGTAAAAAAGATCCTGATCGGACTTGTTCGGCGTACAACTGTACGCTAAAGTGCTACTCAGAAATCCCGCAGCTACAACAATTATTGTAAAGAGGTATGAATGAAGCGCGCAGTGATCACGGGTCTGGGTATTGTTTCGAGCATTGGTAATAACCAGAAAGAAGTGCTGGATTCTTTAAAGGAAGGCCGTTCCGGGATAACTTTCTCAGAAGAATTTAAAGAGATGGGGCTTCGTAGCCACATTTGGGGCAACGTTAAGCTTGATACTGAAGGTCTTATTGACCGTAAAATCCGCCGTTTTATGAGCGACGCATCGGTTTATGCCTATTTATCTATGCAAGAAGCGATAGCTGATTCAGGTCTGAGTGAAGACCAAGTTTCTAATATTCGTTCTGGTTTAGTCGTAGGATCTGGTGGTGGTTCCCCACGTAATCAGGTTCAAGGTTCTGATGGTATGAGAGCAAAAGGTCTACGTGGTGTAGGTCCTTATATGGTAACTCGAGCAATGGCATCAGGTGTTTCAGCGTGTTTAGCCACACCGTTTAAAATTAAAGGCGTTAACTACTCAATCAGTTCTGCTTGTTCTACATCAGCACACTGTATTGGCCACGCTGTTGAGCTTATCCAATTAGGCAAACAAGACGTTGTATTTGCTGGTGGTGGCGAAGAATTAAGTTGGGAAATGACCTGCGAATTTGACGCAATGGGCGCACTTTCAACGAAATATAACGAAACACCAAGTAAAGCTTCCCGTACTTACGATAAAAACCGTGATGGTTTTGTTATCGCTGGTGGTGGTGGCATTGTGGTTGTTGAAGAATTAGAACATGCATTAGCGCGTGGCGCACATATTTATGCTGAAATTGTGGGCTATGGTGCCACTTCTGATGGTGCAGATATGGTTGCACCTTCCGGTGAAGGGGCTGTGCGTTGTATGCAAATGGCAATGCAAGATGTTGAGAAAGTTGATTACATCAATACACATGGTACTTCAACGCCAGTGGGTGATTTAAAAGAACTTGAAGCTATCACTGAAGTATTTGGCACACACACTCCTGCCATTTCAGCAACGAAGGCCATGACTGGTCACTCATTAGGTGCTGCTGGTGTACATGAAGCAATTTATAGTCTATTAATGCTAGAACACGGTTTTATTGCACCAAGTATTAATATTGAAGAATTAGACGATAAAGCACTGGGTATGAATATTATTACTCAGCCAACAGAACAAAAGTTAAACACAGTTATGTCAAATAGCTTTGGTTTTGGTGGTACGAATGCATCATTAGTAATGAGTAAATATAAAAACTAGTTACTAATACTTATTTTCTTATATAAAAAAGGCAGGCTTCATTTTAATGGAGACTGCTTTTTATTTTAAATCCAATATATAAAATAAATTATTATTCTAATAAAGATATCTTTCGAATAAAAAATATTTAAAAAAGATTATATAAATAATTTTTTAAAATACCTATCTTAATAGTTACTGATTTTATTATTCTAATAAAATAGACGGTTTTTTATAACTAATTGTTTTTATTATAAAGTAAATTCAAGTGTGTTTTATTTCAATCGTTTAATTTAATTGTAACTAAAATAATTAAATGTTTTGTTTTATATAGAGTTAGGTTAATAGAAAGGGCCAATAGGACAAAAAGAGCGGTAAAAAATTGATCTGGATTATTTTATTACAAATAAGTAGGAGCTATTTAATATAAAAGTTGGTAATGTTTGTCACGGATACTTGTATTACTTTATATTTTATACTTTGATTTCTTATGTTAGTTTTATTCATTAAATCTAATATCATGAATGTGACCGGCTAAAAGTTTAGCCGGCATTTTTTTATTATCGTCTTTTGGACATTGACTCACATCTCCTGATGACAATCTGCTTTTTTCGTTGCAGATTGACGTCGGAAATTCAGCGGTGTTCTAAGTTGTTGAACTAAAAGCACACCCAGTAACACAATACCACCACCGACTAAATGATAGCTGTGCATTTCTTCACCAAGAAGTGCGATGGCAATCATTGCGGTAAATAATGGCATCAAGTTCATAAAAATAGAGGTTGTATTCGCACCTAATTTCATCACACCTAAGATCCACAAATAAGGTGCAAGAATAGAAGCGCCAATACCTGCAAAAATGACTAACCCAACATTATCTTTCGATAATGCTACGCTTTCGGCAAGAAAGAAGTTTGGTAATAATAACAGAACACCAAACCCAATTTGAACATAAAGTGATTGCCAATTAGGTAGCGTGATTGACCATCGTTTTGTTAAAACGCCATAGAGTGCGTATGATGCTGATGCAATAAACATCATTAGCTCGCCATAGCCCAATCCTTGAGAGAGTAGATGAGAGGGTTCGCCACGGCTAATTAGCCAGACCAGACCACTAATTGAAAGTACTGTACCTAGCACTATCCCAACAGTAGGCACTACTCGTAAAACAAAAATACTGATAATTACAGTCAGTAATGGGATCAGCGAATTTAAAATACCCATAAATGTGGCGCTAACATAATGTGCAGCATAATAAGCTAGACTTTGGTACATCACCATTCCTAATGCACCAAGAATAAATAATTTCCACCAGTATTGTTTGACGATTTTACGATGATGCCAAACCGGCATGATCAAAAAAGGCGTCATGATTAAAAAGGCGAGAAACCAACGATAAAAAGAGATAGCCGCAGGATCGATAACAGACGCAGCAGCTTTATTGACGACGGCATTAATGGACCAGATCAGTACCGCTAAGAGCGGAAAAATTGCATTCTTCATTGTTCTCATATCTATTTTTAAACCAGATCGCTATTGTAAGCCTGTCTGATTAGATATATATAATGAAAACCAGACAACAGATAGGTCAATAAAGACAACATGACATGAGAACAACATAAAGATGACAATTGAACAACAAAAAATACAAGGGTTATTGTCTGATCCAGATACGGTTCGATTTCGTGATGAGCAATTATTAGCAGAAACGGAGTTTGTTTATCATCAACATGATTTTGGTCAGTTACTTTATGTGATTTCAGGTGTTATGGATTTAGAAGCGGGAGGACAGCGATTCTTAGCACCCCCTGAATTTAGTGTGTGGATCCCTAAAAATGTAGGGCATGCTAGTTATAATAAAAAAACACTTTCTTTTAAAGTCCTAGATATTGCACCTAATTGGTGTGAAGGATTGTTGGATAAACCGTGTTTAATTCAATTAAGTGCTATTTTTTCAACTATATTTTCTGATTTTTTTTATCGCGGTATCTGTAAACCCCAAACAGAAGAAGATTTTCGATTAGCACAAGTGTTAATTGATCAACTTAAAGTGTCGCCGATCCATCACACTTATTTACCTTCATCTAAAGATAAATTATTGGCGCCTATATTATCTATTTTAGAACAAAATCCAGCTGATAATACATCATTAGAGCAATGGGCTAAAAAACGTTATACCTCAGAAAGAACACTATCCCGACGTTGTCAGCAAGAATTAGGTATGTCTTTTAGCGAATGGCGTAAGCGCTTGCGCTTTTTACATGCGATTTCTTTATTAGAACAAGGGAAAAGTGTGAATGAAATTGCCTTCGATGTGGGTTATAGCTCTTCGTCTTCATTTATTGCAATGTTTCAACAATTTGCGGGTACGACGCCAGAGCGTTTTCGTCGATTACCTAGTTGTTAAATCTTCTTTTCATATATTTACTTAAAATCTAGGCAGATTTTACTGTCAATAATAGGCTTTGTTGTTAATAAGTGGCAAAATAGACCGCTTAATTTTATTTTTCGATAGATTGTTGACACACATAAATACCAAATCAGTGAGATAACACAGTGAAAATTCTGGTTGATGAAAACATGCCTTATGCGGAACAGCTTTTCCGCCAATTAGGTGAGGTAAAAGCGGTTTCTGGTCGTCCTTTACCTATTGATGAACTTAATGATTCTGATGCCTTAATGGTGAGATCAATTACTAAAGTCAATGAGTCCTTATTATCAGGCAAGCCAGTGAAATTTGTTGGAACGGCAACGGCAGGTTTTGATCATGTGGATATTGCATGGCTGGAGCAACAACAAATTGGTTTTTCATCAGCGCCAGGTTGTAATGCTATTGCTGTTGTTGAGTATGTTTTTTCTGCACTCATGATGTTTGCAGAGCAAGACGGCTTTCAATTAACTGATAAAGTCGTTGGTATTGTGGGGGTGGGAAATGTAGGCGGGCGGTTAGCAACACGCTTACGTGCATTGGGAGTGGCTGTATTACTTTGCGATCCACCTAGAGCAGATAATGGTGATAATGAAGAATTCCATTCATTGGAAACGCTACTAGAAAAAGCAGATATTCTGACTTTTCATACACCTCTTAATAAATCAGGTCCATACAAAAGTTATCATTTAATTAACGAGAGCAACCTTAAAGAATTACCAGAAGGGCGTATTTTAATTAATGCAAGCCGTGGTGAAGTGGTTGATAATAAAGCATTATTATCAATTCTTGACAAAGGTAAATCCTTACGTGTGGTTTTAGATGTCTGGGAGCCAGAGCCTGATCTTTCTATTGAATTATTAAATAAAGTCGATATAGGCACTCCACATATTGCGGGTTATACCTTAGAGGGTAAAGCACGTGGTACAACACAAGTATTTGAAGCTTATTGTGGTTTTATTGGACAGCCTCAACAAGTTGAATTATCAACTTTGTTGCCAGCGCCGACTATCTCAACCATTTCAGTGCAAGGTGAGCTAACACAAACGTTATTAAAACAACTCATCCACCTTGTTTATGATGTGCGTCGTGATGATGCATCATTACGAAAAGTGGCAGGCGTAAAAGGAGAGTTTGATAAATTACGCAAACTTTATCCTGTACGCCGAGAATGGTCTTCACTGCATGTGATTTGTGATAACCAAACCACAGCCAATACATTAAATGCGATTGGTTTTAGTGCGACACACAAATAAAGCACAACATTATTTTAAAAATTTTACGGTATTGGAGGATATCTTATGGGAGAAGGTTGGAATATTGCTGTTGTGGGTGCAACAGGCGCTGTTGGTGAGGCAATTTTAGAGCTGTTACAAGAGCGTGAATTTCCCATTGGTGAACTGACGGCAATTGCGAGTGAAGACAGCATTGGAAAATCTGTGCGTGTAAACAGCAAAAGTGTTGCTGTTCAAGGTATTCACAATATCGATTGGGCAGATATTCAATTAGCTTTCTTTGCTGCTCCTACTGAAATTAGTGCGCAATATGCACAACAAGCCGCAGATGCAGGCTGTATTATTATTGATTGTAGTGGCATTTTTGCAATGGATTGGGATGTACCGTTGGTTGTTCCTGGTGTGAACAGCGCAATGCTAGCAGAATATCGCACCCGTAATATTGTCTCCATTGCAGATAGCATGGTCAGCCAATTGTTACGAGCGATTAATCCATTAACAGAAGCTGCTGGTTTGACACGTCTTAGTGTGACTAATTTAATGTCTGTCTCCCGTTTAGGAAAACAAGCTGTTGATGAACTTGCTGGACAAAGTGCTCGTTTGCTTAATGGGATCCCACCTGAATTAGGTCGTTTTAATAAGCAACTGGCTTTTAATATTTTACCTCTCATGGTTGATGACGAAGGTTCAGTACAAGAAGAGCGTCGTATGGTTGACCAAATTCGTAAGATTTTACAAGACGAAGGCCTTCCAATTTCTGTGACAACATTACAGGCGCCTGTTTTCTATGGTAATGCACAATCAGTGCAATTAGAAACATCACGCCCAATGGGCAGTGATGAAGCGCGTGAAACATTACAAGAAAATGAAGATCTGAGCATTAGTGAAGAAAATGATTTCCCAACACAAGTCACCGATGCTTCGGGGAATGTGAACCTAAATTTAGGTTGCTTCCGCAATGATTATGGTATGCCAGAAGCATTACAATTTTGGTCAGTAGCAGATAATGTACGCTTTGGTGGAGCATTAATGGCTGTTGAAGTAGCAGAACAATTAATGCAGGAGCAGTTTTACTAATGAATGCGTCAGTGAGTGCTGAAGTTGCAGAACAATCCTTGACTGAGTCAACGGTTCTTTCTGGAAGCACAACAATCAAAATCGCGTTAGGCGTTGAATATGATGGTAGCCACTATTATGGCTGGCAACGCCAAAATGAAGTACGTAGTGTACAAGAACGATTAGAAAAAGCGCTTTCACAGGTGGCTAATGAACCTATATCGGTTTTTTGTGCAGGAAGAACTGATGCTGGTGTACATGCGACAGGGCAAGTTGTTCATTTTGAAACAACGGCACACCGCAAAGATCCGGCATGGACAATGGGCGTTAATACGCATTTACCTGCGGATATTGCAGTCCGTTGGGTAAAAACGGTGTCTGATGATTTTCATGCGCGTTTTAGTGCAACGGCAAGGCGTTATCGTTATGTGATTTTTAATCATCGTTACCGTCCTGCTATTTTGTCATCTGGAGTGACACATTTTCATTACCCTTTAGATGCTGAACGTATGCATCAAGCCGCGCAATGTTTATTGGGTGAAAATGACTTTACCTCTTTTAGAGCCGTTCAATGTCAATCACGAACGCCATGGCGTAACGTTATGCATATTAACGTTTCTCGATATGGTGATTATGTTGTGGTGGATATTAAAGCGAATGCTTTTGTACACCATATGGTGCGAAATATTGTCGGTAGCCTTTTAGAAATAGGGTGTGGCAACCAGGATATTACTTGGATGGCTGAACTATTAGCCTTAAAAGACAGAACCAAAGCTGCGGCAACAGCGAAAGCGAATGGTTTGTATTTGGTGTCCGTAGATTATCCTGAACATTTTGAATTACCAAAACCTGCAATGGGCCCACTATTTTTAGCGGATAACCCTATTGAGATATCTCAATCATAAAAACACCCAGTACTCTGAGGATTTATGGAAATATTAACGCAATTTGTTGATTTAATAAAATTTCTAATTGATTTCATTTTACATATTGATGCACATTTAGCAGAGCTTGTTGCTCAATATGGTACGTGGGTCTATGCCATTTTGTTTCTGATTGTTTTTTGTGAAACGGGGCTGGTGGTAACGCCATTTTTACCTGGTGATTCGTTGCTGTTTGTTGCAGGTGCTTTGGCTGCTTTAGATACCAATGATGTGAATGTCCATATTATGGTTTTACTGTTGCTTTGTGCTGCGATTTTAGGTGATGCAGTAAATTATTCTATTGGACGACTTTTTGGCGAAAAGCTATTTAGTAAACCGAATTCACGTATTTTCCGCCGTGAATATCTGGATAAAACCCATGCTTTTTATGAAAAACATGGTGGTAAAGCGATTATTTTGGCAAGATTTGTGCCGATTATCCGAACTTTTGCGCCATTCGTTGCAGGAATGGGAAAAATGTCATATCGTCATTTTGCCTTTTATAATGTAACTGGGGCAATTGCATGGGTACTGCTATTTACTTATGCTGGCTACTTTTTTGGTGACTTAGATATAGTTCAAAAGAACTTAAAATTGCTAATTGTTGCCATTATTGTTATTTCTATTTTACCGGGCGTCATTGAGATCATGCGCCATCGTAGAGCGAGCGCAAAAGCGAAGAAAGAAAGTGATAACAAAGAGGTTTGAGCAGTTATCATCGGTTTTTGCCGTAGAATAGCCATAATAAAGAGATGCGCTGAAATTCAGTAAGCGGTATCATCATAAACTTTGCTAACCACACAGCCAGTGCATTGTGGTTGATACGCTCACAATAATTTTACTGGCGAAGGTCAGATTCAGACGAAAAGGTCCGTTAATGAGCTGGATTGAAAAAATTCTAAATAAAAGCACTATCACAAGTTCACGTAAAGCCAATATCCCAGAAGGGGTTTGGACTAAATGTGATAGCTGTGGACAGGTACTCTATCGCGCAGAATTGGAGCGCAATTTAGAGGTTTGTCCTAAATGTGATCACCATATGCGCATTTCAGCGCGCCGTCGCCTTGAGACGTTCCTTGATTCAGGAAGTACGATAGAATTAGGTAGTGAATTAGAACCTAAAGATATTCTGAAATTCCGCGACTCCAAAAAATATAAAGACAGAATTAGCGCTGCTCAAAAACAAACTCAAGAAAAAGACGCATTAATCGTCATGAAAGGAACATTGAAAAAGATGCCCGTTGTTGCAGCTTCTTTTGAGTTCGCGTTTATGGGCGGTTCTATGGCTTCTGTTGTGGGAGCACGTTTTGTCCGTGCGGTTGAACAAGCGTTAGAAGATAATTGTCCTCTGGTTTGTTTTTCTGCAAGTGGCGGTGCTCGTATGCAAGAAGCGCTGATGTCATTAATGCAAATGGCGAAAACCAGTGCAGCATTAGCAAAAATGCAAGAGCGTGGTTTGCCTTACATTTCAGTCATGACTGACCCTACAATGGGGGGAGTTTCTGCAAGTTTAGCCATGCTAGGTGATATTAACGTTGCGGAGCCTAAAGCACTGATTGGTTTTGCGGGTCCTCGCGTTATTGAGCAAACTGTTCGTGAAAAACTGCCAGCAGGTTTTCAGCGCAGTGAGTTTTTGTTAGAAAAAGGGGCGATTGATATGATTGTACGTCGTCCAGAAATGCGTGATGAGCTGGCTGAATTACTGGCTAAGCTGACTCAATATGATTTAGTCGAAGATGAAGATGAAATCATTAGCGAAGAAATGATTGCTGATGAAATCGAATCTACTGATAACGAGCCAGAAATTAACATCGAAACGAACAAAAAAGAAGATGTCTAATATCATAACCGCTCCTAAAGCCACATCGCCTCTGTCGGTGTGGCTTTCTTATCTTGAACATTTGCATTCAAGCGCCATTGATATGGGGTTAGAACGTGTGGGTAAGGTAGGAAAATTATTAAATGTGTTACGTCCTGCGCCTAAAGTCATTACTGTTTCAGGTACAAATGGAAAAGGCACAACCTGTCATATGCTAGAGTCAATCTTGATGGCATCAGGATTGAAAGTCGGCGTTTATAGCTCCCCTCATCTTGTTCGTTACACTGAGCGTGTCCGCATTCAAGGCAATGAACTCTCTGAAAACGCTTTTTGTGAAGTTTTTGCGGAAATTGAACAAGCTAGAGGCGATATCTCGCTTACTTTTTTTGAATATGGCACGCTTGCAGCACTGAAACTATTTCAGCAAGCACAACTTGATGTTGTGATCCTTGAAGTAGGATTAGGGGGACGATTAGATGCCACCAATATCGTTGATGCTGATGTTGCCACTATCACGAGTATTGCGCTTGATCATACGGATTGGTTAGGGGCCGATAGAGAACATATTGGTCATGAGAAAGCGGGTATCTTCCGCACTGATCACTATGCTGTTGTGGGTGAGCCTGATATGCCTCATTCTATAGCGCTTGTGGCAAATGAAAAACAGGCTAAACTTTTTCGTCGTGGGGTTGATTGGTCTTTTGTTATTGAAGGTGATCATTGGCATTGGCATTGTGCTGATTGTGAATTTGATGCGTTGCCAATCCCTAATATTCCCTTAGCTAATGCAGCTACTGCCATGGGTGTTATTCGTTGCTTGCTCAAATCTGATGATAAAGTTAGTCAAGCAATTACACATCAAAGTATTATTGAAGGCATGTCTCGTGCGCAATTACCGGGGCGCTTTCAGATCATTTCACAACACCCTCTGGTTATCTTTGATGTGGCGCATAATCCTCATGCGGCGGGATATTTAGCTGAAAAATTATCACAATTACCGCGTCAGTCTGATACCCAAGTGCGCATTGTTGTTGGTATGCTAGGTGATAAAGATATTGCGGGAACATTAGCGTGCTTAATACCATTGGCTGATAGTTGGTATGTTGCTCCACTTAATGAATTTCGTGGCGCCTCAGCGCAGGTGCTTGCTCAGCATCTTGAAAATCCATCGGTATTTGAGAGTGTAGAGACGGCATGGAAACAAGCTATGTCTGATGCTAATCCTGATGATATCATCGTGGTTTGTGGCTCATTTCATACAGTCGCGCATGTGATGGAACTTTTGGAAAAGGAGAGTATGGGTGGCGAGTAAATTTCAAAATCGTTTAGTCGGAGCCGTGGTATTAGTGGCTGTCGGGGTTATTTTTTTACCTGCGTTGCTTGACGGCGATAAGAAATATAACGAAGACCAATTTGCCGCTATTCCTTTAGTACCCAAACCAGGCGATGAGCAAGAAATTGAATCTATCGCACCTATAGAGCAAACGACAACACCGTCAACGCCATCTGAAGGTGCTTCTGAAGCTATGCTTTCTGAAGCAGTAACCGGTGTTGAACAACCTACGGCAACACCACCACAATCGCCAAACGTTGTTCCTGTTACACCATTAGAACAACCGACACCTACACCACCAGAACAACCCAAACCTGTGCCACCAGTGGTCACGCCACCTGTACAACCATCAGTACCTCCAGTACAAGAAACGAAACCACCAAAAGGCGAAGCGTGGGTTGTTCAACTGGGTGCATTGAAAAATGCGGCGAAGGTAGAAGAAATTATTGCGAAAATGCATTTCTCAGGTTATCCAGTATATACCGTTCCTGCGCGTCCTGTTGCGGGACAAATGACTCGAATTTACATTGGGCCAAGTGCTTCTAAGTCTGAATTACAGGACATTTTACCGCATTTAAAAGAGCTTACAGGCTTGCAAGGTGAGGTAAGGGCATATAAGCCTTAATTTTTCTAAACGTGTCATCTGATGAGTGATGTAACAAAGCGTTAACTGATTGCGGCGATTATGATTTTTCATATCGCCGTAAATTATTTTGAAATTAGCGAAAATTAGCATTACGCAAACGTTTTCGTTTTCTGTTAGAATGCTTCCGTATTAATGCGGAGCATCGTTATTGGATAAAGAATTTATGGTCTGGATAGATTACGCCATCATTGCCATTATTGGTTTTTCCGCATTAGTCAGCCTGATCCGTGGCTTTGTTCGTGAAGCACTGTCACTCATCACCTGGGGTTGTGGTTTTTTTGTTGCTAGTCAGTTTTATCCTTATCTTGCCGTCTATTTTACTCGGTTTGAAGATGAGCTGGTTCGTAACGGGATAGCAATAGTCACTTTGTTTATTGCGACACTGATTGTCGGTGCCGTTGTTAATTATGTGATTAGCTCTCTTGTTCAACGCACAGGGTTATCAGGTACAGATCGAGTTTTGGGGGTCTGTTTCGGAGCATTAAGAGGTGTGCTGATCGTGTCGGCATTATTGTTTGTTCTAGGGGCATTTACGCCTATGGCAGATAGCGCTGATTGGCAACGTTCTGAACTTATTCCTCAATTCAACCATATTATTAGGTGGTTCTTTGACTACCTGCAAAATGCGTCAAGTTTCGTGTCGGAGAGAATATAACCTCTCCGTCTGGCTGATGAGGATCTATTCATGTGCGGTATTGTCGGTATCGCTGGAGCGAATCCAGTAAACCAATCAATTTATGATGCGTTAACGGTGTTACAACACCGAGGTCAAGATGCAGCTGGCATTGCAACGATAGACGGTAACAACGGTTTCCGTCTTCGCAAGGCTAACGGACTGGTTAAAGATGTGTTTGAAACCCGTCATATGTTGCGTTTAAAAGGTACTATCGGGATAGGGCATGTCCGTTATCCAACAGCGGGTAGTTCTAGTGCATCAGAAGCGCAACCTTTTTATGTGAATTCACCTTTTGGTATTACGTTGGCACATAATGGTAATTTAACCAATGCGCATTTATTACGTCGCCAATTATTTGAAACAGCGCGTCGCCATATCAATACCACCTCTGATTCAGAAATCCTGCTCAATGTATTGGCATATGAATTAGACCGTTTTGACCATTTCCCTCTAGAGCCTGATAATATCTTTGCTGCCGTCGCGGCAATGCATAAAAAATTACGTGGTGCTTATGCTTGTGTTGCGTTGATCATTGGTCACGGTTTATTAGCTTTTCGTGATCCTTTTGGTATTCGTCCTTTAGTGTTAGGTAAACGTACATTAGAAGATGGTAGCCATGAATATATGGTCGCATCTGAAAGCGTTGCTCTTGATACTTTGGGTTTTGAATTTTTGCGTGATGTTGCACCAGGAGAAGCGGTTTATATCACAGAACAAGGCCAACTCTTTACCCGCCAATGTGCTGAAAATCCACAATTAATGCCATGTCTATTTGAATACGTTTATTTTGCTCGCCCAGATTCCTTTATAGATAAAATTTCGGTTTACAATGCGCGTTTGCGTATGGGGCAAAAATTAGGCGCTAAAATTGCGAAAGAGTGGGAAGATTTACAGATTGATGTGGTGATCCCTATTCCTGAAACCTCTTGTGATATCGCATTAGAAATCGCTCATATTCTTAATAAACCGTATCGCCAAGGTTTTGTAAAAAATCGCTATGTGGGGCGTACTTTTATTATGCCCGGTCAGCAAGAACGTCGTAAATCAGTAAGACGTAAATTGAATGCAAATCGTGCAGAGTTTCGCGATAAAAATGTTTTATTGATTGATGACTCCATTGTTCGAGGCACAACGTCAGAGCAAATCGTCGAGTTAGCAAGAGAAGCTGGTGCGAAGAAAGTTTATTTTGCTTCAGCAGCACCGGAAGTTCGCTTCCCTAATGTGTATGGTATTGACATGCCAAATGCCAATGAGCTTATTGCTCATGGACGCGAAGTGGATGAAATCCGTAAATTAATTGGTGCGGATGGCCTTATCTTCCAAGATCTCTCTGATTTAATTGCCGCCGTACAAGAAGAAAACCCTGATATTAGTCAGTTTGAATGTTCCGTGTTTGATGGTGTTTATATCACGAAAGATATTGACCAAGATTATCTAGATTATTTGGAAAATCTTCGTCGTGATGATGAACACAAGATCAGAGATCAAAATGAAATAGAAAACTTGGAAATCTATAACGAAGGTTAGTTTTCCGGTAGAATAGTTCCCTTATAAAGCGTCGATGCCAGTGTGTTCTGCATCGGCGCTTGTTTTTTGAGGGTTTATCATCATAATGATTTATGTTGATATATATTCTGAGGATTATAATGAAAAAGCTGATAGTTGGGCTAACTGGTGCCAGTGGTGCAATTTACGGTATACGCTTATTAGAAATTCTGAAATCTGTGCCGTCAGTTGAAACCCATTTAGTGATTAGCCAAGCTGCGCGCCGTACGATTTCATTAGAAACGGATTATTCGCTAAAAGATATCCATGCGTTAGCAGATGTGATTTATGACGATCGTGATATTGGTGCGTCAATTTCTTCAGGATCATTTCGTGTTAATGGGATGGTAATTTTACCTTGCTCAATTAAAAGTTTATCAGGCATTGTTCATAGTTATACCGATACTTTAGTCACTCGTGCTGCAGATGTTGTGCTGAAAGAAGGGCGAAAATTAGTGTTATGTGTGCGCGAAACGCCTCTGCACTTAGGCCATTTGCGCTTGATGACACAAGCGTCTGAATTAGGTGTAGTGATTATGCCACCTGTCCCAGCTTTCTATTTTCAGCCTAAAACCATTGATGATATTGTTAATCAAACGGTTAATCGTGTACTCGATCAGTTTGAGATTGATTTGCCTGATGATTTATTTCAAAGGTGGGAAGGCGATAAACCTGCTCGCTAAGTATACTCGTCATACTTCAAGTTGTAGCGTTGTTGACTGCGTTCATTCGCACTAGTCACATACTATTGTATGCTCCTAGCGACTCATTTACTTGTCGCCTAGCTACACCTTGAATTATTTAGAGTATTTACACGCTATCCTTTAAGTTGTAGCATTGTTGACTGCGTTCATTCGTACTAGCCACATATATAGTATGCGCTTAGAGACTCATTCACTTGTCGCCTAGCTACAGCTTGAATTATTTAGAGTATTTATTCGGTAGAATATTTATACCGAATTAAAAGAGATTATTTTCCTGTGGTTATAATATCTTTTAATGCCTCTTCCAAATGTGGGTGACGAAATTCAAAACCAGCATTAAGTAATTTTTCAGGGATGGCTTGTTGCCCGCCTAACACTAATGTTGCACTTTCTCCCATCACTAGACGTAATACACTTTCAGGAACGGTCATTAAGGCTGGGCGATTAAAAGCTTTACCTAATAGGCGAGTAAATTCTTTATTTTGTATAGGGTTAGGCGCTGTTAAGTTAAAAGCACCTTTAGCATCTTGAGTCTTAAGCAAGAAAATAATCGCATTGACCATATCATCAATATGGATCCACGGCATATACTGTTTCCCATTTCCTAGTTTACCGCCTAATCCGAGCTTAAAGGGTTTGCTCATTTTAGGGAGTGCGCCACCGAGTGTTGAAAGCACAATACCAGTACGCAATAAGCAAACGCGAGTTAAAGGGGTTTGTGCTTCAAGTGCGATACGTTCCCATTTGGCACAAAGTTCATGGGTAAATTCAGGGTTTGCCGGTGTTTCTTCAGTGACACGATTATCACCTTGATCACCATAAAATCCCACCGCAGAGCCAGAAATAAACACAGTAGGGGGAGAATCGCTAGCTTTAATTAACTCAACCAACTTTTGGGTTAAATCACAACGACTATCCACGAGTTTCTGTTTTTGAGAGGGAGTCCAACGGTTATCAGCAATAGGCTCTCCAGCAAGATTAATAACGGCATCAAACTCATTCAGATTTTGTTTATCACTGAGTTGGGTCCAACAGGCGATTTCATTACAAAAATGCGAATAGACTTTTTGAGGTGAACGAGAAAGCACCGTAATATCATTATTAGATAGTGCAAGTTCGCACACTAATGCTTTGCCAATTAATCCTGTACCACCTGTAATAAGTATTTTCATCACCATCCTCCTGATCATCTTGCCTAATAAAGAATAAATATCATCCTGATATATGAATTGCGTTTATTCACCAAAGAGTTTTTTCGCAGCTGGGCGTTGGGTAATGTTGTTTTGCCATTTTTCTACCGCAGGGTAATTTGCCAAATCAATGTTATGATGTTCGTGCCGACGAACCCATGTATATGTGGCGATATCCGCGATGCTGTACTCTTTTCCACCAAGGTAAGGTGATTGTGTTAACCTTTTTTCTAATACGTCATATAAACGCTGTGTTTCTTCAGTATAACGTTTAATTGCGTATGGAACTTTTTCGGTCGCATAACGAGTAAAATGATGATTTTGTCCTAACATTGGGCCAAAACCCCCCACTTGCCAAAACAGCCATTGCAGTTGTGTTGTTTTTTCTCTCATGTTTGTGCTCAGTAATTTGCCACTTTTTTCAGCGAGATAGATAAGAATAGCACCTGATTCAAAAATAGAGATTGGCTCACCGCCATCAGCAGGTGATTTATCAACAATAGCGGGAATTTTATTATTGGGTGAGATAGCTAAAAACTCCGGTTTAAATTGATCGCCTTTACTAATATCAATGTGATGTACCTGATAAGGTAGACCCACTTCTTCAAGGAAAAGCGTTATTTTATGGCCATTTGGGGTATCTGCATAATATAAATCAATCATTGAAAGCTCCAAAGTAAAGTAGGCACGAAATACTTAGTATATCCACAGTCTGCCTTCTAACATCATAAAAAGCAAAAAAGTGCAAGATGCATAAAACAAGTCACGTATGATTATTGTAGTGGTGAAAAATAGTGATTTTGGTATATTCAGGATAAAAATTACGATCGTTTAGTATCGGTTAAAAAAGGTTTGTTGAGGATGGAACAAGAAAAGACGGCATTGGTTGAGTGGGTTGATATTGTTGATGATAAAAATGAAGTGGTTGCACAAGCAACACGTCAACAAATGCGAGCTGAAAACCTACGACATAGAGCAACGTATATTGTTGTTCATGATGGAATGGGTAAAATTTTGGCGCAACGTAGAACAGAAACAAAAGATTTTTATCCTGGTTGGTTAGATGCCACTGCTGGGGGGGTTGTCCAACAAGGTGAAAATTTACTAGAAAGTGCGCGTCGTGAAGCAGAAGAAGAATTAGGTATTGCGGGCGTTCCTTTCGCTGAACATGGTCAATTTTATTATGATGATAAAAGTTGCCGTGTCTGGGGAAGCCTATTTAGTTGTGTTTCTCATGGGCCTTTTGCTCTGCAAGCAGAAGAAATTGAGGAAGTGTGTTGGTTAACTCCCTCTGAAATTACAGAGCGCTGTGATGAATTTACACCAGATTCATTAAAAGCACTTTCTCTTTGGTTAACGCGTAATAACAGTACACATTTAGAATCCCGAGAAACTGCCGACTAAGGGGTACTTTGCCCTATTTCAAAGCGATAAGCATAGTTGATAACGGTATCTTCGAATATAGCGTTATCATCTTCGTCTTTTAAGCGTTGTAAAAGGGCGATAAGCTGTTTTCCCGCCTCTTTACCTATTTTGTGATAATCAAAACGAATTGAAGTAAGAGAAGGGGATATCTGATCACTATTATCAGATCCTTCCAAACAAGCAATTGCCAGATCTTGTGGAATTTTAATTAATCGTCTTTGGCACTCAAAAATCATTCCTAATGCAATACTCTCATGACTACAAATAACAGCATCTAATTCAGGTTGGCGCAATAAAATCTCGGTTAAAGCTTGTCTACCATAAGCCATCGAAGCGGGATCGGGCGTTGTAACACTCTGCTCTGCATTTAAATAATGTTTGAGTAAGGCTCGAGACCAACCTGTAATTTGCTGGTGATGTAAACGCTGGCCTTGTAAAGCGCCAATATAGCCTATACAACGTTTGCCCTGAGTGACTAAATAGTTTGTTAAATCGTATGCTGCTTGTTCATAAGAACAATCAATACTAATGGCAGCTTGTTCATCAGATTGACTCGCGACACTAACCACCGGCACATTGGCATTACTAATATGTAAAAAGTGAGTAGGGCTGAGTTGTGAACCAAAGACAACCAATGCCGCGGGGTTACTTTGTAATAGCATATTGATTACATCGCTGGCTTTATGCGGTTGATGTTCATAACAACCGACTAAAATTTGATAATGATGACGATTTAATATTTGCTGTAAAGATTGCATAAAATCGGCACTGGCTTTATCTGTGAAAGACGGCAATAGTACTGCAATAATATGGCTTTGAGCCGAAGCTAAAGCACCGGCTGAGGCATTAGGAATATAGCCAAGTTCCTCTATAGCTTGATTAACCTTCTCTCTTAATTTATCAGAAACCAATTCAGGCGTTCGTAATGCACGCGAGACGGTCATTGAACCAACTCCTGCGTGTTTAGCGACATCTTGTAATGTGACGCGACCTGTATTTCGGCGCTTACGTGTTTTGATCATGTGTGATTATGCTTGCTTAGCCTATTTTATTAACCGCAGATCCTACCTGAAATCTTCCTATTATGCTGAAACAATACAGTGTCAATTGTTGGCATTTTCTGCAATTAACATTTCATTAAAATGATAGCGCTATCACAATTACGAATGATCTATCTAGATAGCGCTACCATTAATGATTACTATCCTTAATAACGAAGCTCAAAGAGAGTCTTATTGAGGTTACAAAGATGCTTAAAACGTTATTAACGCCCGATGTGGTGCAAGTGGTTCCAAGCGTTAGCGATTGGAAAGATGCAGTCAAAGTGGCATGTCAGCCATTAATTGATAAAGGGTGCATTGAACCTCGTTACATCGATGCGATTTATAAGTCACATGAAAAAATAGGGCCATATTATGTCTTAGGCCCAGGTATTGCGATGCCTCATGCTCGTCCTGAAGATGGTGTTAATCAACTTTCTCTTGCATTAACGATTGTTGAGCAAGGTGTGGAGTTTGGAGCCGATGAAAATGATCCTGTGAAATTACTGATTGTTTTGGCCGCAACAGATAACGATAGCCATATTAATGCCATTATGAAATTAGCTGAACTTTTTGATAACGATAAAGATATTCAAATGCTATTTAATGCGAAAAGCAAAGCGGATGTATTCGCCGTTATCAACAACTATTAATGACAATTTAACATTACCAAGGGGAATACCATGAAAATTACAGTTGTGTGTGGAAATGGTTTAGGCAGTAGCTTAATGATGGAAATGAGTATCAAAAGTATTTTAAAAGATCTCGCTGTCAATGCAGACGTGGATCACGTTGATTTGGGTTCGGCAAAAGGTACGCCAAGTGATATCTATGTCGGGACTCGTGATATTGCAGAACAACTGAATTCACAAGCCGTAAATGGAAAAGTGGTTTCATTGGATAATATGATTGATAAAGTCGCGATGAAAGAAAAACTTTCTGTCGCATTACGTGAATTAGGCGCGTTATAAGGAGCCTATCATGGACTTTTTCCGCTTTCTAATGAGTGATGTGCTTTCAGAGCCTGCTATTTTAGTGGGTTTGATCGCATTGATTGGTTTAATCGCCCAGAAAAAACCTGTAACAGAATGTATTAAAGGCACGGTAAAAACCATTATGGGTTTTGTGATTTTAGGTGCTGGTGCAGGTCTTGTTATTAACTCACTGGGTGATTTCTCAACGATTTTCCAACATGCATTTGGCATTCAAGGTGTTGTGCCTAATAACGAGGCAATTGTCTCTATTGCACAAAAAAGCTTTGGTAAAGAGATGGCTCTGATTATGTTCTTTGCCATGTTGATTAATATCTTAATTGCTCGCTTAACGCCGTGGAAATTTATTTTCTTAACGGGTCATCATACATTGTTTATGTCAATGATGGTGGCAGTTATTCTGGCAACAGCAGGCTTAGAAGGTGCTGTATTAGTAGCGGTAGGTTCATTAGTTGTTGGGGTTTCAATGGTATTTTTTCCAGCCATTGCACATCCTTATATGAAAAAAATTACCGGTTCTGATGATGTGGCATTAGGGCATTTCTCAACGATTTCTTATGTCGTTGCGGGCTTTATCGGCAGTAAATTTGGTAATAAAGAGCATTCAACTGAAGAGATGAATGTGCCTAAAAGTTTACTCTTTTTACGTGATACACCCGTTGCTATAGCTTTCACTATGGGCATTATCTTTATCATTACCTGTTTATTTGCGGGCGATACCTTTGTTCGTGAAGTCAGTGGTGGTAAAAACTGGTTTATGTTTTCATTAATGCAATCCATTACTTTTGCCGCTGGTGTTTATATTATCCTGCAAGGTGTGCGTATGGTTATTGCTGAGATTGTTCCTGCCTTTAAAGGTATTTCAGATAAGTTAGTGCCTAATGCCAAACCTGCTTTAGACTGCCCAGTTGTATTTCCTTATGCACCCAATGCGGTATTAGTTGGCTTTTTAAGTAGTTTTGCTGCGGGTGTTATTGGCATGTTCATTCTGTATGCTTTAGATTGGACAGTAATAATTCCTGGTGTGGTTCCTCACTTCTTCGTGGGTGCAACAGCAGGGGTATTTGGTAATGCAACCGGTGGACGTCGTGGTGCGATTTTTGGGGCATTCGTTCAAGGTTTATTAATTACTTTCTTGCCTGTATTCCTATTACCAGTACTTGGAGATATCGGTATTGCTAACACCACATTTAGTGATGCAGACTTCGGTGTTATCGGTATTCTATTAGGTATTATTGTTCGTTGATAATATTTGTTTATTGAATATTAATAGATGCCCGACTTTCTAATCAGTCGGGCATTTTTTTGGTTAGAAATAATGTACTTAAATGTCTTTATATATTCAATATATTATGATTAAAGTGTTTCCAGTATGCACGGGGATAGACTGGCGTTTCCTACTGGGATCACACCTATAATTTTCTTTCCCTTTTCTATTCATCTTCGTCATTGAGCTGATACATATATCATTTTGAATTAATATGTTTATTTTATGAATAATAATGCTATTATCCTGAGTGAATATTCACGATGTGTATATTTTCGTACCTAATTAATTATAAAAATAGGTTTAACATCATAATCACTAAGGAAAAAGAAGATGTCTTTTGGTATTCGATATCTTGCGTTGTTACCACTTTTTGTTATCACTGCTTGCCAACAACCGGTTAATCACAATCCACCAACGACTCAAACAGCTCAGGTTCAACCTGCAATTGTGAATAACTCATGGATTGAAATCTCACGTAGTGCGCTCGATTTTAATGTGAAAAAAGTCCAATCACTTTTAGGTGATAAATCCTCGCTTTGTGCTGTTTTAAAAGGCGATGCATATGGACATGATTTATCATTAGTTGCACCTGTTATGATTGAAAATAATGTGCAATGTATTGGTGTAACGAATAACCAGGAGCTAAAAGAAGTTCGTGATCTAGGATTTCAAGGTCGTTTAATGCGTGTACGTAATGCCACTGAGCAAGAAATGGCTCAGGCGACAAGCTATAACGTGGAAGAATTGATTGGTAACTTAGATATGGCTAAGAAATTAGATGCCATTGCTAAACAACAAAATAAAGTGATCCCTATTCATCTTGCCTTAAACTCAGGTGGAATGTCTCGTAATGGATTAGAAGTTAATAACAATGTGGGGCTCGAAGAGGCGAAGCAAATTACTCAATTAGCTAACCTTAAAGTGGTTGGCATTATGTCTCATTATCCTGAAGAAGATGCGGATAAAGTAAGAGAAGATCTCGCTCGTTTTAAACAGCAATCACAAAAGGTATTGGATGTTACTGGGCTAAATCATAAAGACGTTACTCTGCATATGGCAAATACTTTTGCCACAATTACCGTCCCTGAATCATGGCTAGATATGGTGCGTGTAGGCGGGATTTTTTATGGTGATACCATCGCAAGTACAGATTACAAACGTGTTATGACTTTTAAATCCAATATTGCCTCAATCAATTATTATCCTAAAGGCAATACTGTTGGTTATGATCGCACTTACACACTAAAACGTGACTCAGTGTTAGCTAATATTCCTGTCGGTTATGCAGATGGTTATCGTCGAGTCTTTAGTAATGCAGGACATGCTTTAATTGGTGGTCAACGTGTTCCTGTTTTAGGTAAAACATCAATGAATACAGTGATTGTTGATATTACCGATCTTAAAAATATCAAATCAGGGGATGAAGTCGTGTTCTTTGGTAAGCAAGGTAATGCAGAGATCACTGCTGAAGAGGTTGAAGATATTAGTGGTGCATTATTTACAGAGATGTCGATTTTGTGGGGTGCGACCAATCAGCGTGTGCTAGTGGATTAAAGTAGGGTGCTTGTGATCACCAATATCAACAACTTTTGAGAGAAATTGTGGGGGAATTTCCCCCACAAAACTATTTATCGCAAGATAAAATAGCTTGAACTACGGTGTCGCTACTACTGATATTAAAAGAACATAATCTTTCATGTTTCAGTAAAGCAAAACACAAAACTGTAATACATACAGTAATCAGCCCTAATAGGGCAAGCTTAGTCATTTCTCTTGACTCTCCTTTATAAAGGAGACAGAAACAAGTTGTCTGGTTTTGAGACTGCCTCGGATTTTAGTCAAATAAGAAATCTGTAGAATAAAAAAACGCCAGATGAAATCAATCATCTGGCGTTTTTTTATTTAAAGCGAACTTCAATAATTATGCGTTTTCTTGTTGGCTTGCTTGAATAGCTGTCAACGCAACGGTGTAGACGATATCGTCTACTAATGCACCACGAGAAAGGTCATTCACTGGTTTACGCATACCTTGTAACATTGGTCCGATTGAAACCAAGTCAGCTGAACGTTGTACCGCTTTATAAGTGGTATTACCGGTGTTCAGATCAGGGAAGATAAACACAGTCGCTTTACCTGCAACGGGTGAGTTTGGTGCTTTAGATTTAGCAACATCAGCCATAACAGCTGCGTCGTATTGTAAAGGACCATCAATCATCAGATCAGGGCGTTTTTCTTGTGCTAAACGTGTTGCTTCACGAACTTTCTCTACATCGCTACCTGCACCAGAGTTACCAGTAGAATAAGAGATCATCGCAACGCGTGGGTCGATACCGAATGCAATTGCAGAGTCTGCAGATTGGATTGCGATTTCAGCCAGCTGTTCTGCTGTTGGATCTGGGTTAATTGCACAGTCACCATAAACATAAACTTGTTCTGGTAACAGCATAAAGAACACAGAAGACACTAATGAGCTACCTGGTGCAGTTTTGATTAACTGTAATGGTGGGCGAATAGTGTTAGCAGTTGTATGAACAGCACCAGAAACTAGGCCGTCTACTTCGCCTTTTTCTAGCATTAATGTGCCGAGAACAACGTTATCTTCTAGTTGTTCACGAGCAACAACTTCTGTCATACCTTTATTTTTGCGTAGTTCAACTAAGCGAGGTACATAGATTTCACGCACTTCTTTAGGATTGACTAACTCAATACCTGTGCCTAATTCAACACCTTGTGCAGTTGCTACACGACGAATTTCTTCAGGATCGCCTAACAGTACGCAAGTTGCGATACCACGATCAGCACAAATTGCTGCTGCTTTAACTGTACGAGGTTCATCACCTTCTGGTAAAACGATACGCTTTTTCGCTTTACGCGCTAATTCTGTTAATTGATAACGGAACGCTGGTGGTGATAAACGGTTAGGACGTTCAGAGTTAGCGGTCAGTGAATCAATCCATTGTGTATTGATATGTTGAGCAACGTAGTTCTGAATTTTTTCAATACGCTCATGGTCATCAGCAGGTACTTCTAAGCTAAAGCTTTGCAGATTTAAAGAGGTCTGCCAAGTGTTCGCATTAACCATAAAGATTGGTAAGCCAGTTTCGAATGCACGTTCACAAAGTTGTTTGATAGGAGCATCGATTTGGTAACCACCCGTTAGTAGGATAGCACCAATTTCAACGCCATTCATTGCAGCAAGGCACGCTGAAACTAATACATCAGGACGATCCGCAGAGGTGACTAAAAGTGAACCTGGGCGGAAATGCTCTAACATGTGTGGGATACTACGTGCACAGAAAGTAACCGATTTAATACGACGGGTTTCAATATCGCCTTTATTGACGACAGTCGCATTTAAGTGTTTTGCCATATCTGTTGCACGGGTAGCGATTAAATCGAAGTTCCATGGAATGCAACCCAGTAAAGGCAGTGGGCTATTTTTTTCAATGGTTTTTAAATCGACATTTGAGATAATCGCTTTACTTGAATCATCAAAGATTTCAGATAAGTCAGGGCGAGTACGGCCTTGATCATCAACAGGTGCATTTAGTTTGTTAACAATAACACCGGTGATATTTTGGTTTTTTACACCACCGAATTCAGCACGTGCAAATTCGATACGCTCTTTTAGCTGTTCAACCGTGTTGTTACCTAATGCAGTAACGAAAACAATTTCAGCACCTAATGTTTTTGCAATTTCATAGTTTAATGATTGTGCAAAAGGGTGCTTACGCATCGGCACTAGACCTTCGATGAGAATAACTTCAGCATCAGCGGTATTTTCATGGTATCTAGCAACAATTTCTTCCATCAGAACATCTTTTTGGTTTGAGCTGAGCAGAGACTCAACATAATCCATGTTTAAAGGTTCTGATGATTGAATAGTGGAGTGAGAGCGGATAATCGCAGTTGTCTGATCTAATGCACCTTTTACGCGAGGTTGTGCAATAGGTTTGAACACGCTAAGGCGAACGCCTTTTTGTTCCATAGAACGGATAACACCCAAGCTGACGCTGGTTAAACCCACGCGTGTATCAGTTGGGACTAGCATAATTGTACGGGACACGGAAACCTCTTTAAATATCGGTTGCTCGTTATGTAAAACAGTACTGCCAGCATGACACTGGCAGTACATCAAAGAACTTAAGCGGTCAGGCGACTTGCATCCTGAGCGATAACTAATTCTTCATTAGTTGGGATAACAACAGCGAGACGGCTGTTATCGGTAGTGATAGTGCCTGATTTACCGAAACGTGCATCTAAGTTACGTTGATGATCGACTTCAAAGCCTAACAGAGCTAGTTTTTTCAGTGATAATTCACGTACCATTGCTGCGTTTTCACCGATACCACCAGTAAAGATAATAGCATCTAAACGACCTTCCATCAGTGCGCAGTAAGAACCGATGTATTTCGCTAAACGATGGCAGTAAACGTCCATTGCACGTTTAGCATCAGCTTTAGTGTCGTAGTTATCTTCAACATAACGGCAGTCACTAGTGACTTCTGTTAAACCTAATAGACCAGATTCTTTAGTTAGTAGTTTATTGATATCTTCAACGCTCATACCTAACGTGTCATGTAAATGGAACACGATAGCAGGGTCGATATCACCACTACGTGTACCCATCACTAAACCTTCTAATGGAGTCAAACCCATAGAAGTATCAACACATTTACCGTTAACGATAGCAGAAACAGAACCACCATTGCCTAAGTGGCAAGTGATTACATTCAGTTCATCAACAGGTTTGTTTAACATTTTAGCGGCTTCACGGGAAACAAAGAAATGGCTAGTTCCGTGAGCACCGTAACGACGGATGCTGTGATCTTTATATAAGCTGTATGGTAGTGCATACAGATAAGCTTCTTCTGGCATTGTTTGGTGGAATGCAGTGTCAAATACCGCAACCATTTTCTCAATTAAATGAGGGAATGCTTTACGCGCTTCTTCAATACCAATAAGGTGAGCTGGGTTATGTAATGGAGCAAATGGGATAGCAGCTTCAATACCTTTGATAACTTCGTCAGTGATCACGACAGATTTAGTGAACTTCTCACCACCGTGAACAATACGGTGACCAATTGAAGCAATTTGAGCAGACAGTTCTGGTTTTTCAGCCAGAATAGTATTTACGATAAAGTTTAATGCTTCGCTATGAGCAGCACCTGCGCCTAACGCAGCTTCATGTTTTTGGCCATCCATTTTCCACTTCAGGCGGGCTTCAGGAAGGTTGAAGCATTCAGCCAAACCTGAAAGGAATTCTTCACCATTTTCTGGGTTGATAATTGCAAATTTAAGAGAAGAACTACCGCAGTTCAGTACCAGCACCAGCTTACTTGACATGGAATTACCTATTTATCTTGTTGTCGTAGTGTCTTTTATATTATAAAGACGGTGGTTAATAAAACGTCAATCATAAAAGCCTATCGCATTACTATGATGACATTAATGACGCGCATCATGCTTAAAGTAAAAAACTTGATGCTAATTATAGTTGCCAATCATTAATTGGACGATTTTTATTCACCCATTAACTTTTCGCGTTAAAATCGGCGAAAAGGGTTGAAAATCACGCCGGCAAACAAAATATAGCGCTTTATTGCCACAAACCTTTAGAATGGGCACAGGATACAGAGTAAAGGCAACAAAGACAAAATATACTTAATTCTACTAAAAGATTTTTATTCTTTATAGATATTTTTTAAAAGTTACAGAAGAAATTGATTGAGGTCATTATGAGCGAACCGACAGTGACTCCTCCCGGCTTTTTTAAGAAGCTTCGTTTGGGTAATGAGTATTTAAAAACCTGGCCGGTTGAAAAGCAGTTAGCGCCTGTTTTCCCTGAAAACCGTATTGTCAAGGCAACACGATTTGGCATTCGCTATATGCCACCCATCGCCATTTTTACCATGACATGGCAGATTGCATTGGGCGGAAATTTAGGTCCCGCAATTACCACAGCGCTCTTTGCTTGTAGCTTACCAATGCAAGGATTATGGTGGTTGGGCAAGCGTGCATCAACGCCACTTCCTGCGGCATTATTACGCTGGTTTTATGAAATTCGCGCTAAATTTGAAGAAGCGGGCATTGCTTTAGCACCGGTAGAACAAACACCGACTTACCTTTCTCTAGCACATTTATTAAAACGTGCTTTTAAGCAACTTGATCGCTCTTTTCTTGATGATGTGTAGAACATTTGTTCTACCTTCGTCATTTGTCATTATTGTTCTTAGAATTACCCCGTTGAGATCAAAAAACGCGTCGTTAACACTACTCAATACTTTTGATTAATGTCATGCTCTCCTCAATGATTTCTTTGGAGAATTAATGATGGAAATGACACATGCACAACGCTTGATCCTCTCTAATCAATATAAAATGATGATGATGATGGATCCTGATAACGCTGAACGTTATCGTCGTTATCAGACAATCATTGAACGCGGTTACGGATTACAATTACGTGAACTAGACCGTGATTTTGATGAAATGTCTGAGGAGACTTGCCGTACCATTATTAACGTCATGGAAATGTACCATGCACTGCAAGTTTCTCGTGATAATTTAAAAGAACAAGAAATGCCTGATGCACGTCGAGTCGCATTTATCGGCTTTGATGCGGCGACAGAATCCCGCTATCTTAGTTATGTGCGTTTTATGGTGAATACAGAAGGGCGCTATACACATTTTGATAGTGGCAGTCATGGTTTCAACTCACAAACACCGATGTGGGAAAAATACCAAAGAATGCTGGCTGTTTGGTTAGCCTGCCCTCGTCAATATCACCTTAGCGCCGTTGAAATCCAACAAATTCTTAATGCGTAATAATAAGTAACGCATCATTCTAAGGTAGGCATAAATTATGGCGATCACATGTAAAGGTTTTCTGTTTGATTTAGATGGAACATTAGTTGATTCATTACCTGTCGTTGAATATTGTTGGGCGCTATTTGGTGAGCGCGTTGGCGTATCAACACAAGAAATTAATGACTATATCCATGGAAAGCCTGCCATTGAGTCGATTCGCCATTTTATGCCTAATGCTACTGAGCAAGAGGTAACAGAAACTTTTCGTTGGTTAGAAAAGTTAGAATCAACCCAAACAGAGGGCTTAGCACCTCTTCCGGGGGCCATTGAGCTAATTAACCACCTTAATGAATTAGATATTCCTTGGGCAATAGTGACTTCAGGTACCGTACCAATCGCATCAACGCGTCAATCTGTTACAGGTATTCCTGAACCCAAATATTGGGTTACAGCTGAATGTATTAGTAAAGGCAAGCCTGATCCTGAACCTTATCTTCTAGGCGCAAAAAAATTAGGTTTATTGCCACAAGAATGTGTGGTTTTTGAGGATGCAGCCGCAGGTATTTACTCGGGTTTAGATGCTGGATGTCAAGTGGTTGCTGTTCATGCCCCTCTCTCCCTCCCTCGTCGTAATGAGATTCATTTAATTATTGATTCTTTGAATGATATTCAAATCGAGAAGCAAGCTGAAAAAGTGATAATAACGCACAAAAGAGAGTCTTTTCTTTGATCATACTAGAAGATTTATTGATGTAAAAATGGTCTACTTATCAATGTAGTGAATTGATGTCTTAACCTGTTTTCACTTATTGCTGATCGAGGCCATTTTGAATAGCGAATTATTATGGGTTTTAAGCCTGCTATTGATAGCTATTGTCCTTTTTACGACCAACAAAATCCGCATGGATGTGGTCGCTTTACTTGTCATCATCGCATTCGTTCTTAGCGGTACACTTACTTTAAATGAAGCCACGGTAGGGTTTAGCGATCCTAACGTATTACTGATTGCAGCTCTTTTTGTTATTGGCGAAGGGCTAGTAAGAACCGGTGTCGCTTATCAAATGGGGGATTGGTTAGTTCGTGTTGCGGGTAGCAGTGAAGTTAAAATGCTGGTGCTATTAATGATATGTGTTGCAAGTTTAGGTGCATTTATGAGTTCGACAGGCGTTGTTGCCATCTTTATTCCTGTTGTACTGAGTGTTGCTGCTCGCATGAAAACATCACCAGGTCGTTTAATGATGCCTCTAGGTTTTGCGGGGCTTATCAGTGGATTGATGACCTTAGTGGCAACGCCACCTAATATGGTTGTTAACAGTGAATTAGTCAGAGAAGGTTTACCCAGCTTTCAATTTTTCTCCATTACGCCTATTGGTATCGCCGTATTATTAGCGGGCATTTTATATATGCTGGTAGTACGCCGTTGGTTAGGAAATAATGATAATGGCAAACATAAAGAGGCTTATCGTCGTACATTCCGTGATCTTATTCGTGATTATCAATTAGCAGGACGTGCTCGTCGTTTAGCGATTCGTAAAGGCTCTCCACTTATAGGGCATTCACTTGATGAGTTACACCTACGTTCTCGTTATGGTGCAAACGTTGTTGGCATCGAACGCTGGAGGCGGTTTCGGCGCGTGATGGTCAGCGCAACAGGGGGGACTGAATTAAGAGAGCGCGATGTTTTGTTAGTCGATATGTCAGCTAGTGATGTCGATTTACGCGAGTTTTGTCGTGAGCAGATGTTAGAGCCCATGGTATTGCGTGGAGAATATTTTTCTGAGCAATCCCGTGATGTAGGACTGGCTGAAGTATCAATGAACCCTGATTCAGAGTTATTAGGAAAATCATTAAGAGAAATTAAATTTCGTACTCGCTATGGATTAAATGTTGTTGCTATTCGTCGAGAAGGTAATGCGTTGCCGGGTAAAATTGTCGATGAACCATTACGCCTTGGTGATGTGTTATTGGTGATTGGTGATTGGAAACTTATTCGAATTTTATCAACTAAACCGCGTAATTTTATCGTATTAAATTTAGCCGCAGAAATTGAAACGGTTGCTCCAGCTTCATCTCAAGCACCTCATGCATTATTTTCGTTAGCATTAATGGTGGCATTAATGGTGACAAATGAAGTGCCTAATTTTATTGCGGCACTTATTGCTTGTTTATTAATGGGTAAATTCCGGTGCATTGATATGGAGAGTGCTTATCGTTCCATCCATTGGCCAAGCATTATTTTGATTGTAGGTATGATGCCTTTTGCTGCTGCATTACAAAAAACAGGTGGTATTGAGCTTATTGTAAACGGTTTAATGGATGTTGCGGGTAGTGCGGGTCCACAAGTGATGCTGGTATGTTTATTTATACTTTGCGCGTCAATCGGGTTGTTTATTTCGAATACGGCAACCGCGGTATTAATGGCGCCAATTGCTATTGCAGCGGCAAATCAAATGAATGTTTCACCACTCCCTTTTGCCATGGTGATTGGTGTTGCTGCCTCTGCTGCATTTATGACACCAGTTTCATCACCAGTAAATACGCTTATTCTTGAGCCCGGTGGTTATAAGTTTGCTGATTTTATGAAAATAGGCGTGCCATTTACGATTATTGTGATGGCAATAAGTGTATTTCTTATCCCACTATTATTTCCATTCTAAATATCAATATTTTTACTTTGCTGAAACGTCGTTTATTAATTAATAAACGACGTTTTTTATTTATTGACTGATGATTTTTTATGTGTTGCATATGTAATGCTGATGGATGTGTGTTTTTTTAAAATCTTTCTTAGAAAAAAAAGTATAGTCATATTATTGAGTTGAATATAATTTAATAAGAGAGATATATAATGGACATAAAGCTAGTAACTGCCCAAAAAAGCATTTCGATTTCAAATGATAAACATAGTCAAAGTGATAGGCGTATAAGTACCATATTAAACAGTAGTATAGACTTTAAAGCTAATGGAAATAATCGTACCTCAGAAGAAAGTAATAAAGTATTAAGTGGTAAAATAAAAGAGTTAATAATAGAAAAAAATATTCAGGGTAAATCAACAACAAGAGTGAATAATAAAAACAGTGTTTTTTCTAATGAGCACAATAAAAATATGACTCAAAGTGTTAGCGATGATTTAAAACAGATAAAACAGGCTATTTCTACACGTCATACTGTTTTTAAAGGATTGATTGCGAATAGTTTGATTAATAATAATAAAGAAAGTGTGGGGAATGAAATATTATCAAAATATAATAATTTCACCTCATTAGCACCTGAGTTTCATAATAAATCATCAAAAGCAATGAGTGATTTTTCTATTTCATTAGAATTAAAATATGCTGATGAGGCAATAATATTTTCTATATTAGAAAATAATAATAAGAATGATTCTGTTGAGTATGTAAAGGATTATTTAAATGAGAAATACCAAGGATATATAGATGCTAGAAAAAATAAATTAAACATCACTAACAGAGCGAAGAATATATTAAAAACAATGGGGTCAAATAAGTTTGATAAAAAAATAGAAAACCTTTTTGAACTTGTTAATGATTTTAAAAATAAAAATATCGTTAGAAATAAAAGTGATTTAAATACACATGATATCTTCCAAGGAATAACTCAAAATTATCTTAATGATAATAATATTCATGTTAATTTAGAACAAGCTGAAAATATTATTGAGAAAATGATAAAAGATAAAGGTCTAGAGTTTGCTGCTACATTGAACTCAGAAAAGCGATTGGAAACAGTTAATTCGGCAATTGACCAAGCATTAGATTATATGGAAGCACTAAAACTTTATGAAAATAAAAATGATATAATAAAGCTTGCTATGGGAAAAACAAAAAGTATCAATAGAAGTAATATGTTTATGCGAGGTGTGAAAGGAATAAGAAATTTAGTTATTGGTAAAGATAATAGCAAAATCGATAGACTAAATAAATTAACAGAAGGTTTGATCGTAAGTTTTGAATCCAATACATTGAAGCTTTTAGCAGAAAATATAAGGGAAATGGAAAATATAAAAAATATAAGTGATAATGATATTAATCCTGATAAAGACAGAGTGAAAAATGAAGATTGATTCATATCATTAAATCAATAAAAATTAAATTACAGCCTCAAATTTTAAGGTGAGTGATTATTGTTATCACTCACCTTTTTATAAAAATGTTTTACTTAATTACTCACTAATCTCATCTAGAGATAAACTAAAGCCTGGCACAAAAACGCTCATAAAATAGTCCATTTCAGGGCTATTTCTCTCCGCTAAGGTTTTTTCTAAGCGATTTTTAGCTAAATTAAATTCGCTATTGCCCGCAGCTAATTCTTCAAGGCATTTTAAATAAGCACATAAGCTATCGGCTTGTTTTACAATAAAGGTTTCTTCCTCACTATGTCGTTGCTCATCGATAAGAGGACGAAAATCGTCTTGTAACTCTTCGGGTAACATTTCAATCAATTTTTGCTGTGCGTATTTTTCTATTTTTTTATATTCATGAGCAATTTGTGGATTATGGTACTTAATCGGTGTTGGCATATCACCGGTGATCACTTCGCTGGCATCATGATACATCGCCTGTAATGCGATACGTTCTGCATTGACATTACCGTCAAACAACCGATTTTTAATTATGGCTAAGGCATGGGCAACGAAAGCGACCTGTAAACTGTGTTCAGAAACGTTTTCTTGGCGAATATTACGCATTAAAGGCCAACGAGTAATGAGTTTTAAGCGAGAAAGGTGGGCAAAAAAGTAACTCATAATATCTCCCAATTGCGTGATTGAAGGCATTATTGTGAGTGGATAGCCATCAGATGTAAACGCCAATAAAAAAAGAAAATAAAAAACGCAATATAACGGATTGTTATACTGCGTTTTGTTCTAATAAAAGATAATTTTATTGGTGATAACCCACAATAAAACGACCAAATTTTTGAATTGCCATATCTAAATCATCTTCACGAGGAAGGGTGACAATACGGAAATGGTCTGGGTATGGCCAGTTAAACGCTGTACCTTGCACTAATAGCACTTTTTCTTGCAGTAATAAATCAAGGATCATTTTCTGATCGTCTTTAATACTGTAGCGATGTAAGTCAATTTTAGGGAACATATACAATGCACCCATTGGTTTAACACAAGATACACCTGGTATTTGATTGATGAGTTCCCAAGCGCGATTACGTTGTTCGTATAAACGGCCACCTGGCAGAATAAATTCACTAATACTTTGATAGCCACCTAATGCTGTTTGAATGGCATGTTGCATCGGGACATTGGCGCATAAACGCATAGAAGCTAGCATATTTAAGCCTTCAATATAACTTTTAGCATGCTTTTTAGGGCCGTTTAATACCATCCAACCTTGACGAAAACCAGCAACCCGATAGGTTTTTGATAAACCATTAAAAGTGACTGTTAATAAATCAGGCGCCATCGCTGCAATAGAGTGGTGCTCTGCATCATCATAGAGAATTTTATCGTAGATTTCGTCGGCAAAGATAATAAGGTTATGTTGACGGGCTATTTCAACGATTTCCAGTAAAATATCTTTACTATATACCGCACCTGTTGGATTGTTTGGATTGATAATCACAATACCACGGGTGTTTTTTGTAATTTTACTGCGAATATCATCGAGATCAGGGAACCAACCTTGTTGTTCATCACACATATAATGAACCGCATTTCCCCCAGAGAGAGAAACAGCAGCCGTCCATAAAGGATAATCAGGGGCTGGTACAAGCATTTCATCACCATTATTTAATAAGGCTTGCATTGCTTGTACGATTAATTCAGAAACACCATTACCAATATAGATGTCTTCAACAGTGACATCACGCATATCACGAGCTTGATAATGCTGCATGATAGCTTTACGCGCAGAGAACAGCCCTTTCGAATCACTATAGCCCTGTGAACTTGGTAGATTACGAATAACATCTACTAAGATCTCATCAGGTGCTTCAAAGCCAAAAGGTGCCGGGTTACCAATATTGAGTTTTAAAACTTTGTTACCTTCTTCTTCCAGACGTTTTGCTTCTTGCAAAACCGGACCTCTAATGTCGTAACAGACATGTTCGAGTTTATTTGATTTTTTAATTTGATTCATAGCGCGTTTACCTAATAGGGTCTGACGTGTATCTCCGCTGTGGCGACTTAACGACATTTATCGCCAATGACTATTCATATAGAAAGATACGAATAAAAAGGCTGTCCCAGCAAATAACTGTTCTATCACTGTACTCTTACGTTACAAACTTTTGAAGATGCTAGGTAATTTTTGGTGTAAAAGGTCAGTTTATTCTTAGAATACTATTTTGATAACTGATTGTATCGCTTATGTTGGTGTTATGTTTTACTTTTAAATTTAAAACCAGACTATTATTCCGAAGAGAGGGGGCTTTTTAGTGTGGTGATCAGAGATAAGTTGATGTGGTAGGCAGGTAGACGAAATGTTGCATAATCAATTATTGAATAATTTTATCGGGTTTGTATTATCTGACTTAATATATTAAATTTTCAAATAATATGGTTAAATCTACTTTATTCTATAGCAATCAATCAGTTTAAGTATAAATTAAATTTAAATCTTAAATTTAATTTATAGGGGAAGATACTTAAATTGGAGTGCATAGTTAAGGTAATTTAAATTATTTTCAAAATGTTAAAAATTATGCATGAGAAAGCAATATAGTATGATCCATGTCTAACTTGTGATGATGGTATACAGTTCTTTCTTGTGAATGCTTAAAATGATAATAAAATTTAATTTGTTACAAAAATATGCAATTCCTTTCTATCTAGGAGGTGTAAACGATAAGAAACAAATGTAAAGTAATCTGTATGTCTTTGCTCTCTTTTTCAGAGTAGAGTACTGTCTAAATCTGAAGTCTTTTTTAGACTTTTGATAAAAAACACCAGGTATATGTAATTTAAAAATCAAAAATAAGTGAAGAATAAACAATGATTAATGCAAATCGTCCGATAATGAATCTCGACCTCGATCTGCTTAGAACGTTTGTCGCTGTAGCAGATTTAAACACGTTTGCAGCTGCAGCTGCAGCGGTATGTCGAACCCAGTCTGCTGTTAGCCAGCAGATGCAACGTTTAGAGCAATTGGTGGGCAGAGAGCTTTTCGCCCGTCATGGTCGTAATAAATTACTTACAGAGCATGGCCTTCAATTATTAGGTTATGCGCGTCAAATTTTACGTGCAAACGATGATGCAACTGCGTCATTAACGTATAGCGATGCGGAAGGAGAGCTACGTATTGGTGCTTCTGACGACTCTGTTGATACGTTATTACCTTTTTTATTAAACCGTATCGCATCAGTGTATCCACGTTTAGCGGTTGATGTCCGTATTAAGCGTTCTCAATATATTGAAACAATGTTAGATAATCATGAAATTGATTTAGCATTAACAACGGCACGGATTGGGCATCATCCACGTACAGCATTACGTACAGCACCCGTGTTATGGCACTGTGCGCCTGATTTCCAAGTACAAATGAATGAACCTATCCCTTTAGTTGTCATGGATGAAACGAATCCGTTTCGTCAATTAGCAACGAATACACTCGATGATGCGGGTATTCAATGGCGTATTGCTTATGAAGCAGCCTCTTTATCTGCTGTTCGTGCTGCTGTAAATGCAGAAGTGGGTATTACAGCGCGTCCACTTGAAATGCAAAATGCCGATTTACGTATTTTAGGTGAAAGCGAAGGTTTACCGCGTTTACCTGAAACACAATATTGGTTATATCGTAACTTTGATGAACAAAATGAAGCGGTGTTAACTGTATTCAATGCAATTGAAAACAAGAAAACACCTTATACTGTCACTGCTCCTGAAGATATCAACTCTACGGAACTGGAATAATCATATTAATAATTGTGTAAATATTGTGTGTTAGAACACAAAAATTAAAGATTAAAAAAACAGTCAAATAAGACTGAGTAGTGATAAATAATGATAAACGGGAATAGATGCAATTAAACGCATTTACTCCCGTTTTTTTATTATCATTTTGGTGGATAGTAACATTATGTTAATATTTATGTTGATTTATGTATTCATCTTTGTGACATTTCATTCCATAACCCTCTCAACCACGTGTTAAAAAAATGTTTACCTTCCCCCCTGGTTAATCAGTTGTAGGATTTGTTAACAAATAAAAAGATTGTCTAGGTTTTAAGAGAATAAAAACACAAATCAAAATGGATATTTGACCTCCTCCACAATATTGGAAAGTTAATTTGTTAAAATTTGGATAAATTTTAAACTGATTAAGTATTTTTTCGACTATTTTGTGAGTTTGATCAAAAAAATAAGGCACATTTGCCTGTATTGAGTCAGGTTTTTCCTGAGATACTGGTGTAGTAAAATCGAATTATCGGTTAGACTAAGCGTGTTAGCAGAAAATTTGTAGGTTGACTGACACGTTTTAGCATTAGCCAGTAATTGTATGTTAAAAACGAGTGTTAAATTTGTTAAATCGCGATGGAAAACTGAGTGATTTGTCGCAAAGTTTTCCAAAAAAGAAGAAAGGTATAAATAGACTGTTATTATTTCTTTAATTAGCAAGTCTGTTTAATTCGCCTTTTTTTTCGTAATTAGAAATGTGGTGTAAACCGCCGGATAAGAGTTGGTTAATTGACACCACCTTTGATGAGTAAGCAATGAGTATGTCTACAACCACCGAAGTTATCGCCCATCACTGGGCATTTGCTGTCTTCCTCATAGGCGCATTGGGGTTATGTTCGCTCATGTTGTTGGGTGCCCGCTATTTAGGCGGACGCGCACAAGCAAGGGCAAAACATGTTCCTTATGAATCAGGTCTTGATTCTGTTGGCAGCGCTCGTCTGCGCATGTCGGCTAAATTCTATTTAGTTGCCATGTTCTTCGTTATTTTCGATGTTGAAGCACTGTTTCTTTATGCCTGGGCTGTTTCCGTTCGTGAAGTCGGCTGGTTAGGCTTTATTGAAGCATCAGTCTTCATCGCTATTTTATTAGCTGGATTATTCTATTTGGTTCGCATAGGCGCATTAGATTGGACGCCTGTCCGTTCTCGCCGTGAAACTGCGAGTAAAAGCCATGTTCGATTAACCAGCGGCAAACATCCGCAGCAGTAATAAGCGAGGCATTAGAAATGGATTATACACTCACCCGCATCGATCCGAACGGTGAGAATGACCGTTATCCCCTGCAATCACAGGAAATCGTCAGTGACCCATTAGATGCTCACGTTCATCGCAGCGTGTATATGGGAAAACTGGAACATGCGTTGCATGACGTTGTGAACTGGGGACGGAAAAACTCTTTATGGCCATATAACTTTGGTCTTTCTTGTTGTTACGTTGAAATGGTGACGTCATTTACGGCTGTGCATGACGTAGCACGTTTTGGTTCAGAAGTATTACGTGCATCCCCTCGTCAAGCTGACTTTATGGTGGTTGCGGGGACTTGCTTTACGAAAATGGCACCTGTTATTCAACGTTTATACGATCAGATGTTGGAGCCTAAATGGGTTATCTCTATGGGGGCATGTGCTAACTCTGGTGGTATGTACGACATCTATTCTGTAGTGCAAGGTGTGGATAAGTTTATCCCTGTTGATGTGTATATTCCTGGATGCCCGCCACGCCCTGAAGCTTATATGCAAGCATTAATGTTATTACAAGAGTCCATTGGAAAAGAACGTCGCCCATTATCATGGGTTGTCGGCGACCAAGGCGTTTACCGTGCCAATATGCAATCAGAACGAGAAAGAAAACACGGTGAGCGTATCGCAGTTAAAAATCTGCGTACTCCTGACGAAATTTAAAGGCTTTTGCCTAAGACGTAACCAGAGCAATGTGTTGCGATCATAGTAACCCTGATCAACGTTGTGGTGAATAGAAATGACCGATCAGATAGCGCAAAAAGGCGCTCGGCCAGCGTGGGAAACGACCGATCATATTGATGATCAGGTGGTTAATGAACTGCGTCAGAAATTTGGGCCAGATGCGTTTACGTTCCAGCCTACTCGTACTGGCATGCCAGTTGTTTGGGTTAAGCGGGAACAACTCATTGAGGTAATGCTATACCTCAAATCTTTACCAAAACCTTATGTCATGCTGTTTGATATGCATGGCTTTGATGAGCGTCTTCGTACACACCGTCAAGGCTTACCAGCAGCAGACTTTTCCGTTTTCTATCATCTGATATCAATCGATCGTAATAAAGATATTATGTTGAAAGTCGCATTAAGTGAAAATGATCTTAATGTTCCGACTATCACATCTCTCTTTCCTAACGCGAATTGGTATGAGCGTGAAGTCTGGGATATGTTTGGGATTGTCTTTAATGGGCACCCAAATTTACGCCGTATAATGATGCTTCCTGATTGGGAAGGTCATCCACTGCGTAAAGATTATCCTGCGCGTGCGACAGAGTTCGATCCTTATGTGCTGACAAAGCAGAAGCAGGATCTGGAAATGGAATCGCTGACATTTAAACCTGAAGAGTGGGGGATGAAGCGCGGTACGGAGAATGAGGACTTTATGTTCTTAAACCTCGGCCCTAACCATCCATCCTCTCACGGTGCATTCCGTATTATTCTTCAGCTTGATGGCGAGGAAATCGTCGACTGTGTACCTGATGTGGGTTACCACCACCGTGGTGCTGAAAAAATGGGTGAGCGCCAATCTTGGCACAGCTATATCCCATATACAGACCGAATCGAATACCTTGGCGGATGCGTGAACGAAATGCCTTATGTACTTGCAGTGGAAAAACTTGCCGGTATTGAAGTGCCTGAACGCGTTAAAGTCATTCGTGTCATGCTATCTGAGCTATTTCGTATTAATAGTCACTTATTGTATATCAGTACTTTTATCCAAGACGTTGGCGCCATGACGCCAGTGTTCTTCGCCTTTACTGATCGTCAGAAAGTTTACAACATTGTTGAAGCGATTACCGGATTCCGTATGCACCCAGCATGGTTCCGTATTGGCGGTGTTGCTCATGACTTACCTCGCGGTTGGGAACGCTTATTACGTGAATTTTTAGATTGGATGCCAAAACGTCTAGATTCTTACGTAAAAGCAGCACTGCAAAATAGCATCTTGAAAGGCCGCACTATCGGTGTTGCCTCCTATAACTCGAAAGAAGCGTTAGAGTGGGGTGTTACAGGTGCGGGTCTTCGTGCAACAGGAGTGGAGTTTGACGTACGTAAATGGCGTCCATATTCAGGTTATGAAAACTTTGAATTTGAAATCCCTGTCGCAAGTAATGGTGACTGTTACGATCGTGTAATGCTAAAAGTAGAGGAGTTACGCCAAAGCTTACGCATCTTGGAACAGTGCTATAAAAATATGCCAGAAGGGCCATTTAAAGCAGACCATCCACTGACAACGCCTCCACCTAAAGAGCGCACATTACAGCATATCGAAACGATGATTAACCATTTCTTACAGGTTTCATGGGGCCCGGTTATGCCTGCTAATGAATCATTCCAGATGGTTGAAGCCACTAAAGGGATCAACAGCTATTACTTAACCAGTGATGGCAGCACAATGAGCTACCGTACACGTATTCGTACGCCTAGCTTTGCTCATTTACAACAAATCCCAGCGGTTATCCGCGGTAGCTTGGTTTCTGACTTGATTGTGTATCTGGGAAGTATTGATTTTGTAATGTCGGATGTGGATCGTTAATCATGCAAAATGAATTAAACCAAAAAGATGATGCTGTGCAGATTGAAATTGTTGATGTCACGCACTCAAAGAAAGCGACGTTTGTATTAACTGAAGAAGAACGCGCTGAAATTGAACAAGAAAAACATCACTACGAAGATCCGCGAGCCGCATCTATTGAAGCACTGAAAATTGTGCAAAAGAACCGTGGATGGGTCGAAGATGGCGCAATTTATGCGATTGCGGATGTTCTTGGGATCCCTGCTAGCGATGTTGAAGGCGTTGCTACGTTCTATAGCCAAATTTTCCGTCAACCCGTTGGTCGTCACATTATTCGTTTTTGTGACAGCGTGGTTTGTCATATTACAGGTTATCAAGGCATTCAAGCAGCAATTGAAAAGCATCTTAATATCATTCCAGGTCAAACAACACCAGATGGTCGCTTTACATTACTGCCAACCTGCTGTTTAGGTAATTGTGATAAAGGTCCTACTATGATGGTAGATGACGATACTCACAGCTTTGTTAAACCTGAAGAGATTGAAACGTTACTGGAGCAGTATCCATGACAGCAATTTCGGGAGCAAAACCGATTATTCGTAGCGCAGAAACGCACCCGCTAACGTGGCGCTTACGCGATGATCGTCAGCCTGTATGGTTGGATGAATACCGTGCTAAAAACGGTTATAAAGCGGCAGAAAAAGCATTAAAAGGTATGTCACCGACGGAAGTGACCACTGAAGTTAAAGATGCTGGTCTAAAAGGTCGTGGTGGTGCTGGATTCTCAACAGGCTTGAAATGGAGCCTGATGCCAAAAGATGAAAGCATGAATATCCGTTACATCCTTTGTAACGCAGATGAAATGGAGCCGGGAACATATAAAGACCGTCTCTTAATGGAAGAACTTCCTCATCTGTTAATTGAAGGGATGATTATCGGTGCTCACGCACTAAAAGCTTATCGTGGTTATATTTTCCTTCGAGGTGAATATGTTGAAGCCGCTAAGCATTTACGTCACGCAATCGAGGAAGCAAAAGCAGCAGGCTTTCTTGGTAAAAACATCTTTGGTTCAGGTATTGATTTTGAATTGTTTGTTCATACAGGCGCAGGTCGTTACATCTGTGGTGAGGAAACAGCCTTAATCAACTCATTAGAAGGTCGTCGTGCGAACCCGCGATCTAAACCTCCATTCCCCGCAACATCAGGCGCATGGGGTAAACCAACTTGTGTCAATAACGTCGAAACACTGTGTAACGTGCCTGCGATTATTGAACACGGTAAAGATTGGTATATCGGCTTAAGTGAAGGCAAAAGCCCAGATGCGGGGACTAAATTAATGGGATTCTCAGGTCGCGTGAAATTTCCGGGCTTATGGGAATTACCCTTTGGTACAACAGCGCGTGAGATCCTTGAAGATTACGCAGGCGGTATGCGTGATGGCCTTAAATTGAAAGCATGGCAACCAGGGGGGGCAGGTACTGACTTTCTCACTGAAGATCACCTCGACCTCCCAATGGATTTTGGCACGATTGCCAAAGCAGGTAGCCGTTTAGGCACAGCGCTTGCGATGGCGGTAGATAATGAAATTAATATGGTTTCATTAACGCGCAACTTAGAAGAATTCTTTGCGCGCGAATCTTGTGGCTGGTGTACACCTTGTCGTGATGGCTTGCCATGGAGTGTCGAAATCTTACGTGCGATAGAAAACGGTAAAGGTCGTCCTGGTGATATTGAAACCCTTGAGCATTTATGTCGTTCTTTAAGTCCAGGACACACATTCTGTGCTCACGCACCGGGTGCAGTAGAACCTTTACAAAGCGCCATTAAATATTTCCGTGAAGAATTTGAAGCGGGCATTATTCAAGAAGATTATACCAATGCCAACTTGATCAGAGGTATTCAGCCTAACTTGCTGAAAAGCCGCTGGTAATTTTTCACGACACATTCTAGGTTTAACGCCTGCTGTGCAGGCCTTTGGGAAGCATGCTGACTATGGCTACGATTCATGTAGACGGCAAAGAATATGAAGTTAACGGGGCTGATAACCTGTTAGAAGCCTGTCTTAATTTAGGCTTAGATATTCCTTATTTTTGCTGGCACCCAGCGCTGGGAAGCGTTGGCGCTTGCCGCCAGTGTGCGGTTAAGCAGTATCAAAATGCTGAGGATACCCGCGGTCGTTTAGTGATGTCTTGTATGACACCCGCGACTGATGGCACGTTTATTTCTATTGATGACGAAGAAGCGAAGAAATTCCGTGAAAGCGTTGTTGAATGGTATATGACAAACCATCCTCATGACTGTCCAGTTTGTGAAGAAGGAGGCAACTGCCACCTTCAAGATATGACGGTAATGACAGGTCACACTATGCGTCGCTATCGCTTTACAAAGCGTACACATAGAAACCAAGATCTGGGACCGTTTATTTCTCATGAAATGAACCGTTGTATTGCTTGTTATCGCTGTGTTCGTTATTACAAAGACTATGCTGATGGTACTGATTTAGGTGTTTTTGGTGCGCATAACAACGTTTTCTTTGGTCGTGTTGAAGATGGCACATTAGAGAGCGAATTTTCGGGTAACTTAGTTGAAATTTGTCCGACAGGTGTATTTACTGATAAAACTCATTCATCGCGTTATAACCGTAAGTGGGATATGCAGTTTGCACCAAGTATTTGCCAAGGCTGTAGCATGGGCTGTAATACAAGCCCAGGTGAGCGTTATGGCGAACTACGTCGTATTGAAAACCGTTATAACGGGACAGTGAACCGCTATTTCCTCTGTGACCGTGGTCGTTTTGGCTATGGTTATGTGAATTTAGCAAGTCGACCTCGCCAACCTAAAAAACGTTTAGGAAGTAACTGGTTAGAGATCAATGCTGTACAAGCAACTCAAGCTGCCGCGGATATGCTGAAGAAAAGCCAGCGTATTATCGGCATTGGCTCACCACGTGCAAGTATCGAAAGTAACTTTGCATTACGTGAAGTTGTGGGGGCTGAAAACTTCTATAGCGGTATTTCTGCATCAGAGCAGAAACGTTTGACATTAATGCTAGAGATTTTACAGAAAGGTGGTGTTCATACGCCATCTCTGCGTGAAATTGAAGATTACGATGCGGTTTTAGTGTTAGGTGAAGATTTAACGCAAACCGGTGCTCGTATGGCATTGTCTGTACGCCAAGCAGTGAAAGGTAAAGCACGCGAAATGGCTGCCGCTCAAAAAGTTGCTGACTGGCAAATTGCTGCGATTATGAATATCGGGCAACGTGCGAAATATCCTCTGTTTGTGACTCATGTTGATGAAACTCGTCTTGATGATGTTGCTGCGTGGAGTTATCGCGCCCCGGTTGTTGATCAAGCACGCTTAGGTTTTGCAATTGCCAATAACATTAATGGTGAAGCACCTGCGGTCGATGGCATTGATGAAGCGCTGAATAAACATATCGAGATGGTTGTTCAAGCACTTTCTCAAGCGAAAAAACCACTAATTATCAGTGGTAGTCATGCAGGTAGCGAAGACGTTATTAAAGCTGCTGCCAACATTGCGTTTGCATTAAAAGCAAAAGGTAATGAAGTAGGGCTTTCGTTTGTTGCTGATGATGCAAACAGCATGGGGCTTGCCATGATTAATGCGCAACCTATTGATAATGCTTTAAAAATTATGCGCAGTGGTCAAGCTGACACCGTTGTTGTTATGGAAAATGACTTATATCGCCATTACGATGCCGACATGATTGATGATGCGATTGCGAAAGTTGATAACTTAATTGTTATTGACCACCAGCAAACAGAAATTATGGCGAAAGCACATCTGGTTCTTCCTGCATCTTCGTTTGCTGAAAGCGACGGAACAATGGTGAGTCAAGAGGGTAGAGCACAACGTTACTTCCAAGTTTTCGAACCTTCTTTCTATAACAAAGAAGTGGTGATGCATGAAAGTTGGCGTTGGTTAAGTGCAGTTGATTCACAATGGCATGAAAGAACGTTAGATTGGACTCAGTTAGACGATGTGATTGAGCATTGTGCAACAAGTCTTCCTCAGTTTGCAGGCATTGTTGATGCAGCCCCGAATGCGTCATTCCGTATACGTGGTCAAAAACTAGCGCGTGAGCCACATCGTTACAGTGGTCGTACTTCCATGTTGGCAAATGTATCTGTTCATGAACAACGCCAACCAAAAGATATCGATACGCCATTTGCATTCTCAATGGAAGGTAATAACAGCCCAACAGCACCTCGCCAACAAATTCCATTTGCATGGGCTCCGGGTTGGAACTCACCTCAAGCATGGAACAAATTCCAAGCAGAAGTGGGTGGGAGCTTACGCTTTGGCGATCCGGGTGTACGCTTAATCGAAAGTGGTGATAATACACTTGACTACTTCACAGATATTCCTGCGCCATTTAATGCCCAGAAAAATCAATGGACTGTCGCACCTTACTACCGTTTATTTGGGAGTGAAGAGTTATCGCAACGCGCGGAAGTTATCCAATCTCGTATGGAAACCGCTTATTTGACATTGAGCGAATCTGATGCACAAGCATTAGCGTTAACTCAAGGTCAGCAAGCGATGTTTACTTATGAAGGTCGTGAATTCACCTTACCTGTGAAAATTAGTGCTCACCTGACTCAAGGTCAAATCGGCTTGCCGTTAGGTATGGCAGGTATTTCTCCATCGCTGGTGGGTGTATCGGTTCGTCAACTGCGGGGTATTGCATAATGAGCTGGTTATCTCCTGAAGTTACAGAGATTTTACTCACTGTTCTAAAAGCCGTGGTGATCTTGCTTGTCGTGGTCACCTGTGGTGCTTTTATGAGTATGGGGGAACGCCGATTACTGGGGTTATTCCAAAATCGTTATGGGCCTAACCGTGTAGGTTATGCAGGTTCAGCACAGCTAATCGCGGATATGATCAAAATGTTCTTTAAAGAGGACTGGATCCCAAAATTTGCTGACCGCTTTATCTTCACCATAGCACCAGTAATTGCGTTTTCATCTTTATTGCTGTCATTTGCCATTGTACCGGTTAGTTCAACATGGGTTGTTGCTGACTTAAACATTGGTATTTTATTCTTCTTGATGGTTGCGGGTATCGCGGTTTATGCCGTGTTATTTGCAGGTTGGTCAAGTAATAATAAATATTCATTGTTAGGTGCAATGCGTGCGTCAGCACAAACCGTAAGTTATGAGGTGTTCTTAGGACTCTCAATCTTAGGGGTTGTTGCTCAAGCAGGTTCTTTTAACTTGACAGATATTGTGAATTCACAAGCGAATATGTGGAATGTTATTCCACAATTCTTTGGTTTTATTACGTTTGCGATTGCCGGTGTTGCTGTTTGTCACCGTCATCCATTTGACCAACCAGAAGCAGAGCAAGAGCTTGCGGATGGTTATCACATTGAATATTCCGGTATGAAATTCGGTTTGTTCTTTGTCGGTGAATATATCGGGATCGTTGCGGTATCAGGTCTTATCGTGACGTTATTCTTTGGTGGTTGGCAAGGTCCTTTCTTACCGTCATTCATTTGGTTTGCACTGAAAACAGGATTCTTCATGATGATGTTTATTCTTATTCGTGCTTCGTTACCGCGTCCGCGTTACGACCAAGTGATGTCTTTTGGTTGGAAAATTTGCTTACCGTTAACGCTTATCAATCTGCTGGTAACTGCTGCAGTGATACTTTACAACGCTCAATAAGGGGTGATTGAACCATGACTTTAAAAGAGTTATTGACTGGTTTCGGCACCCAGGTACGAAGCATTTGGATGATTGGCTTACACGCTTTCGCCAAACGTGAAACACAGATGTACCCGGAAGAACCTGTCAATGTTGCACCACGCTATCGTGGACGTATTGTATTGACGCGTGATCCCGATGGTGAAGAGCGCTGTGTTGCTTGTAACTTGTGTGCAGCAGTCTGTCCAGTTGGCTGTATTTCATTACAGAAAGCAGAACATGAAGATGGTCGTTGGTATCCGGAATTTTTCCGTATCAACTTTTCTCGCTGTATTTTCTGCGGTTTATGTGAAGAAGCTTGCCCAACAACGGCGTTGCAATTAACGCCGGATTTCGAAATGGGTGAGTTTAAACGTCAGGATCTGGTTTATGAAAAAGACGATCTGTTGATTTCTGGACCCGGCAAATATCCTGAATATAACTTTTACCGTAAAACAGGTATGGCGATTAATGGCAAAGACAAAGGTGAAGCAGATGATGAAGCTAAACCTATCGATGTCAAAAGCCTGTTACCGTAAGGAGCGATATTCATGGAATTTGCATTTTACATCGCGGGGCTGATTGCCATCCTTGCAACATTGAGAGTTATCACTCATACCAATCCAGTACACGCACTGTTGTACTTGGTGATTTCCTTGATTGCACTCTCTGTGGTTTTCTTCTCGTTAGGTGCCTATTTTGCAGGAGCATTAGAAATCATTGTTTACGCTGGCGCCATTATGGTGTTGTTCGTTTTCGTGGTAATGATGCTCAACTTAGGTAAATCTGTCGTTGATCAAGAGAGAAAGTGGCTACAACCGAAGTTTTGGATTGGACCTGCACTTTTATCTTTGGCGCTATTAGCGGTGTTAATTTATGCCATTAGTAGTGTCACTCACGGCGAAATTGCTGGAGAAGTGATTGGCGCGAAAGAGGTCGGTATTAGCTTATTTGGGCCGTATATTCTGGCTGTTGAGTTAGCATCTGTTCTCTTATTGTCTGGATTGATTGTTGCTTATCACATTGGTCGTGATCAGAGCCATGACGATCTCGTTGAAAACGAAAACGCAGGGGAGCAAAAATGATACCTCTTCAACATGGTTTGATCTTGGCTGCGGTACTGTTTGTGTTAGGTTTTACCTGCTTAGTACTTCGCCGCAACCTGTTGTTTATGTTGATCGGACTAGAAATTATGATTAATGCAGCTGCACTGGCGTTTGTTGTCGGGGGTAGCTTTTGGGGTCAAACAGATGGTCAGATAATGTATATTCTGGCAATCAGCTTGGCAGCGGCAGAGGCAAGTATTGGTTTGGCATTGTTGTTACAGCTTCATAGACATCGCCAAAACATCAATATTGATACAGTTAGTGAGATGCGCGGATGAATATACTCTATTTAACCATTCTGCTACCACTGCTGGGATTTTTACTGCTTGCTTTCTCACGTGGTCGTTGGTCTGAAAACGTATCTGCATGGATTGGTACTGGCTCGGTTGGTTTATCGGCGTTAGTGACACTTTGGGTGGGGATGGATTTTTTTGCCAATGGGCAAGAAACTTCTGTTCTGACTTTATGGAACTGGATGTCAGCAGGGAATTTTAATATTCCGTTCACGCTGGTTCTTGACGGCCTTTCATTAACCATGCTGGGTGTTATTACCGGTGTTGGCTTCCTTATTCATATGTATGCATCGTGGTATATGCGTGGCGAAGAAGGCTATTCTCGTTTCTTTGCTTATACCAACTTATTTATCGCAAGTATGGTTGTTTTAGTACTGGCTGATAACATGATGTTGATGTATATGGGGTGGGAAGGGGTTGGTCTATGTAGCTACCTGTTAATTGGTTTCTATTATAGCAATCCTGCTAATGGCGCAGCGGCGATGAAAGCGTTTATTGTAACGCGTATCGGTGATGTATTCTTAGCGATTGGTATGTTTATCCTGTTTGACCAATTAGGGACATTGAGCTTCCGTGAAATGGCAGTGCTTGCTCCTGAACAATTAGCAGTAGGCTCAAGTGTCATTAACTGGGCAATGTTAATGGTATTAGGCGGTGCCGTAGGTAAATCTGCACAGCTTCCATTACAAACTTGGTTAGCGGATGCTATGGCAGGCCCAACACCGGTATCTGCATTAATTCACGCTGCAACCATGGTTACAGCGGGTGTGTACTTAGTGGCACGTAGCAATGCGCTATTCTTAATGGCTCCAGATGTGCTGGAATTAGTTGGTATTATCGGTGCAATCACATTAGTTTTAGCGGGTTTTGCTGCGTTAGTACAAACAGATATCAAACGTATTCTTGCCTATTCAACCATGAGCCAAATTGGTTATATGTTCTTGGCTTTAGGCGCCCAAGCTTGGGATGCGGCAATTTTCCACTTAATGACTCACGCTTTCTTTAAAGCATTACTGTTCTTATCAGCAGGCTCTGTGATTATCGCCTGCCACCATGAACAGAATATCTTTAAGATGGGCGGGTTACGTAAGAAGATCCCATTTGTTTATGCTTGTTTCTTAATTGGTGGTGGCGCATTAGCCGCATTACCATTGTTAACAGCAGGGTTCTTCAGTAAAGATGAAATCTTATGGGGTGCGTACTCAAACGGGCATTTTAACTTAATGCTAGCGGGGCTAGTTGGCGCATTATTTACGTCACTTTATACCTTCCGTTTGATTTTCATCGTATTCCATGGTGAAACCAAAACCGAAGCACACCAAGTGAAAGGTTTTACACATACTTTCCCATTAGCAGTATTAGCACTGTTATCAACGTTTATCGGTGCGTTAATTACTCAACCGTTAGGTGCTGTTTTCCCTGAAGGAAACGCATCGCATGATGGTAAGTATGTGTTAGAAATACTTTCTGGTGTGGTAGCGATTGTAGGCGTTGCCATTGCAGCATGGTTATACCTGAAACAGCGTCAATGTGTTTCTAAGGTTGCCAATACTCGTACAGGTCGTTTCTTCTCAACATGGTGGTTCCATGCTTGGGGATTCGATGCACTGTATGAAGTGCTGTTTGTCAAACCTTATAAAGGGGCAGCGTGGCTTATCCAAAATGATCCTGTTAACCAATTCTTTAATCTGTTCGGTTATCTGCTTAAAGGTACCAATAAAGGATTAAGTTTCAGTGAAAATGGATTAGCTCGTTGGTATGCGGCTTCTCTCGGTTTAGGTGCAGTGCTAGTTATCGCTCTGCTGCTTCTGGTTTAATTAAGGGACACATTGCGCCATGTTATTACCCTGGCTAATACTTATTCCCTTCATCGGTGGCCTGCTAAGTTGGCAGGCTGAACGAATCGGCTCGCAAGTTCCTCGCTGGGTTGCGTTGCTGACGATGGGATTAACACTCGTTATTTCTGTGCAACTATGGTTGCAGGGCGATTATCAACTACTTAGTGCCGATGGAGCACCACGCTGGACAGAGTATTACTTTGTACCGTGGATCCCTGCGTTAGGGATCAACATTCAATTTGCACTTGATGGTATGTCATTGCTGATGACTGTTTTAACCGCGATTTTAGGTATTTTAGCGGTGCTCTCTTCGTGGGGTGAAAACCAGCCATCACAAGGTGCTTTCCATTTTAACCTGCTGTGGATCTTAGCGGGTGTAATGGGGGTATTTTTAGCGACGGACTTGTTCTTATTCTTCTTCTTTTGGGAAATGATGTTGATCCCAATGTATTTCCTGATTTCTTTATGGGGACACAAAGGAAGTAGCGATAAAGCACATGTTAGTGCAGCAACAAAATTCTTTATTTATACACAGGCAAGTGGCCTGTTAATGTTGCTGGCCATTATCGGTTTAGCGGTCGCTTTCTATAGCAAAACAGGTATTTGGACGTTTAGCTATGACACCTTATTGCAAGCACACACAGTATTAGGTGCTGAACTGCAATTTATTTTGATGTTAGGTTTCTTTGCTGCATTTGCGGTAAAAATGCCAATCGTCCCTGTTCATGGTTGGTTAGCAGATGCACATGCAGAAGCACCAACAGCAGGCTCTGTTGACTTATCCGGTATTTTGCTAAAAACAGCAGCTTACGGTTTATTGCGTTTTAATTTGCCATTATTCCCAGAAGCATCAGCGTTGCTTGCTCCTGTGGCAATGTGGTTAGGTTTAATTACCGTATTTTATGCTGCACTGTTAGCATTTCGTCAGACAGATATTAAACGTCTTGCGGCTTACAGTAGTATTTCTCACATGGGCTTTATCGTGATTGCGATTTATGCTGGCTCTGTATTGGCTTATCAAGGTGCCATCATTCAGATGATCACTAACGGTTTGTCAGCTGCAGGTCTATTTATCATGTGTGGCATGCTGTATGAACGCTTAGGTACGCGTGATATGAATCAAATGGGTGGATTGTGGAAAAGCATTCGTTTCTTACCTGCGTTTTCACTGTTCTTTGCGGTAGCTTCTTTAGGGATGCCAGGAACAGGTAATTTCGTCGGCGAGTTTATGATCCTGTTTGGTACTTATGGCAACTTTAAGCTGATCACCATTATTTCGGTCTTTGGTTTAGTCTTCGCATCTGTTTACGCGTTGTGGATGATGCAACAGGCTTACTACGGTTCACCGAAAACAGCTGAAAGAACCTATAAAGGGTTGGATCTGAGAGAATTCTTTATTCTGATCACGTTGGTGGTTTTACTGGTTATTTTAGGCTTCTTCCCACAACCAGTGTTAGACACCTCAGCATCAGCGATGGAAAATCTCCAGACTTGGTATTCCGCTTCTATTTCAACAGTAAGGCCGTAATTCGCCATGACAATAACTCTTGAACAATTGATCGCAATGCTACCGCTATTAATCGTCGGATTGACGGTGGTGGTTGTAATGCTGTCCATTGCGTGGCGACGCGATCATTTCACCATTGCCACTTTGACAGCAACGGGTTTCATCATTGCGCTGGGATCACTCTATTACGTTAATGCATTAGGTGTAGTGGATGTGACCACGCTTTACCATGTTGATGGATACTCTAGCTTCTTTACTGCACTTGTTATTCTTTCTGGTCTTGGAACTATCGCTTTTGCTTATCCTTGGTTAGAAGGTTATCAAGATAACAAAGAAGAATTTTATTTGCTGATTGCGATTGCCGTAATCGGAGGGATTTTACTCTCTTCAGCTCACCATTTCGCATCGATGTTTATTGGTATCGAATTACTGACATTGCCACTATTTGGTCTTATCGGTTATGCGTTCCAACAACGTCCATCACTGGAAGCGGGTATCAAATACATGCTGCTTTCAGCGGCAGCATCTTCCTTCTTACTGTTTGGTATGGCTCTTCTCTATGCAGAAGCAGGAAACCTCTCCTTTACTGCTATGGGACAAAGCTTAAGTGATAGCAATATCCATAAACCATTAGTGCTTGCAGGCTTAGGCATGATGTTGGTGGGAATTGGGTTTAAATTATCTTTATTCCCATTCCAGTTATGGACACCTGATGTTTATCAAGGTGCACCAGCACCAACAGGGGCATTCTTAGCCACTGCAAGTAAAATTGGTATTTTTGCAGTTGTGATGCGTTTATTCCTAGAAGCGCCAGCGGCGGATAGTGAAACCTTGCGTATGATCTTAGGTTTCATGGCGATTGCCTCTATCTTGTTTGGTAATATTATGGCGTTAACGCAAAAAAGTGTGAAACGTTTACTAGGCTACTCTTCTGTATCCCATCTCGGTTATCTGCTAGTGGCATTAATTGTATTGCAATATAGCCCTATCTTAGCTCAAGAAACGGCTGAGATTTATTTAGCCGGTTACTTATTTGCAAGTTTAGGGGCATTTGGAGCCATTGCGGTAGCTTCAAGTCCATACCGCGAGCGTGAGATGGATTCATTAGAAGATTACCGTGGATTATTCTGGCGCCGTCCTGCGGTTGCTGTGGTTATGTCACTGATGATGTTATCACTGGCAGGTGTACCAATTACTTTAGGTTTCATTGGTAAACTGTATGTGATTATTGCAGGTATTAACTCAAGCTTATGGTGGTTAACAGGTATGGTCGTGTTAGGTAGTGCGATCGGGTTATTCTACTATTTGCGTGCTGCTGCTATTGTCTTCTTACGTAAACCAGACAATGACAATACGCCTGCAATTGCCACAACATCACAAAATATGGCGACATTTGTTGCATTAATCTGTGCAATTGTTGTTGTCGCATTAGGTGTATGGCCACAACCGCTTATTGAATTGACAAATTTTGCGATTATTGCGCCCGTCGTAAATTAATCGTAATTATAGAAAATTCAAATAATAAAACGGCTCTTTTTATAGAGCCGTTTTTTATGGATTAAATTTCAGTGTTTTTGATTTGACCTTTATTGCCATAATATAAAGTAAAATCATCTAGGAATGGAAAAATAGGGGTAAGAATTTTTTCTGTTAATAATATATTACTTTTTAATTTTGTAAGTTGCGAGTTGATCATTTCCCAATATTTATTTAACAATTCTAACTGTTCAATAAATATCCTTAAAAAAGGATCTATATCGGTTAATTTATAGTAATGCTTTAATGTAAATAATGTATTTTGTTTCTTATTTTTTAATTGATTAAGTTGCTTTATTTGTGAAAGACAGAGCGCAGTGAGTTGATGGCGAGTTTCAACAACTTTAGTGTATGAAAAGCCATGATTTAATGTGGAAAATAACTTATTAAGTATTTCTATTAATGAAGATAAAATACTTTTTTCTTGATTTTCAATGTTAAGTGCTTCAATTTCTGATTTTAAAGGAATAGAACCCTTAAAAAGATCGAAAAAGCTCTGTTTGTTTAAAATATCTTCACTTTTTCGTATGATATTGAGCTCTTGTTTTGTTTTTTCAGCTTCATACTCTAATGTTGAAATATGAGTAGTTAATGTACTGACAAGATTTTCTTTTTCAATAATAAAAGGCATCACTCTATCATTAACAAACTGTGTTTTGAGTTGATTAATCTCTGATAATAGAAATAAATAATGTTTATCAATGATTTTTTTTGTTTCATCAACTTCATTTAGAAAGATATCTAATATCTCTTTTTTTTCCTCTTCTAATTTTATTTTTAAACCGATATCGAGTGAGTCTTTTTTTATTTCATTCTCAATTTCGTTAATTATTTTAAATGTATCATTAAGTAATTTCTGTCTTAGCCTGTTTTTTAAAACAAGTGAGAAATAGATAATGTTCTCTATGTTTTTATTGTTTCTTTCTAAAAATAAAGTTAATTCATTATTAAAGTCGTTATTCATGTAACATTTATTGTTACTTAAGTAAAGAATATTTCGATAAGCATGAAATAATTTTGTATGTTCAAATAGTATTTCAGGTGTTATCTGTTTTTCACTATTATTCATAACAATTTCCTTTTGTTAATTTGATGAATAAAAAGAAGAGAGCGCATTATCAAACGAAGTAAAAATTTCTTTTGAATATCCAATAACCATATACCAAGGTGAAATGATTTTTTCTAAATAAATACTAAATTTAATAAGCTCTAACGCATTGTTTATTTTATTAAAGTTACTTATTGATGCATCTATTTCTGTAATTATGGCTTGCCATACATATTCAATATGTTCAAGTGCTATATTCGTATCTTCTATAAGCTGTTCAATTTCGTCTAATTCAATATAAAGGGAGTTTAAATGAAGGGATAGGTTAGTATAAATATCTATCTCCTTATTAAGACTTTTTACTTTTTCTATTGATTCATTTCTCTTTTTACGTATTTTTTCAGCTTTAGCACCAAAAATCCCCCCTGTAATAATAACGCCAATAATACCGGCCGCAAGCCCTGTAAAAGCAAGGCCAACATAATTTCTATATTCCTCTTTTAATATCTTAATATCTTCAATCAATAAGTCTCTCTCATCAGTAAGAGAGATATTATTACTATTGTAGAATTCATTAATAAGTCTCTTTTTATTAAGTACTTCATGATATATAGAGTGATGTTGTATATTACTACTGTCTTTCCCTCCCATTATTTTACTTCTAAAAGTAGATAAACTATTTTTTATCTTAAGCGTTTTATCTCGTTCAATTTCGATATCTTCTTTCATGCTTTCTAATATATGAATAAGCTGAGTCGAAATCTTTTTATCTTGATCAGTATATTTAATTCCTGCTAATTCTTGATCAGAAAGATCATTTATAATAGTCGAAATTTTAACTAATAATGGCATTTGACTAATGAATGAAATGATATTTTCGCCAGTGAACGTTATTTCTCTACCGATAATTTCTAAATCAATAGCTTGTTGTTTTATTGCATATTCAATTTTATTCCATTCAAAGGCATGTTCTCGTATTCGAACAAAAAGAGACAGAATATTATCAGAGGAGAGTTGTTGTATGCTTATTTCATTGTAACCAATAAAATTGACAACATCTTCTAATTTGTAAGGAAGTGAAAGTGCTTTGTTAATATAAGATTTTATCTTAATCAAATCATGAGAAGTAACAATCCCAGGTAATCGACCATTTTCGATATCTATTCCTAGTATTAAACCGAGTGCAACTTTAGGAATATCGGGCGCTTCGATAATTTTATCTACATGTTCATAGGTGGTTGTATCCATATAACCTCTCTTATGTATAATGATTTTTTATCTATACAGCTTTATCTTAGAATGAATTGTTTACTATTTAGGATTTACAGATTAACGCTTCTACTTTGTAACATGAAAAATACAAAACTTTGATAAATGACAAAGGTTATAATTAATCAGCCCTTTGATAATTCGTATAGAGACGTATAATCTCCCTTTTAATTAGTTGTGGGTATTTGGAGTGGAAAAGGTTAATCCTGTGTTTTCGACACTGTACGAAAAAGTTAAAAAAATAGATCTGACAGCACAAGGTAATCTTTTACATTTGAAAGTCACCTTGCCATCAGAGGTTTCGTTTTCATTGCTCTCATGGCTTGCCGCTCAGGTATATTATCCGCAATTTTATTGGCAACACCGTGATGAGCATGAAGAAGTGGCGGCGTGTGGACAATTATGTTGTTTCAATCATATTCAAGACGCTCGCCAATTTTTAGTTACCCATCAGTCGGATATAAATATTGATGATGTGCGTATTTGGGGCTTAAATGCGTGGGATACCATTATTCCTGGTCGCATAGATGAAATAAACGGGGATGATGCTTACCTTTTTTTACCTCGAATTGAAATTAGGCGCCACCAGCAACAACTTTCTATTCATTTAAATCTACTCGGTGAGACAGATAAAAAAGACTCCTTAGATTTTTTGCAAACATTAAATCAATCACAAGATATTGAACCTCTCTCTGTTTCTGTGACGCAAGTTAATCACTCTTTAACGCAAGAGCAGTGGACTCATTATCTTAATATTGCATTGGATGAAATTAGCCAAGGTTTATTTGAAAAAGTGGTGCCAGCAAGGGCGACATGCTTAACATTAGATAACCCGCTTAAAGCCATTCAATTTATGAAAGCAAGTCGTGATGTCAATCATCATTGTTATCACTATATGCTGGCGTTTTCACCTTCAGATGCCTTTATGGGCTCAACCCCCGAAAGATTATATAAGCGTGATGAGTTGATGTTGTATACCGAAGCGTTGGCTGGAACGGTAGCCAGTTCGGATAATGAGCAACAAGCAACGGAGTTTGCTGAGTGGTTGATGAATGACAAAAAAAATCAGCATGAAAATCTGGTTGTGGTTGATGATATTTGTCAACGCTTACAAGGTGGTGTTGAGGGTATTGATGTCTCGCCAGCAGATGTTATTCGCTTACGTAAAGTACAACATCTTCGTCGTTATATTCATGGCAAATTAATCTATTCAGATGATATTGATTGTTTAAAACGATTACAGCCAACCGCTGCGGTATGTGGGTTACCTCGTAGTGTGGCTCGTGCTTTTATTCGTCAACATGAGCCCTTTGAGCGCCGTTGGTATGCGGGTTCTGCGGGGTATTTATCGCTTCCTCATGCAGAATTTGCAGTAAGCTTACGTTGCGGTGAATTGCATGATGATACCTTGACTTTGTATGCTGGTGCGGGAGTTGTGGCAGGCTCTGATCCACAACAAGAGTGGACGGAAATTGAAAATAAAGCTGCAGGTTTACGAACATTGTTAGAAAAAGAAAGTTAATTTTTTACAGAAAATCTCAGTTTGAATAAATAGCATCAGTAATTATCATCATCTTTGATGAGTCGTTTTTTAAAGCCAGTTATTTAGTGCTACTCTGCAAATAACTTCTGCTAGTTGTTAACTAATTGATGCTATTCTTTAACTCTGTAGCGTTATTTATTCTTATTCTTAACGATAAAAAAGAGCGCTTTGATAATAAGGCGGATAATTCGCCTAAATAATGCACTTTTTGAGTGTTTTTTTAACGATTTATTTAACGAAAACTTCTGTTCATTGAACTAGGCTAAGGAAAAGTATTTAGGAACAGATATTATAATAGTCATTGCAGGTTTTCGTTGTTGGGATGATCAATGTCTAATAGTTCGTTTAATCGCCAATGGGCTAAAGTTATACTCGAAGCTTTGACTCGTCATGGTTTACGCCATATCTGTATTGCACCCGGATCACGTTCGACTCCTTTAACACTCGCCGCTGCAGCTAATCAAAAATTAATATGTCATACGCATTTTGATGAACGTGGGCTTGGGCATTTAGCCTTGGGGCTAGCAAAAGCAACGAAAGATCCGGTTGCTGTGATTGTGACATCGGGTACTGCTGTCGCTAATTTATATCCAGCCTTAATTGAAGCAGGATTAACGGGGGAGCGTGTTATCTTTTTAACCGCAGACCGACCACCTGAATTAATTGATTGCGGTGCAAATCAAGCTATCCGTCAGCAAGGGATTTTTGCAACGCACCCTTCACAAACGCTCTCTTTGCCTCGACCGACAACAGATATTTCTGCAAGCTGGTTAGTGTCTACACTTGATAATGCGATGAATATATTGGTTCATGGCGCATTACACGTCAATTGTCCTTTTGCTGAACCTTTATATGGTGATGATATTGAGACATCAACGCCATGGACTGAGGCTTTAGGGGTTTGGTGGCAAACTGATAAACCGTGGTTACAAGAAACGCGGTTTAACGTGGCTTCAACACATCCTCAATGGAATGAGTTACGTCAGAAAAAAGGTGTTGTGATCGCAGGACGTATTAGCCCTGAAGAAGGAGTTGAAGTCGCAAAATGGGCATCACAATTAGGCTGGCCTTTATTAGGTGATGTATTATCACAAACAGGACAACCGTTACCTTGTGTCGATTTATGGTTGAATAATCCACAAGCAAAATCAGAACTGAATAACGCTGAAATCGTAATTCAATTTGGTTCAAGTTTAACCGGTAAACGTTTATTACAATGGCAAGTGGGATGTTCTCCCAACGCTTATTGGATTGTTGACCCTATTCCAGGGCGATTAGATCCCGGCCATCATACAGGGGAAAAATTTACGTTATCACCCATGCAATGGTTAGTCGCACATCCGGCTGTTGACAATTCACCTTGGGCTAACGCATTAATGCATATCGCTACACAAACCTATCAAAAGGTAAGTAAAATAACGAATTATTTTGGTGAAGCACAGGTCGCTCATCAATTAGATAAATTACTTCCTAGTGATGGGCAGTTATTTGTTGGCAATAGTCTGATAGTCAGATTAATTGATGCATTTGCTCGATTACCGCAAGGCTATCCTGTGATGAGTAATCGAGGTGCGAGTGGCATTGATGGTTTGATTTCAACGTCTGCTGGCGTTCACCGCGCAACAAAAAAGCCAACATTAACCATTTTAGGTGATTTATCGGCACTGTATGATCTGAATAGCTTAGCGTTGCATCAACAAGTTTATGCCCCTAATGTGGTTATTGTAGTGAATAATAATGGCGGACAAATATTTTCAATGTTGCCCACGCCAGAGGCAGAGCGAGAACGCTTTTACTGTATGCCTCACTCATTAAATTTCAAACATGCAGCTGCAATGTTTGGCTTGCATTATGTATCACCAACAAGTTGGGAGGCACTGTTAACCACTGTTCAAGAATGTTGGGCAGGGGCACCAACAACCACATTAATTGAATTAATTGTTGATGATACTGATGGCGCAAAAACATTAAATCAGCTTGTAAAACAGGTAACATCTCATGACTTTAGCATGTCAGCGATATAATACCCATAATGAAGGGCCTTGGTTAGTTTGGCTACATGGACTATTAGGTGAAGGTTGTGAATGGGAACCTGTAATTCAGGCTTGCCATGAATATCCATCATTAGTAATAGATTTACCTCGCCATGGTGATTCTGCCTCTATTGGTGCGAGAAACTTTGTTGACGCCAGTGAATTATTGACAGAAACACTTAAAGCACAAGGTATTAATCACTATTGGTTAATTGGTTATTCTTTAGGCGGTAGGATTGCAATGTATCACGCCTGTTTTGGTGATACTTCAGGGCTTATGGGGCTGATTGTTGAAGGGGGTAATCCAGGTTTATATGATGCAACAGAAAGACAAAATCGGATTGCTCATGATAAACGTTGGGCCGAGCGTTTTCGTGATGAACCTATTAGTGATGTATTAACACAATGGTACCAACAACCTGTATTTGCTGATTTAAGTGATGAAAGACGACAATTATTAGTGGAAAAACGTCGCCATAATGCGGGTTTTTGTATTGCGGAAAGTTTAGAGACGCTCTCTTTAGGTCACCAGCCTTGGTTAGTCTCTGAATTACAGCAACTCACCTTGCCGTTTATTTGGCTTTGTGGCGAGAAAGATAAAAAATTTCAAGCGATAGCGCAACAATATTCGCTACCATTAACGACTATCCCGCAAGCTGGTCATAATGCTCATCAGGCTCAGCCTGTAGCTTATGCTGCGGTGATAAATCATGTTTTATCCCTCTTTGGTTAAAGGAACCTAATTATGCTTTACCCGAGCGAAGAAAAGTTATATGCACCGATTGAATGGCTGGATTGTTCTGAAGGTTTTGAAGATATTCTCTACCACAAATCAGTCGATGGTATTGCAAAAATTACGATAAACCGCCCGCAAGTGCGTAATGCTTTCCGTCCTTTGACAGTGAAAGAGATGATCCAAGCATTAGCTGATGCACGTTACGACGATACAATTGGGACTATCATTTTAACGGGGGCCGGTGAAAAAGCATTTTGTGCAGGCGGTGACCAAAAAATTCGTGGGGACTACGGCGGATACCGTGATGATAGCGGTACGCATCACCTGAACGTATTGGATTTCCAACGTCAAATCCGTACTTGCCCGAAACCTGTTGTGGCAATGGTCGCAGGTTATTCTATTGGTGGTGGTCATGTACTTCATATGATGTGTGACTTAACTATCGCGGCAGAAAACGCTATTTTTGGTCAAACTGGCCCTAAAGTAGGTTCTTTTGATGGTGGTTGGGGGGCTTCTTATATGGCCCGTATTGTTGGTCAAAAGAAAGCACGTGAAATTTGGTTCTTATGCCGCCAATATGATGCAAAAGAAGCATTAGAGATGGGTTTGGTTAATACCGTAGTTCCTTATGCCTCTCTTGAAAAAGAAACCGTTCGTTGGTGTCGTGAAATGCTGGAAAACAGCCCAATGGCATTACGTTGCTTGAAAGCAGCATTAAATGCGGATTGTGATGGTCAAGCAGGTCTGCAAGAATTAGCAGGTAATGCAACTATGCTGTTCTATATGACGGATGAAGGTCAAGAAGGTCGCAATGCCTTTAACGAAAAACGTCAACCTGATTTCTCTCGATTTAAACGTAACCCATAATGAGAAACGCCAAACTCTATTCATTCAGCCTACCTGTAGATGCAGGCGTTGTTCTGCGCTATCAAAGGCTAAAAACGCGTGATGGTTTTCTTGTCTGTTTAGAGCAAAATGGCAAACAAGGATGGGGTGAAATTTCACCTCTTCCTGAGTTTAGCCGTGAAACTTTAGAACAAGCACAAGAAGCTACACAATCTTGGTTAACAGCGTGGTGTACGGGGGAAAATCCAGAGCACAGTGAATTGCCAAGCGTGGCTTTTGGTCTAAGTTGCGCATTAGCCGAGCTTGAAGGCACATTGCCACTAGAGGCAAACTATCGCGTGGCACCTTTATGTAATGGCGATCCTGATGATTTGATTTTAAGCCTTAATGATATGGAAGGTGAAAAAGTCGCTAAAATCAAGGTGGGATTATATGAAGCGGTACGTGATGGAATAGTTGTTAACCTGCTATTAGAAGCCATTCCAGACTTAAAATTAAGATTAGATGCGAACAGAAGCTGGACACCAGTCAAAGCAGAAGGATTTGCGAAGTATGTCAACCCTACATGGCGTGATCGCATTGCATTCTTAGAAGAGCCTTGCAAAACACCAGAAGAGTCGCTGGCTTTTTCTCAAGCAACAGGCATTAATATTGCTTGGGATGAAACAGTACGAGATGACGGGTTTGAAATAAAACCACAACCAGGTGTCACTACCATTGTGATAAAACCCACACTGGTGGGAAGCCTTGAACGTTGTCGCTCTTTAGTTGAGCAAGCACATGCTTTAGGGCTTGATGCTATTATTAGTTCAAGCATTGAAAGTAGTTTTGGGCTTACTCAATTAGCAAGAATTGCACAATGGCTAACACCTAATAGTATTCCAGGACTTGATACCGTTGATTTAATTAAGCAACAGCTTATTCGTCCTTGGCCAGATGTGGATATTCCGCTTATCTCTCTTGAACAGCTAGAGACTGTATGGCAACAGTAGTTCAATTTAAACAATGGCCGTGGCATTACTGGGCGAAATGTAGCCCAAATGAGACGGCCATCATTTCAGGTAATTCGCCTATTACATGGCAACAATTAAGTTGTCATATTAATCAGTTAGCGAACCATTTTGCAAAGCAGGGTGTTAATACCCAAAGCACCGTGTTGTTACGTGGAAAAAATCATATCAATCTTGTTTTTATATTACTCGCTATTTTTCAATGTGGTGCGAAAGTTTTACCTCTAAATCCACAACTCCCTAAATCTTTATTGGATGATTTGTTGCCCCATTTAAACATTGATTTTTATGCTGATTTGAGTGAATCAATACAGGATCTACAGGCTACCTTGCTTGATATTAATGGTGTTAAGTTTGATAGCAGATCACGCCAGCATAAAAATGAAATTGAGGGGGTATCATGGGTGCCTTCTCGTATGGCGACACTGATCTTGACCTCTGGCTCATCTGGTTTACCTAAAGCAGCAGTACATACGTTTGATGCACATCTTTGCAGTGCTGAAGGTGTTCTATCATTAATGCCTTTTGAAAAAAATGATAGCTGGTTGCTCTCTTTACCTCTATTTCATGTATCTGGGCAAGGTATTTTTTGGCGTTGGTTGTTACGTGGGGCAATGTTAGTGGTACGTGATATGCATCCTTTTGATAAAGCGTTACAAGGTTGCACTCATGCTTCTTTAGTCCCTACACAACTTTGGCGTTTCTTACAAAATAGCGCTCAACAAGATAATCAACAGTCTACTACCTTAAAGTCTGTTTTATTAGGAGGAGCGATGATCCCCATTGAGTTAGCACAAGAAGCAGAGCATCGTGGAATACAGTGTTGGTGTGGTTATGGTATGACAGAAATGGCCTCTACTGTTTGTGCAAAACGCGCTGATGGTAAAGCTGGTGTAGGGCTTCCACTAAAAGGAAAAGACGTTAGGTTAGTTGATGATGAGCTCCAAATATTATCTGACAGCATTGCTTTAGGTTATTGGTTTGATGGTAAATTAAAACCGTTATCACTGACAGCAGATGGTTGGTATTCAACACGAGATAAAGGCGGTTTTATCGCCGATGAATGGTGTGTTTTAGGGCGTTTAGACAATCTTTTTTTCAGTGCTGGTGAAGGTATTCAACCAGAAGATATAGAAAAAATTCTTAATACACATCCCAATGTTAGCCAGTCTTTTGTTGTCCCTATTGATGATGCTGAATTTGGGCAACGCCCTGTTGCTGTTGTCGATGCTAGTATTGAAATAATCAACCAATTACCACAGTGGTATCACTCTCGATTAGCGGGATTTCAACGACCCGTTGCTTGTTTACAACTCCCTGAAAGCCTTAAAAATGGCGGAATTAAAATTTCCCGTAAGCAAGTGCAAGTGTGGGTACAAACACAATTAGGGTAAGAAATTACCCTAACTTACTATAGTTCGCAGTTAATATTATTTATTTTGCTAATAAATCCATCTTCTTATATTTGTATTTTTTTTAAAATATTATTTTATTTTAATTTGTAAAATAAGACTTTCAGTTAATTATTAAAGAAGGTTATTATATTATGAATATAAATGATAAAAAAAAGACCGTAGGATTTGATACTGTTGTTAATATAATGAAAAACGCTATGCCTATGTTCAAAGATAATAATATAGGTGATAGTAATGTCATTACTAAACTCACATTTAGTTTCCCTAACTGGAGTCAATTAAGAGGTGATGAGTATAAAACGTTAACAACCATGAATAAGTCACAAGAAGATGCAATAAGAAAAACATTGCAGCAATATAGTGATATTACAAATATTCAATTTATAGAAAAAGATAATCAGCATGACACACACATTAAACTTGGTGTTTATAATAATATAAATGAAATTGCAGAATGTTATGACTATGCTACACGAGGCGTGGCTTTATATTTAAATGAAGATTTAAAGCTAAATAAAAAAATAACTAAACTTAAAGATTACAGTCAAGAAGGACAGGTGTGGATTAATATTTCTGAAACGAAAATTATAGATGCTATAAATAAAATACCACATACAGAGGAAGAGAAAAATAAGCTAGAATTATTTAAGAAAAATGCTGATGGTATTAAAACTTATTTTGAAGAAATGGACGATTGGTTTTTATTATATGAAAATAATAACGGTAATGCACATATAAATAATCAAGAGAAAACGTTGAGTATTGGCTCTGGAATAAGAAAGACGATTATACATGAAATAGGACATTCTCTGGGCCTGCCTCATACTTTCATTAGTAATTCGGAGTCACCTGATATTGAAGAAAATAGCCTAAAACATTCTGTTATGGCATATAGAAAACCGAAAAAAGAAGATGCCGATTTTGGCAGTTATTACCCGATGAATCCATTAATATTGGATACCTTTGTTATCCAGCAATTGTATGGGAAAAATATGACCACTCGTGTTGGTGATACAATTTATGGATTTAATTCTAATACAGAAAGAGAGCATTATAGTTTACATACGGCTGATGATGTTTTAGTTAGCTGTATTTGGGATGCTGGTGGTAATGATACTTTAGATTTTTCACAATATAATGTAAATCAAAAAATTAATTTAAATGAAGGTGCTTTTTCTGATGTTGGTGGATTACAGTGTAATATTTCTATTGCATATGATGCTATTATTGAAAATGCTAAAGGTGGACTAAAAGATGATCATATTACAGGGAATAGTGCCGATAATTGTTTATGGGGTAAAAAAGGAAACGATACATTATTAGGTCGTGAAGGCAATGATATTTTATATGGTGGTTCTGGTCATGATTTCCTTTATGGTGATGATGGTGATGATATTCTTTTCGGAGATGGTGGTAATGATACGCTTTTTAGCGGTAGTGGCAATGATTTATTATATGCAGGCTCAGGTGATGATACATTAATCGTGGATGAAGGAAATAATGTTCTCTATGGTGGTTATGGTACTGATACTTTTATTATAAATAATGGAAATAATATTATCTCTGGTAGCCAAGGAAAAGATAACTTTATTTTTAATTTATCTGAAAATATGAATAGTAATAATATTATTTTTGATTTTAATAAAGAAGAAGATACTTTATCATTTAAATCAGAAAAAGATGAGCAAAATATCCAAACAAAACAAGTACAATCCTTTACTGGTAATAAAAATGAATTAATGCTGGATTATGATAATAATAAAACAATTATAAAAGTCATGACTACAGAAAATCTACACACACCTAATTTAGTCATTAATATTACAGGGCAATTTAGTTATGATGAACTTTTTAGCTAATAATATTGTTATTATTTAATCATAAAGAAAACCTCCCCACGACTAATGTATTAATGATGGGAAGGTTTATTTTTGCCGAGTTGCTCACAAGGCTTCTTATTATACGGTTACTTAGCGTCTTTTTTTGCTAACGCTTTCATTGCTTTTTCAACGCCTGCGCCATATTCAGGATGGACTTTCTTAAATAAGGCAATCTGACGTTTTTGTGTATCTTTACTTGCTTGAATTAACTCACCAGCAATGCGAGCAAACATACGTTGATGCTCTTCATCACTCAGTAATTCATATAGCGCACGAGGTTGGCTGAAATAATCCTCATCTTCACGATGGTTCCAATGATCTGCTGCACCTTCGATAGATAATGGGGGTTCTTTGAAATTAGGCTGCTCTTGGAACATACCGCCATTATTTGGCTCATATGTAATGCCACTGCCACTATTGCCATCAACACGCATTGCACCATCGCGATGGTAATTATGGAACGGGCATTTGGGTGCATTAACTGGGATCTGATGATGGTTCACACCTAAACGATAGCGATGAGCATCACCGTAAGAGAATAGGCGACCTTGTAGCATCTTATCTGGAGAGAAGCCAATGCCAGGAACAATGTTAGCAGGGCTAAATGCAGCTTGTTCTACATCAGAAAAATAGTTCTCAGGATTACGGTTTAATTCAAAGTAACCCACATCAATTAATGGATAATCCGCATGAGGCCAAACTTTGGTTAAATCAAAAGGATTATAAGGTACAGTTGATGCTTCTTTTTCTGGCATCACTTGAATTTGTAAATTCCAACGAGGGAAATCACCGCGCTCAATTGCATCAAATAAATCACGTTGTGAACTTTCTCGATCTTGACCTACCAGCGCTTGCGCTTCATCATCCATTAGATTTTTAATGCCTTGTTGGCAACGGAAGTGAAATTTAACCCAAAAACGTTCGTTATCTTTGTTAATAAAACTATAGGTATGGCTACCAAAACCGTGAATAAAACGGTAGCTTTGTGGTAACCCACGGTCACTCATATCAATAGTTAATTGATGTAATGATTCTGGCAAATGAGAGAAGAAATCCCATTTGTATGCCATATTGCGTAAGTTAGTTTTTGGATCACGTTTTACAACGTGGTTTAAGTCAGGGAATTTAAGCGCATCACGAAGATAGAAAACAGGGGTGTTATTACCCACCATATCCCAGTTGCCTTCTTCAGTATAAAATTTTAACGCAAAGCCACGAATATCACGTTCAGCGTCTGCGGCACCTCTTTCACCAGCAACGGTTGAAAAGCGAGCAAACATCTCTGTTTTTTTACCCACTTTAGAGAAAATTTTAGCGCGAGTATATTTTGTAATATCGTGAGTGACTTTAAATGTACCAAAAGCACCCGAGCCTTTTGCGTGCATACGTCTTTCAGGAATAACTTCACGATCAAAGTGGGCCAGTTTTTCTAAAAACCAGACATCTTGAAGCAACATTGGCCCGCGAGGACCTGCTGTCATTGAGTTATTATTGTCTACAACAGGTGCGCCAGACGCTGTTGTTAGCTTTTTCTTTTCCATCACATATCTCCAGTTTATGAAATAGTAAACGTTCTAAAAATAGCATGCGTGAATAAAACGAAGCGAACAGCCTTATATTTATTATGGTTAATATTGACCGTAATTCCACTTTAGCAATATTGGACTCATTAATAAAACCAATTAGACCAATAATATTGATAGACGTAACTTATTTACATAGATTGAAAATTCTACAGATTAGATTTCAATTTTGACTCAAGTTGTTTAATTAGTTTGTTGTATAATTATAAGTTAGGACAACTATTTGCTGGAGTAATAATGATGAAAAAATATTTATTGGTCGGTGCAATAAGTGCACTGTTTGTGGCTGGAAATGCCAATGCAGTATCAATGAATATTCAAGCAGGGAAACATTATACTGATGTTCGTGCAGGATTAGGGAATCCTAATGCGGGTCTTTCTTTTAATGGCAACTGGGCTCGTAGTGATCATGATGGTCAAGTAGGTAGCTTAGGCACAAAATTTGCTCTGCCTTTAGGGCCTTTTTCCGCTAGTGTTGGGGGTAAAGCACTCTATTTATCACCCAAAGATGGTGATGATGGTGCCGCTTTAGCTGGAGGTGTCGGACTTAACTGGGATATCCTACCTTCTTTAAGTGTTTATGGTGAAGCTTATGGCTCTCCTGAAGGATTAACTTCTGGTAGTAAATCTTATTATGAAGCTGATGTGGGAGCGCAATTAACGGTATTTAAGCCATTGCATGTTAATGCAGGTTATCGTGTGATTGAAATCGAAAACTCACATAATAGAAGTAATAATAAATTAGCTGATGGTTTCTATGTTGGTGCAGGTTTAAGTTTCTAAGTGAAAAACGTACTATTACATTAAATAAAAAGCAGGTATTGAAAAACCAATACCTGCTTTTTTTATTGTTTGTATAAATATAAAAGGGGGATTAACCGACTTGAGGTAATAAACCAAAAGTGATGGCGATTTGAATACCAATCACAACTAAACCACAAGTAAATACAACTGCTAATGCACCTTTCCCACCTTTGACTTGGTATTTATCAGTGTCGTGTTGCGCTTGTCTTACTTTCCAAACTAATAAAGTAGGTAGCAGTAGCGCTAAAATAGACAGTGCAATGGCGGCATAAGCTAATGCTTGTACAAAGTTAGGGAAATAAAGAGCACAAAGTAAAGGTGGAATAAATGTTAACAAGCTTGATTGCATACGGCCTGTTGCGCGATTACTGCGTTTAAATAGATCTGCAAGATAATCAAATAAGCCTAATGCAACACCGAGGAACGAAGTTGCCAATGCTAATGCGGCAAATAGGTTTACTGCAATATTGACACGAGGTGTAGCAACGACATCTCGGATAGCCGTAAGTAAGCCATTAAGTCCAGATTGTTGCGCCATAATCCCCATAAAGGTATTTGTTGGAATTGCGCCTAATGTGGCAATTTGCCATAAAACATAGGCAATAAGAGGGATAGCACTACCTGCAATAAAGATAATCCGCAATTTCTTAATATCGCCATTCATATAACTTACGATACTTGGCACACTGCCGTGAAAACCAAAAGAAGTAAAAATAACAGGAATAGCGGAAAGAATAAGTCCTTGAGCAACGGGCATTGATGTTAAATTGACACTTTCAACATGAGGTAACATCACTATCAGCATAAAAATTAAGAAAAAGACTTTTGCTGTAAATAGCAGACGGTTAATGATATCAACTGATGTAGTACCAATACCAACGACAGCACCGCCAATCACTGTAAAGATAATAATACCTTGCGTGACAGAGAGTTCATGACCTATCCAAGAGGATAGTGTTGATGAAAGCAACTCACCTGCACCACTAATGTAAGCAGTTGTTAATGCGTACATTAATAAGAGGAGAGCAAGTCCAGTGACCACTTGACCACCGACACCAAGATAACGTTTAGCAATTGAACCAAGACCTGTATGAGGATCGTTGTATTGATAAACTTCCACTAGCAAGAGTGCGGTATAACTCATTAATAACCACAATCCCACAAGTAATAGCATAATAGTGCTAAAACCAATACCCACCGCAGCCAGTGGCATAGCCAACATACCTGCCCCAATTGTTGTTCCTGCAACAATAAAAACACTACCTATAGTGCGATTTTTCACTAAATCCTCTGCTCGCGAGCCTATTTTATTTATATAAAATGCAGAGTATAAGAATGATAAATATCTGTCAAATTTTAATTACGTATAATGTAACGATTAGTTTACAAAAAGAATTTTATAAATAAAAAACGCCAATCATAAATATGAATTGGCGCTTAATAGAAAGAGGAATAAGAGCGTTAATCGTCGAGTTCTACCATTCGTCTTATTTGATCACGATTAATTTGTTTAATCTGTCCTGTTTCTGAATCTTTATAGGTAATTAATCCAGTTGCTTCATCTTCTTGAGGTTTATCTGTCGTTAAAATGGTTTCCCCATTTACTGTTTCTATTTTTTGTGGGCTTGAACAGCCTGCAACGAGCAGAATTGATGTAGAAATAGCAATGACGGAGAAAATGGATTTTAATTTCATAATGCTTTTCCTTTTTTATTGTCTTGACCTAACTTTAGTCAAAAATAAACAAGAATGTTAGGGAAAAGCCCAAATTAAGATAATTCAAATTATTCAGAGCAAATTTCTATTTCAATGTCACAAATAGGATGACAGCTACAAGGTAAGATTTCATCGGGTTGGATAAATGCTAAAGGTTCATTGCGGTAGCAAACCTTGCCTTTCACTAAACGTAGACGACAAGAGCCACAATAGCCTTCACGGCATTGGTATTCAATTTGGACTTTCCCATGCTCTAAAGCATCAAGCAGTGAAGGATGGGTGTCAGCATGGAATTCTAGCGGTGTTGAAAGACCCTGCTGATGCAGGGTCACTTTATGAGATGCCATAACGTATCAGTGTTATTTCTCAGTATTACAGTTCAAAGTTACTCAAGTCATCAGTATCAACTTGTGAGTCAATTTGACCCACGAGGTAAGAACTGACTTCAACTTCTTGAGGTGCTACTTGAACGTTATCAGACACTAACCACGCATTGATCCATGGAATAGGGTTAGAGCGTGCTTTAAAAGGTAATTTAAGACCTACCGCTTGCATACGAATATTAGTGATATATTCAACATATTGGCAGAGAATATCTTTATTTAAACCAATCATGGAGCCTTCTGAGAACAGGTATTCAGCCCATTCTTTTTCTTGCTCTGCAGCTTCAACAAATAGGTCATAACATTCTTGTTCGCATTCTGCGGCTATTTCCGCCATTTCAGGGTCGTCTTGACCTGAACGCAGTAAATTCAGCATGTGCTGTGTGCCTGTTAAGTGTAACGCTTCGTCACGAGCAATCAATTTAATGATTTTAGCGTTACCTTCCATTAACTCCCGTTCAGCAAAGGCAAATGAACACGCAAAGCTAACATAGAAACGAATCGCTTCTAAAGCATTAACACTCATTAAGCATAGGTAAAGCTGTTTTTTGAGCTTACGTAAAGTCACTTCAACGGTTTTACCTTTTATTTGATGCGTACCTTCACCAAACATATGGTAAAGGTTAGTTAAATTGATTAACTCATCATAATAAGAGGAAATATCACGAGCACGTTTTAAAATCTCTTCATTTTCAACAATATCATCAAAAACAACCGAAGGATCGTTAACAATATTACGGATAATATGAGTATAAGAACGCGAGTGAATGGTTTCAGAGAATGACCATGTCTCAACCCATGTTTCTAACTCTGGGATCGAAATTAAAGGTAAAAATGCCACGTTAGGGCTTCTGCCTTGGATCGAATCCAATAAGGTTTGATATTTTAAATTACTAATAAAAATATGTTTTTCGTGGTCAGGTAATGCATTGTAGTCAATGCGATCACGAGAAACGTCTACTTCTTCTGGACGCCAGAAGAAAGAGAGTTGTTTTTCTATTAGCTTTTCAAAAATTGGGTATTTTTGCTGATCATAACGCGCTACGTTAACAGGTTGCCCAAAAAACATGGGCTCCTGAAGTTGATCATTTTTAACTTGTGAAAAAGTAGTATAGGACATAGCTTCCTCAATTAAATTTTACACGCGCCGCCTTCACAATCTGAATCTTCCGTCTCAACGACTTCTTCCAGATCACCCTGTACATCGTCTGCACCATCACGGGTGTTGTGATAATAAAGTGTTTTCACACCATATTTGTAAGCGAGCAGCAAATCTTTCAGCAGTTGGTTCATTGGAACTTTACCGCTAGGGAAACGAGTAGGATCGTAGTTAGTGTTCGCTGAAATCGCTTGGTCAACGAATTTTTGCATAATACCCACTAACTGCAAATAACCTTCAATACTTGGCATTTGCCACAGTAATTCATAAGCGCCTTTCAAACGCTCATACTCAGGAACCACTTGACGTAAAATACCGTCTTTAGAGGCTTTAATGCTGATATAACCACGTGGTGGCTCGATACCATTTGTTGCATTTGAAATCTGCGAGGAGGTTTCTGATGGCATGAGTGCAGACAATGTTGAGTTACGTAAACCGTGCTCTTTAATGTCTTTACGTAAACCTTCCCAGTCGTAATGTAGTGGTTCTTTTGTTAGTACATCTAATGATTTTTTATAGGTATCAATAGGTAAAATACCTTCAGCGTAAGTGGTTTCATTAAACCATGGGCATGCGCCTTGTTCTTTCGCTAATTCATTAGATGCTTTTAATAAATAGTATTGAATTGCTTCAAATGCTCGATGAGTTAAGTTATTTGCACTACCGTCAGAGTAGCGGACACCGTGTTTTGCTAAGTAATAAGCAAAGTTAATGACCCCAATACCTAAGGTACGACGCCCCATTGCACCTTGTTTAGCGGCTAAGATTGGATAATCTTGATAATCTAATAGCGCATCAAGTGAACGAACTGCTAAACGAGCAAGTTCTTCTAAATCATCGAGATCTTCAATTGCACCTAAGTTAAAGGCTGATAAGGTACAAAGTGCAATTTCACCATTAGGATCTTTAATGTCATTTAATGGTTTAGTCGGTAGTGCAATTTCTAAACACAAGTTTGATTGGCGGATAGGTGCAATGGCCGGATCAAACGGGCTGTGTGTATTACAGTGGTCAACATTTTGAATATAAATACGACCTGTTGATGCGCGTTCTTGCATCATTAATGAGAATAACTCAACCGCTTTAACTTGTTTTTGGCGGATGTTTTTATCTTTCTCATATTGTACATATAGACGTTCAAACTCATCTTGATCAGCAAAGAATGCATCGTATAATCCCGGAACATCAGAAGGACTGAATAAAGTAATATCCTGACCTTTGATTAAACGTTCATACATTAATTTGTTTAATTGTACGCCGTAATCTAAATGACGAACACGGTTATCATCAACACCACGGTTATTTTTCAATACCAGTAAGCTTTCAACTTCTAAATGCCATAATGGATAGAACAGTGTTGCAGCACCACCACGAACCCCCCCTTGCGAGCAAGATTTCACCGCAGTTTGGAAGTGTTTGTAGAAAGGGATACAACCTGTATGGAATGCTTCACCATTACGAATAGCACTGCCTAACGCACGGATACGACCCGCATTTATCCCAATTCCCGCACGTTGAGAAACGTATTTTACAATAGCACTTGATGTTGCATTGATAGAATCAAGGCTATCGTCACACTCAATTAATACACAAGAACTAAATTGACGAGTTGGTGTTCTGACGCCAGCCATAATTGGCGTTGGTAATGAGATTTTAAAAGTAGAAATCGCATTATAAAAGCGTTCGATATAGTCCATACGTGTTGCTTGTGGATAACGGGAGAACAAGCAAGCAGCGACTAAAACATATAAAAATTGTGCACTTTCGTAAATTTCGCCAGTAATACGGTTTTGAACGAAATATTTACCTTCTAGCTGTTTAACAGCGGCATAAGAGAAGTTCATATCACGTTGATGAACAATAAAATTATTCATCTGTTCAAATTCTTCTTGGGTGTAATCTTCAAGAAGATGACGGTCGTATTTACCTAAATTGACTAATTTTTTAACGTGTTCATAGAGTGTTGGTGGCTCAAATTGACCATAAGCTTTTTTACGTAAGTTAAATACGGCAAGACGGGCAGCAAGATATTGATAATCAGGGGTTTCACCTGAAATTAAGTCTGCAGCAGCTTTTACCAGTGTTTCATGTATATCAGCAGTTTTGATACCATCATAAAACTGAATCTGAGAACGTAATTCAACTTGTGATACAGAGACATTTTCTAGGCCTTCAGCGGCCCAGGCGATTACACGGTGAATTTTGTCTAAGTCAATGCGTTCTTTATGACCATCACGTTTTGTGACGAGCAGGCTGTGATTCATGAGCGATGCACCTTTCTTGCATTAGTGCTACCTAAAATTTTATACCGCAAAAAAAACGCTCCCGGTGACAATATGTGTCAAGGAGTCTTGTGGTGTGAAATTTAAGGAAACACAATATATAGGGGTTAGTTCAAATGGTGATAACAAGATAAAGGTAATTGCGAGATTGATCAAGTGTACAAATCTGATTGTTTCTGTGGATAAATAGGGGATAAATTTTTTAATAACTGCCCGTACCCTGCATAAATACAGGCAGTAAGAAACTCAAATTCAAGTGATAATGACGTAAAGTCAATTTTAAAAAATGTGATCGTTTGATGTTTTATTAAACCAAATCAAACTTCCAGTTTCACGAATTCGAGTTATGGGTCGATTGTGTGTGCACCATATAATTCACATCGACATTTGGCGCTAATCGGAATTTGTCAGTGATTGGATTATAATGTAGGCCAATCATATTTTTGCTACGCAAATCGGTTTCATCAACCCAACTGAGTAGTTCTGATGGGCGAATAAACTTATTCGCATCATGTGTGCCTTTCGGTACCATATTTAGAATATACTCCGCACCTACCACCAGCATAAACCACGCTTTTTTATTGCGGTTGATGGTTGAGAAGAAAACATGTCCACCAGGTTTCACCAGTTTTGCACAGGCTCTGACAACAGAAGATGGATCAGGAACGTGTTCTAACATCTCCATACAGGTGACAACATCGTAGGTTTGTGGGTTTTCATTTGCATGGTTTTCAACGGTATCTTGAATATAAGTTACAGGAATACCTGACTCTAGTGAGTGTAAGCGTGCAACTTGTAATGGCTCTGTGCCCATATCAAGCCCAGTAACTTCAGCGCCGACACACGCCATACTTTCAGATAAAATACCGCCACCACAGCCAACATCGAGGACTTTTTTTCCAAATAAGCCGTCAGCGCGTTCTTGGATATAGTTAAGTCTTAGTGGGTTTATACGGTGCAATGGTTTAAATTCGCCCTCAAGATCCCACCAGCGTGATGCGACGCTTTCAAACTTGTCGATTTCATGCTGATCAACGTTAGCATGTAAAGAGGTTGTTTTATCATTCATCAGAAAGTATTACTCCTATTTTCATATTGTCATGATTCTACCAACGTTAGACGGCGAAATCGAAGAGAATAGCGAAAGGAACATTAATTTAGTCGTTTCCGTTTTCCCAAAATTGACGATTTGTGGTATAGTTCTAAACCTTTGAATCCGTAGTATGAGGGACAGTGGCTCCATGAGCGACATTGCCAGAGAAATCACACCAGTTAATATCGAAGAAGAGCTGAAAAGCTCATATTTGGATTATGCGATGTCTGTTATTGTAGGACGCGCATTACCCGATGTTCGAGACGGACTGAAGCCAGTACACCGCCGAGTTCTTTTCGCGATGAATGTACTAGGAAACGATTGGAATAAACCTTATAAAAAATCAGCCCGTGTTGTTGGGGATGTTATCGGTAAATATCACCCGCACGGTGACAGTGCTGTTTATGAAACGATTGTTCGTTTAGCACAGCCTTTTTCTATGCGTTACATGTTGGTTGACGGGCAGGGTAATTTCGGGTCAGTTGATGGTGACTCGGCGGCTGCAATGCGTTATACCGAAGTTCGTATGGCGAAAATCGCCCATGAACTACTGGCGGATTTGGAAAAAGAAACGGTTGATTTTGTTCCTAACTATGACGGAACAGAACATATTCCGGCAGTTATGCCAACCCGTGTTCCAAACTTGCTAGTCAATGGTTCATCAGGGATTGCGGTCGGAATGGCAACAAATATTCCGCCACATAATCTAGGCGAAGTTATCGACGGTTGCCTTGCTTATGTTGATAACGAAGACATCACAATTGAAGAGTTGATGGAACATATTACGGGGCCTGATTTCCCAACAGCGGCTATTATTAATGGTCGTAGAGGAATTTTAGATGCTTACCGTACTGGTCGCGGAAAAATCTATATCCGTGCTCAGGCTGATATCGAAACTGATGAGAAAACCGGTCGCGAAACAATTATCGTAACGGAAATTCCTTATCAGGTGAATAAAGCGCGTTTAATTGAAAAAATTGCAGAACTTGTAAAAGATAAACGTATTGAAGGTATCAGTGGATTACGCGATGAGTCTGATAAAGACGGTATGCGTATTGTTGTTGAAATTAAACGTGATGCTGTGGGTGAAGTGGTATTAAATCACCTATTCTCACAAACACAAATGCAAGTTTCTTTTGGTATTAATATGGTTGCGCTTCACCAAGGGCAGCCAAAATTATTAAATCTAAAAGAAATTATTACTGCTTTTATTCGTCACCGTCGCGAAGTCGTGACTCGTCGTACTATTTACGAATTACGCAAAGCGCGTGACCGTGCTCATATCTTAGAAGCGCTAGCTGTTGCATTGGCAAATATTGACCCAGTTATTGAACTGATCCGCCAAGCACCAACACCAGCAGAAGCAAAAGCCGCGTTAATTGCACAACCTTGGGATTTAGGTAGCGTTTCTACTATGTTAGAGCGCGCTGGTGACAGCAATGTTGCTCGTCCTGAATGGTTAGAACCACAATATGGTGTGCATGACGGTAAATACTATCTTACAGAGCAACAAGCTCAGGCTATTTTGGATCTGCGTTTGCAGAAATTAACAGGCCTTGAACATGAAAAACTGTTGGATGAATACCGTGACTTATTGCTCCAAATTGCTGAATTATTACATATCTTAAGAAGCCCTGAGCGTTTGATGGAAGTCATTCGTGAAGAGCTAAATGCGATTAAAGATCAATATAACGATCCACGTCGTACTGAGATCACCGAAAATACAGCAGATATTAATATCGAAGACCTGATCAATGAAGAAAATGTGGTTGTCACGCTTTCTCACCAAGGCTACGTTAAATATCAGCCTCTTACCGATTACGAAGCACAACGTCGTGGCGGTAAAGGTAAGTCAGCTGCAAGAATTAAAGAAGAAGACTTTATTGATCGTCTGCTGGTAGCTAACACTCATGACACGATTTTGTGCTTTTCAAGCCGTGGTCGCCTCTATTGGATGAAAGTTTACCAGTTACCAGAAGCAAGTCGTGGTGCTCGTGGCCGTCCGATTATCAACTTATTACCTCTTGAGCAAAATGAACGTATTACGGCTATTTTGCCAGTGAGAGAGTATGAAGAAGGTAAGTTTGTCTTCATGGCAACGGCAAGTGGTACAGTGAAGAAAACACCTCTGCAAGATTTCAGTCGCCCTCGTAGTGCGGGTATTATTGCCGTCAATTTAAATGAAGGCGATGAGTTAATCGGTGTTGACTTAACTGACAGCACTAACGAAGTTATGCTGTTCTCTGCTGATGGTAAAGTTGTTCGCTTTGCAGAAGATTGTGTTCGTCCAATGGGTCGTACTGCGACAGGTGTTCGTGGTATGAAACTGAGTGGTGACGATAAAGTCGTTTCACTGATTATCCCTCGAGGTGAAGGTGATATTTTAACTGTAACTGAAAATGGTTATGGTAAACGAACTGCTCAAAGCGAGTATCCAACGAAGAATCGTGCTACACAAGGTGTTATCTCCATTAAAGTGAGTGAACGTAATGGCAAAGTAGTCGGTGCAATTCAAGTTGAAGAGACTGACCAAATTATGATGATCACCAATGCAGGTACTTTAGTTCGTACTCGTGTTTCAGAGGTCAGCATTGTTGGACGTAATACACAAGGTGTTACCTTAATTCGTACAACAGAAGGTGAGTTAGTTGTTGGCTTGCAACGTGTTGAAGATGAAGATGATGCATTAGATGATGATGAAGTTAATGAGGTTATTGCCGATGTGTCATCAGAAGAAGCTGATTCAGATTTAGCAGATGATGCAGACGAAGAATAATATTTATCATTATTGTGATGTATAAATAAAAGAAAGCAGGCATAATTGCCTGCTTTTTTTATGTGGTAAGATCAGTTTATTATGAGAAAGAATAATCCTGATGATAAAGATCATATCATTCAGACATACAGCAACTTCTGCTAGAATAGAATAAGTTTCTTATGCGGTAAGAATATTGATTAGGGTGGTTGTTTGAGATATCTCTCGTCCTTTAAGACATCGTTAAAAATTTCCCGCTACCTTTTTCGCATATTAGGTATTATGTTGTGGGCAATGGGTGCATTGCTAACCATGTTTTACCTTATCAATATTTTCAATGATACTAAGTCTGATATTCGTCAGGAGTATAGTAATAACTATACAAATCTTCTTAGTTTCTTTAGGCAAACCTCAAGCACTATCCGTGATTTACAATATCTCGCTGAACGTCACCAAGAGCAAATCAATTTAAATCCAGGCATGAAGAATTCATTATTTTATGAAGGACCGTTTTCACTTCATAAGCTTAATGAAACTGCAGATTGTGAATTATTTAAAGGGCAAACGAACAACTATTTCCGCTCGTTTAATAGTATTTTATATTACTGGAAAGATAATACGCCGGCATTACAAGGGATAAACCAAGTTTTTATGGTGGGTTCTCACAGTATGTGTATGATTAATTTTCCTTTACGTGCATCACCTGTCGATACTGAAATGTTGAAAAAGATGGTTTACGAAAATACGCGTAACTACATTAATCAACGAGCACAAGGCAAAGAAGTTAACCAATACTGGATAGTACCTGACGCAAAAGGAGATAGTGGCATTTTATATGTTATGTCACCAGTTTATGCTTCAGGTAAATTTATTGGTTTAATTGGTATTGAAAGAGCAATTCGTCTTGAATATTTCTCTCCAGCCAAAGATAGAGTGATTTCTATCCATCTTCTGAATAGCAGAAATACTGCGGTATTAAGTTATCCTGCAGAAAATAATTATCGTTTTGTTAAGCAAGTTGCTGATGTGAGTGCGCCTTATTTTGGTTTTGACGAAGATTTCAGCGAATTAGTTGCAAAACGAAAACTGTTACCATCCTCTTTTAGTGTCGTGTATTCATTACCACTGAAACAAATTCTAAATGAATTTAAATTTACTATTTTTAATGCGCTGATATTAAATATTATTTCAGCCATTTTCATTTTTATTTTTGTATGGATTTTTGAGAGAAAAATATTTTCACCGGCAGAAAACAACGCTTCTCGATTAGAAGAACATGAACAGTTTAACCATAAAATAGTGGCATCAGCACCTGTCGGAATTAGCATTCTGAGAATACGGGATGGCATGATCATTTTAAGTAACGAATTAGCACATAATTATTTTCGGTTGCTAAGTCACAGTGATAAGCAAAATATTTTATCTATTATTGCTGAGAAAAGTAGCAATATGGTTGATGTAGTGACGAATAACCGTAATCATTTACAAATTAGTTTTGTTAATTCACGTTATCAAAATGAAGATGTGGCTATCTGTGTTTTAGTGGATATTAGTGCTCGCGTTAAAATGGAGCGTTCATTACAAAATATGGCAACAGCAGCAGAACAGGCTAACCAAGCAAAATCAATGTTCTTAGCTACAGTGAGTCATGAATTACGTACACCGCTTTATGGTATTATTGGTAACTTAGAGTTATTACAATCTTTTGCGCAAAATGATGATACAAGTCGATTATTAAAAACGATGGATAACTCCTCATCACTGTTGCTAAAAATTATTAGTGATATTCTCGACTTCTCAAAAATTGAATCTAAACAGTTAAAAATTGAGATAAAACCGTTTAATTGCCGCCAAGTACTTTCTTTTGTTATTTCTAACTATTTACCTCTGATCGCGAAAAAAGGTTTATCCATTTACTGTTTTATCGAGCCTGATGTTCCTAAAATTGTTAATAGTGACCCTGTTCGTGTACAACAAGTTATTTCTAATCTATTGAATAACAGTATTAAATTTACTACGACAGGGTGTATTACCTTGCATCTTTATAAAGATGAATATTACTTGTATTTTGATATTCATGATACAGGACGAGGGATAGGTAAAAAGGCATTACATGAGCTTTTTGAACCATTCTTCCAAGTTTCACAAAATACAGAAAGTGCATCCGAAGGTACAGGGTTAGGTTTGGCTATTTGTGAAAAACTGATTAACTTAATGGACGGCGATATTAGTGTTGTTTCACAAGAAAATATTGGTAGTCGCTTTACCGTTCGAATACCACTTTATGGTGCATTAGATGAGAGTGGGCTGTCTTCCAAAAAAGACATTTATAAAGAAAGTACAATTCGTTGCTTTATTGATATAAAAAATCTTTATTTAGAAAGATTTATTAGCCGATACCTCAATTACTTTGGATTGAGCTGTGAATTATTAACAGAAGAAACAATTCTATCTTCAACCGATTTTATCATTACAGACTATGATGATTCGAGAAGTCATAATTGCCAATTTATTAGGATTGATGAGCATTATTTCGAGCCATCTAAAAAAATAGCTGAAAATATCTGGGTATGCAGTACTTATAAATTGAATGAATTAACAAAGATAATACTGCAATTACCACAAAATAAAATAGACCTAAACTGTGTTGATATGATTGAACTCAATACAGATTGTGGCTTACCAGTATTGACTATTTTGATTGTAGATGACCATCCCATAAATCGCTTATTGCTGACCGATCAACTGAAAAAAATAGGTTTTAATACAGCAACTGCTGAAGACGGCTGTGATGCATTAACCTATTTAGCAAAAAATCATGTCGACATTATTCTGACCGATGTCAATATGCCAAATATGAATGGTTACCAGCTTGCAACACATATACGAGAAATGGGGAGTGATATGCCAGTGATTGGGGTAACGGCGAATGCAATAGCAGAAGAGAAGCAACGTTGTATTGACGCAGGAATGAATGATTGTGTGTCTAAACCAGTATCACTTTCTATTTTAAGAGAAGTACTGGTAGGACATATTCCTAAAGAATAATTCACGTAGCTGCCATTTAAATGTGTAAATAAAAAGAGACTAATTTATTAGTCTCTTTTTATTTTTTAAGCAACAATAAAGTTAAAGACATGGATAAAATTGAATGTAGGGAGCACCAATAAGATATCTTACAGGTTCTAGAGCAGGAGCAAATAAACGGTGGGTTATAGTGTATACTACACCTGTTTGGTGCTTAGTTAGCGGAGGAATAAAGACAAAAAAGCAGAGAAGCTCCACAGTGGGTTGAGCTTCCTGATTTTATCGGTACTGTAAACGGTAGCTTGAAAAGGTTAATCTGGTCCGTTAATTTCCTTATCAATAGTGACTGATGATAAGTAATTAAGTAGTGCGATATCGTTATCAACACCCAGTTTCATCATAGCTGATTTTTTCTGGCTACTGATCGTTTTAATACTACGATTAAGTTTTTTCGCAATCTCCGTGACGAGAAAGCCTTCAGCAAATAATCTCAGTACTTCACTTTCTTTCGGTGATAAACGTTTATCGCCATAGCCATTCGCATTTACTTTTTCAAGTAGCTTTGCGACGCTTTCAGGCATAAACTTCTTGCCTTTTTGCAGTGCTGCCAATGCTTTAGGAAGGTCTGTCGGAGCGCCTTGCTTAAGCACAATACCTTCAATTTCAAGATCAAGAACTGCACTTAAAATAGCAGGGTTATTATTCATAGTAAGTACAATAATCGACAAATTCGGGTAATGTCTTTTGATGTACTTAATTAGTGTAATACCATCACCATACTTATCGCCTGGCATAGATAAGTCAGTAATTAATGCATCTGCATTTAGCTTAGGTAAGTTATTGATAAGTGATGTAGAATCTTCAAACTCACCAACCACATTAACCCATTCAATTTGTTCTAAAGATTTACGAATACCGAATAAAACGATTGGGTGATCATCGGCAATAATAATATTAAGGTTATTCATGTTTAATTGTTACCTTGCTGCAGCAACTGTTGAATCCATTTATCCAGTTGAGTGATACGTTCTTCGATCTCTAATTCATTATGATTTTTTATGTCATGCTCTAAATATTCACAGCTTTCTCTGAGATATTCTAAATCTAACATGGCAAAAACCCCTTTTAGACGATGAGCTGTCTGGGCTAGAGAATGAAAGTCTTTATTTGTTGCTTCTAAGTGTAGTTTCTCAACATCAATAGGAACAGTACTGATAAATAGTTCCTTATAATCACTACCATTCAACTTCTTCCTATAATTATTAAGAATTACTTCGTAATTATCAAGGTTATTATTTTCATCCAAAATACTCTCTTCATTTGTATCTAGAGAAAATGACGCATTTTCTTCAATTAAATAAGTAATAGCTTCTATTAAAGGATCACCGAAGTTATAGTTACACTTTATTAAATTTTTTGATATTTTTTCAAATCCAACAATAGCGCTCATTAATAATATTGTTGGGGACTCTGGGCTATCATCCAAAGTATCTTTAAGTATGATATCGTATTCGGGATAAAGATTCTCTCTATTTTTATCAAAGTATGTCGCGCCATATTTATCAAGCTGTTGACAGATAATTTTTTCTATTTCAGGGTTTTTTATGGCGATTTTTGCGTTTATTCCTTCTAATAATACGTTAAAAGTCCGTTCTTCCGTATCTATATGCTGGTATGGAAGTACAATTCGGAAATGAGAACCAATACTTTCTTGGCTTTTAATTGTTAACTCACCTTGAATTTTATTACATAACAAATGACATAAATAAAAAATAATCCCAGAATTGGAATAATATTTATCTCCGATTGCTTGCCCTAGGAATGGGTATTTTATATTAGCAATATCTTGTGGGGTTAGCCCACTTCCACTATCAATAATATCAATAACTATTTCTTTTTTATCTTGATCTTTATTTTTAACTAAATTTAGATTAACAGTTATTTTTCCATAGTTAGTCGTACTAATGGCATAATTAATCAATGATAAAATAATCTTACTTAATGCAGGGCCATCATTAATTAAAAGTAAACCCGGTCTTATATTATTATGGAAATAAAGGGTTAAACCTTTTCTTATCATAAACGGTGATGCCGTTATCAAAATGGATTCAACTAATGTTGAAAGCTCAAACTCATCCTTGTGAATTTTCCATTCCTGGTTTTCTAACTTATTAATTAACGTAATATTTTCTATCCATTCGGAAATGTAATTTGTCTTTTCTAATAATAAGCTAAGTAATTGCTGATGGGTGCTTTCGGGCAAGAGTTCTTTGAATTGATAAACCATCTCATTTATATCTTTGATTGGACGCATTAATTCTAATGACATATTAGATAAGATTTTACGTCGTGCGATGGTGTTTTTTTCATATTCTTGCTGTGCTAGTTGTAATTTTTTATTGATGAGTGCTTCATTGTCTTTATTCAGAAATATGAATAATGACGTATTGTCAATATTGCTATTATTGCTGGTTCTAATCTCATAAATTTCATTATTGATCGCGGTTTGGATTAAGCCATTATGCTCAATCGCCATTTGACGGATCTTTGACAAGTCGATATGAGGCAATAGTTTCTCAGCATGGCTGTTGCTAATAATTTTATGGTTGGAGGAGAAATTGTAGACTAATAATCCGATTGGAAGATTAGAAATGATATCGTTAGTCATCTCTTCTTTAATTCGCAGATTACGAGTCATTGAGATATAAGGGAAAACATACTTGTTACGTATATAGATGTGTCCGAACACAGAAATTGAAATAAAAGCAAGTAGGCTGATTAATAACCAGATATTTTTATAAGCGATCTCTTTAATCATCAATTTCAACGGATATTCATAAGAGAGTGAGTAGGGAATACCCGCAATAGGTTGAGAAAAAATTAAAGAAGAGCCATCAGTTGAGATCTCAATATTGTTTTTATCATAGACAGACTGCTGGCCTGTCGGTAGTAATCTTAAGTAGTGTGGTGATAACTCTGAAGGTAAAAAATTATTAATAGGTAAATCAAAGGCCACCACGCTAGTAAGTTGCCCTGGTACATTAAACATAATACGGTAGGTATAGTAATAGATATTTTCTGTAGACATCTTTCTAATAGGAGAAAGACTCTCTTTTTCATCTAATGCGGTTGATTGCATCAACAGTTCAGAGCGTTTGTTTTCAGCAGTTAACGTTAAGTAGCTTTCTTTGTAACGAATTTCTGGTTTTAGTACAGAGTGAGTGGTAATTAAAATAAGATCATTTCCTTTACCATTTAGATAATAAAGTGAACTGTAATCATTACGCACACCCCAGATAATTTCGAGTGAATTTGCAAACCGCTGTGCTAGTTGGAAAGTTTGTTCATTGGGTTTACCAAATATAATGGCATCAATTGTTTGATCTCGACCTTCAAGCCAAAAGACATCAGAACGTAGTTTTATTGGGTTAAGTGGTAAGGGGGGAAAGGCAGAGGTGTCTGATACTTTATTTGATAACTGAAAAAGCTGATTAGAGTGATAACGGTAATCTTCAACCTGTAAAGCAAATTTATGAGTCGTGTTGTTGATAGCATTTTTCTTACTATCTAGCCAAGTATCAAAATAACTGTAAGCGTATAGAAAAAGAGATATGACCATGAAAAGAAGAAACAGGGCATATAAACGAGTTAGTGTATTTGGCTTGAGTTGGTTCAATGTACGCATTCAGTTTGCGAGCCTTTAAGAAACAATGTAATTAAAAAAGAAAAGTTGAATAAACAATCACCATTATTCAGCCATTATATTAACAGGTTATCGCTTTAAAAGGGATATTCGGATGAACTTTGAGCAAACAAACAAAAAAAGCATATTTTTTTACAATAGAAGCTAGACAGCAGGGTCAGAGATAGGCATAATTCCGCGCTATGGAAGGATGGCCGAGTGGCTGAAGGCAGCGGTCTTGAAAACCGCCGATGGGAAACCATCCTAGAGTTCGAATCTCTATCCTTCCGCCAGAATTAGCCGGCTTAGCTCAGTTGGTAGAGCAACTGACTTGTAATCAGTAGGTCACCAGTTCGACTCCGGTAGCCGGCACCATATAAGAACCCGTTATCTCGTAAGAGGTAGCGGGTTTTTTCTTACCTATGTTTTATTTACCATCATCTTTTTAAGTTTTTTTCCTTCTCTGTTGTTCCATCTATCTCACAATACCTTCTTGTTTATTATTTTAAATTATCAAAAATTAACTACTATATTAGTGGGTTAGCATTTTTTAAACAAAATCAGACTGAAGATTGAGCAAACAGATAAAAAAGTCATTTTTTTTACAATCAGGACTAGACAGCGAGGTCAGAGATAGGCATAATTCCGCGCTATGGAAGGATGGCCGAGTGGCTGAAGGCAGCGGTCTTGAAAACCGCCGATGGGAAACCATCCTAGAGTTCGAATCTCTATCCTTCCGCCAGAATTAGCCGGCTTAGCTCAGTTGGTAGAGCAACTGACTTGTAATCAGTAGGTCACCAGTTCGACTCCGGTAGCCGGCACCATATAAGAACCCGTTATCTTGAAAGAGATAGCGGGTTTTTTCTTTGGTTAAATCTTAATGATAAAGCATGTATGTACTGAAAAAACACCACATTAATAAAAAGATGGTGGTGTTTTTAAGCATTACAATGATTACCATCCCATAACTGACCAGTTAAATACACGCCCCAAGATTTTTACTTCTTCTAATGTTGAACGCTCATCAGGGTAATCAATAGTGTTATAGCTACGGATGATAATGGTGTTATTGGGAAGTCGATGTAAAATTTTGACTCTCAAAAGATCACCTTGTTGAATAGCATAAATACCGCCATCAATAATTTTTGTATGTCCTGTACTGATAGTGACGATTGATCCATCAGGAATAACTGGGGACATACTGTCGCCATGCACTTTAAAGGCAACGGCATCGCTAGGTTGTACACCATAGCGATTAAATGTAGAACGAGAAAATCTCAACAATTCCACCTTTTGATTATCAGTGGTACAACTTCCGAAACCGGCAGCTAATTCAATAGTCGTATAGAAGGGGATTTCAACTTCATCTCGTTCTATCGGGGTATTATTGTCCCAATCATTAACCGGTGTCATTTCATTGACTGAAATGCCATCATTTCTTTTCGCTCCTCGTCCATACTCTAACCATTCTGGTCGAATATCTAACCACTGACTTAGGGCTAAAATGTTGGTTGAGTCAGGAATTGATTCACAATTTAGCCATTTCCATACAGCTGGCGCGCTCACTTTTATGCCTTGTTCAGCGAGTGCATCTGTAATTCTTTTACCTAATCCACGACCAGCGATCCCTGAATCTAAACACGCTTCTTGAAGTCTTTTTGTAAACTCCATTTTATTGTCATTTTTAACCATTAGTTAATTTCCTTTGCTACTTGACGTCACTTTGGTTAAAATATAACATTAACTACCAGTTAATAAAAGTAGAAAAAATACAAAAAAAGTAACTAAATAAACCAATACAAGAGTGGTAAGTAAAAAATCACGTTGAGATAACGCCGTAAAATGCGGGTGATTTAGATGCATAAATGCCATGCCTTGTCGTGGTACATGGATGACCAAATTAGTAATGATAGGAAATCAAAAGGAGCATTAAATGAGACTAGCAGACTTACCTAAATATTTTTCACCAAAAAGCATTGTATTAAGTGATGTAAGAACCGTTAAAGCGGTAGATTCGCTTTCTGTGACGGATGTGATGACATCAATTAGTTTAGTTACGCGAAAAGGGCGTATGGGCATAGAGTTGTTTTTAGCTAAACATAATATTAATCATCCAGATGAAGCGATAGAAAGTCTTTATCAATACGCGTTAACTCAGGCATACCAATATAAAGCGATTGATAAACTAACTGAAAATAATAAAGCCAAGGTTTTACATATTATTGCCAATTATGCCTTTCAAGATTATTCAAGAAGTGCAGCAAGCAAAAAAGTTTGCCCTGATTGCAGTAATGGATTTATTGAAGTTGACGTTTTTACTACCAAAAGCTATACATCAAAACCAGTTAAAAGGTTTGAGCGAAATCTTAAAAATGCACTTAAAGTAAAACCAACAAATAACATTTCTTATCGAGAAGTCAGAGAGATAACTCGTGTCGTTTGCCCAACGTGTAAAGGGAAAGCTGAAATTCGCTTAGCTTGCCGTTGTCATGGCCGTGGCCAAGTTTTGGATAAAAAAGAGAGTGAAAAACAGGGCTTGTCAGTTTTTAAGCCTTGTAGCAAATGCGCAGGACGCGGATATCCTCGTTTAAAATTCAGTGAAGTATTAGCGCAAGTACAAACGGTGGTGAGTGTTTCTAAAACAGTAGCATACAGTAACTATAAGGCATTATTTGAACATTTAGTGGAAGAATGCTTTAAAGAAGAGTCTTTATCAGAAAAAATTCTTCAAGAAGTAACTATTAAGTAATAATTTTCTCTATTTATTTATTTTTTTAGAAAATAGTTATTGACTTTCAGGAAAAATAAACATACCATACCTCCACAGTGAGAGATTTGTATCTAAAGACCTCACGACAGAATATAAAAAGCCCCTACTTAAAGTGGGGCTTTTTTTGTATCTGTATTTTCTTAACGAATACAAAGTAACAATATTTGTTAAAGTTTATTTTCAATTGAAGGCCACAATGTGGTCTTTTTTTATATCCGCCATTTATCTAATTAGATAAATAAAACATAAACATACTCATGTTAAAACCGCGCTTAAATTTAAGTGCGGTAGATGAGTATCTTATTTATTACATTTCCTCCTATTGGAGGTAAGCCGTGAGAAACAATGAAAGAAAATCCAGATCTATGGGAACAGATATTTATTGTTCTTTCTTCAATGAAAGAACAAGGGATATCAGCCTCTCTAGCTGGAGGAATGGCTATTCTTCGAGGTTTATATAACGGCGGAGGATGGAAAAAAACCTCTATAGATGGGTTGATGTGTGCAATGTTTGCTTGGTTTATTAAAGATATTCTCATTTTATTTAATATTAATCATGAGTTTGCTTACTTAGCCAGTGTTTTTATTGGCTATATTGGCGTGGATTCCGTGAGTAAACTTCTCAAAGGAAGAGCTGGAGTTAAAAATGGCTAAAATAGCACGGGGTGAGCGTAATAATAATCCTGGTAATATTCGGCATGGTTCACAATGGCAAGGGTTATCTGTAGAACAAACAGATAAAGATTTTTGCCAATTTATTTCGCCCGAATATGGAATACGAGCTATCTACAAATTATTACAAACCTATCAAAAAAAATACGGCTTAAATACGATTAAAACGATTATTCATCGTTATGCTCCGCCTAACGAAAATAATACAATAGGCTATATTAATCGTGCCTCAAAAGAAATAGGTATTGAAATTGATACTCCTATTAATACCCGATTAAAAAATGTCACTATTCCTTTAGCAATAGCGATTGTTAATATTGAACTTGGCTATCAACCTTATTCCAAAAAAGTCTTTGATGATGCTTGGTTGCTATTATGAATTATTTATCAAAAATAATGCTAATAACAATTTTATGTCTAGGTATAGGATTGTTTTGGTTAATTGATAAAAATATATCTTTGAAAAATGAATACGATGATATTTATCAATCTCTTATTCAAAAAATTGCAGAGAATAAAGATTATCAATTAAGAATTAATCGACTTAATCAACTTGATAATCAACATACACAGGAACTTGTTCATGCGAAAAATGAAATTGGTCGGTTGCGTGATATTAGTGAGCGTACACCTGAGCGGGTGTACATCAACGCAGAGTGTCCCAAAGCGCCAATTACTTCCTCCTCCAGCTTGGATGATGCAAACGCCGCCAGACCTACTGGCACCGCTATCCGAAATTATTGGTTACTCAGAGAACGAATTGCGCAGTCAGAACAGATCATTTTAGGTTTACAGGATTATATTCGCCAAGAGTGTATTAATTGAAAATATTTTTATACGACTGATGAAATAAAAATAACTAATTAATTTTTAAATAAAAGGAGAGTTATATTAAGGAGGTAAAATGAAAGATAATGATATTAATATTGCCATTCGTGAACAACTATTAAAACAATTTAACTCAGCAAATATTAGTGTTGAGGTTATTGCTGGTTTTCATCCGAAAAAAAATAAAAGATAGTAACTTTTTTATATTTTTCCCAATAAAGGAAGTTGGCCAAGGTTGGCAAAAAATAAATTATAATATTCAAGGTAATAATGCAAATCATAAAGAACAAAAACTGTTTGAATTAACATTCCAGGTTCAAGGTTTTATTAAACAACATTCAAATTTAACAGCAGGTGATTTAGTTAGAATGACTCGAATGATTATTAACTCGCTGTCTTTTGTTGAATCAATGAGAAAAATGGGAATTGGTATACAGCGAGCGACCGATATTATAAGCCATTAAGTGGAGATGTTACGGTAACATCGCAAGATATTTTTAATGGTCAGCTATTTTAATTGGCGTGAATCAAAATTTAAATAGCTATAAAACAGCAGGTATCTATTTTTAATATAGATTGAATAATAGAAGTAAAAAGTAATAGAAAATTATTTTTAACGAAATTGTTTTATCTTACTTTATTATCACTATCAATTCCCATGAGAATATAGTCATTCACCTCTTTCATTAAATTCTCTTTAATCTAATAGATAATATCAGCAATGACATTATCACTAAACATATTTTAGCGATAATTATAAAAACAGTTCTCTATTTTATAAAATAAATATGATTCACAATATACTAATATTACTTAATGAAATTATAATTTAAATTTAAAACAGTAAATAGTCATTATTCTAATTTAATAGAATATAACTATGTTTATTAAATATAATGTTAAGAACTAGCTGAAAATAGAAAAAATAAGCGCCATAGGGAAGCTAAGTGGCCAAGTGAGTGCGATTAATAATGCACTGAGAAGGCGCATAGCAAGACTGGGATCTTTCGTTAAAAAGAAAGTAATAATAAACGAGATCACAGCTCCAATAAGGTAGCTTATTCCAATAATAGCGATAGCAGACATAACGAATCATTCAGTAAATAGACTGTGGCGATTGTACTCCAAAATTGTTAAATAAACAGAGGAATAGGGCAAATTTTTCGATAAATGTCATAAGGAATGTGTGATTTTTAAACATTCATCTCACTTTTGATCGCTAGTTTTCTTGGGTTTTAATGACACAAGGTAGTAACAAATTTAAAATTATAAAAGTAAAAAATAGTTGTAGTGGATTGATTTTAATGGTTATTATTTACAATTTTTATTGTCATTAGACCTTTATCTTAAAAGCTTAAATAAGAGGCCTTGGATTTTTTTTAGTAGTTTTAGTATAAAAATTAAAATTTTCGAATGCTGATTTTTAAGGCAAGATAAGAATGATTGCGGGGGAAATATGTTGTTCAAAAAGCAAACGCAATAATGATATTAAAAATTGGTATCGACAAATGAAAAAATAAATGGAATACAGTTTTATACATATTGTAGATCAATTGGCTTATGGATGGCGCGACTTAATGGAGTTAAGCGTTAGCTAGGAAGCAATTTAAATCCTCTTTAAAGACAAAAGGGGATTTATTTTTTTATGTCTATTTAAGATAGGGGTTTATAGCGATGGTTATAGTAACATGTTAACTTATTGAATGTGACAACCCGTCAATGATATTTATTTTAATAAAAATAAATATTGTTTTGATAAATAGATAAAGAATGTGGTGGTTTTATGATCCCTTATCAATCAACTTTGACGTTTTGGTTTGAAGAATGCACTCCAGAGCAATGGTTTAAAAAAGATCTGCAGTTTGATAAAGAAATAAATCGTAGATTTGGTGAGCTATGTTTAAGCGCAAGTCGTGGTGAACTTGCATCATGGCGTGAAACGATAGAAGGGCGCTTAGCGGAAATTATTATTCTTGACCAATTTTCTCGTAATATTTGGCGTGATACACCAAAAGCCTTTGCACAAGATAATATGGCGCTAATTTTAGCACAAGAAGCCATTCGTTTACCTGAATATCTGACGTTAACACCCGTTAAACGTAAATTTATGATAATGCCATTTATGCATTCAGAATCACGTAAAATACACCAAGATGCGGTTGTATTATTTTCTCAGCTTAATGATGAAAATACGTATCAATATGAACTAAGACACAAAGAAATTATTGATAAATATGGTCGTTATCCTCATCGTAATGAAATCTTAGGCCGGACATCTACGCCAGAAGAATTAGCCTTTTTACAACAACCGGGCTCTTCATTCTAAAAAAAATGCATACCTAAAAAGGTATGCATTTTATTTTGTTACTTATAGATTAATATGTAAGTAAATCAAGATTACATCGTAATATGCCATAAGTTATAGAAGGCGATACGGCCTGATAACTCGGCAATAATGACCGCAGCAGCACAAGTTACCAGCGTCATTTTTGATGCTTGAGCTTTTACAGCAGTAAATCCAACGATCACCACGCCTAATGCTAATACTGCTAATTGGAATCCCCAAAATAGTGATTGATCCGCGCTAAGCTCGGGGCCGGTAAAGCCTAAGAAGCTAACATAGCCGGAGCGTGTAGCAAAAGTAATAATGGCACCGATAATAAAGGACAATGCGCCTAAACGTCTTGCGCCTGTTGCCATTGCCAGTACGCCACCACCCACTAAGAGGGTCATCCAAAATTGCAGTGTAGTGTAATCAGTATTCCAGTTAGCAATTGTTGGAATATGATAAACTTGCGGAATTGACCAAACGAATGCTAGACCAAAAACAACAGTAAACAGATTACAAATTTCACGTAATCCTTTCCATTTTTTCATTATAGTGAGTGCAACAGTGACAAAAGCAAAACCTGTAAACACACCACTTAGGAACGCTTCGTTACTCATTGGAGAACGGCCAACGCCTAATAGCATATTGAAAAAACGCAGTGGCTGACCCACGTGTAATCCACCAATGCCTAAACCCACCAGCATTAGTATCAGCGCGAGGATATTGGCATTACGTAGTTGGTTCTCATCAATTTGACCTAATTTTTTACTGATATAAGCAATAAGAAACAGGCCTGCTGCTGAAGAACCTAAAACAGTAAAAAAGACTAGAGGAAGTTCATGCATGGTTTATACCTCCGCCGCATTTTGAACTGAGCCAGTTTTATCACCAGAAGGTTTTGCTTCTTTGTGAGCTTTGATAACGATATTGGGATTGGTCAGGCTAGGATCAGGCATAGGTGCGATACCACACTCAGTGCCGTGTTTTGCTCTGATCACTTCAATATCATCAAAATCCAATGCACGTTGAGGACATGATTCAACACAGACCGGTTTCATGCCTTGTGCTACACGTTCGTAGCAACCATCACATTTAGACATGAGTTTTTTCTTCTCATCGAATTGTGGTGCACCATAAGGACAACGCAATTCACAATAACGGCAACCAACACAAACATCTTGGTTAACAACCACTAAACCATCTTCTTCACGTTTGTGCATGGCCCCTGTTGGGCAACCTGCTACACAAGTTGGATTAGAACAATGGTTACAAGAAATGGATAAATAGTAACTATAGATATTTTGTGTCCAGATCCCGTCTTGTTTCGCCCAGCTACCACCGCCATATTCATAAACACGACGGAATTTAGGGCCTAAATCTAAATCTTTTTCATCCTTGCAACTGACTTGACATGTTTTACAGCCAGTGCATTTCGTGGAGTCAAAATAAAAACCATATTGCTTCATGAGTTAACTCCTTATGCACGTTTCACTTCAACAAGGTTTGTATGTTGTGGATTTCCTTTAGCAAACGGCGATGGGTGCCAGCTTGTTAATGTATTAATACATCCACCGGTATCTACACCTGTTGTATCAAGTGAACGCCATGCACCTTGCGGTACTGCAATCACACCAGGTAATACACGATCAGTCACTTTGACAAGAATATTTAAGCGACCACGTTCGTTATAAATTTCAGCGATATCGCCTGATTTTAACCCACGTTCTTGTGCATCAATTGGATTTAACCAGAATTGATGAGGGATAGCTTCACGTAGCATAGCAACGTTATAATAGCTTGAGTGAACGTGACCTTTATCGTGGAAACCTGTCATTTGCAGAGGGAATTTGGTTTTAAGCTTAAGGTTTTCAACGCCTTCTTCATTCTTACAATATTCTGGGATCGCAGGAATACGGTCACCTTCAGGTAAAATCCAGCCTTCGGTATCTTGCATTAATTTTTCAGAATAAATTTCAATCTTGCCTGACGCTGTTTTTAATGGATTAGCGATAGGATCTTGACGGAATGCTTCAAGTGCAACGTATTGATTACGATTTGGTAATTTACGATCGATAATCCCCATATCATTGGTTTCTGCAAAGGTAGGTAATGCAGGGTTTTTCTCTCGCATTTGGTTATAACAATACTCAATCCACTCTTCGTAAGTCCGACCTTCTGTAAATTGCGCTTTGGTACCCATTTTTTCTGCGATATCGGTTAAGACATCATAGCAAGGGCGGTTTTCCCAAAGTGGTTTAATCGCATTTTGTAAGCGGACAACATAGTGGTAAGCGCCACTGGCGTAAGAGTTATTGATAAGGTCGTTGGTTTCAACTGTTGTAACATCTGGCAGTAAAATATCCGCATATTTTGCAGAAGGTGTCATGTGGTTATCCCACACTAAAATAAACTCACATTTTGATTCATCTTGCAGTAAATCATGGGTTTTATTCAGGTCAGCGTGTTGGTTACCAATCACGTTACTGGAATAACACCACATAAATTTAATGCCAGTATCGAGTTTATCTTTATTTCTGACACCTGCATTTTTGCTGGTTAATTCTTCACCACGCGCAATGGCTTCAGACCACATGAAAGTGGGGATCAGTGTTTTTACAGGATTAGGTAGAGCGAAGCTTGCAACAGGATAAGCCACGTTCCCACCCCAACAGCCGGTATTTGTACCAGGACGACCGATATGACCTGACATTAATGGTAACATCATAATCGCACGGCAGGCTTGCTCACCATTTGAAGTACGTTGGATCCCCCAGCCTTGAGATATCCACGCAGCTCTTGCGCCTCCAATTTCACGTGCTAATTGGATAATACGTGCAACAGAAATACCCGTTAATTTACTTGCCCATTCTGGGGTTTTTGCAATGCCATCAGGACCATTACCCAAAATGTAATCTTTATAAGAGCCATTTTCAGGTGCTGATGCAGGGAGTGTTTGTTTATCCCAACCAACGCAATATTCACGTAAGAAGTCTTCATCGGTGATACCTTCTTGGATCATCACATAGCCTAATGCAGCGACTAATGCCGCATCAGTACCAGGATAAATAGGGATCCATTCGGCACCCAGTGTTGTCACACTGTCAGTGCGACGAGGGTCGATGATGATAACTTTACTTTTGCTCTTATCTAACGCATTTAGCGTTTCATAGAACTGGCCACCACCGGACATACGTGTTTCAGCAAGGTTATGACCAAACATCACAACGAGATCTGAATTCTCAATTTCTGTTAACAGCGATTCCAGCATATCGCCATAAACGTAAGGGACGATACCTGTTAATTGAGAGTAAGAATAAGTACCGTAGTCACTTAAAAAACCACCTACAGTGCTTAATAAACGTTTACATGCGGTTCTGCCGTGTAAGTTTGCACCAGTAGAGCCTGTACCGTACTGGTAATAAATTGCTTCATTACCATACTTTTCAATGGTGTATTTTAATTTTTCGGCGATGATTGATGTTGCTTCATCCCAAGAAATACGTTCAAATTTACCTTCACCTCGTTTACCCACACGCTTCATTGGGTATTTTAAACGGTCTGGGTTATACGTTTTCCAACGTACAGAACGACCACGTAGACATGGGCGAATTTGGTGAAGACCAAATGTTGAATCGTCATACATAGTTTCATTAGAAATTCGACGAATAACGCCATCTTTCACATGAACTTTTAATGGGCAACGGCTACCACAGTTCACTAAGCATGCACTGTATTTGATAGTTTCTGAAGTCTCATCAGGACGAATACCCTGGGGGGTTTGAGCATGAGCAGCGAATGGTAATGAAACCGTTCCTGCAACGGCTGCAGCACCAGAAAGAACGGCTGCAGACTGAATGAATCCACGCCGACTCATTTCAGTAATAGAAGTGTTATTTTTAATTTTTGACATTGACATTACCCTAACATTTTTCACAACAAGTAAAGTTGTATATCTATGTTAAGTTATAACCCCTCTACCTATAATGATTTATATCAATATAAAAAATGTTAATAACGTTATCTAAAAAAATAATTATTAAACAAATGGTTACATTTTTTGATAAATACCACTTTAGTGGTAAATAAAATATCAAACAAATAGGATTTAGCAATTAATCGGAATATAAAAAATAACATATCGTTTTAAGGTGATTACCAATAAAACAAGATTGTTAATATGATAACAAAATAAAAAGTTGAAAATATTTGTTAATACAAAAAGCCAAAAGGAGAATGTATCTCCTTTATGACTTTAGATAAAAATAATTTATTGCAGGTTATTTTCTACAGGTAATCTGAGTGCTCTTACATCATTTCCTGTTGGCGATTGATGCACTCTTAAACCAAATTGAGGCAAAATAGCAAAAATATGATCAAAAATATCTGATTGGATTGCTTCGTATTGTACCCAAACCGTTGTGTTGGTAAACGCATAAATCTCAATGGGAAGGCCATCAGACGTTGGTGCTAACTGTCTTACCATAATTGTCATTTGTTTATGTACATTGGGATGATTTTTTAAATAAGCTTCAACATAAGCACGAAAAGTACCAATATTAGTCATGGCGCGCTGGTTCAATGGGACTTGACTTTCATTGCCTAACGCCGCGTTAAAGTCATTAATTTCACTTTCTTTATTTTTGATATAAGGTGCCAGCAGATGTGCTTTTTCTAAATCATCGATTTGCTTTTTATCTAAAAAATGAATGCTATTGATATCAAGTGAGAGGCTCCGTTTAATACGGCGCCCTCCTGATTTTGTCATTGCTTGCCAGTTTTTAAACGAATCTGAAATAAGTGAATAAGTTGGGATGGTGGTAACGGTGTTATCCCAATTACGAACTTTAACAGTAGTTAAACTAATATCAATAACTGCACCATCAGCGCCATATTTAGGCATCTCTAACCAATCACCTAGGCTTATCATGTTGTTTGCGGATAACTGAATACCAGCCACCAATCCCATAATGGGATCTTTAAACACCAACATTAATACGGCTGTCATTGCCCCTAAACCACTGAGTAAAATTAGGGGGGATTTGCCTATTAGCAGGGAAATAATCATTATCCCAATTAGGACAGAAGCAGCAAGTTTTAAACTTTGAAAAATACCTTTTAATGGTAATCGGCCAAAAGAGGACGAATTTCTCATAATCTGCATGCAAAGATCCATAATAGAGAAAAGCATCAATAAGCCGAAAATTAAACACCAAACTTGAGCACTGGTGGTAAGAATTTCTTGTGTTTTACCTGCGCCCATCCAAACAAGTGCTTGAATATTAACAACGATACCTTGGATTAAAAAAGCAAAACGACTAAATAATTTGTTTATTTCTAACGAAAGTTGCCATTTTTGATCATATTGACTGACGGCTTTTGAAATTCGAGGTAAGACTAATTTGTGCAAAATAAAATGAAGAACAAGGGCGACAAGGAAAATAATAGCCAAAACAAGTAATAGAGAAGCGATTTGAGCGTATTCCTCATTGAATTGACGTATCCATGTAAGCAGTTGCTGCTGCATAAAATATCCTCATAATTAATATGTGTTGTGCATTAAGAGTACAGAAAAGAGATCTTAGTTCAAGGAGGTGAATTTTTTGTTACGAAAGATGCGCGGAAGAGTGAGGTCAGAAAAAAGAAGTGTATTGAATAAAAGCCAGAAATAGTCTTTTTGCGATGAGGGTGCTACTTCTGGCTTTTCTATTTTTATTTTAAATTAAATGCTTAAAGCAAGCGAGTTGATGATAATTGTACAACAACTTGGTGCAAGTGAGTAATAAAAGAAGTCATTGATTTCATATTAAGTATCCTATTAATAAAATGTGATTTGCGTCACAAATATTTTCTAAGATTGATTTTAATCACATTCTCATAACAGTCAATAGCTTCATGCAAAAATATTTTAAATTTTAAATTATTTTTTATATCAAACGCATTTTTTGTCTATCTAATCGTTGCTATCTTACTCGTGAATTTCTTTATCTTATTGTTTATTAATTGTTTTTATTTTCGTTTGTTAATAATGCTCAGTTGACTTTTTTCTATTGTGATTTTCACTGAAATTTTTTGCTTTAAGCTCAAAATGGAATCGGAAAAAGAAAGGAAATCACTCAATGAATATCGAAACGAAAGAAGAGCGTTTGCAGAAAATATTACAAGGCGAGAAAGAAATTTTAGAGTTTCAACCTCCTGCCTATAGTACTCAGGCTCAAGCCGTTATTGACGCAGATGTGAAGATTGAATTTAATCAGGTCAAAGAATCCCCTGATGAAGTTGATAATGAAGTAAAAATGAATCGAGTCATCAAATATGAAGTTATTGTAACGGGGATCAATTTACGTTTGGCAGAATGGCGTACCAGCCCTAAAGGAATTTTAATTTTGCCTAATAATAAAGATGTCTACATTACGATTGTTGATAACAATAAAACAGAGATCTCTTTAACAGGAAATCGTAATGGGGTGGCGTCATTACAATTGATACTAAAAGATGAAGATGACGAAAGTATCGTGTATTACGCAACGCCAATACAAATTCGTGTTACGCCTCCAAAGCCTAATCCTAGTACTGATTGTACTGCGACTAACTGTGAGCAATTTGATGATTTATTGACGATACGCTCGGAGTCTATGCAGTGGCCAAGTAAATGGGAAAGCGTGTCTAAAAGCTTTGTTGTTCATTTACAAGATCATGAGGGGGAAGATGTATCAAATAAAGAAGTTAAATTAGTCTACGATGTTGATAATAGTACACTTGGCGTTGAACCCGAAATTTATAATGCTGATGGCGAGAAGATAAATATAGGGAAAACAAATAAATATGGTATCGCGAATTTTAAAGTTAAATTTAAAAAGAGTGAGCCAAAACAAATTGCTATTTTTCATGCTGAATCTGAAAATAGTGAAGATCCCACTAAGCCAGTGAAATCAAGAGATTATTATGTTGAAATCACAACGGAGAAGCTCCCCTCTCCGAAAGTACCAGCAACATTAAATGGGATTTTAAGTTATCACAGTGAAAATTATTGTGTGAATGCCAATCTTATTTTAGGACGAGATATTAGTGAAAGTACTCAAGTTGGTTTTTATTTTAATGACCAATTAAAAATGTTGCCTTGTACTGATAAATCCGCGGTTTCTGTTAGATTGGAAAATCAAGCATTAACAAATGGTATTCATTACATCTCTTTCTTTACCGTTGATATATTCGATAATATCTGTTTTTCTCGCCGAGAGCGTATTATTGTTGATAATTCTTTGACAGGAGAGTGTAGTAAGCAAATTAAAAATATTGCGCCTAAACCTTGCATTAGTGTCACTATTCCACAAATTTGCGATCGTTATTTTAACTCTGTCAATATTAGGCTTGTACCTTCTTTATGCTTACAAATTAAAAATCGTGTTGCAAAAATGCATATCCAAAAAATGGTTATCATTTTTAATGGTTATTCTAAAGTGAATGGCAGTGAAAGAACGTTAGTGTATCGTTCTACACTTGAAATCTATGCAGATGATCCTCGTTTAGGTAACTTCTTACATGATACAACACCAAATAATGAACCTATAAATATGGTTGAAATATTAGAGCCTGCATTAGAAAGTATTTTGGCTGATGCACTACCGAATATTGAAGTCGGACAATTAGGTATCCAAGTGATGATATTTGAAAATACAGGGAATTGTTATCTTTGTGGGGAAAATATGTATACGGTATCTCTGCGCTTACCTTGTGCTTAAGACCTCTGTTTAACAGAAAGAATAGTCTTCCTGCTCAAGAGCCACATGATGTGGCTCTTCATTTCGATAAAACAAATAAGAATATTATTACCGTATAGTTAAATTAGCGTGTCATTCTTTTTATTGCACTCGTTATCGATAATATGGTGATAGAGCTTAAAATCAGTTGTATACCAATCAATGCCATAACTAATGCTATTGAGGTTTCAGGACCGAAAGCAAATAAGAAATAAGCAATCACTAAATCCAAAAATCCCGCCAAGATATTAAACCAGCCATAAAAGTTATCTTTGATTTGTTTGAAACCAATATTTAGACGTAATATCCCTGCAAAAATAAAGAGAAAGCCGATAAAAAAAGCGAGGCTAAGCATACCGTTTAGTGGGTCAGTAATAAAAATATAGCCAAGTAAAAGATAAATAAAACCAGCTAATAACGTAATGAGCATTGACCAACCTGAAGAAACTTGGGAATTGAACCCGCCAATAATACTGGATATTGCACAGGCAAAGAAAACGACACCCAGTAATATACTGATAACAACACCAGAAGAGAGAGGGTTAATAATACAGATAAAACCTGCAATGAAGCCTAATGTGGCAATAATATTCATTAAGGTACATTGCTTTTTAACCAGTTTCTCTGTTAGCTGAGATAAATTATTCTTATTAATATCTAACATAGTAACCTCTTTATCCTTAATATATGGAACATAAGTTAAATTATAGCAATTTTTGCTTATATAACATGACTTCTTTAAATAAAACTATAATTAAAAAGGAGTAGAGAAGGTGAGTAATCACCTTTGAAATGTAAAGTTGAAGGAGTAAGGTAGTGAGCTAAGATTAAATGTTAATAAAAGTTATAACGGAGGTAAAATGTCTGATATTGTGTATTTAAATAATCAGTTTGTACCTAAAGAACAGGCTAAAATATCTGTTTTTGACCGTGGTTTTTTATTTGCAGACGCGGTTTATGAAGTTACCGCAGTGATTGATAGTCACCTCATTGACTTCGAAGGGCATTTTCAACGTTTACAGCGTTCGTGCAAAGAATTAGGATTATCCCTTCCTATAACGAAAGCGCAGTTAATTAATGTTCATCAGCGACTTATTAAAAATAACCATCTTCATGAAGGGCTTATTTATTTACAAATAACCCGAGGTACTGATTCATCTCGCTTTTTTGATTTTCCTGCTTCATCAATTCCTTCCACAATAGTTGCTTTTGTTCAGCACTCCACCATAATTAATCACCCTAATGCAAAAAAAGGTATTTCGGTGATCAGTGTTGATGATATTCGTTGGCAGCGTTGTGATATTAAAACAGTGTCATTATTAGCTGCGTGTTTAGCAAAACACCATGCTCATCAACAAGGCGCTGACGATGCTATTTTAATAAAAGACGGTTATATCACTGAAGGAAGCTCAAGTAATTTCTTTATTATCAATTATGATAATGAAATTATTACTCGTCCATTGAGTCAATGTATTTTGCCTGGTATTACGCGTCAGGCTATTATTCAATTAGCGCAAGAGAAAGGCCTTAAAGTTATTGAGCGTTTATTTACACTTGATGAAGTGAAAAATGCAAATGAAGCTTTTATTAGTTCAGCAACCACATTGATTTGGCCAGTAACCTCAGTAGATAATGAGCTTATCAATCAGGGGAAAGTAGGGCCTTTATCGCAGCGTTTACGTCAAATTTACCTCGATAAAGCGATTCAGAAATAATGAGTTATTGGATAAAAAGGTACTTGTAAAAGTTATCGCACTGTTTTCTGATTTTTATTGCAATATAACAGTGCGATAAATTTATTATTTCGTGAGGTTAATTATGATGTTCAATAATCATTACTGCAGTTGTATCTGGCTCTAATGCCCGCAATACATGAGTAACATCTCCGGGATAGCAAATATAATCTCCGGGTTGCAATTCTTGTTGATTATCTAGCGTTCCTACTATTGCACTACCACTGATTATAATAATATGTTCAGTCACATTTTTACTGTGGGGATCTGACACTCTGTCTTTTCCTGGTTGAGCAATCACTGTGTATATATCGCGTTTTGCCCCCACAGGACAGGAAGACAGTAAAAAAGCATGATAATACGCTTTCTCTGCACTAATTTTAAAACCATCACCTTTGCGAATAACTTTAACTTCAGATTGTGGTGCTGAAATAAGTTGAGAAAAGGGAATATTTAATGCAACACAAATCGCCCAGAGTGTTTCAATACTTGGGTTTCCTTGGCCTGCTTCTAATTGAGATAATGTGGATTTTGCAATACCTGCTCGTCTTGCAATTTCAGCAAGCGAAAGGCCCGCTTTTTTTCTCTCTCGAGCTAGAGCCTGAGAAATAATTTCAATAGGCGCACAAGGCGATGACATCATAGCTTCCTTTAAAATCATCTTGCAAAAAAATATATCGTTCAACATAATGAACGATATGTTCAATAAAAAATACGATATTCTATGCAAATTAACAGTCGCCTTGATAATAACGTACTTAGAGACATTCTGCTTGTTTCATTAGCCGATGGCATTGTAGGTATTTCTTATGGTGCTTTAGCTCATACTCAAGGGTTTGATTTTTGGGTACCATTGGTGCTATCCATTTTTGTTTTAGCTGGCGCTTCTGAGTTTCTTTTTATTGGTGTTGTGGCGATGGGAGGAAGTGCAATTTATGCAGCACTTGCTGGGTTAATGGTCAATGCGCGACATATTCCATTTAGTATGGCGGTAAAAGATTTACCCGGAAAAGGGCTTAAGTCATTACTAGGTTTTCATATATTAAATGATGAAAGTGTTGTATTTGGTTTATCTCAACGAACGGCAGAGCAAAATAAACGCGCATTTTGGGCGTGTGGATTGAGTATTTTTCTGGTTTGGCCTTTAGGAACCATGCTTGGTGTTTACTTAGGGTCATTTATTGTAGATATAAAGATGTTAGGGCTAGATGCGATGTTTCCAGCCATCATTCTCGCATTAAGTCTACCAGCATTAAAAAATAAACTAACACGCCATGCAGCAATAATAGGAAGCATTATTGCACTCGCAACCACATTATTCCTCCCTGTTGGGATCCCCGTTTTATTATCGCTATTAGGCGTGTTATTTGTGTTAAGGAGAATATAATGTCCACAGCATCTATTATTACAGGAGTTATTATTCTCGCGGTTGGCACATATGCTATGCGTCTTTCTGGAATATTACTTAACAGTAAATCGGGAGTTTCTCCTCGCGTAAAAGAGATACTTTCATTATCGGCCATTGTTATTTTATTCTCAGTTGCAATGACTTCGACATTTTTTGATGGTAATCAACTCGCTGATATATCAAAAATTATTGGTGTCGGTGTGGCAGGTGTTCTCACTTGGAAAAAAAAGCCATTTATTATGATTGTACTAAGCGCTGCAATAGTGACAGCAGGGTTACGTTGGTTAATACGTCTTTGGGGATAAATTTATTATTAACGTTATGGTAATCAAAAAAGGAGGTATTTATACCTCCTTTTTAATAGATTTTATTCGTTAATGGATGATTAATCATTTTCTGATGATTGGGGTTCTCGTGGTAGCGCAATAATAAAACCGATCCCCTTATTATTAATCCCTTCAGTTACGATTAATGATGCTTGAATTTTATTTGCGAGATTAAGAGCAATAGATAAACCTAAGCCACTACCTGTTTCATTAGATCCAGGTACACGATAAAAACGAGAAAAGAGGGCATTAATATGTTCTTTTGCCACCCCAGGTCCATTATCACGCACAATAACGTTAACCCCTTCAGCATATTTATTTTCAATAGTGATCTCTACTTGGCTACCTTTAGGGCAATATTTAATAGCATTATCAAGTAGATTATTAAAAATAGAGAGTAACGCCTGTTTATCTGTTTTAAGCGTTAAAGACTGCCCCTCATTTAGTGATAATTCGATATTTTTAGTAATTGCGTATGGGACACGTTGCGCTATTGCATTACCAATGACATTATAGATATCAAGTGTTTCTATTTTAAGAGGAAAATCATCACATTCTAATCGCGCTAAATCAATTAATTGATGAGAAAGGGCTGCTGCTCTATCAAGCGATTGTTTCATATCATCAATAATTTCTTCACGCTCTTGTTGATCATCAACTAAAGAGAGTAAATGTAGTTGGGCAATAACGGCTGCGATAGGTGTTCTTAATTCATGAGCCGCATCAGCCATAAATTGTTTTTCACGAATATTAGCTGTATCAATTCTTGCCATTAATTGGTTTAATTCTTTAAAGATTGGACGTATTTCTTTAAATTGCTGACTGACATTAATAGGGGTTAAGTTACGAGGTCTGCGATTAGAAATAAGTTCTGCGGCTTGTCTTAATGGACGTAAACTAAAATAAGCGGTAATTAAAATGGCCAAAATAACCGTTGCAAGTATAAATAAAAAAGGTACAAATGTTCCTTCAACCGGATTACCAATAACATGACCTCTATCTTCAACGGATTCACCGATAAACACTTTTATTTTATGTTTGTCTCCCCAGCTAAAAGAGAGTATCCATTTTTCTCCTGCGACAGAAACTTTTTCTGATGCTAATGAAAGGACTCTTGTAGGGATGGGTAATTCAGGGCGATTAGTATAAATTAGGGTATTATTTTCATCTAAGGCGATAAACCAAGGTAAATATTGTAATTCATCATCTTCACCATTAAGCATAGCGTCGATATACATACCTTGTAAGTTATGTGCGATTTCTTTGAGCACTTCAGGTTGGTCAGCAACAATTTCTAGGGTATTAGCAAAACCTTTAGCGATAATTTCTTGCTGTTTATTATAAATATTTTCGAATTCAGCAAGATAATCAAATTGTATCCACGCTAACCATACCCCCCAGAGCATAACAATAGAGATAATCTGAAGAACAATAGTGTAAATAAAGAAAGAACGGATCTTCATTTAGTTAGCTTCTTTTTTTAATAAATAACCCACACCACGTACGGTGATAATACGTTCTTTTCCTATTTTTCTGCGTAAATTATGCATGTGGACTTCGAGGGAATTACTTTCAATTTTATCGTCTAAACCAAATAAGCGTTGCTCTAACTCTGATTTACGCACCACATTGTCAGTATTACGCATTAATTCATATAACAATTGATATTCTTTACCTGATAATAAAAGAAGCTCGTCATTTAAGGTTACTTGGTGGTTTGCTGGATTAAGCTGTAAATCACCAATAGACCATATTTGTGATGAAAAACCCGCCATTCTACGGCTAACTGCTTTTACGCGAGAAATAAGTTCTGGCATAGCAAAAGGCTTCGGTAAAAAATCATCAGCTCCAGAATCTAATGTTTGTACTAAATTGTCGATTTGAGTACGGGCCGTTAAAATGATAATTGGGATTTTTTCACCATTTTTTCTAAGTGAAATAAGTTCATCTTGTCCGTCACCATCAGGTAGACCCAAATCTAATAACATTAAATCAAAAGGGCGCTGGCTCAGTTGAACACGGGCATCAGCAAGTAATCTAACCCAGCATGGATGAAAACCAGCAATTTCAAGCCCACGACAAAGTGCTTTACCGAGTTGTAAATCGTCTTCAACCAACAAAATATTCATAATAATACCTATCTAAAATCGTCTTAAGAAAGTATAAGAGCCAAACAAAAATTGAGCAATATAATAAAATGTAAAGTCAAGTTTGATTAATGAACTCTTAATGTAAGATAAAATTTTATTTAATATGTTTTTTTACTAAAAATAAATGATTTTAAAAAGAAAGTATTATTATGAATCACTTTATTAAGGTAACTATTGTTCTACTTTGTTATTCCAAGGAATTTAATGTTAAATTTAAAAGATGAGCTAAGATAGAATTGTTTTTATTAATTCATTTTAACTAATATATTTTTCACGCTATTATGCTACGCTAACGTAAATGATTCATCTAAGACACTTGCTATTTTAAAATAGAATATAATTCTACTTAAGAGTAAGTAAATATAGTTGTGTATTTAGCATAAAGTAAATATAAAAAATTAATTTCATTGATTAATATGTCTATTAAAATGATGCTTTATTCTTTTATTGAAATAAAAAAATAGATTTAATATACCCATGTTGTGCAACAATTTATTAGATTTAAATTACTTACTCTATTCATCTATACTCTTGCAATAGAAGTTTCGTGTTTTAAAAGGAATTTAATTTTTATTAAAAGGATTTTATATGAAATTAGATGGTGTTATTTAGTATACATTAAATCATTCTGTGTCAGAAATGCTCCCATCCCTCTGGGAGCATTTCCCATAGGAATTATTACTCACAAAATGAGTTATTCCATAAGTTTAAATCAAATGACAAGTTTAACGGCTTTGTTAAATCATTTGCTATATTCTGAAATTCTATTTTTGCTTGTTCTAGACGTTGTTTATCATTCTCAGGAATGAAGTTATCTTTTATAGGTAAGTCATCTAATTTATATTCTTCCAATAATATTCCATTTCCCCAACGCTGAAATAGCCAATAACTACTTGGCATCAATGTATAATTAGTGCCTGTAATTAATGTTGTTCTATCAGATTGATAATGTACAGGGATTAACTGATTAGCGATATTATCCCAAATCCAACCTTTATAAGTTCCATCAGCTAAACGAGCTATCGACCAGTGCATATCATCAGGCCGATAAAAATTAAGTTCTGCTAAAGGCATATAAATTGGACTATTTGTAGATAATGAGGCTTGAATAAGGCCATTTTTAAAATAAGAGATAGCCAATATTTTGTTATTGTTAGTTAATTTTAAATGACAACTATTCCATTGTGTTATTCTCAATCCATTTTTTTCTGAAATTTCTGGAATTGAAATTACGGAATCTGTTGTACTGTTTTTTTCGGGTAGATAGTAATGGCCTGTAATATATTCACCATTATTGCCATAAAACTGCCATGTTGCTAAAGGTGAGGATTTAAAAGAAGAATTAAAAATAAAGAGAGAAAGCAGAGCAATAGTCAAAAAAAGAAATATTATTTGTGTTTTTTTAGTCATTTTACTTTATTGCCTATTTACTAGTAAAGTTGTATAAGTTTAGTGTAACAGAAACTCATTATTTAATTAAAAAACGTAATCTGTTTTGCCAGAAAGAGGGCGTGTATAGCTTCATGTCTTTAAGGTAAATACTTAAATAGGATTGTATAATGATTAAAAATTCGATTTTAGCCTCACACGCTTTTTTAAATGAGATGGAAAATGATGGATATTATCCAGCCCATCTTGTAAAAAAAGGACAAGCTTTACTTAAAGCACTGTGTTTAAAAATTGAAGCAACATCGCCTAAAAGTTTAGCAGAACTTTATATTCTAACTCAAAAGACGACAGAGCAATTTAATGATCTTGCAGAAGAGTTTTGTGAAGAAGGGAGTGATATTGAGACTGTTGCAAGAGAGTGTATTGCGGAAGATTTCGGTATTATTGCTGATGAATATGGTTTTGAAGATGCTGATATAGAAGAATTAATAGCAACAAGAGATTGGTAAAAATGATGAGAAAACAAGATAATGTTTTCTCATTTTCATTAAATTTAATTATTTTCTTAAATAAATAAAATTTATACAAAATCAAAGTGACGTGTATTTATATCACATCATTTACTATCTAGATGATAATGAGAATAATTTAATTAACGAAGAAATGTTTATTAATGCATTCGCCTACAGTCTTATTTTTATTTCTTTCAATAAGACCTTAATTGTGCTGTAGAAAATTAAAATAATGTGATAATTTATTGAATAACTTCACATATTTTAATAACTATTAAATTTAGCTAAGAATAAATAATAACTTATAAGTGGGTTATTTATCATCACAATGTGAAGTTGGGCATCGCCTTGATGGGTAAGATCCGATAGCCTTAAACTTGTATATTTAATTCTTTTATTTATAAGCAAAGTGATTTTCTTTGCATAAATTCTTATTGATAGCAGGAGGCTTTATATGAGTTTGTTGTTTTCCCCTAAAAAATTAGGCCCCCACCAGTTAGATAATCGTATTATTGTTGCGCCTATGTGCCAATATTCGGCACAAGATGGTTATCCGACAACATGGCACACAATGCATTATGGACAGCTTGCATTATCTGGCGCTTCACTTGTGATTGTGGAAGCGACCGCAGTAGAACCGAGAGGCCGTATTAGCTATAAAGATTTAGGAATTTGGTCTGATCAGCATGGTTGTGAATTAAAAAAACTGGTCGATAATATTAAACAATATTCCTCTGCTAAAATTGGTATACAAATTGCTCATGCGGGGCGTAAAGCGTCAACTGATTTACCTTGGAATGGTGGCGCGTCGCTTGCGCCAGATTCTCCTCATGGTTGGCAAAAAGTTGCACCTTCAGAAATTCCATTTGGAAAAAACCATCAGCCTTATGCTTTGACTATTGACGAAATTGAAGAGATAAAGCAATCCTTTATTGATGCCGCTAAACGAGCGGAATTAGCAGGTTTTGATGTTATTGAAATTCATGGCGCTCACGGATATTTGTTGCATGAGTTCCTATCTCCGTTATCAAACGATAGAACAGATCAGTATGGCGGTGATTTTAATCATCGTTGTCGATTATTAGCGGATGTTTTTGTTGGTGTAAAAAATGCGGTTTCTGATAATGTTTGTGTTGGTGTAAGAATTTCTGCAACAGATTGGGTTGAAGGCGGTTGGGACCTTGAAAGCGCTGTTGCTTTAACACAACATCTTGAAGAATTAGGTTGCCATTACATTCATGTTTCCTCCGGTGGATTATCAGATAAGCAAGATATTAAGCTAGGTCCTAATTATCAAGTACCATTTGCTCAGGCTATTTATAACGAAACACAACTGCCGGTTATCGCTGTCGGACTTATTACAGAGCCAGAACAAGCTGAGGCTATTTTATTAACAGAGCAAGCTGACTTTATCGCATTAGGGCGAGGGATTTTATATGATCCTCGTTGGCCTTGGCATGCTGCGGAAAAACTTAAGCAGACTATAAAAGTTGCACCTCAATATTTACGTTGTGCGCCTCATGGTAGTAAAGACTTTTTTAAATAGTTATTTTTAAGCCATGGATAATTATAAAGTGTTATGTTAATTATCCATGGTTTTTTTGAGCATATTTATGATAATACAAATAATAGTGAGTATAAATTTATTGAATGGGGAACGTGGATCGTAGAATGAAATGAAAATAAATCCTTTATTGTTTCAACCTAGGATTGCTTAAGGTGATGTGTTTTGAATGCGCACACATCATCAGAGAATTAAGCATTCTTTGATGACTCATTTATTTATAGCGAGTCATATTATGAAAAATAAACATTGGTCGCGTGTAGAATATCTGCATGAAACAGTAAAAAATAAAAATATTATCATCAAAGGACAACACAGTTATTACAGTGATTGTTGGGATGAGGGGTTTGAAGCTTCAGTTGTGCGCTATCTTCATGGTGATGAAATTAGCCTGCAATGGGAGCCACTATGGGAAATTGATAAATTATATATTGGTGATTATGTCTGTATCGGTGCACAAGCCATCATATTAATGGGGGGAAATCATACTCATCGTATGGATTGGTTCTCTCTTTATCCTTTTATGGATAAAATTGAAGAGGCTTATATAGGTAAGGGAGATACCCATATTCAAGATGGCGTATGGATAGGAATGCGTGCAATGATAATGCCTGGGGTCACTATTGGTGAAGGAGCTATTGTTGCTGCTAATAGTGTTGTTTCTAAAGATGTGGAACCTTATAGTATTATCGGTGGAACACCAGCGAAACACATTAAGTACCGTTTTGAGCCCAATGTGATTGAGCAACTTTTATCGTTAAAAATTTATCAATGGTCAGAGAAAAAATTTGAAGCTCTCAGGCCTTATTTATGTCAATCATCAATTGATAAATTATTAATCGCGGAAGAAAAATTTATTGAATAAACTGATCCCCTAAACATAAATATGTTTAGGGGCTTTTACTTAGATATTGTTGTAATATAAATTTATAATATTATCAAAGCATAAAAATAATGTTGTTTTTTTATATGATCCTTATCTCAAATTTAAAAAGTTTTAATTTTATAAAAAAATTACTTTTTTAAAAATTAATGTTTGTTCTTGTTTTTTGTTATTTCTGTTTTTTTTCTTTAGTGATTGATTTTATTTTGAAAATAAAATGCTGTGATTTGTTTTTTTATTGACTTTATAATTATAAAATAATGTTATTATTTATTTTTAATAGAGTTTTTGAAGGGTATTAAATTATTTTATAAAATATATAATGTGTAAAAAATAAAATACATATTACTCTATATATGAGTTTATTAATTATGGAGTAATATAGGTATGATTCGAAATATAAATTTCAAGATAAAACTATTGGTTATTATATTATTTTCATCTACGTTTTCTTATGCCAATAATACCACGTTGTTAGGTGGAAATAGTAAAGCAGATGGTAATGAATCGACAGCTGTTGGATATAATACATGGGCACATTCTGATCAATCAACAGCGATTGGCGCTAATGCAGGTGCTGAAGGTGAAAATGCAACTGCAATAGGCCATAAAAGTACAGCAATAGGAGACAATGCATTGTCATTGGGAAGTGGTGCAATGGCCATTGGTGAAGGTTCACTTTCTATTGGTTCTCAAGCTTATAGTGAAAGTAAGGATGCAATTAGTATTGGTAAAGGTGCAATAAATAATGCTGAAAATGGAGTTATATTAGGTAGCGGAAGCAATCTCGCTGATAGCGCTGATAATTCGGTTATTATTGGTAGTAAGTCATCTGGAACAGCAAGTAATGCTATTATATTAGGTGATAAAAGTAGTAATAATCGTGATAATACTTTATCAATAGGTAGTGACAAAAACCAGCGACAAATTATTAATGTTGCAGCAGGAACTGAAGATACAGATGCGGTTAATGTTTCTCAATTGAAAGAAGAAAAAAATAATATTCTTACTGAAACGGATAAGCATATTAGTGATAATAATGTCGTTATTTACGATAAGATTGAGCAGGAAAAAAGTACTCTTATTAAAGAAACAACAACTCAAATAAATGAAAATAATAAGTTAATACAAGAAGATATCTCAAAAGCAAATGAAGCTGTATTAAAACAGAGTGAATCTAAGGCGAAAGCATTAGCTGAAGATTCAAATAAAAAATCAAATCACTATACCGACAGTAAACTAAACGAACATCAAGATAATATTGTTAATTATATCAATGAAGAAAAAAAAGAATTTTATCTTTATACCGAAGATAAGTTTTTAGAAATGAAAGAAGGTATTGAATCTTATACTGATAATAAAGTTAATGATATAAAGGAAGGAATAGAAGAACATACTAATAATAAAATCCTTGAATCTGAAAGTAATATTAAAGATTATACAAGTAATAAATTTATTGAAATTGAAAATAGTGGCAAAGAATATACTGATTTAAAAGTTAATGAACATGATAAAAAAATAGTTGAACATGTTAGTAATATAAGAGATGAAATTACAAATTCAACAGAAGGAAAAGTAAAAGCGTCAGAAAAAAAAGCGAATAGTTATACTGATATAGAAATTAGTAAAATTACTTCTGGGGTGAATGGGCTTATTGGTAAAAATAATGAAAAAATAATAAAAGAACGTGAGAAGTATATTACTCAAAAGGGAAGCGAGTATATTAATATCACTAATAATATTATTAATGATAGAGATGAATCATTGAAGGAATATATAGAGAATGCGAAACATGATTCTATTTCTATTGCTAACGAATATACCAATAATAAAATTAAGAATATTTTTATTGATAACGATATCGCACTTAAAAATATGGATAATAAAATCGATAAAGTAGATAAAAGAGCAAGCGCGGGTATAGCCTCTGTCGCAGCAATGGCAAATATTCCCTATGTGACTAACCATACTTTTAGTTTAGGTGTGGGGGTTGGTAATTATCGTGATGCTAATGCGTTTGCAACAGGTGCTCAATATCAAATCACAGAGAGTGCAATTATTCGTGTTTCAGCTTCATGGAATACAGAAGATCGTGGTGTTGTGGGAGGTGGTGTCTCTTATGGTTGGTAAATATTTATTGTATTACGTTGTTTAGAATAAAATGAGAAATAGGGTCGTTGTCTTTTTTATATAATTGAGTGGCTTTTATGCCACCAATTTGAATAATAAGGGTAACGACCTTTGTTCTTTATGATGAGTAAATTATGATCTATCTCTATTCAGGTGGTGGGTGTTTTGAAAAGCAAGTAAGAGTAAATCAAGCGACAATAGATAAAGCGACAGAAATTGCCAAAAATAAAATGAAGAAAATCATTCAAATAAGATCGCTTGCTGATATTTCTGTTGATATTGAGGATATTGGTGCAATATTGCTAATTGAACCTACTATTGAATTAGCCCTTGAAGTGGGGCGACGATATTCACACTCTGTTGATATTGTTATTGCCGAAAGTGCAAAAATAGGAATGAAATTAACGGTTTGTCAGATTGAATTTTCAGCTAGCAAGATCTGTGTTCTCTGATCCTCTATTGTATACAGTTATCCACATTAACTGTGGATAACTCTTGTCTTACGTGTTAGTAATCTTATTACCATTTGATTTTATTGAATATTTATCGTTGATTGAAAAATACCCATTTAAATTAATTATTTTAATGTCTTGTTATTACTCAGAATAATTTACCACGTAATAAAAACTATGTGTTTTTTAATTAAGGCGGGCCAAAAGAGAGATTGTACACGTTATAAGAGATTATTTATCAAATAATGGAGTCGGTTTACCGGCATTATCGACGGCCACAAAATTAAATTGACCATGGATCACTTCTTCACGTCCTTCAGCGTACATGTCTTCAAGGAAAATAGAGACATTGACGGTTAAACTGGTGCGCCCAACCCGAATAACTTCACCGACTAGTTCAATAATTGTGCCTGATGGAATAGGGTGATTAAAATTAATTTTTTCAGTTGAAACGGTGACGAGACGTTTACGGCTAAAGCGTGTTGCGGTGATAAATGAGACTTCGTCCATCCAAGCTAATGCAGTGCCACCAAAGAGTGTTGAGTGATGATTTGTTGTGGTTGGAAAGATAACTTTAGAAACACGAGTAACTGAATTTTTAATTTTATCTTGTAGTTCAGGAGATAACTCAGAGATAGACATAACAATTAAGCCTTCTTCTTTTTGATACTGTAGGGAAATTCCCCACAGTATAAAATAGAGTAAATTGAAAGCAAAGTAGATGAATAGCTGATTATGCCGTCAGTAATTAAAAGGTAATTTTACCGGTTAGAAAAAGAGTAGCATCACCTGTCAGTAAAAGACGATTATTTTTTAATTCGCAGTTGATATTTCCACCTCGTTTTGAGACTTGTCTTGCATATAACTGTGTTTTATTGAGTTTGTTACCCCAAATGGGCGCTAATACACAATGTGATGTGCCTGTAACGGGATCTTCATTCACACCTTTTACGGGGGCAAAGAAGCGAGAAATAAAGTCAAAAGGAGCATGACCGTTAGCGGTAATAATAACGCCAGGTAAAGGCAACTGTGCAATCTGAGTGAAATCCGGTTGGTAGTTAATGACAGTCTCTGGATCAGACAAAAAGCAAACATAACGATCATGCGCTTGCCAAACTTCATCTATTTGTAAGGCTAATTTTTCTTCAAGCGATGGTTTTATATCGTTATTTAATGTTGCAGGAATGGTTGGAAAATTAAGTGTAAAGAATGTGTCTTGGCAAGAGACCGTGAGCTCACCTGAAAGCGAATGAAATTTAAAGAGATTATCTGGGGCGTGTTTGACCGTCTTTAATACAAATGCAGTGGCTAATGTGGCATGTCCACACAGAGGTACTTCAATTTTTGGGGTAAACCAACGAATGTGATCACCAACTAAAAACGCAGTTTCGGGTAAATTAATCTCATTAGCGAGAGTAATTAAGGTGGTATCGTCTAACCATTCCTCTAACAAAACGACGGCTGCAGGATTTCCTGAAAAAGGTGTAGAGGAAAAGGCATTAACATAATAAATGGGAAGAACAGTCATCGCATTACCTTAATGATAAACTATCAATAAATCGAAGATAATCAGATTAAGTGTTTTAAATTCTAGGTGCAATACATAAAAATTCCTTTTAAATAACAAAGACAAAAAACAAAAAGCCATGCCTAAATGAATGAGGCATGGCTTCAATAATGAACGCGTAAAATTAAGCTTGTGCTTTTTCTTTGTTATCTGCGCTTTGTAAAATCTTACGAACAGGAATAATTAGTGCAGCCAGAACAACAGCACAAATAACCAGAGCGATAGAAACATGAGAGAAGAAATCAGGCATTACATCAAGTTTATCAGGGCGAATATTTCCTCCCATTAAACCTGCTGCTAAATTACCTAACGCACTTGCACAGAACCATAATCCCATGACCTGGCCACGCATTCTTGCTGGGGCTAAAATAGTCATTGTCGCAAGCCCTATTGGGCTTAAGCATAATTCACCTAATGTCAGTAATAAGATGCTACCAATTAACCAAAGTGGTGAAACACCTTGTCCTGTTGCGATAACGCTTTCAGAAGCAAACATCATGACCGTGAAGCCACCTGCGGCAAATAAAATGCCAATTACAAACTTAGTCATACTGCTTAAGTTTATATTCTTACGTGCCATCATTGGCCATAACCAACTAAAGACCGGTGCAAGAATAATAATAAACAGGGCGTTAACGGACTGGAACCAAACCGCTGGGATCTCAAAGCCCATAAAGTTTAAGTCTGTATAGTCATTCGCAAATAAGTTAAATGATGTCGGTTTTTGTTCGAATGCAGACCAGAAAAGGGCTGCTGAAACCAATAATAGGAAACAAACAAATAAGCGAGAACGGTCACTACTACTTAATCCAGCAAATAGGAATAAATAGATAAAATATGCGATAACACTCCCTGAGATCACATAAACCATAAAGTTAGCAACCATAACCGGGTTAAATGGAATAACGCCTGAAATGATAAGACTAACAATCGCAATAAGAACAACGGATAAAGCTAAAATCCATTGACCGACATTACGACGAACAACCGTAGGGCGATCCCAGCTTGAATCTAACCCAACTTCACTATCAAAACGACGCATTGTGGGTACTGCATAGAAGCGAAAGATCAGTAACGCAACAAGCATACCAATACCACCAATACCGAAGCCCCAGTGCCAACCGTAATCACGAACTAAGAAGCCTGTGATGAGTGGTGCAATAAATGAGCCCATATTTATGCCCATATAAAATAAGGAGAATCCGCCATCACGGCGAGTATCATCCCTTTTATATAAGGTTCCTACCATCACAGTGACACATGTCTTAAATAGCCCTGTACCTAAGACAATCAGCAGTAGGCCGATAAAGAATAGGTTTTGTGACCAAAAAGCAGAAAGTGCAATAGAAAGATGCCCTAAGGCGATAAAGATAGATCCATACCATACTGCTAGGCGTTGACCTAACCAGTTATCAGCGAGCCAACCTCCTGGTAACGATGTTAAATACACACCGCCCGCGAAAATCCCCACAATAGCAGATGCCTGCTCTCTGGGGATTTCCATGCCACCTTCATAAACGGTAGCTGCCATAAATAAGATTAATAATGGGCGAATACCGTAGAAAGAAAAGCGTTCCCACATTTCAGTAAAGAAAAGGGAGCTTAATGGATAGGGGTGGCCAAAGAAAGTTCGGCTAGATTTTGAGTGAGTAGATTGCATCTTAAATTCCCAAAAAAAACCTCTACAGGTCGTTTGCAAGTAAAAAGAACAAAATAGTAGCAGGTGGCTAAACAGAGGTGTTTCATTCTGTTATCATTTTCCACTGCATTTAATTAATATATTTTTAACATACTTTTGTCAGGATTTAGTGACTAAAAGCATATTTCATACTTTATAAACCATTTTTTGGTGCAAAAGTCGATAAAAATCTCATTTTACAATAGTTAACCTTGCATTTTTTTGAAAAAATAGGACAAGTAAATTTTACTAGACTTAACAAATGGGTGTTGGGAATATTCTTAATAAACAGTGAATTACAAAAAATAGAATAAAAAAAATAACAATTAGGCCTTTAAATGTAAAAGTGTAATTTTTTGAAGAAAAAAAACTATTAACTGATCTTATTTGTGGATTTTTTGACTACTTTTCTTGTGGCGTTCTAAAGCTTAACCAAGAATAAATGAGATTAAAAAAGACAACCGCGGCGGTGAAATAAAAAACAGCTCTAAATCCATAACTTGCTGCAACAAAAGCCCCCATTAACGGTCCTGTAACATTACCCACATCCCTTAATGCTTGGTTATAGCTAAAAATTCGTCCTGCAATTGCTGGGGTAATATTGTACAAAATAAGGGTTTGTACCGCAGGTAGCATGGCCGCATTTACGGCACCTAATAAAAATCGTAATGCACCTAATTCCCAATAATTGCTGACAAGTGCCATCGGAATTAGCATAAAAATAGAAAGCCCAAGCGTAAAAATAAGGACTTTATCGGGGCCAATTCTGTCACCTAATTTACCGAAGCGAGGGGCGCTAATGAGGGCTGCAATACCAGGTACTGACGCAATAACACCACTGATAAAAGCAAGATTGCTAATAGAGCCCGCTAACTCGCGGATATAAAGTGTCAAAATAGGTGTGACAGAGCCTGTTGCAACTTGAATAATCATGGTGGTAAAAAATAAGCAAACAACCAGCCTTTTGTTTTTTAGTGATGAAAACACTTGTTTTGTCGTTAGTGCATCTTTTTTAGAGACAGGTGTAAAGTTTTCACTCACAAAAAAGAGGGTAACTAAAAAGCAAATAAATAAAACGGCAGAAGTAATAAAGAAGACGGGACGTAACCCATAGAGATCAGCAAGCATTCCTCCAATTAAAGGGCCAATTAATGCACCACTCACCGCGCCTGTTGAAAGCGTTCCTAATGCCCAACCACTTTTTTTCACTGGAACTTGTGTAGCGATTAATGCATTCGCATTAGGAACAAAACCACCTAATACACCCAATAAGGCGCGTAACACTAATAACTGCCATATATTTTGTGCAAAACCAATTAATACCATAACAATTGCCATGCCCAGTGCAGAGCGCAATAGCATTAATTTACGGCCTTTTCTATCTGATAGTTTTCCCCAAAAAGGGGCGGCAATTGCGGAAAAAAGGAAAGTAATACTAAAAGCGACACCTGTCCAAAGATTAAGCTCTTCATGGTCTGTTATGCCGAGTTCTTCTACATATAAAGGGAGGAACGGCATAATTAAACTAAAACCGGCGCCGGTGAGAAAACAGCCAAACCAGACAATATAAAGATTTCGTTTCCAAGAGTTATTTCGGGGCTTGAGATCCATGTTACTCCTTTAGCCGAGAAAGAGAGAGTAAACCAAGAAAATAGATTAAATATAACCGTAACGATGTTGACAGCGACAACAGCGAGTCGGTTTTCTTCTTTTTATAGAGAATAAGAATATAGCCATGATACAGAATAAGTGCGATAGGTCTTGCTCTTATAATGTGTTTTGCAGGAGTCTACAGCTTATGCTGTTATTTATTGGTATTATTATTTTTTATATTGTTTAATGCGTAGTGTGTGGCTGTTTATGGTTAAAACAGCCACTTGGTTATCAATGTACTTTTTTTATCTCGTTATATAAAGACGGTTCACCTTCAGGACGAGTTTTAAAACGACGATGTAGCCACATATATTGGTCAGGAGCACGTAAAATTTCTTGCTCTATCACTTTATTCATTGCATTAGCGGCATTTTCTTCACTATCAAGTGGAAAGTCAGCTACAGCCGGTGAAATGATCAATTCATACCCTTTGGCTTCTGGTAATCGCTTAGGGGTAAATGGAATTAAAGCCGGGTTTCCTGTTTTTGCTAGAATATAGGTACCTGTTGTTGTGGCTGCTTTATCAACAGCAAATAATGGAACAAAAACACTTTTACGCGGGCCATAGTCATGATCTGGTGCATACCAAAGGATTTCACCAGCCTTGAGATTGCGGATCATTCCTTTTAGATCTTTTCTATCAAGCATAAATTTGTTGGAGCGTAACCGGCCCCAAGTCTGTAGCCAATCCATAACAGGATTATCATTTGGACGATAAACACCAATACCAGGATTTAACATACCAAAAATACGTGCGCCTAATTCTAAAGTCAGAAAGTGGATCCCAACAACAATAATTCCTTGGCCTGTTTCTTGTACTTTTTGGATATTCTCTCTACCACTGACTTTAAACCAGCGTCTTACACGCCAATCCGGCCAAAACCAAGCCATGCCTGTCTCAAATACCCCCATCCCCACAGACTCGAAGTTTTTATTTACTAAAGCTTCGCGTTCGCTTTTTGGCATTTGTGGAAAACAAAGTTCGAGATTACGTTCTGCTATTTGGACGCGTTTTTTGAGAAAAACTTTAGATAAACGACCTAGTCGTGTGCCTAGCCAATAAATGACAGGATAAGGAAGTAGAACCAGAATATAGAGTAATCCGATCCCAAACCAAGTCAGCCAATATTTAGGCTGCAAAAATGATTTTTTAAATGGAGGTGACTTTATCATAAGCCTATCTATTTACTATTTTTCCAATGAATATCTTATATTGTGACACTTTTTGGTGCAGATAAGAAATTTTGTCATAAATTAGGTGAAATTATTTCAATGCCTTGTAAAGCAGTCACTAATTCAGCAATATTTTTAACGGCCATCTTATCCATCACTTTGGCTCGATGAACTTCAACAGTTCTTATTGAAACGCAAGCAACTTCAGCAATTTCGCGATTCATTAAACCTTGAATAACATAATAAGCAATATCTTTCTCTCTTGGGGTTAATGAAGCATAACGACGGCGAATATCATGAGCTGTAAAACGGGCCTTTGTTTCAATAAATGCTGTATCTAAAGCGGATAACAACGCATTGCTATCAACGGGTTTTTGTAAAAAATCAATAGCGCCTTTTTTGATTTCTTCAACGGCCATCGGAATATCACCATGGCCGGTTAAAAAAATCACAGAAAGTGTACTGTGTTTATCAATTAAATGCTGGTGGACTTGCCTACCATCGGGGTTTGGCATACGCATATCTAATAATACAACCCCTTGTTGATAGAGATTGACATTATTGATAAAGAATTCGCTATCATTCCAAACATGGGCTGAATAACCTAAACTTTCTAATAAAAACTGACAAGCATCAGTGACAGCAAGGTCATCATCAACAAGATGAATCGTGGGCATTTTTTCTCCATTATTTATTTTTATTAGGGAAAATAAGCGTGATTTTTAATCCAACGTTATTTTGCTCGTTTTGTTGATTTTCAATATGAATATCCGCACCTTGAGAATGCAATAATCTCTGGCAAATTACTAAGCCTAATCCAAGCCCTTCTGTTTTGGTTGTTTGGAAGGGGGAAAAAGGGTGTTCAAGCTGATTATGACTCATTCCTCCAGCATCATCTTCAATCACCACAAGCAATCTATCAGGTGCTTTATGTGTACTTATTTTCAGGTTTTTCGCACCCGCTTGCAGGCTATTAGTAATTAAGTTTGATAAAATTTGCTCTAATAAGGTTTCAGGTAAATACAGGCTATCATGCTCATTAATCTCAGTTTTTAGTGAAACATGAGGGTATTTATCTTCTACGCGTAATAGTTTCCAAATATGTTGGATACATTCCGCAATATTTTGATGAGAAAGCGAAATAATATCTGTGTTAGGTGTTTGTTTTCCAACCCATAAGCGTAGATTTCTAATGATATCAGCCCCTCGTTGTGCTTGCTTGTCTATTTGTTGCAATGCGGGTAACAGGGGGTGTGACTCATTTTCTTTTTTAAGGCGAATAACACTGCCTTGTGCGTAACTTTTAATGGCAGAAAGAGGCTGGTTAAGTTCATGAGCAAATCCAGACGCCATTTCTCCCAATATATTTAAGCGTTGAGCATGTTCTAATTCTTCTTTTTGCTGTCTTAATCGATTATGTGCATGCTCTAATTGTCGACTGCGACGCCTCACTAAATAGCTTATCCACACTTGGTTTAAAATAAGGAAAAGAATCGCCATCAATGAAAGGCCAATTATAAATTGATGCTGAATCGCCCAACTTTTTGCATCTTGCCAAAGTCGTCTTTGTCGAGGATGTTGGTTGACTTCTCTGAGTAAGTTTTCAACCTGCGTATGTGATGCAGGTGCTCCCCATTTCATCGGTTTGCTATCATCAGTGAGTAAAATACGAGTGACTTTATCAACTAACTCATCAGGGACGGTATCTAGTGCTGCAAATGACCAATTAGGGTAAAGCGGTGTACTGGTTAAACAAGGTGTATTGGTTTGATAGGAAATCACCGGTCGGTAATCACTCTTTTTTATTAATCCTTCACTGTCCATATTTTCCAACAAACAGACGGGGATAATTGCGGCATTAATATCTCCATCTCGTAAAAGATAAAGCAAAGCATCAGCCGGAAAACCAGTGAAACGTAGTGTGAAATCTTTATCTGGATCGATACCTTCTTCGCGCAACGCTTTATAACCTAAAAGATAGCCACCAAAAGCATCGGGTGCTATGGCGCCTACTCTTTTTCCTATTAACGCTTGAACGGATGTAATCGGGCTGTCATTACGAACTAAAATCAAGCTACCAATCACATTTCGTGTTGTGTTATCAGGCTCATAGCCAGAGTGTAAAGAGAGTAACCAACGTAATGGGAATGCATTATCTAATTGAATAAATTGCGCAGGATTTGTCAGTAAGAAATCAACGTTTTTTTTTGCTACTGCTAATTTCATTTCTTCAAGATTTAAAGGAACTAATACAAAGTTTTCTGTCGGGAGATGTTTATTCAATGTATCAACAAGTGGGGACCAATGCCTTTGAGTTGATGCATCTCCTCGTAGTGCTAAAACGCCGATCGTCCACACTTTTGCTGTGGCTTGTAAAGGAAGCATAAAAAAGAGCAGTAATAACCCGATGTTTACTGCTTGTTTTATCCCAATTGTCTGTTTTATCGTCATAAATATCTAATGTTAAATATTGTTTTGGATCAAGTTCACACTGGGTATGTGGTAAACCACAATAGGTGTCGTCTTCAGTAATTTTTACAATGCCCTTATAACAAAACACATACTTTTTACTTTCTATTTCCTTCACTCATTGTGAGATTGGGTTATTGAGTGATACTGGAGACAAATATGGATCTTGGAAAACGAAAATTTTTACAACAATTAGGGGTCCTTACTGCAGGTGCTTCACTAGTTCCTTTAGCGGAAGCAGGCATTAAATTATCACCTGAGCGTCGTGAAGGCTCGGAGGATAAACGCTATGGCATGCTGATTGATTTACGTCGTTGTGTAGGATGCCAGTCCTGTACTGTGAGCTGTAATATTGAAAATCAAACACCTCAAGGGCAATTTAGGACGACAGTAAACCAATATCAGGTTGCTATCAAGGGGCAAGAAGGGATAACCAACGTCTTACTGCCTAGACTATGTAATCATTGTGATGAGCCACCATGTGTTCCAGTTTGTCCTGTTCAAGCGACTTTTCAACGTAAAGACGGCATTGTTGTTGTTGATAATGAACGTTGCGTAGGTTGTGCTTACTGTGTTCAAGCATGCCCTTACGATGCACGTTTTATTAATCATTCGACTCAAACTGCGGATAAATGTACTTTCTGCGCACATCGTCTTGAAGTCGGTTTATTGCCTGCTTGTGTCGAATCTTGTGTTGGTGGTGCACGTATTATTGGTGATATGAAAGATCCAAATAGCACTATCAGCAAAATGCTACGTACCCATGAAAAAGAGCTGAAAGTATTAAAACCTGAAAGTGGTACGTTGCCACAAGTTTTCTATCTCGGCTTAGATGATGCATTTGTACAACCATTAGTTGGTCAGGGGCAACCCGCATTATGGCAGCAGGAGGTTCACTCATGATCCCGCAAGTTTCTCAAATTCAAGAAATCATGGCGATCCCGCAAGAATATTTTTGGTTACCTTGGGCTGTACAGTACTTTTTTTTCATTGGTATTGCTTGCAGTGCAACACTTTATGCATGTTGGCAGTGTTGGAAAGGTCGTTCAGGTAACCAACGTTTAGAAGCTGTTGCGGTATTTATTGCTGTGACAGCAGGGATCACGGCGCCTCTTGCTTTAACGGCTGATTTACATCAAACAGCACGTGTGTGGCATTTCTATGCTTACCCAACACCATGGTCATGGATGGCATGGGGCTCATTATTATTACCACTATTTTCAGTCTTTAGCATGCTTTACTTTGTGGCAATGGTTGTTCGCTTAGTCTGGAAACGTGAATATAAATTAACGCGCTGGGTTGCATTAGCGTGTTCATTAACTGCGATAGGTCTGCTGTTATACACAGGGCGCGAAGCTTCTATTTTGAAAGCCAGACCGGTGTTGTACACATATTGGCTACCCATCTTGCTGTTCTTTAGTGCAATGCAAGTTTTACCAACATTGTTGGCGTTAGGAACGCGTCGTGAACCCGCTCACCAACGCGAACTGGCGATGTGGTTTGTTAGCTCCTTGATACTATTGGCAGTATGTACCGGTTTTTGGCTTGCTGGTAATACGATTTCAGGCCAAGCAATTCGTCAACAACTTGCAATAGGAAGTCTTGGCTGGTGGAGTGCTATGGGGGTAATTATTCTGTGGATCATCTCTGTTGTCATGGGACTTTTGATGGCAAAACAGGCACGTTCAGTGGCATTTATTACCATTATGGCATTTGTATCAATGGGGCTTGCATGGGTATTACGTTGGTTAATGTTGATAGGTGCCCAATACATTCCAAAATATAACATAATTACAAACCCTTATGAGTTTACGCTCGGTAATGATGGGCTGATGGCAATTGTTGGTACATTTGGATTGTGGATAGCATTAACCATTATATTTAGAGAAAGTATTCGTTGGGTTGTCAGGAGAGTGCAGCATGGCTAAGTTTACAAGACGTCAATGGCTTAAAGGTGGGTTAGTTATCGGTGGTATTGCCGCATTTGCTGCCAGCTACCGTGATGTTGCTAAACGTGCCGTAGATGGCTTAGTTGATGGCACATCAGGCAAAGTGACACTTGATAGGATCAATGGCAATTCATTATTACCTGAAGGTAAGGTTGTAAAAGAGGCCAAATGGCAAGCGAATACCGCCCAATCTGTTTGTATGACGCAATGTTTTGGTTGCTGGACACAATGCGGTGTTCGTGCTCGTGTTGATAGAGCAAACAATAAAGTATTACGTATTGCAGGTAATCCTTATCATCCCCTTTCTCATGATCATCACTTTGGCTACAACATGCCAATTAAAGAAGCATTTGAAAAAATGGGAGGAGAAAGTGGGTTAGAAAATCGTTCTACAGCTTGTGCTCGTGGAGCAACCATGATGGAAAGCCTTGATAGTCCAACACGTATTCTTGAACCAATGAAACGTGTAGGTAAACGTGGTGAAGGCAAATGGAAACGCATCAGTTTTGAACAATTGATCCAAGAAATTGTTGAAGGTGGTGATTTATTTGGTGAAGGTCATGTCGATGGTTTACGTGCTATTCGTGATTTAGACACGCTGATTGACCCAAAACAACCTGCATTAGGCCCTAAAGCTAATCAGTTATTAATGACAAATGCGGGTGATGATGGACGTGATACTTTTATTCGTCGTTTCGCTCAAAATTCATTTGGTAGCAAAAATTTTGGTGCTCATGGATCTTATTGTGGATTAGCATACCGTGCTGGCTCTGGTGCGTTAATGAATGATTTAGATAAAAATGCCCACGTTAAACCAGATTGGGATTATGTTGAATTTGCTTTGTTCTTAGGAACTTCGCCAGCACAATCAGGTAACCCATTTAAACGTCAAGGTCGCCAACTAGCTAATGCGCGTATTCGTGATTCATTTAACTATGTTGTTGTAGCGCCTGCATTACCGTTAACCACTACACTAGCGAACGATCATGGTCATTGGGTTCCTGTTCAGCCTGGAACAGATGCCGCTTTAGTCATGGGAATGATCCGCTGGATCATTGAAAACAAACGCTACAATGCAGACTATCTGTCTGTACCTAGCGAAGTTTCAATGAAAAATGTTGGCGAAAAAAGTTGGACAAATGCAACGCATCTTGTGATCAGCGATGAAAATCATCCACTTTCAGGACAAATGCTCACAACGGCACACTTTAATGATGTTGCTGAAGGGGAAGCGCAAAATTTAGTGTTATCACAAGGTGGTGAATTAGTTCCTGCAACACAAGTTGATAAAGCACAATTATTTGCTACGTATAAAGTCACTTTAAAAACGGGCGCAGAAGTCACTGTGAAATCAAGTTTTCAATTACTTGATGAAGCTGCTAAACGTATGACATTGGCAGAATATAGTGAGCGTTGTAAAGTACCAGAAACGACCATTGTCGCATTAGGTCGTGAATTTACCGCGTATGGACGAAAAGCTGCGGTTATCTCTCATGGCGGTATGATGGGAGGAAATGGGTTCTATACAGCGTGGAGCGTTGTTATGCTCAATGCACTAATCGGTAACTTAAACCTTAAAGGTGGGGTATCTGTTGGTGGGGGTAAATTTAATGGTGCAACTGATGGTCCATGTTACAAAATGGAGAGCTTTAAAGGTAAAGTGAAGCCAAAAGGCATGGTGTTATCACGTAGCAAAGCTGCATATGAGAAATCTGATGAATACCGAGAGCGTGTTGAAAAAGGAGAGTCACCATATCCTGCAAAAGCACCTTGGTATCCGTTTGCTGCCGGGCAGCTAACTGAGCAATTAGGATCTGCATTAGCAGGTTATCCTTATCCATTAAAAGCATGGATCACGAATATGACCAATCCTGTTTATGGGATTGCGGGGATTCGTCAAGTGATGGAAGAGCGTCTTAAAGATCCGAAGCATCTACCTTTAATTATTGGTATTGATGCCTTTATGAATGAGACAACGGCACTGGCAGATTATATTGTTCCTGATACACATAATTTTGAAAGTTGGGGATTTAGTGCACCTTGGTCTGGTGTTCAAGTCAAAGCCAGTACTGCACGTTGGCCGATTATTGAACCTCGTGTTGCTAAAACAGCAGAAGGCCAACCTATCTCAATGGAAACATTCTGTATTGCTGTGGCAAAAGCCTTAGATTTACCAGGTTTTGGTAATAAAGCGATTGAAGATATGGATGGGAATTTCTATCCAATTAACTGTGCAGAAGATTACTATTTACGCGTTGCGGCTAATATGGCATTTATGGGGGAAAAACCTGTTTCACCTGCGACTAATGAAGATATTTTGTTGAGTGGGGTGGATAGAATTCTACCAGCAATGACTTCTACGTTAAAACATGAAGAAGTACTGCGGGTTGCATATATTTATACCCGAGGCGGTCGTTTTGCGCCTTATGATAAAGCATGGAATGGCAATGAGACTGGGCCTCAGTGGAAAAAACCATTACAAATTTGGAATGAAGAAGTTGCGAAAAACCATCATGCGATAACGGGTGAACGTTATAGTGGTTGTCCAACTTATTATCCACCACGTCTCTCAGATGGTAGTGATATTCATCAGTACTACCCTGAAAATCAATGGCCATTAAAACTAATGTCCTTTAAGTCTCATGTGGTGAGCAGTTCAACCGGTATGATCCAACGATTGAGAATGGTGAAACCGAGTAACTTGGTCGCAATTAACCCGCAAGATGGTAAAAAATGGGGTGTGAGCCATGGTGATAGGGTTCGTATTGTAACACCGGGAGGGCAAGTCGAAGCTGAGATTAGTTTACTTGATGGTGTTATGCCTGGTGTTTTAGCCATTGAACATGGTTATGGCCATCAAGAATTAGGCTCTCGCCAACATTACTTAGATGAACAACCTTTGCCGATGGACAAAGGCATTGGCAAGGGTATCAACCTGAATGATTTGGGATTTGCGGATCCAACAAGGGAGATAACTAATACTTGGTTAGACTGGGTATCTGGCGCTTCTGTTCGGCAAGGTTTGCCCGCTAAAATTGAACGTATTGCCTAATTATTGACCTCCAGTTTTAAAGCATTACTTCACTCTTCAAAATGGAGAGTGAAGTAATGACATAATAAATAAGCTGTTTTTATATTATAAAATAGATACAAGATTAGTTTAATTATTTTAATATCATATGTACCCTACCTACATAATATTATAATAAATTTAAGGTGACAAACACGCCTATTAGTCACCATATTTACAGAGAGTAATAATAGGAATCGGACTCCTTTTTCTTTTTTTATTTTATAATGTAAAGATATTAGACTACTTTTCATATATGTATTTTAAAATGTTATATATGAAAAATAATTCAATTCTATTTTTTACGTTAATTTTTTCAGTAATATGCCTTTTATGTGAATATACTGTACTGCTACTGATACATAGTTTTTTAGCTATTTGGTGGTTTGGTAATTCGTTCATCCAGTAATTAATGATTTTTTGCTCTTGTGTACTGAAAATAGAACACAAAGAGTGTTTATAGGTTGGAAAAAAAACTTGGCATCGCGAGGTAAATAAAGCGGTTTTTTCTAGCACCCACGGAAGTATTCTCTTTGGGAGAATAAAACAGTTATTTGTCAATGCGATAGGCCTTTCTTTATCGGGGTAGTTCGCATCAAGATAAAGATAAAGTCGGCAATTTTTTGTTGAAATGAAAAATAATTGTAAATGTTGGCAGTGTGCTATTTCTCGGCAATATCGGGTAAGGTCAATGAATATAATATCAGGCATAGAATGATTAATATAATTATTTGCTTCTTGTATAGATGATATATCAATAATTTCATGTCTTATATTTCTTTTGGCAAAATAATGTTTTATACCATTACGAGTAAAGAAACACTCATCAATAATTAATACTTTCACAAATAACTTCCTTGTTTGCCATTATTTTATTAATTTATTAAGTTAAAGATAACTTGATTATGTGTCAATTCGGCTTATATATTGTTTTTTTTAAGATATATCGAATAAAATCATCATTATTGCTCTTGTATTAAATAATGTTTTACTTATTAATATAATTAATTATTTTTCATGATATGAGTTTGGCAAATGGATAAAATTAAAATATTGTATGGAGTTATAAAAGAGAACAGGAGTACATTGTACTCCTGCTTTGCGTTCGCTATCTTTTGTCGATCTTTTTATTAATGCTTGGTGTTGTCTGAAACAAGATCTTCAGATGATTCAATTTTATCAATACCAGCTTGAAGAATATGAATCAGCTGTTTAGCTATATCTGTTGTTAGCCAAAGTGTTTTATCTACAACGGCGTTTTCAGGATGATGCTCATTTTCAGGAAGATAATGTAAACGCAGCATCATAGCATCGTAGATATCAACAGTACTGATGTCCCAGCCTACAACAGGGTGTGTCTGAATAACTTCATTTTTTCTACTCATAATACCTCCTAATCATACAACCGGTTTTGACTAAGAGAGAAGTTCCCACACAATGTGGTTACTTTTCAGTATACGAGATTTATCGTGATTAAAAAGATAAATTTTTGTTGTAACAAAAAAATGTGTACTAGCTCTGATAAAAGAGTAATGCACCATTAACAGTCGAACAAGTGTTATATGGTGCATTTTAGATAAAAATCAAGGGGCGAGATTAATCAACAGTAATATCCCAGTGAATATCTTCATTGGCTAAGAACGGGATAAGCGCTTCATTGCCACAAAGAATTTGAGCCGGTGCTTCAACCGTTTTTTCTGTTAGTGTAATAGTACCTTCATTTATAGGTAATCCATAAAAACGTGGCCCATTGAGTGAACAGAATGCTTCAAAGTGCGCTAATGCATTAAGTTCTTTAAAAACAGTTGCATAGGCTGCTAATGCTGTAGGGGCGTTAAATACACCCGCGCAACCACAAGAGGACTCTTTTCGATGTTGTAAATGTGGTGCAGAGTCTGTCCCTAAGAAAAAGCGAGAATTGCCTGATGCGACAGCTTGTCTTAAGGCATCTTGATGAACATTACGCTTAAGAATGGGGAGGCAATAGAGGTGAGGTTTAACACCTCCGACTAACATATGATTGCGGTTAAACATCAAATGTTGTGGAGTAATGGTGGCACCGAGAAATTCATTTCCTTCTAACACATACTGAGCGGCTTCTTTGGTTGTGATATGTTCAAAAACTATTTTTAGCTCAGGAAATTGTTTGCGTACAGGAGACATAACGCCATCAATGAAACGCGCCTCTCTATCAAAAATATCAATATGTGAAGCAGTCACTTCGCCGTGAATAAGCAATGGCATGCCGATTTTTTCCATCACACTTAAGATAGGATAAATCTTTGTAATATCAGATACACCATGGCTTGAGTTTGTTGTTGCATTTGCAGGATAAAGTTTACAAGCAGTGAAAACACCTTGTAAAAAACCTTGTTCTACTTCTGAAGGCAGTGTGCTATCCGTTAAATAGCAAGTCATTAAAGGGTCGAATTTATCCCCAGCGGGGATAGCCGCTTTTATACGATCACGATAAGCGCGAGCAGCGTCAATGGTTGTAACTGGTGGGACAAGGTTTGGCATAACAATAGCTCTGCCAAAATAACGACTGGTATAAGGAACAACAGTTTTTAGCATGTCATCATCACGAAAGTGAACATGCCAATCATCAGGACGGCGAATAGTGAGGGTGATAGGTTGTGCAGTGGTCATATACCGGCTCCGTGTGTCTTAGGAAAATCGAAAGATCAAGGATTGGATTGGACTAAATAGTCAAGCCGGAAACGAATGCTAATACGAAAACGATTAAATAGCTACCATTTAATCGCATTTTTTTATTATGTATTAAAGAGTGGTGTAAGGGAAAACAGAGAATAAAATCAAATGGTTACGAGGGTGACACAAATAGAAATGGCTCCTCCAACTGGACTCGAACCAGTGACATACGGATTAACAGTCCGCCGTTCTACCAACTGAACTATGGAGGAATAACACTAAGTGGCGTGTATCATATAGCGGTCGTTTTGAGATGTCAAAGGACAATCTGCGATATTTGTTTAAGTGCGTAGATAAGCAACATTTTGTGTATTTCTAAAACAGATGCTCTAATAAAGCGGTGAGATTTTCAGCAATAAGGAATAAAAATAAAGAGACAACACATTTAATAAAAAAGTGGAGATCTTAAAAAAGACAAATTAACGAAAAAAGAGCGATGTGAATCATACAGAGTAGAGAAAGCAAAAAGCCCGCACTGTAATAGCGCGGGCTTTTCTAAATTTGGCTCCTCCAACTGGACTTGAACCAGTGACATACGGATTAACAGTCCGCCGTTCTACCGACTGAACTATGGAGGAAGCGAGTTCTCGTGAGAACGGGGAGAATAATAGCGAGAGTGATGAACTTTGTAAAGTAAAAAAAGTGAAAAAACAGTTTAAGTGGCTAAAAAATAACTAATTTATAGGCTTAAAATTAAATCAGACACTTCAAATTGAAAAATTATTTAATAAATCATATTGGGTAAAATAAAATACGTAAAAATTGGCCTTGAGATTGATGACAGAGTTATGAAAAGTTATTGATAAAACTCAGAGAAAAAGGCAAATAAAAATAAAGAGAAATACCGCAGGAGAACAAAAGACTAGAAAGCAAAAAGCCCGCACTGTAATAGTGTGGGCTTTTCTAAATTTGGCTCCTCCAACTGGACTTGAACCAGTGACATACGGATTAACAGTCCGCCGTTCTACCGACTGAACTATGGAGGAAGCGAGTTCTCGTGAGAACGAGGCGAATAATAGCTATCCTCGCTCACCTTGTAAAGTAAAAAAATGAAAAAAAACACCGTTTGCTCAAGAGTGCATCAAGTTGTTTCTTTTTTGATGAAAATGTATAAAAAATAAATAGTTATCAGGAGATATTATGCTTCAATAGGACATTTCTATTATGCGGTGTAATTCTAAAGTCGATAAGAAGCAATAAGAGGTTTTTTCAAAAGAAAGTTTTTCATACTATTTAATAATACAATGTAAGGAATGCAGAGGTTAAATAGAAGATCCAGAGATAATGAACACTACCGATTTATCAACGCCGATTTTAATTGAGTTCGATGAATTTAAAAAAACGCTCCTTTCCCATACGAAAGATAAAGAAGGAGGTTGGGATACGGCTGTTTCTGGATTAGCGCTGTGTCACTATACAACAACGACAGAATCAGAAGGGTGGATGTATGAGCCAAGTTTGGCTATTGCTGCTCAAGGTGCAAAACAAATAACAATAGGTTTAGAAACAAATTGTTATCGCCCCATGAATATGCTTTTGACATCGTCTGACATACCTACTTTTGCTAAAGTATGTGAAGCATCTAAAGAGGCACCATTTTTAGCTATCTTACTTAAATTAGATCTCTCTTTATTACCTGAGTTGTTAGCTGAGAATAAATTTGAATTATTGCAAGAAAGTAATCAACATAGAGCTCAACAAGTCGTTCCCGCCACTGCACCAATATTACAAGCAGTCACTAGACTTATTAAACTGATTGATACACCAGAAGATGTGCCTTTTATTGCTCCTTTGATCCAAAAAGAGATCCTTTATTACTTATTACGATCAAATGATGGGGCAAGGCAGCAGTTATTGGCATCGCAACATCCTCAATGTCGCCAAATTAATCATGCTCTTGATTGGGTTAAGCTGCATTATCGAAACACTATTCGTATTGAAGATTTGACCACGTTAGTAGGAATGAGTACCTCTTCATTTCATTTCCACTTTAAAAATCGAACGGGGATGACACCATTACAATATCAAAAATGGCTACGTCTTAATGAAGCCCGACGCATTATGTTAATTGAAATGGCAGACGTTTCTGAAGCTGCATTTAGAGTGGGATATGAAAGTCCATCACAATTTAGTCGTGAATATCATCGATTATTTGGCTTTGCCCCTTTAAAAGATATCCAACGATTAAAAGAATCTGACACTGAAAGGGTATCTTTGGATAATTAGGCAAGAATAATGGAGAAATGAGTTAAAGCAATAATGAGTCATTGAGTTACAGTCAAGCTATTAGATATCTGTATATAAAGGAGTTTGACGTGGCTAATGTATTTATTATTAATGCCTCAAAAGAATTTGATGGCTCTGAAGGAAAACTCAACGATTATTTAACGCAAGTTGCTACCACTTTGCTGTCTTCACATCAGATAAATGTGCAATCAACTCGTATTGATGATGGCTACGATAATGATGACGAAGTTGATAAATATTTATGGGCTGACGTTATTATCTATCAAATGCCAGCTTGGTGGATGGAAGGGCCTTGGATCTTAAAAAAATATATTGATGATGTCTTTAGTGCAGGCCACGGAAAATTATTCATAGATGATGGTCGTACACGAAAAGATCCTTCAAAAAAATATGGCTCGGGTGGGTTGCTACAAGGTAAAAAATATTTACTCTCCGTGACTTGGAATGCACCCTTTGAATCTTTTGAAGAACAAGAACAGTTCTTTGATGGGAAGGGGATTGATGCCGTGTATTTTCCATTCCATAAGGCAAATCAGTTTTTAGGGATGGAGGGATTAAAAACCTTCGGAATGTTTGATGTAGTGAAACAACCTCAAATTGAAAAAGATATTGGGGCATATAAAAAACACTTAGAACAAGAAATTGTGGTTTTGCATCGCTAATTTTAATAGGGAAATATAATAGCAAAAAGCCCGCACTGTAATAGCGCGGGCTTTTCTAAATTTGGCTCCTCCAACTGGACTCGAACCAGTGACATACGGATTAACAGTCCGCCGTTCTACCGACTGAACTATGGAGGAAACGTGTTCTTCTTGAGAACGAGGCGCATAATAACGATGATATATCAGAGTGTCAACGCTAAAAGTGGATTTAATCTCTATTTGGTTGGTTTATCGACAAAGTGGTTAAATAATAGAAGTTATTCTCCGTGTTTTTGTCATCAACACGGAGAATGAATCAGGCTTGGGGGGATAATTGTGACGCTGAAATCGATTGTTGGACAGGATCGAACGCCATTAAATACACATCATAAAAATGTATTTCTTGTTTTTTGCTAATAATCTCACGAATGTCTTCTTTTATTTGTGGTGAGATTGCGGGGTGTTGCTGAATTTCATTTACTGCTTCATCAGAAAGTTTTTCGAAGGTATACCATTCACCGTTATAGCAAACTCTTAAATCAAGTACGCCAATATCTTCAAATTTATAGATAGGTTTAATATCAAATAGCAATACACCAGCCATAACAAGGAACATTACAGTGAAAAGAACCAGTGAAATAATGCCAAAATAAGGAGAGTAGATGAGTAATGCTGCAAGCAATATATAAGAAAGAACCATGCTGATGCATAACCAGATATGGTTTTTTAAAAATTGACTATTAAAATGTGGTTTTCCGTCTCTTTTTTCCGCTTTATTGATCCGGTCTAAATCACGCTCTAAGATTTCTTTTAATACATTCATTGTAAACACCTTAAGAGATGAATGTTGCAAACTTGTTTCTTGTTACTAGATTATCACGGAGACGAGATAAGCAGGTAGAACAGTTTTTTTAAATTCGGGCATTAACTGTTATTGTGATGCCATTAAGACTATTCTTAGTTGCTGTTAATAATAGAGATAAAATATCAAATAAATTTTATACACAGTGATGAAAATAGAGGAAGAATTGTATTTTTAATGTGCAATTCGCATTTTTTTAATCTTTAGATGCATAAAACTATTGCTATTAAACTTGTCTCATGCGTTAATGAGTAAGGCCTCAATACAGACCTGATTTATGATTGACATTCTAAGTTAATGAGTTTTAAACAGCATCGCTTTTTGACCGTTTTCTTCATGTGTGCCCATAAGTTATAGGTAGTTCAGGCCAGTAGATGCCGAGAAGGCAACGTTTTATTGATATATAGGAAAGTCACATGTCTGACAAAATGAAAGGTCAAGTTAAGTGGTTCAACGAGTCTAAAGGCTTTGGTTTTATTACTCCAGCAGACGGAAGCAAAGACGTATTCGTTCACTTTTCTGCCATTCAAGGTAACGGTTTCAAAACTCTGGCTGAAGGTCAGAACGTAGAATTCACAATTGAAAACGGTGCAAAAGGTCCAGCAGCAGCTAACGTAACAGCTCTGTAATTTAAAGCCTTTTAAAAATTTTCTTCAAGCCTGTCACCTTATGGTGGCAGGCTTTTTCTTTATGGGTAAAATAAATAAAAAGAGAATGATAATATTTATCAGGAGAAAAGATGCAGATTAATGATAGGGTTGTTGTGAAGACGGATGGTATTGATGATCGTGAAGGGATCATCCTGCTTATTGAAGAATTTCATGAAGGTATTATGTATTTAGTATCACTTCCCGAGTATCCAAAAGGAATTTGGTTTTTTAATGAAAAAGAGGGCGGAGAAGGTACATTTGTTAGACCAATACAACAAAAGTGATTTGTGTTTAGGTTCGGTTCATTTACATTTTTAAACTGGCTACTTATACTTTTGCTAAATTTTAGTGGGGAGAAGTCATTTTGGATACGCAAAGTTGTCGGTTAACAACAAATCAGTTAACTCAAAATAAATTTATTCCAATCAGTAGGTAGGCTGCTTTTCTTCAGTAAAACTGCTTACCACTTTTGGTGGGCAGTGCATCGTAATATTCCTTTCTTATATATTTCTGTTTTGCACTCACCCAAAAACCCTTTATGTAACTAACAAAAAAGGTATAGGTATGTGCTACATTTTTTTCTCCTTATTTCCTCCTCCTAGGTCGATACGTTAATTTCAATACTCTGAACTTTTAGAAAGTATTTTTCAGATTTATTTTTAATCATCATGTAGAGGAAATAAACATGACGATGACACCTTATATTTTAAATTTGGTAATTGCCATGTGTCTTGGTGCATTGATTGGTGCCGAACGTCAGTGGCGACAGAGGATGGCTGGTTTAAGGACGAATGCATTAGTTGCCACTGGAGCCGCTGTTTTTATCTTAAGTTCAATCGAGACTTCACCGGATAGTCCTGGCCGAATAGCCGCTCAAGTGGTTTCGGGGATAGGGTTTCTTGGCGCAGGTGTAATTATGCGAGAAGGAATGAATATTCGAGGACTGAATACAGCGGCAACACTTTGGTGTTCAGCAGGAATTGGCGTGTTGTGTGGTTTAGGGCTGTATCAATTGGCGACGATAGCAACACTTCTTATTCTTTGTGCCAATATTTTATTACGAGAAGCCGCTCAGCGCATTAATGCTCAACCACAATCTCAAGCAATAGATATTGAGCAACGTTACTCTATTCGAATTATTTGTGATGCTGAAGATGAGGTTTTAGTCAGAACTCTTATTTTGCAAGCAATAAATGGTTTACATGTTCGATTACAATCTTTGAGTAGTGCTGATACATTAATGCCTAGCCAATTAGAAGTTTGTGCTGAGTTGCTTGCAACGCCTATTGAACAAAAAGAGATAGAAGCCATTGTCTGCCGAGTTAGTTTAGAGAAAAGTGTAAGTGCTATCAATTGGAAAATTGCATCTGAGCACCCAGCCTAACTAACAATAGTTTGAATTAAATACACTTCTTAAGATTACTCTCTATATTCTATATAGGGAGTTTTTTTGTCATTGTCATACTGGAGAGATATTAAATACCCAAAATTAGCTTAAAAAGAATATGAATATTAAAGAAAGTTATAAGCGATATAGTCTTATCGTTTGTGAGCAAATAAACGTAGTGGCTGATTTTAAAACTCAGTGTCTCATTGCTGATAGTGAGATCTGCATCATATATTAAGTATTATTACTAACATATAGAAATAAAGTATTTTGTTATCGTAATTATTATTTTTGTAACTATTACTTTATGGAATAAAAATAGGGATTTTATTCATAGTGAACCAATTAAAAATACACAAGAAAGGCGGAATTGATTTTCGTTTTATTTTAAACAACCATTTTTACGTAATTTGATTAATATGCAATTATTTGTATTGTGGTTAACCCGTATATTGTGAGCTCAGAGTGGAAATGACTGAATAGAGTTTAAGCATATTTGATATGGTTTCTCTTTTTTATTCATTATTGCTTTCAGATTGTTTTGACTTACTGCTGTTTATTTTGAATAAACGATGAACATTAAAATCAAGTGAGCATTGGCCATGAGGCGTTTACTTATTAAATGAGGTGCTTAGGTGTATTGTAGGGCAAAAAGTCGTTATTAAGGGGCTTAGTGTAGTATAGAATTTTGTGGCATAAAGCGTGTTTTCTATTGATTATAATAGCATTTTTTTTAATATCTAAATTATACTCTCAAATTATTTCAATGTATTTGGTGAAATATATATCAATATTTTTCATCTGGTTTCGTTTAAGTGTTAATTTTTGAGTAATATTTTTAATTTAAGCAAATGAGTGCCCAGAAAAAGAGAAGCAAGTGTAGTGAAATAGCAAGTTTAGTCCGCTACAGTAAAGCTGATGAATGGTTGACGAATGTTGTTTGTCATTGTTCATCCGTGATGTGCAAAAAAATTGAAAAAATGTAATATTTTTTGTAAAAATCATGTAGAAAAAATGATACTAATAAGTAATCTTACAATGAGAATAGAAAAATCATACCAAGCATTTCTTTGTATAAAATAATAATTTCATGATTATATTATTTATAACTTTGTCAAGGATGTAAATCTGACTTATTACAGAAAGAGAATTATCTTAGTATGAAATAGGTATGCCATTACCATTTATCCTGAAAATAAATATAAAGGATAATTGTGATATTGACCTTTTTTGATTAACTTAAAAAGATAAAAACAAGCTCATACAACCATTAATTAAAAAAGTATACCATCAGAAAAAGACGACAAACATTTCACGATAGCTAGCTCAAAAAAGAGAGCGCTCATTTCAATAGAACTGAAAGCAATACACAAAGTATTTGTATTCACGCCATGAATAGTCTCAATTATTCTCGACTTAAAAAATACAGTTACAATATTTTTCCGATCCTTCTTTTTAGAAAAAACAGAACACTTTGGAAACGTAAAGTATGAAACCCAGTTATTGCTTTTTAAGCATAATCTAATAAATGAGATATAGATCTAAATTGCTTAGATATATCAATATTTTTATTACTCTTTTATGGAGAGGAAATGTCTTTTTAAGCTCAGAATGACTCAAAAAAAGGGTAATAATACGGACTAAATCAGTGATAAGAAGAGAGGAATATTTAGATATGTATTTTTTAGTTATCTAAATAAAAATATAACGATATTTAAATCTTTGTCTGTGGCCCATCCCGTCAATATCAACTTTTGTTAAGCAATGGTGTTACTAAAAGTCAGCATCTTGGGTTCTGTAATACTTTGAGACTTGTGTTAACTAGGTTGAAATGAAGTAACTGAATATTGAAGGGGAAGAAAAGTGAAACAATGCTCATGATTTGTAGCTGTAAAACAAATCACGATAAAAATTAGTTTCGTTGATAAAAAGTAACATATGATATTTTATGGTTTGTGTTGATGCTAATAGAGTAATCAATAAGATGTTATTTTGATCATATTTATTTTTCTTTGTTTACATTAAGGTAGTGAGAGTATACAAGTGTTAAGTGTTGCTCAGGGTGTTAGTCTGCTCGGAAGCTTTTGGTGTTCAATAGCAATCAAAAGTAGAAAAAACAGAATTTATATTCAATCTTGTTTTTTTATGAATTAATTACTTTATATTGAGGGATCTCTAAATTTTTTTTTAGAAAATTGAAATTAATATTTCAATTTTAGCCTATTATTTTATAGTAAATGAAGTTGGTTTTATACTTTAAAAATTTAAAATTAACTCGATTTTTTTATTTGTTTCATTAAAGATAATATCTATAATTAATTTAAATGTATTTTATCAATATGGATAATTATTTTTTATTTCTTCATTTTTTAACTGTTCTTTTTTATTTTTTATTAAATGAGGCTAAATTTTATAAATTAATTCTTTGTTTTTTATATTTTACTTAAGCTAAATGTTGTATTATGTTTATATTCCGAATGATTATTAATAGTGAGTTTAAAGTTATTGGTTATTAATTTTATTTTTTCTTTTATTTATCTTTAATATTAAAAAATAAATTAATACAAATATTTACTGTTCATAAAATAGACCATAATTCATAAATAAAACTTATTTATATGAGTATATTATTTAGTGGTGATTAATTTACAGTCAATAAAACTCCTATTAAGAGTTCTGTAATTTAAGTGTTAAAAGCACATCCTAAATCATAAGTATATTTTTATTATTACGAAAGAAACTTTAATGCTGTTGAAAAAAATATTCAATAATTTAAGGGAGAAGATGCATAACTCAGAATTTAATTTTAGATGACTTATCTTTATGATACATAAGTGAGTGTTTGTATCATTATGATTTTAAAGAAAAAAATTATTCTTTAAATCATGATAAAAAAAGTAATAACTATAAATAATTATAATAGTCTATTTATTGAACAAATTGTAAATAAAAAGTGATCATTTCTGAGGTTTTAAGTAAATGATGAAAAAAATAATATCTATAGAAATATTTATTAAAAAGAAAGGGATTGTTTAGATAAAGATGAGGAGTAGATATAGCAATATATGTTACTGTGATCAAAAAAATCTTCAATTTTAGATTTGTCAATTTTTTATGCTGTATTTTTAGGTTTATAAGTTTAATAGATCGTATAAAATAAAAAATTATCATTAATATTTTAATTTGGGTAGATTAGCTTATTAATTTACACCAAGTTTTATTACTTTTATCACTTGAATAGTTAATGAACTAATTCCATAATAATGATTATCTTTTTGTGATGTGACTCACATAGTATTTAAATTAGACTACTTTATCCGTTGAATAACTTAATAGTTAAGGAGTAAAGTTGTTGCGTTAGGATTATTCTTAACGAACTATATTGGCGAGCATTTAAAGTTTACTTTTAATTTAAATGTTTTTTTCGCTACTTTTGAAAATGACCGTATCAAAGTAATACAAGGTAGTGTTACTACGCGTCATGTTCATAAAATGGGGCCTGGAGATTTAATATTACATTTATATTAATTTCCTCGGGATCTTTCATTAGGAAGATCCTCTTTGTTCAATATAATCGGACGGGATGTAAAGAGATGAGTACGGTTGAATTGCTTAAGCATATTTATGACATAAATTTATCGTATTTGCTTTTGGCGCAAAGGTTAATTAACCAAGAAAAGGCTTCAGCAATGTTTAGGCTTGGTATTAGTGATTCCATGGCTGATGCTCTTGCAGAGCTTACATTGCCTCAATTGGTTAAGTTGGCTGAAACAAACCAACTAATCTGTAATTTCCGGTTTGAAGACAGCGAAACAATAGAACAACTCACTAAAGAATCTAGAGTGGATGATTTGCAACAGATCCATACAGGTATTCTTCTTTCTTCAAACTTGTTTCGTCAGTTAGCGGAACAAGATACATCTGCAACAAAGAAACGGGCATAACAATGAGTGAGAAAAGTATCGTTCGAGAAGCGAAAGATATTCGCTTAGCAATGGAATTAATCACCTTGGGTGCCCGCTTACAAATGCTTGAAAGTGAAACTCAATTAAGTCGGGGGCGTTTAATTAAATTATACAAAGAATTAAGAGGGAGCCCCCCTCCAAAAGGAATGTTACCTTTTTCAACGGATTGGTTTATGACATGGGAACAAAATATCCATTCCTCAATGTTCTATAACGCTTACCGTTTTTTATTGAAAAATGGGGGTTGTGTAGGGGTTGAGGCAGTTGTTAAAGCTTATCGTTTATACCTAGAACAATGTCCACCTGTTAAAGATCAAGAACCCATTTTAGCACTAACAAGAGCATGGACATTAGTACGCTTTGTTGAAAGTGGTATGTTACAACTTTCAGTTTGTACCAAATGTAATGGTTCATTTATTACACACGCACACCAACCTGCTAGCAATTATGTTTGCAGTCTTTGCCAGCCTCCTTCTCGCGCAATAAAAAAACGTAAACTTTCCGCCAATCCTGCCGATATTAACTTACAACTGTTGGATGGTCTTGAACAGTTTGCAATGTGATTCGAGATTGAAAGTTAAATATCAGGTTATAGAGCTTAGTTATCTATAACCTGAGCCGTTTCCTCTCCCCCTCCTATCTCTTGCTGCTATGTTCGCCATTCTCTCTATAACGAAATTAGCTAAAGGGATATCGCGTGTTAGTACTCTTAGGATATATCGTGGTTATGAGCGCCGTCATCGGGGGATATCTTCTCGTCGGTGGTAGTTTAGGCGCCTTGTACCAGCCAGCCGAATTTATAATCATTTTTGGTGCCGGTATCGGTGCTTTTATTGTGGGTAATAATGGTAGAGCAATTGTATCAACAATGAAGATCCTACCGAAATTACTTCGTAGTACAAATTACAATAAAGCGATGTACATGGATTTGATGGCTCTCATGTTTCGTTTATTGTCAAAAGCACGTCAAAACGGAATGTTGGCATTAGAGAGAGATATCGAAAATCCACAGCAAAGTGATATTTTTTCCCAGTATCCTCGCATTATGAAAGATGTCTATATGCTCAGTTTTATTACGGATTATATGCGTCTCATGGTGACTGGGAATATGAATCCTTATGAAATTGAATCTTTGATGGATGAAGAGATTGCGACTTTTGAGGAAGAGAGTGAAGTTCCCGCTACAGGGTTATCTGCCATGGGTGATTCTTTACCCGCGTTTGGTATTGTAGCTGCTGTGATGGGCGTTGTTAATGCGTTAGGTGCGGCGGATAGACCTGCTGGTGAAATGGGGGTTCTCATTGGACACGCAATGGTCGGAACTTTTTTAGGTATTTTATTAGCGTATGGTTTTATTTCACCATTAGCTTCCCGACTCAGACAACGCTCTAGTCAACAAATGAAAATGATGGAGTGTATCAAAACAACACTGTTATCTAGCATGAATGGATATGCGCCACAGATAGCGGTTGAATTTGGACGTAAAACCCTCTTTCTGGCAGACAGACCTTCTTTTATTGAATTGGAAGAACATGTACGTCAGGTACGGACACCGATGCAGGCAAATCCTGATGCAATGAAAGAAGAGTAATTATGAAGAGTAATTCACAAATCATTCGAGTTAAAAAGCGAGGGAGAAAGCAACATTACGCTCACGGTGGTGCATGGAAGATAGCTTATGCTGACTTTATGACTGCAATGATGGCTTTCTTTCTGGTGATGTGGTTACTTTCAATCTCTAGCCCACAAGAATTAACTCGTGTAGCAGAATATTTCCGTACGCCGTTAAAAGTCGCAATTGAAAAAGGGCGATTTAGTGGAGATGCAACAAATCCTATTCCCGGAGGAGGACGTGATCCTGTCTATAATGAAGGGGACATTTTGCCAAAAGGCGAGGAAGATAAACAGCTTAATGAAAAGCAACAATTCCGCCGTTTAAAAGATAATTTAGAACAAGTCATTTTAAATGATCCTAGATTAAAAGATCTGAAGCCTCATTTATTAATCGACATGATGGATGAGGGTTTACGAATTCAAATTATCGATAAAGCAAATCGACCTATGTTTAGAGTCGGTAGTGCCACCGTTGAACCTTATATGAAGGATATTTTAACGGCTATTGCACCTATTTTAAACGATACACCATACAAAATTAGTTTATCGGGTCATACCGATGATATTCCTTATGCAAGTGGTGCTTTTAAATATAGTAACTGGGAATTGTCTACAGATCGTGCTAATGCCTCTCGCCGTGAGTTAATTGGTGCAGGATTAAGGGAATGGAAAGTACTTCGTGTCGTAGGTATGGCATCAACGGTTCATCTCGTTAAAGAAGATGGTTTTGCAGCGGCTAACCGACGGATCAGTATTCTAGTCTTAACGAAGCAAGCAGAACAAAAAATTGTACAAGAAAATGAGCGGGTTGCACCGACAGTAACTGAGGCTATTGAAATAGAGCCTCTACTTTCAGGGCAAGAAACCCCACAAGAAAAAGCAGGAAATACACAGACGGGTTCGTCTGTGTCTTCTGCATCTGAGCTTCCCGAATCAAAAAAGGAAAATGTTGAAACAGGAGTTTCTGGGGAAAGTTTGCCATCACAATCGACAAATATTACTACAAAACAGGGAACAGCCCCCTAATTTGTTAGTAATCGCGTAAAGGTGAATGAGTAACGATGGATATTACTGAGTTTTATCAAACATTTTTTGATGAAGCAGATGAGTTGTTAGCTGATATGGAACAGCATTTACTGTTACTTGATCCAGAAAATCCAGATCAGGAACAGATGAATGCGATTTTCCGTAGTGCACACTCCATAAAAGGAGGAGCTGCAACATTTGGCTTCGTTAAACTTCAACAGACCACTCATGTGCTTGAAAACTTGCTCGATAGTGCAAGACGTCATGAGATGGCGCTCACCGACGACATTATTAACCTGTTTCTGGAAGCGAAAGATATTATGCAACAGCAATTGGATGCACATAAAAACTCACAAGAACCTGATGAGGAAACATTTAACTATATTTGTGAGAAGTTGCGTCAGCTGGCTCTCGATGTAAAAGAAGAACAATCAGCTCCTAATGTTGAGGCCGTTGCTGGGCCTGAAGCTTCCGTTTCACACGTTATTGAGACTGAAACTTCTGTTCCATCATCTGATGCTGAAAATGTGCAAAATGACGCCACTGTAGAAGAGATATCGAAAATGGCGACTGATGGACATTATTACCATCACATTATTTTGTCTGATCTTAAAGAGACTGATATTGATTTAATGCTTGATGAATTAAAACATCTTGGTGATGTGAGCCAAGTTGAAAAACAACATCATGGCCTTGAAGCAATATTAAAAACAACCGCGACAGAAGAAGATATTAGTGCGGTACTCTGTTTTGTGATTGAGCCTGAACAGATCTCATTTAGACAAAATACGGCTACAGAAAAACGGATGGCACAAGAAGAGAGTAAACCCTCTATTGATGATACTCATACTGAAAGCCAAGCAGAACAATCAGCACCTACTCAATCTGTTGTCGCTGAAAATGCACCGTTATCAGAACCAGCAAAAGCACCCGTTGCGACGGTATCAACACCGACCAAAAGACCTGCTACTGCTCCAGCGCCTAAAACAGAATCAACCAGTATTCGTGTTGCCGTTGAAAAAGTTGATCAACTCATCAACTTAGTCGGTGAATTGGTTATCACACAATCTATGTTAGCTCAACATAGCGATAGTCTAGAACCGTCTATATACAGTGATTTATTAAGTTGTATTGCACAACTACAACGTAATTCACGTGATCTGCAAGAATCTGTTATGTCGATTCGTATGATGCCGATGGAATATGTATTTAGTCGATTCCCTCGAGTTGTGCGCGATTTAGCAGGTAAAATGAATAAAAAAGTTGAGCTTAATATGATTGGTAGCTCGACTGAACTTGATAAAAGTTTAATTGAAAAAATTATCGATCCGCTGACTCACTTAGTTCGAAACAGCCTTGATCATGGTATTGAAATGCCAGCAGATCGCGTTGCTGTTGGTAAGCCTGAAGCCGGGCAATTGACATTATCTGCAGAACATCAAGGTGGCAATATTTGTATTGAAGTGACTGATGATGGTGCAGGATTAAATCGTGAACGAATTTTGAAAAAAGCCATTTCTTCAGGACTTTCAGTTTCTGAGAATATGAGTAATGAAGAAGTTGCTATGCTTATTTTTGCTCCTGGATTCTCAACTGCAGAAGTCGTGACTGATGTGTCTGGACGTGGTGTGGGTATGGATGTTGTGAAACGAAATATCCAAGAAATGGGGGGACAAATTCAAATTAGTTTTGAAGTGGGTAAAGGGACTCGCATTCGTATTTTACTCCCACTCACGTTAGCTATTTTGGATGGCATGTCAGTTAAAGTACAAGATGAAGTCTTTATTTTACCATTAGGTACAGTGGTCAGCTCTTTACAACCTGAAGAGGATGATATTTATCCATTAGCGGGTGATGAGAAATTATTGCAAGTCAGAGGAGAATATTTACCTCTCATTGAATTGCATCGTACTTTTAATATTGAAGGTGCTCAAACCGATATTACTCAAGCTATTGCGGTTATCGTACAAAGTGCCGGACGTCGTTATGCTTTATTAGTGGATAAATTAGTTGGCCAGCATCAAGTTGTTGTTAAAAATATAGAAAGCAATTACCGAAAAGTACCAGGTATTTCTGCCGCAACAATTATGGGCGATGGTAGTGTGGCTTTAATTCTTGATGTACCAGAATTACAACGTTTAAGTCATACACAAATGACAAATAAGAAAAAGACTACAACTGCAAGCGCAGTCATTTAATAGTGAGGATAAAATAAGATTATGGCTTCGGAACATTTCGAGAAATTATCCGGTGAAACTGTTGGACAAGGATTTCTAATTTTTACGCTGGGCGACGAAGAATATGGAATTGACATTTTAAAGGTTCAAGAAATTCGTGGATATGATCAAGTTACTCGTATTGCTAATTCACCTAGCTTTATTAAAGGGGTAACAAATTTACGGGGCGTTATTGTTCCCATAGTTGATCTGCGTATTAAATTTTCACAAGAAAGTGTAACTTATAATGACAATACTGTTGTTATTGTGGTTAACTTATTAAATAGAATTGTGGGAATTGTTGTCGATGGCGTTTCTGACGTTCTTACGTTAAAGCCAGAACAAATCTGCCCTGCGCCAGAGTTTGCAGTCACAATGTCTACAGAGTATTTAACGGGGTTAGGTACTTTAGATGAAAGAATGCTTATTCTTGTTGATATTGAAAAATTACTCAACAGTGAAGAAATGGAATTAGTTGATAGCGCAACAATTCAAGCTAAATAAGTTTTTATTTTTTAAAAAATAATATAAATACTGTTCCGGTACATTTGCCGGAATAGCTATTTCTGTCTTTTTTATTTTATTAATGAGTGCTAAAGCATTAAATTAACTTTAAGGTAAATTTAAAAATAAAAAAGAACTAATAATTTGAGTTAAGTTCTATTTTATTATTTATTACTTTATAAGTAGCTATCAACAAGTTGTAATATTTTTCTAGTGACGGAAATAACTATAAAGTTTTTTATACTTATAATTTTAATTAAAAACAGTATTACCACCGCTTTTTAATGGGGCAAAAAACATGACTAAGATGAAATGAAACCTATAAAGTTTCTCTTAAGTCTGCCGATAACTTGCTCATTACCATTTATTATAAAAAGGGAAACTATGTTTAGCCGAATGAAAATAGTGACTGGATTATTATCCATTCTTCTGTTGTTTGGTGTTTTGCAATTTATCTCTGGGGGTGTTTTTTACTCAAATATTGTTGAGACAAGAAATGACCTGAATAAAACACTTACAATACAGGATCAACGTGAACGCCTAGACGAAAGCTGGGCTAACTTACTTCAAGCTCGTAATAATATTAATCGTGCTGCGATTAGTTTTCTATTACAAGATAAAAACTTAAATGTGGATGGCTCTCTGTCTGTGGATTATCTTACGGGTCTTGCTCGTAAAAATATGTCTCGTGCAGATGAGAAGTTTAAAGAGTTTGAAAAGAATATTACCGCTTATCAAGTTCACTCCGAAGATGATGTTCGTAGCCTAAAAGGGCGTTTTATCGAATATTTCTCTGCATTAAATCAATTAGAAATTCTACTTCAAGATAGAAATTTAAAAGACTTTTTTGAGCAACCAACTACGGGTTATCAAGATGCTTTTTATAAAGAATATCTTGCCTACGTTATGCGTAATGAGAAGTTTAATCATGAATTAAATGTAGCATTAGAAGCTTCTCACCAACGTACTGTCATCACCATGGTTGTTTTAGCCATTATCGTTATCTCTGCATTAATTTTATGCTGGTTTGCGTTACGTAATGCCTTGATTAGACCATTAAATTCGCTTCTATTAAGCATTAAAACTTTCTCTGAAGGGGATTTACGCCCCAATATTGAAGTCAATGGCCGTAATGAAATGAGCTTGTTAGCAAATGGCTTAAAGCATATGCAACAAGAGCTTATTCAAACCGTTCGTGGGGTCTATCAGAGCACAGAAAATATTTATAACAGCACAAGTGAAATAGCTGCTGGAAATAATGATCTGTCCGCACGTACAGAAGAGCAAGTAGCTTCCTTGGAAGAAACTGCCGCCAGTATGGAACAGTTAACTGCAACTGTAAAACAAAACGCAGATAACGCACGTCAAGCGAGTAACCTTGCTAATGACGCCTCAGATATCGCCCGCCAAGGCGGAAAAGTTGTTGCTAATGTGGTGCAAACAATGCACGACATAGCCGGAAGTTCTCAGAAAATCACCGATATTACTGCGGTTATCGATGGTATTGCATTTCAGACCAATATTTTGGCACTGAATGCAGCCGTGGAAGCTGCAAGAGCCGGTGAGCATGGTCGCGGATTTGCGGTAGTTGCCGGTGAAGTTCGTAACCTTGCGCAGAGAAGTGCAGAAGCTGCTAAAGAAATAAAAACACTGATTGAAGATTCTGTAAGCCGTACTGAAACGGGCTCTGTGCTTGTTGAAAGTGCAGGAGAGACGATGACGCGTATTGTGGACTCAGTAACGCGAGTTACTGATATCATGGGCGAAATCGCTTCTGCATCAGATGAGCAAAGCCGAGGTATCTCACAAGTTGGCCTTGCGGTTTCTGAAATGGATCGTGTCACTCAGCAAAATGCCTCTTTAGTAGAACAATCTGCAGCCGCGGCTGCTGGTCTTGAAGATCAAGCAGTTGCATTAACCCGCTTAGTTTCAATCTTCAAATTACCGGGTCAGGAAGAAAAAACGCTAGAAAGAAAGGAATCGGATGCAACCCCTGTAGTTAAAGCCGCTGCTCCACTTATAAAACCAGGAACCTCAGAAAAGAAAAAGAGCAGCAGTGTTGAAGATCCCGCTAATTGGGAAACTTTCTAACAACAACAAGTGGCTGACAAGCGGTGGCTTTTTTACCACCGCTTTAAACGAGGTGAAGGCATGTTTAGGTTTCGCAAATTAAAGATATCCACCAGTCTCTATTTATTACTGATGATGTTTTGCGTTATGCAGATGATTTCTAGTGGTATTTCGCTAGGGATTGTCCATTTGAATAACGAACAGATCACCAGAGTTGATTTAGATACATCTAAGCGAGATGAGTTAGGATTAAGTTGGGCATCTTTAATACAAACACGCAATGCGATTAATCGTGTTGCTATCGCAGTGAAAACTGAACAGTCAACGGATTATATTCAATCTATTGAATCAATTGCACTTTCACGCTTGGAAACAGCGAATACTCATTTTCAAAATTTCCTTGCTGAAATAAATAAAGAGGCAATACCGACAGAAGAAAAAGAAATCGTTGAAACGGTGAAAAATAATTATCACGTTTTATATGGTGCCTTAACTGAATTACATAGCATGTTAAAAAATGATAATTTCCAAGGTTTTTTAGACCAACCAACGGAACGTTATCAAACGGCAATGGAAAATTCATTTAACACTTATATGAATTACGTGCAGACAGAAATAACAGAATCTATAGAGCAAGGACATCGCTCTTATACTATTGCTATCTTGATGTTTATCGGTGCAATAGCAATGGTTATTGTTGTGTCAATCGCAGCTCACCGTTGGCTAAATTTTAATATCATTAAACCTTTTGCGAGTTTAAGTCGTTATTTTAATGATGTTGCAACCGGTAAATTAAATCGTGAAATTCTTGTTTTTACGGATGATGAAATAGGGGATGTATTTAGACAATTACGAGATATGCGGGGTGAGCTTGCTCGTTCTATTCGTATTGTTCGAGATAACAGTCACGCTATGTATTCTGGTATTCAAGAAATTTCAAAAGGAAATACGGATTTATCCTCAAGAACTGAACAACAAGCTGCTTCATTAGAAGAAACTGCGGCAAGCATGGAAGAGTTAACGGCAACAGTAAAACAAAATGCTGATAACGCTTTACAAGCAAGTAAGCTTGCGGAATCTGCTTCTGAAACAGCCATGCGTGGTGGCCAAATTACGCATAGTGTTGTTGAAACCATGGATGCGATTACACAAAGTTCTCAAAAGATAGGGGCTATTATCAGTGTGATTGATGGTATTGCGTTCCAAACCAATATATTAGCACTTAACGCGGCGGTTGAGGCTGCGCGTGCCGGTGAACAAGGACGAGGATTCTCTGTTGTTGCTGGAGAAGTTCGTAACCTTGCTCAGCGTAGTGCTGATGCTGCTAAAGAAATCAAATTATTGATTGATGAATCTGTTTTACGCGTCTCTCAAGGTTCTCAACTCGTTAATAATGCAGGGCAGACAATGGAGGAACTCGTTACATCAGTAAACAAAGTCACTGAACTAATGGCAGAAATTGCCTCTGCTTCTGATGAACAAAGTCGAGGTATTCACCAAGTCGCTGATGCAGTCAGTCAGATGGATCAGGTGACACAGCAAAACGCTGCTTTGGTGGAGCAATCAGCATCTGCTGCCGCAGCATTGGAAGATCAGGCTAATAACCTTGTTGATGCTGTATCGGCATTCGAGTTGCCTGATACGGATGAGAGTAATACCTCTTCATCCCTAGAAGGTAATGGGTTGAAAAAAGCAGATAAAAAATCATTTTTTAAAAAGACCCATTAAAAAACAATGAAACGTAATGTTACTGAAGTCTTATCAGATATCGCTGCTCAACCGTTGGATATTTTTACTCAACGGTTCATGTTGTCCGATGATCAGTTCCAATCTATATGCCAATTGATTTATCAAAAGGCCGGTATTGTGCTGACTAACAACAAAAGGGAGATGGTGTATAACCGTCTCACGAGGAGGTTACGTGAATTACGGATGAATAACTTTGGTGACTATCTTGCGTTTCTTAAAAGTGATGTACGCAACCCTGAATGGCAAGAGTTTGTTAATGCACTAACAACCAATCTCACGGCATTTTTCAGGGAAGCGCATCATTTTCCTATTTTGGCAAAACATGCCAGAAAAAGAGCAGGAGGTGTCTACCGAGTATGGTGTGCAGCAGCATCGACTGGAGAAGAACCTTATTCAATTGCGATGACTTTACGCGATGTTTTTGGGAATAACCCTTATAAAACCAAAATTATTGCCAGCGATATCGATACAAATGTGTTGGATAAAGCACGAAAGGGTGTTTACCGACAAGAAGAGCTTAAAACATTAAATGATGAATATTTGAAAAAATATTTTCTCAAAGGTGTCGGCGATTTTGAAGGATACGTGAAAATTAGACAGCAAATTAGCGAGATGGTCTCTTTTCAGTATTTGAATCTACTCGACAAGCAATGGGATTTAGAAGGTAGTTTTGATGCAATATTTTGTCGTAATGTGATGATTTATTTTGACAAAGCAACACAACAAACTTTACTTAATCGCTTTATCTCATTACTTAAACCAGACGGAATGCTGTTTGTTGGGCATTCCGAAAATGTAAGCCAGCTTAGCAAGGATTTCTACTTGCATGGGCATACCGTTTACGGGCTGACACCAGCAAGGAGAGGTTATGAATAAAATAACGGTACTCTGTGTTGATGATTCGGCGCTAATGCGTCAAATCATGCGAGAAATCATCAACAGTCATAGTGATATGGAAGTTGTTGATTGTGCACCAGATCCTATAGTGGCTCGTGACTTGATAAAAAAGTACAACCCACAGGTATTAACGTTAGACGTTGAAATGCCACGTATGGATGGTATTGATTTCTTGGAAAAATTGATGCGATTAAGACCAATGCCTGTCGTTATGGTCTCATCACTAACTGCAAAAGGTTCAGAAGTCACGCTAAAAGCGCTAGAACTGGGTGCGGTTGATTTTGTGACTAAACCTCAGCTTGGTTTGCGTGAAGGTATGCTTGCTTATAGTGAACTGATTGCAGAGAAAATTCGTGCGGCTGCTCTTGCACGGATTAGTCGGCGTGAAGTTCAAGTCGTACCTTCTAAATCATTGTCATTTACACCGATGATTTCGAGTGAAAAGTTGATTGTAGTTGGTGCATCAACAGGTGGCACAGAGGCTATTCGTAATTTTCTAGAACCATTACCCGTTACCAGCCCAGCGGTGTTGATCACACAACATATGCCAGCAGGGTTTACACACTCATTTGCAGAACGTTTAAATCGTTTATGTCAAATCAGTGTAAAAGAAGCTGAAGATGGAGAACGTGTATTACCTGGGCACGCTTATGTTGCTCCCGGTGATTATCATATGGAGCTTCGTCGGAATGGTGCTAACTACCAAATACACATTAATAAAGAGCCTGCTGTAAACCGCCATCGTCCTTCTGTCGATGTATTATTTCGGTCAGTCGCAAAATATGCGGGACGTAATGCCATTGGCGTTATTTTAACCGGAATGGGAAGTGATGGTGCTGCGGGGTTATTAGAAATGCGTCAAGCAGGAAGTTATACCTTTGCACAAGATGAAGCGAGTTGTGTCGTCTTTGGTATGCCTCGTGCTGCGGTTGAAATAGGCGCAGTTGATGAGGTGAAAAGCATAAGCTCAATGAGCAAAGCGGTACTGATGAAAATCAGTAGCACGCAATCATTGCGTATCTGATTAAGTTCAGTTTAAAAAGCAACACAGTAATTTGCCGATATATTTTGAAGGAGTTTTCAATGGCAAGTAAGGATCTGAAATTTTTAGTGGTTGATGATTTTTCAACAATGCGCCGCATAGTTCGTAATTTGCTAAAGGAATTAGGATTTACGAATGTAGAAGAAGCAGAAGATGGTGCTGACGCGTTAGCTAAATTACGCAATTCGGCAATTGATTTTGTGATAACAGACTGGAACATGCCAAACATGGATGGTCTAGAGCTTCTTAAAAATATTCGTAGTGATGCGGGATTTGCAGCAACACCTGTATTAATGGTGACCGCTGAAGCTAAAAAAGAAAATATCATTGCAGCAGCGCAAGCTGGTGCAAGTGGGTATGTTGTTAAACCTTTTACAGCAGCAATTCTTGAAGAAAAACTAAATAAAATTTTTGAAAAACTGGGCATCTAAGGAGTCGCAATGAGTGGGAATCCAATTATGCCGAAAGATAATATTGAAATGACATCTGATATTATCAGCCGGATCGGACAATTGACGCGGATGTTACGCGACAGTTTGCGAGAATTAGGATTGGATAAAGCAATAGCCGAAGCAGCAGAAGCCATCCCTGACGCTAGGGAACGATTGGATTATGTTGCTCAGATGACCGCTCAGGCAGCTGAGCGTACATTGAACTGCGTCGAAGCTGCGCAACCTAAACAGGATGCGTTAAGTGCCGATGCGACTAAGCTTACTGAACGTTGGGACCAATGGTTTGAACAGCCAGAAGAGCTGAAAGATGTACGCTCTCTTGTAACCGATACCCGCAATTATTTGCGGGATATCCCTGAGAGTACGGCTTTTACTAACAGTCAGTTATTGGAAATTATGATGGCACAGGATTTCCAAGATCTGACCGGTCAGGTAATTAAACGTATGATGAGTGTGGTTCAAGAAATTGAGAAACAACTTGTCATGGTATTAATGGAAAACCTGCCACCAGAGCAACTTGAAAAGTCTAATGTGAAAAAAGAGACTGATTCTTTATTAAATGGTCCACAAGTGAATAAAAACAGTGCTGGCGTGATCAAAAATCAAGATCAAGTTGATGATTTACTAGAAAGTTTAGGATTCTAACCTTCTAATGAGTTTTAGGGCGATAAGGACGTTGAGATATGCAGGACGCATTCGCTCTATGCTCTGCTCTTTTAGGATGGTGTACTTTATGGATAAAAAATTACGTAATAATACTTTGATAGCTCACGCTATCGAAGAAAATGTAAGCCGCTTTTTTTAAGCGGCTTTCGAAGTTGCTTAAATCAGCATCAATATGAAAGGTGTATGATTTGCTGTTAACTTCGCTGATTTCTTTATAGTTGGCGTCAAGATCACTTTTATTCTTATTTTTATCATTAGGTTGGTTTCTAAGCACCGACTGTCATAGCCCAAAAAGCCCCGTAAATTTGCGATTGTTCAGCCCATCAATTTCCTCTGAATTTGTCATGCTTAGAGTCATTTCATTCATGCTTTTAATCTCATTATCTAAATCGGACAGACTGTGGCTGAAGATAGCGATCTCGAAAAAACAGAGGAACCCACACCCCATAAACGGGAAAAAGCTAAAAAGGATGGGCAAATTGTCCGTTCTAAAGAGCTTTCATCCGTTTTAATGGTCTTAGGTGGTGTGAGTTTACTGTGGATGAGTGGTGGATTTATCACTCGTGGGTTACATGCCATGTTAACGGAAGGATTTACATTTAATCATCACCTGATTGGTAATGAGAATTTGTTGATCCCTCGATTTGGTAGCTTGATTAAGCAAGCTGTTTTTGCGTTATCGCCAGTGTTCTTTGGATTAGTGCTGGTGGCAATAGGTGGCTCGGCGTTATTAGGTGGGATCAATTTTAGTAGTAAATCAATTAAATTTGATGCAAAAAAATGGAATCCCATCTCTGGGCTAAAGCGTATTTTTTCAATGAATGCGTTGGCTGAATTATTTAAAGCGATACTAAAATCGACCTTTGTGGGACTGGCGGCAACCATTTTCTTATGGCACAACTGGAACGATATTCTTCATTTGATCACGCTTCCACCACTGAATGCGCTTGCTAATGCGATGCAATTGTTGATTTTTGCCGTCTACATCACGGTTTTTATGCTGATCCCCATGGTGGCCTTTGACATTATTTTCCAAATTCGTAGTCACCTGAAAAAACTACGTATGACGCGCCAAGAAATTAAAGACGAATTTAAACAGCAAGAAGGTGATCCTCAACTTAAAGCACGTATTCGTCAGCAACAACATGCGATGTCTCGCCGTCGAATGATGGCGGATGTACCGAAGGCTGACGTCATTGTTACGAACCCAACACACTATGCTGTCGCATTGCAATATAACGACAAAATGACCGCACCAAAAGTGTTAGCGAAAGGTGCAGGTGCTATTGCGTTAAAAATTAAAGAAATTGGTGCAGAACATCGAATTCCGCTTCTAGAAGCGCCACCGCTTGCTAGGGCGTTATATCGTCACAGTGAAATAGGTCATGCAATACCTTCAACCCTCTACGCTGCGGTTGCAGAAGTACTTGCGTGGGTTTATCAACTGAAACGATGGAAAACCGAAGGTGGTTTAAAACCTAAACAACCTATGAACTTGCCAGTGCCTCCCGCACTGGACTTTGCTGGAGAAGATAATCGTCATGGCTAATTTGGCCTCATTACTCCGCTTGCCGGGAAATTGGAAAAGTTCTCAGTGGCAGATACTGGCAGGGCCAGTGCTTATCTTGTTGATACTGTCAATGATGGTATTGCCATTGCCACCTTTTCTATTGGATTTATTATTTACCTTTAATATCGCACTTTCCATTATGGTGCTGTTAGTAGCAATGTTTACAAAGCGTACTTTGGACTTTGCTGCGTTTCCGACTATTTTGCTATTTACCACGTTGTTACGTTTATCATTAAACGTTGCTTCAACGCGTATCATCTTAATGGAAGGGCATACAGGATCAGCGGCTGCAGGGCGTGTTGTTGAAGCCTTTGGTCATTTCCTTGTTGGCGGTAACTTTGCGATTGGTATTGTGGTCTTTATCATCCTTGTATTGATTAACTTTATGGTTATCACTAAAGGGGCAGGACGTATTGCTGAAGTCGGTGCACGTTTTGTGTTAGATGGTATGCCAGGTAAACAGATGGCCATCGATGCTGATCTTAACGCCGGTATTATCAACGAAGATGAAGCAAAAAAACGCCGTAAAGAAGTCTCATTAGAATCTGATTTTTATGGTTCTATGGACGGTGCGAGTAAATTCGTTCGTGGTGATGCCATCGCAGGCTTAATGATCCTCGTGATTAACGTAGTGGGGGGCTTAATTGTCGGTGTTGCTCAACACGGTATGCCACTGAATGATGCCGCGAGCACTTATACCCTATTAACTATCGGTGATGGCCTGGTTGCTCAAATCCCAGCATTGATTATCTCAACGGCTGCGGGGGTTATTGTGACTCGTGTCGCGACCGATGAAGATGTTGGGCAACAAATGGTGACCCAACTCTTTGATAACCCTCGTGTATTGATGCTAACAGCTGGTGTATTAGGCCTGTTAGGTTTAGTACCAGGCATGCCAAATTTTGTTTTCCTTTTCTTCACCGCAGCATTAGGCGGATTAGGGTGGTATATCTTACGACGTAACGCCAACCCGCAAGTGCAACAACAAAAAGAGATGGAAGAAGTTGAGAAGCAAAATCGTGTTGTCGAAGCATCATGGGAAGATGTGCAACTGGAAGATCCTCTTGCTATGGAAGTGGGATATCGCTTAATTCCAATGGTAGATAACCGCCAAAATGGTGAGTTATTGGGGAGAATTAGCGGTATTCGTAAGAAATTTGCTCAAGAGACAGGATATCTCCCACCTGTTGTTCATATTCGTGACAATATGGAGTTAAGACCTTCTTCTTATCGTATTCTTATGAAAGGGGTTGAAATTGGTCATGGAGAAGCGCATCCGGGTCGTTGGTTAGCGATTAATCCAGGGAATGCGGTGGGTTCTTTAGAAGGCGATATCACGCAAGAGCCTGCCTTTGGTTTACCTGCGGTTTGGATTGATGACAGTTTAAGAGAACAGGCACAAGTTCAAGGCTATACCGTGGTTGCTGCGAGTACAGTAATTGCAACACACTTTAACCATGCATTAGCAAAATACGCATCAGAATTATTTGGTCGTCAAGAAGCGCAAATGTTGTTTGATAGGGTGAGTAAAGAGCTCCCTAAAATGACAGAAAATATGATCCCAGATATGCTGTCACTCACTGTATTGCACAAAGTATTGCAAAATCTGCTGTCTGAACAGGTGCCTATTCGTGATATGAGAACCATATTAGAAGCTTTAGCCGAGCATGCGCCAGAGCAAAAAGATCCTGCTGAATTAACAGCTGTCGTTCGTGTTGCACTTCGTCGTGCGATTACACAACACTGGTTTGGTGATCAAGATGAAATCCAAGTCATTGGGTTGGATGCAAGCTTAGAGCGTATTCTTGTTCAAGCAATGCAAAGTGGTGGTGGATTAGAGCCAGGGCTTGCTGAAAATATTGAACAACAAGCCTCTGATGCCGTACGTCACCAAGAAATGTCAGGTGGGGCACCTGTATTATTAGTCAATCATACTTTACGTTCATTATTATCACGTTTCTTACGCCGTAGCCTGCCACAATTAGCCGTATTATCAAATATGGAAATTAGCGAAGGTCGTCGTATCCGAATGACATCGATGATAGGTGGGCAACCTCATTAATCATTCTTGTTGATATGCCCTCATCTAGAGTTAAGGCCACTGTATTAAGTGGCCTTTTTTATGTTTATAGCATAGGAAAAGAGATAGGAGCGTCTAGTCATTTACTCTGTTTGATAAGCACAGAAGGCATCAGAAAGTGCAATTGTCTATTGATGAAAAAAGTGAAAAAAGAATGATAAATAAAGCCCTAGATATAATGAAAGGTGCATGCTGATAACGTGATAAGTCAGAGAAATAAAGTAAAGAGAACGCTTAAGGTGAGAGAGAGTCAGAGTACTCGATGTATATTTATATTGTCGAAAACGAGGTGTTACTTGTGTTTAATCGGAAAAACAAAACGCCATCATGATTGATGGCGTATCGTGAGAATTTAGGGCTTACTACCCAGAAAAGCTAAACCTGAATTTTACGTCCAGCCAGTGTTGAACGCTGAGCTTGCCCATCAGAACCATAAAGCGTTGGGCTGTGATTCTTCTGTAAAAAACGGATAGCATCACTATTACGAGAAATATGTTGCTCTAATAGTAATCCGTTATGCTGATTAAGGTGTTTTAGCTCCGCCGTAATATCTATTATCTGTATCCATAAATCAGATAAGAATGCTAGACCTGTATAAGGTTTTTCTATACCAGCTTGTAAGCTTAGCGTATGACGCTGTTGGTCTGTATGACCTAAAGCCGATAAGACAAAATTCTTCTGTTCAGTAACTTCGTGAAGTGCATTGATATCAATGTTGCCTGCACACAATAACTGCTGTTCAGCGCGTAGAATACCTGCAATGGTATTGAGCTGTGATAATTGAAGATCTAAAGTCTGGCGGAGTTCTTCCATCATAATCATTAAAATATTATTGAGTTATGCTTTCAGCAGCTTCACGGAAAAGAGCATCCGCAATTTTACCGCTGTCCATGGTTAATGTTCCGTTGGCAATTGCTTCTTTTAGGCGAGCAACTTTCTCAACGTTAATGTCTTTGTTTCCAGGTTGAACAAGTTTTTTCTGTGCTTCACTGAGTTTTACAGAAGTGTCACCTGTCGCTGTTTTTTGTTCAGTTGTTCCCGATTTACGTGAGCCCTGCGTGACTTCACCTGGGTTACGTTGTGCAATTGCGTTAATCGGAAGCAGTGGATTTGCGCGTTCAATACTCATAGGAAAATCCTTTGTTAGGCATCAATTAGTCGTCAGATGAAGCCATTGTAAAACAACCTATGTGTTTTCGCCTATCATCTTGGTTCTTTATATCGGCTGTAGAATCAAAAACTTTAATCTTAGTCGTCATACTTCAAGTTGTAGCGTTGTTAGCTGCATTCACTCTCACTAGTCCCATTACTCGTCATATTTCAAGTCGTAGCGTTGTTGACTGCATTCACCCACACTAGTCACATACTTGTGTATGCTTCTAGCGATTCGTTCATTTGTCGCCTAGCTACATCTTGAATTATTTAGAGTATGTATATGGTTGTATTTTTAATACACCTTGAATTATTTAGAGTAAAAACTGTAGCGCAAGAGAGTTTACCTCTGCTTGCCATAACTGAAACGGGTAACAAGCAATTCAATATAGGCTTATTCGGCTTATCAGCTTTTTAATCGGTTAAAGAGGGATGCGAACTGCACCATTTTCAAGTGCTTCACCCGTGACGATTTGCCCTGATTTTACTCTCACTCGAATGGTTTCATTGGCCACGGCGTTGTTTACTGCCTTACCCTCATAACGGATCTGAAAGTGAGGACCTTGCGCAAATACAGTGACTGTTTGTCCCGCCAAAATAGCCCAAGGGCGACGAACCATTGTCGAAGTTAAAGGTTTTCCTGCGGATATTTGTCGCATTGCGATCGCATTTTTAATGAATATCGGATCGCGTAATACATCATAAGGTAATTTTTCTAATTCGCCCGTTGCCATGCTAACGGCAGAAGTTTCAATAATGTCATCACGATTAATGTCTTTTTTCGCAATTAAGTATTTGCCCTTCACGCTAACATCAACTTGAATAAAACGGCGTTGTTTATCACATTGAATGGGAATCGAAAGGCGCCCCCAATTGCGAGAGCCTGCATGGCGTTGGATCTTTTGTATTTGGCACACAGGCCATTTCTCTTCAGGTGTTAAAACGGTCACAGTGACTTTATCGCCTGGTTGATGAAGTGCAACAAAGAAATCTTGTAGTTCTTCAGGGAGTGATTTAGCTAGACTCACATTCACCATAAAGAAAAAAGAAAATAGACCGATAAGAGTTTTAACTAACATAGTTTGTACCACCTTACAGCGTTGATGCTAATTGTGCATTTGTACTTATTTAGCCAGCACAGTGTACATCGCCTTTACACGCCTTAAACGCATAAATAGCAATCCAATTTACGCCTATTCCTCCAATCATCTTTTTTTTGAGCGTTTATTCTGTCAACTGAAATTGTTTTATCAGCTGAGGTAAGTGGCTTAGCCACCAAGGATAGAAGATGCTCGATAAATTAGAAAATACGTTTCATTTTCAACAAGAAGCGCTCTCAATACGTAATAAACGCCAAGAAATTCTTGCTGCGAATATCGCTAATGCAGATACCCCAGGCTTTCAGGCTCGTGATATTGATTTTGCTTCTGAATTGAAAAAAACCATTGAAAACGGACGCACTGGCAGTCATGGCATGCAATTAGCAATGACATCAGAGCGCCATATCCCAATTAAACCCGGTTACCGCTTAGAAGCGGACTTGTTGTATCGCGTACCTCATCAGACCGCGATGGATGGTAATACCGTGGATATGGATATGGAACGTAGTAATTTTGCTGACAATAGCCTTAAGTATCAGGCTGATGTGACATTTATTAACTCGCAAGTTAAAAGCATGATGGCTGTATTGCAACAGTAAGGTAAAGAGCATGTCTTTATTTAGTATTTTCGATATTTCAAGTTCAGCACTTTCAGCGCAATCACAACGCTTAAATGTGAGTGCCAGCAATATGGCAAACGCCGACAGTGTTGCGGGTCCAGATGGCGACCCTTATCGTGCAAAACAGGTTGTTTTTCAGGTAAATGCACCTGCTGGCCAAGAAATTGGCGGTGTGCGTGTTACTGAAGTTGTTGATGATCCTGCCCCATTTCGTATGGAATATCAGCCAGGACATCCTTTTGCCGATGAAAAAGGTTATGTACGTATGCCGAATGTTGATGTCGTGGGTGAAATGATTAATACCATCTCTGCTTCTCGTAGCTATCAAGCTAATGTTGAAGTGATGAACACGGCAAAAACGCTGATGCAAAAAACACTGATGATAGGTCAATAGGGAGAATAAATTGTGGGTATTTCCGCCTCAATGAATGAACCTTATGATAATACCATTATCGGGGATGCACCTTCTTCATACCATACGAAAAAGAGTGGTAGTGAAGATATTAAAGGGAATTTTCTGACACTTCTCATCACCCAGATGAAAAATCAAGACCCAACAAATCCAATGCAAAATAATGAGTTAACGTCTCAGTTAGCTCAGATTTCAACCGTTGAAGGTATCGAAACACTGAATAAAACAGTGAATAACATTGTTGGGCAAATTGACCAAAGTCAGGCGTTAAAAGCCTCTTCATTGGTTGGTCGTGGAGTTATGGTCTCTGGGAATAAAATCGTTGTCTTTCAGCCAACCGACGGTAAAGGTGAGGCTGAAAAACCCGGTGATGGGAGTGATACCATGCCAACACCCGACACTCAAAATGAAAAAACACGTCAGCAAATGGGGGCGTATAAAGCAGATGATGCCGACCCAAATACCTCTGGCGATGAACACCTTTTTTCAACACCTTTTGGTTTTGAATTACTCAGTCCAACCGATTCTCTTACGATAAACATCACTAATGGCAGTGGTGTCACCGTTCGTACAATCAAAATGGACAAAAAGATGCTACCGGATGTTTATAACTTCTCTTGGGATTGCACTGATGAAGATGACAATCCCGTTCCAACGGGAAGCTATAAATTCACCGTTAACGCCACGCTTAATGATGCTCAGGTCCCTGTTAAGACACTGAATTATGCGCTGGTGAATAGTGTGTCCATGGTGGATGGTGGTGCCCGCCTTGATGTTGGCTTAGGTAATACCGTTTCATTGGATGAAATTCGTCAGGTTCTTTAACTAACACATATTCAACTTGGAGGGCGCATGTCCTTTTCACAAGCAGTAAGTGGTTTAAACGCAGCAGCCGCTAACTTAGATACTATCGGTAACAATATTTCTAACTCCGCAACCTACGGTTTTAAAGGTGCAAACGTCTCTTTTGCTGATGTTTTCGCCGGTTCAGGCGCAGGTTTGGGCGTTAAAGTGGCCGGTATCAGCCAAAACTTTAAAGACGGTAGTATTACCACAACTAACCGTCCAACAGACGTGGCGATTTCTGGCGGCGGTTTTTTCCGTATTGAAGATCAAAACGGTGGTGTTTTTTATTCACGTAATGGTGAGTTTGGTAAAAATAAAGATGGTTTCCTGACTAATATGCAAGGTATGCGTGTAACAGGTTATCCAGTACAAGTTGTTGATGGTAAAAACGTTGTTCAAAAAGGGGCGACACCAACACCTATCGTTATTCCTACCGATATGATGAATGCCAGTGCAACAGACAAAATCAATATGGCGGTTAACCTGAATTCAGGTGAAGAGAAACCCGCTAAAGCGCCATTTAATGCTAAAGATGGTGATACTTATAACTTCAGTACTAACGTTACCACTTATGATAGTTTAGGTAATGAACATAATCTGAACTTATTCTTTGTAAAGGCGAATGACAATGAATGGAAAGTTTATGGGCAAGATACTTCAACTAAAACTGCGGGTGGTGCGCCAACGCCTCATCAAGATTTAGGTACTTTAAAATACACCAATGCAGGGGTGCTAGAGAGTTATACAAAGACCGATATGAATATTGCCTCTTTGAATGGCTCTGCTGCGGGTACTATCGAATTGGATTTCACCGGTAGCACTCAGCAAAAAGTCTCTGAATCCAGCGTATCTAAATTAGCGCAGAACGGTTACCAAGCGGGCGAATTTACTAACTTCCGTATCGAGCAAGATGGCTCAATTATGGCGACGTACTCAAACCAACAAAGCCAAGTTGTCGGCCAAATCGCATTAGCTAACTTTGCAAACGCGGGCGGTTTAAGCTCACAAGGTGACAATATGTGGTCTGAAACGAACGCGTCAGGCTCACCTATCGTGGGTGTTGCAGGCGCAGGCGTGTTCGGTAAATTAACCAATAACGCATTAGAAGCGTCTAACGTAGATATGAGCCAAGAGTTAGTCAACATGATCGTTGCTCAACGTAACTATCAATCAAACGCACAAACCATCAAGACTCAGGATCAGATCCTGCAGACTCTGGTTAGCTTGCGCTAATAACGCTGGAAATAATCTGTTATGGATCATGTGATTTATACCGCGATGGGCGGCGCCAGACACTCGATGGAAAATCAAGCTGTCGTGGCGAATAACTTAGCAAACGCATCAACGCCGGGATTCAAAGCGCAGCTTAGTGCAATGCGAGCCGTACCTGTCAATGGCGATACCTTACCGACTCGTACATTAACGGTAGCTTCAACGCCTGGTAGCGATCAGAGTCAAGGAACGATGAACTATACCGGCAGATCAATGGACGTTGCGTTAAGTGATAACGGCTATTTGGCTGTTCAGCTTGATGATGGCACTGAAGCGTATACCCGAAACGGAAATATCCAACGTAACGCAGATGGCATGTTGATGGTACAAGGGCGTTTGTTAATGGGGGATAACGGTGCGATTGAAGTACCTCCTCAAGCAAATGTCAGTATTGCCAATAACGGTATTGTGACAGCGCATGTGCCGACTGATCCGCCAAAAATGTTGGGGCAGATTGGTCGTTTGAAAATGGTAAAACCAGAGCCAAACGACTTAGTTCGTGGTGATGATGGTTTATTCCATTTATCCCCTAAAGGGACAGCACGTGCTGGTGAGGAATTACCTGCGGATGATAGCGTGAAGGTGTTAGCTGGTGTGTTAGAAGGCAGTAATGTTAATCCAGCAGAAGCCATGGTCGATATGATAGCAAACGCAAGACGTTTTGAAATGCAAATGAAGGTTATTCATAGCGCTGACGATAATGCGCAACGAGCTAACCAATTGCTATCACTGAGTTAAATAGTGTAAGGGGAAAACCATGATCCGTTCTTTATGGATTGCTAAAACTGGGTTGGATGCACAACAGACAAACATGGATGTGATTTCCAACAACCTCGCGAACGTCAGCACTAATGGTTTTAAACGCCAACGTGCGGTTTTCGAAGATTTACTGTATCAAACAATTCGCCAGCCTGGTGCGATGACGTCTGAACAGACTAATGCACCTTCAGGTCTACAAATTGGTACAGGGGTTCGTCCGGTTGCGACTGAGCGTCTACATAGCCAAGGTAATTTGGCTCAAACGAATGGCACTCGTGATGTGGCTATCAAAGGACAGGGTTTTTTCCATGTCCAGTTACCTGATGGTACAGACGCTTATACCCGTGATGGTTCTTTTCAAATGGATCAAAATGGGCAATTAGTCACCACCAGTGGTTTCCAAGTTGTGCCTGCAATTATTCTTCCTGAAACGGCGAAAAAGGTCATGATTGGTCGTGATGGTACTGTTAGTGTTGAGATTGAAGGTTCTCCTGCGCCACAACAAGTAGGTCAATTAACACTAACTACCTTTATTAATGATAGCGGATTAGAAAGTGTGGGTGAAAACTTGTACTTAGAAACGGCAAGCTCTGGTGCACCTACTGAAAATGCCCCTGGTATCAACGGCGCAGGCTTGCTGTATCAGGGATATGTTGAAACCTCTAACGTTAACGTCGCAGAAGAGCTGGTTAATATGATCCAGACTCAACGTGCTTATGAAATTAACAGTAAAGCGATTTCAACATCTGATCAGATGTTACAGAAACTAACGCAACTCTAATTTCGTTTGTTCATTAGCCTGACAGGGTTTCCTGTCAGGCGTATTACTAAAAGAGTATCGAAGATGGATACAAAGGTCATTACTGACAATTCTGGGGCAAGAACGCTTAGTGTCAGATGGCGTCGTCATCAACGTTTAGGTACCGCCCTGTTGGTACTGACACTGACCGGATGCGCATATATACCCAAAAAACCGTTAGTAGAAGGTAATACCACTGCGGTTCCAACGGCACCAACAGCACCTGCACCTAATGGCTCTATTTTTCAGTCCACTCAGCCTGTTTATTTTGGCTATCAACCTTTATTTGAAGATAGACGTCCTCGAAATATCGGCGATACGCTGACGATTACATTGCAAGAGAATGTCAGTGCAAGCAAAAACTCATCTGCAAATGCCAGCCGTAATGGTAAAGCAGGCTTCCTTGCTGCGATTACGCCGGGATTCTTAGAAGGGATATTTGGTAATAAACGTACAGATATGAGTATGGAAGGAAACAGTGACTTTGGCGGTAAAGGTGGCGCAAATGCGAACAATACCTTTAAAGGCACCATTACAGTTACCGTCGATCAGCTCCTTGCCAATGGAAACCTGCATGTTATTGGCGAAAAGCAAATTGCTATCAATCAAGGTACTGAATTTATCCGTTTTTCAGGTGTGGTGAATCCAAGAACAATTAGTGGAGCTAATACTGTAAATTCAACCCAAGTTGCTGATGCTCGTATTGAATATATCGGAGACGGTTATATTAATGAAGCGCAGTCTATGGGATGGCTACAACGCTTCTTCTTAAATGTGTCACCTTTTTAATGAGTAGGATCCAGATGAAAAAAATAGCGATGAGCCTTTTCTTTATCGTGATGACATGTGTCGGTTTTTCCGCCCATGCCGAACGGATCAGAGATCTCACCTCTGTCGAAGGGGTAAGAGAAAATGCGCTGATTGGTTATGGTTTAGTGGTGGGATTAGACGGAACGGGCGACCAAACAATGCAAACCCCGTTTACCACGCAAAGTCTGAATAACATGCTCTCACAATTGGGGATCACCGTACCACCCGGCACCAATATGCAATTGAAAAACGTTGCTGCGGTGATGGTAACAGCAAAATTACCGCCTTTTGGTCGTACAGGGCAATCAATCGACGTCGTTGTTTCATCATTAGGTAATGCAAAAAGCTTACGTGGTGGTACGTTGCTGATGACTCCACTTAAAGGGGTTGATAACCAAATTTATGCATTAGCACAAGGCAATATTGTGGTTGGCGGAGCGGGTGCTTCTGCGGGCGGAAATAGTGTCAAAGTCAATCAATTAGCCGGTGGGCGTATTAGTAGTGGCGCGATTATTGAACGTGAATTACCGTCTCAATTTGGTCAAACAGGCCTATTAAACTTACAACTGAATGAAGAAAACTTCACGTTGGCACAACACATTTCAGATGCAGTTAATAAATTACGCGGTGTGGGAACAGCCATTCCATTAGATGCACGTACGGTTCAATTGCGCGTTCCTATTGGTAAAAGCGAACAAGTGCGTTTCTTGGCAGAAGTTCAAAACCTTGATATTAAGCGCGTTGTTGCTGATGCAAAAGTGATTATTAATGCAAGAACAGGTTCAGTTGTTATGAATCGGGATGTGACATTAGGAAGTTGTGCTATTGCACAAGGTAACCTCTCTGTCACGGTTGATAGCCAAGTTAATGTGAGCCAGCCTAATACCCCATTTGCTGGAGGAAGTACGGTTGTAACGCGTAACACCAGTGTGAATATGAGTGAACAAGGTGGTTCATTACAACAAGTGAATGCAAGTGCTAGCCTAAATGAGGTTATTCGTACATTAAATGCTCTTGGTGCAACACCAACAGATTTAATGTCAATTTTGCAGGCAATGGAAAGCGCGGGTTGCTTACGTGCGAGATTGGAGATTATCTGATGAAAGATTTATCTCTGCTTTCTTCAATGCCGACAATATCAACACCGGCATATGACAGTAATGCATTGAATAAACTTAAATATCAGGTTGGACAAAACGCTGATCAGCAAGGGCTGCGCCAAGTGGCGCAGCAGCTTGAAGGTGTTTTTGTTCAAATGATGTTAAAGAGCATGCGTGAAGCGATTCCTCAAGAGGGCATGTTTAACTCAGAAAGTACCAAGATGTACACCTCTCTTTATGATCAACAAATCGCTCAAGACTTATCACAAAAAGGCTTGGGCTTTGCTGACATGATAGAAAAACAACTTTCTGCCAAGGTAACAATGGAGCCTAGTGAGATGGCAGGAAAAACACCAATGCCATTAGATGGCAGCGATATTTTTCAATCCATGCCAACGCAAGCATTGGGGCAAATTTATCGTGCTATGCAGCCGTATCAAAATGCAGTTGAAAGTACGATAGGCAAGCTTAAAGGTTTATCTGAAAGTAGTGCTACTTTTGCATCAAAATTGTTAGGGCCAGCGAAAAAAGCGACAGAAGGTACAGGTGTACATCACCTATTAGTTGTTGCTCAAGCTGCGCTTGAATCAGGCTGGGGAAAACGTGAAATCCTAACAGGTGACGGCAAGCCAAGTTATAACCTCTTTGGTATTAAAGCAGGAAGTAGTTGGAAAGGGCCTGTTACGAATATCATGACCACAGAGGTTATCGAGGGTAAGTCAATTAAGATGCGTGATAATTTCCGTGTTTATGGCTCATATGTTGAAGCTATTCAGGATTACCTCAGACTGATTACTGAAAGTCCTCGTTATGCGAAAGTACCTCAAGCTCAAACCCCAGAACAAGCCGCTTACCGTATCCAAGAAGCGGGTTATGCCACTGATCCCGGGTATGCGAAAAAATTGGTTTCAATTATTGGTCAATTAAAAGGAAGCGGTGAGCAAGTTGCTAAAACTTATACTCACGATTTAAGCGATTTATTTTAATTATTTTCCCCTCAAGTTTAGAGGGGAAGAACCGATAATAAAGACCAGAGCATTCATATCAATTGCCCAGTTATGCTCCGTACATACGGGAGATGACTAAACGTAAAAGGATAGACAAATGTCCAATAGTTTAATTAATACAGCGATGAGCGGACTTAATGCGGCACAAGCTGCGATGAGCACTATCAGTAATAACATCGCTAATCAGAAAGTTAGTTGGTATAACCGTCAAATGACAGTATTTAATGAAAACGGGGGTACGATGACCGGTAATGGCTATATCGGTAATGGCGTAAACGTCAGTCGTATTCATCGTGAGTACAATGAATTCCTGGCTGGTCAATTGAATCGTGCCGTGACTAAACAAAGCGCCCTAAATAGCTATACTAAAAACATCTCACAAATTAATGATTTGTTAGCAGATAAAGGGAATGATGTTTCGAGTGCAATTGACGAATTCTTTACTAGCTTACCAAACGTAACAAATAATGCAGAAGATAATCCTGCACGTACGACAGTTATTGGTAAAGCAGAAGCCATGGTTAATATGTTTGCAAAAGCAGACCAATCATTGCGTGATCTGGAAAAAGATATCAATAGTCAGGTAACGAATACCTCTAAAAACATCAATGAATACACAAAGCAGATCGCCAAATTAAATAACGAAATTAGTCGTTCTAAAGGCTTTAATGGTGCTGATCCGAATGACTTATTAGACCAACGTGATCGTTTAGTTCAAGAATTGAATACATTAGTGGATGTTCAAGTTACACAACAAGACGGTGGTTTTGTTAACGTGACATTTGCTAATGGTTTACCGTTAGTTTCTGGTACACGCGCTTATGAAGTGTCCGCTATTCCATCAAACAAAAACAGTGAACGCCTTGTTATCGGTTATAGCAATGGTATTGATGAAGTTCGTGAAGTGGATGCAAAACGCATTAAAGGCGGTGAACTTGGCGGTGCATACCGTAGCCGTAACGAAGTATTAGATCCAAGCCGTAATCAATTGAATCAATTAGCATTAGTGTTGGGTGATCAATTTAATAAACAACACAAAGAAGGCTATGATTTAAATGGTGACAAAGGTGAGGATTTCTTTAAGTTAGGTGGTGCTCATGTAATGACGAACGGTAAAAACAAAGGTGATGCTACCTTTGATGTGAAATATACCGATTCTAAAGAAGTGAAAGCTGCTGACTATACCGTTACATATGAGGGTGGCAAATGGAATGTCACAGTAGAACCTGGTGAACGTAAATTTCAAGCCACACCTGATGCGACAACGGGCGAATTAAAATTCGAAGGTATGAGTATCAAAGTTAATGGCACACCACAAGAAGGTGATTCTATTGTGGTTCAATCTGTGGGTAATGTGATTGCAGGTATGGAAGTAGCTGTGACGGATCCAAGTAAGATTGCGGCTGCTGGCTCTAAAGATACAGGCCCAAGCGATAACGAAAATATGAAAAAATTGTTTGAGTTACCTGATGAAAAAATTATTGATGGTAAAACAACAATTGCTGGTGGGTATGGCTCATTGATTAGTATGGTGGGTAATAAAGTCAATACAGCACAAGTTGATTTTGATGCACAGACCTCAATCACCAAAAGTATTCAGTCTCAGCAACAATCTGTTTCTGGTGTGAACTTGGATGAAGAATACGGTGAAATGTATCGTATCCAAGAATATTACATGGCAAATGCTAAAGTTATCCAAACAGCAAATACCATGTTTGATGCGATTATGCAGGTTTTATAAGCCTCACGAATTAAGGAATAAATTGTGCGCTTAAGTTCAAATCAAATATTTTCCCAGCGAATGGATAATATCACCAGTTCGCAAAGCAAATGGATGACTGAAGGAAATAAAATCTCCAGTGGTCGTCGTGTTGAAAAACCATCAGATGATCCAATGGCGGCTTCTCAAGCCGTTATGGTTAAGCAATCTGAATCACGTAACCAGCAATATGCAACAGCGCGTGGGTTTGCAAAAAACAGTATGTCTTTGCAAATGAGTTTAGCCAGTCAAATGGTTAATATTACAACTAAAATTCAAGAAACGCTGGTTGCTGCGGGTAATGATGCAACATTAAGTGATGAAGACCGTTCATCTCTTGCTGATCAATTACAAGGTTTAAAAGATCAGCTAGTGGGTATTGGTAATACAAAAGATGGTGTGGGTCGCTATATTTTTGCTGGTTTCCAATCAGATAAACCGCCTTTTGTGGCTGATGCAACAGGCAAAATCACCTACCAAGGTGGTGATAAACAAATTACCCAAAAAGTAGATAGTAATATTGAAATGGTCACTAACTTCACTGGGATTGAAACATTACAATCTTCAGGGAGTAAAGGAACAGCACCGGATATTTTTGAAGCATTAGATGGTGCTATTACTGCATTACGTGAACCGTTAACAGGTAAACCACAAGCAGATCGTGATGCAGCATTAGAAAAAATTGATGCTGCAAACCGTGTTAACCGTGCAACCTTAAATAATATTTCAAGTGTTGAGGCCAAGTTAGGTTTACAACTTCAAGAACTTGATAATTTGGATGATTTAGGGGCAGATACGTCGTTAAGAAACGCAAAACGTTTAAGTGAATTACGCGATTTAGACTGGACGCAAGCCATTTCTGATTATTACCAAGAAGAGTCTGTATTACAGGCTTCTTATAAAGTCTTTAATGATATGAAAGACATGTCGATGTTCAAAATGTATCGCTAATTATTTAGTACTGTTTTAAGATATTTTGATATCACCCCTGGTATTTATTTATCAGGGGATTTTTTTATTTAATGTAAGCACCAGCCATAACATTATGCTTTTTTTCTAGCTGAGTATCTGCATCCCAGTTGGGACGATTAGAATTTTATTTATTTGATTCAGTTATTTTTTGCTTAATTTTACTAGGTGTAATATTGCGTAATTGAGCTACTAAAATATATTTTCTTGCTACACTTTCAATCGTTTCTTTTGCCACTCTGTTAAGGCAATACCATTATCTTCACTCTTTTATAAGTTAGCTTTGATCATGAAATCAATAATTTCTTCATATTCACTTTGGATTGATGCTTGATGCATAACGGTTAATAGTTGTTCGTGTGGAGATGTGTTTGAGCTTTTGTTTTTATAGTGCTTAGTATTTATATATTATACAAGAATAGGTAACTTGATTTAAATCTCAAGAAATCAACTGGTGTAATATTAAAGTGATGCGATTAAACGTATCGCTAAAGACGCGCTCTGTAAATACAGGTAATGCGGGCATAATCATCGATAATGCTAACATGCCTATGGTGAGGGTAAGCGGAAAACCAACCACAAAGACAGATAGTTGTGGTGTCATACGGTTTAGAATACCTAATGAAAGATTAAGAACAAGGAGTAGGGTGATTAATGGCATGGCTAGCATCATACCGTTAATAAAGATTGTGCCTCCACTTTGAACTAAAGTGAGAATGCCGATTGAGTTAAATGTTTGATTTCCAATAGGAACGACATAAAATGTATCTACTAATATTGATATTAACCATAAATGTCCGTCAAACACTAAAAATAGTAACATCGTCAACATATTAAAGATACGTGCCAAAATAGGCATGTTAGGGCCACCCGATGGATCGACGAAGGTAGCAAATGAAAGCCCCATTTGTAAACCAATCACTTCACCGGCATGACGAACAGAAGCGAATGCCAACTGCATCGATAGCCCTAGAATTGTACCAATCAAAATTTGCTGCAACAGAACCCAAAAGGCAATAAGCGAGAATAAAGGCACATTACTTTGTGGTAAGCCAGGTGCGACTAATGCTGTAATTAAAAAAGCGAGTGCAATACGGAATTTCTTCGGTGTCTGCTTTTCACTAAATAGTGGCGCAGTACTAAAAAGTGCAAGAATACGCACAAATGGCCAGAAAAAATCACTCATGTAGCCGTTAAGCATTTCACTGGTCAGAGTTATCATTGCAATTAACCAATCATTCCAGGAATGCCTGTAAATAAGTTATGCATATAATCAATAAGCAAGCTTAACATCCAAGGTCCTGCGACTAAAATAGCTACTAATACCGCAAGAATTTTAGGGATAAACGATAATGTCATTTCGTTTATCTGCGTTGCTGCTTGAAGCATACTGATCACAAGACCCGTCACAAGTGCTGACAATAAAAGAGGGCCAGCGAGAGATAAAGCGATTTTCATCGCTTCTGTACCTAGTGCTAAGACAGATTCTGGTGTCATAGATTACCTCTGCGCTAATTAAAAAAGCTTTGTGCGAGCGAGCCTAGTATTAATTGCCAACCGTCAACTAACACAAAAAGCATGAGTTTAAAAGGCAATGAGACTGTTGCAGGAGGCACCATCATCATACCAAGGGCCATTAAGACACTAGCAACGACTAAGTCAATGATAAGAAAAGGAATAAAAATCATAAAACCGATTTGGAAGGCGGTTTTTAGTTCACTCGTAATATAAGCAGGCACCAAAATACGCATGGGCACACTTTCGCGAGTTTCAAACGCAGGTGCATCAGCAAGACGAGCAAATAGCGCTAAGTCAGTTTCACGTGTTTGTTGCATCATAAACTGGCGCAAAGGTTTAGAACCATTCTCTAATGCTTGCTCAAAGGTAATTTGATCTTCAGTAAATGGCATATAGGCATCTTGATAAATTTTATCAAATACAGGCGCCATAATGAAAAAGGTCATAAATAACGCCAAACCAAGAACCACTTGGTTTGGTGGTGCTGATGGTGTTCCTAATGCATTACGTAATAACCCTAATACAATGATAATCCTAGTAAAACTTGTCATCATCAGCAAAACAGCAGGGATAAAACCTAATGCTGTAATGAAAATCAAGGTTTGTACTGGCAATGACCAACTTTGGCCACCACCCGGTAAAGGTTGTGTAATAACACTTGGAAACTGAGCAAACGCACTGGTCGGGAACAAGATTAAAACCAGCACACTAGCGAAGAGACGCCAACGCGTTAATGCGTTAAAAAAAGTGACACACTGATGCATTATGAGTTGCCTTTATCTCGCTTTAGCGTTTTTTGTAATAATTGAGTAAACAATGGCGATGTAGATGATGTTGTCGCTTCCTGCGAGGCTTTTTCAGGGATAGGTAACTTATGCAACAGGTTTATCTGTGATGGTGTTACCCCTAACACAAGCCATTCCTGTTCAATTTCAACCACCACCACACGTTCTTTTGTACCCAATGAACAACTTGCCTTAACGTTAAGCTGTGTTGTTGTGCCTTTTAATGAGCCACGGGCAAAACCAAAGCGACGAAATAACCACATAGCAACAATAATAAGAACGATGATGCCTGCAAGCGCCGTGCTGACTTGAGCAAGACTTTGACTGACAGGCAAGGGTTGTGTAGTGGGTTGAACGGTCTGTGTTATAGCGGGCGCGGTAGTATTTACCGCACCTTGGCTGGAAAAGGAAGGAAGCTGTTCCATAGATTAACGACTCAGACGACGCATACGTTCTGATGGTGTAATAATATCGGTAATACGAATACCGTATTTATCAGAAACAACGACAACTTCACCTTGAGCGATTAAATAGCCATTAATAAGAATATCAAGAGGCTCACCAGCTAAACCATCCAGTGAAACGACAGAACCTTGAGATAGGCTGAGTAATTTTTTAATGGTCATTTTGGTGCGGCCTAATTCTACCGTTAATTTGACTGGAATATCCATGATCAAATTGATATCGGATAGGTGATTAAGCGTATCGTCTTCAGGTAAAAGATGTTCAAATAAATCGGAACTATTATCCTGGCTTTTCCCAGTTTGCTGTTCCATTGCATCAGCCCACATATCCTCAGCCGATTGTGAATTATCAGTTGGGCGATTTGCATCACTCATTGGTTTGTTCCTCATCCAGAGCGTTTAAAACAGGGTTAATTAGGTGTTCAACACGAAGGGCATATTGCCCATTTACTGTACCGTATTGGCTTGTTAATACGGGCACACCATCAACATGTGCAATCAATCTTTCTGGTTTATCAATAGGGATAACATCCCCTTCTTTAAGTGTAAGCACTTTTGATAAACGCAGTGGGATGTCAGTAAAGTTTGCGACCAGTTCAAGTTCTGAATGCTGAACCTGGTTGACTAAACTATCTAACCAAACCCCATCTTCTTGACGAACATTTTCAATTGGTGGATTAATCAGTCGTTCACGTAATGGTTCAATCATGGCAAATGGAATACAAATGCTAAATTCCCCGACCATTGAACCGATCTCTACCTGAAAAGGTGTCGTAACAACAATGTCATTCGGTGATGAGGTGATATTGGTAAACTTCACTTGCATCTCAGAACGAACATATTCAACTTGAATTTTGAAAATGGAATCCCAAGCATCACGGTAGGCATCCAGTGCCAACTTCAACATTTTGTTGATGATCCGTTGCTCTGTGTTGGTAAATTCACGTCCTTCCACAGGGATTGGAAAACGGCCATCACCACCAAACAGGTTATCTACCGCGATATAAACCAGATTCGGTTCAAAGGTAAATAACGCGGTGCCTCGTAATGGTTTTAAATGCACCAAGTTAAGATTTGTTGGTACAGGTAAATTACGAGCAAAGTCGTGATAAGGGTGGATTTTAACACCACCAACAGTAATATCAGGGCTCCGGCGGAGCATGTTAAACAGCCCCATACGGAATTGACGCGCAAAGCGTTCGTTAATGATTTCTAACGACTGTAAACGTTCTCGAACCACACGGCGTTGCGTGTTGGGGTCATAAGGCTGAATATCCGGTTCATTCGGATCCTTCGCTATCGCAGGTTCCCTGTTCGCGCTTTTTTTGGCGTCGTCACCTGATGTGTCATCATTCAACAGAGCATCAATCTCTGCCTGTGAAAGGATATTATCGCTCATAATGATTATCGCAGAATAAACGTGGTAAACAGTACATCGGAGAGGATCTGTTCAGATTCTCCCGGTACGAGAGTCGGTCTCAGCGTTTCTTTTACATCCGTCATTAGCTGGAGTTTTCCATTGTCTGTCGCAAGCTTATTAGCCTGTTGACGAGAAAGCAGTAATAACAAGCGACTACGAACTTCAGGTAAATAATCATGTAGACGCTTACGAGTGTCTTCATTATGTAATCTTAATGTGATCCCTATGTAGAGCACTCTGTCTAAGTGTTCTTCGTCATCAATTAGATTTACCGTAAAGGGTTCTAATGACATAAAAACGGGTGCTGGTATAACTTTTTGCTGACTAGTGCCCGCTGAACCTGATTTAGCATGCTTCAATGCCCACCAACTATATCCACCGAATGCCGCTGCAATAATGGCGATCACCAGTAATACGATGATCAGAATTAAGCTATAGCTTTTACGTTCATTGCTGTAATTAGACATGGACAGTTAAATTCCTGTTTTGTAGTGGATACGTGTTCACTGTTGTGGACTTCCATATCCATCTAAATCAACCTTAATTATCCCGCTATTTCTGTTTTTTAATGGCAGAAACAGATAGGGAAAAAACCATTAACTCTTACGTTTATTGACATAGTGTGTCTTCCCAATACATTTGTATTAGGCAAAAATATCAACACCACCACGAGCAGATGCTAATTCTTGAGGCGTAAGAGTTATCTTTTGTAGTGCCGGTTCAGAGGTTAATTGCATTGAATTACCCTCGCTTCCTTGATGATTATCGGCACCATCTCCACTAAATTGAGAGGAATCTGACATATTTTGTTGTTGCCAACTGTCATTAGTGTCGCTAGACACCTGACTTTGCGTGAGCTGGATCCCGTTTTCAGAGAGTGCTTGACGCAATTGGTGCATGGCATTTTCTAATACAGAACGAACTTGACCGCTTTGTGACGCAAGGTGTAACTGAGCCTGTCCATCTTCTATTTTCATGCGAATATGCAATGAACCTAGCTCTTCAGGATGTAAACGTAACTCCGCTTTCTGTAAGCCATTACGGCTAAACATCACAATTTGCTGATTAAGCTGTTGTTGCCACTCAGGTGTGCCCACTTGTGCATTTAATACTTGTGTTGCCATTGGTGAAAATTGCATTTGTGGTTGTGTTGATGAGTGAGCATGACCTGTAACGCCTTGTGAAGCAAAAGAAGATGAGGTAGGCAGTGTGTTGTGAAGTTCGCTTTCTGCAACACGGTTACCGGTCACCATTTGTTGAGCAACATTGTCCGTTAATTTTGCAGTGGCAACTTGCTTATCCCCATTTAGCAATGCATTCACTTTTTCTGCAGTTGGCGTTAAAAGGGTTGCGATGCTATCAACTTTTTTGGCAGAAGGTTTTTCTGTTTGATTAGCACCAGCAAGTGTACTTTCTGTTGCTAATGTCGCTGTCTCTGGACGTAGCTGGGTTAACAAGGACTTTTCATCTGATTTTGATAGATTAAGCTTGTCGGTAAGGTTGAAGTCCGACAACTCGGTATCTTTTGAAAGTGCGTGTGTTAACGAAGCTAAATCTTCATTGGTTTTAACCGCGTGTGGCTGCTGCAAGGCTTGATTCAACGTGTCAGAAGGTAAGGCGAGACGTTTTAATCCTGGTAGCCCTGCTAATTGAACGGGAAGCTCAGCAGCAAGCTCTTCTGCTGACATTAATGAAGAGGGCATTCTATTTTCAACAATCGCTACAAATTGTTCATTATCTGGCAATGTGAGCGTGAGTTGAGATTTATCTAGAGAAGGCTCGTCTGTCACTTTCTGCTCAGCGGAAACAGACACAAGATGATTATTGTCTTCTTTTGTTTTGTCTTCGTCAGAGTGTGTTTTATTCTCTTTGGTTGAATGGTTTGCGATATTGGCTGTCTTTTTATCACTCTGCGCTTGTTGGGGCTTAGAACCCAAAAGTTGAGCGAAAGTCGGGGCATTATCACCGGGCTGACTTTGTGTGGCAGATGTCGTTCCCGGGGAGGTTGCAGCGACATCCATGGTCAGAAGCGTTATCTCCATCAAGTTGTTCTCCGTAAAGTACTACGCTGTGCGTACTCGTCCATTTGTTTCTGTTCAATACGATCGAGATGTCGCTTACGGCTATCTTCCGCACGTTGCTCCAAAGTCTCAAATGCATTGAGTCGTTGCTGTTTTTCTCGCCATTGTTCAGTTGCAATGTCAAGTTGCGCCTGCCAATGTTGAAGTTGTTGTTTATGTTGTTCGATAGTCAATTCGAGCGTTTTGAGAAATTGTTGGTAGTTTTGCCATGATGCTGACGACATCCCCCCTAAATTCAACGTTTCGTTTAGACGTACACGGTATTCATCCTGATACCCAATCAACATATTGAGTTGCTGTTCCATTTGTTGATGACTCTGCCGGACCTGAGCCAGTTGAATGGCGGCTTGTTCAGCCGCTGTCTGTGCCAGTTCTCTCAGTGTCACTAAAGGTGACTGCTCCCGCATTGGAACCCTCTTTACTTTCTCTGATTATGTTCAGAATGAGTTTAGTGTGATCAGTTGATTAAGTTGCTCACATGCACTTTGATAACTGCATTGCTCTTGGATATCTTGTTGTAAGAACTTCGCGAGAGATGGATAAAGTGCAATGGCTTTGTCAAGCATTGGATCACTACCCGCGGCGTAAGCGCCTACATTAATTAAATCTCGGTTACGTTGATAACTTGATAAAAGCTGTTTAAACACTTGCACACGACGGTAATGCGTTTTATCAATTAGCGACGTCATTGCTCGGCTAATAGACGCCTCAATATCAATAGCGGGGTAATGCCCTGATTCGGCTAGTGAGCGAGAAAGCACAATATGTCCATCAAGGATCGCGCGCGCAGAGTCTGCAATCGGATCTTGCTGATCATCACCTTCCGTTAAAACGGTATAGAAAGCTGTGATAGAACCACCACCATCAACACCATTACCTGCACGTTCGACCAGTGCAGGCAATTTCGCAAAGACAGAAGGTGGGTAACCTTTGGTTGCTGGCGGTTCACCGACTGCAAGCGCAATTTCACGCTGTGCCATACTGTAACGGGTGAGTGAATCCATAATTAACAGGACATGTTTACCTCTATCGCGAAAATCTTCTGCAATACGTGTAGCATAAGAAGCTCCTTGCATACGAAGCAGTGGTGATACGTCAGCTGGAGCCGCGACAACAACAGAGCGAGCCAGACCTTCAGTACCAAGGATATTCTCGATAAAGTCTTTCACTTCACGACCACGTTCACCGATTAAGCCAACAACAATGACATCCGCTTGAGTAAAACGAGCCATCATGCCTAATAGCACACTTTTACCCACACCCGAGCCTGCAAAAAGACCCATGCGCTGACCGCGACCAACTGTTAATAATGCGTTAATTGCACGGACACCCACATCAAGAACATCTGTAATCGGTGTTCGTTGTAATGGGTTGATCGGGGGCGTAATAAGAGGGGCTCGATAACCCGTATCTGGTGGCGGTAAACCATCTAAAGGGTAACCCGAGCCATCTAAAACACGTCCTAATAACGCATCGCCTAGTGGTAATTGCCGACCTTCATTTTCACCACCGGGGGTAGCCTGTGCATAAACACGAGCACCAGGTGTTAATCCTTCGACTTCTTGTAAAGGCATTAACAACATTTGGCTACCATTAAAGCCAACCACTTCGCTTTCGACTTCTTCGACGGTTTTGCCAATGGTGCGTTCTATTAAACACGTAGAGCCAAGAGGCATAACTAGCCCCTTAGCTTCCATGACTAAACCTGTTGCTCTGGTTAAACGGCCATATTGACGCACACGTGGAATTTTATTTAAACGTGCTTCTGCTTCACTGAGTTTTTCTAACCAACGCCCCAATCTTGCTGTCATTACAACGCCTCCGGTGCGGCAAGACGGCAAAGTTCATGCCAACGTGTTGCAATCGTGGCATCAAGATCGCCATCATTTGTTACAACACGGCATCCACCAACATGAATACTGTTATCGGCAACAACTTTCCAACCATGAGCAGACAGGGAATCACCCAGCTCTTTTTCAATTTGTGGAATATGTTTTGGATTCACTCTTAATTGTGGATTGCTTGAGAACATTTGCTCTTGCTGTAACATTAAGGTTATTTGTGCAAGCAGTGCAGAGCCATCACAGACAGCAGGTTGGCCTAATACTTCTTTTGCTGCTGTGAGGGCTATTTGCATTAAGCGTGATGCAATCACACTGTCTAGCCCATTCAGCGAATGTCTAAATTCAGCTAATAACCCTTGCCACTCATTAATTAATGGTGATTGTTGAGCGATACCTTGGCGAATACCTTCTTCAATACCTGATTGTAATCCCGCCTGATAGCCTTCCTGATAACCCTGGTTTTTCCCTGCCTCAAAGCCTTCAGCGTGGCCCAATTTTTGGGCCTTATCTTTCATGTCATCAAGCATATTAATTTGCTCAAGGACTTTCTGTTGCTGAACGACTTCTTTTTCCTGTTTTTCGACTTCCTTTTCGTCTTCTGTCGTTTCCTCGACAGTTAATGCCCAATCAGTGAGCTCTTTGGGAACCCAAGGCTTCCAGTTAGTATCAGTATGTTTATCAGACATAGGTATCGTCTCCTCCATGAAGAACAACCTCTCCAGTCTCTGCTAATTTGCGTACCACAAGCAGAATTGCTTTCTGCTCTGCTTCCACTTGAGACATACGAACAGGGCCACGAGAATTCAAATCATCACGCATGATTTCAGCAGCACGTTGCGACATATTGTTGAGGAAGTGATCGCGTAGCTCTTGATCGCATCCTTTCAATGCCACAACCAAGGAGTCGGATTCCACTTCCTGTAGAATGCGCTGGATAGAACGGTTGTCGATATCGATAAGGTTTTCGAACAGGAACATTTCGTCGATAATTTTTTGTGCCAATTCGCCGTCGTAATCGCGTACTGCAGTAATGACATTCTCTTCCTGCTGGCTTTTCATCAGGTTGATAATCTCAGCAGCAGTACGAACACCACCCATTTTGCTACGTTTGAGGTTTTGGCCATCAAGCAGGTTATTTAGTACTTCTGTTAACTCGGCTAATGCTGACGGTTGAACACCACCAAATGTTGCGATACGCAACATCACGTCATTACGTAATTTTTCATCAAACAGGGCGAGAATATCTGCTGCTTGACCCCGTTTGAGGTGAACCAAGATAGTGGCGATAATCTGCGGATGTTCGTCGCGGATAATATCGGCAGCCATTTGAGGTTCCATAAAGTTAAGCGTCTCGATACCCGTTGTTGTTTCACGAGTTTCAGAGATCTCATCTAACAGATTATTTGCGCGTTCTTCACCTAGTGCTTTGACCAGAACAGAGCGCAAGTAATCGTTCGCATTTACATTCAATGCCGCATATTGAACTGCATCTTCTTCAAAGCTTGCCATAACATCAATCAGTTGCTGATTTGAGATATGGCGCATTGATGACATTGCAATACTCAGCTGTTGAACTTCGCGTGTACTTAGATGCTTAAATACTTCCGCCGCTCGGTCTTCACCGAGTGTTAGTAACATAACGGCGCTTTTTTCGGTTCCAGTTAAGTTATTACTCATTGCTCTTTACTCATCCATTGACGAATTACCATTGCGACGACACGAGGATCTTTCTCTGCCATTTCACGGATACGTTGGCTCTGCAATTCGGCACTGACGCGTTTACGTGCTTGTTTACGTCTTGCTTCGTCATCTAATTCTGCTTCATCAACATCATCTTTAACTTGTAGCTTCGTTTTCAGCACAGCTTTCTGTGCGGCAATTTCAGCTTCACGGCGTTTATCAAGCTGTGGTTTCACCAGTTTGCGCCATAAGATCCATGCGATGATGACAAGTAATAACCAGCGTCCTAAATCTAATGCTTTCGCAAGAATTTCTGGGTTTTCCCATACCGGTATAGTGATCACTTTCTCTTCAGTATCGTTAAACTGCGAGTTCACGACACTTAATGAGTCACCACGTTCTTGGGAATAGCCCATCGCTTCACGAACAAGGCCTTCAATTTGCTGAATTTGTTCATCAGTGAGCGGAATTTGTTTAGTCTCAACAACAGGCTCTTCGCCTTCAGCCGCTTCTTTCGTGTCTTCAATCGTTTTGTAGTTAACAATGACGGCAACAGAAAGGCGTTCGACATTGCCCACTGGACGTTTTATATGGCGAATACGGCGATCAACTTCATAGTTGGTTGTTTCATCTAAACGGCTATTGCTGTTTGGATTACGCGTTAATGTACGATTAGTGCCCGTTGTATTGGCTTCATCTGTTTTCTCACCTTCTTGCGCTTTTGGAGTTTCAATTGGCGCTTGAGGTGGGGCTACGGGTTGATTAGATAATGCACCTGGTACACCGCCAGCTAACATGCCACCATTTTGCTCACTTTGGCTCAATTGTTTGGAACGCACCGCGGCTTGATTAGGAGGCTGATTCGGCTTGTACTCTTCAGCTGTTTCTTCAGTATGAGAGAAGTCAACTTGAGCAGTCACCTGAGCATGAACATTTCCACGACCCACAATTGGACCAAGTAACGTTTCAATACGTTGCTGGTAACGACTTTCTAGCTCTTGAACATATTTCAGCTGAATAGAGTTAAGGTCACGACCTAACGCATCAGGTTGTGTCAATAATTTTCCACTTTGGTCAACAATGGTCACACTGCTGTCAGGCATGCCTGCAACACTGCTTGCAACGATATGCACAATGGCATTAATTTGACCTTCATCCAGTGCTCTACCCTGTAAAAGACCCACCGTAACGGATGCAGAAGGGGATTTCTGTTCACGAACAAAAAGGGATGGTTTTGGTAGTGCTAAATGAACACGAGCATTTTGTACAGGACCTAATGTCTCGATAGTGCGAGCAAGCTCACCTTCAAGTGCACGTTGATAGTTAATCTGTTCACTAAATTGGCTGATCCCGAACTTTTCTTTATCTAACAGTTCAAAACCGGCAGCGCCGCCTTTAGGAAGTCCCGCTTGCGCGAGTTTCAGGCGTAATTCATGAACCTGATTGTCAGGCACCATGATCGCTGCGCCATTTTGTGACAAGCGATAAGGTACGTTCATTTGTGTTAACTGTGTGACAATTTCGCCACCGTCTTTATCGCTAAGATTACTATAAAGCACCTTGTAATCAGGGCTTTGTAACCATAAAAATGCAGCAACAAAAATGGCAATTGCCGCCGAACCCGCAATAATGAGCGGAATTTTCGGATCGGCTTTAATCCGGTTAATAATGGCGTTAAAACCCTTTTTCTGGTTCACAACGTCGGTTTTTTCGGCATTCATAGACAATCCTTGCCTTGTAGTTCGGGATGAATACTAAAAGCGTGGCGTAACAAAACAGACTCCCCTTACGCAAATAAATAAACCTACTCTCAGGTGTCTCATTATTGGCCTTTTGCGTTTCATTTAATGGCGTAATTAGCCCTTAACTTTTGCGTCAATTACTCGCTTTGGAATGAAGCCCCTGTGTTAGGGTATAACTCGGTAAGCGTGTTGGTTCACTTCCTTACTATGACATTGATTCAGTAATTGAATTAGATGATTAACGCAGAGGTTTATATGTCAATTCCAGCTATTGAAAGTGTTCTGGATAAAATGCAAATCCAGACTTTGCAAGCATCCAATATTGCAAAACCCCAGCCAGTACAAGCAGGGTTTGCTACTCAGCTTGTTCAAGCTGTGGGTAAAATTAATGAAACCCGAGTAAATGCAACCAACAAAGTGCAAGCGTTTACCTTAGGTACACCAGGTGTCGAATTAAACGATGTGATGGTGGATATGCAAAAATCTAGTATCTCATTACAAATGGGCGTACAAGTGCGTAATAAGCTGGTCGCCGCTTATCAAGAAATCATGAGTATGCAGGTGTAGTGCCTTATCATTTGATAAAGGTGACTTTTCTTTTATATAGCTAATGTATAGCTGTATAAGAAATACCTAATCAAAACAGAATGGGGCATCTTGCTCAATGTCATTGCATAGATGATATAAACTTTCGAATGTAATTAACCATTTGAATACTTATACTTTTATGATAATGAGTGCCCCGATTTGTGCATAAAGTATAAACACATCATTTTATTGATGTGTGCTTTTGCACATCTATATCAAAGCAACTCACTCTTTTATCTCTTCTTAATATTAAAAACGGATAAAAAGCGATTATTAAATAAGTGACTTAACCCATTATTCTATGGAACAGTAAGGTTATAAATAATATAAGAGAACATTATTATGGTTGAGGTTATTTTTTCTGTCTATCCAGAATCAGGTGCGCCTAGAAATGTCACTGGCCAAATATTAACTAAAGAATATGGTTCACTTTCAGATTTTGAATTGGCAAAAATAGATGAAATGATCTGTCTTCAACATGGTGAGAACGAAGAAGAGATTTCATTATGGAAAGTAAAAAATGTAAAACGCATTATACGAAAAAATAAAGATGTCTATATTGTTTCTTGCTTTTTTCATTTTGAGTTTAAATAAATATTAGCTAGAACTCACATACAAATGTGAATAGGTATGATAGTACTAAGTTTTTTATAACTTGATGAAAAAATAATGGGATTGCTGGCTAAAGCACTGATAGGTGCATTTGTAGTGGTATTAATTGCTGTTTTATCGAAATCTCGTCATTACTATATTGCGGGATTAGTGCCACTATTTCCGACTTTTGCGCTAATAGCCCACTATATTGTAGGTGCTGAACGTTCTATTGAAGCGTTACGAACCACCATTATTTTTAGTTTATGGGCAGTTATTCCTTATATGGTTTATCTAATTTCACTCTATGTCATGATAAACTATGTGAAATTATTTACAGCACTGGCTACGGCGGTTATCTGCTGGATCATCTCGGCTTGGTTACTGATTCAACTATGGAACAAATTTCATGGATAGAGCATTTGTTCTTTCCTATTTATTCCCATGCCGAAAAATAAAAATAGAGAGAATATGAGAAAATCACTACAACAAAAAATAATTCAAATATGTAATGACAAGATTTCAGCCAAAGGAGAGGGCGTGGGATTATCCTTTTATGCTTTTTTTGCAAATAAAAATGACAATCCTGAATTATTAATGGAAGCTGCAACATGGTGGATAATGACGCATAAATTGGATCACTTTGAAAAAGCAATAAAAATAAAAAAATTAGTGCAATCAGAAATGGAATATCACGCCTGATGTTTCTACAATGCGGTTCATTTTTTTATAAAACAATTTTATTAAACTAAAAATTATTGATTATTATCACATTAAAGCGAGTCATAAAACGCTATGGTAATTACATGATTAATAACGTAAACGGTGATGATATGGAATATTGGTTTATTGCGTATAAAGTGCGTTCCAGAAATGGTGATACCTACGCCGGACATAAAATTGTAGAAACAGAAAGTGGGATCACACCCCATATTGCGTTAGATAAAGCATGTCAGGAAGTTGCTGAAGGGGCACAAGCTGATATTCCTGCTGTGAGAGTAGTCGCTTTTAATCGTTTATAAGAAATTCCATCTACTTAATAGAAATCCTACATTTAATTATGTGGGATTTTTTTATATAAATACCACTCTAGTAATGACTATTCAGCGCATTACTTTATGTCTTTATTCCAAATTAAAAATAATTAAAAACTAGAATATTTACTTATATTATTTAATTGTCTTGATCTAACAACGTTTTTTTATTTTTTTATTTAAATAAAATTCAATTATGTGATCTCAACTCTGCTAATTCATTTTTTATAATTGAATAAAAAAAGGCTTATGGGTAATGTGCTGGTGGGCTAAGGAATAGCTCAATACAAGGAAATAAAAATCATTATTTTGATTTTTTAGTCATTAATAAAAGGAAATTTGATTATGACAGTATTAACCGTTTATTTATGTGGTACCGGCTCTAACTCATTTGATAATATTAATCCTACCTTTTGGCAAGGGGAATTAGTTGCCACTTTAGCGCAAAACAACCAAGGACGAGAGTTCGCACAGTGGTTTATTGTTGATGGCCCTGGTAGTGGTAATCTACAAGAAGATGATTTATGGGTTGAAAGTCCTAATTACTCTGATATCAAAGGTTCACTTTTTGGTAGCGGGTGGGAAGAAAACGTCAACCATGCGCTTTGCTTAATGAAAGGTAACTTTGATTGGCAACGTGAAAAACTGACGGAAGAGCAGTATAACCAACTGAAAAAAGCCGGCATTCCTATTGAAGATGTTAAGGTAACAGGCTCTTTTTTATGGCGTAAATATGACTATGGCGATCGTCATGTCACTCAACAGCAGCTCCAGCAACAAATTATTCGTATTTTTCGCAAAGATGGCATTATTCCAACACAAGTTAACTTAGTGGGTTGGAGCCGTGGTGGTATTACTTGCCATATGCTAGCAAATGCGATGTTGGCAGATCCTCAATTAAAAGATATTCCTGTGAATATTTTTGCGATTGATCCCGTTCCAGGCCCTCTGAATTTTCAACCTGAAAAAGTCACACTTGGTAAAAACGTCAAAGAATATGTTGGATTTTATGCAAAAGATGAACGTTCAAAAGGATTTACTTGCGTGATCCCAATGGTTACATCTGACACTAAAATGCATATCTTTCCTATTTCAGGTCGTCATGCCACATTAGTGGGTAATGCCTCTATTGATGGTAGTGAAGGTGAAAATGCGTTATATGCACCAAGTTTAATAGTACGCCATTTTGCCGAAGTGTGTTTAACGCGCTGGGGCTGTGATTTAGCAAATAAATTAGCTTTAACGGATACACAAATTACGAGCTACCATACTGATATTGTGAATGATGCAGATAAATACATTGCAATGCGTCGAAAAACTTATTCTATCCATGAAAGTACGGGCAACGATGAACGTAAGGTTTCATTAGGTAAAGAAGGTAAGGCATTCTCTGATATCCAAGGTGAACAATATAAGCCTACGACAGGGTTAATATCGGATTACCTTTCTAATCAGCAACTTTATGATGTAATTAAATAAATTATTACTTATCAGATAATTATGAACTAATATGTCGCCTACGATCTAGTGGGCGACTTTCATTTTTCTATTTTCGTTAAATAATAAAAAATCATATCTGTGATATAACATATTGCTTTAATATTATTTTAAACCACGGAATAAAGCACATGAATTGGATGTTAAAATCATTCTCACAACTTACGGCGGATGAGCTTTACGCTGTTTTAGCCTTAAGAAATCAAGTTTTTATTTGTGAACAACAATGTGCTTATCAAGATTTGGATGGGGTAGATCAAGACACATTACATCTGTTTGCAAAAGGAGACGATAATCAGCAAATTATTGCTTATGCTCGTTTATTACCTCAAGGTATTGCCTTTAAAGAAGCATCAATAGGGCGAGTGATTGTCGCTCAAAATCGGCGGGGAAGTGGCATTGCTCATCAATTAATAAAAGAGGCGATTGCAACGACATGTCGTCAATTTAATACCAATAAGATAAAAATAATGGCACAGGCTTATTTAGTATCATTTTATCAATCACATGGTTTTGTTATCGATTCAGAAATTTATCTTGAAGATAACATTCCACATATTGATATGGTTTTAGAGCAAACAGCTTAATAAGAAGATAAAAATATAAAGTCATAAGTGCTATTTTTACGTTACCGATAACAAATTAAGCTGAACATAAGACATTGTATTGCTAAGTAAAGACGCCATTAGCTAATAAAACCGCTTTTGGCGCAGAGGAGAGTTATTTAAGGTTGAGATCAGGATAATAACTATGTTCTGTAAACTGACCATAGCTATTTTGTACCCTCTGCTCTTGTTCAGTCTGTCTAATTAACACGCCGAGCTCATCTAGACGAGCCCGTAATAAATTTCGCGTCTCATTTTCGTTTTCTAAGATTTTCTTTAGCATATCTGTGAGGCGTTGTTGTAGTCTCAGCTCACTATCTGCAGGTTTTATCATCTTAGTGATATTTTCTACGCTTTTTAAATAATCCATTTCCATTTCTATCAGCTTATCCCATTGCTGATCTTTGGCAAGCGTTAACATTTGCTCACTTGATTTTAAAACCTGCTCGTAAGCCACCATAATATCCATATTGTTGTCCACTCTCGTTTAATAAGAATTAATCTGTGTGCCGATTTGTTGCCAAGCATCAGAAATTTCAGTTAAGAGCTTGATGACTTCATGAATTTTTTCTGGGTTATTGTTTAAATTGGCATCGAGTAGCTGATTAACCATATAGTCATAAAGGAGCTCCAGATTCTCTGCAAGCTCGCCCCCTTTTTCTTTATCCAGACCTTGTTTTAATCCGTTGCCAATAATATTAATGGCTTTAGAAATATTTTCGCCTTTACCAGCGATATTCCCTTGTTCCATTAATATTAAGGCACGGCGAAGGGCGCTAAGCGCCCCATTAAATAGGATCTGGATCAGCTGGTAAGGCGTGGCATTTAAAATCTCGCTTTCAACGTCGATTTGAGCATACATTTTACTGGCTGATTGTTGATACATAGTGTCCTACTTTTAAAAATTACATTAATAAACGGCCGATTGAGGCACTAGAGTTAGTCATGGAGTTGATCATTTTATCTAACTGTTGGAACTGGTTTTTATAACGTTCCATCGTGGCAGCAATATTGCGTTCCGTGTTTTTAATTTGACTATCTAATGTTTTCTTGCGTTTTTTTACACCGTCAGTGGCAATATCCAATGTACCATCATTAGATTGCAGCGTTTTTTTCAGGTAATTATAGGTTTGAGTACCAAAACCGGTTTCTTTACCATCACCCATAAAAAATTCTTTAACGTTAGCGGGTTTTTCTTTTAATGCTTCATCCAGTTTTTTGCTATCGATATCTAAAGAGCCATCAACCTTAAATTTAATCCCCATTTTATTGAGGGTGTCTAGATCTGATGTATTTTGTGAGCTTGTAACAAAACTCTTTAGTTCAGACATAATCATACGGCTGGTGGTATCGCCAAGTAATACGCCATTATCTTTAGACGCGGTTTCACCTTTATCTACTTGCGTATATTTAGTCAGAGATTTATAAGTACTGTTTAATTCGTTATAAGCGTCTGTCCAAGCTTGGATAGCTTTTTTCATTGGCTCAATATTACGAGCAACAGTCACGATTTCAGGTTTATCGGTTTTGTCTTTATTATCAAAGGTCGTTTTTTTAAGATTTAAGATGATCCCTTCAGGTGCATCTTTAATCTCATTAGTCTGACGCTCAATTTCAATACCATTGATCGTTAATTTGGCATTATTTGCTTCAACGATTTCCTGCATTGCGCCAGTTTTACTGCTTGAAGAGTAGCTAATGAAATTATTAAGTTCGTCATCTCCTTCCACTTTTATGGTCATTTCTGATTCAGTACCTTCTTTACGAGAAGTGAGTACTAAGTGGTTAACACCATCTTTAGCTTTAACGATAGTTGCTGAAACATTTCCCTCTTTTTTATTGATTGCATCGCGCAATTCAATCATAGAAGTTTGATCGTCAGTTAACTCAATACGTAATGGTTTTTCTTCACCTGGTTGGGTAATTACTAAAGTACGATTGTTACCTTCACCTAATGTTTTTCCAATAGGTATTTTTACATCATTTACAGCTCTGGATTTTAATGTTTGTGCATGAGCAAGCTCTTTAATAGATACGGTATAGTTACCAATACTGGCTTTACCATCCGTCGTCACTTTAAAGGCGTCAAACTCATCATCAACTTTTGTTGCAACAATTTTATCGAATTTTTTTAAATCTTCTGATGCTTTTTGTAACTTATCAAGTTGGCCACGAATTTTACCATAAGCGGTAATTTTCGCTTCGTAGCTTTTCATCTGTTTATCAAGGGGTTCAAGGCGTTTATTTTCCGCCGCCTCTAATTGTGCCAATGTTTGGTTAAGAGGCATCCCTGAGCCCACGCCTAGTGAAGCAATACCAGCCATACCGGTCTCCTTTCTGTGTTCGTAAAATAATCCTCAAAAACCGTTATCGGTAGAATCGGCGAAAAGTTTACGTCTATTTGGTATTTTTGATGACGTAAACAGGATGCCATATAGAAGCCTTTTATTGGCATTGGTGACCAAAGTCGAATTTAGAGGAGAGAAAAAAAGGTTTAGGCGAAAATTGATAAAAAATAAATAAAAAAATAATAAATTAATTTCTTTATTTATCATTGGTTTGATGTGAATTCTATAAAAAAACGCAGAAATATTTGTAGGAAAAGTTAAAGGTTGTATGTGGGGTGCCGATAAACTTGTTGCCGGTGATTAACACCGAAAATGAATAGGCAAACTTTTATTTTATCGACTTGATTTTAAAGGAATCTAGCTATGGCACAAGTCATTAATACCAACTATCTATCTCTGGTAACTCAAAACAACCTGAACAAATCTCAGGGAGCTTTAGGAAGTGCAATCGAGCGTCTGTCTTCTGGTCTACGTATCAACAGCGCGAAAGATGATGCTGCAGGTCAAGCGATTGCTAACCGTTTCACTTCTAACGTAAATGGTTTAACTCAAGCTTCACGTAATGCGAACGATGGTATCTCTATCGCTCAAACTACTGAAGGTGCGCTGAACGAAATCAACAACAACTTACAACGTATCCGTGAGTTAACAGTTCAAGCTAAAAACGGTACTAACTCTAACTCAGACATCACTTCAATCCAGAACGAAGTTACTGAGCGTTTAGCAGAAATCAACCGTATCTCTGAGCAAACTCAGTTCAACGGCGTTAAAGTACTGAGCGGTGAGAAGTCAGAAATGACTATCCAAGTAGGTACTAACGATAAAGAAGTTATCAAATTTAACTTAGATAAAGTTGATAATGATACTTTAGGTGTTTCAAGTGACAAACTGTTCACTGAAACAACAGTTTCTAAAGGTGAGAAAAAAGCAAGTGCTGATGATGCTGATATTGCTGATTTAGGTGTTGCTGGTGGTACTGCATTAAAAGCTGGCTTAACAGTTAAAAAATACGAAGAAGACGGCGCAGTTGTTGCTGGTAAATTCGTTGCAACTGAAGGTGGTAAAAGTTACTTAGTTTCTGCTTCTGACTTTGAAGCGGATGGTGCTACTGCAACTCAAATCAACTTAAAAGCAGGTTCAGCGGTTGCTGGTAACGAATTTACTGCAGTTGCAGGTAAAGACGTTAAAACTTTAGACGTTAAAGATGATGCTCTGGCTACTTTAGACAAAGCTATCAACACAATCGATGAAAGCCGTTCTAAATTAGGTGCGATTCAAAACCGTTTTGAATCTACTATCAACAACCTGAACAACACGGTTAACAACTTATCTGCTTCACGTAGCCGTATCTTAGATGCTGACTATGCAACAGAAGTTTCTAACATGAGCCGTGGTCAAATCCTGCAACAAGCGGGTACTTCAGTACTTGCTCAAGCAAACCAAGTACCACAAACTGTTCTGTCTCTGTTACGTTAATTCGTACTCTGACACAAAAGATACCTTTCTATATTCAAAAGGTCCTCGTAAGAGGGCCTTTTTTTGTTTTTGTGTTGAAAAGTATTTATATTTTTTCTTCATCTATTCAGTTACATGCTTATGTATGTAGCTAGACGTTTTTAAGAAATAGATTCACTGGCCACTTAGTTCTGCACTTTGAATTATTTAGAATATAGGTTCTCAGTCTATTATATTTAAACCCACTTTTTTTTAGTTTTATTTTTTCTCTCAATCTCTTTTACTTTTTTCTGCAATCAATTACTTCTTATAAATTAACTGACTGGCTTTTTTTGCTATTTTCGCGACGCCAAAAATCGTAAAACCCTCGAAATTGATGACGATAGTGTTTAGGCAACGTTATTACAGCGACGTAATAACAAACCTATTCATTGAAAAGTATTTTAAAATCAAGTCGAAGGAAAATATTATGGCACAAGTTATTAATACCAATTACTTGTCACTGGTCACTCAAAATAATTTAAATCGTTCACAAAGTGCATTAGGTAATGCAATTCAACGTTTATCTTCTGGCTTACGCATTAATAGCGCTAAGGATGATGCGGCGGGTCAAGCGATTGCAAACCGTTTTACTTCTAATATTAAAGGCTTAACTCAGGCTTCGCGTAATGCGAATGATGGTATTTCCATAGCCCAAACCACAGAAGGGGCATTGAATGAAATTAATAATAACTTGCAACGTATTCGTGAATTAACAGTGCAAGCAAAAAATGGTTCTAATTCAGATTCCGACATTAAATCTATTCAAGATTGCGTTTTACTTTAGATGATGGGAAATATTAATTTATATTAATCAGCCAGTTAAAAGAGTTAGATGTGGCTTTTTTCTGGCTTCATTCTTCGAGTGTGTCGAAATTGTGACGCGCTCACTGTATTTGGTTAAATGTTCACCACTTAAATGGGCATACCTCTTAACCATTTCTAATGTTTCCCATCCTCCCATTTCTTTTAATACCATTAATGGTGTTCCACTCTGAGCATGCCAACTTGCCCATGTGTGGCGCAGGTCATGAAATCTAAAATCTGTTAACCCAGTTAATCTAACTGCCCGTTCAAAATCTTCAAGACCGATAGATCGTTTTCTTTTTCCTGTTCTCGTAAATATATATTCAAATTCTCTTGGGATATTGCGTAAAATATTTACAGCATCTTCATTTAAAGGGAGAGGGCGACCTCGGTTAGATTTTGAGTTTTCAGGTGTTACTATTGCAACCCCTCTATCTAAGTCAACATTGCTCCAAGTTAGGGATAGTAACTCACCTCGTCTTGCTCCAGTTAATAATGCCAAGCTAACTAAGTCTTTCATCCACTTTAGCTTTAGATTATCAATAAGCTCAATTGCCACTTCCTTTTCGATCCATCTAACCCTGACAACCGGTTCTCTAAACGATGGAACATGCGGTTTTTCTTTTATCCATCCGCTTTTGTGAGCTAATGAAAATGCCCTCATAATAAATGAACGATACCTGTTTTTGGATGCGTTAGAGAGTTTTCTCTTTGTTTTCGTACTATACACAGGCAGTGAGTTCGTAATCTCATCACTAGTAATAGTGGATAGTTTTCTGCCCTTGAAAATAGCTAGGAAATACCTTGCATTAGTTTGTGCATTTGCAAAACTTCGATGACTCTCAGCGTTTCTTAGCGCCAAAATCATCATCTCATCGAATGTTCGTTCTGGCGATTTATCTAGTTTGTCTATCTGCCACAGGTCGTACTTTAATTTATCGTGATACTCCTGAGCTTTCACCTTGTTCGTGGTGCCAGTAGATCTCCTAATTCTTTCTCCACTTGGAGATGTGACATCAATCCAGAACGTATTCCCTCTTTTGTAGATCGGCATTTTGAATTTCTCCTGCCACCGACCACAGCCAGCCGGTAAACATTATTGTCATTAAACTGCGCCTGTTCAAACTTTTTCAGGCTTTCCTTGTTAGCTCGCCATGAACCGCCCACCTTAAACATGTAATATTTTGGTGGGTTTTTATAGATAGTTGATGGTGAGAGTTTTAGCTTCCCTGCAAGCTCTTTCAATGTCATGCAGTCATCTTCCATTCTTCTCTTCCTTTTGCAGATTTCTGATGTATTGGCACATAACATCTTTGGTGTTGTACTTTGTGTGATTTAGAGGCTTAAACTTTGGTGTGTATTTATCGAGGATCTGAGTGGTTAGTTTGTCGTTGGGTATTCCGTGGCTTCTGAGTTCGATTAAGCATTCCTTTGCTATTTGCCTTCGTGCGTTTTCCATTGCTTGTGCATTCATAGTCTTTGCCTTTTATTTCTCATTATTACTCTGAGAGAATTAGGGCAATTTTCTATTTCTACGTTATAAATTGTATTTTTAATTTTAACTCTGTGATTTATTCGAAATCCTTTCTTGCTTTTATCGTGGATATTTAAAGCTGCATTTATTGCCATTCTTTCCATATCACTAACATCACCATGAATTCTGATTTCCATAATTCACCTATGCTATTTTCCATTCATTTAATATTTTATTGCCGATATTAATTAACTCGTCTCTATCGACAGTATTAATTATCTTTCGTGGTTTGATATATGGTCGCCATATTAAAAGCATTGAGCCTTTAGTATTACCATTTTTAGTTTTATCAGTTTCAGCTTTAATAAATGATATTCTTCCTCCTGTAATTAACCTAACTTCATCGACTGTTTCCAATGCAGAATTAAACCAACCAACAGAAGTATCAGCAGGAATTAACATCACGATAGGCTGTAGTTGCTTTTTACATTGTTCGGCGGCTTTATTAATCCAAGGCTGAATTTCACTGTAAGGGGGATTTAAGAATATCGCTCCGTAACTTTCCCAGTCGCAATTTAATGAGTCATCTTTTTCGGTGAGGTAATGAGTACAAAGAGCATTATTTTTATCGGCGGCGGCATCTAAATAGAAACCAAATTCAGCGTCCAATGCTGTAAATAAAGGTAGGGGAGTTTGCCATCTATCACGTAGTTCCTTTGGTGTATGGCTACCTCCGTAGTCAGTTTTCATTCTCCGCATCCTTCATCATTAAGAAAACTTCCATAGCGCCACGGTATAAGCTTTCATGCTCAACATTACCAACTGAGCCATGGCAGCACATCCAGCCACCCGAGCTTTTAATCATCGATATTTCATTCTCAATAATAATAGGCATTGCGTCAGTAGGGTTATTACACGCGTCGAATGAGCCAACCTTGCGAGGTGATCTAATAATTATTGCACTTTCACAACCAGAAACAGCGGAGCGACGATAATCTGTTGATCCGAATGGAAATGGAGTGGCGCCAATTAAGTCAGCAACCTTTTTATTAATCTCGAAATCAGAGAGTTCGGTGTATTTATTCATTGATTACCATCCTGTAATTTCTATATCTTCCAGATCAATAAACCAAGGTTCTATTTCATCAATCCGAATCCCCATATCATCCAGCGCAGGATAGCCATCAATTCCTTTATCTTTAGACCAATCGAATTGCTCAGCCAGCCATTCTTCATCCTTGTAGCAATTAAAAGCCATTTGCTGGAAGCACTCAGCACAGAACATTGCAAAACCTGCTTTCTCATGGCTACCGTGTATATCAGCTCTATATTCATCACCAGCATAGAATTTATTAATTTGCTCACATGATTTTTTAAATTTATCTTCATCGATAACAGTGACAACCATTTCCAAATCTTTTTGCCACGAACCAGAATTTATTTTAATTTGTCTCATCTGTATATTTCTCCACAAACAACTTCAACATTCCTCACTGACATTAAATATTCAGTACGTTTATTGCATTCCGATTGCGTGTATAAATCCTCAGATATTGGCACTACATGATTGTTCATAATTAACAACAGGACGAATATCTTCATGTTTATTTTCTCTATATGCACATTTAAATATGTGAGCAATAACATCAACAGTCCACGCATTGCCGTAACATTTATATGATTGTGAATTTGAAACTATATTTTCACACCAGCCATCGGGGAATGTCTGCAATCTAGCAAATTCAGTCGCTGTTAACTTCCTGTATTTATTGCAATCCAATGCTATTTTGGGTTGCCGATGCCCCCCCTGACATGTTGATA